>Ga0310826_100023_pt1 | contig 396529 bp, 385 predicted proteins | sample WT_ome_FD_201306 | JGI IMG/M metagenome (GOLD analysis project Ga0310826, IMG submission 201306) | Sorghum-adapted microbial communities enriched on wild type (WT) sorghum from Joint BioEnergy Institute, Emeryville, California, United... ... | reverse complement strand
TTGCCTGTTCGCGCCCCCCCCCCCCCCCCCCCCCCCAGCCACCAAGCCCATAGCCAGATTTCAGGAGTGCTCGACCATGAAGGTCGTCGTTTGCGGCAGCGGTGTGATAGGAGCTGCCAGCGCCTACTACTTGCGCAAGGCCGGCCACGATGTCGTCGTGCTGGACCGCCGGTCCGGCCCCGGCCTGGAGACCAGCTTCGCCAATGCCGGTCAGGTGTCCTGGGGGTACGCCAGTCCCTGGGCTGCGCCCGGGATCCCGTTGAAGGCCGTCAAATGGGCGTTGACGAAGAACAGCCCGCTGGTGATCCGGCCGAAACTGGACGTTCGCCAGTGGACCTGGCTTGCGGCCATGCTGCGGAACTGCACCTCCGCCCGCTATGAAACCAACAAGGAGCGGATGCTGCGTCTGGCCGTGCTCAGCAGCGAGTGCATCAAGGAACTGCGGCGCGAGACGGGCATCCACTACGACGAAGGAACCAAGGGGACTCTCCAGCTCTTCCGGACCCCCAAGCAGCTCGATGCCGCAGGTCGAGACTGCGCGGTTCTGAAGCGCTGGGACATTCCGCACCGGCTGCTGACCGCCAAGGAATGCATCGAGGTGGAGCCTGCGCTCGGACGCGTCGCCGAGAAGATCGTCGGCGGTCTCCATCTTCCGGGCGATGAGACCGGTGATTGCTACAAGTTCACCGGCGCCCTGGCCCGACAGGCCGAGGCGGATGGCGTGGAATTCCGGTGGAATACCGCGATCCGGCGGATCGTCGTCGACGGCGGGCGGGTCAACCGGGTGGAGACCGACCAAGGCGACGTTACCGCGGATGCCTTCGTGATCGCGCTCGGCAGCTATTCGCCGGCGCTGCTCCGGCCGCTCGGGATCCGGCTGCCGGTCTATCCGGTCAAGGGCTATTCGGTCACGATTCCGATCAGCGATGCGGCGGGCGCGCCGGTGTCGACGATCATGGACGAAACCCACAAGGTAGCGATCACGCGGCTCGGCGACCGCATCCGGGCCGCCGGGACGGCCGAGCTGACGGGCTTCGATCTCCGCCTCACGGACAGTCGGTGCCGGATGATCGCCCATGTGGTTTCCGATCTCTTCCCCGCCGGCGGCGATTCCGCGCGCGCGGAATTCTGGACCGGACTGCGTCCCATGACGCCGGACGGGCCGCCCGTGGTCGGGCGGACGGCGATCGCCAATCTCTATCTGAATACGGGCCACGGAACGCTGGGCTGGACCATGGCCTGCGGGTCGGGCCGGCTGATCTCCGAAATCCTGTCCGGGGGCGCTACGTCGATCGACCCGGGCGGGCTCTCGCTCGACCGCTACGCCTGACCGTTATCTGCCGCCGCCCGGGTCCATGCCGGCCGCCGCGCCGGTCCGCGGGCGGCATTTTCTTGCAACTTTTCCGGAAGGGCTCGCGTTCTATCCGCATCTTGGGCAGAATGTGCATGAACTCGCGACCAGTCGTAATTTATGCAGGTTTCTGCAGGTGCGTCAGGACCGATGAGCGACATCGTCGAAGCCTTCCTCGCGGCCTTGCGGCTCATCCTCAGCGGGGATCCCGAGTTTCTCGGCATCGTCGGCCTGTCCTTGCGGGTGACGATGGGCGCGGTCGCCATCGCTGCCGTCATCGGCCTGCCGCTCGGCGCCCTTCTCGCGACCCTGCGTTTCCCCGGGCGCGGCGCGGTCATCATCGTCTTCAACGCGCTCATGGGGCTGCCGCCCGTCGTGGCGGGACTTTTCGTCTATCTGCTGCTCTCGCGCTCGGGGCCGCTCGGTCCGCTCGGCCTCCTGTTCACCCCGCTTGCCATGACCGTCGCCCAGACGGTGCTGGTCCTGCCGATCATCGTCTCCATCACCCGTCAGGTCGTCGAGACGATGTGGGAGGAATATGCCGAACAGCTCCGCTCGCTCGGCTCGACGACGATGCGCGCCGTCCCGACGCTGCTGTGGGACGCACGCTATCAGCTCGTTACCGGCGTGCTCGCCGGGTTCGGCCGGGCGAGCGCGGAGGTCGGCGCGGTGCTGATCGTCGGCGGCAACATCGCCGGTGTCACCCGGACCATGACGACCGCCATCACGCTCGAGACCGGAAAGGGCAACCTGCCTCTGGCGCTCGGCCTCGGCATGGTGCTCCTGACGCTTACGCTCGTCATCAACGGCGCGGCTCATGCGGTCGGCCAGGTCGGCCGGCGCGCGGGCGGGTAACGGTCCGATGCGGGGCGAACCGACGATTCTGCCGCTGCGGCTGTCCGGCGTCTGCTACGAAGCCGGGGGGCGGGTCCTCCTGGACGGTCTGGACCTGACGCTGAACGGCCCGTCCCGGACCGTGATCCTGGGTCATAACGGCGCCGGGAAAAGCCTCACGCTGCGGCTTTGCCACGGGCTCCTGCGCCCGACGCGGGGGCGCATCGAATGGCTTGGGCCTGGCGCCGCCATGGCCGGGCGGTCGCGGCATGCAATGGTGTTTCAGCGGCCGGTGCTCCTGCGCCGGTCGGTCCGGGCCAACCTGGTCCATGCCCTGAGCCTCGCGGGGATCGGCGGCCGTGGCACCCGCCGCTGCCTGGCGGACGAGGCGCTCGAACGCTTCCGCCTGACCGATCTGGCCGACCGGCCGGCCCGGGTGCTGTCGGGGGGTGAACAGCAGCGGCTGGCCCTTGCCCGAGCATGGGTGCTGAAGCCCGAAGTCCTGTTCCTGGATGAGCCGACGGCGAACCTCGATCCGGCGGCGACCCGGGCCGTGGAGGCCATGATCGACACCTTTCATGGCGAGGGCGTCAAGGTCGTCATGACCACGCACGATCTGGGGCAGGCCCGTCGCCTCGCCGACGAGATTCTCTTCCTCCATGCCGGGCGGCTGGTCGAGCGGGCGGCCGCCCGGGCCTTTTTCGAATCGCCGCAAAGCCCGGAGGCTGCCGCCTTCCTGGCCGGATCGCTTTCCTTCTGACCGATAACGACCTGAGGGAGGTTCCAGGAATGACGATGCATATCACCCGGCGCCTGTTCGGCGCCGTCGCCGTGGCGCTGACGGTCCTCGGCGCGGCCGGCGGGGCCGCCGCCCAGGAGAAGTTCATCACCGTCGCCTCCACCACCTCGACGGAGCAGTCGGGCCTCTTCGGCCATCTGCTGCCGCTCTTCACCGCCAAGACCGGCATCGAGGTCAGGGTGGTGGCCCAGGGGACCGGGCAGGCGCTCGATACCGGCCGTCGCGGCGACGCCGACGTCGTCTTCGTCCACGACCGGGCGTCGGAGGAGGCGTTCGTTGCCGAGGGCTTTGCGACCGAGCGCCATCCGGTCATGTACAACGACTATGTCGTCGTCGGCCCGGCATCCGATCCGGCCGGCATCGCCGGGACGTCCGATGTCGTCGAGGCGTTCAAGCGGATTGCGGCGGCCGAGGCGCCTTTTGCCTCGCGCGGGGACGACAGCGGCACGCACAAGGCGGAACTCAGGCTGTGGAAGGAGGCGGGCATCCAGCCGGGCGGATCCTGGTATCGCGAAACCGGCTCCGGCATGGGGCCGACCCTCAACACGGCCGCCGCCATGGACGCCTATGCGCTCGCCGACCGCGGCACCTGGCTCAGCTTCAGCAACCGGCAGACTCTCGGCATCGTCGTCGAAGGGGATCGGCGGCTCTTCAACCAGTATGGCGTCATGGTGGTCAATCCGGCGAAGCACCCGCACGTCAAGGCCGATCTGGGCCAGGCCTTCGTCGACTGGCTGGTCTCGGCCGAGGGGCAGGAAGCGATTGCGGCGTATAAGATCGACGGCAAGCAGCTCTTCTTCCCGAACGCGGGCGACGCCGGCGCCTGAACGGGAGGGAAGGGCCCGGAACAAGCAGGGGAAGGTTTGGACGAGTCCATGGCCGAGTTCATGAACACGCGCGAGGTCGCCGATTATCTGCGGCTCAAGGAGCGGAAGATCTACGACCTCGTCCGCCAGAAGCGGATCCCCTGCACCCGCATTTCCGGCAAATGGTTGTTTCCCAAGACCCAGATCGATCGCTGGCTCGAGAGTTCGGGAGCCGGTCAGGACACCGTGCCGGCGGTCGGGTCCGACCGTCCCCCGCCGGTCGTCGCGGGCAGCCACGATCCGCTGCTCGAATGGTGCGTTGCCGAATCCGGTTGCGGCCTTGCGCTCATGACCGGCGGCAGCCGGGACGGGCTGGAGAAGCTGGCGGCGGGCCGGGCCGTCGCCAGCGGCGTCCACATCCTCGACGCGGGGACGGGCGCATACAACGTCGCGGCCGTGCAGGAGGCCCTGGCCGGCCTCGACGTCGTCGTCATCGAATGGGCGGAACGGGAGCAGGGGCTGGTGGTGGCGCCCGGAAACCCGCTCGGCATCCGCGACCTGGCGGACGCCGCCGCCCGGGATCTGCGGCTGGCCCGACGCCAGCCCGGGTCGGGCGCTCGGATCCTCATGGATCTGCTGCTGGAACGGTCGGGGGCGTCCCCGGCCCCGGACGGCGGGCTGCCGCCATTGCGCAGCGAGCTGGACGTCGGCCTTGCCGTCCTCGACGGCCGGGCGGATGCCGGACTTGCGATCCGGGCCGTCGCTCGCCAGCTCAGGCTCGACTTCCTGCCCGTTCACCGGGAGCGCTACGATCTGGTGATGCGCCGGCGCGACTTTTTCGAGCCGCCGATGCAAAGGCTTCTGGAGTTCGCAAGATCGCCGGCCGCCCGCGAGAAGGCAGCCGACCTTCAGGGCTATGACCTCGAAGGGCTGGGCCGCGTCCGCTGGAACGCGCCCTAGCCGCGTCCGGCGTCGCGGTCCTGTGTCCGACGGCGCCCGGCGACCGAGGCTGCATTCAGGAACTGGCGCGGCGTCATGCCGGTCGCTTCCCGGAACCGGGCGGCGAAATGGCTCTGGCTGCTGAATCCGCAAGCGAGCGCGATCTCGGCAAAGGTCCCGTCGCCCTCCGCGATCATGCGCTTCGCCCGTTCGATCCGGCGGCGCAGCACGTAGCGGTGCGGGCCCTCGCCGGTCGACTGCTTGAACATCCGCGCGAAATGATAGGCGCTGAGCCCGGCGACCGACGCCAGGTCGGAAATGGTCAAGGGCTGATCCAGGCTTGTCTCGATATGGTCGGTGACCCGGCGGAGCGCGCGCGGCGCCAGCCCGCCCCGGACCGGAAGGGAGCGACGCCCGCGATCGGTGAAGCGGGAGGCCAGATAGGCCATGAGCATCTGACCGGCATGGCTTGCGGCCAGGCGGTCGGCGGGTTCGTTCCAGTCGAGCGGCAGCATGGCTGCCCGGATCACGGTTTCGAGATAGGCGTCGCGGAAATAGGTCTCGTCCCGCAGAGACACCCGGGACGGATCGGTATCCAGCGCTTCGGCCACCACCCGGTCGAACGCCGCGGTCGGCACATAGAGATGGAAAAGGAGGACGTGGCCGGCCACGTCCCAGTCCGAAGTCACGCCCGAGGGCATCAGGCAGAGGCTTCCGGCCCCGCCGCTGTCCAGAATCTGGTTGCCCCGGCGCCGCCGGATCCGTTCGCCGCCTTCGACGTAAAGGCTGATCGTATGATGCGTCGGCTCCGAATACCGGGTGGATGTCCTTTCGTCCCGGTCCCACAAGGCGGCGCCGACCGCGTCCCCGAGGCGCGCCGAGGCGCGCAACGGAACTCCCTCGCGCCGGAGGTGCTCGAAGACGGTGTAGCTGCGAAGATCCGCCGTACTCATCTGGCCGGTCCGACAGGTTCCGGATCGAAATGGAGATGACACCACCGGCCCCGGCCCCGCAAGTCCGGCGTTCCGGGGTCGCCTCTTCTTTTCCGCAAGATCCTGACAATCGCGGCAAGCCCCCGGCAGACGCCCCGGTCGGAATATTGCAGCATGTCGCAAGCCGCCGGCCGAAGCGGGCCGGCGCTCCCTCGATTCCAAGCGGTGCGTCGATGACGGCCATACTGTTCGGCTCCCTGGTGATCGCCTGGGGCCTCACCTGGTTCGCGATCAAGCTTCAGATCGGCCCGGTACCCACGGAAGTGTCGATCTGCTACCGGTTCCTTCTGGCGGCGGTGGTGCTGTGGGCGGGGCTTGCGCTGACCGGACGCCTCCGGCGGGTGCGGCTGGCCCAGCACGGCTGGTTCGCCCTTCTGGGCATCAGCCTGTTCGGGCTCAACTTCGTGCTCATCTATGGCGCGACCCAGCATGTGACGAGCGGGGTCGTCGCCGTCCTGTTCACGATGGCGACCGTCTACAACGCCTTCAACCAGTGGATTTTCCTGGGCCGCAGGCCCGACGCCCGCGTGCTGGCCGGGGCTCTTTGCGGGATCGGCGGGATCGGGCTTCTGTTCGGCGCCGAATTCATCCATCTCGATGCAGGCGGCGGGACCGCTTTCGGCATCCTGCTGGCGCTGGGCGGGACCTTCGTCTTCTCGCTCGGCAACCTCGTCTCGATGCGGATCGCGAAGGAAGGTGTGGATCTGCCGAACGCCGTCGTCCGCGGCATGAGCTGGGGGACCGCGCTCTTGGCGCTCTTCGCCCTCGCCCAGGGGCGGAGCTTCGTTCTCGATACCTCGCCCCAATATCTCCTCAGCCTCGTCTATCTCGCGGTTCCCGGGTCGGTCTTCGGGATGCTGGCCTATCTGTCCCTGGTCCAGCGCATCGGCGCGGACCGTGCGGCCTATACGACCGTGCTGTTCCCGGTCGTGGCGCTGGCCGTCTCCACGGCACTGGAGGGCTATGCGTGGACGCCCTGGGCGGTGGCCGGGCTGCCGCTCATCCTGCTTGGCAACGTGATCATCTTCGCCCGGTTTCCCCGGCGCGGCGCTGCCCGCGCCGCGGGGTGAGCCGCCGGCATCGACCGGTCAGGCGATCGCCAGACGGCAGACGCAGCGCTGCCCCGGGGCAAGCTCGCCCGTGAACGCCAGGCGCGGCGCGGGCACCTTCCGGCCGAAGGCCGGCGAATACCAGCCCCGGGCCGGCGAGGCGAGTCCGCGCTGGATCTCCCCCTGCAGCGGCCCGTGATGCTCGATGGTCAGGATCGTGCGGCCGTGCTCGGCGATCCGCCAAGCGGTATTCGTGCCGTAGACCGTCAGGGCTGGATGGATGAGGAAGCCGATCTCGACCCGGCGGGGAGGCCCGGTTCCGACCAGGGAGTCCTCGATCTCGATCGCTCCGCTTCCGGCGGCCGCGGCGCGGCGGCGGTGGCGCAGGCCGAACCGCTTCACGTAGCCGTCATGTTCGGCGAGAACGAACCATTTGAGCGGGTCCGCGTCGCAGGCGAGCATGCGTGCCCCCGCCTTCTCCGCCCAGTTGAAGGCGCCGGCCGTCCGGCTCGAATCAGCGCCTTCGATGATCAGGGTGTTGTGGGCGGACGTTCCCCGGAAATGATCCCGGTCGGATCCGCCGGAATGGTAGAGATAGGTCCCCGCATCGATCAGCACGGGCTGGCCGCCGACATGGAGCCACACCGCAAGGGCGTCGGCATGGCCATGGGCGGCGATGCTCAGATATCCGAGCTGCCCGTGATCCATCACGAAAAGGCAGGGGCCGCGCCCCGTCGCGAAGCGCACGATGGTGTAGCCGCCGTCGTTCAGGGACAGGACGCCGGAGGGCCCCGTCCGGTTCGGCCGCGCCCGCCCGAACATCGCCTCCCGGAGATGAGGCCGACACCGGGGCGGCGCCAGATCCGGATTGCCGGTCGCGGCGGCGATCGAGCCGAGGATCCCGGCGGCGTAATTCTCCTCGGCCCCGCCATGGAGCACTCGGCCCTCGTCGTCGTCGCCGATGCGGGGGACGTTCCCGTTGTCGTCGCACAGCCAGCGCAGCACATGACCCGCCCGCGCGATCCGGTCCCAATAGCCGGGCGGGAAGGGCCGGCCGGTGCGGGCGCCGACAACCCCGGCAAGCAGCAGCCATTCCAGCGTGAAGGCGGTATAGCTGGGCGACTGCTCCAGGCCTACGCCGTCGACGCAGATCTGAAGCTCCGCCTCCCGGATCAGGGTCCGCCGGCCATAGTCGGCCCAACGGCCGGCGCCCGGCAGATCCGGCGCCAGCGTGCCGAGAAGGAACAGGCCGGCGGCTTCCGCCACCAGATGGTTGTTGGCGGACGAGAAGCGGGACGGATAGCGCATCAGCCAATATCCGTGGGCCGCCAGCGTGGCGCGCAGCCGCAAGGCCGTCGCTGGCGGAAACGTCTCGGGACCGAGGAGGGTAGCCGCCACCAGGAACGAGACGGTTCTGAGCGCAAGCTCGATGCCCGACGCCCAGTTGACGCCGCGGAACGGCGGATTGGCGTCGATCCAGCTTTCGATCTCGGCGACGCAACGCTGTGCAAGCGCCCGGTCATCCTCCAGCCGGGCGAGCAGCGCCATGGCCTGGAGATGGGGCAGGCGGTTCAATTCCCACACATATTTCACGTCGCCCATGTCCCCGGCGTGCCGGTAGGGGATGGCGAAGCAGAAGGCGTCGGCGGGCCAGGACCGGCGGGTGACGGGGTCGAGGTGCCACCGCTCCCGCCCGTCGGCCCGCGGCCAGGTGACGCCCAGAAGCTCGGCCCCGCCGTCGAGAAACGGGGCGAGAGAGGCCCGAAGCCGGGACGCGAAGCCCGCGCGCCCGGACAGTTCCGCCACCCCGTCGAGAAGGCCGGGAAGCTCGGGCAGGCCGCCCGGTCCCGGCCGAACGGCGTCGGGAAGGGCCGAAGAGCGGTAGCGGGAGGCCGTCCGTTTCACCTGCTCGCCCAGCCGGTACAGGATCTCCGGGGCCGACATCGAGGACAGGCGTCTTCCGTACCAGGCGGCTTTTTCGGACAGCCGTCTCAGCATGGTCCCTCATGGATGGAAGAGGCAGGCTGCCGGGAGCCCGGTTAGCCAACGCGGAGTTCCCCGGCTTGTTCCGGAGGTGTCACGAATGCACCGCCGGCCGCGGGAAGGCGGAACGGAACCGCTGTCTGCAGGAACCGGGTCTTGCGACCGGAGTGGTTTCGCCGGACCCGGGGATATCCCCTTCGTCGCGGCTGTCCCCTGGGGGGCCATGGGGGCGCGCACACGGAAATATTATATGTACATATTAAATTGGCCCGATTGTGCCGCGCGCCTGCAGTCGGAACTATGCTGCGCTGCAGCATGGTCGTTTGACGCAACGCAGCCATGCGTCAGGGAAGCATGCGGTTCCGGTCATGCTGCAATGCAAATTCGTCCCTTATCGAACGCGGTCGAAAGGCCCATCTTCCGGGTGTCAGCAATTTCGGCCGCTTCGGATCCGCATGAAGAAGGATCGGCGGCCGCGTCCGAAGGAGAGTTGTCCGATGTCCGAGAAAGTCCGTTCGCTTACTGAAATCCTCAGCGCCCACGGGGCCATGGGTCCCAATGATCTCGTCATCCGGGCCAACGCCGAACGGGCCGAGTTCATCGCCTCCCTGATCACCGGCGGTATTGCTTTCGTCCGCCGGACCTTCCGCCGGGTCGCGACCCGCATCGAAACCTGGCTCGAGAACGACCGCGTCCGTCGCGAGCTCGCCGGCCTGAGCGATCGCGAGCTGGCCGATATCGGCCTCAGCAAGTCGGACCTGGCTCGCCGGGATCTCGCCGAGTTGGCGGAAGAGCGCCGTGCGGCGGCGGCCCCTGCCCCCGCCAACCAGAACCGTCAGAACGGGCGCGCCGCTTCGGCCGCCTGAGCACCCCCCAGACCTCCGACGGAACAGGGGCCGGCCCGGCGCGACGCGCGGGGTCGGCCCTTCGTCTTTGCGCCCCATCGGCTCCGCGGAAGGCCGCACGGGCTTGGCCGTTGACAGCGGGGGCGGCGGGACGCCTATCCTGACCTTCGCATCCGATGGACGAATTTGGGGGCCGGCGGTCCCTTGAGGGGGCTCGCACCGGCCCGGGGGGCGCTCAAGGTGACGTTCAGAGGTCCGATAACCGGTGGCTCCGCAATTGAGGGGGCCGGAGTTTCGGCAATCCTGGAGCCTGACGAGCCGCCGCCCTTCGAGTGCGTCAATGGCGATGGCGCTGGGCTCGCGGTCCTGACCTGCGACCATGCCTCGAACCGGTTCCCCCGGCGCCTCGGCACGCTGGGGCTGACGGAGGTGGAAGCCCGCAGCCATATCGCGTGGGATCCCGGCGCGTCCTGGGTGGCCCGCCACCTGTCCCGGGAGATCGACGCGCCGCTGGTCCTCTCGGGCTATTCGCGGCTGGTCTTCGATTGCAATCGCCCGCCCGGGAGCCCGACCGCGATTCCGGCGGTATCCGGCGGCATTCGCGTGCCCGGCAACGAAGGGCTGCGGGAGGCGGAGGCGAAGGCCCGGGAGGACGCGCTTCTCCATCCCTACCAGGCGGCGATTGCCCGGCTTCTCGACGCCCGCGCCCGTGCCGGCCGGCCCACGGTACTGCTGTGCGTTCACAGCTTCACCCCCGACTATCCGGGCGAGGACCGGCCCTGGACCATCGGTCTCGGCTACAATCGCGACCGGCGACTCGCGGCGCTGCTTCTCGACGCTCTCAGGGTCGAGCCCGGGATCGTCGTCGGCGACAATCGCCCTTACGGCGTCGACGACGAGAGCGACTACACGATCCCGGTGCAGGGCGAGCGGCGGGGCATCCCGCATGTTCTGATCGAAATCCGGCAGGACTGCATCGCGACGCCCGAGGCGGCCCGGGGTTGGGCCGAACGGCTTGCCCGGGTCTTCCGGCGGATCGAGGCCGATGCGCTTGCCCTTGCGTCTTCCCCGCCCACGTCCATGAAGTCGAGCACCGCGCCATGACCGCTCCAGACCCCGAACACCGCCCGGAATCCGTCGGCCCTGCCTATCGGGAGCAGGCGATCGATCCCCGCCGCAGCGCCATCCTCAGCGTCGACATGCAGAACGCCGACTGCGCGCGGGAGAAGCGGCGGAAGCCCCTGCCGCCCGGGGCGGAGCATGACGGACACCGCTATTTCTACGACCGGCTTGAGCGCATCGTGATCCCGAACCAGCAGGCATTGCACGCGGCGGCGCGCAGGCTCGGCATCGAGAATATCTATGTTGTCATCGAAAGCCTGACCCTGGACGGCCGCGATCGCGGGCTGGACCACAAGATCTCGCAGATCCACAATCCGCGCGGGTCCTGGGAGGCGCAGGTGATCGAGGAGGTGGCCCCCGCCGAGGACGACATCATCATCCGCAAGACCGCGTCCGGCCCCTTCGGCACGACCAATATCGACTATGTCCTGAAGGCGCTCGGCGTCGACCGGCTGATCGTCTTCGGCATCCTCACCGACCAGTGCGTCGAGAACACCGTCCGTGCCGCGGCCGACTACGGATATCTCGTCTCCCTGGTCGAGGACGCCTGCGCGACCTACAGCCAGGCGCGCCACGACGCGACCTTGCGCGCGCTCAAGGGCTATTGCCGGATCCGGACCACCGGAGAGATGCTGGGCGAGTTCGAGGCGCTCGGGCGCATGTCCGGGAGCCCCTAGTCACGATCGTTACGGACCCCTGCGAATGCCATCCCCGAAGACCGACGACCGCTTCGCCCGATACCGCCTGCGCCATGAACGCGGACTGCCCCCGCATCCGGCGGGCCCGCGCGTCGTCGGCTGGCTTGCCGCCAATGCCGGCCAGATCGGGCCGGTTTGCCGCTACGACCTGACGCGGGAACCCGTGCTGATCTTCGACTGGACGGCCGGCAGCGCCGATCTGGCGGAGCTGGAGGCCCTGCCCGACAAGGCGGCCCAGACCGACCGGGCGATGGCGCGCATCCGCGAGGCCGGCGCCGTCGCCGGGATCGGCCGCTACCGCGAGCCGCGCGGCATCTACCGGACCGACAGCTACGCCACCGCCGATTCGGACGAGCGGCGGACCGTCCATATGGGAATCGATATCTTCTTCCCCGCGGGGGAGGAGATTCTGGCTCCGCTCGACGGCCGGGTCCATCTGGTCGCCGACAATGCCGCGGACGGGGATTACGGTCCCTTGGTCATCCTGGAGCACGCGACCGGGGAGGGCGACTGCTTCTTCACGCTCTACGGGCATTTGAGCCCGGAGACGCTCGACCACGCGCGGCCGGGGGCGGCGGTGCGGCGCGGCGACGTGATCGGCTGGTGCGGCGCGCCGCCCCGCAACGGCAACTGGGTTCCGCATCTCCATTTCCAGATCATCCTCGACCTTCTGGACCGGGGGGCGGATATCGAAGGGGTCGTGCGCCGAAGCGAAGTCGGCGTCTGGGAGGGACTTTTCCCGAACCCGAACCTGATCCTGCGCATCCCGGCGGCCGTCGACTGCGCCCTGGAGGACGGGGCCGGGGGGCGGCGCACGGCCCGGCGGCAATGGGCGTCTAGGGTCCCGAGGCCATAGGAATGGACGCATCGGCGCTCGAACGCTTCTGCCTGTCCCTGCCGGGCGCGGGACTTGCCGTCCAGTGGGGCGGCGCCCGGGTCTTCAAGGTGGGCGGAAAGATGTTCGCGATTCTCCGCCCGGCGGACCCGGCCCGGGTTTGCTTCAAATGTAGCGACCTTTCCTACGACGTGCTGACGGAGCAGCCGGGCATCGTTCCGGCACCCTATCTCGCCCGGGCGAAATGGGTCCAGCTGGAGGCCCTCGAGATCCTGTCTCGGCAGGATCTGGAAGCCTATCTCCGCCAGGCCTACGAACTTGTCTTCGCCCGGCTGCCCCGGGCCGAACGGGCGCGCATCGCCGGGGAGCGCTGAGCGCCGTCCATCTGCCTCACAGAATCCGCGCGTGATAGGCGGCGCGAAGCCGCCGCTGCTCGCGGGAGAAGCCGGCCGGATCCTGGTCGGCGGCCCGTCTTTCGACCTCGCCCAGCGCAGGATCGATGGTGTCGTGCAGAAGGTCGGCCAGCAGCGCGATCGCGTCCGCGAGATCCTGTTTCAGCGAGGCGCTTTCCGCGATGCCGGCCGCGAAGGCCAGCGCGCCCATCGCGGCGGCGACGCCGCTCCGCGCCGTCTCGACCGCGCGGCGGTCGAGGTCGAGCGCCGTCGGTCCGATCGCGGGGCCCTCGCTGCCGCCGACCGCTTCTTTCATGCCCGCCTCCCTTGCGCCTGCCCCGCTTTCGGCGATAATTGCGAAAATCGCAACATTCGTCAACGGGGCGGCGGGCGGGGCGGATCGACCGAGGCTCAGACCTGGCGGCCCAGCCAGACCACGCGGCCGATAATGCGGATGCTGTCCGGGTCGACGTCGTTCCAGGTCGGGTAGCGGGGATTGTCGCTGCTGATGGTCAGCTTGCCGGTGACCGGGTTGCGCGCGAAGCGCTTCACCTGCAGCTCGTCCTCGCTGCGGAAGCCGTAGAGCCCGTCGGCGCCGACGGCGCGCTTGGAGAGGTCCAGGAGCACGTGGTCGCCGTGATGCAGCGTCTCTTCCATGCTGTCGCCGCTGACGAGGCCGACCATCAGGTCCTCGACCGGGGCCGGGGTCACGCTTCGCAGCCACTGGTGTTCATAGACCTGGAAATGAAGCGGCTCCGGCCGGTCGTCGGCATAGGCGCCGGGGCCGGCCGACAGCCGCAGGTCGAAGACCGGGACGACCGCGTATTCCCGGGCCGCGAATTCCACGATCCGGCCGGTGCCGCCGGGCGGGAATCCGTCGGGCGCCAGCGGCACGGGGCCGTGCTGGGTGGGCGCCGGGATCCCCAGATAGGCCGCCACCTTCGGCACCTCCGCCGCCTTCAGCTGGCGCTTGCCGTCGAGCAGCCGGGAAACCGCCGACGGGTCGACATTGAGCGCCCTGGCGAGGCCGCGCTGCGTCTTCCCGGAACGGGCCAGGCCCTGTCTGATCCAGTCGATGTCCATGGCCGCCATCATTGTGCAAGCCGTCGAGCCGTTCAGTTGCTATTTTCGCAACTATCATCTTGCGCGATCGATGCATGAATCGCAATATAGAACAGAACATGAACAATGGAGGGTGACATGCACGACAGCGGCAACGATTCCCGCCGGCGGAGGCGGACATGAGAGGGGTGCGGTCGAGCTGGCCGGCGACGCCGGCCGAACCCGCGGGGCGGGACGATCTCCGGCCGCTCGCCCGCGGCGCGCTCAAGCGCGGCGTCGCGGTGATCTGGCTGGAGGAGGTGCGGGACGACATCAGCCGCGCGCTGATCGAGATGGAGGCGAAACGCCAGACGGGAGAGGGCCGATGACCGCCCCTGTTCCGAATAGGGCGCCCGTCGCGCACGAGCCGTTCACGTCCGCGGACGTGATCCGCCTGCTCGAGCGGGCCGGCGAGATCATGCTGCGTCTCAGGGTCAAGGGTCTGCGGCCCGATCGCTGCCGTTCGCTGTGGCCCGAGATCGTCGTCGATCCGAGGGAGGTCTATGGCTGGGAGGCCGAGCGGATCCGCTGGCCCGTCCCGACGGCGGCCGAAATCGCCCTCATGGACGCGGTCGCACCCTGGCCGATGCTGGTGCGCGACGCGGCCCGGCGCCGGATCGTGCAGAGCCGGAGCCTGGTGCATCCGATCACCGGCCGCCATTTCCATAGCTGGCGGCGGCTGGCGCGGATCCTGTCCGTCCACCACGAAACCGTCAGGTCCTGGCACGCCCAGGCGATCGACGAGATCGTCACCGGGCTGAACCGGTGACGGGTTTCCGGCCGGCGGCCCGTCCGGGTCAGCCGGCCGCCCTGTCGCGCAGCCCGTCCAGCGGATTCCCGAGCCCGAGCGTGCTTCGCGCGCGGGTCAGGAGGGCGGTGGGCGTCCGGCCCGACAGGCGCCGGATCTCCCGCGTCATATGGGCCTGGTCCGCATAGCCGGAGGCCGCGGCAAGATCGGCAAGATTCCCCGCCCCCCATCGTTCCGCCAGGGCCAGAAGGCGCTGGAACCGGGCGATTCGCTGAAATGTCTTGGGCGCGTATCCGACCGCCGCCCGGAAGCGGCGGTGGAACTGCCGTTCGCTGAGGCCGGTCGCCAGCCGTGCCTCCCGCACCTGGCCCTGCGGAATGCGGGCCAGCCATTCGGCGGCGGCCGTCATCGCCCGGTCGGGGGAGGGGGCGGCCGCGACGCGTCCGATCAGCAGCCGCTCCAGCACCCTCCGCCGCGCCTCCGCGCCCGTTGCCTGGCGAATCGCATCGGACAGGCGGTCGGTTTCTCCGCCCCAGGATTCGCGGAGGGGCGCCGTCCCGTCCAGGATCAGGTCCGCCGGGAAGTCCAGCAGCGCGGGCGCCGTTCCGGGCCGGAGCCGCGCGCCGACCACGACCGTGCCCGGCGCGAGCCTGGCCACGGCGACGCGGGTCGCCGGCCCGACGATCACGGGATCGCTGTCGCCGATCCAGATGATGTCGGCGCAGCCGTCGGGAAGGATGCGCTGCGCCCGGCCGGGCCCGGCAGGCCCGACGATGCGGCTCCAGGTGCAGACCAGATGGCGGGCGAGCGGCGGGGGCGGCGCCGTCTCGCGATAGGCCGGTGCGGATGGGTCGTAATCGGGGCGGGCTTCCGTCATTCCGCGGCTCGCGCGCTCTTGGGCCGGACAGGGGCATGACGCCAGAGACTGTCGGGATTTGCCAGGTCGAACGCGATTTGCGTATGATTACTCAAAAAACGTTTGACGGATCCGACGAAATGGCCCATGATTCGGATCAGGCTGAAACGAGACCCGCCCGGCGCTGCCGCGGCGGGTTTTTCCGTTCGGGCAGAAGGCACGGGTACGGCATGCGGGCATGAAATGGCCCGATGCGGAATGTGCGCCGTCCGCATCGGGCCCGGCCGTTGCAAGAGGGTCGTATTCAGCTACGGCAATGCAAAGACTGTCCTAAAAGTCTTTATAAATTGTGAAGAATTGAAAGAATCGGCGCCGATCTTCCGAAAAGACTGGCCGAAGACGAACCTCGGCGCCCGACGGCATCCGAAAAGGATTGAGATGGCGAGAAAGACTGGCAAGCGGCCGGTCGCCGTGGCGCCTGTGCCGACGGTGACGCCGCTCGACTTCATGATCGAGGCCTATTGCGATCCCTCATTGCCCTTCGGCGACCGGCTGCGGGCGGCGATCGCGGCTGCGCCCTTCATCCATCGGCGCCAGCCGCAGGCCGGCGGCGGGGAGGTGCCGGACGAACAGTCCCAGTTCTCGATCCAGATCGACCTCGGATGACGCCGCGCGCCATCAGCTATCGCCCGTCGGGGCCCGTCGCGCGGGCGTTCATGATGTCGGACGCCTTCGTGCGCGGCATCCGCGGGCCCTACGGGTCGGGCAAGTCGGTCGCCTGCTGCATGGAGATCCTGCGCCGTGCCGGCCGGCAGGCGCCCGGGGCGGACGGCCTGCGCCGGACGCGCTGGGCGGTCGTGCGCAATACCTATCCCGAGCTCAAGACAACGACGATCAAGACCTGGCACGACTGGGTGCCCCAGAGCCTGGGCCGATGGCAGGCGGACGGGCCGCCGACCCATCGGGTGCGTCTGGGCGACGTGGATCTGGAGGTGATCTTTCTTGCCCTCGACCGTCCGGAGGATGCCCGCAAGCTTCTGTCGCTGGAACTGACCGGCGCCTGGATCAACGAGGCGCGGGACGTGCCGAAGGCGATCCTCGACGCGCTGACCGGCCGGGTCGGCCGCTTTCCGGCGGCGAAGGACGGCGGCGCCTCCTGGTCCGGCATCATCATGGACACGAACCCGCCCGACACCGACCACTGGTGGTACCGCCTGGCGGAGGAGGAGCGGCCCGAGGGCTGGGCCTTCTTCGCCCAGCCGGGCGGCCGCAGCCCCGGGGCGGAGAACCGCGACCACCTGCCGCCCGCCTATTACGAGCGGCAGATGGCGGGCAAGGATCCGAACTGGATCCGGGTCTATATCGACGGGGAATACGGCTTCGTCCAGGACGGCAAGCCGGTCTTTCCGGAATACAAGGACCACGTCCATTGCCGGCCGCTGGCGCTCGATCCCCGGCTGCCGGTCCATGTCGGCCTGGATTTCGGGCTGACGCCGGCCGCCGTGTTCGGCCAGCGCGCCGCCAACGGCCAGTGGCGCTGGCTGTCGGAGCTGGTCGCAGTGGACATGGGCACGGTCCGTTTTGCCGAGCTGCTGGGGGCGGAGATGCGGAGCCGCTATGCCGGCTGCCGCTTCGAGGTGATCGGCGACCCGGCCGGCGACAGCCGCGCCCAGACCGACGAGCGGACGCCCTTCGACATTCTGCGGGCGGCCGGCATCGACGCCCGCCCGGCGCCGTCCAACGATCCCAATCTGCGGCAGGAGGCGATCCGCGTCCCGCTGACGCGCATGATCGACGGGGAGCCGGGGCTTCTGATCGACCCGGCCTGCCGGGTCCTGCGCAAGGCGATGGCCGGGGCCTACCGCTACCGGCGGCTGCAGGTTTCGGGCCAGCAGCGGTTCCACGACGTGCCGGAGAAGAACGCCTTCAGCCACGTGGCCGACGCCGCGCAATACCTGATGCTGGGTGCGGGCGAGGGGCGGGCGATCATCTCGGGTCCGGTCCGGAACACCGCGCTCATGCAGATGTCGGGAACGGGCGGCTGGTCGCCCTTCGACTGGTGAGGCTTGACCCGGCCGGGTCGCCGGACGCGGTGACGCAGCCGGCGAGCAGGACGGTCAGGAACATCACGAGACAGCGCATCGGGCGGCCTCCCTGGTCGTTCGATGATCGTAACGATTGCGGTGCAGAGCCACCGCGGTCAACCGTGGAGGTTTGTCATGGTGAAGGACAATTCCCGGACGTCGGGCGGGCGGGCGTCGAAGGACGCCAACAATCGCGGCGGCGGCGTGAGCGGCGGCTCGAAGGACCGGAACCGCGACAGCGGCAGGGACACCGGGAAGGACAATTCCCGGACGGTGGGCGACCGGGTCACGAAGGATGCCAACAATCGCGGCAGCGGGAGAGACGGCGGCTCCAAGACGTCGAAGACCGCCGGGGGGTTGAAGTCCGAGGGCACGCTGCTGGGCGGGGGCACGCTGGAGAACGTGGCGACCGGGGCCATGCTCGGCGGCATGGTGGGCGGCCTGCCCGGCATGGTGGCGGGGGCCGGCCTCGGGGCCTTGACCGGGCTTCTGAGCGGCGACGAGACCCGGTTGGGATACGCCAGCAGCACCGGCGCCCGGGTCGGCCGGGACCTGCGGGATGCGGGGCGGCGGCCGGGGGACAGCGACGACCGGTCGGCGCTGCGGCCGGCGACCGAGGATCCGAAGACCGAGCCGCCGGCCGCGGCGCCGCCGGTGGTGACGCCGCCGTCGGTCGAGCCGGGCGATCCGGACAATGTCGGCATGCGCGGCCGGCGGCGGCGCATGAACACGCTGCTGGGCGGCTCGGTCGGCACCAGCCTGTTGTCGCCGGTGGGATGAGATGGACGCGCTCGACGAGATCCTGCGCCAGCACGACGCGCTGAAGGCCGAGCGCACGACCTGGGAGAGCCAGTGGCAGACCCTGGCCGACTATGTCCGCCCGACCCGCGGCGACTTCACCGCGCGGCAGCCGGATGGCGGCCGGCGCGTCGACCAGATCTTCGACCCGACGGCGATCTGGGCGAACGAGCAGCTGGCCGCCGGCCTGTCCGGACTCCTGACCAACCCGGCCATGCGCTGGTTCGGGCTGAAGGCGCGGGACGAGCGGCTGAACCGGGTCGATGCGGTCAAGCGCTGGCTCGAGGCGGTGACCGAACGGCTCTACGCCGCGTTCAACCGGCCGCGCGCCAATTTCCACCCCCAGGCGCACGAGCTCTACCTGGACCTGGGCGCCTTCGGCACCAGCGCCATGCTGATCGACGACGACCCGGCGCTGGGCCCGACCTTCGCGACCAGGCATCTCGGCGAATGCTTCATCGCCGAGAACGCCGCCGGCATCGTCGACACCCTGCACCGGGAGTTTCAGCTGACGGCGCGGGCGGCGGTGCAGCTCTGGGGCGAGGCCGTGCCCGAGCCGATCGGCCGCGCCGCCGAGACCGATCCGGGCCGCCGCTTCACCTTCGTCCATGCCGTGCGCCCGCGCGCGGCCTGGGATCCGACCTCCAAGCTGAAGACCGACAAGCCATGGGCGAGCGTCTATTTCAACCTGGACTTCAAGCAGCCGATATCCGTCGGCGGCTACGACGAGTTCCCCTACGTGGTGCCGCGCTGGGCGAAGGTGACGGGGGAGACCTACGGGCGGTCGCCCGGCATGACCGCGCTGCCGACCATCCTGCTGCTCAACTCCATGATGAAGACCGTCATCATGGGCGCGCAGAAGCGGGTCGACCCGCCGCTGATGGCGCCCGACGACGGCTTCGTGCTGCCGATCCGGGCGACACCCGGCAAAGTCATCTTCTACCGCGCCGGGACCCCGCAATATGACCGGATCCAGCCGCTCGACATCGGCGGCGACCCGGGGCTGGGGCTGGAGATGATCCAGGTCCAGCGCAGTCAGATCGAGCAGATCTTCCACACCGGCCTGCTGATGATGGCCCAGGGGCCGCAGAAGACGGCGACCGAGGTGCTGCAGATCCGCGAGGAGAAGTACCGGCTCCTGGGCCCCATCGTCGCCCGGCAGGAGGCGGAATATCTCGACCCGCTGATCGAGCGGGTGTTCCGCATCCTGCTGCGCCGGGGCGAGCTGCCGGCGCCGCCCGACGAGCTGCAGGGGGCGGAGCTCGAGGTCGAGTACACGAGCCCGATCCTGCAGGCCCAGAAGGGCGCCCGGATTGAGGGCGTGGTGCGGGTGCTGGAGGCGGTCGAATGGGCCGGCGCCATCGATCCCGGCGTCGCCAACATCGTCGACGCCGAGGCCCTGGTGCGCGAGATCGGCGACACCTACCAGGCGCCGCTCGCCATCCTGCGCTCGCCCGAGGACGTCGCGGCGCTGCGGCGGAGCCAGGCCGAGGCCCAGGCGCGCGAGCGGGCGCTGACCGAGGCCGGGGCCGAGGCGGCCCTGGTCAAGGATCTGGCCCAGGCCGACGCCACGCTGCGGAAGGCGCGGACATGATCGCCCGGCGCCTGCGGCTCTACCGCGCCTATCGGCGGGTCTTCGCCGGCCCCGACGGGCGCGCCGTGCTGCACGACCTGATGCGCCGCAACGGCCTGCTGGCGACCAGCCAGGTCGACGGCGACCCGCACCGCACCGCCTTCAACGAGGGCCGCCGGGCGGCGGTGCTCGAGCTCCTGTCCGTGCTCCGCCTGACCGAGGCGGACCTGATGCAACTGTCCGAAGAGAGGTTGACCGATGACGAGTGACAACGCGCCCGCGGCGGGCACGCCCGCGGAAGCGGCGCCGGCCGGGACCGCCGGCGGCGCGGCCGCCGCCGACTGGACGGCCGGGCTGGACGAGGGCATCCGCGGCCTGGTCGAGGTCAAGGGCTGGAAGAGCCCGGCCGACGTGATCGAGAGCTACCGCAACGCCGAGAAGCTGATCGGCGCCGATCCCGGCCAGATCCTGCGCCTGCCCGGCGCCGCGGCCGGCGACGAGGAATGGGCCGGCGTCTACGACCGGCTGGGCCGGCCGGCGAAGCCGGAGGACTACGCCCTCGACGGCGATCATCCGCTGGGCGAGGAGGCGCGCCGGCGCTTCCAGGCCGACGCCCATGCCATGGGGCTGACGCCGCGCCAGGCGGCCCGCGCCTGGGAGCGCGAGCTGGCGCTGTTCGCCGAGCGCGAGCAGGCGGCCGAGGCGGAGATCGCCCAGCGCCAGCAGCAGGCGGTGGCCGAGCTGCGGCGCGAATGGGGCGAGGCGTTCGAGGGCAACCTGGCGCTGGCCCAGCAGGCGGTTCGGCGCATGGGCGGGCAGGAGCTGCTGGACGAGCTGGTCGATGCCGGCCTCGCCGACAGCCCGCGCCTGGTCAAGCTGTTCGCCGAGATCGGCCGCATGACCGGCGAGGACCGGGGCCTGGGCCGCACCGCCGACGGCTTCCAGGCGCTGACCCCGGCCGGCGCCCGCGCCCAGCTCGACCAGCTCAAGGCCGACAGCGCCTTCATGCTCGACCTCTACGACAAGGCCCGGCCCGGCCATGCCGCGGCCAAAGCCAAGTTCGACCGGCTGACCGACGCGCTGGCGGCGGGGGGCGCGTGATGGACCGCCTCGCCGCCCGCCTCGAATGCCTGAAGGTGGCCGCGAGCCTGCGCGAGGTCACCGGCAGCCTGCGCCCCGTCCAGGACGTGGCGGAGGAGCTGTTCACCTGGGCGAGCGCCGGCGAGGCGCCGCCCGCGGACAAGGCCGACAAGGCCCCCGTGCACGCCCGTCAAGCCGGGCCGGCGAAGCGGCCGTAACCGCCGAGGCCATCGCGCGTCCGTGACCGGGCCGCCGCCGGGAGACCGGGGCGGCCCTTTCGATTCCGCGGGGAACGCGCGGCCGACAGACCGCAACCCGTTGCCAGGAGGACGGAATGTCCAGTCAGATCCCTGTCTTCAACTACACCAAGTTCTCGGCCGGCATCGAGATGCTGGCCCAGCAGCTGACCAGCCAGACGCGCCAGGCCGTGCGGGTCGAGGGCGGGTCGGGCGAGCGCCAGGCCTACGACCAGATCGGCGCCGTCATCATGGGCGAGAAGGAGGGCCGGGCGACCGACATCCCGGTCGTCAACACGCCCCATGCCCGGCGCTGGGTGACGCCGCGCGACTTCATCATGCGCGACTTCATCGACAGCTACGACAAGCTGAAGGTCCTGAACGACCCGACCAACAGCTACACCCAGGCGATGGCCGCGGCGGCGGCGCGGCGGACCGACAAGATCGTCATCGAGGCCGCGCTCGGCACCGCCTGGACCGGCAAGGAGGGCACGACCTCGGTCGCCCTGCCGGCGAGCCAGAAGATCGCCGCCGGCGGCGCCGGCTTCACCCTGGCGAAGCTCCAGGAGGCGGTGCAGAAGATCAAGAGCGCCAACGCGCTGATGCCCGGCGACTCGCTCCACTGCTTCTACACCGCCAAGCAGGAGATGGAGCTGATCAACACGACCGAGGTGAAGTCCTCGGACTTCAACAACGTCAAGCCGATGACCGAAGGCGGCCTGCGCTACTTCTACGGCGTCTGGTTCCACCTGCTGGAGGACGACGCCGCCATGGGCTCGATCCTGCCCTTCGCCAACGGCACCCGGTCCTGCGTGCTGTTCGCCCGCTCCGGCATGCTGCTGGCCGACTGGCTCGCCCCCTATGGCCGGGTCGAATGGATCGCCGAGAAGGCGTCCTGGCAGGTCTCGGCCGGCATGTCGATCGGCGCCACCCGCATGCAGGAGACCAAGGTCGTCCAGATCGACGTCGCCGAATCCTGATCCCCGCCACCATTGAGGAGGGCCTGAAGAATGGCCAGTCACAACGCCACCAACTATGCGCGCCTGACCCAGGTGCCGCCGCAGGTCGTCGACGGCGGCGACTATGGCGGCCGGGTGCGCGTCGTCTACGACGACTACACCACGACCGGCGAGGAGGGCTCCGGCGACACGGTCCGGATCGGCCGGCTCAAGGCCGGGCAGCGGGTCGTCGGCGGCCAGCTCGCCTTCGGCGCGCTGGGCACGGACGTGACCCTGAAGCTGGGCGACGCCGACGACGACGACCGCTATGTCGCCGCGGGCGACGCCTCCGCGGCCGGCAGCCTGCCGGTCGCCGCCGGCCTCGGCTACCGGCCGGCCGCCGATGCCGACCTGGTCCTGACCATCGGCGGCGCCGCGCCCGCCGCCGGCCAGACGATCCGCCTGGTCCTGCTCACCGTCGGCGACTGACCTGCGGCCGGCATTCGTGAGGGCGGGGGCTTCGGCTCCCGCCCTTCGCTTTCCGAGGGGACGATCGTTCATGACCTCCGTCGTCGGCATCTGCAACCGGGCGCTGTCGCTGCTCGGCCAGAAGAGCATCACCTCGCTCGAGGACAACGACCAGGCGGCGCGGCTCTGCGCCGAGACCTACGGGCCGGTGCGGGACGCGGTGCTGCGCGACCATCCGTGGAACTGCGCCATCGCCCGGGCCGATCTGGCGCCCCTGTCCGAACGGCCGGCCTTCGGCTTCGGCCGGCAGTTCGAGCTGCCGGCCGACTGCCTGCGCGTGCTGGAGCTGTGGGGCACCGACGGCCCGTGGAAGATCGAGGGCCGGCGGCTGCTCACCGATGCGACCCGCGCGCTCATCCGCTATATCCGCCGGGTCGAGGATCCGAACCAGTTCGACGCCCTGCTGGTCGAGGCGATCGCCGCGCGGCTCGCCGCCGATCTCTGCGAGCCGATCACCCAGAAGAGCACGCTGACCCAGAGCCTGTGGGAGCTCTACGGCCAGAAGCTGCGCGCCGCCCGCTCCGCCGACGCCCAGGAGGGCACGGCCGAGGACCTGGTCGGCGACGTCTGGCTGACCGCGCGGCTGGGCTACGGGCGCTGAGGGGCCCATGCGCGCCACCGCCATCCAGACCAGCTTCGCCCGGGGCGAGCTGTCGCCGCGGCTGCGCGGCCGGGTCGATCTCGAGGTCTATTTCCAGGGCTGCGAGATCCTGGAGAACTTCACGACCCGCACCCAGGGCGCGGCGATCCGCCGGCCCGGCACCCGCTTCGTGCGCAAGCCGAAGCACGACGGCAGCCGCTACTGCCGGCTGATCGGTGTCGAGATCGCCCACGGCCTCGCCTATGTGCTGGAGCTGGGCCACGAATATATCCGCTTCTTCCGCAACCACGGCTGGGAGGTCGACGGGTCCGAGCAGATCTACGAGATCGCCTCGCCCTATACCGAGGACGATCTGGACCTGCTGAAGTACGCCGTCTCGGCCGAGGGCATCTACTTCGCCCATCCGGCCTGGGCGCCGCGCCGGCTGTTCCGCAACGGCCCGGCCGACTGGACGCTGGAGCTGCTGGACTTCCTCGACGGCCCCTATCTCGACGCCAACAAGACCGCGACCACGCTGACGCCGTCGGCGACCTCCGGCGGCTCGGTCACCATCACCGCCTCCGCGACCGCCGGCATCAATGACGGGCAGGGGTTCCTGGCCAGCGACAGCGGCCGGGTGATCCGGCTGAAGCATGTCAGCGGCACCGCCCCCAACCAGACCACCAAATGGGGCTGGGGCGTGATCACCGGCGTCGCCTCCACGACCTCGGCCACGGTGAATGTGCGCGAGGCCTTCGGCGGCACCGGCGCGACCAAGGATTGGCGGCTCGGCGCCTGGTCGGAGACGACCGGCTGGCCGGAGGTCGTGACCTTCTTCCAGGAGCGCCTGGTCTTCGCCAACACCGATACCGAGCCCGACACCTTCTGGATGTCGAAGACCGGCGATCTGGAGAACTTCGCCCCGACCGACCCGGACGGCGCGGTCAAGGACGACAACGCCGTCAGCTATACGATCGCCGACGACCGGATCAACGAGATCTTCTGGCTGTCGGCGCAGGAGGAGCTGGTCGCCGGCACCGGCTCGGCCGAGTTCGCGATCGACGGCGGCGCCCAGGGCCAGCCGGTCTCGCCGACCTCGATCCGGGTGACGCGCCAGACCATGCACGGCTCGGGCGCGCTGGTCGGACCGCAGCGGGTCGGGCACAGCCTGCTCTACCTGCAGCGCGCCGGGCGCAAGGTGCGGGAGCTGGTCTACGACCTCGACACCCGCGGCTTCATCAGCCCGGACATGACGCGGCTGGCCGAGCATGTCACCCGCGGCGGCGTCTACGACATGGCCTATGCCCAGGAGCCGGACTCGATCCTGTGGGCGTCGCGCGGCGACGGGCTCCTGATCGGCATGACCTACGACGTCGACGAGCAGGTGATGGCCTGGCACCGGCACATCCTGGGCGGACGCTTCGAGGGCGGCAATCCGGTGGTCGAAAGCCTGGCCGTGATCCCGACCCCGGACGAGACCGCCGACGAGCTGTGGATGGTGGTGGTGCGCACGATCGCCGGCCAGACGGTGCGCACCATCGAATATCTGGAGCAGCCCTTCCAGGCCGACCCGTCGCTGCCGGCGACCGAGCGCATGCGCGAGGCCTATTTCGTCGATTGCGGCCTCAGCCACCGGGGCGAGCCGGCGCAGGTGTTCGGCGGGCTCGACCATCTGGAGGGCGAGACCGTGCAGGTGATGGCCGACGGCGCCGTGCACCCGCCGGTCACCGTGACCGGCGGCCAGATCGCCCTGACCCGGCCGGCCAGCGTCGTCCATGTCGGGCTCGGCTATCTCTCGAAGCTGAAGACCATGCCGGTCGAGGCCGGGGCCGCCGCCGGCACCGCCCAGGCCAAGCGGAAGCGCATCCACGAGGTCAATCTGCGCGTCCTCGACAGCATGGGCGGGCTGGTCGGCGACCGCGAGGACAATCTGGACCGCATCCCGACCGGCGTCGGCCTGGCCGGCATGGGCAACGCGCCGCCGCTCTTCACCGGCGACCACACGCTGATGTTCGCCGGCCGCTACGACCGCACCGGGCAGGTGCTGGTGGTGCAGGACCTGCCGCTGCCGCTGACCCTGCTGTCGATCACCATGACCCTGCAGACGAACGAGTGACGCCCATGTGGAACGCCATCGGCATCGGTCTCGGCCTCGCCGGCTCGCTGCTCGGCAGCCGGTCGGAGAAGAAGGCGGCCAAGGCCGGGCGCGACGCGGCCGAGGCCAACGCCCGCCTGGCCGAGGAGGAGATCGGCCAGGTCGAGATCCGCACCGCGGTCGAGCTGGCCCGGCTGCGCCAGGAGGCGCGGCGCTTCGCCGGCAGCCAGCGCGCCGCCTATGCCGGCGCCGGGGTGCGGCTCTCGGGCTCCGCCCTCGACGTGCTGGAGGACACCGCCGCCATGGCCGAGCAGGACGCCAAGCTGGTGCAATGGGCCGGCGACTGGGACGTGCGCGGCCTCAAGGCCGAGGCCGAGATGCAGCGCCGCTACGGCCAGTCGGCCTACCGGGCCGGAATGCTGAACGCCCGGGCGACGCTGCTGGGCGGGCTCTACCAGACCTGGAGGGCGATCTGAGATGCGCGTACCCGTCTATCAGCCGCAGGCCGGGGCGCCGTCGCTCCGCCGCCTGCCGCGCGAGAACCCGGAGGCCGCCGCCGCGCCCTACCGGGCCATGGCCGACCTTGCCCGTACCGTCGCCCGCATCGGCGTCGCCGAGGTCGAGCGGGCGACCCGGATCCGCAACGAGACCTGGCTGACCGAGACCCTGTCGACGGCCCGCGCCCGCGCCTATGCCGAATACGACGAGGCCAAGCGCGCGGCGCCGGAAGGCGCGCCGAACTTCCGGGCCGAGCGGGCGCAGGCGGTCGAGTCCCTGGCCGAGGCGCTTCTGAAGGACGCGCCGGACGAGGAGACGGCGCTGGCGCTCCGGCAGGGGCTGGCGGCGCTCCGCTTCGACATCGAGCGGGACGCGACCGCGTTCGAATCCGCCGCCGCCGCCGCGGCCGCGCGCAGCCGCTACGAACGGGCGCGGGACACCGACGCCAACCTGCTGCTGTCGCATCCGGAGCAGTACGAGACCGTGCGCCGGCAGCGCGAGGCGGCCCGCGCCGCGCTCGCCGGCGTGCTGCCGGCCGACGCCGTCGCCGCCCTCGCCGCCGAGGACGAAAGCCTGCTCGCCGGCGCCATGGTCTCCGGCCTCATCGACCAGGACCCGGCCGCGGCGCTCCGCCTGCTCGACGGCGGCCAGCTCGACGCCAGGCTCGCGCCCGAGCAGAAGGGCCGGCTGATGGGCGCGGCGCAGATCGCAAGCCGCCGCCGGGAGGGCGAGGCTGCGCAGGCCCGCGCCATCGCCGACGCCGAATACCTGGCCGGGCTCGACGACTATCTGGCCTGGCTCGAAGCCGGGAATGCGGATGACGGGCGCTACGCCCGGGCCGAGTTGGTCGCCCGTTTCGGCCAGGAACGCGGATCGGCGCTGGCCGAGAGGGTCGAGGCGGCGGCGGCGTTCGGCCCCGTCATGGCCCTCGTCAGACTGGCCGGGCCGGACGACCTGCAGGACCTTGGCTCCTCCGCCCCCTTCCGGGAGGGAGGCCCCGCGGCAACCCTGTTCGCCCAAGCGGTCGAGCTTCGGGACCGGGCGGTTGCCGCCGATCCGGCGGGCTATGTCCTCGCGAACGCGCCCCTCGTGCGCGAGGCCTACGCCCTGATGGACCACGGGGAGGGAGAGGGGCGGGCGGTCGCCGCCCGGCGCTATGTCGTCGCCATGCGGGCGGAACAGGAACGTCTCGGCCTCGGCATCGACCGGCGGCGCCTTCTGCCCGGCGCGGCGGTCGCCCGCATCGCGGAGGCATTCGCCGGCGTCCTTCCCGGCGACGAGGAGACGGTCCGGCTCGCGCTGGATTTGCGCGCGCAATGGGGGGAGCACTGGCCGCAGGCGGCATGGGAACTTGGCGGAAGCATCCCCCCGATCGCCCTCGTGTTCGCCTCCGGCATGCCGCGGGCCGCGGCGCTGAAGCTTGCGGCAGCGATGCGGATCGGCCGCGCGGAGCTGGAGCGACGGGTGCTGCCCCAGGAATCGCAAGAGATCGGGGAGCACGTGACCCGGGCCCTGCTGCCTTTCAGGGAGAGCCTGACGCCGCCCGCGGACCAGGGCCCTGCCTATGCCGTATGGCACCGGGCGGCCGTCGCCCTTGCCCAGTTGGAGGTTGCGGAAGGTGCGTCCGCCCCGGAGGCGGCCGTCCGGGCGGCGGGCCACGTCGTGCTCGACCGGTACCGCTTCCGGGGCGGGCTGCGCGTTCCGCGCCGCCGTGATCCGGATCTGGTGGAAGCCGGGCTCCGCGCCTATGTCGACCGGCTTGGGCCGGCCGACATAGCCGTTCCGCCGGAGGGCGTCCGCCGGGACGGGTACCGGACGGCCGGGGCGGTTCTGGCCGCCCTCAAGGCCGAAGCGGGATGGCTCGCCCGCACCTGGCGGGACGAAACCGGCGCCCTTTTGGCCGAGAGCGACGGCACCCCCGTCTGGCGCGCCGCCTCCGGCCGGCGACGGCCGGAGCCACTGGTCGTGCCGTGGGACGATCTCGAGGCTCTCGGTCGTGCCGCGCCGGCGCGCGACGGGCCGACCGCCCGGCCGGGGGCGGTGCCCCCGGCTACGGAACAGTAGATGTCCGACCACTTCCGTTCGGGAAACAGCCCATGACCGTTCAATCCCAGGTAAGCCGTGCGTCCTACGACGGCAACGGCGCGACCGTCACGTTCCCGGTGCCGTTCCGATTCCTCGACAACTCCCATGTCCGTGTCATCCTGCGCCGGCCGGACGGCGGCGAGGTGCCATGGGCCGAGACGACGGACTATGCGCTGGCCGGCGCCGGCCAGGCTTCCGGCGGCACCCTGACCGCAGTCGTCCCGCCGGCGGTGGGCGAGCGGCTGGTGATCCTGCGCAATGTGCCGCTGACGCAGGAGATCGACTATATCGAGGGCGAGCCGTTTCCGGCCGGGACCCACGAGACGGGGCTCGACAAGCTGACCATGATCGCCCAGCAGCTCAACGAGCAGCAGAACCGGGTGATCGCCCTGCCGCCGACCGACGACACCCGCGTCGTGCTGCCGACGGCGACGGCGCGGGCCGGGCGCTATCTGGCGTTCGACGGCGACGGCAATCCGGTCGCGGCCGCCGATCCGGGCAATCTGCAGGTGGTGATCAGCCCCTATATGGAGCAGTTGCTGGACACGGCCGACGCTCCATCGCTCCGGCATGAAATCCTGCCTGACTTCGGCCAGCAGGATGCCGGAAAGGTGCTGATGGTGGATGCCGGCGGCGCCGACTATGTGCTGGCCGGCCCTCTGACCGGTTTCCGGAACAGGATCATTAATGGCGGCCTGGACATCTGGCAGCGCGGGGCCAGCCAGTCGAACACGGGCTATGGCTCGGTCGACCGTTTCCGGCTCGACCACACGAACGGCAGCACCAATACCCTGTCCCGCCAGAACTTCGCGCTCGGCCAGACGGAGGTTCCGGGATCGCCGAAGCATTTCATGCGCTGCGTCGTCGCCTCCGGCGGGCAGGCGGCATCCGCCGCGCAGATCCGCCAGCATATCGAGGACGTGCGCACCCTTTCCGGGAAGAAGGCGACCCTGACCTTCCATGCCAGGGCGGACGCCCCGCGCAGCATCGCGGTCGAGTTCCGGCAGAATTTCGGGACCGGCGGATCGCCTTCGCCGGGAGTACAGGGCATCGGCGTACAGAAGTTCGACCTCACGACGTCCTGGCAACGCTTCGATGCCGTGGTCGATATCCCATCGATCGTCGGCAAGACCCTTGGCACGAACGGCAACGACAGTCTGCAGGTGGTCTGGTGGCTGGATGCCGGCAGCGATTACGACGCGCTGACGGACGGGCTCGGCAACCAGTCCGGCACCTTCGATTTCGCGCGCCTCTCGCTGGTCAAAGGGGACGCGACCAGGGAAGCCGATCCGTTCGAGCCGCGTCCCCTCGCGCTCGAACTGATGCTGTGCCAGCGGTACTTCCAGAAGTCCTACCCTCTGGGCATCGCCCCCGGCTCCTTCGGGTCGTCCGTGATCGAGTACGGGATGCTGGACATCCGCTCGGAGCATGAGCACAGAGACACATTGCTGATGTGCGTCCAATTCCCGGTCGAGATGAGGGCCTCCCCGGCGGTGACTCCTTACTCCTACCTGACGGGCGAGCCGGGCAAGGCCGCGATTGTCGGCAGCAGCGGGTTCGACTTTGACGCGCAGACCGTGGGAACGTCGCCCATCGGGTTCCGTATACGGCCATCGGAGTCCTTAGGCGTAGCGCCCGTCCGTGTGGGCTATCTTTGGGCGGCGGATGCGGAGCTTTGAACCATGAACATGAACATCCAATCCATCACCTACGCCTCCCCCGAACAGGATCTTCTCCGCGTCGCCACCGACGACGGGGCGCTGGATGTGCCCTGGCCGTGCCAAACGTGGCACCGGGAAGCCATCGAAGCGTGGCTTGCCGACGGGGGCGAAATAGCCGCCTACACGCCGCCGCCTCCGGTTTTCCCGCCATTATCGGCCCGTCAGCTTCGGCTAGGGCTGGTGATGAACGGGATTGCGCTCTCGCAGGTCGAGGCGGCTATCGCGGCGATCGAAGATCCGGACGACAAGGCGATCGCGGAAATCGAGTGGGAATACGCCTCAGCATTCCTTCGCGATCATCCGCTTATCGAGCAGGTCGGTTCGGCGCTCGGTCTGACGACCGAGCAGATCGACACGATGTGGATGAGCGCCATCGCACTCTAACTCGTGCGCCAAAAGACGAAGCCTTCTCAGCCGCCGCGGGGCGGCTTTTTTGTGTTCGGAGATCCCCATGGCTGAAGTTCCGCCGACAGATCCCAGTGTCATCAAAGTTGCGGCCGGTCTGATGGGGCCCGCCATCTCCGCGGCCGTGGGCGTGGCCATGCGCCACGCCCGCATGGCCTATGACGGCCGACCGATCTCCTGGCGGCGGGTGCTGCTCGACATGCCGACGGTGCTGGGCATGGCGATCGCTGGTGGCGCGATCGGCGACTATTTCGGCCTGTCGGAGATGGTGCGGTGGGGCCTCGCCGGCCTGCTCGGCTATGCTGGGCCGCCGATCCTCGACCGCATCATCGGCCGCTACTTGCCGCCCGAGCGCAAGGCCTGATGCTCGACGACACGCCGCGGGTCGCCGTGCGCTGCGACCGGGCGACGGGGATCGAGCTCATGATCTGGTGCCGAGGCAGCCGTAAGGTCGAGCTCGTCCGGCTGGCGCCGCGCCAGGCTATGGTGCTGGCGGCCGATCTGCTCGAGCACGCCCTAGCAATCGACCAATCACCATCGCGGGAGTGACGCCATGATGGGTCGTTACTACGATCACTATTCCGAGATCCCTGCCGTGCACTGGCCGTGGCGGTATTTCAGGCCGGTCGAGATCGCCTGCAAGGGCGATGGCGCGATCCTGGTGCAGGACGAAGCCATGCACCGGCTGGAAGCGCTGCGCGAGCGCCTGGGGCAGCCGCTGGTGATCGCAAGCGGCTATCGCTCGCCCTGGTACAACCGGAAGGTGGGCGGGGCCGAGAGGTCCCAGCACATGGCCGGCAAGGCCTTCGACATCCGGTTGCCCGACGGCCTGACCCATGAGGAGCTGATCGGGGCGGCGAAGGCCGTCGGCTTCACCGGCATCGGCCGGTACCGGACCTTCGTCCATGTCGATGTCGGGCCGGCACGCGAATGGGTCGGCTGATCTCGATCGCCGGCCGGCTGCTGCCCTCTTGGCGGTGGCTCGCGGCCGGCGCGGTGCTGGTCGCGGTCGCGGCCGGCGGGGTCTGGCTGCGCTCCGTCATCGCGGAACGCGACGAACTGCGGACGCGGGTCGCGGCGCTCGAGGCGGATCTGCACATGCGGGACCGCCTCATTATCCTGCAGCGCGATGCGATCGCCGTCGCGGATGCCGACCGCGCCCGGGCCGAAGCCGCCGACCGAAACCTCCAGGCCGCAAGGGAGCGGGTGCTGCGCGCACCCGAGACGGACGATGCGCCTATTGCCCCTGTGCTCATTGATGCTCTGCGCAGCCTGCGCGAACAGCGTTCCGCCGCCGCCGCCCCTTGAGATTCCGGCCCAGCTTCTCCATTGCCGGCCGGCGCCCGACGTGCCGGGGGAGGGGGCGACGCAGCGGGACCTCGCCCTCTTCATCCTCGACCTGGATGCGGCCGGGGCGGACTGCCGGGCGAAGCTGGGGGCGGTGAGGGGGATCGTTGGGAGCCGGGGCCCCGAATGCCTCCGGCAATGCCGGCAGGGGTGAAGGCAAGCGCCGGCTCTCTTGGCATCCGGCGAGTGGGGCTGTCCGGCGCCCTTGTCGTCCGACGGAACCTCGGCCGAGCGGGGTGGTTCGCGCGAGATCGGATGATGGAGTGAGAGGAGTCCGGACATGCGGCCGCCGACCCGACGACGACTTCCCCCGTCCGGCGGGACGGAGCTGTCCTTCCTCACGGCCAGCGAGGCGTCGAGGCCTGCCGCTCTGCTTCTCCACGGCTTTCCCAGCGCCGCCCGGGGACGACACGACGCCTTCTTCGATCTCGCTGAAGTCCTCTCGTGGATGCAGGACCTGCCCCGGATGGAGGCACACATCTTCGATGCCGGCCACATGCTGCTCGAGACCCACGCGCCTGCGGCCGCCGCGCTCATGCTGGATTTTCTGCGGCGCGCTCGGCCGGATCGCAGGAGCGCGGGCGCGTCTCGCTGACCTCGAGCAAGGAGGCCGGCGGCGCGCGCCCGCAGTTGCCGATCCTACCAGGAGAGGCGGAGCCCGGCGCGGAGGGCGTGAGCGGCTTCGCCGCCGCCGAGCGAGGCGCCGTAGCCGAGCTGCCAGGTGGTGCCGCCCCCGGTGGTCGCGCTCACCCCCAGCGCCAGCTCGGCCGTGTCGCGGGCGGCGTCGGCCCCGGCCACCCGGAAGCCGATGCCGGGGGCGCCGGCGAAGGCGGCGTCGACCACCCGCTCGGTGTCGCCGAACTCGTGCCGCCAGGTGAGCGCCGCCGCCGGCGTCACTGCCAGCCCGGCGGCGGTGGCGAAGGGCCGGGCGACGGCGAGGCCGAGCCGGCCCTGCACCGATTCCACCGTCTCCGCCCCGACCTCCAGCCCGGCCGCCCCGGCCCCGGTTTCGGCGAAGCCGTCCCGGTGCAGCCGGACATAGGCCAGGCTGGCCCGCGGCGTCACCTGCCAGGCGCCGTGGTCGACATCCCGTCGCTTGCCGGCAAGTCCCTCGGCACGGACGGAAACGACAGCCTGCGGCTGGTCCTGTGGCTGGACGCCGGCAGCGATTATGACGCGCAGACCGACGCCCTCGGCAACCAGTCCGGCACCTTCGATTTCGCGCGCCTCTCTCTGGTCGAAGGGGACGCGACCAGGGTGGCCGACCCGTTCGAGCCGCGGCCCATCGGGCTCGAGCTGATGCTGTGCCAGCGCTATTATTTTGAGTATACGGCAGGGCTTTCTGTCTCAAATCGAGATGCGGGCATTCCTGGCCAATTCCCAGTGCCGCTCCATATGCGAGCAGCCACAGTAGCGACGCTGTCTGATGCGAACTGGTCCATGGTTTTCCCTGCCAATCCCATCATTGGGTTTATTACGCTGCTACGGGGAGGAACTGGAGCCGCTAGCTGTCGGGTGGCCCTAGACGCGGAGCTTTGAGCTATAAACTTCAAATCCATCATCCGCGCCTCTGCATAAGTATACCACGGTCCGGGTCGTCACCGATGCAGAGGAGACCACCGTGCTTTGGCCGTGCCGTGCCGCGAGCCAATCGGAGCATGGCTTGCTACCGGCAATGACAGCGCTGCCTTTGAGTTGTTGCCGGTCGCGATGCCTAGGTCGGTCACGCCGGTGTAGGCTTGCTAAGTGCTCCAGCAGGTGAGGATTGAGATCGAGTCGAGGCATAGATCGTTATGCTTGCCGAGGCGGAGTAGGATAGTTGAGAATGCCGCAGGATCGAGAGGATCCCCCGACGCTGAACACCACCGCGGTGGTTCTGGGGCTTTCTCTGGAAGACGTTGACGGCCTGTTTCCGTTAGAGGTGAACGCTGTAGAGTCGAGCAACAAGGTACGAACCGTTGAATCCTCGCGATCCTGAGTGTATGGGACGGTTCGGCAGCGTCAGGGTATCAAGGAGCCATATGAGATACGATCGAGAGACCATGGATTATGCGCATGAACATGGGTTCAGCGCGCTTCTGGGCATGGAATTGAGTGATGAACGCCCAGCCTACGGGCCGAATGATGGCGTTTCTCCCGACTTTACGGCTCCCTATTCGCCTGATCTCGAAGATCTTGTTAGGCTCCACAAGCTCGCCAGGACCCGTCGCGTAACCACAGTTCTGGAGTTCGGGACAGGCTACTCCTCGATCATCCTCGCGGACGCCCTTGACAAGAACCGCAAAGAGATCGGTCAAACCGAAGAGTTCACCAATCTCCGGCGGAATTCGCCTTTTGAATTGCATATTGTTGATGGCAGTAAGGAATGGATTGAGGTTTCGGCATCGCGGATTCCCGAACATCTTCGCCGGTATTGCACCTTCCATCACTCAACGTGCTCAATCGGAACCTTCAACGGCAGGATCTGCCACTACTACGATAGTCTCCCGAACATCTGCCCGGATTTCATATATCTAGACGGTCCAGCGGTGGACCAGATCCGGGGTACAGTGCGAGGTATCCACTTCAATCACAATGACCGGACGGTGCTCAGCGCTGATATAGCCGCGATTGAATGGCTGCTACTGCCCGGTTGCTTTATCCTGGTCGACGGCAGAACTAATAACGCGCGATTCTTGCGAGAGAACCTCCAGCGGAATTGGTGCTACAGCCATAACCCGGCCGGGGACTTCCATACCTTTGAACTACGTGAACCGCCTCTCGGGGAACTTAATCGCCGGCAGATTGCGCTCTGCCTCGGCGCTGACTGGTTGAGGTCACAAGAAGGGGCGGCGTAGATGTGTTCTATCAAGGTACTGTTACCTATATTAGATGACAGTTCCCTGTTTATTGCTCGAAGATTTCAGAGAGCTTTGGAGGAGCGGGGAACGCTCGTTTTTCTGGCTGCGATCGAGAGGCATGGGCATGTCGCGGTTTCAGAGAGGCAACTCTTCGAGGTGTTGGGGGGCCGAGATGTCGATTTCTTCCTCACCGAGGAGGAGGCAGCCAGCGAGGAATTCCTGTCAAACTTTGACGCTGTTCTCGGGGCCAAACTGCCCATGTCCTTCCGGCGCAAATACTTGCGCCGAGCGTGGAAATTCAGCAGTCCAAGGCCCTGTATAGGAGCCTGCTTCCCTGGGATCGATTTCACTCCGGAAGTGGGGATCGAGAATCGTCGCTTCCTAGACGTGATATGCCTCAACAGTGAGGCTGACTTCGCCGCATATCAGCGGTTGGTGCCGGAATCCGAAAGAGCGAAGCAAAAAGCGATAAGGCTGAATCCGTCACTGATTCGGAGTGAGCCGGATCGACGTCTTCTAAAAGGGTCTGTCAACAAGGTCTATTTCTTCGCCCAAGCCATCGTGCCGGAAACGCTTGGAGGCCGAGTAGACGTGCTACGTCTGCTCAATGAAAGTGCTCGCCGACATCCAGACAAGACCTTCGTGCTCAAGCTCCGACATTTGCGTGGCGAGAATAACAGCCATGTGCATCGCGAGCGATTCTCCTATGAATGGATCGCTGAGCGGGTCCTTGGAGAAGAGTTGTCTCCAAACATGACGTTCTCATCGGCCAGCATGGAGAAGTGCTTGGAGGACGCGGATTATTGTCTGACTTGCTCGTCGACCGCAGCGCTTGAGGCCGTGGCCCGCGGTATTCCGACTGGTTTCCTTCTGGACTACGAGGGTGGCGAAAAGGGCAAATGGAATAAGCCTGCTCGGATTTTCCTCAGCAACAGCAATCTGATTCTTTCCCGCCAGGAAGTTCTGGATCTTGTGCCCCGAACACCGAAAGCGGCATGGGTGGATAGCGTGCTGTCTGCGCCTGGAGACTTTGATCGCCTGCTGTCGATCATCCGAGAATTTCACGACAAGCAGGGCAACAGTGTCGCACCCATGATCTACCCAGGCTATTGGGAAGCAAAGGCGCACTCGGCCAAGACCGTCGCCCGGCGGTTCAAAAGAAAGCTATTGGTCGCATAAACGTCCGAAAGAACTTGTTTTAAACACCGCCCCGGCGAGTTTGCTTTTTCTGCTATGCTGCCCCCTCCCTGGCACAGATGCCACTACGGCGGAAGCTTAAGTACTAACCTCTGTATCAAGGAGCTGCACGGGGCGCGAGTTTCAAGCTTTTCGAAGAATAACCACAATATCGCCACCGCGGGATGACGCGAATCGATCTTCCGGATCTGGAGTATAAATCGGAGCAGGGTGCAATTCGGCGTCAATCAAGGTTCTGGTTTCAGTGCGGAGCAGATCAAGGCCGGGTCGAGTGAGAGCTTCTCGAATGCCCTGGGGCGTGAAGAATAGGGTATGTGGCGCGTGCCGTGCGGTAATCTGGAGGCGAGAAAAGCCACCTTGCGGCACCTCCACTAGCATAAGCCCGCCCGGCTTGAGAGCGCATACAAGGTAATCAATGTTCGAATGCAGGGTGTCTCCGGTCAGATGCTCAATCGAATGCGACGCTTCGATTACATCGAACTGCGCTTCGCCAAGGCCGTCAGTATCGATTCGAGTAGCGCCGAGATAATGCAGGTATTTGTGACTAGCCTCGTCCGGTTCAACAGCGAACGCTTGGTTAGGTGCAGCCACCTTGAGGAAGTATCCTGGCCCTGATCCGAAGTCTAGGACCCGATCGAACCTGGCGCCATGCTCTTTCAGAAGCCTGAAATGAGCCTCGGCACGTCTGAAGTATCCGGTAAGCTTTGGGTTTTCGGCGTCTTCGCCGAAGTATGCGTCCGGTGCGATGTCGCGGTCGCCTCGGTTGGTTGTGGCGTAATCCAGCCTGTAATAGTCGCCAAGCAACCGATCGCCTTCCGGCACATGTCTTGATCCACAGCGGGTGCACCAAAGGACGATCGCCTTGGAAAATCTGTCTGTTTTGGCCGTGGGGTAACGTGAAGCCGCGACGGGCGCGTCATGGCGACAGATTGGGCAATTGAGAGAAACCGGCAAGCGCCAGAAGTCCAGAACGCCGCTGAACTTGGGCGGTTTAGGTTTTGGCTTTGGTTGCGGTTTCGGCGCCGGTTTCGGTTTCGGAGGCGGCGGCTTGATGAGCCCCAGCTCCCGGCCGATCTTTCGACCAATCCTCCGCGCTAGATTCTGCACCACATCCCCCATTGCCTTCAATGCGCAGGGCGCTTGCATACATAAAGATTGGTGGGGACGGCGGCCGGACGTCCTCGCGGCGAGCCCCACCGTGCATTGCAGGTGTCTGCGTTCCGCCGCCCCGAAACTGCATAGCACATCCGCGCCGATTCAGTCGGCTTTTCTTTGCTAGAGCACCGGCCGGCGTCAGACCCGGGCTGGGTCACGTCAGGGACCGACGCGTACAACTGGAAGGGGATAATAATGTATGACTAGACACGCAAGTTTGCTCTGTCGCTCTCAGCCGCCCGATGGGCGGCTTTCTTGTTTCTGGAGGGCGCCCCGTGGATGATCTCACGCGCTACCTGCCCGGATGGCTCGAGGCTACGCCGGCAATCGCCGGCATCCTCGGCCGGGCGCTGTACCATTTCGATCAGGTGCGTCGTGGACGGCGGCCGGCCGTCGGCGTGCTGCTGGCCTGCGAACTCGCGATCGCGCTGCCGATGGGATATGTGGGCAAGGGCGTCGTCTCCTATCTGGGGCTGACGGGTGATGCCGCCTTTGCCGGGACGATCGTCATCGCCTATCTGGGGCCGCGCGTCATCGAAATCATGGTCGGGCGCTGGCTCGATCGCCGGTTGCCTCCGCCGCCGGCCCCGCCTTCGCCGCCGGTGCCGCCGGCTCAATCCTGACCGTCGATCCCAGGCCGCCTCCGGGCGGCCTTCTTGCTTCGGAGTGACAGACATGATGGGGCGATATTACGACCACTATTCCGAAATCCCGGCCGGGCACTGGCCGTGGCGGCATTTCAGGCCGGCCGAGATCGCCTGCAGGGGCGATGGCGCGATCCTGGTGCAGGACGAAGCCATGCATCGGCTGGAAGCGCTGCGCGAGCGCCTGGGGCAGCCGCTGGTGGTCGCAAGCGGCTATCGCTCGCCCTGGTACAACCGGAAGGTGGGCGGGGCCGAGCGGTCCCAGCACATGGCCGGCAAGGCCTTCGACATAAGCCTGCGCGACGGCCTGACGATTGAGGATCTGGTCGGCGCGGCGAAGGCCGTCGGCTTCACCGGCATCGGCCGGTACCGGACCTTCGTCCATGTCGATGTCGGGCCGGCACGCGAATGGGTCGGCTGATCTCGATCGCCGGCCGGCTGCTGCCCTCTTGGCGGTGGCTCGCGGCCGGCGCGGTGCTGGTCGCGGTCGCGGCCGGCGGGGTCTGGCTGCGCTCCGTCATCGCGGAACGCGACGAACTGCGGACGCGGGTCGCGGCGCTCGAGGCGGATCTGCACATGCGGGACCGCCTCATTATCCTGCAGCGCGATGCGATCGCCGTCGCGGATGCCGACCGCGCCCGGGCCGAAGCCGCCGACCGAAACCTCCAGGCCGCAAGGGAGCGGGTGCTGCGCGCACCCGAGACGGACGATGCGCCTATTGCCCCTGTGCTCATTGATGCTCTGCGCAGCCTGCGCGAACAGCGTTCCGCCGCCGCCGCCCCTTGAGATTCCGGCCCAGCTTCTCCATTGCCGGCCGGCGCCCGACGTGCCGGGGGAGGGGGCGACGCAGCGGGACCTCGCCCTCTTCATCCTCGACCTGGATGCGGCCGGGGCGGACTGCCGGGCGAAGCTGGGGGCGGTGAGGGGGATCGTTGGGAGCCGGGGCCCCGAATGCCTCCGGCAATGCCGGCAGGGGTGAAGGCAAGCGCCGGCTCTCTTGGCATCCGGCGAGTGGGGCTGTCCGGCGCCCTTGTCGTCCGACGGAACCTCGGCCGAGCGGGGTGGTTCGCGCGAGATCGGATGATGGAGTGAGAGGAGTCCGGACATGCGGCCGCCGACCCGACGACGACTTCCCCCGTCCGGCGGGACGGAGCTGTCCTTCCTCACGGCCAGCGAGGCGTCGAGGCCTGCCGCTCTGCTTCTCCACGGCTTTCCCAGCGCCGCCCGGGGACGACACGACGCCTTCTTCGATCTCGCTGAAGTCCTCTCGTGGATGCAGGACCTGCCCCGGATGGAGGCACACATCTTCGATGCCGGCCACATGCTGCTCGAGACCCACGCGCCTGCGGCCGCCGCGCTCATGCTGGATTTTCTGCGGCGCGCTCGGCCGGATCGCAGGAGCGCGGGCGCGTCTCGCTGACCTCGAGCAAGGAGGCCGGCGGCGCGCGCCCGCAGTTGCCGATCCTACCAGGAGAGGCGGAGCCCGGCGCGGAGGGCGTGAGCGGCTTCGCCGCCGCCGAGCGAGGCGCCGTAGCCGAGCTGCCAGGTGGTGCCGCCCCCGGTGGTCGCGCTCACCCCCAGCGCCAGCTCGGCCGTGTCGCGGGCGGCGTCGGCCCCGGCCACCCGGAAGCCGATGCCGGGGGCGCCGGCGAAGGCGGCGTCGACCACCCGCTCGGTGTCGCCGAACTCGTGCCGCCAGGTGAGCGCCGCCGCCGGCGTCACCGCCAGCCCGGCGGCGGTGGCGAAGGGCCGGGCGACGGCGAGGCCGAGCCGGCCCTGCACCGACTCCACCGTCTCCGCCCCGACCTCCAGCCCGGCCGCCCCGGCCCCGGTTTCGGCGAAGCCGTCCCGGTGCAGCCGGACATAGGCCAGGCTGGCCCGCGGCGTCACCTGCCAGGCGCCGTGGTCGAGCCGGTAGCCGGCGCCGAGCCGGGCCGAGATCTCGTGGCCGTCGGCCTCGCCCTCGGCCCGGCGGGCGAGGGCGCCGAAGGCCAGGCGCCGCTCGCTCTCATAGTCGCTGCGCCCGGCGCCGAGCGCGCCGTCCAGCACCAGCCGCCCGCCCGCCGGCTGCCAGGCGCCGTAGAGCCCGGCCCGCACCGTGTCGACCGTGCCGTCCTCGCCCGCGCCGTGGTCGAGCCGGCTGCGGCCATAGCCGAGCGCCAGCCCGAGCGTCGCCTCGGCGCCGACCCGCCAGCCGAGCCCGGCGACCACGCCGCCGCCGCGATGGTCGAAGCCGGCGGCGTTGCCGTCGCCGTCGACCGTGCCGCCGGTGCCATAGGCCGTGGCCCACAGCCCGGTCCCGGCCGCCGGGTCGGCCGCCGCCTGCAGGGCGCCGTCGAACCGCGCCTGGTCGAGCAGCTGCACGGTCGGGACGGCGGCCAGCCCGGCGCCGCCGAGCCGGTCGAAGGCGGCCCTGGCCTCGGCCGCCGACAGCCCGGCCACGGCGCCGAGCAGGGTGGCGTAGTCGCCGGCCGCCCCGGCCGATCCGGCGTCGAGCGCCCCGGCCACCGCCCGCTGGTTCGGCGTGCGGGCGACATCGGCGAAGGCGACGGCGTTGCGGGTCAGGCGCAGCGTGACGTCGGTCGCGCCATAGAGCAGCGACGGGTCGAGGAAGGCCGAGGCGCTGGTCACCGCGTCGAAGCTGCCGCTGAGGCTGTCGGCGGTCAGGATCGTGTAGTCGGTCTGGGCGGCGTAGTCGCCGGGCGCGGGCAGGACCCGGACCGTGCCGGCCAGCGTCGCCGGGCCGTCGACCTCGATGCGGTCGGATTGGCCGGCGGCGTCGACCTCGACCTCGTAGACCGATCCGGCGTTGAAGGTCAGCGGCCCGGTGACGGCCATGGTGCCGATCGAGTTGCCCGGGGCCAGGGTGCCGTGATTGTCGATGCCGCCGAGGAAGCTGCCGCTGCCGCCGAGCACGGCGCCGGCGCCGACCGTGCCGTTGATCCGCAGCGTGCCGGCATTGACGATGGTCTGGCCGCCATGGGCGAGATTGCCGGCGAGGATGGCGGTGCCGGCGCCGGTCTTGACCAGGTCGCCGCTGCCACCGATGTCGCCGGCATAGCTGCCGTCGGCCGCCTGGTTCAGGACCAGGGCGCCGCCGGCGGCGATGCTGACATTACCGCGCAGGCTCTCTGCCGCGGCCTGCAGCACGCCGGCGATCTCGGTCTCGCCGTCATAGGCCTGGAGGGCGGTGAAGGTGAGGGTGCCGTCGCCGTTGACGCGCACGCCGCCGGCGCCGGAGATGACGCCGGTATAGGTGCCGTCGGTGTCCTGCTCGAAGGTCAGGAAGGCGCCGTCGAGGACCGTCACGCCGCCGTCGCCGGGCAGGCTGTCGGTATCGACCACCAGCTCGCCGCCCAGCACCAGGGTGCCGCCGGTATAGCTGTTCAGGCCGGTCAGCTTGAGCGTGCCGGCGCCGTTCTTGGTGAGCTGGCCGGGGCCGGAGATGATGCCGGCATGGGTCAGGGTCGTGCCGGCCTCGGTCTCGAAGGTGCCGCCGCCGGGGCCGAGCGTCGTGGTGCGGGGGATGGTGAAGCTGGCGGTGGTGCGCAGCGTGCCGCCGTCGAAGCTGAGCCCGCCGGCCGCGTCGCCGAGACGGGCGTTGGTGGCGACTACCAGCGTGCCGCCATTGATCGCCGTGCCGCCGGCATAGCTGTTCAGGCCGGTCAGCGTCAGCGTGCCGGCGCCAAGCTTGGTCAGGCCGCCGGTGCCGCCCAGCGTCGCCCCGATGCCGATATCATGGCCGTTGCTGTCGATGAAGGCGCCGCCATCCGCGACCGTCACGTCGTCGCCGGGGGCGAAGCCGGACAGGAAATCGGCCTGGTCGGTCGTCGCCCGCAACAGGCCGCCGTCGAACGTAACCGTCGCGTCGCCGCTTCCCCTCGAGAGCCGTTCCGCGACCAGCACGCCGCGCGCGCCGTCGGTGCCGGCAAGGGTCAGCGTCCCGTTGGCGTCGGCCCCGGCCCCCATCCCTACGGTCCAGGTGTTGACCGTGCCGCCGTCCTCGATCGTCATCACGCCGGTGCCGAGATTGCCGATTAGGAGACCGCCGAGATCCAAGGTCGACCCGTTACCGGTGACGGTGACGGTGCCGGCGCCGTTCGTTCCGCCGATAAAGCCGGTCGTAGCGCTGACCGTGCCGCCGTCCTCGATCGTCAGCGTGCCGGTGCCGGAATCGCCGACATTCATCGTGCCGGTCTGTTCCCAGGACCCGCCGGTGACGGTGACGGTACCGTTGCCCAGCGGACCCTTACCGATAAAACTGATCGTATTGCTGACCGTGCCGCCATTGCCGATTATCAGCGTGCCGGTGCCGAGATCGCCGACTGTGAGGGTGTTGTTGATAGTCCACGGGCTGGTCTCATCGCCGGGCACCGTGACTTCGCTGCCGCCGTCGATGATCACCTGGCCCCGCACCGCCCCGGCGCTCAGAATCAGGGTCAGCACGGAGACGGTGGCGAGCAGGGCAGGCCGGTGCCGTCCTCGGGAGCCGGCGGCCCGTTCGATAGTCAAGCCAAATCCGACCGGCGGCCGGCCGTTGCCGGCCGCGCCGATGATTCCCAATATTCTCCATCACGCCCCTCCGCGGCAGTCGACCTAATGTTCCCCGACCGCTCATCCCCGAGAGGCTTCTGCAGGACGTGATCGGCGCGCGCGGCCGATGAGCACGCGCCGTAAATTCGGGGGAGGGTATGTGCGGCGAACGCCAGCTTGTAAAGCGTCAATTTATCATGTTATCGCGCGTGCGAAGCGGCGGCTCACCCGCGACCGACCCGGGCAATAGGGCGATGCCTCGGCCGCGGCCCATAACGGATGGTTCCGGAAGACGCGTGACATGGTCGGATGCGGCGAAATGGCCGCTCGCCTGGCAGCCTGCTTGATGGTCGGGGCGTGCGGCGGGGCCCGGGCAGAACGCCGATTCCGGGGGGCTTCGTCAAGCCGGGGTCAGCGGTTCGACCAGGCAGGGTTCGTCGATTCGGACATCGTTGACCCGGTCGGAAACCGGCCAGATCCGCATGCGGTCCGAGGGATAGGGATGAAGCAGGCCCAGCGGATCGCGATGGTCCGCCGTCTCGCCCAGCCAGGTCGGCCAGTCGGCCTCGTCCAGGATCACCGGCATGCGGTCGTGCAGCGGCGCCAGGAGCGGGTTCGCCGCCGTGGTGATGATGGTGAAGGTCCGCACCCATTCACCGGATGACGGATCCCGCCAGTTTTCCCACAGGCCGGCCAGGGCCATCGTCCGGCCGCTCTTGAGGGCGACGGCATAGGGCTGTTTGCGCGCGCCCTCCCGCTTCCATTCATAGAACAGGTCGGCCGGCACGAGGCAGCGGCGCTTCCAGAAGGCCTGACGGAACGACGCCTTGCTCTCGATCCCCTCGGCCCGGGCGTTGATGAGCTTGTGGCCGATGCTGAGATCCTTGGCCCAATGCGGGACCAGACCCCAGCGCAGGAGATCGAGGCTGCGCTCCCTGGTCTCGGGATTGAAGCGCACGACGGGCAGGATCTGTGTCGGTGCAGCGTTCCAGTGCGGACGGATGTTGGCGAGCGGGTTCTTCGTCGTGAACGAGAATTCGAGCCCCTTTGGATCCGTATGGATGGCGTAGCGGCCGCACATGAGGCAAGGATAGCCGAGGGAGACCCCCTTGGCCAGCTGCGGGCCGGCGGCGCCGGATCGATCCGACGCCGGTCCGCGTCAGCCCGGCTCCATCCCTTGCGGTTCGTCCACCCGGTGGATTGCGGGCGCCGACCGGAGAGCCAGGAGATATCGCGCCAGCATGACGAGGGCGATCGCCCCGCAGAGGTGATAGAGCGCGGTCGTGACCAGATAGAAGGTCGTCTGCCGGAACGTGTAATAGGACCAGACGCAGAGCCAGAGATAGGCCATGGTCGCGAGGAACGAGGACGAGTTCCTGACATAGAGCCGGTGCAGCACCCCGAGAAGGCCGCCGACCACCGCCCCCCGCACGATCGCGCCGGGGATGCCGCCATTGGCCACCGACTGGGCAAGCGCGCCGAAGGCCCGGCCGACGCTCGGATCCTCGACCTGCAGGATCTCGCGCAGGAACCAGATGCTGTAGTCGCTCTTGGGAAAGGGCAGGAGCTGCTGCGGGATCGGCCGGGTCCATTCCGACTGAAGCACGTTCCAGGGTACCGACAACTCGCCGGCGCGTCCGGCGAGCAGCAGGGCATTTGACCAGATCACCTGGAACTCGTTCGCCGTCACGAGACCGACGGCGCTGTAGTTGCGGATATATCCGTAGGCAAGCAGACCGCCCAGCCCGACCGCGGCGACGGCCGCCGCCTCGGCCAGCCGGAACGGCCGCACGGAGTGATGCCAGGCGATGGCGCTGCCCAGCAGGACGATGGCAAGCGGCGTCCTCGTATTGGTGAAGAGGACGACCAGCGCTGCCTCGCCCACCGCCCAGAGGGCGAGGACGGTCCACATCCGCCGCTGGACCAGGACGAAGGCCAGGAAAAGCTTGAGCGTCAGCACCACGTCCTCCAGATGCCCGATCACCTGCAGGACGAGGAGCGAAATGCCCGGCGGCTTCGCCTGCGCCAGCAGGTCCATCGGGTCCGCGCCGTAGGCCACGAGAGTCGCGACGACGATGCCGGCGACCGCCAGAAGGGGAAGCAGGATGGCGGCGAGCGGGCCGGGCGGGGCGCGACGCGGCCGCGGCGCGCCATAGGTGACCGCGACATAGGCGGCGGCAAGGGCCGAGATATAGGCGAAGCTCATCCACCCGACATAGATGACCGTCTCCTCGCGCGGCGGGTTTTCGTAGATCACCTTGACGCTGCTGGGCGAGAATTGCCCGCCGGCGAGCCCGTAGAGGATCGGGGGCAGGACGGCGTAGAGCGTGGATACCGTGATGCAGACCGCGCCCGCGTCGAAGACCGGCAGTTGACCCCGGTCGTCCCATATGATGCCGATGGCCCAGGCGGCCACGACCAGGGCAAGGATTGCCGGCGCGACCAGGGGGGCGGTGAACTGGCAGATGCCGTAGAGGGCGAGCCCGACGAGGCACGAGGCGGCCAGGCACTTCAGCCCCATGCCGACTCGCGGGATCTGCAGATTCTGCGGAACCATCGCCTTCCCCCGTGACGCCTTCCCGGAACCGCCGGCGCCGCCGAAGGCGTGCCGGAAGCGGAGGCCGCATCGTGCCTCTGGTTCTTGGCTGTCGTTGCGCAATAATGGATCGCGACGACGGCAATGTCGTTTCCTGACATTAAGGATTGATTTCGCGATCCGGGCAAGGCAGTCGAGCGGCGGAGGCCTTATCGAAGGGCGTCCGGCGGCCGGGGAGGTCGGACATTGGCAATGGCATCGCAGTTGCGCACCCATACCTCGAGCCTGCCGCCGGACTGGGCGCTGCAGCCCGCGAAGCCGGCGCATCGCAAGGTCTGGGACCTGCTGGGGGCGCCGCTGCGCATGGTCGTGCTTCCCGACGAGGCGTCGGAAAGGATCGGCCTCACTTCGCTCAGGGCCGAGCGGATGGCGGCCGTGCTGCCCGAGCTGAAGGGGCGGGTCCTCGACGTGGGCGCCGGGGACAACGTGCTCCTGAAGCTCTATCGCCGGCGCGCGGCCGGCCTTTCGGCCGCCAGGCTGGCCGACGCCGAGGCGAGCGTCGGCGTCGACGTCATCGACTGGGGAGGCGGGTGCCGGATCGTCCGCTCCTCCGCCGAACTCCCGTTCCCCGCCGCCAGCTTCGACACGGTCGCCTTCGTCGCCTGCCTCAACCACATCCCCGAGCGTCGGGAGGCCCTGCGGGAGGCCCAGCGCGTGCTGCGCCCCGGCGGTCGCGTCGTGGCGACGATGATCGGCCGCTTCATCGGAGACATCGGCCATCGGCTGTGGTGGTACTCGGAAGACAAGCATCGCGACGTCGCCGACGGCGAAGTCATGGGCATGAACCGGGACGAGGTGGTCGGACTGCTTCGGGAGGCGGGTTTCGGGAGGGTGAGGACCCGCGGCTTCGTCTATGGCCTGAATACCCTTTACGTCGCCGAAGGCTGACCCGGCGTCCGCGACCGGAGACGACAGGCAATGTGCGGAGTAGCCGGGATCTTCAACCTGGACGGCCGGCCGGTCTCCCGGCCATCGATCGAACGGATGACCGACGCGCTGGCCCATCGCGGGCCGGACGGCGCCGGCATCTGGATCGACGGCGCGATCGGGCTCGGCCATCGGCGGCTGGCGATCCGCGACCTGAGCGAACGGGGGCGGCAGCCGATGACCGACCGCACGGGACGGATCACGGTGACCTACAATGGCGAGATCTACAACGACCGGGCGCTCAGGCAACGCCTGGCAGGAGAGGCGGGCGAGCCGTTCCGGAGCAGCTGCGACAGCGAAGTCATCGGTCCCGCCTACAGGCATTGGGGCCGCGCGGCCTTCGATCGCTTCCGGGGCATGTTCGCCATCGGGCTCTGGGACGCGGAGCGGGGCGAACTCGTGCTCGCGCGGGATCCAGTCGGGATCAAGCCGCTCTATTTCGCCGAAGTCGGCCGGTCGATCCGCTTCGCGAGCGAGGTGAAGGCGCTGCTCGAGCTTCCCGACCAGCCGTTCCGGCTGGAGGCGCAGGCGCTCCAGACATATCTGGCCCAGGGCTATCCCGGGCCGGAGCGGACCCTGCTCTCCGGCATACGCCCGGTCCCGCCGGGCTGCATGCTCGTCGCCAGCCGGCACGGATGGCGGGTCGAGCGCTACTGGCAGCCCCGTCGCACCGGCGATCTGACCGACCTCGACGAAGCGTTGGAAGGCTTCGCCGGCCTCTGGCAGTCCGTCGTCCGGGATCACCTGGTGAGCGATGTCCCGGTCGGCCTTCTCTTGAGTGCCGGGATCGACAGCTCCCTGATCGCCGCGGGCCTCTGCGGCCGGGACGGCGTTTCCGCGTTCACCGCCTCTTTCGCGCGGGAGGAATTCGACGAGGCACCTCAGGCGCAGGCGATCGCGGAACGCCTCAATGTTCCCCACCGGACGGTCGCCGTCGACGGCGAAGGCGACGTCGCCGGCCGCTTCCTGTCGGTCGTGCATCATTATGACGGTCAATGCGCGGATTCCAGCGGGTTCGCATTCCACGCCGTGTGCGAGGCGGCCGGCCGCCATGCGAAGGTCGTCCTGACCGGGGACGGTGCGGACGAGTTCTTCGGCGGCTACGAGACCTATCGGGCAAGCCGTCTCGCCGGCGGTTTGCGTCCGATCCTTCCGCCCGGGCTCCTCCGGCTCGGTGCGGGCATGCTCGCCCGGGCAGGGCGGGGGGGTGAACGCCGCGTCTCGGCCGGGGAAAAGCTGTTCCGATGGATGAGCGGCATCGCCGCCGCGCCCGACTGCCCGCACCCGCAATGGCGGCGCTATGCCTTCCCGCACCACCTCGACCTGCTTGCCGCAGACGCGCTGAGGGACGCCGTCGGCGGAGCGGATCCGCTTTCCGACTATGCCGGCGCGGTGCGGGGCGCGCCGGGCGGGGTGGTCGACCGCTGCCTCCTCGCCGACCAGCGCTACTACCTGCCGGGCGATCTTCTCGTGAAGTCCGACGCCATGAGCATGGCCCACGGCATCGAGATCCGCGTTCCGTTCCTCGACCGCCGGATCATGGAGTTCGCCGGCCGGCTGTCCGCGGACCTCCTCACGCCCCTTCGCGGCCCGGACAAGCGCTTCCTCCGGGCTGCCCTGGCGCGGGAGGGCCTGCCGTCCTGGGTCGCGACGAAGCGGAAGAGCGGCTTCAACGTGCCGGTCGCGCATCTCCTCCGCACCGGCCTGCGGCCGCTGGGCCAAAACCTGCTCGACCGGAACGCCGACCTTGCCGCCCCGTTCCTTCGACCGGATGGCGTCCGGCGGCTGTGGCGGGAACATCAGGAACGAAAGGCCAATCACGGCTACGTCCTGTGGACGCTGCTGACCCTTGCGGCATGGCTGTCCCGCGAAAGCGCGAAAACGGATCACGTTCGTTCGAGGGCATCATGACCGCCATCCCGTTGCCGATCGAAGAGCGCCTCAGCATCGTCATCCCCGCCTACAACGAGGAGCAGGGGATAGGGCCGACGCTGAGGGATCTGCTGGCAAGGCTGCCGCGCGCCGAAATCATCGTCGTCGACGACGGCTCGACCGACCGGACGGCCGATGTCGTGGCGGAATTTCCGGAGGTGATCCTGGTCCAGCACCCGTTCAACCGGGGCTACGGCGGCGCCCTCAAGACCGGCATGACCGTGGCGTCCCGCGAATTCGTCGCCTGGTTCGACGCCGACAATGAACACCGGGTCGACGACCTTGTCGCCATGGCCGAACGCCTCGCCGCCGAGCGGGTCGCCGCCATCATCGCCCAGCGCAGCCGATCCGGACCGTCGCCCCTGCGCAACTGGGGCAAGGCGCTCATCCGCATGCTCGCCAGGTCCCTCGATTTCCGCGCCGGCAAGGACATCAACTGCGGGCTCCGGGTATTCCGCCGGGAGGTCATCCTCCATTACCAGTCATTGCTGCCGAACGGCTTCAGCGCCAGCATCACCAGCACGATCATCATGCTGGAACGGGGCTACCCGGTGGCGTTCCACCCGGTGGAGCTGAACCGGCGCATCGGCACCAGCAAGGTCAGGGTCGGGGACGGTCTGATGGCGATGATGCTGGTCTTGAGGATCGTCATGCTGTTCGCGCCGCTGCGGATCTTCCTGCGCGTCGGCCTGCCGCTGGCCGTCTTCGGGCTCTGCTACGGCGTGATCTCGGCTCTCATCACCGGGCGCGGGGTGCCGACCGGCGCCGTCGGCGTCACGCTCGGCGGCGGGCTCACCTGCTTCTTCGGCCTGATCGCGGACCAGATCAGCCAGATGCGGCTTGCCGGCTACGACCAGCCCATCTACCGGATCCGGGCCGGGCGCGCGCAGGGCGACGTCCGGGCGCCGGACCGGCAAGGCGTTCCGTGACGCCGCCGGACCGGTCGTCCCGCCACCCTCAGGTCGTTCCGGGCGGGACGGGACCGAGGGCGGTCATCCGGAATCCGGCCGACCGGGTGGCGATCGCGGCGCTTCTCCTCGTCGCGATCGCCTGCCAATGGCTGGTACTCGAGAGCCACGGCCGTCCGGCCGTGATCCATAACGCGGACGCCGGACTGGTCAGCAGCTTCGTCGCCGGCTGGCTGCATCCGGAACGCTTCGCCCAGGATTTCGTCCTGGACGAAAAGGCGAACTACGCCTTCTACGTCGCGGTCAACCTCGTCTACGTGGCGGGGTTGAGCCTGCTGACGGACGATATCGGAACGGCATATCTGCTGCTCTATCTCCCGCTCGTGCTTTTCCAGCTCGTCGGGTTCTACCTGCTTGGCCGCTATATCCTGGGCAGCCGCTTCTGGTCGGTCGTGCTGGCCTGCCTGACCTTCCCCCCGATCTGGGTCTGGGGCGGCGAGCTGTGGGGAACGCATCTCCTGCCGCTGACGCGGATGACCTTCGGCGGGGCGCTCCCCCTTCTGCTCCTACTTTTTCTCCGGTTCGGCAGCCGGTCGGAGCATCTGCCCTGGCTGTTCGGCCTCTGCGGCGCCAGCGTCTACCTGCATCCGGTGAGCGCGCCCACCGTCGCCGTCGGCTTGAGCCTTGCGTCCTTCGCCCTCGTTCCGGACCGGCGCTCGGTCCTGCCGCATCTCGGCAGGCTCGCGCTCGGCGCGCTCGTCTTCGCGGTTGTCGTCGCGCCCTTCGCCATCGTCCTCTATCTGGGATCGGCGGGGGAGGACGATGCCCCGGCCGGCGCCGCCCTTCCGGCCGTGGAGGAGGCGAAGGCGATGTTCGCGGAGCGCACGGGATCCGAATACTATGATGCCGGGCTCGCCATCCGTCAGATGATCGACCGGATGAGCGGGCGACCGGCCGTGGTCTGGCTTTTCGGGCTTGCCGCGTTCTTCGCCGTTCCGCTCCTCGACCGGCGGCGGACCAGGCTCTGCCTGTTCCTGGGGCTGTTCCTCGCGGGCATCGTCCTGGGCTCGGCCGGGATCGCCGTCGCGGACCAGGCGTTCGCGGCGGCGTCGGGACGGCAGCCCCTGCAGCTCGACCTGATCCGCAACCTGCGCTTCGTCTATCCCGTGCTGCTCGTTGGGCTGGTCCTTGCGGGCGCTGAGCTGCACCGGATGCTGGGCGGGTGGCGGGTCGTCGCGGTCGGGCTGCCGGTCGTCGCCGTCGCCTTCACGCTCTACTGGTGGCGGGTTCTGCCCAACCGGTTGACCGATGCGATCGGCATCGGCGCGATCCCGGAGATGTACAGGACCTACGACCCCGAGGCGTCGGAGATCCTGGCCGCGATGAAGGCGCTGCCGGCCGGCCGAGGCGTCCTGCCTCTCACGGGCGAGGAAACCGGGCTTGCGGTCCGCTACGCGGCGCTGCAGCCCGTCGTCTATCTGGAAAAGGACGGCAATGCGCTCTTCTACAGCGGCAGCCCGCGGCGGGTCGAATGGGCGGAGCGGCGTCGTCTCGTGACGGCACTTTACGCCAGCGCCGATCGGGATCTGGCCGCGCGCAATCTGCGGCAGGTCATCGACCGCACCGGGGCGAAATACGTGCTCCTGCAGACGGGCCACCCGCCGGCCGCCGTGGCCGAGGCGGCAAGGGGCGCCGGGCCGGTCGTGCTGGAACGTGGGCGGTGGCTCCTGATCCGGGTGGCGTCGCAAGGGGGCTGACCCGGTCAGCCCGGCTTGCGCCCGATCACGGTCCATGAGTAGCCGTGGCGATGATGGACGCGCACGTCCTCGAAGCCCGCCGCCTCGAGCAGCGCCACGGCCTCGTCCCGTCGATAGTAGCGGGCATAGGCCGGGTTCAGCTGGTCGTAGATGATCAGGTGCCGCTTCGCCCGGTCGACCTTCGACAGCACGTTCAGCACATAGTCCCGGAGCGGCAGCGGCAGGCGGCGGCAGAGGACGATATAGAGGTCGAGCACGCGGTTCAGCCCGGCGCAGAGACGCGACAGAACGCGATCGGGAAGCCGCCGGGTGAGGATGCGGAGCGCGCCGAAGACCGCGAGATAGGCTTCATTCCCCTCGCGTCCGTAAAGCCAGACCAGCATCCGCCCGCCCGGGCGCAGGGTCCCGAAGGCCGCCCGCACGATCGGTGCCGGGTCGACTACGTGGTGCAGCACGCCGATCGACACGACGAGATCGAGATCCTCTCCCGGCGGAAGGCGGTCGCCCGAGGCGTGCAGGATCGTGACCCGGTCCCGCCGGTCTCTGGTGTTCTCTTCAAGGACATGGACGGCGTCGGACGGCTCGACGGCGATGACCGAGGCAGCGCCGGCGTCCAGCAGCATGTTGACGATGCGGCCCGTGCCGCTGCCGATATCGGCGATCCGGGCCCCGGCGATCTCGTTCACCGGCAGCAGCGGCTGCAGCAGGTCGGCCAGCATGTCGAGCGAGCCGTAATAGCCGCTGTTGTCGGTGTGAACCGTCCATTGCCGCCCGAAATCGGCGATCGTCCGGCGGTCCGTTTCCGTTAGCCTGTCGTCGGTCGAGGCTCGCATCCGGGCAGGGTCCCCATGCTGCGGCGCCGTTTCAGGAAGGGTTCCAGAGATGGCGCGGAAGGGCAAGATGATCCTCGGGCGCGGCGCCCCCGCCGGATGTCATCCGTCCCGGCGCCTGCCGAAGATCATGGCCGCCAGCCGAGCCAGTTTCCGGGGCCCGAAGGGTTTCCGCAGCTGCGGGATCTTGCGGTATTCTTCGGGGAAGATGCTGGGGTCGTGGCCGGTCGCGAAGATGAACGGCACGTTCCGCGACTGCAGGCATTCGGCGATCGGATAGGCCGCCTTGCCGCCAAGCCCGACGTCCAGGATGGCGCCGTCCAACTCCGCTACCTGGGCAAGATGCGTGGCCCGCTCCACGGTCGCGACGGGGCCGATCACTGTCGACCCGAACGAGGTGAGCGTCGAATCCAGTTCCTCGGCGATCAGCAGATCGTCCTCGACGACGAGGATTCGAAGTCCCCTCAAACTGTCGTGTCCCATTGCCCTTCGGTTCGAATGAGTGCCCCGGATGCGCCGAGGGTATCCGGGCATGTGGCGTGATCATGGCGGTCGCGGGCGCCGCCTCGGAAAAGGAAAGCCGCAGGCATTACTGCCGCCCGTGCGGCACTGTCCGGTAGCCATAGGAACAGATTTCACAGGGCGGCTGTTCTGCTGCGGCGACTGTCGAATCGTACTGAAAACAGGACGAACGTCTCGAAATATCGTCGCGTGACGCACGACTTGGTCGCGCCGCGATCGATTCCTTCATGCATCGCTCTAACAAGTAAAAGCGTTCGCCGATGCTCTCCATGTATCTCCGGAGGATTTCTGCTTCCGGACCCCCGTGATTTCCACCGCCCGGGAGATGACCGGATGAAGATCGCCCAGATTGCGCCGCTCTACGAAAGTGTCCCGCCGGGCCTCTATGGCGGAACTGAGCGCATCGTCTCCTATCTGACGGAGGAACTGGTGCGTCGGGGCCATGACGTCACCCTGTTCGCCAGCGGAGACAGCCGGACCTCCGCGACCCTCGTTCCCTGCTGCCGCGCCGGGTTGCGCCTCGATCCGGCGGTCCGTGATCCGATCGCCTATCACATAGCGATGCTGGACGCGGTACGCGCCCGCGCCGAGACGTTCGACATCCTGCATTTCCACACGGATTATCTGCATTTTCCCCTTTTCAGGGACATCTCCGAACGGACGCTGACGACCCTTCACGGCCGGCTCGACCAGCCCGAACTTCGCCCGGTCTTCGAGCGTTTCGCCGATCTCCCTCTCGTCTCGGTCTCCGGGCATCAGCGGCGGCCGATGCCGGCCGTCCGGTGGGAGGGCACGGTGCATCACGGGCTTCCGCGCCAGCTTCTTCGGCCGGGGGAGGGGGACGGCGGCTATCTTGCCTTTCTCGGCCGCATTTCCCCGGAAAAGCGGCCGGATCTCGCGATCGACATCGCCAAAAGAGCCGGCATTTCCCTGAAGATCGCCGCCAAGATCGAACGGACGGATCGCGACTATCACGAAACCTGCGTCGCGCCGTTGCTGGATCACCCGCTGGTCGAGTTCGTGGGAGAGATCGGGGAGGATCGCAAGTCCGAGTTCCTGGGCCGTGCCCGGGCACTCCTGTTCCCGATCGACTGGCCCGAGCCGTTCGGCCTCGTCCTCATCGAGGCGATGGCTGCCGGCACCCCGGTCGTGGCCTTCCCGGCAGGGGCCGTGCCCGAGATCGTCGAGCATGAGCTGACCGGCCTCTTGGTCGGGGATCCGGCCGCGGCGGCCGCGGCCGTCGCCGCGGCCGGGGATTTGGACCGCCGGGCGATCCGCGCCCGGTTCGAGGAGCGGTTTTCGGTCGAACGGATGGCGAATGCCTATCTGGAGATATATCGCCGGTTGGCGGACGGCCATCAGGTGACTAACCTTCGCACCATTGAGGCCGGCCTCGACACGCCTGCCCCGGTTTCCGTAGTTCTGGAGTGACTGAGGTCATGGGGAACGACGACAGCACCGCGGCGGAACTGCTGCCCTTCGATACTCCGCCCGAATTCTACATCCCGGCGACCTCCTCCCTGCAGGAGCGCCGCCCGCGCACCCTGAAGCACGGAAACAGCTTCGCGCTCTTCGACCATTACGGGGACTGCATCGCCGGCGAGCGAAGTCCGGAGGGAGTGTTCCACAACGACACGCGCCATCTGTCGACGCTGGAACTCCTGATCAACGGCCGCAGGCCGCTGCTGCTCAGTTCGACGGTCGAGGACGACAATGCGGTGCTGACCAGCGATCTGACCAATCCCGACTTCTATGTCGGCGACCGGCTGGACATGCCCCGCGACACGATCCACCTGTTCCGCGCCAAGTTCCTGTGGATGGGTGCGTGCTACGAGCGTGTCGCCCTGCGCAACTTCGACGACCGGCCGCGCAACCTGGAGATCACGATCCGCTTCAAGGCCGATTTCGCGGATCTCTTCGAAGTGCGCGGCCAGCGGCGTCCGAAACGGGGGCGGATGCTGCCCGCCGTCGTCTCTCCGGATCGCGTCGTCCTCGGATATGTGGGACTGGACGACCTCAAGCGGACGACGTCGATCCATTTCGATCCCAGCCCGTGCCAGATCGACGAGACGACGGCGACGTTCCGTCTGGAACTGGCGCCGAAGGACCGCAAGGTCCTGCTGATGATCATGTCCTTCGGCGACGAGCCGCCGAAGCGCGCCGACGGGCGGAGCTTCTTCTCCTGCATGCGCAGCGTCCGGCAGACGCTGCGGAATTCGCTCAATCGGGCGGCCGGGGTGCGCAGTTCGAACACCATCTACGACGAGATGCTGGATCGCGCCAAGGCCGACGTCTACATGCTCATCAGCGAGACGGAATACGGCCCCTATCCCTATGCCGGCATTCCCTGGTTCAGCACGGCCTTTGGGCGGGACGGCATTCTCACGGCCTTTCAGATGCTCTGGCTGGACCCGACGATCGTCAGGGGCGTCCTGCGCTACCTCGCCGCGAACCAGGCCAAGGATGAGGATCCGGAATCCGACGCCGAGCCGGGGAAGATCCTGCACGAGACCCGGGGCGGCGAGATGGCGCGGCTGCGGGAGGTACCGTTCGGGCTCTACTACGGCACCGTGGACGCGACACCCCTCTTCGTCATGCTGGCCGGCGCCTATTTCGACCGGACCCTGGACCTGAAGACCATTACCGAGCTCTGGCCCAATATCGAGGCCGCGCTGGACTGGATCGACAGGTTCGGCGATCGCGACGGGGACGGCTTCGTGGAATATGGAAGGCGCAATCCGGACGGGCTGATCAACCAGGGCTGGAAGGACAGCCAGGACAGCGTCTTTCACGCGGACGGCAGCCTGGCGAAGGGGCCGATCGCGCTGGTCGAAGTGCAGGGCTATGTCTATGCCGCCAAGCGCTACGCGGCGCGGATGGCACGGCTGATGGGGCTTCCCGAACGGGCCGATGCGCTGGAACGCGACGCCTTCCTGCTGCGCCGGAGGTTCGACGAAGCCTTCTGGTGCGAGGATATCGGGATCTACGCCCTGGCCCTCGACGGCGAGAAGCGGCCTTGCCGGGTGCGGACCTCGAATGCGGGCCATGCCCTGTTCAGCGGCATCGCCGATCCCCACAGGGCCGAGCGGGTCGCCGCCAGGCTACTGGACGGGGAATCGTTCTCGGGCTGGGGGGTGAGGACGGTGGCGGCCACGGAAAGCCGCTACAACCCGATGTCCTACCACAACGGATCGATCTGGCCGCACGACAACGCACTGATCGCGCTGGGGCTGTCACGCTACGGCATGAAGCGGCACGTGCTGCAGATCCAGAAGGGGCTGTTCGACGCCTCGACCTATATGGAGTGGCGCCGGCTTCCCGAGCTGTTCTGCGGCTTTCCCCGCCGGCAGGGGAAGGGTCCGACCTTCTATCCGGTGGCCTGCGCGCCCCAGGCCTGGGCCGCGGCGACGCCGTTCGGCCTCTTGCAGGCTGCGCTGGGGCTTGAATTCGACCCGGGCGCCGGAGAGATCCGGTTCAATCGTCCGGCGATGCCGGATTTCCTGGGCGAGCTGAAGCTGACCGGGCTGACGCTGGGCGACGCCTCGGTCGATGTCCTGCTGACCCGCCATTCCTATGGCGACGTTGCCGTGACCGTGCTCGAGCGCCGCGGCAGCGTCCGGGTCGTGACGATCAACTGAGCGGAAGCTGGCGCGAGGCGCTGTGCTCGACCCAGTAGACGACGGCGTCCAGCACCTCTCGCGCCGGCCCCACCGCAAGCGTTTCGCCGCGGCCGTGGACGGCCTCGTACCAGCCGGCCTCCGGCTGGGCGACGATCAGGATCGGGCTTTCCTGCCCGTCGATCAAGGTTCCGATGTAAAGGGCTTCGGTCCCGTCGGCGTCATTGACCCAGGCCCATCCGCCGGAAAGCCCGACGGCGCACCAGCGCCGGGCGACCGATTCCAGCACGGCCCGTTCCATGCCGCGCACGAGATCAGCGATGACGTGACTCAATGCATTCTCCCTCATCCGTCGGAGGGAGAATGCGCTCTGTTTGGTAACCAAATTCTTAATGGGCCGGGTCGTGCCGGTCAGCTCGTCACGACGGTGAAGCTGGATTCGTCCTCCTTCGGCCGATCGGTGGGTAGACGGGTTCCCGTGATCAGGAAATGGACATTCTCCGCGATGTTGGTCGCGTGGTCCCCGATGCGTTCGATGTTCTTGGCAATGAACAGGTAGTGGGCGCCCGCTGCGCAACGGTCCGGCTGGTCGGCCATGGCCTGAAGGATCGCGGCAAAGATCCGGGTATGGAGCGCGTCGACCTCCCGGTCGCGCCGCCATGCGGCAAGGGCCCGGTCGGCATCGCGATCGGCATAGGCCCGGGCGACGTCGCCCACGATCTCGAGCGCCAGCCGTCCCATGGGCACCAGATCGCGGGACATTTCCAGCGATTCCATGCGGGCAAGCGCGATCACGCGCTTGGCGATGTTCGCCGCGTAATCGCCGATCCGCTCCAGATCCGCCGCGATCCTCAGCGCGGCGATGGTGCGCCGCAGGTCTCCGCCCATGGGCTGACGCAGGGCCAGGAGCCGGATCACGTCGTCGTCGACATGCTGTTCCAGCACGTCGAGCTGCCGGTCGCCCGCGACGACTCGTTGCGCCGCGGCCGCATCGGCCGCTTCCAAACAGTCGAGCGCGGCCGCGAACTGGGCGCAGGCGATCCGGCCCATCTCGTTGATCGAACTCTTCAGGTCCTGCAGCTGGTTTTCGAAGGCCGTTACGATATGGGGCATGGGATCGTGCTCCAGTCCTGCCGGTCGGATGCCGCGACGGGCAGGATACTCTCAAGGAGCCGGCATTTCGATGACCCCGCAGGCGATCCGGTCGCCGGCGTTGCCGGCCGGGTCCGATCGATAATCGTCGGGGCCCGCGTGGATCACGATCGCCGTGCCTCCCTCCGGAAATAGTGTCCCCTCCGCGCCTTCCTCGAGCGTGACGCCGACGGCCAGGAGATCGCTTTCCAGCACGCCGTCCTCCCCGACATGAATGTTGGGCAGGTCCCCGGCATGGGCCCCTTCGGCATTCATGATCCCGTGGTGACGTTCGCCGGGATTGTAGTGTCCCCCGGCCGACTCGAAGGTCGGCGGCTCACACGCGCCGTTCTCGTGAAGGTGGATGGCATGTACGCCCGGCGGCAGGGATCGGAGCTGCGGCTGGATCAGCACGCCGTGCGGCGTCTCGACCAGGGCCGCGGTGCCGACGGGATTGCCTTCCCGATCGATCAGGTTCGCCGTGGCGATGGTCGGATCCTCTCCGGGGATCTGTGCCGCCGCAGGGGCCTGCGCGGCAAGAACTACGGTCGCGGCGGTCGCCAGGGCCTTCAGCATGGTTGCCTCGTCGTCCGTGGAAGCATGCGGGTGATAACCGTTACGCGGCCGGTCGGTTCCCGGGCGGAACCGACTGCCGCCGGCCGCTGCGCCGCCCAGAACCAAGCGCGCCCTTCGCCCGTTATTCAGCGGAGGTCCGAGGGGAGGCGTTGCCGCATGTGGGACCGGGATCTCCTGTCGGGTCAGGTCGCCCTCGTCACGGGCGCAAGCTCGGGGATCGGCCGGGCCTGCGCCGAAGCGCTTGCCCGCGCCGGCGCCAGGGTGGCGGTGAACCACCTTCCGGCCGAGACGGCCGAGGCCCGGTCGCTCGTCGGCAGCATCCGCGACGGCGGAGGGGAGGCGATCCCGGTCGTCGCCGACGTCAGCACCGAGGACCAGGTCCGTTCGATGTTTGCGGAGGTCGTCGGCGCGTTCGGCACCCTCCACATCTTGGTCAACAACGCCGGGATCCAGAGCGACGCGGCGTTCACCGACATGACCCTGGACCAGTGGCGGAAGGTCATCGAGATCAATCTGACGGGCCAGTTCCTCTGCGCCCGGGAAGCAGTCCGCGAATTCCTCCGGCGCGGGCCGCAGCCGGAGGTATCGAAGGCGCTCGGCAAGATCGTGTGCATGAGTTCCGTGCACCAGACGATCCCATGGGCAGGCCATGCGAACTACGCGGCCTCGAAAGGGGGGCTCGCGCTCCTGATGCAGACCATCGCCCAGGAATTCGCAAGCCACCGGATCCGGGTGAACGCCATCGCGCCCGGGGCGATCCGCACACCGATCAACCGGGACGCCTGGTCCAGCGAGGAAGCGGCCGAGGAGCTTCTGGCGCTCATTCCCTACGGCCGCATTGGGGAGCCGGGCGACATTGCCGACGCGGTGTGCTGGCTGGTCTCGGACCTCTCGGACTACGTCACCGGGACGACCCTTTATGTCGACGGCGGCATGACCCTGTATCCCGGGTTCCGGGAGAACGGGTAGCCCGGGGGCGGTCCGGTCAACGAAGGACGCCGGATCGGCGGAAGCGGTCCAGACAGACGGAGGCGCAGCCGTCGAGAAGCGCCTCGGCATCCAGCCGGTATTTCCGATAGAGGTCCGGGATCGAGCCGGTCTGCCCGAAATGCTCGACACCGAAGGGGCGCACGCGGTGCCCCCTCACGGCGCCGAGCCAGCCGAGCGTCATGGGATGGCCGTCGATGATCGTGACAAGGCCGGCGTCGGGGGCAAGCGGCTCCAGAAGGCGTTCCACATGGGAGATCGCGCCGGCGGTCCCGGCCTGCCGGGCACGTTCCGCCGCCAGCCATCCGGCATTGAGCCGGTCGGCCGAGGTCACGGCAAGAAGGCCGGCCCCCGGAATGTCGTCGAGAATCCGCCGATGGGCCTTGATCGCCTCGGGGGCGACTGCGCCGGCATAGGCGATCGCCAGCTCTGCGCCGGGGGCGGGGGGCACGAGCCAGTATCCGCCGGCAAGCACCGCCTCGCGCAGCGCCGCATCCATCCGCCGGTCCGGCTGGCGGACAGGGCGTGTGGACAGGCGCAGATAGACCGAGCCGCCCTCCACGTCCCGAAGCCAGTCGGCGACGGAGCTGCCGCCGCCGTCCCGCTGCATGTAATCGAAGGCCCAGGCCAGAATGGCCGACAGCTCGTCCACGAAGGCCGGTTCGAAGGCGGCAAGGCCGTCCTGCGCCATTCCGATCAGCGGCGTCGCGATCGACTGGTGGGCGCCGCCCTCCGGCGCCAGCGTGATCCCCGACGGCGTGGCGACCACAAGAAAGCGTGCATCCTGGTAGCAGGCGTAGTTGAGCGCATCGAGACCGCGCTGGATGAACGGATCGTAGAGCGTGCCGACCGGCAGAAGCCGTTCCCCGAGAAGGGAATGCGACAGGCCGAGCGCCGCAAGCAGAAGAAAGAGGTTGTTCTCGGCGATGCCCAGCTCGATGTGCTGCCCTCTCGGCGAAAGCCCCCATTTCTGGGCGGAGACGACTTTCTGCTCGCGGAAGACGTCTTCGGCCGTGCGGCGGCTGAACACGCCCCGCCGGTTCACCCATCCGCCCAGATTTGTGGAGACGGCGACGTCGGGCGAGGCGGTGACGACGCGGTCGGCGAGCGCGCCGCCCTCGCGGGCCAGTTCGGCCATGAGCCGGCCGAACCCCTCCTGGGTCGATATCTCCTCTCCGGCGGGCTTCCCGGGAAGGGTTTCCGGAACCGGCACGCGCGGCGCGGCGAGCCGCCGGCGTCCGCCGGCATTGAAGGGCACCCGGTCGATGAACGCCCGAAGCGTTGCCGGATCGACGTCCAGGCCCGCGAACCGGTCCCATTCGGCGCCCAGCGGCACCCCGTTCAGGCGCTGGAACTCGGCCATCTGGTCCGGGTTCATGAGACCGGCATGGTTGTCCTTGTGGCCGGCGAAGGGCAGGCCGAAGCCCTTGATCGTATAGGCAATGAAGCAGGCCGGGCGGTCGTCCGTGATGCTATGGAAGGCCTCGAGGCAGGTCTCGATGTCGTGGCCGCCCAGATTGGTCATCAGGGCCGCAAGCTCCCCGTCGTCGCTGCGGTCGAGCAGCGCCCGGATGCCCGGGACGTCGCCCAGATCGCCGGCAAGCTGCCGCCGCCACGCCGCGCCGCCCTGGAAGGTCAGCGCCGAGTAGAGCGAGTTCGGGCAGACGTCGATCCAGCGCCGCAGCGCCTCGCCCCCTGGCGCCGCGAAGGCGGCTTCGAGCTTCCGGCCGTATTTGATCGTGACGACGCGCCAGCCCATCGCCTCGAACAGGCGGTCGATCTGGTCCAGCAGCCGGTCGCTGACGACCGCGTCCAGGCTCTGGCGATTGTAGTCGACCACCCACCAGAGGTTCCGGACATCGTGCTTCCAGCCCTCCAGCAGGGCCTCGTAGACATTGCCCTCGTCCAGCTCGGCGTCGCCGACCAGGGCGACCATGCGCCCGTCGGCCCACCGCTCCGCGCCCCATCCCTTCAGCCGGACATAGTCCCGGGTCAGGGCGGCGAAGAGCGTGATCGCGGCACCAAGCCCGACCGAGCCGGTCGAGAAATCCACGTCGTCGCTGTCCTTCGTCCGGGACGGATAGGACTGCGCTCCGCCAAACGCGCGGAAGCGCTCGAGCTGTTCCCGGTCCTGGTTGCCCAGAAGATACTGGATCGCATGGAAGACTGGGCTTGCGTGGGGCTTCACGGCGACGCGGTCCTCGGGTCTCAGGACGTCGAAATAAAGCGCCGTCATCAGTGTCGCGAGCGAGGCGCTCGACGCCTGATGGCCCCCGACCTTGAGACCGTCGACATTCGGTCGGATATGGTTGGCGTGATGAATCGTCCAGGACGCGAGCCACAGCACCTTTCGCTCGAGGGCCTTGAGGCACCGCAGCCGCGCCGCCTTCGAAGCGGCGAGGTCGGGAGAGGCAGCAGGGCGCAGGCTTGCGGTCATCTCGTTTCCCATCTTCGCGGGCGGGCGGCCCGGAACCCGCATTCCCAAACTGGACCAGAGTTGCCGATGACGATCGATCGATGCCCTTCGCGACTTCGTCCCCGGCCGGCGGCATGGCTGCCCACTGTCGGGGGACCGTGCCGATGACCGCCGGGCCGTTCACCGGGCGGGAGGATCTCCAGCGCCGAACGCTCAGGCGCCATCGAATGTTCGCGACCGGGCTTCTGCTGCTCGCGCTCCTGCTCTTCCTTGCCACCCACGCCGTGGCCGAGCCCGGATTCGCGCTGCTCCTGCTCCAGGCCGGGAGCGAGGCCGCGCTGGTGGGAGGGCTTGCCGACTGGTTCGCCGTGACCGCCCTGTTCCGGCGGCCGCTCGGTCTGCCGATCCCGCATACGGCGCTCATCCCGCGCAACAAGGACCGGATCGGGGAAGGGCTCGGCTCCTTCGTCGAGAGGAATTTTCTGGCCCCCGATCTCGTCGTCGAGAAGCTGCGCAGCCTGGACATCGCCGGGATCGTCGGCCGGTGGCTCGCCCGGCCGGAGAACGCGCGACCGGTGGCGGAGCGGATCACGCTCGCGGTCCCGGTGGTGATCAGTTCGATCGATGACGAGGAGGTCCGGCAGTTCGTGCGGCGGGCGCTCAAGGAGCAACTCGATGCCGTCGATCTCGCGCCGCTGCTCGCGAAGGTTCTGCGCATGCTGACCGAATCCGGCCAGCACCAGAAGCTGTTCGACGAGGGGCTCAAGATCGCAAGGCGCGTTCTGCTGGAGAACCAGGACCGCATCTACGAGCTGGTCGAGGAAAAGAGCCGCTGGTGGGTGCCGAAGGCCATCGACCGACGGATCGCCGAAGCGCTGATTTCCGGCGCCGTGGATCTCCTGGGCGACCTTGCCGATCCGGATCACGACGCGCGCCGCCGCTTCGATCGCGCCGTCGAGGAAGGGATCGAGAAACTGGCGACGTCGCCCGTGGCCGCGGCAAAGGTGGCCGCGGTAAAGCAGCAGGTTCTGTCGAATCCGGCCGTCGAGAACTATCTGGAGACGATCTGGGAATTGCTGAGGCGGCGCGTGCTGGCCGATGCCGCTGCCGAGGACTCCCATCTCCGGCGGGCGCTCTGTCGCGGCATCGGCGCGATCGCCGGCTCCCTGGCCGAGGACGCCCATATGCGGGAGCGGGTGAACCGCCGGCTGGAAAAGATGGTAGTCGGGCTGGTCGTGCCCGCGCGGAAGGAAATCGGCACCTTCATTGCCGATGTGGTGAAAAGCTGGGATGCCCGCACCGTGTCGGACCGGCTGGAGCTCGAGGTCGGGCGCGACCTCCAATACATCCGCGTGAACGGAACCCTGGTCGGCGCCCTGGTCGGGTGCGTGCTTTTCCTGGCACAGAGCTTCCTAACGTGACCTGCTGCGGGCCATCGAGGGAGAGGGGAAACCAAAACGGGACGGTTCCTGTTCCTGATGGGTCCAGGGGCCCTGCTTCGGGGCTCTACCGGGAGGATCCGCGATGAAGTGGCACGTCCTTATCCTGAGCGCCGCAATCGCCGTCCCGGCCGGGCCGGCATTCGCCGCCTGCGCCGACGACGTCGCGCGGCTGGAAGAGCAATACCAGCAGGCCGAGGGCGGGTCGGCGGGAACCGCATCGACCGAACATCAGGCCGGAACGCTCGGGACCGGTCAATCCACCGGAACCGGCGGGGGCGTTGCCCCGGAGTCAGCGGGATCCGGCCCGGCGGCGGCGGGCAGCGAGCATCAGAGAGAGGTTCTGAGAGGCGAGCAGCCGGCTTCCGGTCAGGAACGGTTCGCCGAATTGATCCAGGAGGCGAAACAGCTGTCCGAGCAGGGCGACGAGGCCGGCTGCACCGAGCGGCTGACCGAGGCGCAGGGTCTGATGGGGACAAAATAGGGCGCCCTAGCCACCCGCTCTCAGGGAGGTGGGGATCCGCAACCTTCCAGCGGCCGGCCCAGCCCTTCGGCGGGAAGCTGCCGGTGGATGTCGATCGCCGCGATCGTGGCCTGACCCATCGCGACGCTGATCTGGTTCAGCGCACAGACGACGTCGCCCGCCGCCCAGAGGCCGGGAATGCTGGTGCGCTGGTGGGCGTCGGTCCGAAGCGCGCCCTCTTCGTCCGTCTCGGCACCCATCTCGGCCGCGAGCTGCGACCGCACCCGGGTGCCGAGCGCGGAATAGAGGGTATCGAAGCGGTGCTCCCCGCCATCGGCGAAGGACAGGGCCGTGATCCGGTCCCCCTCCGTCACGACGGCGCCGACCGGTTCTTCGACCACCTTAATGCCCGCATGCGCCAGGAGGGTCCGCTCTTCCGGCGTGAGCGCCATGGGACGGCCAAGCGTCATCAGCGTCACGTCGGTGGAGTAGGTGCGCAGGAAGAAGGCTTCGCGCATGGCGCTCTTGTCCCAGCCGATCACGCCGATCCGGCGGTCGATTTCCTCGTAGGCGTCGCAGATCGGGCAGTGTCGGATCAGCCCCCGTTCGACGGCGCGTTCCAGGCTCGGCAGATCCGGCTCGATGTCGACGACGCCGGTCGCCAGCAGCACCGTGCGCGAGGCGATCGATGCCGTGGACGACGAATCCTCCAGGGTTGCGCGGAAGCCTTCGCCGGTCCGCTCCAGCTCCGTCACGGTGGCGGGCAGGGGACGGGGGCCGTACCGTTCGGCCTGCAGGCGCATTCGGGCCAGTAGCTCGGGCCCGCCGATCCCGTCGGGAAAGCCCGGATGGTTGTGGCTTTTCGGAATCCAGGCCGCTCGGCTTGCGCCGCCGTCGACGACGGCGAACCGGCGCCGGCTGCGGCCGAGATAGATCGCGGCCGTGAGACCGGCCGGGCCGGCGCCGATAACGAGGCAGTCCAGAAGCTCGGATTCGGAAGGAAGCATGACGGCGGTGACCTTGATCTGCGGAGGGCGCTTCCCAAACGCGATGCGGAGAGGGAAGTTCGCCCGCCCGCACTCGACTGCGGTTGCGCAACGGGCGGGGGTCACGTAAATATTCGCGCGGCTCCCGGCCAGCCGGGCTGTCTTCAGACGATCAGATGCGGAGCCGCGGTGGCACTCGTCAGTCGGATCCAAGGGGCACGGGGTCCCGCCGCACGGACAGGCGACCGGGCGTCTGCGGCCATCCGCCGTGCGTTCATGGCGGGCCGTCGCCGGCCCGCGGGGCAGGGCATCTGCCGCTCAAGCGATTGGTAAGAACATGCGTCCCTTGCGCTTCGTCCCCGACAACACCCGGTTCGACTTCGTCCGCTGGCGCTTCGCCGCATTCGCGGTCTCGATTCTGCTGTTCGTCCTGACTGTCGGGTCGATCAGCGTGCGGGGCCTCAATCTCGGCATCGATTTTGAGGGCGGCCTCCTGATGGAGGTGCGGGCGGACCGGGCGCTCGATATCGGCGCCATGCGCCAGCAGTTGCAGGCGCAGAACATCGGCAATATCCAGCTCCAGCAGTTCGGGGAGGCGACGGACATGCTGATCCGGGCCGAGCTGCCGGAGGGCGGGGAGGCGGCCCAGCAGATCGTGGTCCGGCAGATCCAGGAGGCGCTGGGGCCCGGGTTCGAATACCGGCGCGTCGAGTTCGTCGGACCGACGATCGGGGGCGAGCTTCTGCGCGATGGGCTGATCGCCACCAGCCTCGCCATCCTGGCGATCGCAGTCTATGTGGCCTTCCGCTTCGAGTGGCAGTTCGGCATCGCCGCCCTTATCGCTACTCTGCACGACGTCATCCTGACGCTGGGGCTCTATTCGGTGCTGGGGCTGGAGTTCGACATGACCTCCATCGCCGCCCTGCTGACGCTCGCGGGCTATTCGATCAACGACACGGTTGTGGTCTTCGACCGCATCCGGGAAAACCTGCGCCGTTACAAGTCCGCCGATCTGAAGACGCTCATCAACATGAGCGTGAACGAGACGCTGTCGCGCACCATCATGACCAGCGGCACGACCATGCTGGCGGTGGCGGCGTTGCTGTTCTTCGGCGGCAGCACGCTGTTCAATTTCAGCCTGGCGCTTGCCTGGGGCATCCTGATCGGTACCGCTTCCTCGATCTTCGTCGCCGCGTCGCTGCTGTTCTATCTGCCGTCCATCCGCGGCCGCGGTGCCCAGGGCGGGGCCGATGCCGGCGCCGCCGTTCCAGCCAAGGAATAGATCCAAATGGGCTCTTTCAGCCTCGTACACTGGGGGGTGGTTCTGCTGGTCGTCCTGCTGCTGTTCGGCGCCGGGAAGCTGCCGCGCGTCATGGGCGACGTGGCCAAGGGCGTCAAGGCGTTCAAGGCCGGGATGAAGGCCGATGACGACGAAGCCAGCCGGCCGGCCGCGCGGAACGCAGCCTCGGCCGACGATCCGCCCCGATAAGGCCGGCCCTTTTTAAGGCGCAAAAAAAGCACCCTCCGGTGGTGCCGGAGGGTGAGTTACCGCTCGAGGGACCATGGTGGCAATGGTCAGTGCCGGGCAGCATCCCCCGGTTCGATCAGACGACACGGGGCATGGGCAAGCTCGGCGAGCAGGTCGGTTACATGTCCGATTTCCGCCGCCCGATGATGGACGCCGACCAGTTCGGTGACGACTCGGCTCGGCCAGCGGCGCAACTCCGATGCGATCAGCGATGACAGGCGCTTGGTCACCGCCTCGGCGCCATCGTCGAAGCGGATGACGAGGATCAGCGCCGAGCCGTCGTCGAGAAGCTGGGTCAGCGCAGACTCCCCGTCCAGCACTTCGGTCAGGGACTGAATTCTCTCGGCCATGGCTCCACGGTCCAGCCCATGCAGCTTCAGCCGGAACAACGAGATCCCGAACTGTGTCGACCCCAGAAGCCGAAGGGTCCAGCCCAGATCCTCGGATCGGCGCTTGGGTTTCGTGGCGGGTTTCGGTCCGGTGACGTTACGCGACTTCGCGGTCACGCCGGTCTGCAGAAACATCCTCGGGCTCCCTCGCTTGAGGATCTGTCCATCGGCGCCCGGAGACGGAGATTTCCTTTCCGGAGCCTGCAGATGAACACTAGTCCGGCGGCCCGTTAAGGTGGTGTGTCAAAGCTGTGACGGTTCCGGAAGGATGGCGGTCAGCGAGCGAGCGGCAGTACCAGCCGAACGGTCAGGCCGCCCGTCGGGTTGTTCTCGGCCCACACGCGGCCGCCAAGCGCGGTGACGTTTTCGCGAACGATCCAGAGCCCGATCCCGAAATGGGATTCGCACCCTCCGGCGGGGCCGGCCAACGCCATTTCCGGCCGTTCGGAGTAGTAGCGCTCGAAAATGCGCTCGAGCTTGTCGGGGGCGACGCCGGGCCCGGAATCCCGGATCGCAAGTTCGGCGTTGTCGCCGCTCCGCTTCAGCGAAATCGCGAGTTCATCGCCGTCCGACGAGAAGCTGAGCGCGTTGTCCAGGATGTTCTCGACGACGGTCTCGATGACGTCCTCGCTTGCCCGGACCTTCAGGTTCGGCTCGACCGAGACGTCCAGCCGGATCCGTCGCGCGGCATGGACCGTCGTGGCGGCTTCCGCCATGCGGCCGATGATCTGGCTGAGATCGATCTCACTGTCCCCGGAATCCACGAGGTCCGCCGTTACCTCGTACATCTGGCGGGTGCCGCTGACCAGCGTGTCCAGGCGATTGGTCGCCTTCTCGATCATATCGAGCGACAGCATTCCGCGCTTGTCGCTCACGACCAGCTTCTTCAGCGGCTCGATCGACTGCCGGATGATCGCGATCGGCGTCTTGAAGGCGTGGGCGTTGTCTTCCGCGCTTCGGCGGATGTTCTCCGCCGACTGGCGCAGGCGGCTCACCAGCCGGTCGAAGTCGCGCGCCACGCTGTCTAGCTCCGGCAGCGTGTTCTGCTCGGCAAAGCTGGCGGTGCTACTGCCGCGGCCGCCGGCCTCGATCTGCCGGGCCAGGCCGCCGAAGCGGCGAAGATTGCGCCAGATCCCGACGAAGATGCCCAGCACCAGGATCGCCATGGCAAGATAGATGGAGGCCGCGATCCTGATTTCCGGCGTATTGTAATAGGGCTGCCCGACCGAGGTGCCGAGAATGGCCTGCGTGTTCTGCGAGGTCACGATCACCCAGCAGCCGAACTCGGTCTTCACCGGGGTGATCGACGTCAGCAGCTCCTGGCTGCCGGCGCCTTCCTCGATCCTGAGCGCCAGCGGAAGGTTCCACGCGCAGGTGGTGCCCAGCTTCTCCAGAATGCCGCGGCCGACCAGCTCCTCGCGCTCGATATCCAAGCGCGCCCTCGGCACCTCGGGGGCGGCGGCGACGTAGTAGAAGCCGCTGACGCCGGTGGCGAGCCGCGGCTGCAGAAGCAGGCGTATGCGGATCTTGCCGTCGGCGAGGCGGGCGAGATCGTCCGACAGCCCCGGCGGTATGCCGGTTTCGGCCGCCAGCAGGCGCGGCGCAAGCGCGCTCGCGATCAGCTCGCCCTCGCGCTGGGCGCCTTCCAGCAGCAGCGCCTGCTTCTCCTGGTCGGCGGCTCTCAGCTGTTGATAGATGATCGCGGGGACCGCCGCGAAAACGATCACCAGAACGACAAGGCGCAGAGCCAAGGAACGCAGGAACCAGACAATCCCGCGCCTCAGGAACCCTGCTGCCAATTCAGCCACGGTCGTCCAGCCAGCGGTAGCCGAAGCCCGGATAGTTTTCGATCCTGTCGAAAGTCTCATCCACCGCCTTGAACTTCTGGCGGATCCGCTTGATGAACGCGCGAACGTTCGAGCGGTAGCCGACATCGCCGTAACCGGCGATGAAGCCGGCGCCTCTCGCAAGATCGTATATCTCGCGGTAGGAGACGTCGCGTCCTGCCTTGGCGGCCAACTCCATGGTGATCTTGAACTCGGTCAGGGTCAGATCGACCGATTTCCCGCGCCAGAACGCACGGCAGCCGTCGAGCTGCAGCTCCAGATGGCCGATCTTGAGGGCCGGCGGCGGTCCGGGCTGCGCCGGCGGCGGGACGGGTGTCTTCCGCCCCTCGATGATGAGCTGCATGCGCCGGAGCAGGATGGGCAGGCTGCGCGACTTCTCGACGAAGTCGATGGCGCCGCCGGCCAGGGCCGCCTCCTCGTAGATCTGGTCGCTGAGGACGGTCAGGAAGATCACCGGCACGTCCACGCCGCTCTCGCGCAGACGGTGGAGGACCTTGATGCCGTCGATCTCGGGCATCCGCCAGTCCAGCAGCACGACATCCGCCTCTCCGCCCTGGGCGAAATAGGCAAGAGCCTTGGCGCCCCGGGCGAAGGTGATGACGTCGTAGCCTTCATCCGCAAGGTTGAGGCTGAGCGCCTCCCGGAACAGGTCGTCGTCGTCGACCAGCGCGACGCGCCCGAGGCTAGCTACGTTCGCTGGCGCCGGACTGGCGGGAGTGATCGGCAAGACATTGTTGCTCGGACTGTGGGGCATCGGCCTTTTCGGTAATCTCGTAGGAAAGCACACGAAGCTGTTCGGACTCGACCTCCATGAAGAACAGGACGTCGATGGCGCATCCGGGCGAGTCGTACTTCCAGCGGACGCCCGGCGGCTGTTCCTCGATCAGGACCGGCTCGCCGAAGCGCGCGCGCATGCCCGCCTCATCCAGGCCTATGAGGGAGTCGGGATTACGCTTCGGCTGGATCTCCAGATCCTGCGGCGGGACGGCGGCTATCGCTGCGGCCCCCGGGCCGGTCGCGGCGGGAGGTGCGGGTTTCGACGCGGGGGCGGGCGGCGTCCCGATCGGCGACCCCGCGCCCATGAGCGGGGCGAGCGCCGAGCCCGGCTGCTCCCACCCGGCGCAGGCGGCGAGGCCGAGCGCGACGGCCGTCAGTGCCGCGGCGACGCGGGTTCGATGATCCGCCCAAAGCGGCCCTGCGCGATCCTTGAGAGTCACGATCCATTCTTCCCGAACGAAGCGTGCTCAAGGTCGTCAAACTTAGTAAATTTTTGATTAAGGGGGGCGAAGAAGCAGCTATTGCGGTAGCCCGCGGGTCGCTGCTACTCCCGATGTTCGGGCTTCGCCTTTCGAAGCTCGTCCTTATGGGCGAGGTAATAGCGGCTGATCGCGGCATGAAGCTCGTCCCGGCGCGTCGCCTCGGGCGAGCCTTCGGCCGCGCCCTCAAGCCCGTCATATTCGCGTACCGCGCTCTCCAGTTCCTGGTCGGTCCTGATCTTCATCGGTTCCGTGCCGTCGGCCTCCTTGGACTACCGTCAGCGAAATGTCCGGCCGGGTGCTCTTGTTCCGGCGGCGGCCGTTTAACCCTCGCTTAACCCGGGTGACATAAGTGTCTCAGCCGCAGCAGTGGCCACCGGTTATCGTCGGGGTGGCCAGTCCTCCTTCGTTCCGATCAGGGCCCGCCAAAGAGGAAAGAGATATGGCCCCCCAGATCAATCTGGACTGGAAGACCAGGTTCTACGCCTGGTGGGAAGGATACGACCTGAGCGGGCTTCGCCGGATCAACAGGAAGGCGCCGGTTCCGAAGCAGGAGGATACCCTCCCGACACGCGCCGTGTCGGAGCTGTGGTCGGCGACCCGCATCGAGATCGCGGAAATCGTCTGGGGAGAGGGGTTCCATACGCCGGGCGGCGAGGAACATATCCCGACCCTCATCAAGCCGTTCGGCCTGGACGAGACGATGAGCGTGCTGGAACTCGGCGCCGGGCTGGGCGGCGCCACGAGGCTGATGGCTCGGGTCAGCAACGCCTGGGTGAGCGGTCTGGAGGAGGATCCGGTGCTGGCCGAAGCCGGCATGCAGCGTTCGGTCAAGTACGGCCTGGACCGGCGGGCCCCGATCAAGCAGGCGGATTTCGAGAATCTGGAGCTGGACAAGCGCTACGACGCCATCTTCTCCAAGGAGGCGTTCTTCACGGTCAGGCGCAAGGACCAACTGTTCGAGGCGCTGCAGCACGGCATCAAGCCGCGCGGCCAGCTCCTCTTCACCGACTATGTGCTGAAACATTCCGCCGGCACCGGCAAGGCCGTCACCCGCTGGCGCGAGAACGAGGAGCGCGAGGTCCATCCTTGGACGGTGACCCAGGTGGTCGACCGGCTGCGGCGCGGCCGATTCGACATCCGAATCACTGAGGACATCACGGCCCTTCATCGCAGCCAGATCGTGAACGCCTGGGAGAAGGCGATGGCGGTCTTCGCCAGCAAGCCGAAGGCCGACGCCGAGACCCAGCGGATCATCATGAACGAAGTCGAGCTTTGGATGCGGCGCGTCGCGGCGCTCGACACCGGTGACCTGCGGGTGTTCCGCTTCTTCGCGCTGGGGCCCGCCTGAGACTTCAGGCCGCCGGCGTTGACAGGCCGCGGCCGGGCCACTATGTTCCGCCCGCTCTGGGTTTCGAGGGGTCGCGGCGCGCCCCCTTGGGTCGCCGTAAGGACAGAAATCATGAAGATCGCCAACTCGCTGAAGAGCCTGAAGTCCCGTCACCGCGCCTGCCGCATCATCCGCCGCAAGGGGCGCGTTTACGTGATCAACAAGGAGAACCCGCGCTTCAAGGCCCGCCAGGGCTGAGCGCGAGGCGGGCGCGATCGCGCCCGCGACTGCCTTCCCGGTCCGGATTGCGCCGGGCAGGGAAGGGGAGGTTCCGGCTCGATACCCACCCGGCACGCCGTTGCGCGTCGCCGGGTTTCTTCGTTGCGGCCGTTCCCGGTGCCGAAAGGGATTGCCTAGGCTCCGACGCACCCCGATACTGCGAAGTGGTAATACCACTTGAAAGCCATCGAGGTCCGCATCGATGAAGATGCCCGCACCGGATGCCGCGATCCTGGTCCGTCGTGCCGACATCGTCGCGGCCTTGCGCGAGATCGTACCCGGCGAGGGCGTGATCGCCGATCCCGAGGAAATGCGAGCCTTCGAAAGCGACGGCCTGACCGCCTATCGGCAGATGCCGATGGTCGTCGTCCTGCCATCCACCACGGAGCAGGTCTCGCGGATTCTCCGCTTTGCGCACGACAACGGCATCAAGGTCGTGCCCCGGGGGGCGGGAACCTCTCTTTCCGGCGGTGCGCTGCCCCTGGCCGACGGCATCCTGCTCGGCATGTCCAAGTTCAACAAGGTTCTGGAGATCGATTTCCGGAACCGGTGCGCCAGGGTGCAGCCCGGGGTCACCAATCTCGGCATCACGACCGCGGTCGCCCATGCGGGCTTCTATTACGCCCCGGATCCGTCCAGCCAGATCGCATGCTCGATCGGCGGAAACGTGGCGGAGAATTCGGGCGGGGTCCACTGCCTGAAATACGGGCTGACCACGAACAACCTGCTGGGCCTGGAGATGGTGCTGATCGACGGGTCGGTGGTGCGCCTGGGCGGCAAGCATCTGGATGCCGAGGGCTACGACTTCCTGGGCGTCGTCACCGGATCGGAAGGGCTTCTCGGCGTGGTGACGGAGGTCACCGTACGGCTCCTGAGACGTCCGGAAACCCAGCGCGCCCTGCTGATCGGCTTCCCGACGCTGGAGGACGGCGGCGAGTGCGTTGCCCGGATCATTGCTGCCGGGATCATCCCCGCCGGACTGGAAATGATGGACCGGCCGGCGATCAAGGCGGCCGAGGACTTCGTCCATGCGGGTTACCCGCTCGATGTCGAATCGCTGCTGATCTGCGAGCTGGACGGCCCCGAGGCCGAGGTCGAGCATCTGGTCGCGGAGGTCGAGAAGATCGCCCGCGCATGCAATGCGGCGTCCATCCGGGCCAGCCGGTCGGAGGAGGAGCGCCTGTCCTTCTGGGCCGGCCGTAAATCGGCATTCCCCGCCGTCGGCCGGATCAGCCCGGACTACTACTGCATGGACGGGACCATTCCCCGCAGGCAGCTGCCCCATGTCCTGCGCCGGATGACGGAGCTGTCGGTCCGGTATGGATTGCGCTGCGCGAACGTCTTCCATGCCGGCGACGGCAATCTCCACCCGCTCATTCTCTACGACGCGAACCGGCCGGGAGAGCTGGAGGCGGCGGAAGCCTTCGGCGCCGATATCCTGAAGCTGTGCGTGGAGGTCGGCGGCGTCCTGACGGGCGAGCACGGCGTCGGGGTCGAGAAGCGGGATCTCATGGAGGTGCAATTCGGACCGCAGGACCTGGAACACCAGCAGCGGCTCAAATGCGCGTTCGACGCGGAAGGCCTGCTCAATCCCGGCAAGGTCTTCCCGCGGCTGCACCGATGCGCCGAATTGGGGCGGATGCACATCCACCGGGGGCAGGTTCCGTTCCCCGACATCCCGCGGTTCTGACCGGCCGGACGGGGGTAAAGCGTGGGAACGATGACCGAACGCTTGCAGCCACGGAACACGCCGGAACTGGTCGACGCGATCCGCTCGGCCGTCGCGGCGCGGACGCCGCTCGAGATCATGTCCCGCGGCACGAAGCGCGGCCTCGGCCGCCCCCTGCGGTGCGATCGAATCCTCGATCTCTCGGCCCTTTCCGGCATCGATCTCTACGAGCCCGAGGAACTGGTGATGACGGCGGCCGCCGGCACGCCTCTCGCCGAGATCGGCGATGCGCTGGCCGAACGCCGGCAGCAGCTTGCCTTCGAGCCGCCGGACCTGGGACCGCTTCTGGGCGCGGGGGCCGGGCAGGCGACGATCGGCGGGATCTTCGCCTGCAATCTTTCGGGGTCGCGGCGGATCAAGGCGGGGGCGGCGCGGGACCATCTGCTAGGATTCACGGCGGTTTCGGGCCGGGGGGAGGAGTTCCGGGCCGGCGGGCGGGTGGTCAAGAACGTGACCGGATACGACCTGCCGAAGCTCCTGACTGGCTCCTACGGCACGCTGGCCGCGATGGCCAGCCTGACCTTCAAGGTCCTGCCGGCGCCGGAAACGACGCGAACGCTTCTTCTGCGCGGCCTGGACGACGCATCGGCGATCGATGCGCTCACCCGCGCGGCCGGTAGCCCGTTCGAGGTCGCGGGGGCGGCCCATCTGCCGGCCGGGCCGGCGGCGCGCGTCCTGGACGGGCTGGCGCCGGCTGTGGGCGCGGCGACGGCCCTGCGCCTCGAAGGGTTCGGACCTTCCGTTGCATCCCGGGGCGGCGGCCTCACGGCGCTTCTTTCCCCCTTCGGCGAGGTCGAGCTGCTGGACGACGATCGGTCGGCGGTCTTCTGGCGCCGCATCCGGGACGTCGAGCCCTTCGTCGGCGACGATCGGATCGTCTGGCGGCTGTCGGTTCCGCCGGCGGACGGCGCAGAGGCGGTCGCTGCCCTCGGCGGGGGATGGGAGCACTATTACGACTGGGGCGGCGGCCTGATCTGGATTGCCGCCGGGATCGAGGCGGCCGGACCCGATGCCGGTGCCTCCCGGGTGCGCGCGGCGGTCAGTGCGACCTCCGGCCATGCGACGCTGATCCGCGCGCCCGCGGAAATCCGCGCGGCGGTCGATGTGTTCCAGCCGCCGGCAGGGGCGCTCGCCGCCCTTTCGCGCCGCGTAAAGCGGAGCTTCGATCCGGAGGGAGTCCTGAACCCGGGCCGGATGTACGCGGCGGACCTGGACGAATGACCGGCGTGCTGCCCCTTGCGAGGTTCTGAGAGATGCAGACCAGCTTCACCCTGGCCCAGCTTGCCGATCCCGGGATCCGGGAAGCTGAGAAAATTCTCCGCGCCTGCGTCCATTGCGGCTTCTGCACCGCGACCTGCCCGACCTACGTGATCCTGGGCGACGAGCTGGACAGCCCGCGCGGCCGCATCTACCAGATCAAGGACATGCTGGAGAACGACCGTCCGGCCTCGGCCGCCGTGACCCGGCATCTCGACCGCTGCCTCTCCTGTCTTGCCTGCATGACGACCTGCCCGTCTGGGGTGCACTACATGCATCTGGTCGACCATGCGCGGGTCCATGTCGAAAGGACCCATCGGCGCCCCTGGCCGGACCGGATGCTGCGGGCCGTCCTGGCCCGTGTCCTGCCGTATCCCGGACGGTTCCGCCTTGCCCTGCTGGCGGCCGGCGTCGCCCGTCCGTTCGCGAGGCTCATGCCGGCCCGGCTGCGGGCCATGCTGGAACTGGCGCCGCGCCGGCTGCCGCCCGTGGGCGGGATCGACCGGCCCGGCGTGTGGCCGGCCGAAGCCGCATCCCGACGGGCCCGGGTCGCGCTCCTGAGCGGCTGCGCCCAGACCGTTCTCGCTCCATCGATCAACGAGGCCACCGTCCGCCTGCTGAACCGGGCCGGCGTCGAGGTCGTGGTCGCCGAAGGCGCGGGATGCTGCGGCTCGCTCACCCATCACATGGGGAAGGAGGACCTGGCCCTCGCTTCGGCCCGCGCGAATATCGCGGCGTGGTCGAAGGAGGCCGAAGGCGCGGGGCTCGATGCCGTCATCGTCAACACCTCCGGATGCGGCACGACGGTGAAGGACTACGGCTTCCTCTTCCGCGACGACCCGGACTGGAGCGACCGGGCGCGCAAGGTGTCCGGTCTCGCGCGGGACGTGACGGAGTTCCTGGCGGAAATCGGACTTCCACCGTTGAGGCCGGAGTTCCGACGCCTTCGCGTCGCCTATCATTCCGCCTGCTCGCTGCAGCATGGCCAGCGCGTCGGCGAACAGCCGAAGGCGCTGCTGGCCTCTGCCGGGTTCGAGGTCGTGGACGTCCCCGAAGGGCATCTGTGCTGCGGCTCGGCCGGAACCTACAACATCCTGCAGCCCGGGCTGGCGCGCGAGCTGCGGGACCGCAAGGTCGCGAACATCGAAAGCCAGGCGCCCGACGTGATCGCCGCCGGCAATATCGGCTGCATGACGCAGATCGCGACGGGCACGGCCATCCCCGTCGTGCATACGGTGGAGCTTCTGGACTGGGCGACGGGAGGCCCGCGGCCGGCGGCGCTGTCCCGACTGGCCTGATCGCCCGGACCCTCGCCGCCGCTCCGCCTCAGTGCAGGACCAGGGCCGTCTGTTCCTGCGGCGCCATCGGCCCGGACTGGTGATGGACGATCTTCCAGCCGTCGGCCGTCCGCACCAGGACATTGCTCGCCGAGAGAGACGCCTTGCCGATCCGCTCCCGGCAGAGGACGACCGCGGCCGTGCCGTGAAGGGCGACCCGCGCCTCGTCGACGGTGACGGCCGGCGGCTTCGCCAGCACGGCCCGCCAACTCGCCATCACCTCCGCGCGGCCGAACAGCGGCGCCCAGCCCGGATGCACGCAGCTTACCTGCGGACGGTCCGCCCAGAGCCGTCCCATCGCCTCGATGTCGCCGGTCGCGAACGCCACATAGAAGGCGTCGTTGGCCGCCAGAACGGCGCTCTCGTCATCCATGTCCGACCCTTCAGGCCTCGACCCAGGCGATGCGCAGGACGTTCGTGTTGCCCGGGGTGCCGAAGGGCACGCCGGCGGTGATCACCAGGCGTTGCCCTTCTTGGGCCAGCCCGTCCCGGTAGGCGGTGCGGCAGGCCTTGTTCACCATCTCCTGCAGGGATGAGATCTCCGGCGTCTGGACCGCGTGGACGCCCCAGCAGAGCTGCATGCGCCGGGCGGTCTTGAGCTCGGACGTCAGGCACAGGATCGGCACCTCGGGCCGCTCCCGCGCCGCCCTCAGGGTCGTCGAACCCGACGTGGTATAGGTCGCGATGGCCGCCGCGCCGATCGTATGGGCGACCTGGCGGGCTGCCGCGGTAATGGCGTCGGCGGCGGTGTTCTCGGGCTCCGGATGCTGGGCGTCCATGATCGCGCGGTAAAGCGGATCCCGTTCGACCCGGGCGGCGATCCGATCCATCATCTCCACGGCCTCGACCGGGTACTGACCGGACGCGGTCTCGGCCGACAGCATCACCGCATCGGCGCCGTCGAAAACCGCCGTCGCCACGTCCGAGGCTTCCGCCCGGGTCGGGGTCGGGGCCGAGATCATGCTCTCCAGCATCTGGGTGGCGACGATGACGGGCTTGCCCGCCATGCGGCAGCGCCGGACGATCTGCTTCTGGATCGACGGCACCTCCTCGGTCGCCATCTCCACGCCCAGGTCGCCGCGCGCGACCATCACCGCGTCCGTGAGCTCGACCAGCTCGACCAGATGGTCGATCGCGCTCGGCTTCTCCATCTTCACGATGATATGGGCCCGGCCGGCGATGAGCTTGCGGGCCTCGGCCACGTCCTCCGGACGCTGGACGAAGGAGAGGGCGATCCAGTCGACGCCGATGTCGAGCGCATACGCAAGGTCGGCCCGGTCCTTTTCGGTGAGCGGCGACAGCCGGAGCAGGGCGTTGGGCACGTTCAGGCCCTTGCGGTCGGAAAGCTGCGCTCCGGCTTCGACCACGGCCGACGCCCAGCCGTCGCCGTTCTCCTCCACCCGAAGCCGGACCTTGCCGTCGTCCAGCAGCAGGACGGTGCCCGGCGTCAGGACCTCCATCACCTCGGGATGGGGCAGGTAGACGCGCGAGGAATCCCCTGGCGTCGGATCGCTGTCCAGGCGGAATTTCTGCCCGATCTTGAGCCGCACCGGCCCGTTCTCGAACGTTCCCAGGCGCAGCTTCGGTCCCTGCAGGTCGGCCATCACCGCGATCGGACGCTGGTACTCCTCCTCCAGGGCGCGGAGGATCCGGAGGCGCTTGCCATGGTCCTCCTGGGTGCCGTGGCTGAAGTTCAGGCGGAAGACGTCGACGCCCGCCTCGAACAGCCGGCGAATGACCTCCTCCGACTCGGTCGCCGGGCCCAACGTGGCCACGATCTTCGTCTGTCGCGAGCGTTTGAGAACGGGGCGTTTGCTCATGCCTGAACCGTGTCGTGAGGAAGAATCAGAATCGAACGGAAATCGTTGACATTGGTGAGGGTCGGTCCGGTTCGAACCAGACCGTCCAGTTCCCGGAAATAACCATATCCGTCATTGGCTTCCAAGCTGCGTCGGGCGCTGATGCCAAGCGCTGCCGCCTTTGCCGCCATTTCGGGGGCGTAGAGGCAGCCGGCATTGTCCTCGGTCCCGTCGATGCCGTCCGTGTCGCAGGCCAGACCCCAGATGCCCGGATGCCCGTCGAGATCGGCGGCCAGCGACAGCAGGAACTCGGCATTGCGGCCGCCGCGCCCCTCCCCGCGAACGGTGACCGTCGTTTCCCCGCCCGAAAGCAGGACCGCAGGCGGCTCGACTGGCTGGCCGCGAAGCGCCACCTGCCGGGCAATCGCCGCGTGGACCAGCCCGACGTCGCGCGCCTCGCCCTCGATCCGGTCCGACAGGATCACCGGCGTGACCCCGTGCCTGCGGGCGACGGCGGCCGCCGCCTCCAGGGCGTCCTGCGGCGTCGCGATCAGGCGCGTCACCGTGCGCTCGAAAACCGGGTCGCCGGGCTTCGGCGTTTCGTGTTCGGCGGCCTCCAGATGCTTCACCACGGAAGCGGGCGCGTCGATGCGGTACTTGGCCAGGATCGCGCGGGCTTCCGCGAAAGTGGTCGGGTCCGGCACTGTCGGGCCCGACGCGATCACTCCCGGATCGTCGCCGGGCACGTCCGAAATCAGCAGCGTGACCAGGCGCGCGGGCGCGACGGCGGCGGCCAGCCTGCCGCCCTTGATGGCGGACAGATGCTTGCGCACGCAGTTCATCTCCTGGATGGTCGCGCCCGACCGCAGCAGGGCGCGACCGACCGCCTGCTTGTCGGCAAGCGTGAGGCCCGGCGCGGGCAGGGGCAGAAGCGACGAGCCGCCGCCCGAGACGAGGCACAGGACAAGGTCGTCCTCGGACAGGCCGGACACTAGGTCCAGCATGCGCTCCGCCGCCTTCAGGCCCGGTTCGTCCGGAACCGGGTGTCCGGCCTGAACGATCTCGATCGATCGACAGGGGACCTCGTGGCCGTAGCGCGTGACCACCAGCCCTTCGACCGGCGCGGGAAAGTGCTCCTCCACCGCCCTTGCCATGGCGGCGGAGGCCTTGCCGGCGCCGATCACGACCGTGCGTCCCCGCGCCGGCGGCTCCGGGAGGTGCGGCGGAACGCAAACGGAAGGCAGCGCCGATGCGACGGCGGCGTCGAAAAGGCTGCGGAGCAGGGAATGCGGATCGACTGTCATTGCGGCGTCAAGGCAACCACATCCGGGCCGTTTGTCAACGGCGGTTCTCTCACCGGGCGAGGTCGGCCGGCCTTGCGCAACCGTCACGACGTGCCGCCCGGGGAACGGCGCGTCAGTCGCGGGCCTTGCCGCGGCGGGCACCTGCGGCCGCCGATTCGTAATGCTCCAGCACCCATTCGAGGTGCCGACGCATGGCCGCTTCGGCATCGGCGGGGTTCCGCGCGGCAATGGCCTCGTAGATGGCGCGGTGATGCTCCAGCACGCAGCGGTCGTCGGCTTCGGCCAGGAACAGCTCGTAGCGGTGGAACTCCAGCATCTGGGCCAGGATGTCCCGAATGACGGAAAGGATATGGGTATAGACCGGACTGCCGGCGGCCTGGCCGATGGCGAGATGGAAGGCCATGTCCTCCTGGGCCTTGTCCGGCCGCGTTCCGCCGTCGGCGGTCCGGCGCGATCCCGCCGCGGCCATGGCCTCCAGCCTCGTCCTGATCTCGTCCAACTGGCCTGCGGTCGCGCGCTCCGCCGCCCGGCGCGCGGCCCAGCTTTCCAGGGCGACCCTGATTTCGGCAAGGTCGTGCAGGTTGTCCAGCTTGCGGCGGACCAACGCCGTCAGCGCGCCATCCATGGCTGCCGCCGAGGAAACGACCCGCGTTCCGCCGCCCTGTACGGCGGCCAGAAAGCCCTGCGCTTTCAATCGTTCGAGCGCGGCGCGTACCGACACCCGGCTTACCCCCATGCGGTCGGCCAATTGCCGCTCGCCGGGAAGCCGCTCCCCCGGGGCAAGGGCGCCGCAGGCGATCATGTCCAGGATTTCCTCTGCGACCCGGTCGGCAACGCCGCGCGACTGGGAAACGGAAGAAAGGGAAGGGGAAGGGTGTCTGTCCACCGCGTCGTCAAGGGAGCGAATCTTCGGTCCCGTCGGAGCCTGACGGATCGGCCTTCCAGCGTCAATGTCGGCGGCGGCAGAGGCGGGCGTGGCTCATGTGCGGCGGCGTTCTGCGGCGCCCCGGCCGGCGGGCCGCCGAATACGGGCATCATCGCCTGGCGGCGCAGCCAGTCGCAGAGCGCCGTAGCGCCGCGGCCCCGGTGCCGGCCGGCGGGCTCGACCAGGACATAGCCGCGTTCGGTCGAAACCGGCCGGCCGAGAACGACGAGCTGCCCCGCGCCGATCAGTTCGTCCACCAGCGGCCGCCAGCCGAGGGCCACACCCTGCCCGGCGACCGCCGCCTGCACCACCATCGGATAGTTGTTGAAGGTGAGCCGGCCCGATCCTGCCGGCGGGTCGAGGCCGTGGGCGCGGAACCAGTCGGGCCAGGTCAGCCACCGGCCCGGATTGGCGCTTTCGAGATGGAGAAGCGGCAGGTCGAGGAGATCGGCGGGGTCGGCGACCGGCGGGCGGCCGGCGGCGAAGCCGGGGCTCGCCACCGGCACGACCACCTCGGGGAACAGCGGGGTCACCCGGCAGCCGCGGCCCCGCCGTGCGCCGAAGGCGACGGCCGCGTCGAAGGGCTGGTCGGCGGGGTCGATCGCGTCCTGAAGGGTGACGATGCGCACCTCGCGCCCGTCGAGGGCGGCGCTGAGCGCGGCGAGGCGCGGCATCAGCCAGAACGCCGCAAACCCGAAATCGGTCGCGATGTCGAACCGCCGCCGCGCCGGGGCGGCGGAAAGCTCCGCCGTCGCCCCGGCAATGGTGTCGAGGCCCTGGCGCACCGCCTGGAACAGACGCGCCCCTTCGGGGGTCAGCACGACCCCGCGGCGCAGCCGGCGGAACAGGGGCACGCCCAGCTCGGCCTCGAGCGCGCCGATGCGATGGCTGACGGCCGACTGGGTCGTGCCGAGGGCGCGCGCCGCCGCGCTGAAATTGAGCTGCCGCGCCGCCACCTCGAAGACGACCAGGGTCTGGAGCGACGGCAGCCGCCGGGACCGGTCTGGCATGATCAGCATCTCATGTCTCCATGACGGCGTCGCCCGTTCACAGGCAATGATAACGGGTGCGATGCTGTTGGCCACAACCATCGCGTCTGCCGAATAGGTCGGCGGCGCGTCCACCCGTGACAGGCAGGCAGGGAGACCCATGCAGCGCAGATCCGGCAGGCCCAACATCGTCATGATCATGGCGGACCAGATGACCCCCGGGGCATTGCCCGTCTATGGCCATCCCGTGACCCGGGCGCCGGCGATGGCGGAGATCGCGGCGGAGGGCGTCGTCTTCGAGCGGGCCTACTGCAACAGCCCGCTATGCGCCCCGGCGCGCTATTCCCTCATGGCCGGGCGCCTGCCCTCGGCGATCGGCGCCTACGACAACGCGGCCGAATTCCGGTCCGACATCCCGACATTCGCCCACCACCTGCGCCGGGCGGGATATCTGACGATCCTGTCGGGCAAGATGCATTTCTGCGGCCCCGACCAGCTTCACGGGTTCGAGGAGCGGCTGACGACGGACATCTATCCCTCAGATTTCGGCTGGACGCCGAACTGGGACCAGCCAGACGAACGGCCGAGCTGGTACCACAACATGAGCTCGGTCATCGATGCGGGTCCCTGCATCCGCACGAACCAGCTGGACTTCGACGACGAGGTGGTGTTCCAGGCGCGCCGCAAGCTGTTCGACATCGCGCGCGGCAGCGACGGCCGGCCGTTCTGCCTGACCGTGTCGATGAGCCATCCTCACGATCCCTTCGCCATCCCTGAACCCTACTGGAACCTGTACCGGGACGAGGAGATGGAGCTGCCGCGGACCGTCCTGGCGCCGGAGGCGATGGACCCGCATTCGCAGCGGGTGCGTCAGGTCTGCGCGATGGACGAGATGCCGGTGACCGAGCAGCAGGTGAGGAACGCGCGCCGGGCCTATCTGGGGGCGATCTCCTATGTCGACGACCAGATCGCCCTCATCCGCCGCACGCTGGAAGAGACCGGCCTTGCCGAGGACACGGTGCTGATCGTGCTGTCGGACCACGGCGAGATGCTGGGGGAGCGGGGGCTCTGGTACAAGATGACGTTCTTCGAGGGCGCGGCCCGCGTGCCCCTGATCTTCCACGCCCCCGGACGCTTCCGTCCGCGCCGCGTGGCGGCAGCGGTGTCGCTTGCCGACATCCTGCCGACGCTGGTCGACCTGGCCCATGACGGTGCGCCGCCGCCCTATCCCGACCCGATCGAGGGCCGCAGCCTCCTGCCCCATCTGCAAGGCGGTGCCGGGCATGACGAGGCGGTGGGCGAATACCTGGCCGAAGGCGCGATCGCCCCGATCGTCATGATCCGCCGGGGACCCCACAAGTTCATCCATTCGCCGGCTGATCCAGACCAGCTCTACGACCTAGACCGCGATCCCGACGAATTGGTCAACCTGGCAACCGATCCGGCGTCGGCGGACGTGCTGGCCCGGTTCCGCGCGGAAGTCGACCGCCGCTGGGACCTCGCGCGACTGCACCGGGAGGTGCTGTCGAGCCAGCGCCGCCGGCGCCTGATCTGGGAAACGGCGGGCGCGGGCGGCGGGAGCGCCTGGGACTTCCAGCCGTTCCAGGATGCAAGCCGCCAGTACATGCGCAACACGATCGATCTCGACGACCTGGAGGCGTCGGCGCGCTTCCCGCCCGTGAACCGATAACCGACAGAACAGGGAGAAAGACATGGCACCATTCCATCGCCTCATCGCCGCCCTCCTGCCGATCGCCGGCGTCGCCGGCATCGGCGGCGGGACGGCGGCTCAGGACGACGCCTGCCGCCTGATCCGCATGTCGGACCCCGGCTGGACCGACATCACCTCAACCAACGCGGTCTTCGGCACGCTGCTGGAGGGGCTGGGATACGAGCAGCAGGTCGAGACGATCGCGGTGCCGATCACCTTCCAGAGCCTTGCGAACGGCCAAATCGACGTGTTCCTCGGCAACTGGATGCCGGCCCAGACCGGCTTCGTCGAACCGTTGAAGGCCGAAGGCACGATCGACATCGTCGGGCCGAACCTGGAGAACGCCAAGTTCACCCTGGCCGTGCCGGACTACGTCGCCGAGGCCGGCGTCACCGACTTCTCACACCTGGCCGAACATGCCGACCGGTTCGAGCGGACGATCTACGGCATCGAGCCCGGCGCGCCGGCGAACCAGCATATCGCTGCGATGATCCAGGCCGGCGATTTCGGCCTCGGCGACTGGACGCTCGTCGAATCGAGCGAGCAGGGGATGCTGAGCCAGGTGGAGCGCGCCGAGCGGCGGGACGAATGGGTCGTGTTCCTGGCCTGGGAGCCGCACCCGATGAACACCGCGCACGAAATCACCTATCTCAGCGGCGGCGACGCCTATTTCGGGCCGAACTACGGCAGCACGACCGTCAATACGGTGACCCGCACCGGCTATTCGGAGGAGTGCCCCAACATCGGCCGGCTGCTGCAGCAGCTCCGCTTCTCCGTCGACATGGAGAACGAGATCATGGCCATGATCCTGGACGAGGGCAGGGACGGAACGGAGGCGGCCGCCGCCTGGCTTGCGCAGCACCCGGACGTGCTGGACCCGTGGCTCCAGGGCGTGAACACGATCGGGGGCGAGCCGGGCCTGCCAGCGGTGAAGGCGCATCTGGGCGTCGACTAAAGGCAATTCGCCGTCCCGGGGCCGGTCGGGCCCGGGGACCGGCGACGCGTGCCTACGCGGCTCCCGTGCTTCCGGCGGCGGGTTTCGCCCGGCTGCCGCGCCGCGCCAGCATGATGCCGGCCAGCACCACGGTTCCTCCGACGATCTGAACCGGCCCCAGCGGCTCGGCGAACACGGCCCAGGCCAGAACGGCGGCCGCCACCGGCTGGATCAGCAGGCTGACGCTCGAGAACGAGGCGGGGAGATGCGCAAGCGCATAGGCGATCAGGCTCTGGCCGCCGAACTGGGTGACCACGGCGAGGCCCAGCAGCATTGACCAGCCGAAGAGCGTCGCGGGTATGATGCTTTCGCCGGACAGATAGGCCGCCGGCAGGACAAGGACCGAGGTGCAGATCGCCGTCCAGGTCATGATGCGGGCCGTCGTGAACCGTGCTCGGAGACGGCCGATCGTCATGATGTAGGATCCGTAGAACAGGGCCGCGCCCAGCCCGAGAGCGTCGCCGAAAAGGTGATCCGTACTCACCGAGACGCTGTCCGCCATCAGCAGGGCCGCCCCGCCGACGGCCAGGACCAGCCCGCCCACGAAGGTGCGGCTGAACTTCTCCCCGAACAGCAGGAACGAGGCCAGTGCCACAAAGATCGGTGCGAAATTCGCCAGCAGGGTGGAGTTGGCGATCGTCGTGTGCCGGATCGACAGGTGCCAGAGCACGAGATCGCCGGCGAAGCAGACGCCGGCCAGGAGAAGGGTGGCATAGTCCCGCCAGGAAGTCGGCCGGCCGTTGGAGGACGGGGCCGGCGCCGACTCGATCATCAGCCACAGCCAGAGCAGCGGCACCGCGAGCGCCGTACGCCAGAAGGCGATGGCGGTCGGCCCGACCTCGGCCAGCACGGCGCGCACGAAGATCGGGGAGAGCCCAATGGCAAGGGCCCCGGCGACCAGGGCGACGAAAGCGTGACGCGCGACGCCGCTCTGGACGAGGGCGGAGGACACGGTGAGATTGGGCTGCATTTCGGACATGATGACGGCCACTCTAGCCTTGGTCGTGGAATGGTTGAACTGTCGGATCGCTCTATTCTGGAAATGCCGCCCTGCGCCGCAGCGATGGGAAGCGGCAGTTGGCGATCGCCGGGATTCGGCTATGATGCCCGGTCATGACCGCACTTTCCGTACCTGCTTCCGTGGCCGATCCCGACGGCCAGGCCCGTCTTCCGCTGCTCGGCCCGGAGGACCCGCCGCCCTTCACCGTCGCCAATCCCTCCGGGCGGGCGCCGGCGCTCCTGCTTGCCGATCATGCCGGGCGGGCCTTCCCGAAGTCGCTGGGCCGGCTGGGGCTGGGAGACGCGGCGCTGGACATGCACATCGCCTACGACATCGGCGTCGAGTGGATGACCCACCGCCTGGCGGCGCTTCTCGACGCCCCGGCGCTGATCCATTCCTATTCGCGGCTTCTCCTGGATCCGAACCGCTCGCTCGACGACCCGACGTCGATCTGCACGATCAGCGACGGCGTGGTGGTTCCCGGCAACCGCAAGCTGACGGCCGATGACGCGGCCGCCCGGGCCGAGGCGTTCTTTCATCCCTATCACCGGGCGATCGAGCGGACGATCGAGGGCTTCCTTGCCCGCGGCATATCGCCGGCCATCATTTCGATGCACAGCTTCACCCCGGTGATGCGGGGCTTCCAGCGGCCCTGGGAGATCGGCGTGCTGTGGGGCGAGGACGGGCGGATGGCGATCCCACTCATGGAGGCGCTTCGGGCCGACGGGATCGTCGTCGGCGACAACGAGCCTTACAGCGGCCGGAACATGCACGGCTATACGATCGAGACCCATGCGCTGGCGCGCGGGCTGCCCAACGTCCTGATCGAGGTGCGCCAGGACCTGATTGGCGCCAGGGCCCAGGCGGAGGCCTGGGCGGAGCGATTGGCGCCGCACCTGCAGGCCCTCATTGCCGATTCGACCGTTATGAGGGAGGCGCACTGAAAGGGAGGGGCCGGAATGGCGGCCAGCGAACCGGATTTCCGTCTTGGGATCGAGGAGGAGTATCTCCTGGTCGATCCGGTGACCCGGGATCTGGAGGTCGATCCCCCGGCTTCGCTGCTGGACGGCTGCGAGAAGCGCATGGAAGGGCGGGTCAGCCCGGAGTTCATGCGCTGCCAGATCGAGGTCGGCACCCCGGTCTGCGGCTCGATCGCGGAAGCCCGCCGGGAACTGGCTTGGCTGCGGACCGCGGTATCGACGTTGGCGCGGGAACATGACCTTGCGATCATCGCGGCCTCGACCCATCCCTTCGCCACCTGGCTGCCCCAGAAGACGACCGAGCGCGAACGCTACGATCAGCTTGCACGGGACATCGGCGTGCCGGCGCGCCGGCTCCTGATCTGCGCGATGCACGTCCATGTCGGGATCGAGGATGCGAATCTGCGCATCGATCTCATGAACCAGGCACGATATTTCCTGCCGCACCTGTTGGCGCTCACCACCTCCTCGCCGTTCTGGCAGGGTCATTCGACGGGCCTGAAGAGCTACCGGTTGGCCGTCTTCAACGAAGTGCCGCGCACCGGCATGCCCGAGCCCTACATGGGCTATGGCGAATATGAGCAGCATCTGAACGCGCTGGTCCAGGCGGGGGTGATCGAGGACGGGACGAAGCTGTGGTGGGACATCCGCCCCTCGGCCCGGTTCCCGACCCTGGAGATGCGGATCTGCGACATCTGCACCCGGCTCGACGACGGGATCACGGTCGCGGCGCTCTATCTGTGCCTGCTCCGCATGCTGTGGCGCCTGAAGCGCAGCAACGTCACCTGGCGCCGGTACAAGACGCTGCTGATCAACGAGAACCGTTGGCGCGCCATGCGCTATGGCCTCGATTCGGGCCTGATCGATTTCGGCCGGATGGAGATGATCCCCTATGCGCAGCTCCTGGAGGAACTGCTGGAGCTGGTGCGGGAGGACGCCGAAGCGCTGGGCTGCGTCGACGAGGTGGACCACGCCCGCGCCATCCTGGTGCGTCGGACGAGCGCGGACAACCAGCTTCGGGTATACCGTGAGGCGCGGGACGCCGGCGCGACCGCCCAGGAAGCGTGCATGCGGGTGGTCGACTGGCTGATCGCCGAAACCATGAACGGGGTCTGATCGCCGGATCCCGGGAAGTCCAACCCAGGAGAAATCTTCGTCGATGGATGACAGGACGCGTACCGAACTTGAAGCCGCTGCCTTCCGGCGCCTGGTGCAGCATCTGCGCGACCGCAACGACGTCCAGAACATCGATCTGATGAATCTGGCCGGCTTCTGCCGGAACTGCCTCTCGAAATGGTACCGGGCGGCGGCCGAGGAGCGCGGGATCGACCTCAGCTACGAAGACGCCCGCGAGATCGTCTACGGCATGCCTTACGACGAATGGAAGGCGAAGTACCAGAAGGAGGCGACGTCCGAACAGAAGGCCGCCTTCGAATCGGCCCAGAACCGTTCCTCCCACTGACCGCCGGAACCGGCTGCGGGGGCGGGCCTGAAAGCCCCCGCTTGCATGGTTGCGCCGCTGCCCTTATCGTCCCGCGGCCCCCGTTCCCGGGGGCACGGGGTTTCCATTCATCGTTTCAGAGTTCACCCATGCCTGACGTTGGCGGCATTACGGCCGATCAGTTGCGTTCCTACATCGAACGGATCGAACGCCTGGAGGAAGAGAAGGCGACACTCGCGGCCGATATCCGCGAGGTCTACGCCGAAGCGAAGGGCAACGGCTTCGACACCAAGATCATGCGTCAGGTCATTCGGCTCCGGAAGATGGAGCAGGCCGACCGCCAGGAGCAGGAAGAGCTGCTGGAGCTTTACAAGCGCGCGCTCGGGATGATCGAATCGCCGCCTGACGAGGAATAGCGCCACGCCGCTCCATTCGGGATCGAGGGTGCAGCCGACCGACCGTCGGCGGACGGCTGCAGCCGGGTACCGCCTGGAACTCAGGCCGGTCTTCTACATCATCGGCTTCCTCCTGATCGTTATGGCAGTCACCATGACGATTCCGCTTGCGACGGACCTGGTCGCAGGCAACAGGGACTGGGTGGCCTTCGCCATGTCGTCGATGATCACGCTGTTCATCGGCGGCGCGCTCGTGACCGCCTGCTACCAGCCGGCGATCGAACTGAACCTTCGCCAGGCCTTCGTCCTGACGACGCTGAGTTGGGTCATGATCGCGGCGGCCTCGGCGCTGCCCTTCTACTTCTCGCCCTACCGCTTCAATCTCGCCGAAAGCTATTTCGAGGCCATGTCGGGCCTGACCACGACCGGGGCGACCATGATGGTCGGGCTGGACAGGGCGCCGGCCGGGCTGCTGCTGTGGCGGGCGCTGCTGCAATGGATGGGCGGCATCGGCATCATCGGCTTCGGCATCGCCATCCTCCCGTTCCTGCGCATCGGCGGGATGCAGCTCTTCCACTCGGAAAGCTCCGACCGGTCGGACAAGGTGGTGCCCCGGGTCTCCGACCTCGCCGTTTCGATCGGCGCCATCTATCTCGTGTTCACGGTTCTCTGCTTCGGCATGCTGCGGCTGGTGGGCATGGGGCCGTTCGATGCGATCACCCATGCCATGGCGGCGGTGTCCACGGGCGGCTTCTCCACGAAGGACGCCTCGGTCGCGTACTGGTCGGATGCGGGCGTGCACTGGACGCTCATCATCTTCATGGTCGCGGGTGGGTTGCCGTTTGTCCGCTACATCAGCTTCGTGCGCGGGAATTACGGCGTCTTCTGGCGGGACAGCCAGGTCAGGCGCTTCCTGGGAGTCCTGGTGTTCGGCTGGGCGATCGTCGCCGCGCTCCTGCTGGCGACCTCCGACCGAAACTTCTGGCAGGCGCTCACGCTCAGCGCCTTCAACGTCACCTCGGTCCTGACCACGACCGGCTTCGCCCTCGACGACTATACGCGATGGGGCGTCTGGGCCGTCGGCCTCTTCTTCCTGATGCTGTTCGTCGGCGGCTGCACCGGGTCGACCTCGGGCGGCGTCAAGATCTTCCGCCTGGAAATCCTGTGGCTGATGCTGAGGCATCAGCTGGTGCGGCTCTACAGCCCCCATCAGGTTCGCCCGCTGGAATACAACGAGAAACCCTTCGGCCACGACGTCGTGATCTCCGTCGCGGCCTTCATCTTCGTCTACATGGCCTCGTTCCTGATCGTCGCGACGGCCCTTGCCCTCCTGGGCCTAGACTTCGAAACGGCGGTCTCGGGGGCGGCATCGGCGCTCGGCAATGTCGGGCCCGGCTACGGCGAAACGATCGGGCCGGCCGGAAACTTCGCTTCCGTGCCCAACACGGCGAAATGGGTCCTGTCCTTCGCGATGCTGCTCGGCCGGCTGGAGTTCTTCAGCGTGCTGGTGATGATGACCCCCGGCTTCTGGCGGCGATAGGCGGCGAGGACGCGAGGCGGGCCATCCGCCCCGAACGGAAAGGGCCTGCCGGTCGAAACCGGCAGGCCCTTCGCCTGTCCCGCTTGTCTCCCCGGGATCAGAGCGCGCGCTTGTTGACCTTCTTGGCGATCCGGTCGCCCAGGCTCTGAACGATCTGGACCAGGACGATCAGTATGACGACGACGGCCAGCATCATCTCCGGGCGGAAGCGCTGATAGCCGTAGCGGATCCCGAGATCGCCGAGTCCGCCGCCGCCGACCGCGCCGACCATCGCCGAATAGCCGATCAGGCTGACCGCAGTCAGCGTCAGCCCGTGGACGATTCCGGGCAGCGCTTCCGGCAGCAGGAACTTCAGGATGATCTGGATTGGGCGCGCGCCCATCGACTTGCCGGCCTCGATCAGCCCCTGGTCGACCTCGCGGATCGCGCCCTCGACGACGCGGGCGATGAACGGGGCCGCGGCGATGGTCAGCGGCACGATCGCCGCCGTCGTGCCGATCGAGGTGCCGGCGATCAGCCGCGTGAAGGGAATGATCGCGACGACCAGGATGATGAACGGCGTCGATCGCGCGGCGTTCACGATCGCCCCCGCGATGCGGTTGAAGGCGACGTTCTCCAGCAGTTCGCCCCGGCCGGTGATCGCCAGAAGGACGCCCAGCGGCAGCCCGAAAACCGTGCCGATAAGGCCGCTGACCGCGACCATGTAGATCGTCTGGTAGCTGGCTTCAGCCAGCTGCCGCAATAGCAGTTCCGACATAGCCGAGGACCTCGACACCAAGAGAAAGAGACTGAAGATGGGAAACTGCACCCTGGACCTGGTCGGGCGTGCCCTGTGCCTCGACCACCAGGGTGCCGAAGGGGCGCCCGCGGATCTGGTCCACCCGGCCGTGCAGGATGTTGAGATCCAGGCCATGATCGCGGGACAGGCGGCTGATCACCGGAGTGTTTGCGGCGCCGTCCCGGAACACGATGCGCAGGACCGTGGCCGCGCCCGGCGCGCGCTTGTCGCTGATCATGTCGGCGATTTCCGGGGGCAGGCCGTGGTCCACGACGCCGGCGACCAGCCGCTGGGTCAGCTGGGTCTGCGGCCGGGTGAGCACGTCGTAGACGTCGCCTTCCTCGGCGACGCGCCCGCGGTCCAGCACGGCCACCCGATGGGCGATGCGCTTGATGACGTCCATCTCATGGGTAATGACGACGATCGTCAGGCCGAGACGCTCGTTGATGTCGGCAAGAAGCGCAAGGATGGACGCCGTGGTCTCGGGGTCGAGCGCGGACGTCGCCTCGTCGCTCAGCAGCACCTTGGGCCGGCTGGCGAGCGCCCGGGCGATGCCGACCCGCTGCTTCTGGCCGCCCGAGAGCTCGGCCGGGTAGCGGTCGCGCTTGTCGGCAAGGCCCACCAGCTCCAGAAGCGGTTCGACCTCGGCCTCGATCTCCTTCCTGGGCCGGCCCGCCAGCTCCAGGGGCAGGGCCACGTTCCTCGCCACCGTTCGCGACGACAGCAGGTTGAAGTGCTGGAAGATCATGCCGATCTCCTGCCGGGCGGCCCTCAGCCCGGACTCGTTCAGCGCGGTCATGTCCTTGCCGTCGACCAGGACGCGCCCGCTGGTCGGCCGCTCCAGCAGGTTGATCAGGCGGATCAGGGTGGATTTGCCGGCGCCGCTGCGTCCGATGACGCCGAAAATCTCGCCGCGGTTCACCTTCAGGCTGACATTGTCCAGCGCCTGCACCGATCCGGTGCTGGCACTGGTGCCCCGCGGCACGTAACTCTTGCTGACATTCTCCAGAACGATCATCGGATCATCCCCGGTGGCACGAAAAAACCGCCACGGCCAGCGCCGGGCGGTTCGTGCCCCTCGCTTTAGCCGCACTTGTAAAGCGCCCGCAAGCTGAAGCTCAAATCGGCGCTGTAAAACCTGTTTAGCTCCTGCCGGCGAAAATGTAAAACACTCGACGCCTCATGCCAGCCATGTGGTAACCCGGAGCCTCCCCGACAAGAAGCGTCCGGGGGCGGGAGGCAACGGAGATTCGCCCGCCGCCGTTCACTCGGCCGCGGCCAGGGTTGTCGGTGCCGGCGCGTTGCGGAACGCCCGAAGCAATTCGGTCTCGCGCGCCCTCACCCGATCGAGATGTTCCGCCTTCACGTGCCCGAACCCGCGGATGAATTCCGGCAGGCGGGCGATCTCGACCGCAAGCGGGTGGTTTTCGGGGGTCAGGCGTCCCAGAATCTCTTCGATCCGCGCGAAATAGTCCTCGATCAGTTGGCGCTCCAGTCGGCGCTCCTCGCTGCGGCCGAAGGGGTCGAACCGGGTCCCCCGCAGGCGTTTCATCCGCGCCAGCAGCGAGAAGGCCGTCAGCATCCAGGGACCGTAGGTGCGCTTCCGCAGCCGGCCGGTTTCCGGATCCCTGTCGGCCAGAACGGGCGGGGCCAGATGGAAGCGCAGGCGGTAGTCGCCGTCGAACTGACGCCGGATCTGCTCCAGGAACGAACCGTCCGAATAGAGCCGGGCCACCTCGTATTCGTCCTTGTAGGCCATCAGCTTGAAGGCGTAGCGGGCGACCGCCTCGGCAAGCGCGGCGCTTTCGCCGACAGCCGAGGCTTCCCGCGCGCGGACCCGTTCGACCAGGGCGCGGTAGCGGGCGGCATAGGCGGCGTCCTGGTAGGCGGTCAGGAAGTCGGCCCGGCGCCGGATCGCCTCGTCCAGGGTCCGGCTCCGCACCCGCTCCGGGGCGGGCGGCGGGGCAGTCTGCTCGATCGCCCGTTCCACCGCCGCCCGGTCATGGGCCGCCCGTCTGCCCCACAGGAACGCCGACCGGTTCATCTCGACGGCGGTTCCGTTCAGCTCGATCGCGGCGTCGATCGCCGCGGCGGATACCGGAACGAGCCCGCATTGCCAGGCAAAGCCCAGCATGATCATGTTGGTCGCGATCGTATCCCCCAGAAGCGCAGTCGCGAGACGGGTCGCGTCCAGCGTGTCGATAAGCTCTTCGCGCTGCGCGGCCGAGCGCAGAAGCTCGATCATCTCGTCCTTCGGGAAGCCGAGATCCGGGCTCCGGGTGATGGCACCGGGGAAGGTTTCGTGGGTGTTGACCACCGCCGCGGTCGACTCGGGCCTGATCCGCGCGATGCATCCCGCCGAGGCGGCGACGACGAGATCGCAGCCCAGGACCAGATGGGCGCCGCCGGCCGCGATCCGGACGGCATTGATGGCCTGGGGGGTGTCCGCGATCCGGACATGGCTGATGACCGAGCCTCCCTTCTGGGCAAGGCCGGTCTGGTCCAGGACGGTGACGCCCTTGCCCTCCAGATGCGCCGCCATGCCCAGCAGCGCGCCGATCGTGACGATGCCGGTCCCGCCGATCCCGGTGATCAGGATGTTGTAGGGATGGTCCAGCGACGGCAGCCACGGTTCCGGCAGCGGGGCCCAACCGTCCCCGTCGCCTGCGTCGCGCGGAGCCGGCTTCCTCAGCTTGCCGCCCTCGACCGTGACGAAGGACGGACAGAAGCCTTCCAGGCAGGAGAAGTCCTTGTTGCAGGTCGACTGGTCGATCTGGCGCTTGCGCCCGAACTCGGTCTCTACCGGGACGATGGACAGGCAGTTCGACGCCTTGCCGCAGTCGCCGCAGCCTTCGCAGACCAGTTCGTTGATGAAGACCCGCTTCGGCGGGTCCGCCATCAGCTTGCGCTTGCGGCGCCGGCGCTTCTCAGCCGCGCAGGTCTGGTCGTAGATCAGGACCGACACGCCCCGACTCTCCCGCAGCTCGCGCTGGATCCGGCCCAGGTCGCGCCGGTGCCGCACGGGCGTGCCGGAGGGCAGGGCGGGTGCGGATTGTCCGTACTTCCCAGGCTCGTCGGTGACGACGACGATCGTCTCCACGCCTTCGGCCCGGATCTGCTCGACCAACATCGGCACGGTCAGTCGGCCGTCGACCGGCTGGCCGCCGGTCATGGCCACCGCGTCGTTGTACAGAAGCTTGTAGGTGATGTTGACGCCGGCCGCGAGCGCGGCCCGGATCGCCAGGATGCCCGAATGGAAATAGGTCCCGTCGCCCAGATTGGCGAAGACGTGGCCGGTCTCCGTGAACGGCGCCTGGCCGATCCAGGGCACGCCCTCGCCGCCCATCTGGGTGAAGGTTTCCGTCCGGCGGTCCATCCAGGTGACCATGTAGTGGCAGCCGATGCCGGCCAGTGCGCGGCTGCCGTCGGGAACCTGGGTCGAGGTGTTGTGCGGGCAGCCTGAGCAGTAATGGGGGACCCGCTCCATGGCCGGATGCAGCGTGACCTTCTGTTGTTCCTTGCCCTCCAGGAAGGCGGCGCGCTCGCGGATCACCGGATGGTCCAGGCGCTTGAGGAGCCGCCGGCCGATGATGACCGCGATCTGCGCCGGGGACAGCTCTCCGGTCGACGGCAGGATCCAGTTCCGCTCCTCGTCGAACTTGCCGACGATCACCGGGCGCCGGTCGGCGTGCCAGTTGTAGAGCTGCTCCTTGAGCTGGTTCTCGATAAGGGCGCGCTTCTCCTCGACGACGATCAGTTCGTCCAGCCCCTCGGCAAAGCGCCGCACGCCCTCGGGCTCGAGCGGCCAGGACATGCCGACCTTGTAGACGGCAAGTCCGATCTCCCGCGCCAGATCCTCGCCGATGCCCAGGTCCTCGAGCGCCTGGCGGACATCCAGGAAGCTCTTGCCCGTCGTGACGATGCCGAACCTGTGCGCTGGGGCGTCGTAGACCATCCGGTCCAGCCGGTTGGCCCTGGCGAAGGCAAGGGCGGCGTAGAGCTTGTGTCGCATCAGCCGCTCCTCCTGAACCAGCGGCGCGTCCGGCCAGCGGATGTTGAGCCCGCCTCGCGGCATCTCGAAATCCGTGGGCAGCACGATCGATACCCGATCGGGCGAGACTTCCGCCGACGCCGAGCTGTCCACGGTCTCGGCGATGGTCTTGAAGCCGATCCACAGGCCGGAATACCGGCTCATCGCCCAGCCGATCAGGCCGAGGTCCAGGATCTCCTGGACGTTTGCCGGGTTGAGCACGGGCATCATGGCGGCGATGAAGGCGTGCTCGGACTGGTGGGGAACCGTCGAGGATTTGCAGGCGTGATCGTCGCCCGCCATGGCCAGCACGCCGCCGTAGCGGGAGGTGCCGGCGAAATTGGCGTGCTTCAGGACGTCGCCTGACCGATCGACCCCGGGCCCCTTGCCGTACCACATGGCGAAGACGCCGTCGTATCGCGCGCCGGGCCAGAGATTCGCCTGCTGGCTGCCCCACACGGCGGTGGCGGCGAGATCCTCGTTCACGCCCGGCTGGAAGCGGATGTGATGGGCCTCCAGATGCGGGCGTGCCTTCCAAAGAGTCTGGTCCAGACCGCCCAGCGGGGATCCGCGATAACCCGAGATGAAACCGGCGGTCGAGAGCCCGGCGGCGAGGTCGCGGCGGCGCTGCATGATCGGAAGGCGCGCCAGGGCCTGAACGCCGTTCAGGTAGATCCTGCCGCGATCGAGGACGAACTTGTCGTCGAGCGTGACGGCGGCGAGCGACATGACGTTCTCCCGGTAGAACCGGCTGCCCTGCCCCCAATAACATGTTGGTAAACATGATATTAACCATTGAGGGGCTATGCAATTGCGGCCTGTCGCTCGTCGCGAAAATGAAATGAATAGATATTGTTGGCGCGCATATATGGTGTAAATTTACAAATGGAAGGGTGCTAGGATACTGGATATGATTCATCAGGGAGGGGAAGGCATTTTATGCGGCCGCAGCATTCGTCTTTGCACTTGCAGCATTCGTCGTTCTTGAGGCGGCGGCAACCTTCGGCGCGACTCCCGGCCGGAGGCGGAAAGCAGCACCGGAACGGTCGCAAGATATTCATTGACATCTGTTAACCTTTTTCCGGTTCATAGTATCGGGGCGCGATCGAATGCGCGGGAGCAGCCGATGAAGCCAGAACATGAACGTCCGGGCATCGCCCTGGAGGAGGTGCTGGTCACTCCGCAGTTGGCGATCCGCCCGGCACGCGCTCCCGACCTGGCTTCCGAGAACCGGGCGATGCATGAACTGGCGCGGCAGATGGTGGCCGACCCGGAGCGGATCCTGGAACGCATGGCGGAACTTGCCCTCGATCTCTGCAACGCCGGCTCGGCCGGGGTCAGCGTCCTGGAGACGGATTCCCCGGAGGGGCCGGTGTTCCGCTGGCGGGCGCTTGCCGGGCGGCTCAAGCACCGTCAGGGCCACGCGCTTCCGGGCAGCTTCAGTCCCTGCCGGACCTGTTTCGACCAGGGCGGTCCCGTGCTGCTGGACCGTCCGGCACGGTTCTTCACCTATTTGCGCGACCTTCGCGACGAGATCAGCGAGGCGCTTTTCATGCCGCTGCTCGACGCGGAAGGGGCGGCGCTCGGTGCCATCTGGGTGCTGTCGCACCACGATGGCAGGCGGTTCGACACCTGCGACGTGCAGGTCATGTCGCGCCTTGCGGATTTCGGTGCGCTGGCGCTCAAGATGGCTTCGCTCCTGGCCGAGAAGGATCTGATGCTCCGGGAAGTCGACCATCGGGTCGCCAACAGCCTGCAACTCACCTCCAGCCTGCTCAGGCTTCAGGCGCGGAGGGTCGATGAGCCGGTCGCGAAGGAGCAGCTCGAGCGGGCGGCCCAGCGAGTCGGCTCGATCATGCAGATCCACCAGCGGCTGGCGCACGACACGGGCAACAACAGCGTGGACATGGGCGCCTATCTGCAAGGGCTGTGTCGGGATCTTGCCCGGTCGGTCGTTCTGGACCAGCGCGACATCCGCCTGAACGTCCATGTCGGGCAGGAGAAGACCCGGGTGCCGTTCGACCGGGCAAGCCATATCGGGCTTCTGGTGAACGAACTGGTGACGAACGCGCTGAAGCACGGCCGTACCGCCGAAGATCAGAGCGTCGTGGAGGTGTCACTGGAGACGGTCGGGAACGGGAAGCTGCGGCTGGCGGTGGTCGACAACGGGCCCGGCGTGCCGGACGGTTTCGACCCTTCGGAAAGCCGTGGGCTGGGGATGACGGTCGTCAGATCGATGGTCGCCCAGCTTGGCGGTACGCTCCGGGTCGAGGCCGGCAGCGGCACGCGGATGACCGTCGAATTTCCGGAGCTGGATGCCGACGAAGGCGCGATCGCCCGGTCCCGCTCGGTCGCCGGATAGGCGCGCGCGGCAGCATAGGCCGTCAGGCCGTCACGCGCTCACGGAAGCATTCGGAGAAGCGGGACAGCGAAAGCGTCCGCTCTTCGTCCAGGACGCGGATTCCTGACTCGATGTGCAGATTGAACCGGACGTGAGGGATGCCGGCCGCATCGGGACGGATCGCGATGACCTTTGCGATCTCCACGACATTGTCGCGTCGCGGCCGGGAGTAGCTGGCGCCCGCGGTGATTTCCGGTGGCTTCCGCGTAAGTCTCGGGAACATTCTGCCGCTCCTTCGCAGTGCTTCCGATTATTCTCCGCGCGGAGGGTATCTGGGAAATCTTGATGTTAAGTTAATGCCTTTTGATTGCAAAATCATTTAAAATTGTTTCGTTCCTTGTCTTCCCGGGTCCGACTGTCGGCCTGCCGCCCGGGACGGCACATGCCTCTTGTTCCCTTGCCGTCGAAGGATCGGGTTGCCTAGCCCGGCGCCGCCGCCATATTGAGAGCGGTACCGAAAGAGAGGGACAGAATGACTTCAATCGTGACCGCTGCGGATGCCGGAACGGCGGCCGCCGTCGAACCGGACGCAATCCCGGACCTCGGCGCGCTGCCGACCTGGAATGTCGACGACCTATATCCCGGGCCGGAATCCGCCGAACTCAAGCGCGATCTGGAGCGGTCGGAGGAGCTGTCCGGGGAGTTCGCCGCCCGGTACCAGGGCCGGCTGGCCACGCTCGATGCGCGCGAACTCGCCGCCGCGATCGCGCAGTACGAGGCGATCGACGAGACGCTGGCCCGGATCATGAGCTATGCGTATCTGGTCTATGCCGGGGACATGGCGGACCCGGTGAACGGCCGCTTCATGCAGTCGATGCAGGAGAAGGTGACCACCATCTCCAGCCATCTTCTGTTCTTCCCTCTCGAGATCAACCGTCTGGACGAGGATGACCTGCAGCGAAAGCTGTCGGTGCCGGAACTCGCCCGCTATGCCCCGTGGCTGCGCGACACCCGCGCGTTCCGGGAGCATCAGCTTTCCGACGAGGTCGAGAAGCTGCTTCACGAGAAAGCGGTCGCGGGTCGTGCCGCCTGGGTCCGGCTGTTCGATGAGACGATGGCCGCCCTTCGCTTCCCGATCGGCGGTCGGGAGATGACCACGGCCGAGGCGCTCAACTGTCTCTCCTCGCGCGATCCCGCCCGCCGGAAGGAGGCGGCGCTCGCCATCGGTCGCGTCCTGGGCGACAACATCCGCCTCTTCGGCCATATCACCAACACGCTCGCCAAGGACAAGGAAATCGAGGACAAGTGGCGCCGTTTCGAACGGCCCTGGTCCGGGCGCAACCTGTCGAACCATGTCGAGGACGAGGTGGTCGAGGCCCTGGTCTCGGCGGTGAGGGAGTCCTACCCCGTCCTGTCGCACCGGTACTACGCGATGAAGGCGCGATGGTTCGGCAGCGACCGGCTGGATTACTGGGACCGCAATGCGCCGTTGCCCGAGGACACGGACCGGGCGATCCCCTGGGAGGAAGCCCGGCGGATCGTGCTCGAGGCCTATCACGATTTCTCGCCGGAAATGGCGGCAGTCGGCCGCCGCTTCTTCGACGAAGGCTGGATCGACGCCCCGACGCGGCCGGGCAAGGCGCCGGGAGCCTTCGCCCATCCGACCGTGCCGTCCGCCCACCCCTATATCCTGCTGAATTACCTCGGCAAGACCCGGGACGTGATGACCCTGGCCCACGAGCTTGGCCACGGCGTCCATCAGGTCCTGGCGGGCAGCCAGGGGCATCTGCTCAGCGATACGCCGCTGACCCTGGCCGAGACCGCCAGCGTCTTCGGCGAGATGCTGACCTTCCGCTCGCTGCTCGACAGCGAGGCCGACCCGGCTCGGAAGCGGTTTCTCCTGGCCGGAAAGGTCGAGGACATGCTCAACACGGTCGTCCGGCAGATCGCCTTCTTCGAGTTCGAGCGCCGCGTGCATATGGAACGGCGCGAGGGAGAGTTGTCGGTCGACCGCCTGGGCGAGATCTGGCTGGACATCCAGCGCGAGAGCCTGGGGCCGGCGCTGCGGTTCGACGACGGCTACAGGACCTACTGGTCCTACATCCCGCATTTCATCCATTCGCCCTTCTACGTCTATGCCTATGCCTTCGGCGACTGCCTCGTGAATTCGCTCTACGCCGTCTATCAGGAGGCAGAGGCGGGCTTCGCGGAGAAGTATCTGGAGATGCTGCGGGCAGGCGGGACCAAGCGCCACAAGGAGCTGCTGGCCCCGTTCGGGCTGGACGCCACCGACCCGTCCTTCTGGCAGAAGGGGCTGGGGGTCATCCGCGGCTTCATCGACGAGCTGGAGGCCGCCGGCGGCTGATGGCTGCTGCTATTCCTTCATGGGGCTTGGCAGGCGCCGGAACTTCGCCTAAGCGGAAGCTTCCGGACGCCGCATCCCGGCAGAGACGGCCCGGCCGCTCTGATCCCGTCACTCCATACTGTTGAGCCATGGCCAAGGGTTCCGAAGAAAACACGTTTGGCGGGCGGCTGTCCCGCTACGCCCGGGTTTCCACCTCGATGGGCGGGCTGGCCGCGCGTCTGGCGGGAGAGCGCTATTTCGGCGTGAAGATGGAGCGCGGAAAGCATGCCGCCGAGCTGAAGGAGGCGCTCGGCCAGCTGCGCGGGCCGCTGGTCAAGGTCGCCCAGATGCTGGCGACGATTCCCGAGGCCCTGCCGAAGGAATATGTCGCCGAGCTGCAGCAGCTTCAGTCGAACGCGCCGCCCATGGGCTGGCCGTTCGTGAAGCGGCGCATGGCGGCCGAGCTGGGCCCCGACTGGCAGAGCCGGTTCAAGAGCTTCGAGAGGGAGGCTGCGGCCGCGGCCTCGCTTGGGCAGGTCCACAAGGCCGTCCATCATGACGGGCGCCTTCTCGCCTGCAAGCTCCAGTATCCGGACATGCAGTCGGCCGTCGAGGCGGACCTGAACCAGCTCCGCCTCTTCCTCGGCATCTTCGAAGCCTATGACCGGGCGATTTCGACCCGGGAGATCCAGAAGGAGCTGGCGGACCGCCTGCGCGAAGAGCTGGATTACGAGCTCGAGGCGCGGCACTGCGCCCTCTACGGCGACATGCTGGCCGATGATCCGATGGTCCATGTCCCGGAGGTCGTGCCGGAGCTGTCGACGCGGCGCCTCCTGACCACGACCTGGCTCGAGGGCGAGCCGATCCTGAAATTCGTCGAGAACGACATCGCGCAGCGCAATGCCCTGGCGCTCGCCATGTTCCGGGCATGGTACGTGCCCCTCTACTATTACGGCGTCATCCACGGGGACCCGCATCTGGGCAATTATTCGGTGCGCCCCGACGACACCATCAACCTGCTGGACTTCGGCTGCATCCGGGTCTTCCACGCTTCCTTCATCGCCGGGGTGATCGAACTCTACCGCGCCCTGCAGACGGGCGACCGGGAACGGGCAATCAGCGCCTACCGGACCTGGGGCTTCAAGAACATCACGAAGGAGCTGGCGGACGTTCTCAACGTCTGGGCCAGCTTCATCTATGGCCCCATTCTCGACGACCGGACCAGGCTGATCGGCGAGGTCGACAAGACCGGCATCTATGGCCGCGAGACGGCGGAGAAGGTGCACAAGGAGCTGCGCCGGGTCGGCGGGGTCGAGGTGCCGCGGGAATTCGTCTTCATGGACCGCGCGGCGTTGGGCCTGGGGTCGGTCTTCCTGCACCTGAGGGCCGAGATCAACTGGTACCGGCTGTTCAACGAGCTGATCGAAGGCTTCGACGAAAAGGCCCTGGCAGAACGGCAGGCGGCGAAGCTTCGCAAGCACGGGCTTCCGCTTCCCGACGCCGCCTGAGGCGGCGTCGGCTTCGATCTCAAGACGGCATAGGCCCGGACATTTCCTTCCGGCGGCGCCGCATCGCGGGTGCCGACTTTGCTGGGTTGAATTGTATCGGCATTGATCAACTGCCGCTGAGGATGCTTGCCCGGCGGGCAGTCATGCGGCATGTTCCATAATTCCCATCCTTGGCAATCCGAATGCAAACCTGAGGCCCTCACAAAGCATGAAAATTGCGATCCTGAAAGAGCGTCGCGCGGGGGAACGCCGGGTGGCGGCGACACCAGACACGGTCAAACGCTTCGTCGGCCTGGGCCTCGAGGTCGCGGTCGAGGCGGGAGCCGGGCTGACCGCGGCGGTGACCGACGATGCCTATGCCGCCGCCGGCGCGACTGTCCTCGACGATCCGCGGTCGGTCCTGTCCGGGGCCGACATCGTCTTGAAGGTTCAGCGGCCGCTCCAGGCCGGGGAGGGCGAGGTCGACGAGCTGGGCGCGATGAAATCGGGCGCGGTCCTGATCGGATCCTTGGCACCCTATGACGCGCCCGACAGCCTGAAGGCCTATGCCGGTGCCGGGGTGACCGCCTTCGCGATGGAGCTTCTGCCCCGGATCACGCGGGCGCAGTCCATGGACGTGCTGTCGAGCCAGTCGAACCTTGCCGGATACCGTGCCGTCATCGAGGCTGCCGCGCTGTTCGGCCGGGCCATGCCGATGATGATGACCGCCGCCGGCACGGTGGCGCCGGCGCGGGTCATGGTCATGGGCGCGGGCGTCGCCGGTCTTCAGGCGATCGCGACGGCGCGGCGCCTCGGTGCCGTCGTGTCCGCGACCGATGTCCGGCCGGCGACGAAGGAACAGGTCGAAAGCCTGGGCGCCAGCTTCGTCGCGGTCGAGGATGACGAATTCCGGGAGGCCGAAACGGCCGGCGGATACGCCAAGCCCATGAGCGAGGCCTACCAGGCCAAGCAGGCGGCCCTGATCGCGGAGACGATCCAGAAACAGGACATCGTCATCTGCACCGCCCTGATCCCCGGGCGCCCGGCGCCTGTCCTGGTGACGGAGGAGATGGTCGCGACGATGAAGCCCGGGTCGGTCATCATCGATCTGGCGGTCGAGCGGGGCGGCAACTGCCCGCTGTCGCGGTCGGGCGAGGTGGTGGAGACGGCGAACGGGGTCAGGATCGCCGGGATCGGCGACGCGCCGTCCCGGGTGCCGGTCGATTCCTCGGCCCTCTATGCCAAGAACCTGTTCAACTTCCTGTCGCCGCTGGTCGATCGCGAAGCCGGAACGCTGGCGATCGACTGGAACGACGAAATCATCCGGGGCACCGGCCTCACTCGCGACGGCCAGATTGTGCATCCGGCCTTTGCCCCGGCCACGGCTGCGGCGGCTGTCTGACAGAGGGAGCTTCCATGGAATCTGAAACCCTAGCCCGCTCGGCGGCCGAGCTCGCGGCCGAGGCCTCGGCCCTCGCCGCCAGGGCCGCGGAGATGGCCAGCCAGGCCGCGCTGGTGGAGGCCGCGGAACCCGTGGTCGGACACGACTTCTTCCTGACCGGCCTCACCGTCTTCGCACTCGCCTGCTTCGTCGGCTACTACGTCGTGTGGCGGGTGACGCCGGCCCTGCATTCCCCGCTCATGAGCGTCACCAACGCCGTTTCCTCGGTGATCATCGTCGGCGCCCTGATCGCCGCGGGACCCGCGTCCTTCGAACTTTCGTCCGTCTTCGGATTCCTCGCGGTCGTGCTGGCCAGCGTGAACATCTTCGGCGGGTTCATCGTCACCCAGCGGATGCTGGGCATGTACAAGAAGAAGCAGAAGTAGGGCGCCCATGGCCAGCTACGCCGTTCTCGCCTATCTCGCCGCCGCGCTGTGCTTCATCATGGCGCTGCGGGGACTCTCCAGCCCGGAAACCAGCCGGGCCGGCAACATCTACGGCATCGTCGGCATGGCGATCGCCATCGTCACGACACTTCTGCTGCCTCAGGTGGTGAGCTACTGGCTGATCGTCCCGGGCATCGTGATCGGCGGGGCGATCGGCACCGTCGTGGCCAGGCGAATCCAGATGACGGCGCTGCCGCAGCTGGTCGCGGCCTTCCACAGCCTGGTCGGCCTGGCCGCCGTGTTCGTCGCCGCGGCCAGCTTCACCAACCCGGAAGCCTATGGCATCGGCCGTCCCGGCGACATCGCCATCGGCAGCCTGATCGAGATGTCAATCGGCACCGCGATCGGCGCGATCACCTTCACCGGGTCGCTGGTCGCCTTCGCCAAGCTCCAGGGGCTGGTTTCGGGCAAGCCGCTGGTCTTCGCGGGCCAGCATCTTCTGAACGCCGCGCTCGGCATCCTCACGGTGGCGCTCGTCGTGTGGCTGTGTGCGACGCAGGCGCCCGTGGCTTTCTGGCTGATCGTTCTAGTCGCCCTCATCCTCGGCTTCCTGCTCATCCTGCCGATCGGCGGCGCCGACATGCCGGTCGTCGTCTCCATGCTGAACTCCTATTCCGGCTGGGCCGCGGCCGGCATCGGGTTCACGCTGCAGAACAATCTCCTGGTCATCACTGGCGCGCTGGTCGGCGCCTCCGGCGCCATCCTCAGCTACATCATGTGCAAGGGGATGAACCGGTCGATCTTCAACGTCATCCTGGGCGGCTTCGGGGGCGACGCCTCGGCCGGGCCGGCGGTCGGGTCCGGCGACCGGACGGTGAAGCAGGGATCGGCCGACGATGCCGCGTTCATCATGAAGAACGCCCAGTCGGTCATCATCGTGCCGGGCTACGGCATGGCCGTCGCCCAGGCCCAACATGCGCTGCGCGAGATGGCGGACCTGCTGAAGGCCGAGGGCGTAACGGTGAGATACGCCATCCACCCGGTCGCCGGCCGCATGCCCGGACACATGAACGTGTTGCTGGCCGAGGCGAACGTGCCCTATGACGAGGTCTTCGAGCTCGAGGACATCAATCGCGACTTCTCCCAGGCGGATGTCGCCTTCGTCATCGGCGCCAACGACGTCACCAACCCGGCGGCCAAGTCCGACCCGTCCTCGCCGATCTACGGGATGCCGATCCTGGAGGTGGAGCGGGCGAAGACGGTGCTGTTCGTCAAGCGCTCGCTCGGCTCGGGCTATGCCGGCGTCGACAATGAGCTGTTCTTCCGCCCGAACACGATGATGCTGCTGGGCGACGCCAAGAAGATGTGCGAGGAGATCGTCAAGGCCATCGCCTGAGCCTTGGGTCCGGGGCGGGTTTCCGGCTTCTCAATCCTCCCGCTTGCGATATTCTGTTCGTCGTCGCCTAGGGCGACGGCGACAGGGAGGCTTTCCGGATGCACGGCAGCGGGGCCCGTCCCATCATTCCGGCGCTGGCGCGCCTTCACGAGACCCTGGCGCCTTTCGCGTGGCCGCTGGTCCGGGCAACGATCGGCCTCACGCTGGTTCCCCACGGCGCGCAGAAGCTGTTCGGCTGGTTCGGTGGCGGCGGGATCGCCGGGACTGCTCAGGGATTCGAGGGCATGGGCTTCCAGCCCGGCGTGTTCTGGGCCGTCGTCGCGGGCCTGGTTGAATTCGTGGGCGGCCTTATGCTGGCCGCCGGCTTCCTGACGAGGCTCGTCGCCGCCATCGTCTTCGTCTTCCTGATGGTCACCGTCATCGCGGTTCACTGGCCGGCCGGGTTCTTCTGGACGAATGCCGGCTTCGAATACCCGCTGCTCTGGGCATTGGTGGCCCTGGCCTTCGTGTTCGCCGGCGGCGGCCGCTGGTCGGTCGATGCCGCGCTCGGCCGGGAGCTCTGATCCGTCCCCGCCTCCGGTGCGCCCGGCGAGTCAGTGATCCGGGCGTCGAATCAGCCGATAGACATAGGTGACGAACAGACCCGCCAGGATGATCTTGGTGACCGGATCAAGGTAGTCGGCGATCAGCTCGTACCGGCTCTCCAGCAGGTAGCCGCCGGACGCGAGCAGCGTGGTCCAGAGCAGGGATCCGGTGGCGGTGTAGAGTAGGAAGGGCAGCAGCTTCATCCGGGCGAGACCCGCCGGAACCGAGATGACGGTCCGGATCGCCGGAACGAGCCGGCCCAGAAACACGGCCTTGCCGCCGTGCCGGTCGAACCAGGATGCGGCCCGCGCGACGTCCTTGACCGAAATCGTGAGCCATTTGCCGTAGCGTTCGGCCAGATGCCTCAGGCGTTCCTGGCCAAGGGTGCGGCCCGCCCAGTACCAGGGCAGGGCGCCGATCACCGACCCAGCCGTTCCCGCCAGCACCACGCCCGGCAGGCTCAACTCGCCGCGGGCGGCGACGAAGCCGGCGAAGGGCATGACGACTTCCGAGGGAATCGGCGGGAACAGGTTCTCCACGAACATCAGAAGCAGGATGCCGGGATAGCCCGTTTCGCTGAGAGTCCCAAGGATCCATTCGACCATCAGTCGGGGACCCCGCCGGCTATGTCGGGGATGGAACGCTGGTCGATCGCCGGGACCGTCCGGCAAGACAAAAACCGCCGGGCGCACGGGCCTGGCGGTTCGTCTTGACCCTTGACGGGTCCGATGAGCCGGAACGGACGATCGGCGGGGCTCAGTAGCCCTCGCGCTCCAACCGCTTGCGCAGCAGCTTGCGGGAGCGGCGCACGGCTTCGGCCTTCTCGCGCGCCCGCTTTTCCGACGGCTTCTCGTAATTGCGGCGCAGCTTCATCTCGCGGAAGATGCCCTCGCGCTGCATTTTCTTCTTCAGCGCACGCAGGGCCTGATCGACGTTATTGTCCCGAACCTGAACTTGCACGTTAGTCCGTCGCTCCTTTCAAGCGGCTCAATCTTCAAAACAGGACCGCCGTCGACGTACGAATTCGCACGGGGCCGCCAATCCTGGATCGTCCGAGAGGGCGGCTTTTATCATGCGTCGCGCGGCTTGCCAAGATGGCTCTGGCGCGGCAAGTGTCATTCTTCGGATCAATCAGGATCGGCGCACCTCATGGCATTGCTCAAGATTGCCCGGATGGGTCACCCCGTGCTGCGCCGCCGAGCGCAGGAGGTCGAGGATTTCGGCTCGCCCGAGCTGCATCGGCTGGTCTCGGACATGATCGAGACGATGGAGGACGCCTCCGGGGTCGGGCTGGCGGCGCCGCAGATACACGTGTCCCGGCGGGTGATCGTTTTCCGGGTGCCGCCGGAACGGATGGAGGAGGGGGAGACCGATGCCCCTCGGTCAACGGTCGCGCTGGTCAACCCGGTCATGGATCCGATCGGGGACGAGGTCGTCTTCGGGCTCGAAGGCTGCCTGTCCATTCCGGGGCTGCGCGGTTTCGTGCCCCGATATCAGCGCATCCGATACCGCGGCTTCACCCCCGACGGCCGGCCCGTGGAATGCGAGGCGTCCGGCTTCCATGCGCGCGTCGTCCAGCATGAACTGGATCACCTGGACGGGGTACTGTATCTCGATCGCATGACCGACATGGCCGATCTCGCGTTCGAATCCGAACTGCACCATCTGCTTCGGTCCAAGGGCGGGGAGGAGAATTCGTGACCCAAACGACTGCGGATGACGCTTCCATGGCTCGCGATTCCGACGCCCTGAAGGATGAGCTTCTGGTCTCCACCCTGCCGCATGTCCTGTTCGACGGGTGGACGGATCGCGCCTTGGCGGCCGGCGCCGAGTCCATGGGAATCGACATGGCCCGGGCCCGTCGGATGTTCCCCCAGGGGACAATCGACCTGGTCGGGCATTTCAGCGACTGGGCGGACCGCCGGATGGTCGCGGAGCTGGAGGCCCGCGGGGAGGAATTCCAGGCGCTGAAGGTGCGGGAAAAGATCACACTCGCCGTGCGGACCCGCCTGGAACTGCTGGAGCCGCACAAGGAGGCGCTGCGCCGGGCGGCGGCGATCCTGGCGATGCCGATCCATGTCGGGCTTGCGTCCGCCATCGTCTATCGCACGGTCGACGCCATGTGGCGGGTCGCCGGCGACCAGTCGGCCGACTTCAATTTCTATACGAAGAGGGGGCTGCTGGCGGCGGTCCAGACCTCGACCACGCTTTACTGGTTGGCCGACCAGTCCGACGACCACGAGGCGACCTGGGAATTCCTCGACCGCCGCATCGCCGACGTGCTGGCGTTCGGTCGCCGCTTCGGCGGGCTTGCCCGGCTCGGGCAGGCGTTCGAGGGGCCGTTCCGCTTCGCTGCCGTCGTGAGGGACCGCTTCGGGCGCGCCGGACAATAGGCTGACGCCGCCTTGCCGCGGTCCCGGGCGGGGACGACGGGAAGACGGCGTCCTGTCTCAGTGGCCGGAGCGGCGGTCCGCCGGGTCGAGAGGTCCGGCGTCTGCCGACGGGAAGGCCAGGACGGGCTGCTTGGGCTTCAATCCCCCCCGCGCCCTTGTCGCGGCCGCCCGTGCGCCCGTGCGCCAGGACCGCTGATGGCCGGTTCGGGCGCGTTCGGCGGCCAAGCTTTCGCGGACCGCTGCGGCCGCGCTCTCGAAGCAGGTGAAATGCCGGCCGTCCAGATCGGACAGGCGTTTGTCGGTCGTATAGAAGACAACCCTCAGGCCGAGAGATACCAGGTCGCCTACGCGCTCGCCGTCGAGGACCAGCGGTTGATGCCGCAACGCGTCGGTGGCGATCATCGATTCAACCCTCCACTGCATCTTGTCGTTCTAAGATCAGCGTTTCCCGAAGGGATTTTGCTCCCCATGGGATTCGAAAAAAGAACGTAACAGCGATCGTCAGGACCAATGCGGTCCTGGGGCTTCGTCGAGATTAGATAAGGAACGCCGCGTCGGATTGCGACGCGGTCGCGGCCATTTTTTTGCTATTTTTTTCTGAAGCTGTCGAGCGTGACGATCTTGCCCGTGCCGTCGGGCTCGCCCTGCGGCGGCGCAGGTTCTTCCGGCTCGACTTCAGGCTCTTCGGCGGCCTCTCCGCCCTCGCTCGTGAAAAGAGGCTGGAACTGCAGGGCGAAGTTTACGGACGGATCGGCGAAGGTGGTTACGGCCGCGAACGGGATCGTCAGCCGTTCATGCTTGTTCGAGAAGCTCAGCGTGACCGAGAAGGCGTCGCCCTTGACCTCCAGCCCGAAGAACTGGTGCTGCAGGACGATCGTCATCTCCTCCGGATACTGGAGGCGCAGATGCTCCGGCAGTTCCACCCCCGGCGCCCCGGTGATGAAGGTCAGATAGAAGTGATGGCTGCCCGGAAGCCCCGCTTCGGCAACCTGGGTCAGCGCCTCGCGCACGACGCCGCGCAGAGCGCGCTCGACCATGCGGTCATATCTCAGCCTGTCGTCCATGGCCCTGAGACTAGCCGCCCGATAGGGCTCTTGTGAAGTCTCGGCGGGCGATAGCGGAGGAAAATCCGGTGAAGAAACGAAAGCGGGGCGCTTCTGTTGCCAGGTGCGCCCCAAACCCCGCCACGAGGGGCTAACCCCGTGGGCTTAAGATCGGTTGCCCGACCGCATTACGCGGCGAGGCGAACCTCAGCATTGTTGTCGTTCGCAACTATGCTATGGCCCGATAACGGCGGAACCATGCCGGGCGAAAACCGTATCGTTCACCAGCCGTCGATCCTGTTTCGCCCCCATTGGTCAAGCCCGCGGGCGGAGTCCCTCACGGGCTTGATGGTGGAGGCGCGGGGGTACTGCCCCCCCGGTCCGGTCAAGCTAGTAAATACGGCGTTTATCGCCATAGCCGGGAAGCCCGGCACGGCTAATATAATCACGGCGCCGCCGGGATGCCAGGGGGCAGGCGGCGGCCGGCATCGAATCTCTCCCGGCAGTCCGCCCCTGCCGGCGCGGGGCTTGATCGGCGGCCGGCGGTGATGAAGAGTCGCGCGGCGACTCGCCGCCCGGCGCCGGCGGGATGGAACACGCTGACGAGGCCTTGATGACGGATCATCCGGAACGGCAATACCTGGACCTGCTCCGGAAGCTGCTGGAGGAAGGGGTGGAGCGGGGCGACCGGACCGGAACCGGCACCCTGTCCCTCTTCGGGCACCAGATGCGCTTCGACCTGGGGAGGGGGTTTCCGCTGCTGACCACCAAGCGGATCTTCTTCAAGGGCGCGGTGCACGAGCTGCTGTGGTTCCTCAGCGGCAGCACCAACATCGCCTATCTCCGCGAAAACGGCGTGACGATCTGGGACGAATGGGCGGACGAGACGGGCGAGCTTGGCCCCGTCTACGGCAAGCAGTGGCGGGCCTGGGAGGCGAAGGACGGGCGCGTCATCGACCAGATCGCGCTGCTGGTCGACGGCTTGCGGTCGAATCCGAACGGCCGCCGCCACATCTTCACCGGCTGGAACGTCGGCGAGCTGGACCGGATGGCCCTGCCGCCCTGCCACATGACCTATCAGTACTACGTCGCCCACGGAAAGCTTTCGGGGATCCTCTACCAGCGCAGCGCCGATACCTTCCTCGGTCTCGGCTGGAATATCTGCGAGGCCGCGCTGCTCATCCACATGCTGGCCCAGCAATGCGACCTGGAACCGGGCGAACTGGTCTGGATGGGCGGCGACGTTCATCTCTATCTGAACCATGTCGAGCAGGCGCGCCTGCAGCTCACGAGAGAGCCGCGGCCGCTGCCGACGCTCCGCCTTAGGCGCCGGCCGGAATCGATCTTCGACTACCGCTACGAGGATTTCGAGCTGTCCGGCTACGACCCCCACCCGAACATTCCCGCGCCCGTCGCGGTATGAGGCGGGAGGCCGTTAGGATACCTTGAGGCATCTTGATCGGGAGGAAGAGGCGGCCCCATGCGTATCGCGCTGATCGTCGCCAGGGCGGAGAACGGCATCATCGGCCGGGAAGGGGGGCTGCCCTGGCGCATTTCCGGCGACCTGAAGTTCTTCAAGGCGACGACCATGGGCAAGCCGGTGGTCATGGGCCGCAAGACCTATGAGTCGATCGGCCGCCCGCTGCCGGGCCGCGAGAACATCGTTGTCACCCGCGCCCGGGACTTCCAGGCGGAAGGCGTGCATGTGGTCAACGACCTGGAGGTCGCGCTTCGTCTGGCCGGGGATTTGGCGCGAGCCTCGGCCGTCGAGGAGATCATGGTCATCGGCGGCGCGCAGATCTATGCGCAGGCCCTCGACCGCGCCGACCGGATCTATCTTACGGAAGTCCACGCGGCGCCGGACGGCGATGCCCGCTTCCCGACTCTGGACCCAGTCGAATGGCAGGAGATCGTCCGCCAGCCCCATGGCCCCGAAGGTGAAGACGGCCCGCCCTACGACATCGTCGTGCTGGATCGTCGGCGCGCGGGGGAGGGCGCCGGCCGTTAACCCTTGACCCGTGGGACTGTTAATCCCGGAACGACTCATGCCCCGCCTGCGTCTATGCGCCAACCGCCACTTTGCCGGCGGACAGTTTGGGACAACAGCGCCGGGAACTCGACGTCATGACCGAATGGGCCACCAGGAAGCCGGCCGCGCTCTGCGCCATGGCCGCCGCCTCGATGATCCTTTTCGTCCACACCGCCGTCGTCGGCCAGGACCCTGAAGCTCAGGTGGAGGAACGGCAGGACGTGATGGAGAGCTTCGGCGACAGTTCCAAGGCCATCACGGCATATGTAAGACAAGGTTCAGGGACGGTCGAGGACGTCCGGAGGGCGGCGGCCGTCATCCGGCAAGGAGCGGAACGGCTGCTCGGACTGTTCCCCGAAGGCACCGGCGTCGGGGTGGGCGACAGCAAGGCCCTGCCGGCGATCTGGGAACAGCCCGAGGATTTCGCTGAGCGTATCCGCACCTTGCAGGCGGCCGCAGCCGATTTCTCCAGCGCTGCCGACGGGGGCGACCGGGAGACGATCGCCCGCAGCTTCGCCGAGCTTGGCCGGGCGTGCGGCGGCTGCCACGAACAGTACCGTGAAAGGGACGACTGACGGCACGGCCGGCATCGGGCGGCAGGCGGTCCGGGCCTGCCTCCTCGTTCTGGCCGTCGCCTGCGCCTGCCCGGTCGCGGCGCAGGGCCCGCAACCCGATCCCGCCGCTGCCGATCCGGTCGCGCGCGGCGCCTACATCCTTCACGCCGCCGGCTGCGCCAGTTGTCACACCGCGAGGGGGGAGGGTGCGGCTCCGCTTGCGGGCGGAACCGCGCTCACTACCGCCTTCGGCACCTTCTACAGCCCTAACATCACGCCGGATCCGGAACACGGGATCGGCCGATGGACGGAGGAGGAGTTCGCGCGGGCGTTGCGCCAGGGCATCTCGCCCGAGGGCTACGCCTACTATCCGGCCTTCCCCTATACCTCCTATACGGGCATGACGGACCGGGACGTGGCAGATCTCTGGGCATATCTCCGGACCGTCCCGCCGGCTGCGCAGGAGAACCGGCCGCACGAGCTGGGCCTCCCCTATCGCTGGCGCTTCCTGCTTCCGGTATGGCGGTGGCTCTATTTCGAGGAGGGCGCGACCCTTGTCGATGCCGGGCGCCCACCCTCCTGGAATCGTGGCGCCTATCTGGTCGGAACCCTGGCGCATTGCGGCGAATGCCACACGCGGCGCGGTCTTCTGGGCGGGCCGGACCATGACCGCTTGCTGGCCGGAAATCCCGAAGCGCCGGAGGGAAGGGGCAGCGTGCCCAACATCACGCCGGACCCGGAGGACGGGATCGGCGACTGGAGCGACGACGATCTTATCTTCTTTCTGGAACTCGGGATGCTGCCCGACGGCGATTTCGCCGGGGGCAGCATGGCCCGCGTGATCGAGGAGACGACCTCCCGGCTGACGCCCGAAGACCGCGCGGCGATCGTGGAGTTCCTGCGATCGGTGCCGGCGGTCGGCGGAATCCGCGGCTGACCCTGATTGTGCCGGGGCTCTGGTGACAATTCCGCTGTTTACTCGAGGATGCTGCCGGCGCCACCTTCCGGGCTCGGAAGTCCGGAAGCCGGAGGGGTCGAGTTGCCTTCATCCTATCGATCCGCCGCGCAGGCGTTCGGCGCGGCCGCCCGGGAATACGATGCCGCGCGTCGCCGTCTCGTCCCTTGCTTCGATGCCTTCTACGGCGCGGCGCTCGACGTCGTTGCCGCCTGGGGTGGCGCGGACCGGCCAAGGGTTCTCGACCTCGGCGCCGGAACGGGGCTCTTCGCCGCCCTGGTCCGCGACCGGCTGCCCGGCGCCCGGCTGCATCTGGTCGACGTCTCCGAAGCCATGCTGGACCAGGCTCGGCTGCGGTTTCCGGAAGACGGCTCGGTCACCTTCGAGGTCGCCGACTATTCCCGCGCGCCCCTCGGCGGCCCCTGGGATCTCGTGATCTCGGCGCTGTCGATCCATCACCTGACGGACGACGACAAGCGGGGACTGTTCGGCCGGATTCTCTCGGCGCTCCGGCCCGGCGGGCTCTTCGTCAATGCCGAACAGGTAGTGGCGGCCACGCCGGCGCTGGCCGAGCGCGACCGGCGCCTGTGGCGGCAGGCCGTCTCGGCCCTGGGCGGCACCCCGGCCGAGATCGCGGCCGCGGAAGAGCGGATGAAGCTCGACCGCTGCGCCACGCTGCCGGATCAGCTGAACTGGCTGGCGAAGGCCGGATTCGTCGAGGTCGACTGCTGCTTCAAATGGTGGCAGTTCGCGGTCTATTCCGGGCAGCGCCCCGGCTGACGATCAGGGCACGGTCACGATCCGCGTCGTGCAGAGATCGACGCTCCAGAACTCGTAAGGCTGGCCCAGCGAATCCTCCACGCGGATGTCGTAGAAGCAGTCGTTGTCGCCCAGGGTCTCGACGGGGACCCATCGCTCGCTCCCGGGCGCCACCGTTTCCGGCAGCCGGTCGTCGCGCCAGCGCTTGCTGAAGATGGGGGAGACGTAGACGGCAGTCACCGACGTTTCGGCCTGGTTGCGGATATAGAAGCCGTCCCGGTCGGCATGCGCGGGCCCGGGCGCCGCAGCGGCAACCGCAAGCGCGATGCAGCCGCCAAGGGCGGGATTTGTCCGGCGCAGCCCGTTCCGGACGAGGCTCTGTCCTGGGGGCAGCGGTCCCCCGAAGGGACGGTTGCCCGGCAACCGGATCCTTCGAGCCCGCTGAGGATTACGTATCATTCCAGATCCAGGAATGGCAGCCGATTTGGACGTCATTGCGGCGAGGTTGCGACATCCTGGCGCAAGCGCGCGCGCCTGACCATCATTCGATCACGATCCTCGGCGCCGCGCGACGCGGTGCTTCCGCTCCGCCCGACAGCTGTTCCCAGATCCGGGCGGCAATCTGCCGATAGGCCAGGGCGTGGGGGCTGTCGGGCCGGCTGACCACGATCGGCCGGCCCTCGTCGGACGTTTCGCGGATCGCGAGGTCGAGCGGGATTTCGCCCAGGAACTCGGTGCCCAGGCGTTCCGCCTCGCGGCGGGCGCCGCCATGGGCGAAGATCTCGTGCCGGCTGCCGCAGTCTGGGCAGACGAAATAGGACATGTTCTCGATGATGCCGAGCACGGGCACGTCCACCTTGCGGAACATGTTCAGCCCCTTTCGCGCATCCAGAAGCGCGATGTCCTGGGGGGTCGAGACGATGACCGCGCCGGCCAGCGGCACCTGCTGGGCCATGGTGAGCTGGGCGTCGCCGGTGCCGGGCGGCATGTCCACGACCATGACGTCCAGGTTTCCCCAGTTCACGTCGCGCAGCATCTGCATGAGGGCGGACTGGACCATCGGCCCGCGCCAGATCATCGGCGTTTCCTCGTCGATGAGGAAACCGATCGACATGATCTCGATCCCGCAGCTCTCCTTCGGCTCGAGCGTCTTGCCGTCGCGGCTCACCGGCTTGCCGGATATTCCCATCATCCGGGGCATGGAGGGGCCGTAGATGTCGGCGTCCAGAAGCCCGACCTTCAGCCCGTTCGCGGCAAGGCCGAGGGCGAGATTGGCGGCCGTCGTCGACTTGCCCACGCCGCCCTTGCCCGAGGCGACCGCGATGATCGCCTTGACCCCGGGAACCATCTGCCGGCGGGCCTGGGGACCGCCATGCGGCTGCGGCGCCGCCGGGCGGCGGGGCCCCGGGGCAGCGGAGGTGCCCGGGGCGGCGGCCGGCCGTTCGGCCGTCAGCACGGCCGTGACCGACAGCACCCCCGGCAGGGCGGCGACCGCCTTTTCGGCGGCAATCCGCAAGGGCTCGAGATGCGGTCCCCGCTCCGGGTCCACTTCGATCGAGAACAGAATGTGCCCGTCGCGCTGCTGCAGGCCGGAAATCATGCCGAGCGAGACGATGTCGCTGCCCCTGTCGGGATCCCTGACGCCCTTGAGGGCATCCAGAATCGCGGACTCTCCGATTTCGGCCATGGTTGAAAACCCATCCAATCCCTAAATATCGGATGGACATTTGCCCATCCGCCGGATGCCTTTGTATAACGCCACTGCGCGTTCTTGAAGAGAGCGGACTGATTCAACGCCCCCCGAGGTCTAGGGGGCCAAGACGGGGAAGAGAACAATGCCTTGGAGCAATCAGGGTGGCGGGGGCGGAGGCCCCTGGGGTGGCGGCGGGGGCGGAGGCCCCTGGGGTGGCGGCGGGGGCGGCCAGAACCCGTGGGGTAGGGGGAGTTCCGGTGGACCCACTCCCCCCGACTTCGAGGAGATGATCCGTCGCAGCCAGGATCGCTTCAAGCGGATCATGCCCAAGGGGTTCGGCGGCGGCCGCGGATTCGGCCTGATCGTGCTTCTGGTCCTGTTCGTCTGGGCGCTGACCGGCATCTATCGCGTGCAGCCGGACGAAAGGGGCGTGGTTCTGCGCTTCGGCAAGTTTGTCGCGATCACCGATCCGGGGCTGCACTACCATCTCCCGGCCCCGATCGAGACGGTTCTGAAGCCCAGCGTCACCACCGTGAACCGCATCGACATCGGCTTCGTCGGCCAGATCGAAGGGCGCAATGCGGCCCGCGACGTGCCGGAGGAAAGCCTGATGCTGACCGGCGACGAGAACATCATCGACCTGGACTTCACGGTCCTTTGGCGGATCTCCGACGCCGGGAAGTATCTGTTCAACATCCGCGACCCCGAGGACACGGTGAAGGCCGTCGCCGAGAGCGCCATGCGCGAGGTGATCGGCCAGACCGAGATCCAGCCCGCGCTGAACGAGGCCCGGGCCGAGATCGAGCAGCGGACCCGCGACCTGACGCAGGCCGTGCTCGACAGCTACGACGCCGGAATCGAGATCGTTCAGCTGCAGCTTCAGGCGGTGAAGCCGCCGGAGCAGGTCGTCGACGCCTTCGACGAGGTGCTTCGCGCCCAGCAGGATCGCGAGCGTCTCCGCAACGAGGCCGAATCGTACCGCAACGACATCATCCCGCGGGCCCGAGGCGATGCCGAGCGCCTGAAACAGGAAGCCTCCGCCTATCGCGAGCAGGTCATCAACCAGGCCCAGGGTGACGCGCAGCGCTTCCTTTCGGTGCTGAGTTCTTACGACCAGGCGCCGGCCGTCACGGCCCAGCGCTTCTATCTGGAAACCATGGAACAGGTGCTGTCCGGCGTGAACAAGGTGATCATCGATAGCAACGCCGAACAGGGCGGCCAGGGTGTGGTGCCCTATCTGCCGCTCGACCAGCTGACCCGTCGTGGCCAGGGAGGTCAGCAATGAACGTCAAGCAGGCCGTTCTCGGCGCCATCCTGATCGTCGTCGGCATCGTCGCATGGCTGTCGATGTACATCGTCCACGAGACCGAGCAGACGCTGGTCATCCGGTTCGGTGAGCCGGTCCGGGTCGTCCAGGAACCCGGTCTGGCCCTCAAATGGCCGTGGGAGACCATCGTCCGGTACGACGACCGCGTGCTCAGCCTCGATCCGCCGGTCGAGCAGGTGATCCTTGCCGACCAGCGGCGCCTGGACGTCGACAGCTTCGCCCGGTTCCGCATCGTCGACCCGCTGGTCTTCTACCGGACGGTCCGGACCGAGGAAACGGGTCGCGAGCGCCTGGCCCGCAGCGTCAACGCCGCGCTGCGCCGGGTGCTCGGCAGCACGACCCAGCTCGAGGTCCTGTCGGGCAGCCGCGGCGACATCATGGCCGAGATCGCGCGCCAGGTTAATGCGGATGCCCTCAGCTTCGGCATCGACATCGTCGACGTCCGCATCGGCCGGGCCGACCTGCCGGCGGCGACCGAGCAGGCGGTCTACGACCGGATGCGGTCCGAACGGCAGCGGGAAGCGGCCGAATTCCGGGCACAGGGCCAGGAGCAGGCCCAGCAGATCCGCGCCCGTGCCGATCGCGAACGGACGGTGATCCTGGCCGAGGCCGAACGCGACGCGCAGATTCTGCGAGGCGAGGGCGACGCCCAGGCGATCAGGATCCTGGCCGAGGCTTACGGATCGAATCCGGAGTTCTTCGCCTTCTACCGGACCCTTCAGGCGTACCGGCAGTCGATGCAGCCGGAGGACACCACCATGGTCCTGTCTCCAAGGGGCGAGTTCTTCCGCTTCTTCCAGGACCTGGCCCCGGGCGACTCCCCGTTGCCGGCCACGATCCTGGATTCGATCCAGGGCACAAGGCCGGGACAGGAGGCGTCTCGTCCGACTGTCCCAGCGACGCCATCGGCGAACTGAGGAATGCCGGGCGGCCTTTCGAGGCCGCCCGGCTTGCCTTCGGCCCGCCGCGGTCGTGCCGCGAGCCGCCGCCCCTGTTGCCGGCCGGCGACGCCCGCGCCGCCGTCCACCGCTTTGCGGAGCGATCTTCCCGTGAGTGATTTTCTTACAGCCTGTGCCCTGGTGCTCGTCATCGAAGGATTGCTTTATGCGGCGTTCCCCGAGCCCATGAAGCGAATGGTCGCCTCGGTGCTGGAGCTGCCGGCTCAGGTTCTCAGGCTTGGCGGGCTGGCAGCGGCGGTCGTCGGCGTATTGCTGGTGGCGCTGCTGAGGGGCTGAGCGCCGCGTTGGGGCTTCCACGGACGCCCCGTTCGGACCATGATTGAAGCCGAGACGCTGAGGCCGGGACACTGACCGCAGTGCCGCTTGAACGGTCGAAAACCCGGGCCAACATTCCTTATCCAGGTGAATTGCGACCTGCGATCGAACGGGTGTGGCGGAAGGGCGGACCGGCCGTGCTCACGGGCGTCGCGGGGAGTCGTTCCCGAACGCATCGGGAAGACAGGGAGACGAAGGCAGTGAATCGAAACATCCCCCGGACCGGAGCCAGGACCGTTGCCGTGAATCGAGCCCGCGCAGGGCTCATGGCATGGGGCCTTGCGATGCTGGTGCTGGCTGCCGTTCTGGGCACGGCGATGACGGCGCGGGCGCAGGCGCCCGCCGGCGCTCCGGACAGCTTTGCCGATCTTTCCGAACGCCTGCTGCCGGCGGTGGTCAACATCTCGACGACCCAGACGGTGGACCGGCGGCAGTTCGACGGGCCGGCCATTCCCCAGTTTCCGCCGGGGTCTCCGTTCGAGGAGTTCTTCCGCGACTTCTTCGAGAATCAGCAGCGATCGCCCAATGCCCCGCCACGACGGGCGACGTCGCTGGGCTCCGGTTTCATCATTTCTCCGGACGGCTATGTCGTGACCAACAACCACGTCATCGAAGGCGCCGACGAGATCCGGGTCATCCTGTACGACGACACCTCCCTGACGGCGACGCTGGTAGGCGTCGACGACAAGACGGATATCGCGGTCCTGAAGGTGGAAAGCGAGGAGCCGCTGCCCTTCGTGGAGTGGGGCGACAGCGAGAAGATGCGCGTGGGCGATTGGATCATCGCCATCGGCAACCCCTTCGGACTGGGGGGCTCGGTCACGGCCGGCATCATCTCCGCCCGCGCCCGCGACATCAACCAGGGGCCCTACGACGACTTCCTGCAGACCGACGCCTCGATCAACCGGGGCAATTCCGGCGGCCCCATGTTCAATCTGGCGGGCGAAGTGATCGGCATGAACACGGCCATTTTTTCGCCCACCGGCGGTTCGGTCGGCATCGGATTCGCGATCCCGTCCTCGATCGTCCGGCCGGTCGCCAGCCAGTTGATCGAGTACGGCCGGACGCGCCGGGGCTGGCTCGGCGTCCGTATCCAGACGGTCACCGACGAGATCGCGGAAAGCCTGGGGCTCGATCGGGCATATGGCGCCCTGGTAGCAAGCGTCACCCCGGGCGGCCCGGCCGAGGCGGCGGGCATTCGGGCCGGCGACGTGATCGTCGGGTTCGACGATCGGGAGGTCGAGGACATGCGTCGCCTGCCGCGCCTCGTCGCCGAGACGGAGGTCGAGCGCAGGGTGAAGGTTGAGATCATCCGGCAGGGCGAGCGCCGGACCGTGGAGGTGGAGCTGGGAGAGCTGGAGGAGGCCGAGAACGAGGGCCTGCTGTCCGAAGAGGAGGGCGGCGGTTCGGCTGCGCCCGAGCAGACGCTGAGCGCGCTCGGCATCACGCTCGCCGAGATCACGGACGAGCTGCGGCAGAGATACCGCATCGACCCGAGCCTCGAAGGCGTCGTCATCACTCGGGTCGAACCGGGCAGCCCCGCGGCCGAGAAGGGCCTTCTGGAAGGCGAGGTCATCGTCGAGGTGGGGCAGGTGCCGGTCACCCATCCGCGCGAGATCGCGGAGGCCGTGGACAACGCCCGCGAAGCCGGGCGGCGATCGGTGCTGCTGCTCCTGGACGGCGAGGCCGGGATCCGCTTCGTCGCCCTGAATGTCGGCAATTGAGCGGATGCGGGGACGGGGATTTCCCGTCCCCTGGCGTTCTCCGTAGTGTGAGGTCGGACGGCGGGGCCGTCCTTAACCGGCTTCGCTCGACCGTGCCCAGAGATTGATGTCGCCTTCCTGCGCGTAGCGGTCGATCTCGGCCAGTTCCTCGGCCGAAAGTGCGGGCGCGTTCAGCGCCGCGACATTGTCGTCGATCTGCTTGACGCTCGACGCGCCGATCAGGACCGAGGTGACGCGCCGGTCCCTCAGCACCCAGCTCAGCGCCATCTGCGCCAGGGTCTGGCCGCGCCGTGCGGCGATCTCGTTAAGCGCCCGGATCCGCGCCAGATTCTCCTCGGAAAGGTGCCGTCCGGGCAGGGACTTGCCTTGGGCGGCCCGGCTCGTCTCCGGGATGCCGCGAAGATATTTGTCCGTGAGCAGGCCTTGGGCTAGGGGCGAGAAGGCGATGCAGCCGATCCCTTCCTCCTCCAGGACATCCAGCAGCCCCTTCTCGATCCAGCGGTTCAGCATGGAATAGGAGGGCTGGTGGATCAGGCAGGGCGTGCCGAGACGCTTCAGGATCGCGGCGGCCTCCCGGGTCTTTTCCGGACCGTAGGACGAGATGCCGACGTAAAGGGCCTTGCCCTGGCGCACCGCGGCGTCGAGCGCCCCCATGGTCTCCTCCAGCGGGGTCTCCGGGTCGAAGCGATGGCTGTAGAAGATGTCCACATAGTCCAGCCCCATGCGCCGGAGGCTCTGGTCCAGGCTGGCGAGGAGGTATTTCCGGCTGCCCCATTGCCCGTAGGGGCCGGGCCACATGTCATAGCCGGCCTTGGTGGAGATGATCAGCTCGTCCCGGTACGGCCGGAAATCCTCGGCCAGCAGCCGGCCGAAGTTGCGTTCCGCGGACCCGTAGGGCGGGCCGTAGTTGTTCGCGAGATCGAAATGCGTGATGCCGAGATCGAAGGCCCGCCGCAGCATGGCCCGTTGCGTCTCGATCGGCCGGTCGTCGCCGAAATTGTGCCAAAGCCCCAGCGACACGGCGGGCAGCAGCAATCCGCTGCGGCCGCACCGGTTGTAGGTCATCCGGTCGTAGCGCTGTTCGGCGGCTTGATAGGTCATGGTCTCGGCATCCGTTCGGAATGGGGTGACACTGGACTATAACCGCAGCCGCGGCCGGACGGGCAAGGGCCCGCCGGGGGCGACGCTCATTCGCCGACGATCTCTTCCTCGCGGTAGCCCTGGTAATAGAGAAGGGTGGTCAGGTCGCCGTGGTCGATCCTGGCCCTGGCCGCGGCCCTGACGGTCGGCTTCGCATGATAGGCGACGCCCAGCCCGGCCGCCTGGATCATCGGCAGGTCGTTCGCGCCGTCGCCGATGGCGGCGGCGTCGTCGGGGGTGAGGCCGCGGGCCTCGGCCGCCGTACGCAGCATGTGCAGCTTGTGCTCCCGTCCCAGGATCGGCTCCGCGACCTTGCCGGTGAGCTGTCCGTCCGCGACGATCAGGCCGTTGCCTTCGTCGTGATCGAAGCCGACCAGTTCCCGGACCTTGCCGGTGAAGGCCGTGAAGCCCCCGGAAACCAGGAGCGTGTGGGCGCCGTTGGCGCGCATGGTGGCGACCAGGCGTCGCGCCCCCGGCATGAGCTCCAGCCCGGACAGAACCCGGTCGACCAGCTCCGCCGGCTGCCCGGCCAGCAGGCCTACCCGCTCGCGCAGCGCGCCTGCGAAGTCCAGCTCGCCGTTCATGGCGCGGCGGGTGATCTCGGCCACGGGCTCGCCGATGCCGGCCAGGGCCGCGATCTCGTCCAGGGTTTCGCCGATGACGATCGTCGAATCCATGTCGGCGATCAGAAGCCGCTTGCGCCGGTTCGCCGCCGGCAGGACGACGCCGTCGATCCGGGTCCCTGCCAGAAGGTCTTCCAGCAGCGCCCGTGCCGTGTCGTCCTCCACCCCGGTGAAGGGCAGGTCGCAGGCCTTGCCGGCGGCAAGCCACTCGTACCGGCCGACGGCGGCGCCCCGTTCGGCCAGGGCCGTTGCCACCCGGTCCATCGTTGAATCATCCAGACCCTCGCGCACTGCCGCGACCAGCGTTACAACCCTGTCCATGAGACCTTCGGCAAACCTCTTTTTCGGGACGGCCCGGGCCTTATGCGACGGCGCGCCGGTTGCTGTCCAGTGCGGCGGGCGCGGGACGTCCGCGTTCAGGCGTCGGCCGTCCGGTCGGGGAGGGACGCGGTGACGGCCGAGGGCCAGGTGGTCGTCATCGGCGGCCCGACCGCCAGCGGCAAGTCGGCCCTGGCGGTCGATCTTGCCCGGACGACCGGAGGCGTCGTGATCAACGCCGACAGCATGCAGGTCTACCGCGACCTGGAGATCCTGACCGCCCGACCGGACGCCGCCGATCGGGCGCGCGCGCCCCATCGGCTCTACGGGATCCTGGCAGGCACCGAACGCTGCTCGGTCGCGCGCTGGCGCGAAATGGCGCTTGCCGAAATCGACGAGGCGCATGCGGCGGGCCGGCTGCCGATCGTCGTCGGCGGCACGGGCCTTTATCTGCGCGCCCTGATGGAAGGGCTGGCCGATATTCCGGAGATCCCACCGCATATCCGCCAGGCGACCGTGGAACTGCATCAGGTGCTTGGCAACGAAGCCTTCCACGAAGAGCTCGGGCGCCGGGACCCGCGGGCGGCGGCGCGCCTTCATCCCGGCGACACCCAACGGCTCATCCGGGCGTTCGAGGTGATGGCGGCGACCGGCCGGTCGATCGTCGACTGGCAGGCGGAGCCGGCCCAGCCCCCGGAGGGCCTGAGCTTTTACGCGGTCGCGCTGCTGCCGGACCGCGAGGCGCTCTACAGCGTCTGCGACGCCCGCCTCGTCGCCATGATCCGGCGGGGCGCGCTGGAGGAGGTCCGGGCGCTCGACCGGGCGGGCCTGGATTCTGCCCTGCCGGTGATGAAGGCGCTGGGCGTGCCGGAACTGCTGCGCCACGTCCGGGGCGAGATCGATCTCGAGGAGGCGGTCGAGGCCGCCCAGCAGTCGACCCGGCGCTATGCCAAGCGCCAGCTCACCTGGTTCCGGCATCAGTGGCCCGCCGCCGGCGGGAACATCGCCGTGAGCCGGCGCTTCCTTTCCACCTATCGTCCGGATCTTCTGGCGCAGATCCGCATCGCGATTGCGCCGGACGGCGGATCCATGGACGGCCGGGATTAGGGGACGACATGTCCGTCACCACAAGGGAGAGGGCCCGCATGCGCGAGATCTGGCTGTTCGTCTTCGACGGTTTCGCCGATTGGGAGCCAGCCCTGGCGCTCGCCGGGTTGAGCGACATGGCGGAATTCAGGCGCGAACCCTGGCGCACCGTGACGGTCGGCTTCACGTCCCGGCCGGTCACGTCCATGGCCGGTCTGCGGGTCCTGCCGGACCGCTCCCTCGACGCGGTCGAGGGGGAGGCGCCCGATTTCTTCCTGCTTCCCGGGGGCGAGATGTGGCACGCCGAGGAAAAGCCGGAGGTGACGGCGCTGGTGCGCCGGCTGGAGCAGGCCGGAACGCCGATCGGCGCGATCTGCGCCGCGACCGGTGCGCTGGCCCATGCGGGGCTTCTCGACGACCGGCGTCACACCAGCAACTCTCTGGACTTCCTGAAAAGCATCCCGGCCTACCGGGGCGAGGCCCTTTACGTGCCGGCGGGCGCGATTGCCGACCGCGGCGTGGTGACCGCGCCGGGCACGGGACATCTGGAATTCGCGCGCGAGATCTTCCGGCTCCTGGGCGCCTTCGACGACCGGGTGATCGCGGCCTGGTATGACTTCTTTCGCAGTCCCGGCGATGCCGGGGCGCTGGCCCGCTTCCGCGAGGCCGCCGGGGCGGCCGGGTAGCCCGCGGATCGGGCGATGGAATGGCCTTTCGGGGCTGGTCGGGCCGATCGTGAAATCCGCATATCAGCCATGCTGGAGAAATTGAAACTTTAGGAAAGTTTGGGGCTTGCATTTCTAACGAATGTTCGAGATTTCCGTTGACCAGAACCGTTCGCCTCGCTAGCTTGCCGGTCCCTTGCCGCACCGCAGCAGGGGCATGCATCTGTAACTGATGGAGGTATCGGCCGAACCCCGGCCGGTTTCGAAGGTAGCAACGATGTCCGACCAACGCCTGACCGGAGCCGAGATCGTCCTGAAGTCCCTTGCGGACCAGGGCGTCGAAGTCATTTTCGGATATCCGGGCGGCGCGGTCCTTCCGATCTACGACGCGCTGTTCAAGCAGAACGCGATCCGCCACGTGCTGGTCCGTCACGAACAGGCGGCCGTCCATGCCGCGGAAGGCTACGCCCGCTCGACCGGAAAGGTCGGCGTCGTACTCGTAACCAGCGGCCCGGGCGCGACCAATGCCGTCACCGGGCTGACAGATGCCCTGATGGATTCCATCCCGGTCGTCTGCCTGACCGGGCAGGTCGCCACGCATCTGATCGGCAACGATGCCTTCCAGGAATGTGACACGACCGGGATCACCCGGCCCTGCACCAAGCACAACTACCTGGTGAAGGACGTCAACCTGCTGGCGCGAACGCTGCACGAGGCCTTCTATGTCGCGCGCTCCGGCCGTCCCGGTCCGGTCGTCATCGACATTCCGAAGGACGTCCAGTTCAATCAGGGCGTCTATGTCGCGCCGGAGCAGGTGGTGCACCGCACCTACCGGCCGCAGACCGAACCCGACATGAGGCGGGTGGAGGAGGCCGTCGAGCTGATGGCCCGCGCACGCCGTCCGATCTTCTATACGGGCGGCGGCGTCATCAACGCCGGCCCCCGGGCGTCGGAGCTGCTGCGCGAATTGGTGCGGCTGACCGGGTTCCCCTGCACCTCGACGCTGATGGGGCTCGGCGCCTTCCCGGCTTCGGACCGGCAGTTCCTGGGCATGGTCGGCATGCACGGGACTTACGAGTCCAACCTGGCGATGCATGGCTGCGACGTCATGATCAATATCGGCGCCCGGTTCGATGACCGGGTGACCGGGAAGCTCAGCGCCTTCTCGCCGGGTTCGAAGAAGATCCATGTCGACATCGATCCCAGCTCGATCAACAAGAGCGTCCGGGTCGACATTCCGATCGTCGGCGACGCAGCGGCCGTGCTGGAGGCGATGATCGCCGTCTGGAAAAAGCGCAACTGCAAGGCCGACAAGGCGGCCCTGGACGCTTGGTGGGCCCAGATCGGCGAGTGGCGTGCTCGCGAATGCCTGAAATTCCAGCAGGACATGAGCCCGTCGGCCATTATCAAGCCGCAATACGCGATCAAGCGCCTGGCCGAGCTGACGGCCGGACGCGACGACGTATTCATCACGACGGAAGTCGGCCAGCACCAGATGTGGGCGGCGCAGCACATTCCGTTCGAGCGGCCGAACCACTGGATGACCTCGGGCGGGCTCGGCACCATGGGCTACGGCCTTCCGGCCGCTACCGGCGTCCAGGTCGCCCATCCGGATGCGCTTGTCGTGGACGTCGCCGGCGAGGCGTCGATCATGATGAACATCCAGGAGATCGCGACGCTGGTGCAGTACCAGCTCCCCGTGAAGGTGTTCATCGTGAACAACCGCTGGATGGGGATGGTGCGCCAGTGGCAGCAGCTCCTTCACGGGGAGCGCTATTCCCAAAGCTATTCCGAGGCGCTGCCCGATTTCGTCAAGCTGGCCGAAGCCTTCGGCGCGGTCGGCCTGCGTGCGACCGAACTGGGGCAGCTCGACGACGTCATCGGCGAGATGATCGAGACGCGGCGCCCGGTGATCGTCGACGTCAACGTTGCCGAGAACGAGAACTGCTACCCGATGATCCCGGGTGGCGCAGCCCACAACGAAATCCTCCTGGGCGGCCAGCATCTCACCGGCGAACAGTCCGCTCCCGAGGAGGGAATGGTGCTGGTATAGGGTAGGCCGGACAGCGCCTGGCCCCGCCTGATCTCCCCCGCCCTCCCCGGGCGGGAGAAGGGGCGCAACGGCCGAGGCGGCGAGGATCCGCCGCCGTCGCCCGACATTCCGGTTGCCCGCCCGCTGCCGCAGGGCGGGAGAGATGCCCGACCCAATAGGGGAAAACCCCATGCCGCCTATCGAGCCCATCGAAAGACACACGATTTCCGTTCTGGTCGACAACGAACCGGGCGTGCTTGCCCGGGTCATCGGTCTGTTCTCCGGTCGTGGCTACAACATCGAGAGCCTGACGGTCGCCGAGGTCGACACCTACGGCCGCCGCAGCCGGATCACGATCGTTACGTCCGGCAGTCGCATGATCATCGAGCAGATCAAGGCTCAGCTCGACCGCCTCGTGCCCGTCCACAAGGTCCTGGACCTGACCGACGAGGGCTCGTTCGTCGAGCGAGAGCTGGCGCTGATCAAGGTCGCGGCGACCGGGGACAAACGCATCGAGGCGTTGCGTATCGCCGATATCTTCCGGGCGCGCGCCGTCGACTCCACGCTGGAAAGCTTCGTTTTCGAGGTTACCGGCTCGTCGGAGAAGCTGAACGCGTTCATCGGATTGATGGCGCCGCTCGGCCTCGTCGACGTCAGCCGGACCGGCGTTGCCGCCATTGCCCGCGGCAAGGAAGGCTTCCTTGGCGAAGCCATCCTGGCGGGCGAGTGACATCAAGCATCTGTCAAGTCGAAGCAGAGAGACATCAAGGGAACTCAAACCATGCGCGTTTACTACGACCGCGATGCCGACGTTAATCTGATCAAGACCAAGAAGGTCGTCATCGTCGGTTACGGCAGCCAGGGCCATGCCCATGCCGCGAACCTTCGCGACAGCGGCGCCAAGGAGGTGCGCGTGGCGCTCCGGGCCGGGTCGCCGACCGTGAAGAAGGCCGAGGCCGCCGGCTTCACCGTGATGACCCCGGCCGAGGCGGCGAAGTGGGGCGACGTCCTGATGATGTGCACCCCGGACGAGCTCCAGGCCGACATCTACAAGGACGACCTTGCGGCGAACATGAAGGAAGGGGCCGCCCTGGCCTTCGCCCACGGCCTGAACGTCCACTTCAACCTGATCGAGCCGCGCCCCGATCTCGACGTGTTCATGGTCGCCCCGAAGGGACCCGGCCACACCGTCCGCTCCGAATACCAGAAGGGCGGCGGCGTGCCCTGCCTGATCGCGGTTCATCAGAACGCGACCGGTTCGGCGCTCGATATCGGCCTGTCCTACGCCAGCGCCATCGGTGGCGGCCGAGCCGGCATCATCGAGACGACGTTCAAGGAAGAGTGCGAGACTGACCTGTTCGGTGAGCAGGTGGTCCTCTGCGGCGGTCTTTCGGCCCTGATCATCGCCGGTTTCGAGACCCTGGTCGAGGCGGGCTACGCGCCCGAGATGGCCTATTTCGAATGCCTGCACGAGGTGAAGCTGATCGTCGACCTGATGTATGAGGGCGGCATCGCCAACATGCGGTACTCGATCTCCAACACCGCCGAGTACGGCGACTACCGGACCGGCCCCCGGATCATCACCGAGGAGACCAAGAAGGAGATGCGCCGGGTCCTGGAGGAGATCCAGAACGGCCAGTTCACCCGCGACTGGATGCTGGAGAACAAGGTCGGCCAGACCTCGTTCAAGGCCACGCGCCGTCGCGCCGCCGAACACGACATCGAGAAGGTCGGCGAGAAGCTGCGCGCCATGATGCCGTGGATCGCGAAGAACAAGCTGGTCGACAAGTCCAAGAACTGACGGGCCGTCCGTCCGGAAGGGGCGCGCGATCGATCGCGCGCCCCTTTCTCGTTTTCCGAGCATCCGGCCCGATTTCCGGACCGTCGATTATCACCGAGATCTCACACGGGCGGCGCGCCTCCCTGGCGTAGTTTCGCGCCGTCATGAGCGACTCGGCCAGCCCAGCGATCGCGCTTTTGCCCGGAATCAGCCGGCCGGCCGAGAGCCCGCCGCCGGCAGGACCCGTACGCGTTGCCGTCGTCGTGCCGACCTTTCGGCAGCCGGGGCTGCTGGCGGAGGCGATCGACTCGGCCCTCTCCCAGTGGACCTCGTTCGCGGTCGCGATCGTCCTCGTCAATGACGGCTGTCCCTTCGACGAAACCGACCGGGTCTGCCGGGAGTTCGCAGCCTGTCATCCGGGCAGGATCTTCTACCTGAACCGGAGCAATGGCGGGCTCAGCGCGGCCCGGAACACCGGGATCGACTTCGCGCTCGCCGCCTTTCCGGAACTCGAGGCCATATACTTTCTCGATTCCGACAACCGGCTTCATCCGCATCTCCTGCAGCGTCTTTACGACGCGCTCGACACCGACGCGGGGATCGGCTGGGCCTATACCGATATCGACAAGTTCGGATTCGACGAATTCTGCGATCTGTCGGGCGGGTATTCGCCGCTCGAGCACTTGATCCGCAACGTCAGCGACGCGGGCAGCATGGTGTCCCGGCGGATGATCGATGCCGGGGCCCGGTTCGACGAAGCGATGCGCCACGGCTACGAGGACTGGGAGTTCTGGCTCCAGGGCGTCGAGCTCGGCTTCTCGGGCGTGCATGTGCCCGCTGCCGGGTTCCTCTACCGCCAGCGCGGCGAGAGCATGCTGCGCGAGGCTGCCGGCCGGCACGAGCAGATCCTCGACTATGTTCGTGCGAAGCATCCACGCCTCTTCGGGGTGCGCCGGCTTGCCCGGCTGGAGGCTGAGCTGTCGCCGCGCTACGGGCTCGTTTCGGCGGAACCGGGGCGGATCCGGCTGCTGACCGACCCGGGCGAACCCGGCGGGATCCTGCCGCTCGACGAATTCGCGCAGCGGCTGATCCGGGCGGGCGACCGGCCGGGCTACGGGCGCTGTCCCGGCCTCGTGCTCACGATGCCGCCGCCGCTTGTCGACCTCCTGGCACGCCACCGCCTGCTGGGTGGCGTGCTGTGGACGCTCGAACGCGCGGCGGCGCGCGCCACGATCGTGACCTGCCGTGTCATGATATCCCCGGCAGAGGAGTGCCGGCTGGACTGGGAGGCGGAACGGCTCCGTTCCGACGCCGCCCGCGGGTCCGTCATGCCTGGAGAACCGCAGATCGTCGCGCTCTGGTCCGCTGTCCTGTCCCGGATGGCGGAAGCGCCCGACCAGGATGCCTTCGCCATCCCGCGCGAGCCCTGGCGCCAGATTCAGAGGGCGGACCTCAATCTGCGTCTGGCGCTTCCGGATGCCGATGCGGATGCGCTTCCGGACACGGGCGGGGACGCCTTCGGGGCGCTCCGGGAAGCGATCGGGAGGGCCGTGGAGCAGCACGATGCGGCCGGGTGGGACCGGGCCGTTTTCGACCGTCACCGCGCCGGAACCGTCATCCCGGGAGAGGTCTATCAGAGGGTCCACCGCCTGCCGTCGGTCCTGCCGGTCGCGCCACGGCAGGATCGGCGACAGGCGGCGATCGTCCTGCGGCCGGATGCCGCTTGCGGGACGCGCGCCGTCGCATGGCAGCTTGCCCAGGAGTTCCGGCGGGAAGGTGCCGACTGCCATCTGGTCGCGATGGGCGAGGGAGCGTTCGGCTGGCGGCCGGCCGAGACGGACGTCTTCGTCTCGATCGTCCATTTCCCTTCTCCGCTTCTCGCTCCCGCACGGACGGGCGGATCCTACAATGGCGCCCCCGTGCCGGCGATCGAGGACCAGGACTACGCCATCGGCACGCTCGCCCCCTTCACACGGGTGGTCGTTCTGGATCATCCCGGGGCATTCGCCCTTGCCGGCGCGCTGCGACGGCTGGGCGTCGAGACCTGGGCCGCCCTTTGTGGGAATTCGTTCGACCCGCCCGGTCGGCTCAATCTCATCGCCGCCTGCACCGCTTTCGAGCATGCCTTCGACCGCGTCCTTGCGTCCGACGACGTGACGCGGGGACTTTGTCTCGCCATGGGAATTCCGGGCGAGAAGCTTCGTTGTCCGGACGATCCGGACCAACCTTCAGGCCTCCCATGATCCACTGCGGGACAGAAACCCTTCCCACCCTCTATGACGGCTCGACCAAGCTGATCCGCTTCGCGGCCGGCGGGCCGCCGGAGGCGTTGAGCGGACTTCCGGTCCGAATCGTCGAAGCGGTTCAAGCGGCGAAGGGCGCCGCGGTCTGGCTGGGCGTCCGGACGCCGGGAGAGGGCTGTATGCTGACGGTTCCTCCCGCCAATGTCTGGGTGGTCTGGGTCGAGGACCCGGCATCGGTGCCGGTGGCGGAGCGGCTGCTCGCCTGGTGGCGGGGAGCCGGCGGCGCTTCCGGTTTTCCCGATCTCTGCATCGGGGACGTCCGGGACCTGGAGCGCCTTCTCCTCCGCCGCGCCTTCGCCGAGGCGGAGGCGCTCTGCCGCCGCAATCGGGATCTGCAGTTCGGCCTCTCCGCCTTGCGCGCCGGCCTTGCGGAGGAGACCCGGCCATCGCCCGAACTTCTGGATCTCGTCGAAAATCTGCGCCTTGCCGGCCCGCGGCTGATCTACCAGAACAGCTGCAGCGGCGGCACGATCACGGTGCCGGAGGTTCCCCTGACGGCATCCCCGAGCGGGTCGGCCGGTGCGCTGGTGCAACCCTTGCCGATCTGGGCGCGCGGGCTTGCCGGGATCGACCTTCGCATCGTCGATCCCGGAGAGGAGCCGGGCGTGCTCGCGGTCACGCTGCATGCCGCCGACGCCGGGCAGGATCTCGCCTACTGGCAGGTGCCTGCGGCCGAACTTCGGGCCGGATGGCTGCCTCTCCATCTCGACGCGGCCCTGTCGTCGTCCTGTCGGGCCCTGGAGCTCAGGGTCGGCCATGTCGGCGCGAACGGGCGCCCGCCCGTGCTCGGCACGGCCGGAACGGGGGCGCTGACCGAGTTCGCGGCCGTGGTAAGGGAATCGGATCCCGCGCTGGCCGCCGGCATGCTGGCGCTCAGGATCTGGGGCGGCGTGCCGGGCGTCGGCACCGGCGAGGCGCGGCATCTTTCGGCACATCCGCTGCCGAAGATGCTGGAATGCCCGCTGCCCGACCCGGTGGTTGCCCGTGCTCGCCTAGTCAGCAAACACCAGGTCAGCCATACGGTGTTCGCTCCCTTCGGGCCCGGACGGCTGCTTCTCCATCCGGTCCGTGGGGCGGTCTCGACGGCCTGCCTGCCGCTTGCCGAAGAGACCGGGTTCAAGCAGGCCTCCTGCCAGGTCGTGGTCGAGGATGCCCGCTGCCGGACCCCGGTCGGCTGCAAGCTGGTCGTGGCCGTGCCCGGGACGACGCCGGAGCAGGCCGCCCGGGACGAAGGGGTGCTTGCGTCCAGCGGCTGGATCGTGCTCGACCGCCCGGAACGGCCGGCGCAGCTGGTCGCGGATCTGGCCGAACCCTGGACCGGGCCGGTCGACCTCTACCTGTTCAGCGATCTTCCCCAGGGCGGTACCGGCTGGTGGGCACGGACGGTCTTCAGCCGGTTCTCGATCTTCCTGGACTGGCACGCCGCCTGGGCGTCGGAGCCGGTGCTTCCTTCCGTTTCCGCGATCGGTGTCGCGGCTGAGTGATGCTGTGGCGGTGCTTGCATCGGAAAAGGCGTTGCGCCGGCAGCAGTCTCCGCGATAAAGATAATCGTGACCGGGGCGAATAATCGTCCAAAGCGATCCGCCGCATCTGCGTTCCGGAGACGAGACGAGTGACCAGACCGAATTTCAGCAGCCGAATGGGCAGGGGCGTTGTCGCCACGCCATCGGCGCTGCGTGGCCGGTCGCTCGCTGCTTTCCGCGGTCTGACGTCCGCCAGGCCGGACACGGCGCTACTTCTCCTTCGACTTAGCGGCCCCTGGGCGCATTGAGCCGTCGCGTCTGCCCGCGGCGGATGCGTTCAGGGGACAGTCGGCGCTCCGCTTGCGGGCGTCCATGACCTTGCAGCCTCGTTAGCCCCAAGGACTGATCCATGACCACCGAAACTCCCGCTGCCGTCGCCGAGCGACAAGGCGACCGCGTCATCATCTTCGACACCACCTTGCGCGACGGCGAGCAGTCGCCCGGCTGCTCGATGAACCTCGAGGAGAAGCTGAAGATCGCCCGCGTGCTCGACGAAATGGGCGTCGACGTCATCGAGGCCGGCTTCCCCATTGCGTCGAACGGCGATTTCGAGGCTGTGCAGGAAGTCGCGAAGACCGTCCGCAACGCGGTCGTGGCCGGCCTGGCGCGGGCGACCGCGCGCGACATCGAGCGCGCCGGCGAAGCGCTGAAGGGTGCGGCGCGCCCGCGCATCCACACCTTCATTTCCACGAGCCCCCTGCACATGAAGTACAAGCTCCAGATGGAGCCGGACGCCGTGCTGCAGGCGGTGATCGACAGCGTCACGCTCGCCCGGCGCTTTACCGACGACGTGGAGTGGAGCCCCGAGGACGGGTCCCGCACCGAGCCGGACTTCCTGTGCCGGACCGTCGAGGCGGCGATCAAGGCCGGTGCCACCACGATCAACATCCCCGACACCGTGGGCTATGCCACTCCCGAGGATTATGCCGCGATCTTCCGGATGGTGCTGGAGCGGGTGCCGGGCGCCGACAAGGTGATCCTCTCGGCCCACACCCACAACGACCTGGGGCTTGCCGTCGCCAACGCCCTTGCGGCGGTCCAGGCCGGGGCCCGGCAGGTCGAGTGCACGATCAACGGCATTGGGGAACGCGCCGGCAACGCAGCCATGGAAGAGATCGTCATGGCCATGCGGACGCGGCCGGACAAATATCCCTTCCATAACCGCATCGTCACGCAGAACATCATGAAGGCGTCCCGGCTGCTGTCGAGCGTGACCGGGTTCCAGGTGCAGCCGAACAAGGCGATCGTCGGTGCCAACGCCTTCGCCCACGAAAGCGGCATCCACCAGGACGGGATGCTCAAGCACGCCGGAACCTACGAAATCATGACCCCGGAATCGGTCGGGCTCACCCGTTCGAACCTGGTCATGGGCAAGCATTCCGGCCGAAATGCCTTCCGCACCAAGCTGCGCGAGCTGGGCTTCGACGACATCGGCGACAACGCCTTCCAGGACGCGTTCCAGCGCTTCAAGGACCTCGCCGACAGGAAGAAGGAGATTTTCGACGAGGACATCATCGCCCTGGTCGACGATTCCATGGCGCGGGACAGCGAACGGATCCGGTTCGTCAGCCTGGGCGTCATGGCCGGCTCCATCGGCGCCCAGACGGCGCAGATCGTGCTCGAGATCGACGGCGAGACGAAATGGTCGCAGACCAGCGGTTCGGGGCCCGTCGACGCCATCTTCAACGCCATCTCGCAGCTGGTCCCGCATGAGGCGAAGCTGCAGCTCTACCAGGTCAACGCCGTGACCGGCGGCACCGACGCCCAGGCCGAAGTCACAGTCCGGCTGGAAGAGGCCGGGAAGACCGTGGCCGGGCAGGGGGCCGACTACGACACGCTTGTCGCCTCGGCCCGCGCCTATATCCACGCGCTGAACAAGCTGCTCGTGAAGCGTGAGAAGACGGCGCCCGAGGCGCTGACCGCCTGACCGGGACGGGCTCCGCCGCCGGCGAGCTCACGCCGGCGCGCGGTCGGCGCGGTCCTTCGACATGTAGAGGGCCGCGCCTCCGGCGTCTCGATGACGCCGGAGGCGCGGAGCCCGGCCTTCTCGTGGGACCGTATTGCGGCCCGGTTGCCCGGCTCAGGGTCGATCTGCACGCGCGCGACCCCCGGTTGGCCGAACAGGAAGTCGGCGACGAGGCCGAGGATGCGCGCGCCCAGGCCCCGGCCGGTCAGCGCTTGGTCGCCGATGAACAGGTCCACCCCATAGGTTTCGACCGGCAGGGGGAACGCGGCCCAGAACGGATCGGGATTTGCGTGATAGATCTGGAGATAGCCGAACCGCCGGCCGATGGCGTCGGCCATCAGATAGGGGAAGACGGTCGCCGCCGAGAGGCTTTCCGCGATCTCGGCCAGCGCCGCCTCCGGCGGCCCCCACCAGCGGCCGATATGGGGGCGGGCCAGCCAGCCGCCGACGAGAGGGCAGGTCCCGGGGCGTGAGGGCGACGAGGGAAAGCCCGGAACCGTCCGGCGTCGCGATCAGGGGCGGCAGGTCCAGTGTCGTCGGCAAGGGCGGGGCCTCCTGAGCCAGGTCTTTCGGAAAGGCGCGCGTCGGGTTAGGGTGCTGGCCGCCGCTCGGCAGATCCTGCGACGGGCTGAAAAATCAGACTCGCCTGAGCGGGTCGAAACGACGTATTAACCATCCGTCGTCACGATTCCGCGTTACCGCCGCCGATTCGATTCCGGAAACGGCTGTATTCACAGCTAACGAAAAGATCCCGCAACGCATGTTCGCCAACGTCTTGGGTTTTCTCTCGGCCGACATGGCCATCGACCTGGGGACCGCCAACACCCTGGTCTACGTGAAGGGCCGGGGCATCGTCCTCAACGAGCCGTCGGTCGTCGCCATCGCTACGGTCAGGGGCAAGAAGCAGGTCCTGGCCGTCGGCGACGAGGCGAAGCAGATGCTGGGTCGTACGCCGGGGAACATCCAGGCCATCCGGCCCTTGCGGGACGGCGTGATTGCCGATTTCGAGGTGGCGGAGGAAATGATCAAGCATTTCATCCGCAAGGTCCACAACCGGCGGTCCTTCGCCAGCCCGCAGGTGATCATCTGCGTGCCGTCCGGTTCGACCGCCGTCGAACGCCGGGCCATCCAGGAATCGGCGGAATCGGCCGGCGCCCGGCGGGTGTTCCTGATCGAGGAGCCGATGGCCGCGGCGATCGGCGCCGGTCTGCCGGTGACGGAACCGACGGGCTCCATGGTCGTCGATATCGGCGGCGGGACGACCGAGGTGGCGGTCCTGTCTCTGGGCGGTATCGTCTATTCGCGTTCGGTGCGCGTCGGCGGCGACAAGATGGACGAGGCGATCATTGCCTATATCCGGCGCAACCATAACCTCCTCGTCGGCGAAGGCTCGGCTGAGCGGATCAAGAAGGAGATCGGTTCGGCTTGCCCGCCGGAGGACGGCGAGGGCCGGATCCTCGAGATCAAGGGCCGGGACCTCATGAACGGCGTCCCGAAGGAGCTCGTCATCTCGGAACGGCAGGTCTCCGAAAGCCTGGCCGAGCCCGTGTCGGCAATCGTCGAGGCGGTCAAGGTGGCGCTGGAGCATACGGCGCCGGAACTGGCGGCCGACATCGTCGACAAGGGCATCGTGCTGACCGGCGGCGGCGCGCTTCTCGGCAATCTCGACTTTGTGCTTCGCCACGCGACGGGGCTTCCGGTATCCATCGCCGACGACGCGCTGTCCTGCGTGGCGCTTGGCACCGGACGGGCGCTGGAGGAAATGAAGACCCTTAAGAACGTTCTAATTAACATGTACTGACCTACCGAATCTGGTAGAAAAGGCCGGAGACAGCCGGGACCGCTTCCTTCAGCGGACCGGCAGTACGGAATGGAGCGGTGGCCGGCGGTTCGCATCTTCCGACCGATTCACCTGGTAACGGCGCAGGGTTTAGAGGGAGCCGGAGTTGAGACCACGAACCAGATCCATGGTTCGTATCGTTGCGCTCAAAGCGGTGGCGCAGCGGTTTTCATTCCTGCTTCTGCTGGTCGCCGCCTTTGCCCTGATGACGCTCGGCAAGCTCGATACCCAGGTGAGCGACGGCGTGCGGGCCCATGTGACCGACGCGATCGCTCCGATCCTGGACGCCTTCTCGCGGCCCGTCGCCACGGTGGCCGACATGGCCGCCCAGGTGAAGGAACTGAGCGAACTGCGCACCGAGAATGCGCGCCTGCGCGCCGAGAACATGGCGCTCGAGCAGTTCCGCGAAGCGGCCTATCGGCTCGAGGCCGAGAATCTGAGCCTGCGCACGCTCCTCAACTATACGCCGACCGTCGCCCATTCCTTCGTGACCGCGCGGGTGATCGGCGACAACAGCGGCTCCTTCGTCCGCTCTCTCATGATCAATCTGGGGTCGGCCAACGGGATAAAGGACGGTCAGGCGGTGCTCGGCGGCAACGGGCTGATCGGTCGCATCGTCCAGACCGGCGACCGCTCGGCCCGGATCCTGCTGATCACGGACCTGAACGCCCGCATTCCGGTCATCGTGGAATCCTCCCGGCACCGCGCTGTCCTCGGCGGCGACAACACCGATCAGCCGAAGCTGCTCTATCTGCCGCGGGAAAGCGACGTGACGGTCGGCGACCGGATCGTGACCTCCGGCCATGGCGGGATGTTCCCGCCCGGCCTGCCGGTCGGGATCGTCGCATCGGTCAACGAAAACGGGATCCGCGTCCAACCGCTGGAGGACTTCTCCCGGGTCGAGTATGTCCGGGTGGTCGAGTTCCAGGATGTGGGCGCCGCCATCACGCTTCGGGACGCGGCCGGGTACGCACGGTGAGCGGGTCGTTCTGGCAGCGGTTGGACGGTGCTGCGCGCGGCGCCGCGCCGGCGCTCATGACCTTGATGCTGGTGCTGGTCGGTGTCATGCCGCTCAGGCTGCCCTTCTACGGCGTCGTCGCCCCGGTACTGCCGCTGATCGCGATCTACTATTGGGCCGTCCATCGGCCAGATTTGATGCCTTTCGGGGTCGTCTTCGTGCTGGGACTTTTGCACGACATCCTGACCGCCGCCCCGCTCGGCCTCAACGCCGCCGTCTTCCTGGTCGCTCATTGGATCGTCGTCGGCCAGCGGCGGTTTCTGGTTGGCCGGTCCTTCCTGGTGCTCTGGTGGGGCTTCATCATGATCGCGGGCGTGGCGGCCATCCTGGAATGGGGCATCTTCAGCATCTATGCGACGGCCGTGATGCCGGGCGAGCCCGTTCTTTTCCGGACCCTGATCACCATGGCGATGTTCCCGGCGGTCGCGTGGCTGGCGATCCAGGTTCATCGCGGCTTCCTCGCGACCGGCTGAGAGGGGTTGGAGCATGGATCGCGGAGAAAGCGACCGTTACCGAGGCCTGACCCGACGGGCGCTCGTGCTCGGCGGAATGAAGCTCGGGCTCGTGGGCGTGCTTGCCGGGCGGCTCTACCAGCTTCAGGTGATCGAGAGCGAGCGGTTCCAGATGCTGGCCGAGGAGAACCGCATCAATATGCGGCTCCTGCCGCCGACGCGCGGCGAGATCGTGGACCGGTTCGGGGTGCCGCTTGCGGTCAACAATCAGAACTTCCAGGTCGTCCTCGTGGCGGAGCAGGCGGGCGACGTGGCGGCGACGCTGGAGCGGCTGTCGAAGATCACCCCTCTCAGCGACGAGGAGATCGAGGGCATTCTCCGCGACGTGAAGCGGCGCCGGGCCTTCGTGCCGGTCACCGTTCGCGAGAACCTGACCTGGGAACAGGTGGCCGCGATCGAGGTCAACGCGCCGGAACTGCCCGGGCTTTCGATCGAGGTCGGCGAGACCCGCTTCTATCCCCACGCGGATGTGACCTCGCATGTCGTGGGATATGTGGGCGCGGTCGCCGAGTCCGAGCTTAACGGCGACCCGGTGCTGAGCATCCCCGGATTCAAGATCGGCAAGAACGGGATCGAGCGCCAGCACGAGGAGGCGCTGCGCGGCAAGGCGGGCACGAGCCAGGTCGAAGTCAACGCCGTCGGCCGGGTCATTCGCGAACTCAAGCGGGACGAGGGCGTCGAAGGGGACCGGGTCCGGCTGACGCTCGATGTCGGCCTGCAGGAACACGTGACCCGCCGCTTGGCGGTGGAGCAGAGCGCGGCCGCCGTCATCATGGACGTCCACTCGGGCGACGTCTACGCGCTGGCCTCGAGCCCGGGCTATGATCCCAATCTCTTCCCCAGCGGCATCCGCTCGGCCGACTGGTCGCGCCTGATCAACGATCCCTATGCGCCCTTGACCAACAAGGCCATCGCCGGACAGTACGCGCCCGGATCGACCTTCAAGATGGCCGTTGCGCTCGCCGCGCTCGAGGAAGGGATCATCACGGGGGACACCACGGTCTATTGTCCCGGGCACATGACGCTCGGCAACCATCGCTTCCACTGCTGGAAGCGGGGCGGGCACGGCCGGCTCGACGTCGTCGACGCCCTTGAGCAGTCCTGCGACGTCTATTTTTACGAGATCTCCCGCCGGGTCGGGATCGACAAGATCGCCGCGATGGCGAACCGGCTGGGCATGGGGGAGAAGCTGGGCATCGACCTGCCGGGCGAACGGAGCGGCGTGATCCCGACCACCCAGTGGAAGATGGCGACCATGGGACAGTCCTGGCATCCGGGCGAAACCGTGATCGCGTCGATCGGCCAGGGCTTCGTCCTGACGACCCCGCTGCAGCTCGCGACCATGACCGCCCGGCTCGTCAATGGCGGCAAGGCGGTGCGTCCCCGCGTGACGCTGAGCGTCGGGCCCGAGGGCACGGCGAACCTCCGCCCGCCGGAGGCTCCGGACATCGGCGTCAGCGAGCGCAATCTCGAGATCGTCAAGCGTGGCATGATCGCCGTGATGGAGGGGGCGCGCGGCACCGGCAGGTCCAGGCAGATCCCCGTCAAGGGGATGGAGATGGGCGGGAAGACCGGAACCAGCCAGGTCCGCCGGATCACGGCGGCGGAACGGGCGACGCGGGTGCGCTCCAACGAGGAGCTGCCCTGGCGCGAAAGGGATCATGCCCTCTTCGTCGGGTTCGCCCCGATCCATGCGCCGCGCTATGCCTGCTCGGTCATCGTGGAGCATGGCGGTGGCGGCAGCGCGGTCGCCGTTCCGATCGCCCGTGACATCCTGCTGGAATGCCAGCAGCGGGACCCCGCCCGGCTCCTGATGTCGGAACTCGTCCCCGAAGGCGATGGCGAAGGGTAGGCCGGAAGCGGGACGCCCCGCGGCGGGACGTCCCTTTGAGAACGCTTACCTCCGGGCATTGACCGCGGCATAGGCCGGGCGGCCGAGGCAGCGATCCAGCCACGCCGTGACCGCCGGATAACCGGAAAGGTCGATGCTTGCGATCCGGGCCGAAGCCAGAATCGAGGCGACGTTCAGGTCGGCGGCGTTGAAGCTGTCGCCGGTCAGGTAGCTCGACGCGCTGAGATGCGTGTCGAGAACCTTCAGCGGCCTCGGCAACGCCTTTTCGGACGCGGCGATCGCCGCCTCGTCCGGCTGCTGGCGGAACAGCCGTTCGACCACGATCGTGATGATCGGGTTCTCGATCTCGGTCGCCGCCCAGAGGGTCCACTGATAGACAAGTCCCATCCCGATATCCGTGGACGGCCAAAGCCTGCCGCGTCCATAGGTCTGGGCAAGATAGAGATTGATCGCCAGGGATTCGAACAGGGTGACCGGGCCGTCGGTGAGGGCAGGAACCTTGCCGGTCGGGCATATGCCGGCCATCTGCGTGCTCGCTTCCGGGGGCGACACCGGAATGTGCTCATAGGTAAGATCCAGTTCCTCGAGCATCCACATGCAGCGGGCGGCCCTGGACCTGGCGGAGCCGTAAAGCTTGATCATGGTCGTCCTGACAGTCGTTGCGCGAACGATTGAACTCTTATGGGAGGCAGGGCCCGAACGCCAGCGGCGCGAAGCCCGGATCGTCCCCCCAGACGATCCCTTGAAGCAGAGGGTTGCGCTTCGGTGCCGTTCGGCTTATATCAGCGTCCGCCGGCGACGACGACGGTCGGAAGACGTCGAAATCGGTCTTGCACAGGTCTTCGGGCTTTGCTAGAAACCGGCCTCCGCGAACGGCGGGCGTATAGCTCAGTTGGTAGAGCAGCTGACTCTTAATCAGCGGGTCCTAGGTTCGAGCCCTAGTGCGCCCACCATCGCCGGACCAGTGAAAAGGCCGCTAAAGCATCAGCTTGGCGGCCTTTCGCGTTTCTGAAACTAGGTCCGATTTGAGACTGTCCAACTCTTCTCAGTGGTTCGGGCGCTTCTCGGGCCGCTGCCAATGTCCTCCCGTCCGTAAGTCCTCCCGTCCGTAAGAAGGGCGGCCTGCTACGGTTCTCGGCTTCGCGGCGGCGGATTGGGTCCGCTCCGGCTACCGCGGTCCTATTGTCCCTCCTGTCGATGTAGGAAGGAAGATGTTGCTGCGGTTAGCCAGGCTTCCTATGGTTGCGCCCGCAAGTAAATGAAGGGCGGGGCCTGCGCCCGACTTGTCGAAGCGCGCTGTTTCGAAAGTTCACCCAGGAAGCTGGGCCTCGGGAGGGACTACATGCCACGCAACGAGCCTGCAGACGCCCTCAAGGCGGCGCTGATGATCCTTGTTGTCGTTGGACATGTGTTTCTTGAGAGCGTGAGCGGCAACGCTTTCCAGGGTGCGATCTATGTCTTTCACATGCCGATGTTCTTGGCGTTGTCCGGCTACTGGTTCAAACCGCCGAGAGACATCGCGGATCTCTTGCGGAAGGCAATTCCGCGCTACCTGTCCCCTGGGTCATCGCCACCGCGCTCTACTTTTCGGTGCTGTGGATAATCCGCAGCGAAGTGCCGTTCACCATCCTTCGGGCGTTGAGCGCACCCTGGTTTCACCTGTGGTTCGTTCCGGCATTATTCCTGTTCTGCTTCATTACGACGCTGCTGCGCAGATTGCCTGCCCTGGCCGTCCTATCGGTCTTTTTCTTGCCCCACCTGGCAATTTGGGCTGCGGATTCCGAGCTGAAGCCGGCCGGCATTCCGATCAATTACCGGCCACCGTTCCGATTTGAAGCCGGCCACGATTCCAATCAATTGTCGGCCGTTTTTCGGCTCTAACGATACCCCCTGGGTCAGCAACTTTGGCATCAAGCCTCCCGGTACACGAGGAGATTTTGATGCCGGCGAAGAGAAGGCTGACCATGAGACAATTACGACAGATGCTCCGGCTTGCCGGAAGCGGAACAAGTAGCCGCGAGATTGCGGTGGTGCTCGGCGTTGCGCGCAGCACCGTGCAGGACAATCTGAAGCGGGCGGCGCTAGCGGGCTTGGCCTGGCCCTTGCCCGGCGAGCTGACCGACGATGCGCTCGAACATCGTCTTTTCGCCCGCGCCGGGGTCAAGCAGGGCCAGCGGCGAAGGCAGGAGCCTGAATGGGCTGAGCTTTCGATCGAGCTGAAGAAGCCGGGCGTGACGCTTCTGATCCTCTGGGAGGAATACCGCAGCGTCCATCCCGACGGTTACGGCTATAGCCGCTTCTGCGAACTGTTTCGCGGTTTCGAGCAACGCCTGTCGCCGACGATGCGCCAGGAACACGCCGCCGGCGACAAGGTCTTCGTCGACTATTCCGGAAAGAAGGTGCCGATCGTCGATCGCAAGACCGGCGAGGTCCGGGAGGCGGAACTGTTCGTTGGCGTGCTCGGCGCGTCGAGCTACACGTTTGCCGAGGCCACCTGGACCCAGACGCTCCCGGACTGGATCGGCTCGCATGTGCGCATGTTCGCCTTCTTCGGTGGCGTGCCCCGGCTGATCGTGCCGGACAACCTGAAGTCCGGCGTCAACCGCGCCAGCTTTCATGATCCCGAGATCAATCGCAGCTACGGCATGATGGCGTCCCACTACGGTGTCGGCGTCCTGCCGGCCCGGCCGCGACGCCCGAAGGACAAGGCCAAGGTCGAGAACGCCGTGCGCTTTGCCCAGAGCTGCATTCTCGGCCGCCTGCGCAAGCAGACCTTCTTCTCGCTTGCCGAGGCCAATGCCGCGATCGCCGAGATGCTCGCGCGCATCAACGATCATGTCATGCGCCGGCTCGGCGTCAGCCGCCGGCATCTCTTCGAGACGGTCGAACGCCCAGCCCTCGCAACCCTTCCCGCAGAGGACTACGAGTTCGCCGAATGGCGCTTGGCGCGGGTCTCGACGGATTATCACGTCGAGTTCAAGAGCTTCTTCTATTCCGTCCCGCACGGCCTCATCCGCCAGCAGGTCGATATCCGTGCCACCGCCCGGATGATCGAGATATTCCACCGTGGCAAGCGCATCGCCGCGCATCAGCGCCGCTATGGGGGGCCGCGCTTTGGCACGGACCCCGATCATATGCCGAGTTCGCATCGGCGCTACGCCGAGTGGACACCGGATCGTTTCCGGCGCTGGGGCGCGTCGATCGGTCCCGAGACCGAAGGCCTGGTCACCGCCATTCTCGCCAGCCGGCCACATCCCGAACAGGGCTTCAGGACATGCCTCGGAGTCCTGCGCCTCTATCGCGATCTTCCCCGCGAGCGCGCCGAGGCTGTGTCGGCGCGTGCCGTCGAGATCGGCGGGCTGACCTGCAAGACCATCACCGCACTCATCGCCACCCACAAGTCCAACAGGCATTCCACCGAACCCGCCGCCGTCATGGAACACGCAAACCTGCGCGGCCCCGGCTACTTTCATTGAGGACCAAGACAATGCTGACCAATCCCACGATCGACATGCTGCGCGAACTCGGCCTCTCCGGCATGGCAAGCGCCTATCACGAACTCGAGGCCCAACCGGAAGTGAGGAGCCTCGAGCATGGCGAATGGCTCGCTCTCCTTCTTGAGCGCGAGGCGACGACGCGCCGCCAGAAGCGCTTCGAGGCGAGAGCCCGTGCCGCCAGGCTCCGCCATGACGCCCAGGTCGAGAACATCGACTTCCGCGCCGCCCGCGGCCTCGACCGCAATCTGTTCCTGAAGCTCGCCGGCTGCGACTGGATCAGGCACCATCACAGTCTCCTGCTGATCGGACCCGCCGGCGTCGGCAAGAGCTGGCTGGCCTGCGCGCTCGGACACAAGGCATGCCGCGAGGACTTCTCCGTCGCCTATCATCGTCTGCCCAGGCTATTCGCCACCCTTGCACTCGCGCGCGGCGACGGCCGCTACCCGAAGGTCCTCAAGGCACTCGCCAGAACCGACCTGCTCATCCTCGACGATTGGGGTCCCGAGAAGCTCAACGACGAGCAGCGCCGCGATCTCCTCGAGATCATCGAAGATCGCTATGAGAAGCGATCCACCATCGTCACCAGCCAGGTGCCCATCGATCATTGGTACGACATGATCGGCAATCCGACACTCGCCGACGCTATCCTCGATCGCCTCGTCCACAGCGCCTACCGCATTGAACTCAGCGGCGAGAGCCTGCGAAAGCAGCGCCACACTCCATCCGCCGCTTGACCGCACGACAAACAGGAGCCATTCAAAACAACGACCCAGGGGAGCATCGACTGGCCGGCTTCAAATCGGAATGCTGGCCGGAATGAAATCGGAACAGGTGGCCGGCTTCGTTTCGGAATCAATGGCCGGCTTCATCGGAATACGCAATTTGGGCCGGATTTCCGGTCGAGGAAATTACCGGTCCGATCGATACGCGCTATATCACCTATGGGCTCTATTTCGCGGTCGGCTATTGCTGGCGCGAACACAGTCCCCGGCTACACTGGTCGGTCCTCTTGGCCATGCTGATCATTGGAGCCGCGCTCGCGTGGAGCCTGTTCCCGCTGGGCGGCAAATGGCCGGACGTCCTGTCCCGCAGCCTTCTGTCCGGCGGCGCGATCGGTTTGGTCCATGCCTTCTCGTCCGTCGGCTTGGGATCGCTTTCCGACAACCTCTTCGCCCGCGAGAGCCTCGCGATCTATCTCTATCACTATCTGCCGATCCTCCTGATGAAGAGCTATGCGAACTTAATGAGTTCAGGCACCTATTGGGTGGTCTCGCTTTTCGCCGGGTTGGTTGTGGTACCGATGGCTATATCCGCAGCGAGGCGCTTACCCTTTTCCGAGCTTGTCCTCGGAACGTTGCCTTCGTTGCAAAAGATTCTTCGCGATTCTTCTCTGTCCGGGGGGGCCCGGCCCGTCGGAAAGACAAGGTCGTAGCACCCCTCACCATGAGAGACGTTCCCCATGCCGCCGGGACGATGTGCCGCCCATGCATCCGGCCGCTCGACCGTCTGGAACGGTCGCGAAGGCGTCGGCTTGGCGGCATTTCGCCTCTCCTAAATGCGGTCCGACCGCTCGTCACCGCCGGTCGGCGTCCCCCAAATTGACACGGCATCGTAACGACCGCACAGTCTCTCCCCGATTCTGAATTGAGAGTGTCGCGGGTGTTCCGGGCGTAGATCCATTCCGGAACGGGGATGCCGTTCGGGACCCGGCAGGAATGTTTCGGGCAGGACATGCGCGTTCAGAGGGTGGGGGGAAGGATGGAAAGCGTCCTGAGGCGCGAAAGCCTGTGGGCACGCGCTGGCGAGTGGGTCGAGAACGGCCGCGGGCAATACGTCATTACGGCGCTGATCGTCATCAACGCCGCCATCCTGGGGCTTGAGACCTCGTCCACCGTGGTCGCGGCGGTCGGACCGGTGCTGAGCATCGTCGACCGGATCATCCTGGCCGTCTTCGTCCTCGAGCTCGTACTGCGCATCGGCTATCGCCGCGGCGCCTTCTTCACGGATGGCTGGAGCATTTTCGACCTTTTGGTGGTGGCGATCGCGCTCGTTCCCGCCTCGGGAAATCTGTCCGTGCTCCGGGCGCTTCGGGTGCTCCGGGTGCTGCGGCTGGTCAAGATGGTGCCCCGGCTGAAGCGCATCGTGCAGGCGCTCCTGTCCTCTATTCCGGGTGTCGGAATGATCCTCGTGCTCATGGGCATTCTCTTCTATGTCGGCGCGGTGATCACGACCCGGCTTTTCGGCGCAGAGTTTCCCGAATGGTTCGGGACCATCGGGGCTTCGCTCTACAGCCTGTTCCAGATCATGACCCTCGAAAGCTGGTCGGCCGGCATCGTTCGGCCGGTAATGGCGGAATATCCCTATGCCTGGGCTTTCTTCATTCCTTTCATCCTGGCCACCAGCTTCACGATCCTGAACCTGGTCGTGGCCGTCATCGTCGACGCATTGCAGACGGTTCAGGCAGACGAGCCCGAGGCGACCGGCCGCGGTCCCGAAGAGGCTTCGGCTGCAGCCGACGAAGCGCTCGCCGAGGAGCTTCGCCTTCTGCGCCGGGAGGTCGGCGAACTTCGCGAAATGCTGCGGATCCAGACGGGTGCGGGCCGGGGCGGGTAGAGGCGAAATCCCGCGCCCGCGGATCCCAAATCCCAAGCAATAAGTGACAAATTCGCGATAAATGTCTGTAATAAGATTGTGTTAATTTTCATAACCCACGGTTCGGGCCAAAAGAACAGGGCCCGGCATGACGGCATTTTTGATTGTCTCTCTCATGTGCGTGACTATCGCCGCCGGATTTGCGGCGCTGGTCGGCCTGATCTGGCCGCAGGTAGTGCTGTGGAGCGAGAATCCGAGGCGCTACCAGGCCTTCCTGATCTATTCGTTCGTCGCGATCATAGCGGCAGCGCTTCTGCTTACCATCACTTGGCCGGATGACAGGCTGCCGCGGGATCCGATGCCCTCCGACGCGGCTGCGCCCGAACCGGCCGCGGCAGAGAGGCCAAAGGCCGGAGAGACGCTCGAAAAGCTCAAGATCGCGCTCGAGAGAATAGATGCCGAACTGAAGGTTGGGCTCGTCGCGCTCGGAAACGGACGCTATCGGGTGGAGGCGAGCGTCACCCGTCCCGCGGCGGGGGGCGCCCAGCGCTATGTCGCGGATACGGCTTCCCAGATCCGGAAGATGGGTGAGGTCATACAGCAGTCCGGAGCTCCGGTCGCCGGCGTCACCTTTGACGTCCGTCTGCCGGGCGGCGGCGGACGGAAGGAAATCTCGCCCCAGACGCTGATCTACCGCATCCGGATCGGACCCGAGGATTTTGCCCAGGCGGACTGGGACCGGCTGACCGACGGCCAGATTCTCGACCTGGTCGAGGTCGAGGCGACCGACCGCGGACGCGACCTGATCTTCGACTACTGCGCCGTGCACGGGGACAGGAGCCCGCAGTTCTGCCTGGACACCCTGTTCTGAGGCACGCCTGCAGCCGGGGCCGCCCGGTCGCGGGCTCCCGCCCTGGGGCTGGCCCTTTTTCGACCGGTCGTCCAGGATGGGAAGGCGCAAGGGCAGCCGGCAGGAGCGCTTTCGGTGAGTGCCATCTCTATCCTCTGGATCGCGGCATCCTCGGTCGTCTTCGTCGCCGCCGCTTCCGCCTCGAGATGGTATGTCGAAAGCCCGCGACCTTGGACGCTGCTGGCCGCTCTTTCCCTCTATACCGTCGGCAACCTGATTATCATCAGGCTCATGCGCGATTTCGGGCTCGGGGTCGCGATCTCGCTCAGCACGGTCGTGCAACTCGTGCTCGTCAACGTCATTGCCGTTGCCGTCTTCCGCGAGCAGGTCGGCCAGCTCCAGGCGGCGGGCATGGCGCTCGGCGTGCTGGCGGTCGGGCTGATGCTGGCCGGCACCGGGGAGCCGCGATAAGGCTAGGCCGCTTAGAGATGCCGGGCTCCGGCCGACGGCGCGCGACGGCGGCGGACGGCCGATGGCCGCTGCATCTCGAAGGCGCGGCTGTGGGCCCGGCCGAACAGGCGGACGCCGGGCCGCTTCATCAGCGGGACGAGAATGGCGCCGGCGACGAAGCCGCCGACATGGGCCCAGAACGCGACCCCGCCCTCGGCCGTGGGCGTCGTTGCGCCGCTGATAAACTGCATCACGAACCAGAGGCCCAGGACGAGCGCCGCCGGCACGCTGATGATCCTGACGAAGACGAAGACCACGATCATGATGTAGACGTTCGCCCGTGGGTGCAGCATCAGATAGGCGCTCAGCACGCCCCCGATGGCCCCGCTGGCGCCAATCATGGGAATGACCGAGTCCGGGGCCGCCAGGCTGTGGGCCAGCGCGGCGACCGCGCCGCAGGCAAGATAGAACACGAGGAACCGGGCCCGACCCAGCGCCTCTTCGACATTGTTCCCGAAGATCCAGAGATACAGCATGTTGCCCAGCAGATGCAGCCAGCCGCCATGGAGGAACATGGAGGTGAAGACGCTCATCCAGCCGGGAACAAGGTAAAGGTCGGGATCGAGCCGCGCCTCCCTGAACAGCACGGCCGGAATGACGCCCAGGGCATAGACGACGGCGTTCGCCTCGGGGCCGAGGGAGAGCTGCCAGAAGAAGACGATGGCGCAGGCGATCATGAGGCCGTAGGTCACGACCGGCGTGCGCCGCGTCGGATTGTCGTCGTAGAGGGGGATCGTGAACATCGCGCCTCGTCTCTGTCCGGCGGGCGGGCTTCGCCGGGAACGAGAAATAGAACGCCGGGGCGACGACGGCGGGGCCAGCCCCCGGCCGGAAGGCGGCCGAGGGCGTTCGGCCCCATTGCACCGCGAGGATCAGCCGGCGGGCAGGGCCCGTTCGACCAGGGCTGCCCAATAGGCGACGCCGATCGGCAGGATTTCGTCGTTGAAGTCGTAGTTCGGGCTGTGCAGGACGCGGCCGCCGTCGGCCGGGCCGTTCCCGAGCCAGATATAGCATCCCGGACGTTCCTGGAGCATGAAGGCGAAATCCTCGGCGCCCATGCTGGGCGCCAGGTCGCCGCGGACATTCTCGCGACCCACGACGGTAGCCGCGACCTCGCGCGCGAAGGCTGTTTCCTCCGCGGTGTTCACGGTCACCGGATAGCCCGGGTGATAGCTGAAATCCATGGCGATTCCGTACGCTGTGGCCAGGCCTTCGCACATGCGCCGCAGAGCCGGTTCCACCTGATCTCGGATTGCGGCGCTCAGGGTCCGGACGGTGCCGCGGATCAGCGCGGTTTCCGGAATCACGTTCCAGGCGTCGCCGGCATGGAACTGCGTGATGCTGACGACCACCGCGTCGGTCGCGGGCACGAGACGGCTCGCCACGGTCTGGATGGTCGACACCAGGTTGGCGGCGGCGACGATCGGGTCGCGGCCCATATGGGGCATCGCCGCGTGGGACCCTAAGCCTCTCACCTGTATTTCGAAGGTGTCCATGCTGGCCATCACCGGTCCGTCATGGACGGCCACGGTGCCGACCGGAACGCCGGGCCAATTGTGCATCCCGTAGACCGCCGACATGGGAAAGCGCTCGAACAGCCCGTCCCTGACCATCTCGCGGCCCCCGCCCTTGGTCTCCTCGGCCGGCTGGAAGATGAAGTATGCGGTGCCGCTGAAATTCCGGGTCTCCGCCAGATACTTCGCCGCGCCCAGCAGCATGGTGGTGTGGCCGTCATGGCCGCAGGCATGCATCTTTCCCGGAACGGTCGACCGGTACGCGACCTGGTTCGCCTCCTCGATCGGCAGCGCATCCATGTCGGCGCGCAGTCCGATCGCCTGGTTTCCGCCGCGACCCGCCTGCAGCACCCCGACGACCCCCGTCCCGGCCAGCCCTCGATGCACCTCCAGCCCAAACTCCTCGAGCTTCCGGGCGACGAAGTCGCTGGTCCGGTGCTCCTCGAAGCCCAGCTCCGGATGGGCATGCAGATCGCGCCGCCATTCGGTCATTTCGGCGTGCATCGCGCGAATTCGGTCGTCAGTGATCATGGTCTCGTTCCCGTTCAGCCTCTCCGTTCAGGCTCCGGTCCCGAGGGAACAACTTTCACCTCCGATTAACAAGAGGGCCGGTCGCGCTCCCGTGACCCGGAACCCCTTCCGGCGAAGGCTGTTGGACCAATAGGCCGCGCACGAGCCGCCGGCCGTCTGGCGAACCGGTGGAGGCAAGGATGGGAGTCCGGCTGAAGAGGGTGGAAGACCAGGTGATCGTGATCACCGGCGCCAGCAGCGGGATCGGTCTCGCGACGGCGCGCATGGCCGCCGAACGCGGGGCGAAGGTCGTGCTCGTGGCGCGTGAGCAGGAGGATCTCGAGCGCATCGCGGCGGACATCCGGTCCATCGGCGGCAGCGCAGCGACGGTGGCCGCCGACGTCGCCGACGAGGAGGCTATGGAGCGCGCGGCCGAAACGGCCATCCGCGAGTTCGGCGGGTTCGACACCTGGGTCAACAATGCCGGAACGTCGGTCTACGGCAATATCATGGACGTTCCGCTTGCCGATCAGCGGCGCATCTTCGAGACGAACTACTGGGGCGTCGTGCTGGGCTCCCGGATCGCGGTCCGGCATCTGAAGGACCGGGGCGGTGCGCTGATCAATATCGGCAGCGTACTTTCGGACCAGGCGATGCCGCTGCAGGGCGTCTATTCGGCGTCCAAGCATGCGGTCAAGGGCTTCACCGATGCCCTGCGCATGGAGCTGGAGGCCGAGCACGTGCCCGTCTCGGTCACGCTGATCAAGCCGGGGGCCGTCGATTCGCTCTATGAGGAGCATGCCAGGACCTATCTGGGTGCCGAGCCCCGGAACCCGCCGCCGGTCTACGCGCCGGAAGTGGCGGCACGGGCAATCCTGCACGCCGCAGAGCATCAGGTGCGCGACCTGGTCGTGGGCAGCGGGGGCAAGGCGCTTTCGATGATGGGACGCTATGCCCCCCGGCTGGGCGACCGCCTGCTCGGTCGGGCCATGGTGCGGTTCCAGCGGGGCGGACCGATCACCGGCATGCGCCGGGATAATCTTTACGAGCCGGCCCGTGATGGGCGCGTCCACGGTCAACGACACGCCATGGTCCGCCGGCACAGCGTCTATACGGAAGCCGCCATGCATCCGATGACCGCCGCCGCCATCGTCGCCGGTCTGGGCGCGCTGGCCTTTGCGGCGATGAATCAGCTCGCGCCGCGGGCGAGGGGACATGGCCCCCAGGGGCCGGCCATGTCCTACGGTCCTGCGAGAAGAGTCGGCGGCTCGCAATTCGGATATCCCCCGCCTCGCCAGGTCGGACGGGCGGCGGAACCGCCGGCACCGGCCTTCGAAGCGTCCGAGACCTCCCAGAGCGGCCGGTCCGGTCCGGTCGAGTGACGGCACCCCTCGCCACCGTCGGGTTATCCGTCTCTGCAGCAGGGCGCCGCCGCGCGGCTAGCTGAAGGCCGGTACCCGATCCGGCTTTGACCCCGCACGAATGGACGATGGGGACACGGCTTTCGAGATTGGTCGTTGGCCCGATGCCGGCCCGTTGCCGCCTGACGACGAGGGGGCCGGATCTCGTTTCCCTGTTCACATTCCCGCGCCTGGCGCCTCTTCGGGAAAGCGGCAGACGGTCCGAAGATCCGGGCCAATGTTCAATTTCGGTTTTTGCGCGTTAATCACTCACCGTAGATCTTCGGGGGAGCGAAAAGCGATCCCACGGGGGAGGGAGGAGGAATGAAGCGTATCGGCATCTGCCTGCTTCTCTGTGCCGTGATCATGGGGTGGCATATGCCGGTCGGGGCGACGGTCGCGGACCCGGTGGTGGCCGGGGTTCGGCTGCCGGCAAGCATCGCCCCCTTCGGGCAGGCGATGTCCCTCGTCGGCTGCGGCGTCCGGCAGCGGCTCTGGGCCGACCTCTACGTCGTCTCCCTCTATACCGGCGACACCGGGCCGGGGCCCTGGGTCATCGGCGATCCCGGCTTGAGCCAGGCGGTCCGGCTGGACATCGTCTATGGCGGCCGCATGCCCGACGCGCTCCCCAGCGACTGGCTTCGCCGCCTTGAGGGCACGCTCACCCCCGATCTGGTGCAGGCCGTCGAATCCTTCTATCGCGGGATCCAGAAGGGAGACGCCGTCGTCATCGCCTATGACCCGCAGGCCGGGACGCTGGTCACGCTGAACGACCAGCCGATCCGCCAGCTTCCCGGCTGGGATCTGATGCAGGCCATGATGAATCTCTGGATCGGCCCCAACCCCGTTTCTGCGGATCTCAAGGAGCGGCTTCTCCGCGGGGGCTGTTCCTGATAGGGCCCAAGGATTGAGCCCCTCCGTTCAGCGGGCGATGCCTGCGCGTCCCTTGCGGCCCGGCTGGCGCTCCGCTTCCAGCTGTTCGACCAGCTTTCCGAGCGCGACAAGCTTCGGCGGCATTTCGGTCTCAAGGACGTCGTCGAAGGTCCGGTGGAGATGTCGCGCCAGCGCGTCGTCCCGTGGATCGGCGGTCTCCTGCTCGGGGATAGCCATACTTTCCGCCTCTCAAGGTTTCCGCCAGAAACGTCGGAGTCGTCTCAAGGTTTCTGTTTTTCGCCCCTGGGCCCCCCAACGATCGGGCCTTCCTAAAGCCTCTGCGGTCGGGCGGGCTGCCGGCTTCAGAGCTCGATCTGGGTGCCCATCTCGACGACCCGGACCGGCGGCAGGCAGAAGAAGCTGGTGGCGTCGAGCGCGGTCGCGGACATCGCAATGAAGATTTTCGTGCGCCACGGGGGCAGGCCCGGGCGGCTCGAGACAAGAGCGTTTCGCGCGAAAGGAAGAAGGAGGCCTCCATGAGATCGATCGCCAGGCCGTATTTCCGGCAGTCCTCCAGCGCCTTCGGCACGTCCGGGCGTTCCATGAACCCGTAGCGGGCATGCACCGTGGAGAAGCTCTTGCCCAGCCGCTGGACCTCGACGCGCCGCGCATCCGGCACGCGCGGCATGTCGTCTGTTAAAACCTTCATCTGGACGACCCGCTCGTGCAGGACCTGTCTGCGAGGCGATCACGGTCGCCGAAGTGGCGAGGAGCAGCAAGGGATAGAGCGTCCAGGAGGGCACCATAAGATAGAAGGGGTTGGCGACCGGGCCCGGCCGCTCGATCAGCAGCGCGCCTTGTCCCAGATAGTTGAGCAGCAGCATCGGAAGGACGAACCAGGACCAGGCAAGGCGGAGGGGTCGACGGCCGAAATGCCCATGTCGGCATAGAGGGCCTCTGCGCCGGTGATCGCCAGCACGACGGCGCCCAGGACGACGAAGGCGCCGAAGCCTTCGGCCGCGAAGAGCAGGACGGCATGGATCGGGTCCAGGGCGGCAAGGACCGCGGGCTCCCGCAGAATCTGCAGGAAGCCCATCGCGCCGATCGAGGCGAACCAGACGCACATGACCGGACGAAACAGTCGGCCTACCTTGAAGGTCCCGCGATGCTGAAGCGCGAAAAGCCCGATCAGGAGGGTAAGCGAGATCGGCACCGCGGCGCTGGATAGTCCGGGCATTGCGATCTCCAGCCCTTCGACCGCGCTCAGGACCGATATCGCCGGAGTGATCAGCCCGTCCCCGTAGAACAGCGCCAATCCCGTCATCGCCAACGCGATCACCAGGGAGCGGTGCGTGGAAGCCAGGTGGACGCGGTTCAGCAGCAGCAACACGAGAGAGAGGACGCCGCCCTCGCCGTGATTGTCGGCCCTCATGACCAAGGCCAGATATTTCAGGATAACGAGAATGCCGGGCGACCAGAACACCACCGAGAGCACGCCGAGCACCGGCTCGATGCCCATCTCGATCCTGCCGGTCTCGCCGAACGCCTGGCGCATGGTTTAGAGCGGGCTCGTGCCGCTGTCGCCATAGACGACGCCGATCGCCCCCAGCATCAGGGCCGGAGTCCCGTTCCCGGGAACGCCAAGGCCGGTTCCGTGCTGCATGTTCGCCGCCGTCACCGATCCCACTCCCGATAAGAACGGGGTTTCCGACGCGGGTGCCCCGGGCAGGAACGATGGAAGACCATGGCGAGGCCATGCCGGCCTGCGAATTTCTTCAGGTCAATCTTTCGCGCGACCGCGCCTGCCGATCGCCTGTTCCCGGTAGAAGACGTAGAGCCCGCTCGCGATGATGAGGCAGGCGCCCGTGGTCATCACCGGCCCCGGCACGTCGCCGAAGACGATGAAGCCCATGATCACGGCCCAGACGATGCCCGTATACTGGAAGGGCACGACGACCACCGCGGGGGCCAGCCTCAACGACCGGTTCACGCACATGTGCCCGGCCGTCGCCACGAAGCCGAGCGAACCGAGCAGCACGAGATCGGTCGGTGTCGGCGGGACCCAGGCAAAGGGCACGGTGGCCGCCCCGGCCAGCAGGACGCCGGTTGTCTGCCAGGAGATCAGGGTCAGGTCGCCGGTCGCCCGCAACCGGCGTGTGACGATCATGATGAGGGCGAAAAGGATGCTGCCGGCAAGCGCGATCAGTGCCGGCAGGCTCAGCGCCTCGCCGCTCGGCTGAAGGATCATGATGACCCCGCCGAAGCCAACGATCACCGCCGCCCAGCGCCGCGGGCCGACATATTCGCCCAGCAGCGGCACCGAAAGCGCCGTCACGAACAGGGGCGTCGCCATGTAGAAGGTGACTACGTCCGCCAGCGGCAGGTGTCGAACGGCCCAATAGAAGGCCGCGACCTCGAGGACGATCAGGGCGACGCGCAGCACGTGGAGAGCCGGCTGTTCGACCCGCAGTGTCCGCCGGAGCCCGGACCGCCAGATCATTGGCGCCAGCACCGCCAGCGCCACGATGCTCCGCAACAGAAGCAGCTGACCGACGGCGTAGTCGGCCACCAGCCACTTCCCCAGGGCATCGTTGACCGTGAACAACAGCACGCCGAGAAGCATCAGGGCAATCCCCGGACCGGTCGCCTCTGGGCGGCTCGCCGACTCCATTCGGGTGGTCATCTCCAATGCCTCTCCTTGCAGCTCGGTGCGTATCGGGATGACGGCCCCGGGGCGGGTGTGGTGTGATCGTGCCGTCGCGGAAGCGGCCGACGCCGATCCGGCATCATTCTTCCGCGAAGGGCATCCCCGAATGTGCGAACGTTATGGACGGCGTGTCGGATAAAGCCTATTCCGATGGCAGCGTCGGCCCGGCAGATGGACCGCGGCCGGCGCGTCCCGGTACTGGCTTCCTGTTGACCTCCCCGCCATGAGAGACACGGCCGCGGCCGCCGAGCCCGAACCCATCCGACGCAGCCTCACGCGCTTTCTGCTGACGGCCTTCGTGCCGTATGCACTCGGCTATTTCCTCTCCTATCTCTACCGTGGCGTCAACGCCGTCATCGGGGACGACCTGCGGGCCTCGACGGGGATCGACGCCTTGGGTCTCGGCATCGTCACCAGTGCCTACCTCATCACCTTCGCCGCCATGCAGATTCCGGTCGGGCTGCTGCTCGACCGCTTCGGCCCGCGCAGGATCGGCACCGGTCTCCTCCTGATCGCCGCGCTCGGGGCGCTCGTCTTCGGACTCGCCCAGTCCTGGATCGGGCTCACCATCGGCCGGGGGCTGATCGGGATCGGCGTTTCCGCCTGCCTCGTTGCCGGCATGAAGAATAACGCCGATTGGTGGCCGCCCCGGCAGATCCCGCTGGCGAACGGCCTGATCATGGCGGCCGGTGGGCTGGGGGTCCTGACCAGCACGACGCCGGTTCGCGCCGCCGTCGATCTCATCGGCTGGCGCGAGACCTTCCTGCTGCTGGCCGCGGCGACGGCGCTCGTTGCCCTCTATCTCTTCTTCCTTGCGCCCGACGCGCCCCGGACCGCGGGGAGACCGCACTCCCGCTTACGCGATCAGCTGCGCGGCATGGCCTATCTGGTCCGACACCCGATGTTCTGGCGCATCGCCCCGGCAACCGTCGTGGTGCAGAGCAGCTTCATCTCGTATCAGAGCCTCTGGGCCGGGCAATGGCTCGCGGATGTGGACGGCATGGCCCCGGGGGGCGTGACCACGTCGCTGCAGACCATGGCGCTCGCCATGATCGTCGGGTCCGTGATGATGGGATGGCTTACCGTATCGGCGGATCGGCTCGGCATCAGGCCGATCCGGATCGCTGCCGCCCTCAACGTACTGTATCTCGCGACGCTGGCCCTGCTGCTCCTGCCGACGGGGCTGGCCGGGGCGGCACTCTGGGCGGTAGCCGGTTTCCTGGGCGCAGCGACGATCCTGCCCTATGCCGTTCTCGCTCAGTTCTTCCCGCCGGAACTGGCTGGGCGCGTGTCGGCACTGCTCAACGTCCTGTGCTTTGTCGGCGCCTTTCTCCTGCAGAACGGCATTGCCGTGCTGGTCGACGCGATCGCGCCGACCGGTGACGATGCTACCGTTGCCCATCGCCTCGCCATGGCGGCGATCCTGGCCGCCGGCATCGTCGGGCAGATCTGGTGGTCGTGGCCGCGCCGGAGCAGGGCCGCGCGCTGAACGTCCCGGCCGAAGGATGTCCTTACTGGGACCCGACGCCCCGGCAGCCGGCTCGACGCCGGTCGCGGGGCGTCGCCCGGTCCTAGTCGTGGTGCCGACGGCTCGCCTCGGCGATGTGTACGGCGAGGTAATGCGGATTCCTGAGCGGCGGCGCTTGCCGGTAGGCGACGGGCCGGCGCGTGAAGAGCAAGCGAAGAAGGTTCATCTTGAAGACCTCCCCATAGTCCTGCTCCCCTATGAACGTCCGGGCGTGCGAATCGGTCCGAAGCCGAACAGATCGGCCGGAGATGGGGCGTCAACTACCGATTGGCATGCGAGGCCGGACCGGCGGCCCGCCGGACATTCCGCCATGGGACGGACGGCTGCGCCGACGCAGGTCTGAGGCCGTGAGGCAGGCTGCCGGCCTCAGACCTGCCGCCCCAGCCAGACGACTCGGCCGATGATGGTGATGCTGTCCGGCGGCACGTCCCGCCAGGTCGGATAGCGCGGATTGTCGCTGCTGATCGTCAGCAGATGGGTGACCGGGTGGCGGGAGATGCGCTTGACCTGCAGCTCATCCTCGATCCGGTAGCCGTACAGGCCGTCCGTCGTCACCCTGCGTTTCGTAAGGTCGAGCAGCACCTGGTCCCCGTCCCGCAAGGTGTCTTCCATGCTGTCGCCGCTGATCCGGACGAGGATCAGGTCTTCGACCGAGGTCACGGTCACGTTGCGCAGCCACTGGTGCTCGAACATCTGGTGGAACAGCGGCTCCGGAGAGTCCTCGATGAAGGCGCCGGGGCCCGCTGACAGGCGCAGGTCGAACACCGGAATCGCCGCATATTCGCGGCTCCGGATCTCGAGCAGATGGCCGGCCGCCCCTTCCTTCGGCGCGACCCGGGGCAGGGGAGACGCCGGGATGGCCGGCCGCCCGTCGCGCGGGCGCACCTCGTGGCCGGAGGCCGGCCCGCGGGTCACTCCCGCCAGCGCCAGGACCTCATGCCCGGAGATCGGCGGATCGCCGCGTCCCGTCAGCACCCGTTCCAGCCGTTCGGCAAGGTCCATGGGCAGGTACGGTTTCCGGAACTCGTCCGATTCATACCGCTGGTAGCTGGAGGCCCCCTTATAGCCGAGCTCCCGCGCCAGACCGTCCATCGACAGGCCGGCACGCTCTCTGAGCGCGCGCAAGGCGGCGGGCAGGGCCGGTCTCGTCTGCTTCTGCATAAGGGAACTGTCGCCCGTACGGGGTGCCCTGTTCAAGACCGGACGGCACCTGGCGTCGTCACGCCGGTCGGGCGACGGGACGGTTCACGCGAATCGGGCTCCGACGCGGGCAGAGCCGGGTTTCTAGCTTCAGGTACCCGTCGTCCGGGCGGGTTTCGTCGCCGGGCGACAACAGGAACGAACGAGGTGGCCCCCGTGAGCATGCGCATTGTGGGCAGACTTCTCGGTGCGGCGATCGCGGCCGCGATTGCGCTGGGAGGCGGCACCGCCTCCGCCGAGCGGCGACTGCCGCTCGAGCTGTTGCTGGCGGTCGACGTCTCCGCCTCCGTCGATGCCGAGGAGTTCGAGCTGCAGAAGCAGGGCATCGTCCAGGCCTTCGCCGAGGAAAGCATCATGCAGTCGATTCTGAGCCAGGGCGGGATCGCGGTCGCGGTGATGTTCTGGTCCGGCGCGACGGCCCCGCGCCCGTTGGTCGTCGGCTGGTCCGTCCTGTCCGATGGCGGCGGGATCGAGAGCTTCATCGCCGCGGTGGCGCGGCTGGAGCGGCCGTCCGGCTTTCCCTCATCGACGGCGATCGGCAATGCGATCGAGAGTGCGGTCCGTGCCGTTCTGGACAATGGTATCGAGGGCGGCCGGCGGGTTATCGACATAGCGTCCGACGGAAAGGTGAACGACGGGCGTCCCGTCACCCGCGCCCGGGACCTGGCGGCGTCCAGGGGCATCACCGTCAACGGGCTGGCGGTGCTCGGCGAAGAGCCGGATCTGGAGGATTACTTCCGCGCCAATGTCGTGACGCCGGACGGCTTCGTGAAGACGGCCGCAAGCTACCGCGATTTCATCGAATCGATGGAGGCCAAGCTGCGGCTCGAGATCGCCGGCCTTGCGGGAGGCCAGGCGGCCGGGCCTTCCGTTCCCTGAGGAAGGCCCGGGTGCAGGGCTCACTCCTCCTGGAAGACCTCCTCGCGCTTCTTGGCGATCGAGGGCAGGAACACGATCACCAGCACGATCGCCGCCATGACCAGAAGCGTCAGGCTGATCGGACGGGTCAGGAAGACCGTCGCGTCCCCGCGCGAGATGATCATGGCGCGCCTCAGATGCTCTTCCAACATTGGCCCCAGGACGAAGCCCAGAAGCAGCGGCGCCGGCTCGCAATCCAGCTTGACGAGCACGTAGCCGAGCAGTCCGAACACTGTCAGGGCATAAAGGTCGAAGGCGTTGGAGTTGATGCTGTAGACGCCGATGCAGCTGAACGCCAGGATCGCCGGGAACAGCAGATAATAGGGGATGGTCAGTAGGCGGACCCAGAGCCCGACCAGCGGCAGGTTCAGGAGGACCAGCAGCAGGTTGCCGATCCACATCGAGGCGATGATGCCCCAGAAGAGCGCCGGCTCGTCGGTTGCGACGTTCGGGCCGGGCGTGATGCCCTGGATGATCATGGCCCCGATCATCAGCGCCATGACCGGGTTGGCCGGGATGCCCAGCGTCAGCATCGGAATGAACGACGTCTGTGCGCCGGCATTGTTCGCGGATTCCGGCCCTGCCACACCTTCGATCGCCCCTTGTCCGAACCGTTCGGGCGTTTTCGACAGCTTCTTCTCCACCGTATAGGAGGCGAAGGACGACAGGATATGCCCGCCTCCGGGAAGGATGCCGAGAAGCGAGCCTAGCAGGGTCCCGCGCAGGATCGGCTGCGCGATGGCCTTGAGGTCCGCGCGCGTCGGCATGAGATTCGTGATGCGCTGTACGGTGACCTCGCGATCCTTTTCGTTCTCCAGATTGCGCAGGATTTCCGCAAGGCCGAAGACGCCCACCGCGACCGCGACGAAGTTCAGGCCGTCGGCCAGTTCCAGCCGGCCGAAGGTGAAACGCGGCGTTCCCGTATAGATGTCCGTGCCGACGAGGCCAAGCATGAGGCCGAGAACGATCATGCCGATGGCCTTCAGAACCGACCCGTGCGCCAGCGCGACGGAGGAGATGAGGCCAAGGACCATGAGCGAGAAATATTCGGCCGGACCGAATCTGAGGGCGACTTCGGTGAGAGGCGGTGCGAACAGCGCGATGAGCAGCGTCGCGACGGTTCCGGCGAAGAAGGATCCGATCGCGGCGGTGGCGAGTGCCGGACCCGCCCGGCCCTGGCGCGCCATCTTGTAGCCGTCGATGGCGGTCACGGCGGACGAGGACTCACCAGGCAGGTTGATCAGGATCGCCGTCGTCGATCCGCCGTACTGCGCACCGTAGTAGATGCCGGCGAGCATGATGAGCGCGGAGACCGGCGATAGGGTGAAGGTGATCGGCAACAGCATCGCGATCGTCGCTGTCGGGCCGATGCCCGGCAGGACGCCGATCAGGGTACCCAGAAGGACGCCTATGAAGCAGTAGAGGATGTTGTACGGCGTGAGCGCCGTTTCCAGGCCCAGGCCGAGATTGGCGAGGAGTTCCATGGGCGCCCTCCTAGAAGCTCAGCCACGGCCCGAAAAGCCGGATGGGCAGGCCGAGCCCGACATTGAAGACGAGGATGCAGAAGAGGGTCAGGCCGATGGTAAGGGCCAGTGCCGTCACGACCCGCATCCGCTGGCTGGCGAATCCGGCAAGAAGGGCGACGGCCGCGACCGACGGTACGAGGCCGAACCCCCGGATGGCGAGCCCGAACGCGACCGGGGCTGCGAGGATGAACGCGAGCCCTCGCCACGGTACGCTGCCGATGGTACCGCCGGATCTGCCGATCCCCTGAACGATGATCGCGAGGCCGATGGCGATCAGGATGGCCGACAACACCAGGGGAAAGTAGCCGGGCCCCATACGGAAGGCGGTGCCGAGTTCCATGCCCAGGGCCCCGGCGCCGAAGGCGAGACCAAGGACGATGAAGATCGCGCCCGCAAAAAAATCCTTCTGGTTCAAAGTCATATGCGCTCTGACCGTGAGGCGGCGCCACGCGCGGGTGCCGCAATTGGACGAAGCCGCCGGCAGGCAAGGCCTGCCGGCGGTCCGAAGTCAGTCGGCGTAGACGCCTGCCGCGTTGATCACAGGCGCCCACCGGTCGATTTCGGAGAGCAGCTTGTTCTTAAGCGCCTCCGGGGTCGCCTCTTCGGCCGAAACGGGTGCCGTGCCCAGATCGGCGAAGCGCTGGACGACGTTCTCGTCGGCCAGCGCCTTCTGCAACGCGTCGGTCAGGGCGGCGATGGCCTCCTCGGGTGTTCCTTGCGGGGCATAAAGCCCGTGCCAGATCCCGATCTGGAAGCCTTCGAGACCGGCCTCGGCGGCAGTCGGGACGTCCGGGAGCGCGTCGATGCGTTCGGCGGTGGTGACGGCATAGGCCTTGATCTTGCCCGCCGTGATCTGGTTGGTGGTGTTCGTCGTCTGGTCGCACATGAAATCGACCTGGCCGCCAATCAGGTCGGTCATGGCCGGACCGGTGCCCTGGTACGGCACGGTCACGAGCGGGGTCTCGATCGCGCTCATGAACAGCATGCCGCACAGATGCGAGGCGGCGCCGATGCCGGCATTGGCGTAGGTGACCTGGTCGGCGTTCTCCTTGACGTAGCTGATCAGGCCGGCCATGTCGTCCGGCGGAAAGTCGGGCCGGGCGACGATGGTCATCGGAACCTCGGTGACGAGGCCGATATAGGAGAAGGCCGACTTCGGATCGTAGGGCAGGCTCCGGTAGAGCGTCGCGCTGGTGGCCATCCCGATGTGATGGAGAAGCAGCGTATAGCCGTCGGGCTCGGCATTCGCGACGCGGGCCGCGCCCAGCGTGCCGCCGGCGCCCCCGACATTCTCCACGATGATCTGCTGGCCAAGCGTGCGGGACATGGATTCCGCGACCAGCCGCGTCACCGTGTCGGTCGGCCCGCCGGCCGAGAACGGCACGACGATGGTGATGGTCCTGTTCGGATAATCTTGGGCTTGTGCGTTTCCGAAGCCGGTGGAGACCCCAGCCGCCATGAGCGCTGCGAGCAGAAGCTTTCGCATGTTTCCGTTCCTTCTCTCCGTTCGCGGCGGGGAGGAACGTCAGATTGTCCAGCCGATCGGGCGCCCCCGATGCCGGATTATCCTCCCCGCAACCTGACCGGGTTGGCCCCGGCATCATCATTCATTTGTCGTGCAGGCCCCTTGCACTTGGATGCCCGCAACGCACATCCGTGCCATTTCCAGGCGGCGGAGTCCATGGCTTTCGAGATCTGTTCATTTCCCGAGGGAAGATGATCTTTCTCTTTCCCCGGCTCTTCTCATAACCATGTCGACCCGGTCGGGGTTGCCATGGGTCAGCACAGCAAAGAGCCGGTCGGTGACGAACAATAGTCTGTCGCCGTCCAGGATTCGCGCCGACAGGGCATAGTCCCGACCATCGAGGATCCGCGCCGGGTCGTAGGGCAGTTCGAAACGGGCGGGGACGGAGCCGATCTCGTTGTGCCAGACGGCGATCGGCGCCGATAGGGCGTCGGATGCCGAGGCGTCGTGCAGCAGCACCTGGGCGATGGCCGAAGGCGGCAGGGCGATCCGCTCGCGATAGGTGATGCTGCCCGTGACGAGCGCCTGTTGGGCCATGTCCGGCGCCTGACAAGCGCTCGGCGCGGCCAGGCCGAGGGCGAGGGCCAGAATCTTGAGCGGTCCCGGCATCAAGTCGTTCCTCCGTCGGCCTGATCGGTTCCGGTGCGGACCGGCACCTGTCTACGATACCGCCCGGATCCCGCCCGCATGCGACGTCTCGATGGTCCGGGTGCGACAATCACGACAATTAGAAGCTTTCTCCGGCGGGCGAGATGCGGCAAAGTGCGCGCCATATGGCTTTTTTGATGAACAGGGGCGCAGTTATGCCTTTCAATCACGTCAAGCGTTTCGCGATCGCCGCAATTGCGGTCGCCGGGGTCTCCTCCGGGGCCATGGCGCAGGAGATGCAGTTCTTCCGGATCGGGACCGGCGGTACCTCCGGCACCTATTTCCCGATCGGCGGTCTTATCGCGAACGCGATCTCCAATCCTCCGGGCTCGCGTTCCTGTGAGGAAGGTGGAAGCTGCGGCGTGCCAGGCCTCATCGCGACGGCGCTCGCCTCGAACGGCTCGGTCGCGAACATCAACGGCATCAGCTCCGGCACGATGGAATCCGGCTTCGTTCAGTCGGACGTCGCCTACTGGGCCCAGACGGGCACCGGCCTCTATGAGGGGCAGACTAAGGTCGACTCCCTTCGGGCGATCGCCAATCTCTATCCCGAGAGCATCCATCTGGTCGCCAGCGCCGATTCGGGGATCGACTCGGTCGACGATCTGCGCGGCAAGAAGGTCTCCCTCGACGAACCGGGCTCCGGCACCATCGTGGATGCGCGGATCATCCTGGGCGCCTTCGGCCTGACCGAGGACGATATCGAGGCCGAGTACCTGAAGCCCGGTCCGTCCTCCGACAAGATGCGAGACGGCGACCTGGACGCCTTCTTCTTCGTCGGTGGCTTCCCGGCCGGTGCCATCGCCGAGCTTGCGACCAGCATGGACATCACGATCGTCCCGATCGCAGGCGAAGAGGTCGACAAGCTCCTCGAGGAATACGAGTTCTTCGCGGCGCATACCATCCCGGGCGGCACCTATCGGGGGGTCGACGAGGACGTCCAGTCCCTCAGCGTCGGCGCGCAGTGGGTGACCAACGCCAGCCTTTCTGAGGATCTCATCTACGAGATCACGAAGGCGCTCTGGAACGACAACAGCCGCGCGCTCCTCGATGCCGGCCACGCGAAGGGCAAGGAGATTCGCCTGGAGACCGCGCTCGACGGCGTCGGCATTCCGCTTCATCCGGGGGCCGAGCGGTTCTACCGCGAAGCCGGTCTCATTCAATAACAACAGGATTGCTGTCCCGCGGCGCCGAAGCGGCCCGCGGGACGTTCGCTCCGGCATGATTCAGGACGGGCCGCCCGGTCGCCCGTCCTGAATCGTTTCTGATATCCGATATTTTCTGATATCCGATGCCGGGTTACGGCCCACCGTCCGTTCGCCGGGAACGTCCCGTTTCTCCTGTGCAAGCGGCAACGCCCATAGCGAATTGATTCATGACCATCACTCATATTGACGAGAAGACGGCCCGGGAACTGGAAGAGAAGTTCGATCCCGAGGTCCGCTTCCGGCCGCTGTTCCCGCCGGCCTCCTGGATCGTGGCGGGCCTGCTGTTCCTTCTTTCAGTCTTCCATTACTACACCGCCGGTTTCGGGCTGCTGCGCGAGGTGGTCCATCGCGGCATCCACATGGCCTTCGTCCTGGCGTTGATTTTCCTGGTTTTCGCAGCCACGAAACGCGGGCAGACCACCGCGCATCGACCGTCGCTTCTCTATCCCGGCGGCCTTCCGCTCCTGGACTGGGCATTGGCCATCGTGGCGGCCGTGTCGGTTCTCTATGTCCCGTGGATCTTCAACGACCTGGCGTTCCGCGTCGGCAATCCGCTGCCGATAGACGTCTTCATGGGCAGCGCGCTGATCCTGGTTCTGCTGGAGGCGACAAGGCGCTCGATGGGTTGGCCGCTTCCGGTCATCGCCATTCTGTTCATGGCCTACGCTCTGTTCGGTCAGTACGCCCCGGGCGTGCTGGTCCATCCGGGGACCAGCTGGTCCGGTCTGGTCAACCATCTCTACCTGACCAGCCAGGGCATCTACGGATTGCCGGTCGGCGTGGTGGCGACCTATGTCTTCCATTTCGTCCTGTTCGGCGTGCTCGCCACGCGCATCGGGCTCGGCCAGCTCTTCATCGATCTGGCAACGGCGGCTGCCGGACGCTTCGCGGGCGGCCCGGCGAAGGTCTCTATCTTCTCCTCCGCGCTGCTCGGCTCGATCTCCGGCTCATCGATCGCGAACACGGTGACCACCGGATCCCTCACCATTCCGGCGATGGCACGGGTCGGCTATCCCCGGCATTTCGCCGGCGCCGTCGAGGCGGCGGCCAGCACCGGTGGTCAGATCATGCCCCCGGTCATGGGCGCAGCCGCCTTCTTGATGATCGAGTTCCTGGGCATCCCCTACCGCGACATCATGCTGGCGGCCGCCGTTCCGGCGTTCATGCACTTCTTCGGCGTCTTCATGCAGGTGCATTTCGAAGCGAAGCGCCTGGGATTGCGGGGTCTCACCTCCGAGGAACTGCCGAAGGTCTGGCAGGTGCTGAAGCGCGACTGGCCGACCCTGGCGCCGCTCTTCATCCTCATCGGCATCCTGATCAACGGCAATACACCCTATCTCGCCGCGTTCTGGGGGATCACCGCCTGCGTGGTCATCGGGTTCCTGAACCCGCGCCGGCGCCTGACGCCCCGGGACGTCTTCGACGGCTTCGTGACCGGGGCGAAATATGCCCTCTCGGTCGGTGCCGCGGCGGCGACGGTCGGCATCGTCATCGGTGTCGTCACGCTGACCGGCGTCGGCTTCAAGATGTCCTACATCGTGACGTCGACGGCGGCGTCCTGGGCCGGGGCGATCGCGCCGCTAATTCCGTTCGACCTGCTCACGACGGCCACGCTCACGCTCATCGTGACGCTGGTCCTGACGGGTGTGGTGTGCATTCTCATGGGATGCGGCATCCCGACCACCGCCAACTACCTGATCATGGTGACCGTGGCGGCGCCCACCCTAGGGCTTCTCGGCGTGCAGCCGCTTGTCGCGCATTTCTTCGTCTTCTATTACGGGGTCCTCGCGGACATCACGCCGCCCGTGGCGCTCGCCGCCTATGCGGCGGCGGGTATCGCGAACGCGAATCCGTTCAAGACGGGCAATACCGCGTTCCGCCTCGGGATGGGCAAGGTGCTGGTGCCTTTCGTGTTCGTGTTCTCGCCCTCGATACTGATCGTGGTGCCGGAGTTCACGATCGAGACCTTCGTTCTGACGGTCGTCGGATGCCTGCTCGGCATCACCGCCCTGTCGGCCGCGTTCTCGGGCTACATGACGGCCGCTCTTTCCGGCATCGAGCGCGTGGTGCTGGGCATTGCCGCCATCCTGATGATCGCGCCCGAACTGGTCAGCACGCTGGTCGGGGCGGGGCTCATGGTCCTGGTGCTGTTGCGGCCCGTCGTTTTCGGTGGGCGCCGATCGCCGGGCTGACCCCTGGCCGACAAGGGAGTGCGGGAATGGAGCCCGTCGGGAATGCCCGGCGGGCTCCGTTCTATTCGGGCCGGCGGAGTGGTGCCCGGAACTCCCGTCCGCCGTCAGGGTTGAAGCTCTCGCCCTGGAGGCAATGCGAATTGCAGGGAAGGCCGGGATGGAGGGCAGTCGGGAATACGCGCTCGCGCTCGCCCGGGCCTCCGCGGGGGCGGTGCTGTTCGCGTTCCCGCTCCTCATGACGATGGAGATGTGGTTCCTCGGTTTCTACATGGACCGGTATCGTCTCGCGCTGTTCCTCGTCCTAAACCTTCCGCTTCTGATAGGGCTTTCCTACTATGCCGGATTCGAGCGGACGGCCGACTGGCGCGACGACGTGCTGGACGCCTTGAGCGCGCTCGCCGTGGGATTCGTCGCCTCGGCCGCGATGCTGGGTCTGTTCGGCGTTCTGAAGCCGGGAATGCCGCTCCAGGAAGCCGTCGGCAAGATCGCGCTGCAGGCGGTGCCGGCCAGCATGGGCGCCATGCTGGCCCGCAAGCAACTGGCTGGCGACGGCGGCGGGGGCGAGGGCCGGGAAGAGGCGGCCAGCTACGGCGGGGAGCTGTTCCTGATGACCGTCGGCGCCATCTTCGTCGGCTTCAATGTCGCCCCGACCGAGGAGATCGCACTCATCGCCTTCCAGATGACGTCATGGCATGCGGTGCTGCTCGCGCTCGCTTCGCTGCTGGCGCTTCACGCCCTGGTCTACACGGTCGGGTTCGGCGGCCAAGAGAGCCGGGGCGGCCACGGTCTCGTCAGTGTGTTCCTCCGGTTCACCCTCGTCGGGTACGGGATCGCGCTGATCGTCAGCCTTTACGTCTTGTGGACCTTCGGCCGCATCGACGGCGCCGGCATCAGCACGACCGCCATGACCGTCGTCGTCCTGGCATTCCCGGCAGCCCTGGGCGCGGCGACCGCCCGGCTGATCGTATGACCGCGAAGCCCCGATCGGCGCCGCGGCCCGGCGGCCGTCCGGTGGGACGCGCCCGCAAGATCCCCCTGATCGAATGGCTGGCGGCGGGCACGGGTCTGGTGCTGGTCGGGGGATCGGTGATCTTCATCCTGCTGGAGGGCGTGAGAAGCCTGGATGAGCCGCCCCGGCTCGCGATCGACGCCGAGGCGGTCGTTCGCTCGGGGGAAGGATATCTCGTTCTGTTTCGGGTATCGAACGCGGGCTCCGCAACGGCCGCCCAGGTCGAGATCGAAGGCAGGCTCGTGTCGGGCGCCGGAACGATCGAGACGGGTCAGGTCACGATCGACTACGTGCCCGCCGGATCGGAGCGTCGCGGTGGCTTCGTCTTCGATCATGATCCGGAAGCCTACCGGCTCGACCTTCGGGTCACCGGCTACGCCGAGCCTTGACGCGGCAGGCCCGGCTTCCGGGCGCCTTGCGGAATTTCCGGATCAGCCTCGGCTCCACAGGGTGAGCCGGGCTCTCATCCTCTGCTCGTGCCCGCCCGGCCAGTAGATGCGTCTGCAGAGAGGGCAGGCCCGGACCGCGTCCGGACGGTCGACGAATCGGGAGGGGGCGCCTCTCCGTTCCTCGTCGTCCGCCGGGCGCAGCGGTGCGTTGTCGACGATGCAGCGGGTGAAGGGGGCGTGCAGCCAGTCGATACCGATACTGGCGCGCAGAGTGTGGGCGGCAGCGTCAATCCCGGTCTCGTTCAACGCCACGACCGGAACGCCGCTGCGGCTGGCAAGGGCGCGGTCGCGGGTGATCAGGACGCGCATCTCGGCCTTCGCCAGTTCCAGCAGATCCCGGTCGGGGATGCCGCCCGCCGCGATGGCCGTGTCGTAGCCGGCGGCCCGCAGCCAGCGCCCAAGCCTTTGCAGCATCTCGTCGCACAGAAGCCTGGGCGGGATGGGCGATGCGCGGTCCGGGCCGCTCATCGGGAGGCCAGTTCCGGGCGCCTTGCCCGGGCGATCGTCACATGGTCGAAATCGGCTGCGACCCGGGTACGGGGGAAGACCGCCCGTGCTTCGGCAAGGATCTGGGCCGTCTCGTACCGGGGCGAAAGATGGGTCAGGAACAGCTGCTCGACCTCGGCCTCGGCGGCCAGCGCGGCCGCCTGCCGGGCGGTCAGATGCCCCCATCTTTCGGCCTTGTCGCGATCGGCTTCCAGGAAGGTGGCCTCGATCACCAGGGCGTCCGCTCCGCGCACGACCTCCACCAGGGTTTCCGTCTCCCCGACGTCGCCGATGACGGCAAGGCGCAGCCCCGGATCCGATGGGCCGGCGACATCCTCTGGGGTGATCACCCGGCCGTCGTCGAGGCGCACCGGCAGGCCGGCGGCCAGCCTGCTCCGGGGCGGGCCCTTCGGGACTGAAAGGCTCTCGAGACGCGCGGCATCCAGGTGCCGCATCGGCACGGCTTCGAACAGGAACCCGAAGCTTTCGGCCTCACCGTGGATCACGGGGAAGGCGCTGATCCGGAAACGGCCGTCTTCGACGAGCACGCCGGGGGCGACCGGCGCGAACGCGACCGGCACCGGGAGTAGGCCGCCTCCCCAGACTCCCCCGGTCAGCAGGCGTTCGGCATATGCCAGGGTGGCCGGACCTCCGTTGATCGTCACCGTTCCCCGGATGTCGAAAAGCGCGAGCGTTGCGATCAGGCCGCCCAGGCCCAGCACGTGGTCCAGATGGGCATGGGTCAGCAGGATGCGGTTCAGGCCCTTGAGTCCGGCGCCGCTCTTGAGGATCTGCCGCTGCGTTCCCTCACCGCAATCGACCAGGACCCGGTGGCGGCCGAAGGTAACCAGAAGGGCGGGGAGGCCGCGCTCCGCGGAAGGGGCGCTCGCCGCCGTGCCGAGAAAGAGCAGCTCGAATCTCATCGAGTCGAACGATGCCACCCGTCCGGTGCGATGTCACCAGGGGCGGGGACCAGGAGGCGCGGCATATGCCGGTGAAGGGATCGGGGCGTTGGGGATCCGCTACGACACGGCGGCCTTTCTCCCTTGCGCGGCCCGGAAAAGCCGTTTCAGAACGGCTTCCGCTTCGTCGGTCGCGACGCTGGCGATCTCGGGAACGTTCCGGTACGCGCCGCACGACATGCAGGTAATCCGGCGGTCGCTCCCGTCGCGTTCGACCCGGAAAAGACGATTCCGGCACTGCGGGCAGGGACCGAACGCAAAGTCGGTCATCCCAAGCCTCCAAAGTCTCCCGAAACCTCCGACGGCACTGAAATGCGAAGCCGGAAAGCTGGTTCCGGGAAATCCGATGGTTCCAGCAGCCGCCCCGTCGCATGGCTGCCGGGATCGTGAATAGAAGGGAACCTCGGACGGGCGGAAAGGTTGGATCATCGGGGTTCGCCGACGGCCGCAATCCGGCCGTCGAGGCGCCTCCCCCCTATGGAGACGGACCATGACCCGGTCGGACAGGCAAGGTGCCGGACAGGCCTTGCCGATGTCGGTGAAGATCGAGCCTTTCGGGCTCGACGGCATGCTCACCCGGCCGCGGCCGGGCTGCGGGATCGTGATCTTCGCCCATGGCAGCGGCAGCGGGCGGTTGAGCCCCCGCAACGAAGCGGTCGCGGTCGGGCTTCGGGAGCGGGGGCTCGGCACCCTGCTGTTCGATCTTCTGAGTCCGGTTGAAGCCTGCGACCGGGCGAACATCTTCGACATCGATCTGCTAGCCCATCGCCTGATCCTGGCGACCGAGTGGCTGCTGCGCCAGGAGCGGTCCGCCGGCCTGCCTGTCGGCTATTTCGGCGCAAGCACGGGGGCGGCGGCCGCCCTGGTCGCGGAGACGGCGCACCCGGATACGGTCAAGGCCGTCGTCTGTAGGGGCGGCAGACCAGATCTCGCATCGCCGGCGCTCGGCAAGGTGCGAGCCCCGACATTGCTCATCGTCGGCAGCCTGGACCGGGAGGTGATCGCCTTGAACCGCTCCGCGCTCGCAGCCATGGACTGTGAGAAAGACCTGGCGGTTGTCGAAGGCGCCGGCCACCTGTTCGAGGAGCCGGGGACCATGGACCGGGTTGTCGAGCTTGCTGCGAAGTGGTTTCTGCCGCGCCTGAGGGGGAGCAGGGCGTGATCGGAATCCTACGGCGAACACCCCTGTTCCAGAACCGCGAGGAAGCCGGTCGGCAGCTTGCGCGGAAGCTTCTGCATCTGAAGGATAAAGAACCGGTCGTCCTGGGATTGCCGCGGGGCGGCATTCCGGTGGCGTTGGAGGTCGCCCGGGCCCTGGAGGCGCCGCTGGATCTTCTTCTCGTCCGGAAGATCGGGGTGCCGGGACATTCCGAGCTTGCCGCCGGCGCCGTCGTCGACGGCCGCGATCCGCAGACGGTCCTCAATTCCGATATCGTTCGGGTCTGCAACGTCCCCGATTCCTATATCGAGCAGGAATGCCGCCGCCAGATCGCGGAGATCGAGCGCCGGCGCCGGCTCTATCTCGGCGCGCGGCCGCCGCCGGAAATCGCCGGCCGGACCGTCATCGTGGTGGATGACGGAATCGCCACGGGCGCTACCGTCAGGGCGGGCCTCCGCAGCCTGCGGCAGCAGCAGGCCGGGCGCCGGGTGCTGGCCGTTCCGTTGGCGACCCCGGAGGCCGTTTCCCTGTTGGAGAAGGAGGCGGATGAGGTGGTCGTGCTGGCGGCCCCTCACGAATTCGGAGCCATCAGCCTCTACTACCGGGACTTCCACCAGCTCGAAGACCAGGAAGTAATCGCCCTTCTCGCGCAATCGCCGCGGCGCCTTTCCTGATCGAGGGGGCGCCGACATTTCCGGCAACCCGGCGGCAGGTTGGATCGTTTCACCATGCTGAGCAGTGACCCTCGCCCCGAGGCGTCCACCCAGGTCGATTGCGAAAGGAGTGGGCCATGCCGGTCGTGAAAGTCATCGAAATCCTGGCTCAGTCGGACAAGGGTTGGGAGGACGCCGCCAGGCTTGCGGTCGCCGAGGCATCGAAGACCATCCGGGACATAAAATCCATTTACATCAAAGACTTCCAGGCGACGGTGGAAAACGATCAGATCACGTCGTTCAGGGTGAATGCCAAGATCTCGTTCGCGGTCCGTGACAGCCAGAAGGACGGGGACTGACGGGGCCGCCGCTCGCCGGAGCCTGGGGCCGGTCGTCCGCTTGATTGCTGCGTTCATCCGGAACGCTCCGGTGGGTGATTCCGGCGCAGGGCAACGGCGATTGCAGGGGTGGCTCCGCCGTCGTGAAGTATTTGGATGGCGGGAGGAACAGGTTGTTACGCATTTCGGGCCGAATTATGCCGCAATCGTCATTGCCCCGGTAAAGCGAATGCGGTAGTCCCCCAATGGTTGGCCATTCCATATTTGAACATCGGCGAATGCGGCTCGGGCGGAGTGCGCCCGGTTGTGCGGGGCGGAATGGGGGTCAGGACCCGGCGGCGCCCCGAAAAATCCATGCCGGAAGCCGCGGCCGAGCGCCCCGGTGACACTTTTTTGTCTTGAGAATGTCGCAGCGGTTAAACTAGAAAAGGCTAGAAGATTACTGCACGATGTTCTATACACTCAGTCATTTCCGACCCAAAACGGAGTTTCCGGTATGAATCGACGCGTGACAGTTCTGCTTGCCGCTCTTGCGCTGCCCATGGTGATGGCGAGCGGTGCGCAGGCGCAGGAAGCTGATAACTGCAACCCCGTCGTGGATGGCACCCGCGATCCGGTCCGCTCGTCCAGCGGGTTGGTTGTCAGCAACAGCTTCGCGGTGCCGTGCCCTGCTGCGGAAGCTCCGGCGGAGGCCGCGCCCGCCCCCGAGATGCGCACCGAATACCTGGTGTTCTTCGACTGGGATCGCGCTGACGTCACGCCGACGGCCGACGCCATCATCCAGGACGCGGCTGAGGCTGTCGCGAGCGGCCAGGCCACCCGGGTGAGCGTCAGCGGCTACACCGACACCTCCGGCCCGACCAACTACAACATCGGCCTGTCGAACCGCCGTGCCGAGGCCGTCCGCGACCGCCTCATCGCTCATGGCGTCAATCCGGCCGTGATCAGCACTGCCGGCTTCGGCGAGAGCAATCTGCGCGTTCCGACGCCGGACGGCGTCCGCGAGCCGCAGAACCGTCGGGCGGAAATCGAGCTTCAGTAACCGCCGGTACTTCCGATCCGGAAGAGCGCGGCCCATCGGGCCGCGCTTTTCTTTTGCCTTAGAAGGGCAGCAGTTCCGGCAGGACTCCCTCCAGGCGGAGGAGGGCGGTCTTGATCGCAAGCCCGCCGCCGTACCCGACCATGCTGCCGTCCGCGCCGATGACGCGATGGCAGGGGATGACGATCGGGATCGGGTTGCGGTTGTTGGCGCGGCCGACCGCGCGCGAAGCTCCGGGCTGGCCGATTCGGCGGGCAATGGCCCCGTAGCTTACGGTCTGGCCATAGGGAATCTCCAGAAGAGCGGACCAGACCGTCTTCTCGAAGGCGCGACCCGCCGGCCGGAGGGGAAGCTGGAACACCCGGCGGTCGCCGGCAAAATACTCCTCGATTTGCCTTGCCACCTCCGCAATGGCCGTCGCATCCCAGCGGATCGCGGGATCGTGCCTCAGCATATCCGTCTCGTCCGCGAAATTGAGGCGCGTCAGCGTGCCGTCGTCCTCGACGACGGCCGTCATCGGCCCGACGGGCGTGGGGATGCTGCCGGCCCAGTGCGTCATGGGACCACCTCCTGAATGTCCCGATGGTAGGCGGCGCCCGCCCCGAGGTTCAAGTCCGGCACGGTCCGGTCATTCGCCCGCGGCGATCCCCTCCCGGCGGGGATCGGCGCCGCCGATCAAGATCCCGTCGGCCAGGATATGAATGGCGTGCAGTCCGCTGTTCAGGTCCGTCACCGCCACCTCGTGACCCAGGGCCGACAGGGCAGGCTCCAGCGCGGTGGCGCCGGTGCCGGTCTCCAGCTCGGTGCGTCCGTTCCGGTTCACGACATGCCCCAGCGAAATCGCGTCCTGGACGTCGAGCCCCCAATCGATGACGCCGACGATGGCTTGGGCGACATAGGGAATGATCCGGCTGCCGCCGGGCGAGCCGATCGCAAGGAACGGCTTCCCGTCGGGGCCGAACACGATCGTCGGCGCCATCGAGCTGCGCGGCCTCTTGCCCGGCTCCACCCGGTTGGCGACGGGCCGGCCATCCCGCTCCGGGCTGAAGGAGAAATCCGTCAGCTCGTTGTTGAGGAGAAAGCCCCGGACCATGAGCTGCGAGCCGAAGGCGCCCTCGATCGTCGTGGTCAAGGAGACCACATTCCCCTCCGCATCGACGACCGACACGTGGCTGGTGCCGGGCCGCTCCTGCGAACGGTCCGGCGCCAGGGCGGGACCGTTGTGCCAGGGCGGATTTCCCGCACGGACAGGAACCTCCATCGCGCGGTCGGGCCTGATCTCCTGGGCCCGGATCATGAGATAGGTGTCGTCGAGCAGGCCTTCCGACGGCACCGGCACGAAGTCGGCGTCGGCCATGTAAAGATCCCGGTCGGCATAGGCCAGCTTCGAGGCTTCGGCGAAAAGATGCCAGGCCGTCGGGTCGGCGGGCGAAAGCTGGCCGATCGGGAAATGCTCCAGGATCTGCAGGATCTGGCCTACCGTGAGGCCGCCCGAGCTCGGCGGGCCCATGCCGCAGACATCGAAGCCTCGGTACTGTTCGCAGACCGGCGGCCGTTCCACGACGCGGTAGCCGGCAAGGTCCTCCTCGCTCAGCAGCCCGGGGTTCCGCGGCGCGCCCCGGACCGTGGCGACGATGTCCCGGCCGATCTCTCCGGTATAAAAGGGCGCGCTGCCGTCCCGGGCGATGATCTTCAGCGTCTCGGCGAAATCGGGATTCCTGATCCGCTCGCCCGCTTCGAGCGCCCGGCCGTTCGGGAAGAAGTAGTTGCGGGCCTCATCGAACGTCCTGAGCGCTTCGCCCTCAGCGCCGGACAGCAGCCCGGCAAGGCGCGGCGACACCTCGAAGCCGTTCTCCGCCAGGGAGATCGCGGGGCCGAACAGCCTGTCCCAGGGCAGCTTCCCGTATCGCCGGTGGACCGTCTCCAGAAGCTTCAAGGTTCCGGGCGTGCCGACGGACAGACCGCCGACCACGGCGTCGCGGAAGCTCATCTCTTCGCCGCTGTCCGTCAGGAAAAGGTCGCCCCGTGCGGCAAGCGGAGCGGTCTCTCGCCCGTCGAAGGTGGTCGTCGAACCGGTGCCGACGTCGTAGTAGACGAGGAAGGCGCCGCCGCCGATGCCCGAGCTTTGCGGCTCGACCAGGTTGAGGACGAGCTGGGTTGCGATCATCGCGTCGGCGGCGCTGCCGCCTTCCTTCAGGATCTCGACGCCCGCCATGACAGCGAGCGGGTTGGCGGCCGCGACCATGAAGTTCCGGGCCTCAACCGCCTCCTTCGGGGTCCAGCCGGTGGCCGGCTCCGGTTGCAGGTCCTGCCCGCTCTCAATCGTGCCGGGCTCAGTCGTCTCTTGGGCCGTCCAAGCGGCCGACAGCGGGGCGAGCAGCAGTGCGATGATGAGGATGAGGCGCTTCATTTTCCTCCTGCCGGCGTGCGGTCCTTTGTAGATCGAGAACAAATCGGTGGTCCGATTGTTCTTCTGTGGCCGGATCCTCGGCAGCAAACCCGGATTATGCCGATGCCGCAAGGTCGGGAGCACGGTCGGCTTGCCGGGGGCGCGGATACCCCTCCGGAGCCCAAGCCCATCTCGTCGTTCAACCGGGACAATCTCCTGGCGGTCTCGGCGACGGGCGTTTTCATCATCCTGCTGTTCGCAGCATTCTATCTGGCGCGGTCGGTTTTCATTCCGATCGCCGTCGCCTTCCTCCTCAACCTGCTGCTCAGCCCCTTCGTCCTGCGGCTCGAGCGGCTGCACATCCCGCCTCCCGTCGGCGCGGCGATCGTTCTTCTGACCGCGCTCGCCATATTCGGCGGAGCCGTCTGGTCCCTTTCCGGTCCTGCGGCGGACTGGATTGCCCGGGCACCGCAGACGCTGGACGACGCCCGGGACAAGCTGCGCGCGGTTCGCGAAGCGGTCCGGGGTATGGAGGAGGCGACCCGGGAGATCGAGAACGCCGCCGACCAGTCGGGCGCGGTCGAACCGATGCCGGTCGTCGTCCAGGGGCCCAGCATCACCTCCGTCTTCGTCAGCGGCACGGCGCGGGCGCTGGCCTCCGTCGCGGTGACGCTTATCCTGCTTTACTTCATGCTCTCGTCGGGGGACCTGTTCCTGCGCAAGCTGGTGAAGGTGCTGCCGCGGCTGCAGGACAAGAAGCGCGCGGTCGAGATCGTGCATCAGGCAGAGCGCGACATCTCGATGTATCTGGTGACGATCACGGCCGTGAACATCGCGCTCGGGCTCGCAACCGGTCTCGTACTGCTGTGGTTCGGACTGCCCAATCCGTTCCTCTGGGGGGCGATGGCGACAGTCCTGAACTTCATCCCCTATCTGGGCTCGATGACGGCGCTGGCCATCATCGCCCTAATCTCGGTGCTGACCTTCCCGACCGTCGGCCAGGCATTGCTGCCGCCGCTCGTCTTCTTCGGCCTGAGCTCGCTCGAGGGACAGTTCCTCACGCCCATGCTGCTGGGACGCCGCCTGACGCTCAACCCGGTCGTGATCTTCATCGCCCTTCTGGTCTGGGGCTGGCTCTGGGGCATTGCCGGCGTCCTGATCGCGGTCCCGCTTCTCGCTGCGGTCAAGATCTTCTGCGACCATCTGGAGCCGCTGACGCCGGTCGGCGAATTCCTCGGCCGGCGCGAATGAGCGTCTTCGGGCGCGATCAGCAGCCGCGCCCGGCCCAACTTCGCCGATCCTCCAGCACCTTTTTCAGCACGGCGGGCCGGTCGGTCATCAGACCGTCCACGCCCAGGTCCAGAAGGCGGTGCATCTCCGCCGGATCGTTAATCGTCCAGACATGGACCTGAAGTCCTAGCCGGTGGGCGGTCCCGACGAAGCTGCGGTCGACGACGCGCACGCCCCGCCAGTGGGTCGAAACCTGGACGGCGGCCTCGGGGAACTCCGTGCGGACCGGAATCCCCCAGCTGCGGAAACGCAGCCGCGCCACGGCGTTCGGTCCCATCGATGTGCACAGCGCCGGGCCCAGCGCGGCGCGGATACGGGCGGTCCTGGCGTCGGAGAAGCTGCCGACGCAAACCCGGTCGACGGTCCCGGTCCTGGCCAGAAGGTCGGGGAGCAGGGCCGCCGCCCGATCGCTCTTCGGGTCGATGTTGATCCGGACGTCGGGCCAGGCCGTCAGCAGGTCCTCGAGCCTCGGTATCGCATGGCCCCCGGCTAGCCGGACGGACGCGATCTCGGACCAGGGCAGATCGGAGATCCGGCCCGGACGGTCGGAGAGCCGGTCGAGCGTATCGTCATGGAACGCCACAAGGACGCCGTCCGCGGTCGCCCGGGCATCGGTCTCGAGATAGCGGTAGCCTAGGCCGACCGCGTGCTCGAACGCCGCCATGGTGTTCTCCGGAGCGGCCTCGGTGCCGCCCCGGTGGGCGAAGGCCAACGGCCCGGGGTGGTCCAGATAGGGGAAGCGGCGGAATTGCATGCCGACGACGGAGGGCTTCAGAGAAACTCCAGGACTTCATAGCTGCCGTCCCAGATCATCCGCAAGGCCACGTAGACGATCACCAGCAGGCCGACATAGGCGATCCAGCGATAGCGGTTCAGCAGCCGGGCGACCAGGGTGGCGGCAAAGCCCATGAGCGCGACCGAAAGCGAAAGGCCGATAACCAGGACCCAGATATGTTCACGCGCGGCCCCCGCCACCGCGAGCACGTTGTCGAGCGACATCGACACGTCGGCCAGCACGATCTGGACGACCGCTTCCTTGAAGGTCTTCGGCCTGGCCTTCGCGCCTTCCGAACCGTCGCCCGCGGGAGACGTTGCGGCTGCGTGCTCCGCCCTCTGTTCGCGCAGCTCGCGCCACAGCTTCCACGACACCCACAGCAGAAGCAGCCCGCCGGCCAGCAGCAGTCCGACGATTTCCAGAAGCCGGGTCGCGAAGATCGCGAAGAGGATTCTCAGCGTGGTCGCGGCCAGGATGCCGATGATGATGGCATTCCGCCGGCGGTGCCCCGGCAGGCCGGCCGCGGCCATGCCGACGACGACGGCATTGTCTCCGGCAAGCGCCACGTCGATGGCGATCACGGATAGCAGGGAGGTGAGCTCGCTCACCGTCAGCCAGTCGAACATGGGAGGGGTGCGTCCGCAGGAAATGGGAAGGGGCTGTTCAACACTTAGGCGCGGCGGACTTGTGCGGGAAGGCCCGCCGGATGTTCGGGCCGGAACGCTCCCGCCTCAGAAGCTCGGCGGCGTGCAGGCGGAAACCATTTCCGCCTCCGTGTCCCCGACATTGCGGAACCGGTGGGGATGGCGGCTGCTGAAGTAATAGGCGTCGCCGGGGCCGAGAACCCGGCGCTGGTCGCCGACCGTGACCTCGATCCGGCCTCGGATGACGATGCCGCCCTCTTCGCCCTCGTGCCGCAGAGGGGTCTTTCCGGTGTCGGCGCCCGGCGCGTAGCGTTCGTGGAGGATCTGGAGGGCCCGTCCGGTCAGGTCACGCCCGACCTGGCGGTAGGAGACGGCGCCGTCGACGATTTCGACCAGCTCGGCCGCCGTGAAGAACACCTTTTCCCGCTCAGCGTTCTCTTCGGCGAAGAAGTCGGCGAGGCTGACCGGGATGCCGTCCAGCACCTTCTTCAAGGACCCGACGGACGGGCTCGCGCGGTTCTGCTCGATGAGTGAGATCGTCGCGTTCGACACCCCGGCGCGTTTGGCGAGTTCGCGTTGCGATAGCCCGTGTATTTCCCTCAAGCGTCTGAGCCTGGAGCCGATGTCGAGCGCATCGGGGCCGTTCGGGGCGGGACGGGTCTCGGTCATGCTGGTATTGAACCTCCGGCAGGGGCGGGATCGCCCTTGGCGTCTCCGTCGATTGTGTTCGATATTCTGAACATGCAAGGCGCGCTATGCAAGAAATGTACGTAAAAGATGGCCGTGCCGTAGGGACGCTTGTCCGATTTTCCGAACACGCATAAGGTGGTTTCGTTCGCCAACCCGAGCATCGAAGAGGTATCCCGATGGACGACGCGATCGTACCGGCTCAGACGACCGAGCCCGTGCCGAACAACCTTGAACCCTTCTGGATGCCGTTCACCGCGAATCGGCAGTTCAAGAAGAACCCGCGTCTCCTGATCGGTGCGAAGGGCATGTACTACACCTCGCACGACGGGCGGCAGATCCTGGACGGCGCGGCCGGCCTGTGGTGCGTGAACGCCGGTCACAACCGGCCGAAGATCGTCCAGGCGATCCAGGAGCAGGCGGCGAAGATGGACTACTCGCCCGGCTTCCAGATGGGCCATCCGCGGGCCTTCGACCTGGCGGCCAGGCTGGCATCCCTCATGCCCGGCGATCTCGACCACGTGTTCTTCACGAACAGCGGCTCGGAATCGGTCGACACCGCGCTCAAGATCGCGCTTGCCTATCACCGGGTCCGGGGCGAGGGCTCGCGCACGCGCCTCATCGGGCGCGAAAAGGGCTATCACGGCGTTGGCTTCGGCGGCATCTCGGTCGGCGGCATCGTCAACAACCGCAAGCATTTCGGGACGCTGCTCGCCGGCGTCGACCATCTTCCGCACACCCACAATCTGGAGCGGAACGCCTTCACGCGCGGCCTGCCGGAGTGGGGTGCGCATCTGGCCGACGATCTGGAGCGTATCGTCCAGCTTCACGACGCGTCGACGATCGCCGCCGTGATCGTCGAACCGTTCCAGGGTTCCGCCGGCGTCATCCTGCCGCCCAAGGGCTATCTGGAGCGCCTGCGCGCGATCTGCGACAAGTATGGCATCCTCCTCATCTTCGACGAGGTGATCACCGGCTTCGGACGCCTCGGCAAGCCATTCGCGGTGGACTATTTCGGGGTGCAGCCCGACCTGGTCACGACCGCGAAGGGGCTGACCAACGGTGCCGTGCCGATGGGCGCGGTCTTTGCCCGCAAGGGCATCTACGAGGCATTCATGCAGGGGCCGGAGGAGGCGATCGAGCTGTTCCACGGCTACACCTACTCGGCCCATCCGCTGGCCTGCGCCGCGGCGCACGCCACGCTCGACACCTATACCGAGGAAGGGCTGCTCGAACGCGCCTCGGGCGAGATCGGCCGCTACTTCGAGGACGCGATCCACAGCCTGAAGGGCGAGCCCAACGTCATCGACTTGCGCAATCTCGGCCTCGTCGGGGCGGTCGAGCTCGAGCCCATCCCGGGCAAGCCGAGCAAGAGGGCTTTCGAGGTGTTCCTAAAGTGCTACGAGAAGGGGCTCCTGGTCCGCACGACCGGCGACATCGTCGCAATCAGCCCGCCGCTCATCATCGAGAAGGGCGAGATCGACCGGCTCGTCGAGACGATTCGCGAGGTTCTGCGGACCGTCTGATCCGGCCGCCTCCGGCCCGCGGCACTGCCCGCCGGGGGCCGGAGGCACCCGCCGATGCTGCGGGTGCGACGATTGTTCCCGGTCGGATTTCCCGGAGGCGGAATTAATCTTCTTGGCAAAGCCCCGCGCAGGTTCTTACATGGTAGGATCTGAGGAGGGCCTCCATGCGCATAGAAGCCAAGCTATCGCACAGCATCATCATCCGTTGCGATTGCGAACGGACTTTCAATATTCGCAGGCTGGGTCCCAGCGTCGAGTGCCCTCATTGCGGGACGACGGCGTTGAGCCCGGACCTAGTCATGGAATGGCACCTGTCCCGCGGCAAGAAGGTGAAGACCGACGCCGCGTGACGCCCACGCTACCGGTCGCATGACCGGTCAATCGGGAATCAGCATGCTGGCGCTAAGCGCCGGCATGCCCGACCGTCCTAAAGCAGGTCGCGCAGGCGATACCAGGCCATCGCCAAGACCAGCGCCGGCATCCTGAAAAGCCTTCCGCCGGGGAAGGGCCGATGGGGAATGCGGGCGAAGACGTCGAAACGCTCCGCCGTTCCGGCGACGGCTTCCGCCATCAGCTTGCCGGCCAGACCGGTAAGCGCGACACCGTGGCCGGAGAACCCGTGCGCGAAGTACACGTTCGGCGCCACCCGCCCGAAATGGGGCGTGCGGTTGATGGTGATGCCGACGAAGCCGTGCCAGCAATACTCGATCCGGACATCGGCAAGGCTGGGGAAGAACTTCAGCATGGTGCGCCGCATGACCCGCTGCATGTCGGGCCGGTTGAGGTTCGAATAGCTGACCCCGCCGCCGAACAGCATCCTCTTGTCGGCCGAAAGCCGGTAGTAGTTCAGCACGAAATTGATGTCGGCCACGGCCATGTCGCCCGGCAGCACCGCCGCGGCGCGGTTTTCGCCCAGCGGTTCGGTCGCGATCATGTAGGTCGAGACCGGCATGATCTTGGGCCGGACGATGCGGTCGACGTCCGGTGAGATCCGGTTCAGATAGGCGTTCCCGGCAAGGATGACGTGGTTCGCCGTGACCTTGCCGCGGGCGGTGTGGAGGACGCAAGGGTCGCCCTGGTCCAGGCGCTGCACCAGGCTGTCCTCGTAGAGACGGGCCCCGGCTTGCCGCGCCGCCTCGGCCAGGCCCAGCGCATAGTTCAGCGGGTGAAGCTGGCCGCTGCCGGAATCCAAGAGGCCCCCGACATATTGCTCGCAGGACACAAGCTGCCGTGTCTCGGCGCGGCTCAACATCCGCGCCTGCTCATAGCCATAGGCGCGCCATTCGGCCAAGGTTTCGCGAAGCTCGGCCACGTGGCGCCGTTTCAGCGCCGCCAGGATGTAGCCCCATTTCAGGTCGCAGCGGATGTCGTGCCGGGCGACCCGGTCGCGCAGAAGGCTCTTCGCCTCCTCGTTCATGTCCCAGAGCTTCCGGGCGTCGTCCTTGCCGACCCAGCCCTCGAGCTGCGCCATCGACCGGTTGTAGGCCGTCACCACCTGTCCGCCGTTGCGGCCCGATGCGCCCCAGCCGATCCTCTGGCCCTCCAGCAGGATGACGTCATAGCCCCGCTCGGCCAGGTGTAGCGCGGCGGAAAGGCCCGTATAGCCGCCGCCGACCACGGCGACGTCGCAGCGTGCCTCTCCCTCGAAGCGCGGGAAGGGCGCGTGCGGATTGGCGCTGGCGGCATACCAGGAGCGGACGTGTTCGGTCATGCGAGTTGGATAATCGTTAGAACGGAATGACCACGGCCCAGTCCACGTCGTGCTCCGATCCTTCCGCCTGCAGTCCGACGCCGGAGCAGGCAGCCAGCAGCAGGCAGAAGCCAAGAAGGATCGGACGCGCCACGAAGGTCCCCCGGCGGGAGGAGGCGGAGAGGCGGCAGGGTCGCCGCACTCTAGTGCCGCCGCCGGGCTGCGTCCAGCGGTGCCGCGACGCAGGCCCGGCCCGCCCGCCGGCCGCTAGACCTTGTTCAGATACCACTCGTACTCCAGCGCCGTGATCTCTGCGAAGAACTTGTCCCGTTCAGCCCATTTCAGCGCCAGGTAGACGTCGACATAGCGCTGTCCGAAATACTCGCGGAAGAACTCGCTCTCGGCCATCAGGTCCAGCGCGACGATCCAGGACGAGGTCAGCACCGGGTCCACCTTGCTGTAGGCGTTTCCGGTGATCGGCGGGCCCGGATCGATCTTCCGGGTAATGCCGTAATGGGCGGCAGCCAGCACGGTCGCCATAACCAGGTAGGGATTGGCATCCGCTCCCGCCACGCGATGTTCCACTCGCCTGTCTTTCGCCCCGCTGGGCGGGATGCGCAGCGACACCGACCGGTTGTTGACCGCCCAGGTCGGGGCGTGGGGCGCGTAGCTGTTCGGCTGGAAGCGGCGGAAGGCGTTCTGGTTCTGGGCGAAGACCGCCATGCTTTCGGCCATGGTCGAGGCGAGGCCGCCGATCGCGTGGCGCAGCGCGGGTGTCCCGGCCGGGTCCTCTGAGGCGAAGATGTTGTTCCCGTCCCGGTCCAGGATGCTCAGATGGATGTGGAAGCCGTTGCCGGCCAGGTCCGGATAGGGTTTCGACATGAAGGTCGCTTCGACCCCGTGGTTCTGCGCCACGCCCTTGACCACGCGCTTGAACAGCAACGCGTCGTCGCACGCCTCCAGCGCATTCGCCACGTGCTGCAGATTGATCTCGTACTGCCCGGGCGCATATTCGGAGACGGCCGACTGGACCGGAATGCGCTGGATCTTGCAGGCCTCGCTGATGTCGTGCAGCAGCGCATCGAAGTCATAGAGCTCGTCTATGCCGTAGACCTGGGTGGTGTTCTGCCGCTTACCGCTGACCGGGCTCACCGGCGGACGGGGCATCCCGTTCGGATCGCGCTCGCGATCGATCAGGTAGAACTCCAGCTCGATCGCGACCACCGGGAAAAGCCCGTCGTCGTTCAGGCGCTTCAGCACGTTCGCCAGCACCGTCCGGGGATCGGCAAAGAAGGGCGAACCGTCGGTGTCCCGCATGGTGAGCAGCACCTGACCGGTGGGACGCGCCAGCCATGGAACCGGGTCCAGCGTCTCGGGCACGGGAAAGCAGTCCCGGTCGGCATCCCCGTCGTCGAGGCCAAGGCCCGTTTCCTCGACGGTGGAGCCCGTGATGTCCGTTGCGAACAGCGATCCGGGGAAGGTCACGCCTTCGCGATAGAGCTTGGTCAGCCCGTCAACGGGCAGCTTCTTGCCGCGAAGGACGCCGCAGGCATCCGCGATCAGGCAGTCGATCTGTTTGACGTCGGGATGTTCCTTCCGGAAAAGTTCGGTCTCTCTCAAGAGAGAGGCGTCGACAGCGTTAGCGGCGAAATCCGGCATTTAGTTTCAGGAAATTGTTTCGATTGCTACCATCGTGATCCGCCGCGGCGGGCGGGTCAAGCCGCCTCCCGACCGATCATGACGGCGCGATGTCGGGCACCCCGTGACGGCGCCCTGGTGATCATGCGTCGACGGGGCTGGCGCCGCCGTCGCTACGCAGCCATAATCCAGGCATCTGCAACAGCGATATGGGCGTGCCTTGAGTGCCGATGGCAGTAAACTGAACCAATTGGAACAGTTCATACACGGGCACCACATCACCGAGGTCGAGTGCCTGGTGCCGGACATGAACGGGATTGCCCGGGGAAAAATTCTCCCCGACGAGAAATTTCTTCGCAGCCTGGATCACCGGGGGCTGCGCATTCCCGAATCGATTTTCATCCAGACCGTTACGGGCGAATATCCCGACAAGGAGGATGTGACCGACGACGCGTCGATCGACGTCTACATGGTGCCCGACCCGGATTCGATCCGGCCCGTGCCCTGGTATGACGAGCCGACCGCCCAGGTCATCTGCGACTGCGTCTACGCCGACGGGAAGCCGGTCGAGATTTCGCCGCGCCACGTCCTGCGCCGTGTTCTCGCCCTTTACGAGGAGCGGGGCTGGCGGCCGATCGTCGCGCCGGAGCTCGAATTCTTCCTGGTCAAGACCAATACCGACCCCGACTACCCGCTGGAGCCGCCGCTCGGTCGTTCCGGGCGGCCGGAAACCGGCCGGCAGGCCTTCGGCATCGACGCGGTGAACGAGTTCGACCCGATCTTCGAGCAGATGTACGACTGGTGCGAGGCGATGGACCTCGACGTCGACACCCTCCAGCACGAGGCGGGCGCGGCCCAGATCGAAATCAACTTCAACCACGGCGATCCGCTCGACCTCGCCGACCAGGTTCTCCTGTTCAAGCGAACGATGCGGGAGGCGGCCCTCCGTCACAACGTCTACGCCACCTTCATGGCGAAGCCGATGCAGCGCGAGCCCGGCAGTGCCATGCATCTGCACCAGAGCGTCGTCGACGCCGCCACGGGCAGGAACCTGTTCGCCGACGAGAACGGGGAGAACAGCGAGCTGCTGCACAACTTCATCGCCGGCCTGCAGAAGTTCATCCCGGCGGCGATGCCGCTCATGGCGCCGAACGTGAACTCCTACCGCCGGCTCGATCCGGACAGCGATGCGCCGATCAACGTCCATTGGGGCTACGACAACCGCACCACGGGCTTCCGCGTGCCGGTGTCCGAACCGCAGGCCCGCCGGGTCGAAAACCGGGTGGCCGGCGCGGATGCCAACCCGTATCTGATGATCGCGGGCTCCCTGGCCTGCGGCTATCTGGGCATGGTGAACCATCTGGAGCCGTCGAACCCGGTCATGGGCAGCGCGAAGCGCCTGGCCTTTACGCTGCCCCGGCATCTCTACGACAGCCTCAGCAAGTTCTCGTCGTCGAAGCCGCTGCGCGACGTGCTGGGGGACAAGTTCGTCGACGCCGTCTGGTACGTGAAGATGGCGGAATACGACGCCTGGCACAGGGTCATCAGCTCCTGGGAGCGAGAGAACCTGCTGCTGAACGTGTGACGACGCAAGGTTCGGGCAACGAAACGGGGGCCGCCGGCCCCCGTTTCCAATTCGGGCCTGTGCGTGAAACCGGCCCCGGCGGTCAGACCGCCTTGGGGAGCAGGCTTCCGATCTGCCGGCGGGCGGCATCGAGCGCCTGCCGACGGAGCTCGGGGGAGATATTGACCCCTTCGGCGCGAATGACCGTCACGTCGGTCACGCCCATGAAGTTCAGGATCGCCCTCAGATAGGGCTCCTGGAAGTCCAGGGCAGAACGGTCGCCGGAATAGATCCCGCCGCGGGAAGAAACGATGATCGCCTTCCGGCCGCCGGCCAGGCCCTCCGGCCCGTTCGCGGTGTAGCGGAAGGTGCGTCCGGCCCGGGCGATGCGGTCGATCCACGCCTTCAGCTGGGTCGAAACCGTGAAGTTGTACATCGGGGCGCCAATGACGACGACGTCCGCGGCAAGGAATTCGTCGATCAGGCGGTCGCTTAGCTCGATTTCGGCCCGCAGTTCTGCCGACACCGGAACGTCCTCGCCCAGCCGCACGAGCTTCAGCAGTTCGTTCGAAAGATGCGCCGGCGGTTCGGCGCCCAGGTCGCGCCGGATGATCTCGACCGCGGGGTCGAGCCTGCGCCATTCCTCGACGATGAGCGAGGTGAGCTGGCGGGAAACGGAGACTTCCGCGAGCGGGCTGGAATCGATGTGAAGAAGTTTCATTTGTCGATCGAATGGGGGCTGTTTCCAAGAGCGCTCACGAGGAAATGCCTTTTCGGCGCCCGCCCGGGTAGACCGTCGGAGTGGACTGATCGTTCTGCAGATAGGACAATCGCCTTCTGTCGGTCCTTTCCGGACCGGCGGATGTAGCGAAGGAGCAGGCCCATGACGGTGGCGGGGCGGGTCATTCTGGTGACGGGAGCGACCGGCGGTCTCGGCAAGGCGGTGGTCACCTCCGCCGCGGCGGGAGGGGCGACGGTCCTGGGCGTCTCGCGATCGTCGGGCATCCGCGCCGATGTCGGCACCCCGGAGGGGGCGCGGTCCGCGGTCGAGGCGGCCGTGGCCCAAGCCGGACGCGTGGATGCGCTTGTCCATCTGGTGGGCGGCTATGCCGGCGGCCGGACGGTCGCCGACACGGACGACGCCCTCTGGACCTCGATGCTGGACGTGAATCTGAACGCCGCCTTCTACATGACGCGCGCAGTCCTGCCCCATCTGATCGGCTCCGGCTGGGGACGCATCGTCACGATCGGTGCGCGCCTGGGTGTGGAGCCCGGTGCCCGCGCCGCTGCCTACAGCGTCGCCAAGGCAGGGTTGATCGCGCTGACCCGGGCGATCGCGGCGGAAGTTCGGGACGCGGGCGTGACCGCCAACGCCATTCTACCCAGCATCATCGACACGCCGGACAACCGGGCCGCGATGCCGTCCGCGGATTTCTCGAAATGGGTCCCGTCGGAGAGGATCGCGGCGCTGGTGCTCTGGCTCCTGTCCGACGAGGCCGCGGACGTGAACGGCGCCACCATTCCGGTCTATGGGCGCGCGTGACCGCTTGCGCCCCGCGTGACGGCCTTCCTTCCTTTTCGTCGGCATCGATGCAGGATCTGAACGATCTCTACTACTTCGCGCAGGTCGTCCACAGGGGCGGCTTCGCGGCCGCCGGCCGGGCGCTCGGCATTCCGAAGTCGCGGCTCAGCCGGCGCATCGCCCTCCTGGAACAGCGGCTGGGGGTGCGCCTGATCCAGCGATCGACGCGCCGTTTCTCGGTGACCGAAATCGGCCAAGCCTATTATCGCCATTGCCGGGCGGTCATCGCCGAGGCCGACGCCGCCCAGGCCGTTATCGACAGCATCCGGGCGGAGCCTCGGGGGCAGGTGCGGGTAAGCTGCCCGGTGCTCCTGGCCGAGACGCGGCTGTCCCAACTCCTGCCCGGTTTCATGGAGACATATCCGCGGGTTCGGGTAGTCCTGGAGGCGACAAACAGGCGCGTCGACGTCATCGAGGAAGGGTTCGATCTGGCGATCCGCGTGCGTCCGACGCCGCTCGAGGACTCCGGCCTGGTGATGCGCTCGTTCGGCTACACCCGGCTGATCCTGGTGGCCAGCCCGAAGCTGTTGGACCGAAAAGGACGGCCGCACGAGCCGGAGGATCTGAGTGCCTTGGAAAGCCTGGGCATGACCGCACCGGACGGGCGCCATGTCTGGCAGCTCATCGGGCCGGATGGCGGGGCCCGGCAGATCATCCATCATCCGAGACTGATCACGGACGATCTGATAACCCTTCGCGCCGCCGCCATGGCCGGACTTGGCGTCGTGAGCCTGCCGGAATACCTCTGCCGAGAGGAGATCGAGCGGGGCGGGTTGGAGGTGGTTCTGGATGCCTGGTCCCCGCCGCTGGGCAATGTTCACGCGGTATTTCCGTCGAGACAGGGGCTGCTGCCCGCGGTGCGGGTGTTCATCGACTATCTTGCCGCCCATCTGCCGAAGGTGCTGGCACAGGTCGAAGGCGGGCCCGCGGTGCCCGTCGCGCCGGGCGGGGACCGGATCGAGCTGATCCCCGGGGAATGACGGATGACCATCATCCTGCCATCGTTGCGGCCGACGCCGCTTCCGAACATTCGCGCCGGCGGCGCGTTCGATGACCGCTGCGCCGATGGGTCGGCTACCGGATAGGGCGATGGCAAGGATTCTACTGTTCGGAAATCTGAATCGGGACCGCCTGCTGCGGCTGGATCGGCCGGTCGTGCCGGGCGGGCGCCTTTCGGGCGTCTCCGAAGGCCACCGGCTGGGCGGCGCCGGCGCCAATGTCGGAACCGCGCTGGTCTGGGCGGGGCACCAGGTGCGGGTATGCTGCGCGATCGGCAGCGACGAGGCGGGCGACTGGCTGCTGGAGCAGGCGAGGGCGCAAGGACTGGAAGTTGACTGGGTCGACAGGCGGGCGCCGAACACGGCGGAGGTGCTGATCCTCCGCTCGCCCGGAGGGGAACGGACCATCCTGAGAATCGACGCGCCGCCCCCCTTCGTGCCGGCACCCGACTTCGACCCCGACGGGTTCGACTGCCTTTTCGTCAACTCGCAGTCGGCGGAAGTCGCCGCCGTTATGAGGCGCGCCGCCGGCCGCGCCCTCGTCGTGGCCCAGATGCCGCGGGTCCCCCTTGGCTCCTGGCCGGCGCATATCCTGATCGCGTCCGAGGACGACCTGCCCGCCCGGATCGCCGCCGATCCTCTGGCCGCGGGCCGGGAGCTGGCCGGCGACCTTCTGCAATGGGTAATCGTGACGAAGGGGGTGAGGGGAGCCGTCGCCTACGGGGCGGAGGGCATCGTTTCCGTGCCGGCCTCGCCGGCGGTGCGCGTCGTCGATACGACCGGCGCCGGCGACGCCTTCGCCGCGGCCGTGGTGACGGGCGCGCTTGCCGGCTGGCCGATGGAGCAGATCCTGGCCGAGGCGAGTTGCTGGTCGGCGCTCGCCATCGCAAGCCCGACCTCGCTTCCGCCGGAAAGCCTCCGCGCCCGACTCAAGAGCCGGTTCGGGCGGCCCGACGCTTCATGAGGTCCCGCCCGCCGGCATGCCGGCGGCGGCCACGTTCGGGGAGGCCAGGAACTGCGCGCGGGTAAGCGCGAAGCGAAGCGACGGCCGGCCGCGCTCCAATTCCCGGCCCGCCGGGAGCAGCCCCAGCTTCTGCGCGACGCGGATCGAGCGGACATTGTCCGGATCGATGCTCGCGATGATCTCGTCCAGACCCGCCCCCAGGAAGCCGTGTCGCAGGACCGGCAGAGCGGCTTCGGTGGCATAGCCGTTGCCCCAGGACGACCGGTTGAACCGCCAGCCGATCTCGACCTCCGGCCCCGTGCAGGCGCGCGGGATCAGCAGGATCCAGCCGAGAAACCGGTCCGGCCGCGCCCTGTCGAAGACCGACCAGTAGCCGAGGCCGGGCGGGTAGCTGGTCGTGATCCTCTCCTTGATGAAGGCCCGGTGCAGCGCCGGATCCGACCACGGCCCGTCGATGTAGCGCACGACTTCCGGATCCCTGTCCATCTCCAGGCAGGCATCCAGATCCTGCATGCCCCGCCGGCGCAGGAACAGCCGTGGGGTTTCGAAGACCGGCAGTTCGTTCATGCCTTGGTCGGGCATCCGCTTCCTCCGGGGGGCAATGGCCGCCGATTCAGTCAAGCACCTGCGAGACCTTCCGCAACTCGTCGACGAACCTGGCGATGCCGGCGCGTCTGCTCGCCTCGTCGGGGACACGGAGGAGCGAGGAGGGATGCACCGTGGCCATGACATGGACGGCCAGGTCGGACTGCAGGAACATGCCACGGTCCCGGCTGACCCGGAAGTCCCGGCCCAGCAGCGCCTGAGCCGCCGTCGCGCCCAGGCAGACGATGGCCTTCGGCGCGATAAGGGCGATCTCCGCCTCCAGCCAGGGCTTGCAGGCGCGGATCTCGCCGGCGTTCGGCTTGCTGTGGATGCGGCGCTTGCCCCTGGGCTCCCATTTGAAGTGCTTGACCGCGTTGGTCACATAGGTCCGGCTGCGGTCGATCCCGGCCTGCTCGAGCGCACGGTCGAGGAGACGTCCAGCCGGGCCGACGAAGGGCTCGCCGGCCTGGTCCTCCTGGTCCCCCGGCTGCTCACCGACCAGCATCAGCTCCGCATCCGGCGGGCCGGCGCCGAACACGGTCCGGGTTCCGACGGCGTGGAGAGGGCAGGCGGTGCATTCCGCCGCCGCCCTGCGCAGCGCCGGAAGATCGGCGCCGGGTGGAATGAAGCGCGCCGCCGTCCCGGCCTGGGGCTCGGGGCGTCGCGCGGGCGCGCTGCCGGTGCGCGTCTTGTCCATGCGACCGAAACAAGGGCGGGGATCCCGGGTTCCGGTCGCGAGCGCTGGGACGGTGACCGGATTTCAAGGCGGGCGGCGCATTTCCCTTGGCGCGGGGGCCCGATCGGGTGTATGCGGCCAGCCCCCTTCGATCCCCCCGAGTGAGCGACGCGTCATGGCACCCCTGTCTTGCGGACTGGACTTCGGCACCTCCAACTCGACCGCCGGACTGCCCGCGGCCGGCGGAGGTCGCCTGGTTCCGCTGGAGGGCGAGGCCACGACCTTGCCGTCGGCCATCTTCTTCGACTTCTCGACCCGGGAGGTCCTGTTCGGCCGGGAGGCGATCGACGCCTATATCGGCCATGGCGAAGGCCGGTTGATGCGGGCAGTGAAATCGGTTCTGGCGACGGACCTTATCGACCAGGACACCCAGCTCGACGACCGGCGCATCTCGTTCCAGGAGGTCATCGCCCTGCTGCTCCGGCGGATCAAGGAGCGCGTCGATCTTGCCGCCGGATCGCCCGTCGATGCGGTCGTCCATGGCCGGCCCGTGCATTTCGTCGACGACGATCCGCCGGCAGACGCGCGCGCCGAGGCGGTCCTCGAATCGATCGCCCGGTCCGTCGGCTTCCGGGAGGTGTCGTTCCAGTTCGAACCGATCGCGGCGGCGCTCCATTACGAGGCCCAGATCGACCGGGAGGAACTGGCCCTGATCGCCGATATCGGCGGCGGCACCTCGGATTTCTCGATCGTCAGGATCGGTCCCGAACGGGCCCGTCGCGCCGACCGCAAGGACGACATCCTTGCCAATCAGGGCATCCGCGTCGGCGGCACCGATCTCGACCGGCTTCTCAGCCTGGAGACGGTCATGCCGCTCCTCGGCTATCGCTCGGCGATGCAGCGCCGCGACCTGACGGCGCCTGGCAGCTATTTCCGCGACCTTGCGACCTGGAGCAAGATCAACTTCCTTTACGCGCGCCGTGTCATTGCCGAAATCGTGCAGGTCAGGCGCGAGGCCCGGCACCCCGAACTGTTCGACCGGCTCCTGACGGTGGTGGAGAACAATCTGGGCCATGCCCTGGCGCTGGAGGTCGAACGGGGCAAGGTCGCGCTGTCCGAAGCGGAGGCCACGACCATCGATCTTTCCGCCGTCGAGCCGGCGCTCGGCGCGCGGATCGATCGTGCCGATCTGGCGGCCGCCATTGTCGAGCCGGTGGAGCGGGTGGCGGGTTGCGTCCGGGTCTGCCTTGACGAGGCCGGCCTCCGGCCGGGCGCTATAGACACCGTGTTCCTGACCGGCGGCTCGACCCTCGTTCCCGCGATCCGCGAGGGGATACTGGCGACGGTGCCGGAGGCGAGGGCGGTGGATGGCGACCGGTTCGGGTCCGTCGGGCTCGGGCTCGCGATCGAGGCGGGGCGCCGCTACGGGCAGGCGTGAGGCGGGCCGCATCCCCGACGCCCGTCAACTCGCCCCTCTCGACAGAGGCCGGGCGATTCGGGCAAAATCGATCCCATGTCGTCGACTTCGAAGACATCGCTGCTCAACAGGAACCGACGGTCCCGCCGGGCCGATCTGATGATCCTGTGCGCGCGGATCGGCTACAACCCCCCGGCCGTCTGACCTCCCCTGCGTGGCGCGACGCCCGCGCCGGACGCAACAGACTCCCCTGATCCCAAGACTTCCGAACGCCGGGAAGAATCATGACTCATATCCAGCGCAGCGCTGCCGAACTGCGGCAGATCAACACCGCCCATCATCTTCCGCCCTTCACCGACTACAAGAGCCTCGCGGCCGAAGGCGGCAGCCGCATCATCACCAAGGCCGACGGGGTGTGGCTCTGGGACTCCGACGGCGCGAAGATCATCGACGGCATGGCCGGGCTCTGGTGCGTCAATGTCGGCTACGGGCGCAGGGAGCTGGCCGAGGCCGCACACCGGCAGATGCTGGAGCTGCCCTACTACAACACATTCTTCAAGACCGTGACGCCGCCGACGGTCGAGCTGTCCCGCAAGCTGGTCGAACTGACGCCCGAAGGGCTGAACCACGTCTTCTACGCCAGCTCCGGGTCGGAGGCGAACGACACCATCGTCCGCATGGTGCGCCATTTCTGGAACCTGAAGGGGAAACACCGGAAGAAGACGATCATCGGGCGCAAATACGGCTATCACGGATCGACCATGGTCGCCGTCTCGCTGTGCGGCATGGATGCGATGCACGGCCAGGCCGACCTGCCGTTCCCGGGCTTCCATCACGTCCTGCCACCCTATTGGTACGACTTCGGCGGCGACCTCGATCCCGAGGCGTTCGGCCTCAAGGCCGCCCGTGCGATCGAGGACCGGATCCGCGAGCTGGGGGCTGATACCGTCGCCGCCGTGATCGCCGAGCCGATCCAGGGCGCGGGCGGGGTGATCATTCCGCCCGCCAGCTACTGGCCCGAGCTGCAGCGGATCTGCCGCGAGCATGACGTGCTGCTGATCGTCGACGAGGTCATCTGCGGCTTCGGACGCACCGGGCACTGGTTCGCCTCCGATCTCTACGACATCAAGCCCGACCTCATGACGCTGGCGAAGGGCATCACCTCCGGCTACGTCCCGCTCTCTGCCGTCATGGTCGGGGACCGGGTCGCCGAAACCCTGATCGAGGAGGGGGGCGAGTTCTTCCACGGGTTCACCTATTCCGGTCATCCAGTGGCGGCCGCGGTGGCGCTGGCGAATATCGAGATCCTGGAGCGGGAGAAGCTGATCGACCGGGTCCGGGAGCGCACGGGCCCCTATCTCCAGCGGAAGATGCGCGAGACTTTCGAAGGCCATCCGCTGGTCGGGGAGGTGAGGGGCGTCGGCTTCATCGGCGGGATCGAGCTGGTCGCCGACAAGGCGACCCGGCAGCGCTTCCCGAACTATGGCGAGGTCGGGACCCTGTGCCGGGATCACTGCTTCCGCAACAACCTGATCATGCGGGCCGTCCGCGATACGATGGTGTTTTCCCCCTCCCTGACCATGATCGAGGAGGAGATCGACGAACTGGTCGCGCGCGCGAAAGTTGCGATCGACGCGACCGCACGCGATCTGGGCAGGCTTTAAGAACGAAGCGACCGGCTTTCCGCCCGCCCCGGCGGGCGGGAGCCGGGGCCGTCCGTGCTGCTCCGCAAATTCCGCGGGAAAACCCCTCGTAGCGGGCCGTTGACAAGCGGCATCCCGCTCGGTTTCATGCCGTAAATCGGTCAAACTAGCTGTCGCGACAATGGCCGGTGAGCCTACCGTCGGCGGCCCACAGGGACGGTCCGATAACAGTCGAGGGGAGAGTCAGGTATGTTCCGGAGATTCACGGCGCGCCCGTCGCGGCGGCAATTCGTCAAAAGCTCGGTCTCGGTCGCCGTCACCCTGCCCATGCTGCCTCAGTTGGCCATGGCGCAGAACCGCCAGGTGAACGTCTACAATTGGGACACCTATATCGGCGAAACGACGCTGGACGATTTCGCCAGCGCGACCGGCATCAACGTCCAGTACGATCTCTATGCCGATAATTCCGAGCTTTTCGCCCGTCTCCGGGAGGGCAATCCCGGCTATGACGTCATCGTCCCGACGAACGATTTCGTCTCGCGCATGATTCTCGCGGGAATGATCCAGAAGCTGGACCATTCCCGCATTCCGAACTTCAAGAATCTGGCGCCTCGCTTCCAGGACGGCGAGTTCGATCCGGGCCGCCAGTACTCTGTGACCTATTTCTGGGGCACGATCGGCATCGGCTATCGGAAGTCTGCGGTGAGCCAGGTGCCTGATAGCTGGGGCTACGTCCTGGGCGACCAGAGCGGCGAGTATGCCGGGAAGATCTCCTGGCTCAGCGAGCCGTCGACCATGATCCAGATGGCGCTGAAATATCTCGGCTACCCCCTGAACTCGACCGACATGGGGCAGCTCAAGGAGGCCGAGGCGGTCCTGACCCGGGCCAAGAAGAACGTCCGGGCGATCGCGGGCGACAATGGCCAGGATCTGCTGCTCTCGGGCGAGGTCGATCTTGCCGTGGAATGGAACGGCGACGTCGCCGCAGTCATTCCGGAGGACGACGACATCTCCTATGTCCTTCCGAAGGAGGGCGGCCTGCTCTGGCAGGATGCCTTCTGCATCCCGACCGGCGCGCCCAATGTCGAGGAGGCTCACGAGTTCATCAACTTCATCCTTGAGCCGGAAGTCCACGCGGCCTGTGCCGAGACGACCCAGTTCTCGCTGCCCAACGAGGCGGCGATGAAGCTGATGCCGGCGGAGTATCTGGAGAACGAGGCGATCTTCCCGCCGGAAGAGACGCTCGCGAACTGCGAGACCGCCCAGTATCTCGGCGAAGAGATCGCCCGATTCTACGACGAGGCTATGACGCGCATCCGCGCCGCCTGACCGCGAGCCGGACCGTGGGGGCCGGGCTGTTCCCGGCCCTCGCGGCCATCCGACGCCCGGGACGATGGAACGGGGTTTCGTCCCGGCGGCATGAGATTTTCATCGGGGACAGGCTTTCGTGGATAGCTGGAAAAACAATCGCGGTCTGTTTGCCATCCTCACATTGCCGGCAACGCTCTGGCTCGCCGCATTCTTTCTCGTTCCCCTCGGGTTCGTCTGGCTGATCAGCTTCGGCGAGAAGCAGGGCATCGTCGACATCGCGCTGACCTGGACGCTCGACAACTACCTGAGGGCGCTGGATCCCCTTTACCTGGGCATCCTGTTCCGCAGCGTATGGGTCGCCGGTATCGCGACCCTGATTTGCCTCGTCGTGGGCTTCCCCGTCGCGCTGGCCATCACCTTCGCGCCGGCCCGCTGGAAGCCCATCCTTCTGCTGCTGGTCATTCTGCCGTTCTGGACCAACCTTCTGATCCGCACCTACGCCCTGATCGCCGTGCTGCGGACCCGGGGCTTCATCAATTTCGGCCTGGAATGGCTTTGGGAGAAGGCCAGCGCGGTCATCGCCTTTCTGGGCATGGATCCGACGCCGATCCTGGGCGAGAGGTTCCAGGCCTTCGACATGCTCTACAACAGCGGCTCTGTGATCTTCGGCCTCGTCTACGTGCATCTGCCGTTCATGATCCTGCCGCTCTATGCGGCGTTGGAGCGGCTGGACAAGTCCTACCTGGAGGCCAGCCTGGACCTGGGCGCAGGCCAGTGGCGGACGCTGTTCTCAGTCACCGTGCCGCTGACCTTGCCCGGCATTCTTTCGGGCGTCATCATCACCTTCATTCCGGCGCTCGGCGCCTTCCTGACGCCGGATCTGCTCGGCGGGCCCGACAGCCAGATGATCGGCAACCTGATCGAACGTCAGTTCAAGGCCGCGAACGACTGGCCGTTCGGTGCCGCCCTGTCGTTCCTGCTGATGTACGTGACCTTCTTCGTGCTCGCGCTGAGGGCGGTCGGATCGAGCCGGCAGGCGCGCATCGCCGCAGCCGAGGCGGAATAGACCATGGCGATCTTCAAGACGCGGGACGCGGCGGGGCCGCTGGAATACGGGCGACGGCTCTCGATCAGGACGATCGTGGCGCTGACGCTCATCTTCCTCTATGCGCCGATCGTCACGTTGATGGCCTTCAGCTTCAACGACAGCCGGCGCAACATCGTCTGGCAGGGCTTCACCTTCGAATGGTACGGCAGGGCCTGGAACAATGCCCGGCTGTTCGAAGCCTTCGCGAACAGCCTGCTGATCGCGGCCGTCGCCACGGTCCTTGCGACCGTCATCGGGACGATGCTGGCGATCGGGCTGTGGCGTTTCCGGTTCCCCGGGCGGGCGGTGCTGGAAGGGCTGACCGCGCTGCCGATCGTGATCCCGGAAATCTGCATGGGCGTGGCCATGATGGTCTTCTTCGCCCGCGTGCAGTGGCCGACGGATCTGCCCTATCCGCTGAACCTTGCGTCGATCATCGTCGCCCATACGGCGTTCTGCTTCCCCTTCGTCGCGGTGGTGGTCCGCGCCCGCATGGCAGGCTTCGACCGAAGCCTGGAAGAGGCGGCGAAGGACCTGGGCGCGAGCGAGTGGGCGACCTATCGTGACGTGATCCTGCCCTATCTCAGGCCCGGCATCGTCGCCGGGGCGCTTCTGGCGTTCACGCTGTCGCTCGACGACTTCGTCATCACCTTCTTCACCTCGGGTCCCAACACCATGACGTTCCCGGTGCTGGTCTATTCGATGGTACGGTTCAGCGTGACGCCCGAAGTGAACGCAGCCTCCACGGTCCTGATCGTTCTGACGGCCCTCGTTACGGTTCTGGCGATGACGCTGCAGTCACCGACCAAAGCCGCGGAAGACTAGGAAAGACAACGGCCAGACATGACGTCCTCCCCGATCATCCGATTCCAGGACATCACGAAACGTTTTCCGGGCGGCGTCACCGCCGTCGACGGGGTCAGCCTCGACATCGCCAATAACGAGTTCTTCGCCCTCCTGGGGCCGTCCGGCTGCGGGAAGACGACGCTTCTCAGGATGCTGGCCGGCTTCGAGATGCCGACCGAGGGGCGCATCCTGCTGGACGGGCAGGACCTGACCCGGATCCAGCCGAACCGGCGCCCGGTCAACATGGTCTTCCAGAGCTACGCCGTCTTCCCGCACATGACCGTGGGCGAGAACGTCGCCTATGGCCTGAAGGTGACCGGGGTGCCGAAGGCCGAGATCGGGCCCCGGGTCAAGGAAGCGCTGGAGATGGTGAAGCTCGGCCATCTGGCCGACCGCAAGCCCGACCAGCTCTCCGGCGGCCAGCGTCAGCGCGTCGCGCTGGCGCGGGCTCTGATCAAGCGGCCGAAGGTGCTCCTGCTCGACGAACCGCTGTCGGCGCTCGACAAGAAGCTGCGCGAGAGCATGCAGCTCGAACTCGTGCGTCTGCGCAACGAGGTCGGGATCACCTTCGTGATCGTCACCCACGACCAGGAGGAGGCGATGAGCATGTCCTCCCGGATCGGCGTGATGGAGGCCGGGCGGATCACCCAGATCGGCGCGCCGACCGAGATCTACGAGCATCCGCGCTCCCGCTTCGTTGCGGACTTCATCGGCTCGATCAACCTGTTCGAAGGGCGCGTCGCGTCGGTCTCGGACGGGGTCGTACTGGTGACGAGCGACGAGGCCGGCTGCGAGATCGCGGTCGAGGACGGGGAAAACCCGTCCGTCGGCAGCACGATCCATGTGGGCGTGCGGCCGGAAAAGCTGACCGTGGTCCGCGGCGAGGCGGCCGGCAGCGGCAACGTCAACAGGATCGCGGGCGAGGTGCTGGAGGTCGCCTATCTGGGCGAACGTTCGGTCCTGCACGTCCGCACGCGCGGCGGTAAGGTGATCAAGGTCAGCCAAGCGAACGACCGGCGGACCGGTGCCCCGCATCTCGCCTCCGGCGACCCGGTGCACGTCACCTGGGCGCCGTCCAGCAGTATTCTCCTCAGCAGCTGATCCGGCCGGTAAGGCGCCGGCGGCCCGTGCCGCCAGCTCCCGCGCGCGAGCCGCAGGCGGTCCCCGCGATGGTGCCGGTTCGAAGACATGCGTGGCGCGCATGGCAGTGCCGGCGTGTCGCGACGAGGTAAGATTGTTACTCGATTGCTATATGTTGTGCATCCGCAACAACGATCGAGGACATCGTGTCTCTTCTGACCGCACTCAGCCTTTTCCGTCTCGGACCCATTTTCACGCTTCAATATCCCGACACAAGAAAGTCTTCGCGGCGACGCTGATCCCGCTCGTCTGCCGAAAGTAAAGCTTCGCTGGAACTGATTTCGGTCGCGGGCTACCCTTTCGGCATCGAACGTCAAGCGACAGGGATCTGCCGACCGATGCCGACACCGGCCAGCAACGGTTTCGTTATGCCTGCCGAATGGGAACGCCACAGTTGCACCTGGATGGCGTGGCCTTGCCGGGAGGAAGTCTGGGGTGAGCATCTGGAAGCTGCCCAGGCAGCCTATGCCGATGTCGCCAAGGCGATTGCCGATTTCGAACCCGTCTCCATGATCTGCAGGCCCGAGGACGTCGCCGAGGCGTCGCTCGCCTGCGGCAACGGCGTCGAGATCCTGCCCATGCCGATCGACGACAGTTGGGTGCGCGACAGCGGCCCCACCTTCGTCGTCGACCGGAAGGGCAGGCTTGCCGGGGTGGACTGGCAATTCAACGCCTGGGGCGAAAAATATCTCCCTTATGACCAGGACGCCCAGGTCGCGCGTCGCATCCTGGAGCATGTGGGGGTCGAGCGTTACGAGGCGCCCTTCGTTCTCGAGGGCGGTGCCATCCACGTGGATGGGGAAGGCACGGTCCTGGTGACGGAGGAATGCCTTCTCAACCCCAACCGCAACCCGGGCATGACGCGGGAGCGGATGGAGGAATATCTCCGTGCCTATCTGGGGGTCGAAAAGGTCATCTGGCTGGCCCGCGGCCTTCAGGATGACGAGACGGACGGGCATATCGACGAGGTTGCCTGCTTCGCCAGGCCCGGTGTCGTCCTGATGATGACGACCGCGGACAAGACGGACGGCAACTACGACGTCATGCAGGAAAACCTGGAACGCCTGCGGGCCGAGACCGATGCGAAGGGACGGCCGCTAGAGATCGTCGAGTTGCCGCAGCCCGCGCGCCGGGACTATCCCGACGGCCGTCGCATCACCCTGTCCTACGCGAATTTCTACATGCCGAACGGCGGCATCATCATGCCGGCCTTCGACGCGGCGGAGGACCGGGCCGCCTTCCGCATCATGCGCGATACCTTCCCAGACCGGACCGTCATCCAGATCCCGGCGTCCGAGATCGTCTGGGGCGGCGGCGGCATCCACTGCATCACCCAGCAGCAGCCGGCGGTCTGACCGCCGGCCGGTCCTGCCCGCTTGCGACGGAACGCCGCTTTGCATTGCAGGCGGCGTTCCCCACATTTGCGGCGGTTCTTCCCGCGAAGCCTTTCCCATGACCGGACACACGCAGTTCACGGAAATCGACGAAGCCGCGATCAGGGCGCTGGTCGAAACCTTCTATGCCCGGGTCATGGAGGATCCGGACCTGTCCCGGCCGTTCGAGCGGACGATCGGTCCCGTTGGCGCCCCGGCCTGGCGGGAGCATTTCGACACGCTGTCGGATTTCTGGTCCTCGGTCATGCTCAAGACCGGCCGCTACCACGGCAATCCGATGGGCAAGCACGCGCGGGTCGAAGGCATCGAGCCCGGGCTGTTCCAGATCTGGCTGCGGCTCTTCGACCGGACGGCCGCCGAGCTGTTCGTCGAACCGATCGCGGCCGAGTTTTCGTCCCGCGCCCACCGCATCGCACAGAGCCTTCAACTCGGCCTCTTCTTCCGGCCCGAGCGCCCGGCCGGAAATCGGCAGGCTCCCGCCGGGTGAGGAAGGGCGTGGGGCGGCCCGCGATTTCCCGAGATCACCACATCGTCTTCGAGGCGCGCTCGGCCCAGCTCCGGTCGTATTCCTCCCCGTCGAATGCCGCTGGCGTCATGGCCGCCAGGATCTTTCCGGGGGTGGCAGGGTGCGGGGATCGACGTGCCGCGACGGATCCCACAGGCCGGAGCGGATGATCGCGCGGGCGCACTGGGAATAGACTTCGCCCACCTCGATCGCGATGACGCTGCGCGGCGCCTTGCCGTCGACCGCGAAGGACTCCAGGAGAGCCGGATCCGTTTCCAGATGGGCGCGGCCGTTGACCCTGAGCGTGATGCCGACCCCCGGGATCAGGAACAGGAGCGCGACCCGGGGATCGCGCAGGATGTTGCGCAGGCTGTCCACCCGATTGTTGCCCAGCCGGTCCGGCATCATCAGCGTATGCGGGTCCACCACGCGGACGAAGCCGGGCAGGTCGCCCCGGGGCGAACAGTCCAGGCCCTCCGGGCCCGAGGTCGCGAGGGCGACGAAGGGCGACGCGTCGAGGAGCGACCGGTATTCGGGCGTTATCCGGTCGGCGACTTTGGCCAGGGATGCCGGCCGCATCGGACCGTAGATCGCTTCCAGTTCCTCGACGGTCTCGAGGCGTGCCATGACGAAGGCTCCGTTCGCTCGAAGGGACGCCGGCGGGACGCCCGGACCCCTGGGCATGGGCGCAAGTCCGGGCGTCCTTTCCGGCCGTCTCTAGTGCAGTTCGATCCAGACCGTCTTCAGGTCGGTGAACTTGTCCATGGCATGAAGCGACTTGTCGCGGCCGAAGCCGGACTGCTTGAAGCCGCCGAAGGGCGTCGTGATGTCGCCGCCGTCGAAGCAGTTGACCCAGACCGAACCGGCCTTCAGCCCGCGGGCCGCCTTCATCGCCTTGTTGATGTCGGTCGTCCAGATGGCGGCGGCCAGGCCGTAGATCGTGTCGTTGGCGACGCGGATCGCCTCGTCCTCGTTCTTGAAGGTCAAGGTCGACAGGACCGGCCCGAAGATCTCCTCGCGGGCGATCACCATGTCGTTGGCGACGTCGTCGAAGATGGTCGGCTCGATATAGTAGCCGCCGGTCTCGGACAGCGCGCGTCCGCCGCCCATCTTCAGGGTGGCGCCGGCCGACTTGCCCTTCTCGATATAACCCAGGACCCGCTGCATCTGCTTCTCGTCGACCATGGCGCCCATGGTCGTCGCGGGGTCCAGCGGATTGCCGGGGGCCATCTTGCGCCCCCACTCCATCACCTTCTCGAGGAACGGCTCCTTTATCGATTCGTGCACCAGCAGACGCGAGCCCGCGTTGCACACCTCGCCCTGGTTGAAGAAGATCCCGAAGGCGGCATTCTTGGCAGCGACATCCAGGTCATGGGCGTCGGGCAGGACGATATGCGGGGTCTTGCCGCCGCATTCCAGCGAGACGCGCTTCAGGTTGCTCTCCCCAGAATAGCGCATGAAGTACTTGCCCACCTCGGTCGATCCGGTGAAGGCCACGGCATCGACATCCATGTGCCGCCCGATCGCCTGGCCCGCTTCCTCGCCGAAGCCGGGAACGACGTTCAGGACGCCGTCGGGAATGCCGGCGGCCGCGGCCAGCTCGGCCAGGCGCAGGGCCGTCAACGGCGACTGCTCCGCCGGCTTCAGCACCACCGAATTGCCGGTCGCCAGCGCCGGCCCCAGCTTCCACGCCGCCATCAGCATCGGGAAATTCCATGGGACGACCGCGCCGACGACGCCCACCGGCTCGCGCAGGATCAGGGCGACGACGTCCTGCGAGGTCGGCGCGACCTCGTCATAGACCTTGTCGATCGCCTCGGCGTAGTAGCGGATGCAGTTGACCGTGGCCGGAACGTCGATCGAGGTCGAATCCGCGATCGGCTTGCCCATGTCCAGGGTCTCGAGCAGCGCCAGCTCCGTCGCGTGTTCGGCGATCAGGTCGGCGAAGCGCAGCAGCACGCGCTTGCGCTCGCGCGGGGCCATGCCCGACCAGACGCCGCTGTCGAACGCCTTGCGGGCGGCACGGACCGCGCGGTCCACGTCTTCCTGTTCGCCGCGGGCGACCTGGGTCAGCACGCGCCCGTCCACCGGGCTTACGCAATCGAAGGTCCGGCCCGACGCCGCGGGAACGAACTGCCCGTCGATGAAGCACTGGTTGCGGTAACTGAGCTTTTCCGCCTTGGCACGCCAATCGTCGAAGGTGAGCGCTGCGGACATTGGAATCCTCCGTTGAAATGCCGTCATCCGGACCGTGGCCGCGCCAGTCTAGGCGGTTGCGGCCGGATGGTTAAGGATGGGGAGCGGCGCGGGCGGTGCCGCCCCTCCTGCGTCAGGCGGCCTCGATCGTCAGGCGGTCGGCGCGCCATGCGCCCGGCCAGACTTCGGCACCGCCTGCGCGAAGCTTGCGCACCGTGTCCACCGGCAGGTCGGCCGCGACAAGCATCGGTCCGTCGCCGTCATGGCTGTCGGCCGGCGCGATCTCGGCAAAGCGGCCGTCGAAGCCCAGCGCCTCTTCGCAGGGCACGAAGACCGCGGCGCCGGAGAAGTTGGTATCGCCATTGACCGGCCCCACCGACCCGACAGCGGCGATGATCGCCTGCAGCTCGACCGCCCGCGCCTTGGCGCAGCCGAAGACGCGATGGTACCCGGAAGGCTTCGCCGTCATCGACGGGACCAGCAGGATGTCGATCTGGCGATCGGCGATGGCTGCGGAAAGGGCGGGCAGTTCGCTGTCCAGGCAGATCAGGATGCCGAGCTTTAGCCCGCGCCAGGAGATCACGCGGAAGACCGTCCCCGGGACCAGGCTCCAGGCCTCCGGATTCTTCTCGCTAGGGGTAAGGCAGAGCTTGTCCTGCCAGACGGCGCGGCCGTCCTCGAAGAAAAGGGCAGCCCGGTTGAAGAAGCCGCCCTTGCCGTCCGCGACCGGCAGCGTCCCGGGGAGGAGCGCCGTTCCGTACCGGCGGGCGAGGTCCGCGAGCGCGGGCAGCGCCCGGGCGCCCTCCGCCGCCATCCAGGCGACCTCCTCGGACGCCTTCAGCCCCGCCGGCTTGTAGTGCAGCCACTGCGCCGAGCTGAACTCCGGCATGACCAGCATCGCGGCATGCCTGTCCCGCGCTTCGGCCAGCTTTCCTTCGACCAGGTTCAGCCAGTCCTCGATGCTGCCGACGGGTCTTGCCATGTTGGTCGCCCAGAGGGCGATCGTGGGATTGATGGTCATGCTGCTCCAGGGAGTTTGGGGCGCCGGGCAATTCTCTCGGCGCCTCTCCCCGTCCGGGCGGCCCGAGCGGGGAGAGGCCGTCGCTATCAGGAACGCAGCCGCGTCCAGACGCGGTCACGCAGCTCGATGGCTTCGACCGGGCAGTTCACCGTCGGGCGCAGCCGGTCGGCGTATTCGGCCGGCATGTTGACCGCCGGGTCGTCGCGCAGCGCCGGGTCCAGGAACGCCTCCGACCCGTCGATCGCGTTCATGTAGCCCGTGTAGTTCGAGGCGATGGCGATGTTTTCGGGATCCATCATCCAGTTGATGAAGGTCATCGCGTTCTCCGGGTTCGGGGCACCCTTCGGAATCGCGAAATTGTCGTCGAAGACGGTGATCCCTTCCTTCGGATAGACATAGACCGCGGTCGGCAGGCCTTCCTTGGTGCGGTGGGCGGCGCCGTTCCATTGCATGTGGGCGACGACCTCGCCGGCGATCATCCGCTCGATCGTGCCGTCCGAGTTGTAGAGGGCGACAGCCGGCTTCTGCTTTTCCAGAAGCTCCAGGATGCGGGCGGCGTCCTTGGGGTCGGTCGTGCACTTGTCGATGCCGAGATAGTAGGCGGCCGCGTCGTAGACCTCGACCTGGTCGTTCATCAGGGCAAGCTTGCCGGCGAACGGACCTTCCGGATCGAAGAACGGCGCCCAGCTCTCCTCGATCGGGCCCTCGACCTTGGCGCTGTCATAGCTGTATCCGGTCGTGCCCCACATGTAGGGGGCCGAATAGGCCCGGCCAGGATCGAACCAGGGGTCCGCGAAGGTCTCCGAGACGTTGCCGAAATTCGGCATCTTCGACTTGTCGAGCGGCAGGAGCATGTCCTGCTTGATCATGATGTCCAGCATGTAGCTGGACGGCACGATGACGTCGTAGCCGGCTGCGCCCGCCTGCAGCTTGGCGAGCATCGTCTCGTTCGAATCGTAGACGTCCAGGGTGACGGCGATGCCGGTCTCCGCCTCGAACTTCTTCAGGAGATCGGGCGGATAGTAGTTCGACCAGTTGTAGAAGAAGAGCTGCTTGGACTGGGCCAGCGCCGGCCCGCTGGCGAGAGCGGCCAGGGCCGCCCCGGCCATCAGGGTGAGGGTCAGTCGACGAGCCATCGGATTGCCTTTGCCTCCATGTGTTGCGTGAACGGGCCCCGCCGGGCCGACCGGGCGTCAGTTGCGTGAGCGGCCGATCAGGTAGGAGATCGAGACGAACAGGATCGAGATCAGCAGCATGAAGGCCGAGATCGCGTTCACCTCGGGCGTCACGCCGATCCGGATCATGCCGTAGATGTAGACGGGAAGCGTCGTGGCCCCGGCCCCCGCCACGAAGAAGGTGATGACGAAATCGTCCAGGCTGATGATGAAGGCCAGCATCAGGCCCGACAGGATCCCGGGCCAGAGCAGCGGCAGCGTGATCCGCCGGAACGACGCCCAGGGCGTGGCATAGAGATCGGCGGCCGCCTCGGCCAGGCGCGGATCCATCCCCTCGAGCCGCGCCCGGATGGGCAGATAGGCGAAGGGAATGCAGAAGACGGTATGCGCCAGGATCACCGTCAGAAGCCCGTTCGGAATGCCGACCAGGACGAAGAACAGGAGCGTCGCGACCGCGGTCACGATCTCCGGCACCAGGAGGGGCAGGGCGATCACGGCGCTGATCGCTGACTGGCCGCGGAACTTCCTGTTCGCCATGCCGATCGCGGCCGGGATCGCCATCAGCGTCGCCGCCACCGATGCCACGACGGCGACGATCAGGGAATTGGCCGCCGCCCGGAGGATGTCCTTGTTCGAAAGAACGACTCCGTACCAGTCCAGGGTGAAGCCGGTCCAGATCGTGGCCGAGCGGTTGGCGTTGAACGACAGCCAGATCAGGATGCAGATCGGGATGTAGAGATAGACGAAGAACAGCCCGGCGCCCAGCCGCGTGCCGGGAAAGTTCCTGAGCGATGACGCCCGGCTCATTTCGCCACCTGTGGGGCGGACCGGTAGCGCAGCAGGTAGAGCATCATGGTCACGAGCACGAGAGCCAGCAGGGCGAAGGAGAGGGCCGAGCCGAACGGCCAGTTGCGGGAGGACCCGAACTGGTTCTGGATCAGGCTGCCGATCATCAGGCGCTTGCCGCCGCCGAGCAGCTCCGGCGTCACGTAAGACCCCAGGCACGGTATGAACACGAGCACGCAGCCTGCGGCGATCCCCGGCATGGCGAAGGGAACGATCACGTGGCGCAGCGCGCGCCACTTGTCCGCACCGAGATCGTAGGCCGCCTCCACCAGCCGGAAATCCAGCTTCTCCAGGCTGGCATAGATGGGCAGCACCATGAACGGCAGGAACGAATAGGTGAGTCCCACCGCCAGCGAGAAGTCGGTGTAGAGGAGGTTGAGCGGACCGCTGCTCAGCCCCAGCGCGCCGAACCAGCCGTCTATCAGCCCGCCGTTGCGCAGCAGCAGGATCCAGGCGTAGTTGCGGACCAGAAGATTGGTCCAGAACGGGATGGTCACCAGGAAGATCAGCCAGTTCCGCGTCGCCGGCGGCTGCATCGCCATGTAGAGCGCCGTCGGAAAGGCGATCACGAGGCAGAGGACGGTGGTGCCGATCGAAAGAAGGAAGGTCCGGACGAAGATCTGGGCATAGTCCGCATTGAGGACCAGGCTGTCGTCCAGGAAGTCCCGCTCGAAGAAGAACCGTTCATAGGCCTCGAGCGTGAAGGTACCCCAGGCGACGCTGCCGAATTCCCCCCTCTCCTGGACCGAGACATAGCCCATGAGCGCGAGGGGGATGAGGAAGAAGACCCCGATGAACAGGACCGCCGGCAGGATCATGCCGCCGGTACGCAGGACGGACGGCTTCATCAGGCCCGCCATGGTCAGTCCTCCAGGACCTGAACGGCCTCGGGCGCGACCTGCACGCGGACGGGCATGCCGATCTCAAGCGCGGGCAGGGTGCCGATTCTGTTCTGCAGGCGGGCGGTGATCCGCGTCCCTGTCGAGTCGAGCTGAACGTGGTACGAGGTGTCGGTGCCGAAATAGACGATGTTCTGGATCCGCCCGGAAAGGCCCGCGCCGGTCGCGGCGGAGACGCTCACATGCTCGGGCCGGAAGGCCAGCGTCACGGGGCCGGAGCCGGCCCCGTCCGGGGGAGGCGGGCCGATCAGCGTCTCGCCGCCCGGCAGGTCGTAGCGGGCGGCGGACCCGTCCCGGGATCCGACGGAGGCCGTCAGGAAGTTGGTCTCGCCGATGAAATCGGCGACGAATCGGCGGACCGGCCGCTCGTAGATCGATCGCGGATCGCCGACCTGTAGGATCTCGCCCTGGCTCATGACGGCCAGGCGATCCGACATGGTCAGCGCCTCTTCCTGGTCGTGGGTCACGAAGATGAAGGTGATGCCGGTTTCCGTCTGCAGGCGCTTCAGCTCGATCTGCATCTCCTTGCGGAGCTTCAGATCGAGCGCGGACAGCGGCTCGTCCAGAAGCAGTACGCGCGGCCCCGACGCCAGGGCCCTGGCCAGCGCCACCCGCTGCTGCTGCCCGCCCGAAAGCTGGCCCGGCTTGCGGTTCTCCATTCCCTTCAGCCGAACGAGATCCAGCATCTCGCCCACTCGGCGCGAGGCCTCATCCCGCGCGACCCCCTTCATCTGCAGCCCGAACGCGATGTTCTGGGCGACGGTCATGTGGGGAAACAGCGCATAGCTCTGGAAAACCGTGTTGACCGGGCGCCTGTGTGGCGGCAGGCCCTCGATCGGATCGCCGTAAAGAAGGATGTGGCCTTCCGTCGGCTCCTCGAAGCCGGCGATCAGGCGCAGCAGCGTGGTCTTCCCGCACCCGGAGGGCCCCAGAAGCGTGAAGAACTCGTTGTCGCGGATCTGGAGGGAAACCCCCTTGAGCGCCGTGACCCCTGCCTCCTGGCCACTTTCATAGACCTTCGTAATTGAAACGACATCAATGGCCGGTGTTGCTGGCGCCATTCGCTCCCTCTCAAGCCCCCGATCGCGTCTTCGGACGTAACCGACCCCACCTCGCGGCCGCGATTATGGGGAGCGCGCGCGACGCTTGGCAAGCGACGGAACCGGGCGGCATCGGCTTTTGCATCTTCCGCGAGAGAAATGGGCGGCCGCGACGCCGGGCCCCACGCCCCGCCGGGGAAGCGATCCGGCGACGGTTCTCGGCGGAACGGTCCGGTGAGAGGCGGATTCGGCCTATTCGGCCGGCGCGCCGGTCGACTCGCCCGCCTCGTCGAGGAGCGGATCGTCGTCGGCGACATGGCTTGGCCGCAGGAGGGCGTAGAGCAGGGCGATGGCCGCGAGAAGGGCGCCGGCCATGGCCGGCGCGCGCCAGTCGCCGCCCAGCACCCGGTTCACCAGGAGCGTCAGGCAGACCAGTGCGCCCAGGATGGGAACCGCGATCGGCACCTCGAAACCGCCCCTAGGTTCGCCGTGGCGCAGCTTGAGGATTACCAGGGCGTTGTTGACGATGACGAAGACCGTCATCAGCAGTAGCACGGTCGCCGAGGCAAGCTGGGCGATGTCGCCGAGCATGGCGAGCACGATCACCAGGAGCAGGATCACCGCAATGGCCAGGTGCGGCGTCCGCCGGTCCGGATGGACGCGCCCCAGCGCCTGCGGCAGCAGCCCCTGACGGGCCATACCGTAGGCCAGCCGCGATCCCATCACGTAGTTGAGAAGAGCGGTATTGGCGACCGCGAAAATCGTGATGGCGACGAACATGATCTCGGGGAACCAGGGAGCCGCCCGCCGGGCGACCTCCGCCAGCGGGCCTGGAACGGCGGCAAGTTCGCGCCAGGGCACGACCGAGACGGCGGTGACCGCCACGGCGACATAGATCAGCGTCGCCGAAACCATCGCCAGGATGAGGCCCAAGGGAATGTTGCGCCGCGGGTTCTTGACCTCTTCCCCGATGTTCAGGATGTCCTCGAAGCCGATGAAGGAGAAGAAGGTGAGGACGGCGGCCTGCATCACGAAGACCGGGCCCAGCGCTTCCGGCCCGCCTTCGGCGGCCGGCGGGATCTCAAGAAGATCGGCCGACCCCCAGTAGGGGAGGCCGACGACGATGATCAGCGCCAGCCCGGAAATCTCGATCACGGTGCATACGATGTTCAGCCACATGCTCTCGCGAATGCCGCGGAAGACGACGGCTGCCAAAAGCAGGAGGAACCCGATTGCCAGTACCGTGACCGGTACGTTTTCAAGCACACCCAGCCGTTGCAGGTTCGAGCCGACGACCCGGGACTGGGTCGCTATCGAGGTCAGGCCGGAACAGACGACCGCGAGGCCGACGACATAGGTGAGGAGCGGCCGGCCATAGGCCCGCTGCGTCACATAGGCGGCGCCGGCCGCGCGAGGATAGCGCGAGCCGATGCTGGCATAGGACAGGCCGGTCAGGAGTGCCGCGGTCATGCTGACCAGAAAGGCAAGCCAGACGGCGCTGCCCATCTGGCCGGCGGCTTCGCCCACCAGGCCGTAGATGCCGGCCCCAAGCATCCCGCCCAGCCCATAGAAGGCGACGTGATAGGCCGTCATCGTCCGGCGGAGGCGCGGCTCTCCGCCGGACTGCATTCCATCGCCGGCGGCCGGGCGCGGGTCGGCGGATTCTCCTGGCATCGCTGCGGGCCCTCTCTCGCGCTCTGGCTTTGAGGAACGGACGGACCGCGATGCGGCCGCTTGCGTCAACGCCTCTCGGCCACCGGATGTGCCCGGCCCGGCGGGAAGATCAGAGCTTGCCCGGTCCCTCGTCGGCGTCCAACTCGGCCGTCTGGTCCTCGTCCTCCGGCTCGTCGTAGACCAGCGGGTCTTCCGGAACGGTGCCCGTCTCCTCGGCCGCGCGCGCCTGGCGGCGGTAGCGGAGATAGCTGATCGGCAGCGTCGCGAGATAGGCGAGCGCCATCACGGTCAGCGTCTGCCAGGGGGCGCTGAACAGGGCCGCGATCGACAGGCCGAGCCCGACCAGCACCACGATCTGGAAGCGCTCCGGGATGCGCAGCTTCTTCAGCGAGAAGGTCGGCAGGTTGCTGACCATCAGAAGGCCGATGGCGGTCGTCCAGATCGCCAGCAGGACCGGAAACTCGGCCAGGACGGGGTCGGTCTGGAAGCTGACGATCACCGGCAGGAGCGCCAGTCCTGCGCCCGCCGGCGAGGGGACGCCAGTGAAATAGGCGCGCGCCCAGGCCGGCAGGTTGGACGATTCCAGGCGCACGTTGAACCGGGCGAGGCGCATGGCGGCGCAGATGCTGAAGGCGAGAGCCACGAGCCAGCCCAGGCTTCCCGCGTCGTTGAGCGACCAGAGATAGAGAAGGATTGCCGGGGCGACGCCGAAGCAGACGAAGTCGCTCAAGGAATCGAGCTGGGCGCCGAGCGGGGAGGACGCTTTCAGCAGGCGGGCGACGCCGCCGTCCAGGAAATCCAGGATGGCCGCGATCACGATTGCGGTCACCGCCAATTCCCACAGGCCCGCGACGGAGAAACGGATGGACGTCAGCCCGGCACACAGCGCGAAGGTGGTGAGCAGATTCGGAATCAGCCTGTGCACGGAAAGGCCGCTGATCCGCCTTCGGCGCGGTGTGCGGGAGGACGTATCGTTCATCGTCGGACCCCAAGTCGTGCCGGCTCGGTGCTCTCCAGATCGGCGATGACCGTCTCGCCGGATACCGTCTTCTGGCCGATGATGACCAGCGGCGCCACGCCCGGCGGCAGATAGACGTCCATGCGGCTGCCGAAGCGGATCAGGCCGTAGCGTTCGCCCGCGACCACGGGCTGGCCGGGTCGGAGATTGTTGATGATCCGCCGCGCCACAAGGCCGGCGATCTGGACGAACACGATGCGACGGCCGTCGGGCAGCAGCAGCGACACGGCGGAACGCTCGTTGTGGACGCTCGCCTTGTCCAGGCTGGCGTTGAAGAACTTGCCGGGATGATATTCCACGCGCTCGACGGTGCCGTAGCAGGGGACCCGGTTCACGTGCACGTCGAAGACGTTGAGGAAGATGGAGACGCGGGTCAGCTTCTCGTCGCCCAGCTCCAGCTCGGCCGGGGGCGCGGCCTCCTCGATCGCGCAGACGGTGCCGTCCGACGGTGCGACGATCAGGCCCGGCCGGGTCGGCACGACCCGGTGCGGGTCGCGGAAGAAGTATACGCACCACGCCGTCGCGATCAGGCCGATCCAGAACAGCTCCTCCGCCAGGAGTCCCAGAAGGATCGACGCTACGAGGAAGATGGCGATGAAGGGCCATCCGGCCTTGTTGATCGGTACCAGTACGGTATCGAAATAGGATTCCTTGCGTCGCGGCATGCGATCCAATCCGCTAGGTTACTGAAATGAACGGCCGATGTGCCGAAAGAGCCCTGCTTTATGGCCAGTCCATGTTCGGAAGCAAGGATTTCAACGCCCGGCGGGGGGATCCCGGTCGGGCAGAAAGGCGTGGAACCCCATCCATCCGCCCCCGGCCGCCTACCTGTCGTAGGAGATGAGCGAGATCGTCGGCACGTCCAGCTTCTGCCGGCCGCCCAGGAACGCGAGCTCGATGATGCACGCCGCCGCCCTGACGTCGGCGCCGACGCGTCGCAGGAGGTCGACCGAGGCGGCCATGGTCCCGCCGGTGGCCAGGAGGTCGTCCATGACGACGACGCGCTGGCCCGGCTTGACGGCCTCCGCCTGGATCTCGATCGTGTCGGTGCCGTATTCCAGGTCGTAGCTGTAGGCGATCGTGGGTCCGGGCAGCTTCCCGCGCTTGCGCATCATGATGAAGCCGAGCCCGAGCTCCAGCGCCAGGGGGGCGGCGGTCAGGAAGCCGCGGCTTTCGATGCCGATCAGCAGGTCAGGTTTCAGCGGACGGATCGCGTCGGCAAGCTGCGTCACGGTCTCGCGCCAGGCGGCCGGATGTGCCAGAAGCGTCGAGATGTCGTAGAACAGGATGCCTGGCTTCGGGAAGTCGGGAACGTGTCGGATATGGGATTTCAGATCCATGGGGAATGTCCTGGGCAGGGCCGGGGAGCGTTGGGCTGCGAGGGGACGGGGTTCGCGTGACGCATCGTAACCTCGCTGCAGCAAATGGCAATTCGCCCGGCGATTTCGACGCCGAACTGACCGACGAGAGCCTGGTCCTGCATCTGGCCGGAGACTGGACTATCGACCATGCGGGCGCGCTGGACGCGCGGCTGCGCGGGCTTTCCGTCCCCTCGGCGGTCCGCCGGGTCTCGCTGGATCTGGGGGAGGTGGAGGCGCTGGATACGGCCGGGGCGTGGCTCGTCCACCGGACCCGCCGGGAGTTGGAGGCCCGGGGCATCGAGGTCGAACTGCATGGGGCCGCAGGTGCGCAACGGACGCTGATTGAGGCGGTCGCGTCGCTCCCGTCGGAAGGAGAGCCGGAGCCGAAGCGCGCGAGCCCGCTGATCGACCTGGTCGCCCGGACCGGCGAGGCGACGATCGACCTGGCCCGGGAATCGGTCCGGCTGGTCGGGTTCTTCGGCATGCTGGCCATGAAGACGGCGCGGGTTCTCCTGCAGCCGCGCCGCCTGCGGCTCATCAGCCTCGCCTACCACATCGAGGCGACCGGCGTTTCCGCGGTCCCGATCGTCGGGCTTCTGTCCTTCCTGATCGGCGTCGTCCTTGCCTATCAAGGCGCGGACCAGCTCCGCCAGTTCGGGGCGGAGATCTTCGTCGTCGACCTGCTCGGCATCTCCGTCCTGCGCGAACTTGGCGTCCTCATGACCGCCATCATCGTGGCCGGCCGGTCGGGTTCGGCATTCACCGCGCAGATCGGGACGATGAAGGTCAACCAGGAGGTCGATGCCATGCAGACGCTGGGGCTGGATCCGGTCGACGTCCTGGTCCTGCCGCGGGCGTTCGCGCTGATGATCACCCTGCCGCTCCTGGTCTTCTTCGCCGATCTGGTCGCCCTCTTCGGCGGGGCGACGATGAGCAATTTCGTGCTCGACATCAGCTACGGACAGTTCATGCGGCAGTTCCAGTCCGCGGTCGATGTCGGCCATTTCTGGGTCGGCATGGTGAAGGCGCCGGTTTTCGCCTTCACCATCGCGATGGTCGGCTGCTACGAAGGGCTCAAGGTCGGTGGCAGCGCGGAAAGCGTGGGGCGGCTTACGACGGCCTCGGTCGTGCGCTCGATCTTCCTCGTCATCGTGCTCGATGCGGTGTTCTCGGTGCTGTTTGCGGTGTTGGGAATCTGATTTTGGTCGACGATCTTAAGGGTGCACACGCCAGCGACGGGAACGATGTTGCGATCCGGATCCGGGGCCTGCGCACCCAGTTCGGCCGGCAGGTCATCCATGACGGCCTGGACCTCGACGTCCGTCGGGGCGAGGTGCTTGGCGTGGTCGGCGGGTCCGGGACCGGCAAGTCGGTCCTGTTGAAGGAGATCATCGGCCTGGTCAGGCCCGCCGCCGGCACGATCGAGGTGTTCGGCGAGAACGTCGCCGCGACGGCCGACGAGGGGCAGAACGGCCTTCAGCGGCGCTGGGGCGTCCTGTTCCAGGACGGCGCCCTGTTCAGTTCGATGACCGTCGCGGAGAACATCGCCGTGCCCCTGCATGAGCATAGCGACCTGCCGCCGGCGCTCATCGCCGAGATCGCCCGCATCAAGGTCGCCATGGCGGGGCTGCCGCTCTCCGCCGCCGACAAATACCCCTCCGAGCTTTCGGGCGGGATGCGCAAGCGGGCCGGGCTTGCCCGTGCGCTCGCGCTCGATCCGGACCTGATCTTCCTCGACGAACCGACGGCGGGGCTCGACCCGATCGGGGCGGCGGCCTTCGACGACCTGATCAGGAATCTGCAGCGCAGCCTCGATCTGACGGTCTTCATGGTGACGCACGACCTGGACAGCCTCGCGGCCGTTTGCGACAGGATCGCGGTGCTGGTCGATCGGCATATCATTGTAGACACCATGGAAAACCTGATGAAGCTCGACCACCCCTGGATCCGCGACTACTTTCACGGACCGCGCGGCCGCGCCGCGCTGAAGACGTCGGAGCGGATCGAAGCAGCGGGCTGAACGCATGGAAACACGGGCCTCCTACGTTGCCGTCGGCAGCTTCGTGCTGCTCCTCATCGCCGCCTTCCTGGTGTTCGTCGTCTGGCTGGGGCGGGTCAGCTTCCAGGAATCGGCCGATCGCTACCTGATCTACTTCACGGGGCCGGTGACCGGGCTTCAGGAGGGCAGCGCCGTGCGCGTCCGGGGCATCCCCGTGGGACAGGTGGTCGACATGCGATTCGACCCCGACGACATCTCGCGGATCCGGGTCACGATCGAGGTCCAGGAGGACACGCCCATACGGGCGGACAGCGTGGCGACGCTCGACATCCAGGGCATCACCGGCGTTCCCTTCGTCCAGATCTCAGGCGGGTCGGAGGGCGCGCCCGCCCTGACGGTGGTGGGTGATGAGGAATATCCGATCATCCCGTCGCGCCCCTCGACGATCCAGGCGGTGGTCGAATCGGCGCCGCTCATTCTGGAGCGCGCGGTGCGCCTTCTGGCCGCGGCCGAGGGCTTTCTTTCCCAGGAAAACCAGGAGTCGATCAGCCGGACGCTGGCCAACGTCGCCGACATGACGACGATGCTGGCCGGGGAGAGCGAGCGGGTGCGCAGCCTGATCGGCAGCGTCGACGGGCTGGTCATGGAATTGAGGGTCGACGCGGCGCGGATCAGCGACCAGCTGGACGCGACGCTGACCGCGGTCAACGGGGATGCCCAGTCGATCAGCCGCGATGCGGCGGCCGCCGTCCGCGAGTTCCGCGCCCTTACCACGACGCTCACGCAGATTGCCGAAAAGGTCGACGCGACCGTCACCCAGATCGGGCCGAATTTGGCCCGGTTCTCGTCCACGGGACTGACGGAATTCGGCCTGATGGCGTCCGATCTTCGCGACCTTGCGCGCAATCTTTCCCGATTGACGGAGCGGCTGGAGCGCGATCCGTCGCGGTTTCTGTTCGGGGGCAGCAATCAGGGGGTGCCGGTTCGATGATAGGCCGTTCGACAACCAGCCGCCGTTCGGGCCGGCGCGCCGTCCTTCTTGGGGTGGCGGCGCTGGGGCTTGGCATTCTGTCCGGCTGCGGGGCCATTTCGATCCTGCCGCCGCCACCGCAGCTCTACACGCTGACGCCCAAGAGCACCTTCGATCCCAACCTCCCGCATGTCAGCTGGCAGCTCCTCATCGAGCAGCCGGTCGCCGCTGCCGGGCTGGACACGGTCCGCGTGCCGCTCAGCCAGTCGCCGATGACGCTCGACTACTATGCCGGGGTCGCCTGGACGGACCGGGCGCCCAGCATGGTCCAGAGACTTTTGATCGAAAGCTTCGAGAACTCGGGCCGCATCATTTCGGTCGGTCGGGAATCAATCGGCTTGCGTGGCGACTTTCTGCTGCAGACCGAGCTTCGCGAATTCCAGGTTGAGCAGTGGGACGCCGATGCCCCGCCGCGCGTCCGGGTCCGGCTGGGCATAAAGCTGGTCGAGATGCCGGACAGGTCGATCATCGCGGGCAACGCCTTCGAAGCGGTGGTGCCTGCCGCGTCGGATGGCTTCGCCGACGTGATCTCGGCGTTCGACACCGCGCTCGGGACCGTGCTGAAGGACGTCGTCGCCTGGACGCTCACGACCGGCCAGAGCCGGGTGGCGGGCGAGCCGAGATCCCTTTAGAAGCTGAAGCCCCATGGACCGGTCCCCACGGAAACTCACCCGGAAAGCAATGTCCAGTTCAGTCGCAAGGCGGGTCGGCCTGTCCGTCCTTGCCACCTCTCTTCTCGTTCCGCCGGCCGCGGCGGAGACCACGGGCCTCACGGTCGGAGCCGGGAGGCCCGCCGGCGTCTATCATCCGGTGACCGAGATCGTCGCCGGCCTGCTGACGGACGGGGTCGAGGGGCTCGATATCGGGATCGTCAGCACCGGCGGGTCCATGGAGAACCTGTCGCGCGTGGCGGTCGGGGATCTCTCCATGGGCATCGCGCGCTCCGACGTCCTCAACGATGCGCTTCTCGGCTTCGGGGCGTTCGAGGGCGTGGAGCCGATGTCCGATCTCCGCCTGCTCTTCGCACTTTATGCCGAGCCGCTGGTGATCATCGCCCGGGCCGATGCCGGCATCGCCTCGCTGGATGACCTCGCCGGCAAGACGGTCAACATCGGTCCCGCCGGTTCGGCCAGCCGAACCGTCCTGGAGCAGGTTCTGGAAGCCTGGGAGCCGGCCGGGGAGGGGCTGGGCGCGGTGGAGGAACTGCCGGTCGAGGAACAGGTCGGCGCGCTCTGCGACGGTCGGGTCGATGCGATCGCCTTCATTTCGGCGACCCCCACGGCCACGGTCGCCGAGGCGCTGAAGGCCTGCGAGACCGTGCTGGTGCCGATCGAGGGCGCCCCATTCACGCAGATCCTGGAAACGCAGCCTCATTTCGTCGCCACCACCATTCCCGCCGGCATCTACGAAGGTCAGGCCCAGGACGTGCAGACACTGGGGCCGGTCGCAGCCGTCGTGGTCGGTGCCGATATGGCGGACGACCTCGCCTATCGCCTGACCCGAGCGCTGTTCGAACGCCTGGACGAGCTGGACCGTCTGCTTCCGGTCGTGCCCGGGATCGGTGCGGAGGCACGGACCGGCGGGGGTCTGGGCGCTCCCCTCCATCCCGGCGCTATCCGCTACTACCGCGAGGCCGACCTGCTGGCCGACGATCCCGGCGACGCGCCCGCCGAGGATTAGCCGTTACGGTCGTCCGACCTATCAAATACCAGACAAATGTGCGACAAATGCTTGGTAAACGTGTATTAACAAGCACGATGCCACGGTAGCGGGAAACGGCCAGGAGGGGATTCTGATGAAGGGCGATCTTACTCAGGAGGACGTCGCGCGGTTGCTCTCCGACCCGTCGGCGAGCAACCGGGCAGAGACGGCCGGCAAGGTCGCCGCCCAGATCGAAACCGGCTCGCTGAGCGCCGAGGGGCGTCGCATGGCGGAGGACATCATCCGGGTGATGGCGCGTGACGCCTCCGTCATGGTCCGCGAGGCCGTGGCGCTCAACCTCAAATCCTCCGCGGGCCTTCCGCGCGACGTCGCCCTGACGCTGGCCCGGGACATCGACAGCGTCGCCCTGCCGGTGCTGGAATTCTCGGATGTGCTGACCGACGAGGATCTCCTGGAGCTGATTGCCGAGGCGAAGGTCGAGAGGCAGGAGGCGATCGCCCGCCGCCGCGAGGTCTCGGGCGTGGTCGCGGATGCGCTGGTCGAGACGGGGAGCGAGCGCGTCGTGACGGCGCTGGTCGGAAACGATGGCGCCGACCTCAGCGAGTTGACGCTGAGCCGGGTCGTCGATCGCTTCGGCGAGAACGGAGAGGTCCAGACCGCCATGGTCCGGCGGAGCCGGCTGCCGATCTCGGTTTCCGAACGTCTGGTCGCCAAGCTCAGCGATCACCTGCGCGACTACCTGGTGAAGCACCACGAGCTTTCCGTCGACACGGCCAGCGATATCGTGTTCCGCGCTCGTGAGCGGACCATCCTCAATCTCGCCTCCGGCGATGCAGGAGAGGACGATGTCGTCCAGTTGACCACCCAGCTTGCCGCGAAGGGGCGGCTGACGCCCTCGCTCGTGCTGCGGGCCCTCTGCATCGGCGATCTGGTCTTCTTCGAAGCGGCCATGGCGGCCCTGGCCGGCGTGCCGGTCGAGAATGCGCGCATCCTCATCCATGACCGCGGGCCGCTCGGCCTGAAGTCGATCCATGAGAAGGCCGGGCTGCCGGCGACGCTGCTGCCGACCATCCGCACGGCGCTCCAGATCGCGAGCGAGACGCATTTCGGCGCTGCCGACGACCGGGAGACGTACAGCCGGACGGTGCTGGAGCGGATCCTGACCCAATGCGTCGACCTGCGCGACGAGGACGAAGCGTTCCTCCTGCGCAAACTCCACGACCTGATGGGGGACGAGGTCGCCGCGCCCTGACGGCGCTCAGCCGACGGAAGCCCGTCAGACCAGAATGTCGACGTATTGGCCGCGCCGGTCGCGACGGCGGCCCTTGGCGCGGAGGCCTTCGGCCTTTTGCAGGCCGTCGATGGCCTCCATCGTCTCCGGACGGACGTTCTGGCTGCTGCGCGCCTGCTTCTGGGCCTGCGTCGGCGCTACGACGGCGACCGTCGGCAGGGGCATGGGGACGGGCGGGACGATCGGCACCGGTCAGGCCTCACCCATCGAGACATTGCCTTCCGGGCCGCGACCGCGGCGCGGGCGAATTCTGGTCCTGGCGCTGGCCATCCTGGCGATCCTGCCGTGACTGATCCGGGGACTTTATGGAAATGCGTCCGGCCGGGCAAGTATATTGCGCGGCTAGGATGTTGACGGCTCGCGCCGGGGCCATTATCGGGCAGGGCGAAGCTGCTGCGGATTTGGGGTGGATCAATGCGGATCGGCATCGATCTTGGCGGTACGAAGATAGAGGCGATTGCCCTGGACGGGGACGGCCGCGAGCTGGCCCGGTATCGGGTGCCGACGCCGCGCCACGACTATGATGCGTCGGTCGAGGCGATCGTGGATCTGGTCCGTCGGCTGGAGCAGGAGACCGGGCGCCGGGGCAGTGTCGGGATGGGCATCCCGGGGTCGATCTCGGCGCTGACCGGAACCGTAAAGAACGCGAACTCCGTCTGGCTGAACGGCCGCCCGCTCCATCTCGACGTGGGGCGTGCGCTGGAGCGCCCGATCCGCTGTGCCAACGACGCGAACTGCCTTGCGGTCTCCGAAGCAACAGACGGGGCGGCGGCCGGCGCGGACGTCGTGCTCGGCATCATCATCGGCACCGGGTCCGGCGCCGGAATCGCCATCGACGGCCGGGTGCATGCCGGCCGGAACGGCGTCGCCGGCGAATGGGGGCACATCCCGCTGCCATGGCCGACGCCCGAGGAATATCCCGGACCGGAATGCTATTGCGGCAAGAGGGGGTGCCAGGAAAGCTGGGTCTCGGGAACCGGGTTCGAAGACGATTTCGAAAGGGCGACGGGGCGGCGGCTGAAGGGGGCGGAGATCGCTGCGCTGGCCGCTGCCGGGGATGCGCCCGCGACGGCGGCGCTCGACCGCTATATCGACCGGCTCGGGCGCGCCATAGGCCAGGCGGTCAACCTGCTGGATCCGGACGTGGTCGTTCTCGGCGGCGGCATGTCGAACGTGGAAGTCCTCTACGAGAGGTTGCCCGGGGAGCTGCCGCGCTGGGTTTTCGGCCGGGAGGTCGACACCCCGATCCGCCGCGCCGTCCATGGCGACTCCAGCGGCGTGCGGGGCGCCGCTTGGCTCTGGGGCGAAGGAGAGGACTGGGAAGGGCAGGCGCCTTAACCGAAGCGCCGTGCACCTGCGCAGCCTGTCCTGCAATCGTAGGACCGATTGCGGGCGAGGGGCGCCAGCCTACGCTCCGTCCGGGCGGGCGTTCCCCGGATGTGCGTTCCGGGAAGCCCGCCGGCCGAAATCCTGCCCCGCTGCCATCCGCGGCTTCCGGGCAGGCGCGTGCCTCAGGAGCGGCTGTCGGGGGCGATCGGCAGGCAGGGACTGCCGGCCTTGGTGAGGGCGGCGCAGGCGCTTGCGGCGGTGTCCTCGGTCAGGCCGGTGAGCCGGGCCCGGAACAGCCGGCCGCTGTTCGTATGGATCTCCAGGAGCATCTCCCCCGCGTCCTTCAGGATGTCGGGAACCGTGCTGCGCGCCATGGACAGCGCACGGCCGCCGGCGTCGGGATCGCTGAAGGCGCCGACCTGGATGCTCCAGTCCGAACCGTCGCCCGGGATATCGCCGCCGACGGTGCCTTCGGGAAAGCCGTTGGCTGTCGACAGGGCGACCAGGGACAGATCCTCGTAGGGGGATTGGACCGGTGCCGGCGGCGTGGGCGGAACAGGCACCTTGGCCATCGCAGAGGGGATCGGGTTCGCGGCCGCGACCAGCTCGCTGGCCAGCTGCGCCGCGGACTGGGCGAAGGGAGAGCGTGCGTCTTCCGCCACGGTGATCGGTCCGGTGATGCCCGGACGCGGCGTCGGCAGCGGCGGCTTGAAGGGCAGGAACGTGCTCTCGCCATGGGCGATCAGGTACTGGCCCCGGCTGCTGCGGAAGGCCTCGTCCATCAGCTCCGCGACGCGGGCGTCCCGGCTGGCGGCTGTGCGCCCGCCGAAGACGACCGTGATCAGGCGCAGGTTCCCCCGCTTCGCCGATGCGACCAGATTGAAGCCGGACGCCCGGATATAGCCGGTCTTCATGCCGTCCATCCCGGCATAGCGTTCCATCAGCCGGTTATGGGTGCGGTAGGTGGTGCCGCGATAGGTCCAGCTCTTGGTGCCGAAATAGTGGTACCGCTCGGGGAAGTCGCGCATCACGGCCCGGGCGAGGGTCGCCATGTCCCGAGCCGTCGACACCTGCTCGTTGTTGGGCAGGCCGTGGGCGTTGCGGAACACCGTGTTCGTCATCCCGAGCGCCCGTGCCTGGTCGGTCATCATCCGCGCGAACTGGGTTTCCGTTCCGCCGATCGCTTCGCCGAGCGCCGTGGCGATGTCGTTCGCGGACTTGGTGACCAGCGCGTAGATCGCATCCTCGACCCGGATGGTGGACCCGGCGGGCAGCCCCAGCTTCGAAGGCGCCTGGCCGGCCGCATGCCGGGAAATCGGGATCTGCTGGTTGAGCGACAGCCTGCCTTCGTCGATCGCCTTGAAGGTCAGGTAGAGCGTCATGAGCTTGGTGAGCGAGGCCGGATGGAGCTGCTTGTCCGCCCGCGATTCGTGCAGGACCTCGCCGGTCACGGCGTCGATGACGATGGCGGCGTATTTGTCGTTGGCGCTGGCCGGTGCAGCCACGCTCAGCGAAAGGGCAACCAGGACCAGGGTCCAGAATAGCCGGGCTGCAACCAGCCAACCCCGTCCGTCGCTGTCAGCCGCCCCGTGCGAGCGGCGACCTGCCAAGGCCCCCATCAGGTCTCTCCCCCGCAAACCCCATATGGCCCATCGACTTGGGCCGATTCGCTAATCTAAGTTCATATCAAAATCGCTGTCCAGATTATCGGCGAAAAAGGGTAAACACTTTCTTTGCGATCTTGCGCGGGCGGATGAGGCTTGAATGGCGTCGAGAGCGGTCCTGTTGCTGTTTGCGGTTCTGGCATCCGCGGCCTGTGCCTACCGTGGGCCCGCCGAGCCGGCCAATCTGCCGGCGCAGCGCGCCACCTTCTTCAGCTGGCTCGGCGGCGAGGACATCCGCGCCGCCTGCGCAGCCGGGACCGCCGACCGGTATCGCATGATCTACAATGCGGATTTCAACGACCAGGTGCGCGGCTATGAGATCGTGCCGTCCGCCGGCGGGGGCGGCACGCTGTTTCAGACGGTGGACCGGGGCCTCGTGCTGGACGGGCCGGTCGACCTCATGCGTCCGCTTTCGATCGGGGCGCCGGTTCGGGTCGAAACGCCGCTGTCGCCGGAGGACATGGCGGCCGCGGCGGCGCTGCTGCAGGCAAGCGGCGCCTTCGACGCGCCGCCAGTCGGGCTCCGACTCCGCTCCCAGGAGCATTTCTGGGTCGTCAGCGGCTGTCGCGACGGCCGGTTCTTCCTGACGGCCTACCGATACCCGTCCGACCGGTTCGATGGCATCCGGTTTGCCGAATTCCTGGCCGCGCACGACGCGACCGGGATCCCGTTCCCGGCCCCGGCCTCACCGCTGGGCGGCCATCTTTCCCGCTGTCCCGACAGCCGCTCGCGCGGCTATGTCTGCTTCACTCGGCAGGTCGGCGCGGACGGGCTGGTCGGGTGGGGGAGCCTTCTCTAGCTGGTTGTGCGCTGCACAAAACAAGTTGACTCCGGGACCGGGATGTCTACATATCGCTTCATGCTGCACTGCAACATTAGGGGCAGTGGAAGTCCGGACGCGGCGCCTGGTCGCCGTGCGCACGACCTTTCCCGGACCCCGGCTGACTGCATGAGCAAAAGGAGCGTGCCCAGTGGCTACTGCTAAGAAGACCTTTACCGGCGCCAAGGACGACATGGCCTTCGCGGCCGGGACCGACCAGGCCGTGGCGTTCGTCCAGGAACAGTTCGAGAAGGCGGCCGAAGCCTTCTTCAAGGGGTTCGACGAGATCCAGGGCCACAGCCGCGACAATCTGAGCGCAGTGATGAAGGCGAATGCCGCCGCCGTTAAGGGCCTCGAGGAAATCGGCCGCGCGTGGTTCGATCTGACGCAAGGGGTCCTTGACCAGAGCGTCTCGGCCACCAAGGCGATGATGACCGCGCGCTCCCTGCGCGAGGTCGCGGACGTCCAGAACGACTATGCCAAGGCCGCCTTCGACAGCTTCGTCGCCGAAGGCTCGCGCCTTTCGGAGATCAGCATCAAGGCGACGAACGAGGCGTTCGCACCGCTCAGCGAGCGGGTCAGCGTCATGGTCGAGAAATTCGCGAAACCTATGGTCTGATCGCCCGCGGCTTCCTATCTAGACGAGGGTCCGGTTTAGTGGAGGGTCCGGGCGGCGCTTGCAGCCCGGACCCTCTGCACGTTTGAGGGGCGCCGGTACTTTGCTGGCGCTCTCAGTGTCCGGATCGGGGAACGCCGCCGACAGGCGGTCGGTTAGATTAACCGTGGGTCGGGCTTTCTGCCTCCCTCGTTCAGAGGACTTCTAAGGGGGCGCCTGATCTCCTATCATGACGGTAGGCGAGGCACCAGCAAGCAAACTTGAGTCGATGAGCGGCATTCATAAGCACGGTGATGAAGGCCAGGGCACCGGCGTCGTCGTTCAGAGCAAGCCGAAGACCAAGAAGCCTTCGATGTACAAGGTTCTCATGCTGAACGACGACTATACGCCGATGGAGTTCGTCGTTCACGTGCTTGAACGGTTCTTCGGCAAGAGCCGTGAGGAGGCGACAAGCATCATGCTGCACGTGCACAGACGTGGCGTCGGCGTCTGCGGCGTGTTCACCTATGAGGTCGCGGAGACCAAAGTGACGCAGGTCATGGATTTTGCCCGGCGCCATCAACATCCTCTTCAGTGCATCATGGAGAAGGATTGAGCGCCGGCTCCCGGTTGAATTGTCGTAACGGACCGCACGGTCAAGGACGGCTGCATGCTTTCACGGAATCTCGAGCAGACCCTGCACCGGGCACTCGCACTTGCCAACGAGCGGCGGCACGAATACGCCACGCTTGAGCACCTGCTTCTGGCGCTGTCCGAAGATCAGGACGCCATCGCGGTGATGCGTGCCTGCTCCGTCGACATAGACCGGCTGCGCAAGGACCTGGTCAGCTATCTGGACAACGAGTTGTCCAATCTGGTGACCGGCCGGATCGAAGACGCGAAACCGACTGCCGGCTTCCAGCGCGTCCTCCAGCGCGCGGCGATCCACGTCCAGTCGTCGGGGCGCGAGGAGGTGACCGGCGCCAATGTGCTGGTCGCCCTGTTCTCCGAACGGGAGAGCCATGCCGTCTACTTCCTGCAGGAGCAGGACATGACGCGGTTCGACGCGGTGAACTACATCTCCCACGGCATCGCCAAGGCCCCGCAGCGTTCGGCTGCGTCCGACGCGCGCCGGGTCTCCGGCGCGGACGAGGACGCGGCGGCCGACAAGGTCGTCAAGAAGGGGACCGAAGCGCTGCAGGCCTACTGCGTCAACCTCAACGAGAAGGCGCGCAAGGGCAAGATCGACCCCCTCATCGGGCGCGAGCTGGAGATCGAGCGCACGATCCAGATCCTGTGCCGCCGCTCCAAGAACAACCCGCTCTATGTCGGCGACCCGGGCGTGGGCAAGACCGCCATCGCCGAGGGCCTGGCGCGGCGTATCGTCGACCTGGACGTGCCGCCGGTTCTCGCAACGGCGACGATCTACTCCCTGGACATGGGCGCGCTGCTTGCCGGCACCCGCTACCGCGGCGATTTCGAGGAGCGGCTGAAGGCCGTCCTGGCCGAGCTTGAGGCCCTGGATAATTCGGTCCTCTTCATCGACGAGATCCATACCGTGATCGGGGCCGGCGCGACGTCCGGCGGGGCGATGGATGCCTCCAACCTCCTGAAGCCCGCGCTGGCCTCGGGCGCGCTGCGCTGCATCGGCTCGACCACCTACAAGGAATACCGGAACTATTTCGAGAAGGACCGGGCCTTGGTCCGGCGCTTCCAGAAGATCGACGTCAACGAGCCTTCGATCGACGACTCGGTGAAGATCCTCGAGGGCCTGAAGCCCTATTACGAGAAGCATCACCACGTCCGCTACACGAAAGAGGCGATCCGCACGGCGGTCGAGCTGTCGGCCCGCTACATCGGCGACCGCAAGCTTCCCGATAAGGCGATCGATGTGATCGACGAGGTCGGGGCCGCGCAGATGCTGCTCCCGCCCTCGCGGCGGAAGAAGACGATCGGCGTCAAGGACGTCGAGGCGGTCATCTCCAAGATCGCCCGCATCCCGCCGAAGAGCGTGAGCCGCGACGACAAGGCCGTGCTGCAGACGCTGGAACGCGACCTGAAGACCCTGGTCTTCGGCCAGGATCAGGCGATCGAAGCCCTGGCGAGCGCGATCAAGCTGGCCCGGGCGGGCCTGCGGGAGCCGGAGAAGCCGATCGGCAACTATCTGTTCTCGGGGCCGACCGGCGTCGGCAAGACGGAAGTCGCGCGTCAGCTTGCACGTATCCTGGGCATCGAGCTCACCCGCTTCGACATGTCCGAATACATGGAGCGCCACGCCGTCAGCCGCCTGATCGGTGCGCCTCCCGGCTATGTCGGGTTCGACCAGGGCGGGCTGCTCACCGATGCGGTGGACCAGCATCCGCATCAGGTGCTGCTGCTGGACGAGATCGAGAAGGCGCATCCGGATGTCTACAACATCCTGCTGCAGATCATGGATTACGGAAAGCTGACCGACCACAACGGCAAGACGGTCGATTTCCGGAACGTGATCCTGATCATGACGACGAACGCCGGCGCGACGGACCTGGCGAAGAATGCGATCGGCTTCGAGCGGAACGACCGGGAAGGCGAGGACCAGGAGGCCATCAACCGCACCTTCACACCCGAGTTCCGGAACCGGCTCGATGCGATCATCCCGTTCGGCCATCTGACCCCGGAGATCGTCGGGCAGGTAGTGGACAAGTTCATCATCCAGCTGGAGACGCAGCTTGCCGACCGACGGGTCACGATCGAGCTTTCGGACGAGGCGCGCCATTGGCTGGCCCGGAAGGGCTACGACAAGCTCTATGGCGCACGGCCTCTCGCCCGGGTGATCCAGGAGCACATCAAGAAGCCGCTGGCGAACGAGCTTCTGTTCGGTCGCCTGACCGGCGGCGGGACGGTGCGCATCTCCGTCCAGGACAACGGGCTCGCCTTCGAATATCCGGACGAATCCTCCGGGGATTCCGGCAACCGGAAGGTCCCGGAACTGGCCGGATAGGGCCGGACCGGACCCCTTCGGATTTCGACCCCGAAGCCGCCGGCTTCGGGGTCGTTTCGTCTTCCAACGGCAGGGAGCGGGAAGCAGTGAACCGGGAGCAGTTCATGCGGCGCGCGATCGAGCTGTCGCGCCAGAAGATGCAGGCGGGAGAGGGGGGACCCTTCGGGGCGGTCGTCGTCAAGGACGGCACGATCGTCGGCGAAGGCTGGAACTGCGTGACCTCCAGGAACGACCCGACCGCCCATGCGGAGGTGGTCGCGATCAGGGACGCCTGCGCCCGGCTCCGAACCTTCACTCTTCAAGGCTGTGAGCTCTACACCAGCTGCGAGCCCTGTCCGATGTGCCTGGCAGCGACCTATTGGGCACGGGTCGACCGGCTCTACTACGGCAACACCATCCAGGATGCCGCCGACATCGATTTCGACGATTTCTATTTCTACCGGCAGCTCAGCCTGCCCATCGGCGAACGCGATCTGCCCATGATCCGGATGCTGCCCGACGAGGCGCTGGAGGTCTTCGGCGAATGGGCCCGGAAGCCCGACAAGACCCCCTACTGAGCCCCGAGCGCCTGGACATGACAGCCACGGCCGATCCCGCCGCCGCGGCGGAAGCCGATCTCGAGGCGCGCTTCGTCGAAATGGCCCGGGCAAACCTGGTCAACCGGGCGATCCTGGATCGCCTGCCGGGGCTGGGCCTTCCCGATTGCTGGCTGGTGTCGGGCTGCCTTTTCCAGACGGTCTGGAACCTGCTCACCGGCCGGCCGCCGACCGCCGGCATTGCGGACTATGATCTCTTCTATTTCGACGGAAGGGATCTCTCCTGGACGGCGGAAGACCGGGTCATCGCCCGCTGCGGCCAGGCCTTCGCCGATTTGGGCGTCACCGTTCAGGTGCGCAACCAGGCCCGCGTCCATCTCTGGTACGAGGCCAAATTCGGCTTCCCCTATGCGCCGCTTCGGTCGTCGACGGAAGCCATCGACCGGTTCCTGAGCCCGGTCTGCAGCGTCGGGCTTCGCCCGATCGCGGGCGGGGGCTTCGAGCTTTACGCGCCCTTCGGCCTTTCCGACATTTTCGCCATGATCATCCGGCCGAACCCGAAGTTCAGGCTGGCCCCGGCCGCCTTCGAGGCCAAGGCCGCGCGATGGCGGAAGGAATGGCCGGGGGCGCGCCTTGCGGCAGGGACGTCGCCGGCCGGCTGAACGATGCGCCGGGATCGGTCCGACCCCACGTCATTCGCCGTCGGCCTTCCGGAAAGGCGACTCCTCGGCCAGGGCCGCAATCTCGCATTCGACCATCCGGGTCTCGTGTTCCAGGAACTCGCGAACGGCCCGCTCGAGCGCCGGATCGCGGATCAGATGGGCGCTGTAGGTCCGCACGGGCAGGTACCCGCGCTGGATCTTGTGCTGGCCCTGCGCGCCGGCCTCGACTCGGCGCAGGCCCCTGGCGATCGCGAATTCGATCGCCTGGTAGTAGCAGGCCTCGAAGTGGAGATACCTGACCTCCTCGTCCGCACCCCAGTTGCGGCCGTACAGGGTATCGGTCCCGATCAGGTTCAGGGCGCCGGCAACCGGATGCCCGTCGCGTTCGGCCATGACCAGCGCGATCCGATCGGCCAGGCGCTCGCCCAAGAGGTCGAAGAAGCGCCGCGTCAGGTAGGGGTGTCCCCATTTGCGGTCGCTGGTGTTGCGATAGAAGCGGAAGAAGGCGTCCCAGTGCCGCGGCTCGATTTCCGAACCTGTCAGCACCTTGAGGCGGATGCCGCTTTCCTGGACCTCGCGGCGCTCCTTCCGGATCGCCTTGCGCTTGCGGCTGCTGAGATCGGCCAGGAACGCGTCGAACGATTGGTAGCCCCGGTTCTCCCAGTGGTACTGCTGCCCGATCCGCTGCAGCCACCCGGCGTCGCAGAGCCGCTCGCAGTCGGACCGGGTCGGAAAGGTCACATGGACGGATGACGCGCCCCGTTCGACGGCAAGCTGCTCCAGGGCACGGATCAGGATCTCCGTGACCTGGTTCCGGTCGCATCCGGGCCGGACCAGAAGGCGCGGGCCCGGGACGGGCGTGAAGGGCACGGCTACCTGGATCTTGGGATAGTAGCGCCCGCCCGCCCGCTCATAGGCGTCGGCCCAGCCATGGTCGAAGACGTATTCGCCGAAGGAATGGCTTTTCAGATAGGCCGGCGCGCAGCCGATCACGGTCCCCGCCGCGTCCTCGACGACCACATGCTGGGGCAGCCAGCCGGTCTTCGCCGTCGCCGAGCCGGATTCCTCCAGCGCCGACAGGAATGCATGGCACAGGAACGGGTTGTCCGGTCCGGCGCAGGCGTCCCAATCGGCGGCCGGAACCTCGCGGATGTGGGTAAACACCTTGATGGCGGCGGGTTTGCTGCCGTCCGGCATGAGGCCTCACGGGGGAGATGGGAAAAATAGGGGTGAGCGGTGGCGACTGTCCTAAGAACTGGGCCGGCGAACCGTTCCCGACAAGGGTATCGGGGCGATGCGCCGGCCATTCCAGGGGCTATCGGGCGGCGCTGCCGTTTCAGGCGATTTCCAGAATGGCTTCGACCTCCACCGCCGCGCCGAAGGGAAGGGACGACACGCCGACCGCGGAGCGGGCATGCTTGCCCTTGTCTCCGAAGACCTCAGCCATCAGGTCGGAGGCGCCGTTGACGACCTTCGACTGTTCCCCGAAATCCGGCGTGCTGTTGACGAAGCCGACCAGCTTCACGATGCGGGCCACCCGGTCCAGATCGCCCAGCGCGGCCTTCGCCTGGGCCAGGATGTTGATCGCGCACAGCCGCGCGCAGGCCGTGCCGTCTTCGACCGACACGTCTCCGCCCAGCTTGCCCTTGTAGCGGATCTGGCCGTCCAGCATCGGCAGCTGGCCGGAGATGTAGAGCATGGATCCGGATTGAACGGTCGGTACGTAGTTCGCCGCCGGTGCGGCCGCCTGCGGCAGTTCGATCCCCAGTTCCTTCAACCGCGCGTCGATGTTTCCGGCCATTTCAGCAATGTCTCCCCGTTTCGTTGTAGCGTTGGATCCGGTCGCACCTTAGCGGGCCGCCCGCCGTCCGAAAAGCGCGGCGTCCGGATGCGGCTTCCCGGGCCCCCGCCATCGCGGGGGCCTACCACGGGAGTTGTGCGTTTTTTCGGTTGAGCCGTCCCGAACGTTTGCCTAACGCTAGATGCGCAAGATTCCGCAATCATTGTCGTTAATCACTGCCCGGAGCCAGAAATGCCGTTCCGCATGATGCCTCTTCGGCTGGTCGTCCTCGCGACCGCCGCTCTCGGACTTGCCGCCTGCGCCGGACTGGCGAGGCCCGGAAACGAACTCTGGCCCTATGGCTATACCGGGAGCGGCGGGGTCGGAGCCCAGGCGGCGCCGGCCGCCACGCTGGAGCCGGCCGGCGTCGCCGCGCCAGAGGCCGTTGCCGAAAACGGGCCGGCGGCGCTTGTCATGCGGGACGCCGGCGGTCAGAGGACGACCTATCTGACGAACCGCTCCGCCCGGGAGATCTCCGTCGTCTTTCAGCTCGAAGGCCAGCCGATTCAGCAGGTGACGGTTCCGCCGGGGAGCGAGATGCAGGTCGGTTCGACGTCCGGCCGGATCATCGCCGTCCGCTAGCCCCGGCCGGAGCCGGATGTCCGATTTTTGTCACGGGAGCAAAAGGGGCGACGGGAATAGAACGGGGGCCTGGGACGTTGGCGCCTGCGATCGGGCGTCCAATCGTCCGTCAGGAGTCGAGGGGAGTTCCACTCAGATGCGTCGCACCCTTTCCAGCATCGCCCTGGCCGCTCTGGCCGCCGCCCTGATGGCGACACCCGCGGCCGCCAAGAAGGGGCACCATCACGGGCATCGACACCACGACCGGCACCACCATCACCACGATCATCACCCGCGCCACTATCACGGGCCGGAGGTGGTCGTCGTTCCGCCCCCGGTGATTCATTACGAGGCGCCGCGCGTGCGGTATCGTCCGGCACCGCCGCCGGCGGTTTATGTCGAGCCTCAGCCCTTGCTCAGCATCACGGTTCCGCTCGTCATCCGCTGACGGGCGGTAAGGCAGGGGGCAGCTTCCTGGCGCTGGCGGGCGTCGGCCGACGCGCGCCCGGCGACGCGGAAGTTCCCTTGCGGGCCCGAATCGGGGGAACGGGGTCGCAAGCTGCCGGGCGGCGGTGTCGGGGGGAGGCACCGCCGCCTTTTTTGCCGAAGGACGTCGCCCCGACAGGCGTCCACGCGACGGCGCTTTTCCGCCCGTTGCGGACAAGCCCCCTGCCGCAGGGGTGCCTCAGGCGGGCTGCGCCGCCTGCCTCAGTTCCCGGACCTGCGCTTCGCTCAGGTTCAGCCGCGCAGCCAGATAGTCGAGATAGGAGCGCTCTGCCGGGCTGTCCGGTTCGATGGCCATCTCGGAGGCCAGATAGACCTGCTCGGCCGTTTCCCCGTCGCGGATGTCCGCCACCAGCGAGTCGATCGGGCGAGGGGACGCGAGTTCAGCCTCGATGAAGCGGCGATCCTCGTCGCTGGCGCCGGCCTCTTGCAGCCGGGAGAGGATCCGCTGACGCTCGTCTGGGCTGATCTGCCCGTCGGCATTGGCCGCACCGATCATGGCGCGGATCAGCAGCAGGGCCTTCTCGTCGTCCAGGGCGGCGTCGGGCTTGGTCTGCTGTTCCGGCCGCAGCAGACCGGCCAGGCGCTCGCCGAGCGACGGGCCGTCGGATGTCCCGGCCTGGGGTGAGGCCGGCTCGCCGCCGGCCGCGCCCTCGCCGCGCGTCGGGCTGCTTTGCTGGTACTGCTGATAGGCCTTGTAGGCCAGGTAACCCAAGGCCGCGATGCCGGCTGCCTGCTTGAAGCCGCCTCCGGATGCTCCGGCCGCCATCGAGCGGCCCGACCCGCCCATGCCGAAGGGTGAGGAAGCGAAGCTCGGTCCGCGTCGGCTCCGGCCCGCCATCCCCGTGGCCAGCATGCTGCCGAGAATGCCATTGAGGTTGGCCATCTAAGGACTCCCCGTGTGGTGGTGTCTGCCCCAACGTCACGCCGGGGTGAGGGTTCCAGGGATCAGGCCTGACGGCCCGCGGGCGCTCTGCAGGGGCGGGATCTTACCCTGCTGCCGGCACTGGCCAGCGACGCCGCGGGGCTTGTAGAGTTCGACCGGAATTCGATCCGGGGAGCACCGATGAAACCTGCAGAAAGCGAAACGCCCGCACCGGCCGATGCCGAAGAGCGCCGAAGGATTGCGCCGGTCATCTGCTATTCGACGGGTGGGTTGGCGGCCCCGGACCTTGCGTCCTACCGGGCGGCCCGGGAAGGCTGGGAGACGCTGGACCGGGTGGTCGTGCCGCCCCGCGATGCTCGGTGCTTCGAGGTGCCCGCGGGCTGCTTCTTCCGAATCGTTTCCGTGGAGGGGCCGCAGGTCGGCGATCTCAATCTCTGGGCGGCCGGCGACCCGGCGGAGCGGTTCTTCTCGGGCAAGACGCGGGCGCTTCACGGGACCCATCTGTCCACGGGCGACCGCCTGTGGTCCTGCCTGCCCTATCTGAGGCCGATGGCGACCATCACCCAGGACACGCTCGACTGGTACGGCTTCGACGAATGGGGCGGTTCGGTCCATGACGTGATCGGCACGCGCTGCGATCCCTATACGAACCGGCTTCTTTCGGGAAGCGACTATCATCACTGCTGCCACTCGAACCTCACCCGCGCCCTTGCCGGACATCTGGGCGTGCCCCTGGCGGAGGCCGAGCCCCTGGTCCACGACGTCCTCAACGTCTTCATGTGCACGGGCTTTACCCGGGATACCGGGCAGTACTTCATGAAGGCCAGTCCCGTCCGGCCGGGCGATTTCCTGGAATTCTTCGCCGAGATCGATCTCTTGGGCGGGCTGTCGGCCTGCCCCGGCGGCGACTGCAGCGCCGAACATTCCAGCGACGCGGCCGCCTGCTACCCGCTGCTCGTCGAGATCTATCGGCCGAAGGCGCCGCCCACCGGCTGGACGCCGCCGGCGCGCAACGCCTATAGCCGGACCCACGGGACCTGAGGGGCGGCCCCGGCTTCGTCCGGAAGCGGACGGTCCCGCAACCGGCGCCGACGAGCGTCGCCCCGGCGGATGCCTTCCGGGCGTCCGCCTCCTCCTCTCCAGCCACCGGACCGGAAATTGCCCAATCCTCACAAGAGCGCGCCACGAAAAAGGCAATGGCTCGCCGGCGGGTTCCTGCTCACCTTTTCCTCGGCCTTCGGGCAGACCTTCTTCATCGCGCTGTTCGCCCAGGATCTCAAGAGCGAGTTCGGACTTAGCGACGGGGCGTTCGGAACGCTCTACATGCTCGCGACGCTGGCCAGCGCCGGCGTGCTGATGTGGATCGGCCAGGTGGCCGACCGGCGGTTTCTTCGCCCGGTCGGAGGCCTGACGCTCGCCGGGCTTGCCCTGGCCGCGGCGGCGATGGCGGGCGTCGCCGCCGCCTGGATGCTGTTGCCGATCCTGTTCGCGCTGCGCCTTCTGGGGCAGGGACTTCCGGGGCACATCGCGATGACGGCGATGGCGCGCTGGTTCGTGGGCGAACGCGGCCGCGCGATCGCGCTGGCCGCGATGGGTTTTCCGGCAAGCCAGGCCATTATTCCCATCATCGCCGTCACGCTTGCGGGTTCGGTCGGATGGCGCATGACCTGGGCGCTTAGCGCCGCGGCGCTGCTTGCCGTGTCCGTTCCCCTGATCCTCATCCTGTTCCGGACCGAACCGGAGGCCGCGGACGAGGGGACCAAGGCCGGGGCAGAGGCGCCGGCCGCTCCCGCGCCGCGCGACTGGACGCGGTCGCAGGTGCTGCGCGATCCGATCTTCCATGCCGTGATGCCCGGTGTGCTGGCCCCGCCCTTCGTCGCTACCGGGATCTTCTTCCACCAGATCACGATCGTGCAGTCCAAGGGCTGGGATCTCGCCTGGTTCGTCGGCTGGTACGCAGCGCACACGCTGACGACCGTCGCCGCCGGGCTCGCGACCGGATGGGTCATCGACCGTTTCACCTCCGCGCGCGTCCTTCCCACCTTCCTCGTGCCGCTGGTCGCCGGCGTCGCGATTCTCGGCCTTTGGGACAGCGCCTATGCGGTGCCGGTGTTCATGGTCCTGTCCGGGCTCAGTATCGGCAGCGCCAACACGGTCCAGGGCGCGCTCTGGGCGGAGCTTTACGGGACGCGGCATCTGGGCGCCATCCGCTCGCTCGCGTCAGCCGGCATGGTCTTCGCCTCGGCCCTCGCGCCGGGGCTGATGGGCTATCTGTTCGATGCCGGGCTGACGGCGGCGCAGCAGCTCCTGATGTTGGCCGCCTATACCCTCCTGGCCTCCGGCCTTCTCGCCGCCGTCACGCCTCGCCTCGGCGCCAGGGCCGGGTAGAAACCCGCCTCGTATCCCCGTCGCCCTTTAAGGCGCCGCCGCCCACGATCCGGCGACCGGCGTCCCGGTCCTTGCCCGGACGGGCTTGAGGCGGCAGCCTGGAGAGAGCTGCCGCGGAATCGAGGCGGCCATTCGGGAATCCCAGGAAAGGACGGCAGGATGAGCGGGACGACGGTGAAGCCCTTTCTCATGTTTCAGGGGCAGGCACGGGAGGCGATGACATTCTATCTGTCCCTGTTCCCGGATGCCCGGGTGATCAGCGCGGAACACTACGGGCCAGGCGAGCCGGGCCCCGAGGGGTCGGTGAAGGTGGCAAGCTTCTCGATCGCGGGCCAGGAGGTCATGTGCATCGACAGCCCGGTGAAGCACGAGTTCGACTTCACGCCCTCCTTCTCCTTCTTCGTCGACTGCAGCGGGGAGGAGGAGCAGTCCCGGCTCTTCTCCGCCCTGTCGGACGGCGGCGCTGTCCTCATGCCGATGGGAGACTACGGCTTCAGCCGCCGGTTCACCTGGGTCAGCGATCGGTACGGCGTGTCCTGGCAGCTCAACCTGCCGTAGCTCTCATGTCGCCGGTCCCGTCCAGCCGCCTCTTATTGCTCGCCGGCCGGCAACCATAAGAAAGTCATATCGGTATCTTTAGAAGATCCGATTGGAAATTATCGATCAGTTTGGCTACTGCATCGGTATTGCGGGTGGGCAATAGTCATGGTCGCTTTGGAGAGCGATCCTTCTATAGGCCACGTCAGCCGCTCCTGTTCCTTGGGGAAGCTGTAGGAGAGCTAATATGGACGCACTGATGCAGTCGGCCGGCAAGTGCCCGGTCATGCACGGCGGCAACACCGCCCTCGGCCAATCCGTCACGAGCTGGTGGCCCAACGCGCTGAACCTCGACATTCTTCACCAGCACGACACCAAGACCAATCCGCTGGGCAAGGACTTCAACTATCGGGAAGAGCTGAAGAAGCTGGACGTCGAAGCGCTCAAGGCCGACCTGCGCGCGCTCATGACGAACAGCCAGGATTGGTGGCCGGCGGACTGGGGCAGCTATGTCGGCATGATGGCCCGCGTGACCTGGCACGCCGCCGGGTCCTACCGCGTTTCCGACGGGCGTGGGGGCGCCAATACCGGCAACCAGCGCTTCGCACCGCTCAATTCCTGGCCGGACAACGCCAACACCGACAAGGGCCGGCGTCTGCTGTGGCCGATCAAGAAGAAGTACGGCAACAAGGTCTCCTGGGCCGACCTGATCGCGCTTGCCGGCACCATCGCCTACGAGGTCGCTGGCCTGAAGACCTTCGGCTTCGGCTTCGGGCGTGAGGACATCTGGCATCCGGAGAAGGACACCTACTGGGGCCACGAGAAGCAGTGGCTCGAGCCGAGCGACGGCCGCTATGGCGACGTCTCGAAGCCCGAGACCTTGCAGAACCCGCTTGCCGCCGTGCAGATGGGGCTCATCTATGTCAATCCCGAAGGGGTCAACGGGAAGCCCGATCCGCTTGCGACCGCCGCGCAGATGCGCGAGACCTTCGCCCGCATGGGTATGAACGACGAAGAGACCGTGGCGCTCACCGCCGGCGGCCATACGATCGGCAAGGCCCATGGCAACGGCAACCCGCTCGATCTCGGCCCCGATCCGGAGTCTGCTGGTCCGGAATTCCAGGGCCTGGGCTGGATGAATACGAAGGGCCGCGGCGTCGGCCGCGATACGGTCGTCTCTGGCCTCGAAGGGGCCTGGACCACCGAACCCACCAAGTGGGACAACGGCTTCTTCAAGATGCTCTTCGAACATGAATGGCAGCTGGCGAAGAGCCCGGCCGGCGCCAACCAGTGGGTGCCCGTCTCGATCGCCGAAGAGGACATGCCGGTCGACGTGGAGGATCCTTCGATCCGCCGCAGTCCGATGATGACCGATGCGGACATGGCGCTGAAGGTTGACCCGATCTACCGGGAGATCTCGCTGCGCTTCATGAACGACTTCGAAGCCTTCTCGGACGCCTTCGCCCGCGCCTGGTTCAAGCTGACCCACCGCGACATGGGTCCGAAGAGCCGCTATTTCGGTCCCGATGTCCCGGAGGAAGATCTCATCTGGCAGGACCCGATCCCGCCCGGACCCAAGGACTACGACGTCAAGACGGTCAAGGCGAAGATCGCGGCTTCCGGCCTTTCCGTTTCGGACCTGGTCACGACCGCCTGGGACAGCGCCCGCACCTTCCGGGGGTCGGATTTCCGGGGCGGCGCGAACGGCGCCCGCATCCGTCTCGCTCCGCAGAAGGATTGGGAGGGCAACGAGCCTGAGCGCCTCGCCCGTGTCCTTTCCGTGCTCGAACCGATCGCGGCCTCGTCCGGCGCCAGCCTGGCCGACGTGATCGTGCTGGCGGGCAATTACGGTGTGGAGCAGGCGGCCAAGGCTGCCGGCTTCGACATCGAGGTGCCCTTCGCGCCGGGTCGCGGCGATGCGACGGCGGAGCAGACCGATGCGGACAGCTTCGCCCCGCTGGAGCCGCTTGCCGACGGCTTCCGCAACTGGCTGAAGCAGGACTACGTGGTCAGCCCCGAAGAGCTGCTGCTGGACCGGGCCCAGCTCATGGGCCTGACGGCGCCCGAGATGACGGTGCTGATAGGCGGCATGCGCGTGATCGGCACGAACCACGGTGGCACGTCGCATGGCGTGTTCACGGATCGCGTCGGCGCTTTGACCACGGATTTCTTCGTGACGCTGACCGACATGGCCTATTCCTGGGTGCCGGTCGGCAGCAATCTTTACGAAATCCGTGACCGCAAGACCGGCGAGGTCAAGTATACGGCCACGCGCGTCGACCTTGTCTTCGGGTCGAACTCCATCCTTCGCGCCTATGCGGAGGTCTATGCCCAGGACGACAACAGGGGGAAGTTCGTGAAGGACTTCGTGGCCGCCTGGACGAAGGTGATGAACGCCGATCGCTTCGATCTGGCCGCATAACCGGCGCAGATCCGGCGTCCCGTCATTGGAACGGCCTTCCCCCGGAACACCGGGGGAAGGCCGCTTGCATGAGGTAGGATCGGGATCCGGCGGGTTGCCGCCATTCCCGGCACGGAAGGTCTACGGGCAATCGTTCGCTGGCTCGTTTTTCGATTTCCCGGCCCGGTCAGGCGGTGTCTTTCCGGCACCTTCCCGCGCGTGGGCGTCCGGGCCGGCGACGATGGTGCCGGGTTCGGTGCTGTCCTTACGACCGCCTTCCTTCGTATGGGGCGGGCCTGCCTCTTTCGCCATGGTGTTCGCTCTCCTTTGCGCAACTCCAGGCCTAACAAGGCAGCTTTTCTCCTGGTTCCGCGTCGCGGATGCATGAGGCCCCGGTTCCGGCCTTCAGGCCAGGGGCCGGAAACGACAATGCCCGGGCGACATTCGCCCAGGCATTGCGTTCGGTGGGCTCAGATCCGGCGGCGCGTCGGATGCGTCGGCCGGCCCGGCCTCAGCTGCACCCCGTGGTCGCGCCGCAGGTCTCGCATTTGAGGCAGGTGCCGTTGCGGACCAGCGTCATGTTCTGGCACTCGGGGCAGGGGTCGCCCTCATAGCCCTTGGCGCGGGCCATGGCGATCTGCTCGCGCGCGCGGTTGCCCGGGCCGCCCGAATGCCCATGCGCGTGATGGCGATGATGATCGGCATGGCTGTGGGTCACCACGGCCGCCGGGCTCTCGACCACGACCGGCTCGCTGGCAAGGGCGGTCGCGCCCGCCGTCGCTGCCTGGGCGACCACCTGCCTCGTTCCGCCGAGACCGCCGTCCAGCACCCGCAGCGTCCGCGGCAGGTGCCCGCGCGTGTAGCCGGTCGACGCCAGACGCTGGATGGTCGCCGCCATCTGGGCCGCGCGAAGCTCGGCCTCCTTGACCTCGGCCGCCGGATTGAGGGGCAGGTCGCCTTCCTTGTCGCCGCCGCCTACTGTGTCGGGCGACAGGTCCTCCGGCTGGGCGTGCGCCAGGTCGTGGCGGCCGAGATAGGAAACCGCCAGTTCCCGGAACAGATAGTCGAGGATCGAGGTCGCCATCTTGATGGCGTCGTTGCCCTGGACCATGCCGGCCGGCTCGAACCGGGTGAATGTGAACGCCTCGACGAACTCCTCAAGCGGCACGCCATATTGCAGGCCGATCGAGACCGCGATGGCGAAATTGTTCATCAGGCTGCGGAAGGCGGCGCCTTCCTTGTGCATGTCGATGAAGATCTCGCCCAGGCGACCGTCCTCGTACTCGCCGGTGCGCAGGTAGACCTTGTGCCCGCCGACCAGCGCCTTCTGGGTGTAGCCCTTGCGGCGGGTCGGCAGCGGCTTGCGGCCCTGCGGCTTCTCGACGATCCGCTCGACGATCTTTTCCACCACCTTCTCGGCCAGCATCGGCGCCCGCGCCGCGCCCGGCGCGCCGGCCAGCTGGTCGGCGAAGCCGTCGACCTCGTCCTCGTCCTCGGCATCGTCCAGGAGCGAGGCGGAGAGGGGCTGGCTCAGCTTGGAGCCGTCACGGTAGAGGGCGTTCGCCTTGAGGCCGAGACGCCAGGACAGCATGTAGGCGTCCTTGCAGTCGTCGACGGTCGCCGAGTTGGGCATGTTGATCGTCTTCGAGATCGCGCCCGAGATGAACGGCTGGGCCGCCGCCATCATGCGGATATGGCTCTCCCACGAAAGGAAGCGCTTGCCGATCTTGCCGCAGGGGCTGGCGCAGTCGAAGACCGGCAGGTGCTCCGGCTTCAGGGCCGGCGCGCCCTCGAGCGTCATCGCGCCGCAGACATAGATGTTGGCGGCATCGATCTCGGCCTTGGTGAAGCCGAGGAAGCTCAGCATGTCGAAGCTGAAGTCGTCGAGCGCCGCCGGCGGGATCTTGAGCGTATCCACGCAGAAGGCCTCGCCCAGCGTCCACTTGTTGAAGGCGAACTTGATGTCGAAGGCGCTCGCCAGCGCCTGCTCCAGCTTCTCCAGCGCCTCGTTCGTGAAGCCCCTGGCCTTCAGGGTGACATGGTTGACGCCGGGCGCGCCGACCAGCGTGCCGTGCCCGACGGCATAGCGGATGATCTGCTCGATCTCCTGCTCGCCATAGCCCAGCTTCTGCAGCGCCTGCGGGACGATGCGGTTGATGATCTTGAAATAGCCGCCGCCCGCCAGCTTCTTGAACTTGACCAGCGCGAAGTCGGGCTCGATGCCCGTTGTGTCGCAATCCATGACCAGCCCGATGGTGCCGGTCGGCGCAATCACGGTCGCCTGGGCGTTGCGGTACCCATGCTTCTCGCCGAGCGTCAGGGCCCGGTCCCACGCCGCCTTGGCCGCCTCGATCAGGGCCGGATCGGGGCAGTCCGCCGCGTTCAGCGGAACCGGCAGGACCGAAAGCCCCTCATAGCCGTCGGTGAGGCCGTGGGCGGCGCGGCGATGGTTGCGGATGACCCGCAGCATCGGCTCGCGATTGGCGGCGAAGGCCTGGAACGGACCCAGCTCCTCGGCCATCTCGGCCGAGGTCGCGTAGGCGACGCCGGTCATGATCGCGGTCAGCGAGCCGCAGATGGCGCGCCCGGCGTCGCTGTCATAGGGGATGCCCTCGGCCATCAGCAGGCCGCCGATATTGGCATAGCCCAGGCCCAGGGTCCGGAACTCGTAGGACAGGCGCGCGATCTCCTTCGAGGGGAACTGCGCCATCAGGACCGAGATCTCGAGCGTGATGGTCCACAGCCGGCAGGCGTGCTCGAAAGCGGGAATATCGAACGAGCCGTCCTCGCGACGGAACTGAAGCAGGTTGATGGACGCCAGGTTGCACGCCGTGTCGTCCAGGAACATGTATTCCGAGCACGGGTTCGAGGCGTTGATCCGGCCGGAGTTGGGGCAGGTGTGCCATTCGTTGATGGTGGTGTCGAACTGCACGCCCGGATCGGCCGAAGCCCAGGCCGCATAGCCGATCTTCTCCCAGAGGTCGCGCGCCTTCAGGGTCTTGTGGACCTTGCCGTCGATACGGCGGATCAGGTTCCATTCGCCGTCGGCCAGGACCTGCTCCAGGAAGGCCTGGGTGACGCGGACCGAGTTGTTCGAGTTCTGGCCCGCGACCGTCAGATAGGCTTCAGAATCCCAATCGGTGTCGTAGGTCCGGAACTCGATCTCGGTATAGCCCTGGCGCGCGAACTGGATCACGCGCTGGACGTAGTTCTCGGGGATCATGACCTTGCGGGCCGCCTTGATCGCCCGCTTGAGCGTCACGTTCACCTTCGGGTCGAACCGGTCGTCGCCGCTGAGCGGCAGGCCGTTCTCGCCGCGCGCCTCGTCATGGCAGGCGCGCATGACGTTGTTCATGTGCAGATTGGCCAGCTTCGAGCCCGCGACCAGGGCCGCGACCTTCTGCTCCTCGACGACCTTCCAGTCGATATAGGCCTCGATGTCGGGGTGGTCGATGTCGACCGTGACCATCTTGGCGGCCCGGCGGGTGGTGCCGCCCGACTTGATGGCGCCGGCGGCCCTGTCGCCGATGCGCAGGAAGCTCATCAGCCCCGAGGAACGTCCGCCGCCGGACAGCTTCTCGCCTTCGCCGCGCAGCTTGGAGAAGTTCGAGCCGGTGCCGGAGCCGTACTTGAATAGGCGCGCCTCGCGGACCCACAGGTCCATGATGCCGCCCTCGTTGACCAGATCGTCCTCGACCGACTGGATGAAGCAGGCGTGGGGCTGGGGATGCTCGTAGGCCGACTTGGACTTGACCAGCTTGCCGGTCCGGAAATCGACGTAGTAGTGGCCCTGGGCGGGACCGTCGATACCGTAGGCCCAGTGCAGGCCGGTGTTGAACCATTGCGGGCTATTCGGTGCGGCCATCTGGCGCGCCAGCATCGCCCGCATCTCGTCGAAATAGGCCTCGGCGTCCTCTTCAGAGTCGAAGTAGCCGCCCTTCCAGCCCCAATAGGCCCAGGTGCCGGCCAGCCGATCGAAGACCTGACGCGAATCGCTTTCGCCGGTGAAGCGCTCCTCCTCGGGCAGCTTGGCCAGCGCATCGTGGTCCGGAACCGAACGCCACAGGAACGACGGAACGTCGTTCTCTTCGACCTTCTTCAGGATCTTGGGCACCCCGGCCTTGCGGAAATATTTCTGGGCGAGGATGTCGCAGGCCACCTGGCTCCAGCTCTCCGGAACGGCGATATCCGTCTGGCGGAATACGATCGATCCGTCGGGGTTCCGGATCTCGCTGGTCGCTGTGCGGAAAGCGATTCCGTCATAGGCACCCCGACCGGCGGTCGTGAATCGGCGTTCGATGCGCATGTGGCTGAGACCCCCAAGAATCTTGCGTCAGTTCCGATCCGAACCGGGCCGGAAAGCCCGGTTTTCCGCCACTCCTCGGCGCGAAGGTGGCGCTTGATCTCGTAGAAGGATCGCATCATGACACAAAATCTGGTGGTCGGGAGGTGAAAATTTTGGGGGCGGAGATTTTCTCCGGGGACGCCTGCGGGGATAAGCTTGTGGACAAAATCGGGAAGTCGTGGACAAGCCGCGGACGGCTCCCGGACCGGGTCCCGCTGCTGCGGCGCAGGCGGGGGCGGGGCACTGTGGATTTCTCTCCGGGCTTGCCCGTGCATGTCCGGCCGAAGCGCTGCTTCGGTTCTGTCTAGCCCGCAAGGGCCCCATGACAAAAGCCCCGCCGGTTGATGCCGGCGGGGCTTTTGTCGGGGACGAGAACGGCGGCTGATCTGCGGCCGCGCGGCCGCCCTGAGTTACGCAGCACGGGCGGTACCATTGGCGTTGGCCGCCGCCGGAATTCCGGCCGCAGAACCGACCTTGGCCCGGACCTTTCGGTTTGCCGCCTGGGCGGCCTCGGCCTCCCGGAGCTTGGCTTCCAGCTCGCTGCGGGTCAGCCCGATGTCGGACAGGAGCCGGTCGTCGAGCTGCCGAAGCTCGCGAAGGGCGCGGCGTCGTTCGAAGAAGCTCTGCACCCGGGCGGCCAGCGCGTTCACCAAACGGGAAAGGCCGCTCGGGCGGCGGTTGCCGACCATCTCGGCGGACCTTGCATCGGTGGTATGGGTCGTCATTTCGGTCTCCTTTCATCCTTGCCGCGATCAGGGTGGCGGCAACAATCTTGCGGCCCCCTATTTAGGTCATTGCCGGGAATCCGAAACGGGGCTTTATGCAGTGCAGCAATGCGATTGGCGGATGTCTGGACAGCCTTGCAACGCCTGCATTCCCGGGCCCGGGCGGGCCAGTCTGGGCGCGAGCGGCATCGCGGCGGAGATTGGAACAGGTTGCGGATAAGGCCTGTTGTACCGGCTGCCGTCTTGCCGGATATGCGTGCTGCGCCGGTGGGATCGATCCTCGAACCAACGCCGATCACGAAAGGAAATCGAAGATGGCCGTCAAGACCGTGCAGGATCTTCTGATCCACGAGCTGCGGGACATCTATCACGCGGAGAAGCAACTGATCAGGGCATTGCCCCGCCTGGCCCGGGCGGCAACCGACCCGGAACTGAAGGCCGGCATCGAGCAGCATCTGGAGGAGACCCGGGGCCAGGTCGAACGCCTGGAGCAGATCTTCGAGGAGCTCGACATTGCGACCCGCGGCAAGCCCTGCGAAGCCATGCAGGGACTGGTCGAGGAGGCGCGCGAGGTGATCGACGAGATCAAGAATCCGGAGGTGCTGGACGCCGCCCTCATCGTCGCGGCGCAGAAGGTCGAGCACTATGAGATCTCCAGCTACGGCTCGCTGCACGCCCTTGCCCAGTCGATGGGCCAGGACCGGATTGCCCAGCTGCTGGAAGAGACGCTGAACGAGGAAAAGGCGACGGACCAGAAGCTGAACAAGCTGGCGATCGGCAACATCAACAAGAAGGCGCTGAAGAAGGCGGCCGCCTGACAAAGGTGGGGGCCCCGCCCGCGATCCCGTCGAGATGAGGAAGGGGCCGGCCCCGCAGCCGGCCCCTTTTTCGCAGCCGATCCGGCGCCCGGCCGAATTTCGGGACCGGGTCCATGCACAACCTTCGCCGCGGGCTGGACGGATCCCGGGGCAGATGCCATATTCCCCGCGTCTCGCCGGGGTCCCCGGCGCTTCGTCAACGGCAGCCGGTAGTTCCAGACTTCCCATGGCATTCGACTTCAACGAGTGGGGGCTTACCTCCTATCTGCGGTTCCGGATCTGGCGATCGGGCGAACTGGTCGGCACGGATCAGGCCGGCAACAAGTACTACGTCGATCGCCGCACCAAGGGGACGAAGCGCGAGAAGCGCTGGGTGGTCTACAACGGGGCCCCCGAGGCAAGCCGCGTGCCGCCGGAGTGGCATGGCTGGCTGCACCACCAGACGGATACCATCCCCAGCAAGGACAGCCCGTGGCGCAAGCCGTGGGTCAAGGAACACACGCCGAACCTGACCGGGACCGTGGCGGCGTACAAGCCGCCGGGTGCCCTGGAACGGGGTGGCCGGCGCAGCCGCGCCACCGGCGACTACCAGGCCTGGAGCCCCGACGGGGCCGAGCCTCCGCCGGCGACGCCCGGCCGCACGGAGACGCGCGAGGACGGCCGGCTGCGTGACGAAGGCGATGTGCTGGGCCATGCCGCTGCGGCGCCGTCGGCCGGCCACTGAAGCTGTTCCGAAGGGCGCACATCCATGAGCCGCAATGTCATCGAAACCGTCATGGGCGGCGTCGTCCTGGCGGTCGCCGTCCTGTTTCTGGTCTTCGCCTATTCGAGCACGGGCCTGCGCAGCGTCGACGGCTACGAGGTGGTCGCCCGATTCGATCGCATCGATGGTCTCCAGACCGGCGGTGACGTGCGGATCAGCGGCGTCAAGGTCGGGACCATCCTGTCCCAGAGTCTCGACCCGCAGACCTATCTGGCCGAAATTCGGATGAGCATCGATCCGTCGATCCAGCTGCCGACCGACACGGTCGCGGTGGTCGCGAGCGAAAGCCTCCTCGGCGGCCGCTTTCTGGCGCTCGAGCCCGGCGGCGCCGAGGAGATGATCCCGCCCGGCGGCACGATCGAATACACCCAGTCGACGCCCGGTCTCGAGCAGCTCCTAGGGCAGGTGATCTACAGCCTGCAAAGCGGCGGCCGGGAAGGCGGCAGCTGACCGGGGCCGTTCGCGCCGGCCGGTCGGGGCATTCGACGCCTTGCCGTCGCCACAGAGCCGGTCCAGGGTTCCCGTGATGATTGCGCGTATCCTTTCTCTCTCGCTTTCCGCCATTGCCCTATCGCTCGCGGCTGCCGGGCCGGCCGACGCCGCGCGTCCGACCCTCGACCGCAAGATCGCGGTCCTGCAGGGTCTGGACAAGGTGACGGCGCGGGTCAGCAAGATCGAGGTTCCGGTCGGCGAAGGGTTCGGCTTCGGCACGCTCAGGATCACCGTCCGGGCCTGCCGTTCGACGCGGCCGGAGGAGACGCCCGAGAACGCAGCCTTCCTGGAGATCCAGGACCTGCCGCCCGGCGGCAGCCCCGAATCGGTGTTCTCCGGCTGGATGTTCGCGTCCTCGCCGGCGGTGTCGGCCCTGGAACATCCCGTCTACGACATCTGGGTGATAGAGTGCGCGGACGCGCTTTCTCCCCCGGAAGGCGAGGACGAGGCCGTCAGCCGCGGTGACTACAGCCTGCCCGACAACCCGCCCCCGCCGCCGCGGCGGCCGGAAACGCCCTGACGCCGACGGCCAGGGGCCGAAGCGCCTAGCGCCTGGTCAGTCGGCCGCTTCGCGGCTGATGACGGCCTCGATCGCGCAGGCCGAGGGCGGGCCGAATTGCGCCGGGACCGCCAGGGCCTGCGACAGCCGGCGCTTGTATTCCGCCTGCGGGATTTCCTTTCCGCCCAGCCTTGCCAGATGTTCGGTCGTGAACTGGGTGTCCAGCAGGGTGAAGCCGCCCTCCCGCAGCGCCGCCACCAGATGGACCAGGGCCACCTTGCTGGCGTCCGTCATGCGGCTGAACATGCTCTCGCCGAAGAAGGCGCCGCGCAGGGCCACGCCATAGAGGCCGCCGACCAGCGTGCCGTCCTTCCAGCTTTCGACGCTGTGGGCATGGCCGGATCGATGCAACTCGGTATAGAGCGCGACGATCCGATCGTTGATCCAGGTGTTCGGGCGGTCGGGCGCGGGTTCGGCGCAGGCCCTCAGGACCGCTTCGAACGCCGTGTCGAACCGGACCTCGAATCGGCTCTGACGGACCGCCTTCCGCAGGCTGCGGGAGACGTAGAGGCCGTCGAGCGGCAATATCCCCCGCATCGGTGGGTCGAACCAGTAGAGATCCGGAGAATCGGCGCTTTCGGCCATCGGGAACAGGCCGTAGGCATATGCGCGCAGCAGAAGCTCTGGAGTGACTTCCGTCATCGGGCCCAAGGGAACTCGATCGCTTTCTGCCGGAGCCGGGCAGGGACAGCCCGGCTCTCCGCCCAGCCTTCGGACAGGCTTGTCGTCCCGGGACCGGGTGCCCGCACCGCCATTCGACAAAGCATCGGCCCCGGCCATCCGGTCGGTCAAGCCTCAAGGCTTCCGAACGAAGGGCGCCGGGGCCGGCTGGAGATGCATCAGGGCTTCTTCTGCTTCAGCAGGTTCTCAAGCCAGTGATTGTCGTAGTTGCCGTTGATGAAGTCCGGCTGCTGGATCAGCATCTGGTGCAGAGGCAGCGTGGTGTCGACGCCCTCGATCACGAATTCCTCGAGCGCGCGACGCAGCCGCATCAGGCATTCGGTGCGGGTCGTCCCATGGACGATCAGCTTGGCGATCAGGCTGTCGTAGTGGGGCGGCACGCGGTAGCCGGTATAGAGCGCGCTGTCGACGCGGACACCCAGCCCGCCGGGCGCGTGGAAGCCCTGGATCTGGCCGGGAGACGGGGTGAAGGTCTCCGGATTTTCGGCATTGATCCGGCACTCGATGGCATGGCCTTCGAAGCGGATGTCCGACTGCTCGTAGCCCAGAGGGGCGCCGGTTGCGACGCGGATCTGTTCCCGGACCAGGTCGACGCCGGTGATCATCTCCGACACCGGATGTTCGACCTGCAGGCGGGTGTTCATCTCGATGAAGTAGAACTGCCCGTCCTCATAGAGGAACTCCATCGTTCCCACGCCGCGATAGCCCAGAAGCTTGGCCGTGCGGGCGGCCAGGCTGCCGACCCGCTCGCGCTCGTCGGCGTTCAGGGCCGGGGAGGGGGCCTCCTCGATCACCTTCTGGTGCCGCCGCTGGACGGAGCAGTCGCGCTCGCCGAAATGGACCACGTTGCCGTGGCAGTCGGCCAGGATCTGGACTTCGATATGGCGGGGACGGGCCAGGAACTTTTCGATGTAGACGCTGTCGTCGCCGAAGGCCGCCTTCGCTTCGGACCGCGCCTGGGTGAACGCGTCGCGCAGCTCGTCACGGCTGTGGGCGACGCGCATGCCGCGCCCGCCGCCGCCGGCCGCCGCCTTCACCAGCACCGGATAGCCGATCCGGTCGCCCAGGTCGATCGCGGCATCGAGCGACGTCACGCCCCCGTCGGAGCCGGGGACGACGGGCAGGCCGACGCCCGCGACCGCCTTCTTGGCGGCGATCTTGTCGCCCATCATCCGGATATGGTCGGCAGTCGGTCCGATGAAGACCAGCCCGTGCTCCTCGACCATCTCGGCGAACTTGGCATTCTCCGCCAGAAAGCCGATCCCCGGGTGGATGGCGTCGGCGCCGGTGATCAGCGCAGCCGAGATGATCGACGGGATGTTGAGATAGCTGTCGCGGGACGGCGCGGGGCCGATGCACACGCTCTCGTCGGCAAGACGCACGGCCATCGCGTCCGCGTCGGCCGTCGAATGCACCACCACCGTCGCAATGCCCATCTCGCGGCAGGCGCGATGGATGCGAAGCGCGATCTCGCCGCGGTTGGCGATCAGGACCTTTTCAAACATCGGCCGGTGTTACTCGATCACCAGAAGGGGCTCGCCGAACTCCACCGGCTGGGCGTCCTTGACGAGAACCGCCTTGACCACTCCGGAGCGGGGCGCCCGGATCGGGTTCATGACCTTCATCGCTTCGACGATCATGACGGTATCGCCTTCCTTGACGGTGTCGCCGACCTTCACGAAGGGCGGGGCCGACGGTTCCGGCGCCAGATAGGCGGTGCCGACCATGGGCGAGGTCACCGCGCCGGCGGGCGGGCCGCCCGCGGGGGCAGCGGCGGGCGCAGCCGCCGCCGGAGCGACGGCCGGTGCGGCGACGGCAGCCGTGACGGTCTGTACGGCCGAGGTCCTGGTGACGCGGATGCGCCGATCGTCGTCGGCGAATTCGATCTCGGTCAGCCCGGTCTCATGGAGAAGTTCGGCGAGCTTGCGGATCAGATCGCCGTCGATGTCGAAACTGGCCATATGTTCACTCTTTACCTTCGATGAGCCGCGCCATCGCTTCCAGGGCCAGAAGATAGCCCTGGGCGCCAAGGCCGCAGATAACTCCGTTAGCCACCAGGCTGACATAGGAGTGGTGCCGAAATGATTCGCGCCGGAAGATATTCGACAAGTGTACTTCAACCACCGGCAGTTCGGCTGCAGTCAATGCGTCTAGAATGGCGATGGACGTATGGCTGTACGCACCGGCATTCAAGATGATGCCGTCATGACTGGACCGGGCCTCCTGAATCCAGGTGACCAGTTCCCCCTCCAAATTGGATTGCCGGAAGTCGACCGCGAGGCCCAGGCTTTCGGCCCGGTCCGCACAGGCGGCCTCGATATCCCCCAACGTGTCGCGTCCGTAGAGAGCTGGTTCCCGGACCCCCAGCATGTTGAGGTTCGGTCCGTTGAGGATGAGGATCGTCGGCTCGTCCGACAGGATCGCCGTCAAGGTTCTTCATCCCGGTGATTGACGTTTTCCGGCGCGGTGCGCCCGCGCGTTTATAACACGGCCGCGACTGGGAGCAACAACCGGAGAGCGGGTGGCGTGCCCCGCGCTGGATCCCGCCGCGCGCCTGCGGGATCCGCGCGGGACCCTTGTCGGTTTCAGTGGAAGCCGGCCGGTGCCGCGGAGGAAGCGAACCCGTTCCTCGGGAAAGAGGAGGGCGGTTGCCCAGGGCCCGGCGGGACCGCCTGCCGATCAGGGAGGAAGCGATGCGTCAGTGGATCAACCTGCCGAGAATCGAAGGGCAGGCGTCGCGGCAGGCGCATGCCGATCTGCCTGACGGAACCTTCGAGCGCGAACTGGGCAAGGAGGGCTTCTTCGGCCCGGCCACCCACATGTATCACCGTCATCCGCCGACGGCCTGGATCGACTGGGACGGCCCCCTGCGGCCGCGGGCCTTCGACCTGACGAGGATCGACGCGCCCCAGCCCTCGCCCTGGGATGCCTTGACCGTCCTCTGCAATGCGGGCCTCAGGATCCGGTTCTGGCGGGCGCCGGCGGCGATGGACCACTTGGTCCGGAACGCCGACGGGGACGAGCTGCTGTTCGTCCACGAGGGCGCCGGGCACCTGTTCTGCGACTACGGCCATCTGGCGATCGCCAAGGGCGACTATGTCGTCCTGCCCCGTTCGACGATGTGGCGCATCGAATGCTCCGAACCCGTGACCGTGCTTCTCGTGGAGGCGACCAACGGCAGCTACCGGCTCCCGGACAGGGGGCTGGTCGGCAAGCATGCGATCTTCGACCCGGCCATCCTGGACGTGCCCGCGATCGACGACGACTTCCGCCGCCAGCAGGGGGAGACGGAAACGCGTGTCCGGATCAAGCGCCGCGGCGAGATCTCGACGGTGACCTATCCGTTCAATCCGCTCGACGCCGTCGGCTGGCAGGGGGATCTTGCGCCGCTCCGGCTCAACGTCAGGGATATCCGCCCGCTGATGAGCCACCGCTATCACCTGCCGCCCAGCGCCCATACGACCTTCGTCGCCGGGCGCTTTGTGGTCTGCACCTTCGTACCGCGCCCGTTCGAGACCGACCCCGGGGCCATCAAGGTGCCGTTCTTCCACAACAACGACGATTACGACGAGGTGATCTTCTATCACGCCGGCAATTTCTTCAGCCGCGACAACATCGGTGCCGGCAGCCTGACCTTCCATCCCTGCGGCTTCACCCACGGCCCCCATCCGAAGGCGTTGGCGGGCATGCTCAAGCCGAAGAAGGAGGCGACGGACGAATATGCCGTGATGATCGACAGCCGGGATGCGCTGGATCTGGGCGACCTGCCGGAAGGGGTGGAGAACCGGGACTACGTCCATTCCTGGCGCGCCCCCGGATCGGATGCGGGGACGGACCGCTGAAGGAGAGGCCCATTGAAGCTGGCGTCGTTGAGGGAATGTGGCCGGGACGGTACGCTGGTCGTGGTCGACCGGGACCTGAGCCGCGCGGTCCGGGTGCCGGACATCGCCCCGACGCTCCAGGCGGCGCTGGACGACTGGGTCGAGACTGCGCCGCGGCTTCGGGCGGTCTATGACGGGATCGCGGGAAATCCGGAGGCCTTTCCGTTCGACCCCCGTGCCTGCGCGGCGCCGTTGCCCCGCGCCTATCAATGGGCCGACGGATCGGCCTATGTGAATCACGTGGCCCTGGTCCGCCGGGCCCGCGGGGCCGAACTGCCGGCAAGCTTCTGGACCGATCCCTTGATGTATCAGGGCGGGTCCGACCGGTTCATCGGTCCGGCCGATCCCATCGAGGCCGTCTCGGAGGACGACGGGATAGATTTCGAAAGCGAGGTCGCGGTTATTACCGACGACGTCCCGATGGGAATCGCGGCCGACGGGGCGCGCGGGCATATCAAGCTCCTGACGCTCGTCAACGACGTCAGCCTGCGAGGCCTGGTCCCGCCGGAACTGGCCAAGGGCTTCGGCTTCTTCCAGAGCAAGCCGGCTTCCGCGTTCGCGCCCGTCGCGGTCACGCCGGGCGAACTCGGATCGGCCTGGGACGGCGGGAAGGTCGCCCTGCCGCTTCTCAGCCACGTGAACGGCAGGCTCTTCGGACGGCCGAATGCCGGCGTCGACATGACGTTCGACTTTCCGTGCCTGATCGCCCATGCGGCCCGAACCCGGCATCTCGGCGTCGGCAGCATCATCGGCTCGGGCACGGTGTCGAACCGGCAGGATGGCGGCCCCGGCCGGCCGGTCGACCAGGGCGGGGTCGGGTATTCCTGTATCGCTGAGCAGCGGACCGTCGAAACGATTTTGGACGGCAGTCCCCGCACCCCGTTCCTGCGCTTCGGCGACCGCGTCCGCATAGAGGTGCTGGGCGCGGACGGAAGGTCGATCTTCGGGGCGATCGAGAACGAGGTGGTGTGCCGGTCCTGAGGCGGGATGGCCGCAGGATCAGCTCTGCCCGCTGCCGGATTCCCGGGTCACGAACGCGGCGAACGCCTCCAGCGTCTCCTTGCTGACGTGGTGCTCGATGCCTTCGGCGTCGATCTCGGCGTTGCGGTCGCTGACGCCGAGCGCCTTCAGGAAGGCCAGAACGACCTGGTGGCGCCGCTTGCAGTATTCCGCCAGCGACCGTCCCTTGTCGGTCAGAAAGATCGACCGGTAGGGACGGCTGGTGACCAGGCCTTCGCGCTGCAGCCGGTCGATGATCTTCTTGGCGGTTGGGTGCGAGACCCCGAACCGGCCGGCGATGTCGACCAGCCTGGCCTCGCCATGGGCGTCGATCAGATCGGCGATCATCTCGACGTAATCTTCGGCCGTCTCGGTCTGGTGGGCCGAGCGGATGTGTTCGAACGCCTCGGCGTGGCGCTCCGCCGTCGGCAGGGTCGGGGCGCTGCCGCGCGGGGACTTGCGTTGAGCGGTGGACATCATTCCGGCGTTATCCCAAGCCGGGCGACGTGCGTCAACGAATGTAGCCGTTGCTACACTTGACAGCCTCGCCAAAAAACAAATATACAGGCTTCATCCTGTTGCATATTGAAACTCTACGTCGGTCTAAGGGTTATCTTTCGCAAATCGGGGCCAAAGGGACGAAAGGGGCGTGGCCATGACAGTCGGCCATTCGGGACGACGGCATTTTCTGAAGACGCTTCGGGTGGCCGCACTGGGGCTGGGCCTTTCGGCGGGGATTGGCCTTTCCGGATTCGCCGTCGCCGGACCGGACCGGACCATCGTCACCACGACCGCGCAGGTCGGCGATATCGTCCGCAACGTCGCGGGCGAACTGGCGGAGGTGGAGACGCTGATGGGTGCCGGGGTCGATCCGCATCTCTACCGGCCGACGCGCTCCGACATTGCCCGTCTCGCCCGGGCGGACCTGATCTTCTACAACGGCCTCCACCTGGAAGGGCAGATGGGGGACGTCCTCGACCGGATGGCCGACGACAAGCCGGTCGTGGCGGTGACGGAACGGCTGGACGAAAGCCGCCTCCTTGCCGGCCAGTCCGGCACCTCCCGGCATGACCCGCATGTCTGGATGGACGTTTCGGCCTGGATGGAGGGCGCGCGCACGGTCGCCGACATCCTGGCCGAAACGGATCCCGAGAATGCCGCGACCTACCGGCGGAACGCGGATGCCTATTTGCGCGAGCTGGAGCGGCTGGACGCCTATGTCCGCGACGCGCTCGGCAGCATTCCCGAACGGGCCCGCGTTCTCGTCACCGCCCATGACGCCTTCGCCTATCTGGGCCACGCCTATGGGCTGGAGGTGGTCGGCATCCAGGGAATCAGCACGGAAAGCGAAGCCGGCGTGCGACGGATCGAGGAGGTCGTGCGGCTTCTGGTCGAACGCCGCATCGGCGCCGTCTTCGTCGAAACGTCGGTGTCCGACCGGAACGTCCGCGCCCTGATCGAAGGGGCGGCGGCCCGCGGCCACGAGGTCACGATCGGAGGCACGCTCTATTCGGACGCCATGGGTGAACCCGGCACCTATACCGGAACCTATGTCGGGATGATCGACCACAATGCGACGGTCATTTCGCTGGCTCTGGGCGGAACCGCCCCGCCGGACGGCCTGAACGGCCAGCTCCAGATCGAGATGAACTGATGTTGCGCGCCGTCGAACCGCTTGAACAGGCAATCGCGGCCAGGGCCGGAACGGCCGCTCCGCTCGCGGTCCGCGATTTGACCGTCGCCTATCACCGAAATCCGGTCCTGTGGAATGTCGATTTCACGGCGCCCGCGGGCGGCAGGATCGCGATCGTCGGCCCGAACGGCGCCGGCAAGTCGACCTTCATCAAGGCGGTCCTGGGCCTCGTTCCCCGTGTCGGCGGCGAGGTTCTGGTCTTCGGCAAGCCGGTGGAGAGCCAGCGCCGGGCGATCGGCTACGTTCCGCAGCGGGAGAGCGTCGACTGGGACTTTCCGACCTCTGCGGTCGACGTCGTGGCGATGGGGCTGTACGGCCGGCTCGGATGGTGCCGTCCCGTCCGTCGCCGGCATCTCGAGGAGGCGCGGGCGCAGCTCGACCGCGTCGGCATGGCCGACTTCGCCGACCGGCAGATCGGCCAGCTTTCGGGCGGGCAGCAGCAGCGCGTCTTCCTGGCGCGGGCCCTGGCCCAGGATGCGCAGCTCTATCTGATGGACGAACCCTTCGCCGGCGTCGATGCCGCGACCGAGCGGGCCATCATCGATGTCCTCCGGGAACTGGAGCGGGCCGGCCGCACCGTGATCTGCGTGCATCACGATCTGCAGACCGTCCCCGAATATTTCGATCACGTCCTGCTGCTCAACCTGCGGCGCATCGCCGCCGGGCCGGTGAAGGAGGCCTTTACCGAGGCCAATCTCCAGCGCGCCTATGGCGGCCGGCTTGCGCCGCCCGAACTCGTTGCCGCCGTCCGCGGCTGATCGCGGCATGCTGGCGCATTTCTGGTCGATACTGTCGCTTCAGGCCGGCTACAACACCTCGGTCGTGCTGATCGGGGTGACGCTGCTCGGTATCGGATCGGCCGCGATCGGCACCTTCGTGCTGCTGCGCCGCCGCGCCCTGATCAGCGACGCCGTGGGCCATGCGACCCTGCCGGGCGTGGGGCTCGGCTTCCTTACGGCCTACGCGCTCGGACTCGACGGCGGCCGCAACCTGCCGATCCTGCTGATCGGCGCGGGCGCGACCGGCGCGCTCGGCATCCTGTCCGTGCAGTGGATCCGGGATCATACGCGCCTGCCCGAGGACGCGGCGATCGGCACCGTCCTCAGCGTCTATTTCGGCATCGGCACGGTGCTCTTGAGCTATATCCAGTCCCTGCCGGGCGGTGCCCGCGCCGGCCTCAACAGCTTCCTCATGGGGCAGAGCGCCGCGCTCAGCCTGGCAGAGGTCTGGATCATCGGCGCCGGATCGGTCGTTGTCATCCTGCTCTGCCTCCTGTTCTTCAAGGAATTCAAGGTCCTGTGCTTCGACCAGGACTTCGCGACCGCCCAGGGCTGGCCCGTCCGCAAGCTCGACCTGCTCATGCTTGCGCTGCTGCTGCTGGCCGTCTCGATCGGGCTCAAGACGGTCGGGCTTGTCCTGATCGTGGCGCTTCTGGTCATTCCGCCGGTGGCCGCCCGGTTCTGGACCGACGATCTCAAGGGCATGACCCTGATCGCGGGCGTGTTCGGCGGGCTCAGCGGCTATCTGGGCGCGGCCGCTTCCGCCCTGGTGCCGCGCCTGCCGGCCGGCGGGGTGATCGTCCTGACCGCGGGGGCGCTGTTCGCCGTCAGCCTCATCGTCGCCCCGAAGCGCGGCGTGATCGCCGGCGCCATTCGCCAGCTCCGCTTCCGGTGGGGAGAGGCCGAGCGACGGGGTCTCATGGCCGTCGCCGACGGCCGGAACCCGACCCCGGTCCAGGCCGGAATTCTCCGCCTCAAGGGATTTCTCGACCGGGCCGGACAACCGACGGCGCGGGGACTCGAGGCTGCCCGGGCCACGGCGCGGGACCAGGCTCTGTGGCTGCGCTACCTCGAGGATTTCCCGCAGGAGGCGATGGCCTGCGAGGACTGGGCGCGCGTTCCCATCGACCGCGTCCTGCCGGGCGATCTGGTCGCCGAGCTCGAACGGCGGCTTCGCCTGGCCGGGAGTTGACAGCCATGGAGATCACGCTCGCCGATTTTCTGACGATCGACCTGCCGGCCATGCTGGTGGGAACGCTGGCCGGCATTCCTTGCGCCCTTCTCGGCACCTTCCTCGTGCTGAGGCGGCAGGCCCTGATCGGAGATGCGCTTTCCCATGTGGTGCTGCCGGGTATCGTCGCCGGCTTCATGATCTCGGGCTCGATCGCGACCCTGCCGATGATGGCGGGCGCCCTCGCCGCCTCGGTGATCGCCGTCCTCCTGATCGAAGCCATCCGCCGCCTTGGCCGCCTGGAAACCGGGGCCGCCATGGGCGTCGTCTTCACGGTGATGTTCGCCGCCGGCGTCGTCATGCTGGAGCAGGGGGTCGGTACCCGTGTCGACCTGGATGCCCAGCATGCCCTCTACGGCGCGGTGGAGCTGACCTACTGGCGGGGGCCGACGGACTGGGCGTCGCTGCTGGACCCGGCGATCTGGGCGGCGCTGCCGCATTCGATCACCGGGCTGGCGGCGGTCGCCCTTCTGACGGTCGCACTCGTCCTCCTGTTCTACAAGGAGCTGAAGATCACCACCTTCGACCCGGCGCTCGCCACCAGCCTCGGCATCCGGGCCTCCTGGGTGAATGCCGGCCTGATCCTGATGGTTGCCGTCGCCGCCGTCGCCGCGTTCGAGGCGGTCGGCTCGATCCTCGTCATCGCCATGTTCATCTGTCCGGCCGCCACCGCCCGGATGCTGACCGACCGGCTGTCGCGCCAGCTCGTGCTCAGCGTCGTCTTCGCGATCCTGAGCGGGATCCTGGGCTATGTCTTCGCGGCGTTCGTGCCGCTGTGGATCGGCGCCGCGAACTCGCTGACGGCGGCCGGGATGATCGCCGCCGTCGGCGGCGTGTTCCAGCTCCTTGCCATGCTGTTCGCCCCGCGTTACGGCGTGGTGGCCCGGGCACTCTCCCGCCGGGGCGAGATCCCGGCCTGACCTCTTGCGGCCGCCCGGGGCTGACGGGCGGGTCCTCCGGGCGTTATCCTGCGGCGCTGCCGGACCGGTATTCGGCCGGCCGCGTTCCTTGATCTCTTGGACGCCGACGAAAGGAGAGGCATGGCGGGATCTCCCGGCCTTTCTTTACGACGGATTGCGGCCATCGTGTTCGCGGCCGGCATTGCGGCCGCGCCGGCCGGGGCCGCCGAAGGTGGTCCGACCGGAAGCGACGCGATGATCGACGACCTGATCGCCCGCATGAGCCTGGAGGAGAAGGTCGGGCAGCTGACCCTGGTCTCCAGCACGCTCGCCGTCACCGGTCCGGAGGTGACGGCCGATCTCGAATCGGCGGTCGCCGCAGGCCGGGTCGGTGCCGTCTTCAACGCCTTCGGGGCCGACTACACCCGTCATCTGCAGCGCATCGCCGTCGAGGAGACGCGGCTCGGCATTCCGCTGCTTTTCGCCCATGACGTACTGCACGGCTTCCGGACCGTGTTCCCCATTCCGCTCGGCATCGCGGCGACGTTCGATCCCGCGGCCGCGGGCGAGGCGGCCCGGGTGGCGGCGGTCGAGGCATCGGCGGCCGGGGTGCATTGGACCTTCGCGCCCATGGTCGACATCGCGCGCGATCCGCGCTGGGGCCGCGTCGCCGAGGGGGCAGGGGAGTCGCCCTATCTCGGCGCGCTGATCGCGGCCGCCCAGGTGGCAGGCTTCCAGGGCCGGGACCTGGCGGCGCCGGATACCGTGGCCGCGACCGCCAAGCATTTCGCCGGCTACGGCGCCGCCGAAGCGGGCCGCGACTACAACACGACCGATCTTTCCGAACGTGTGCTCCGGGAGACGTATCTGCCGCCTTTCCGGGCCGCGACCGAGACGGGCGTGGCGGCGGTGATGCCGGGCTTCAACGATCTCGACGGCGTTCCGGCGACCGCGAATGCCTGGCTGATCGAGGACGTCCTGAGAGGCGAATGGGGGTTCGGGGGCGTCGTCGTCAGCGACTACACGGCGATCCCCGAATTGAAGGCCCACGGCATCGCTGCCGACGACCGGGACGCGGCGCGCCTTGCCTTCACGGCGGGGACCGACATCGACATGCAGGGCGGCCTGTTCCTGGCCGAACTGCCGCGCCTAGTCGAGGCGGGCCGGATTCCGATGGCGTCGGTCGACCGGGCGGTCCGTCGGGTGCTGAAGCTGAAGGCGGCGCTCGGGCTGTTCGACGATCCCTTCCGGTACAGCGATCCCGAACGGGAGCGCACGCAGACCCTGACCGCCGAGCATCTGGACGCCGCGCGCCGCATCGCGCGGCAATCCCTGGTGCTGCTGGAGAACGAGGGCAACGTGCTGCCTTTCGAATCCGACATGCCGGCAATCGCGGTCATCGGCCCGCTGGCGCACGACGCCGCCTCCATGCTGGGGCCGTGGGCGGGCGCCGGGGATCCCGCCCAGGCCTCGACCCTGGCCGACGGCGTGCGGCGCGCGGTCGCGCCCGGTACCCGCGTCCTGGTCGAGCCGGCGGGCGAAATCGAACGATCCTCCGCCCAGGACATTGCGCGTGCGATCGCCGTTGCCGAAAAGGCCTCGGCCGTGGTCCTGGCGCTGGGCGAGCGGGCGGGCATGAGCGGCGAGGCGGCGAGCCGCGCCGATATCGGGCTTCCGGGCGATCAACTCGCCCTCGCCAGGGCGGTGGCGGCGACCGGACGCCCGGTCGCCGTGGTGCTGTTCAGCGGCCGGCCGCTCACGCTGACGGCGCTGCGCGAGGCCGTGCCCGTGCTGCTCCAGGCATGGTTCCCGGGAACGGCAGCGGGGGATGCCATCGCCGATGTCCTGTTCGGCCGGGCGGAGCCGACCGGAAGGCTGCCCATCTCGTTCCCGCGCGCGGTCGGCCAGATTCCCGTGCACCATGACGCAAAGCCGACCGGGCGGCCGGCATCCGGGTCGCACTACACCAGCCGCTATCTCGATCTGCCGAACGACCCGCTCTATCCGTTCGGCTGGGGCCTTTCTTCCTACACCGATTTCGAGATCGGGCCCCCGCGTCCGGATCGCGAGACTCTTGCCCGGGGCGGCCGGCTCGGCATTTCCGTCGACGTGACCAATACCGGCGACCGGGTCGGGACGGAAACCGTTCAGCTCTATGTCCGGGACCTGGTCGGCTGCGTCACCCGGCCGGTGATGGAGTTGAAGGGCGTTCGTCGGGTGACCCTCCGGTCCGGTGAGACGGGGACCGTCCGCTTCGATCTCACCGACCGGGACCTCTCCTTCTGGCGGCGCGACATGACCTTCGGGCCCGAGCCAGGGCGGTTCGAGGTGCTGGTCGGGCCGAACGCGGCCGAAACGCGATCGGCCTTCTTCGAACTCGTCGGCCCGTGATCGTCCATCCGGACGGCCGGGCTCAGTCCAGCATGCCCAGCCGGGCCAGTTCCTCCCGCAGCTGCTCCGGACTTTGGAACTGGACGGCCTGCATTCCGACGGCGCGGGCACCTTCGACGTTGTGGGCGACATCGTCGATGAAGAGGCAGCGCCTGGCCTCGAGCCCGTATCGGTCGCAGAGCAGCCGGTAGATCGCCGGGTCCGGCTTCAGGAGCCGGCATTCGCCCGACACGATGCAGCCGTCGAACTCTGCCAGGAAGGGCCACAGCTCTTTCGCGCGCCGGAACTTCTCCGCCGAGAAATTGGTGATCGCGTAGACCGGGCCGCGGGCCTGCAGCTCCCGCAGGATCTCGACGGTGCCGTCGAAGATCCGGGGGATCATTTCCTCCCACCGTGTGTCGTAATAGCCGATCAGTTCGGCATGCTCCGGGAACTGGGCGGTCAGCTCGGCGACGGCCTCCGCCCAGGTTCTCCCGCCGTCCTGCAACAGGTTCCATTCCGGCGTGCAGACGGTCGACAGGAAATGCTCCATCTCCGCCTCGTCCGCGAAAAGCTTGCGGTACAGGTATCGGGGATTCCAGTCCAGGAATACGCCGCCGACATCGAACACAGGCACGAGCGATTGCTTGTTCATGGGGCCTAGCTTCGGAATTTCGGGTGGCCGCCGGGACGAACGTCCGGCCAAGGTCGGTATATCAGATCAACCGAACCGGGGAGGAGGACTCGTTGTGGTGAAGCTTTACACCTATTTCCGGTCGTCCGCCGCCTACCGGGTTCGGATCGCCCTCAATCTGAAGAACGTCGATTACGATCCGGTATTCGTTCATCTCCGCCGCGGCGAGCAGTCGGCCCCCGGCTATCTCGGCCTGAACCCGCAGGGGCTTGTGCCGACGCTCGTCGACGGCGACCGGGTGCTGGTCCAGTCGCTGGCGATCATCGAATATCTGGACGAAACGCGCCCGGATCCGCCGCTGCTACCGCACGATCCCGCTGGGCGGGCTCGGGTCCGCGGCCTGGCACTGGCGGTCGCCTGCGACATTCATCCCCTCAACAATCTGCGGGTTCTCGCTTGCCTCCGCGGTCCGTTGGGGATTGAGCGGGCGCGGCGCGACGACTGGTACCGCCATTGGGTGGCCGCCGGCTTCGGCGCCCTGGAACGGATGCTGGCGGACGCGCCCGAAACGGGCCGGTTCTGCCAGGGGGATGCGCCCGGCCTTGCGGATATCTGCCTGGTGCCGCAGGTCTACAATGCCCGGCGGCTCAAGGTCGATCTTGCACCCCATCCAACGATCCGCCGGATCGACGCGGCCTGCCGCGACCTGCCGGCATTCGCGGCGGCGGCACCGGAAAACCAGCCGGATGCGGAAGCCTGAGAGAGGACGTCTGCGCGAGTTCCGGCCCGCGAACGGGACGGGTTCAGCCTTCGCCCCGCTGCTCGGCGATCAGGGCCTCGAGCGCCCTGACGTCGACGGCGCCGGGCACGATGTCGTCGCCGACGATGAAGGCCGGCGTCCCTCGGATCCCGAGTTGCTGGGCAAGCCGCATGTTCGCCGCGATCTCGGCCGCGACTGCCTCGCTTTCCATGTCCGCCTTCAGCCGTTCTACGTCCAGCCCCACCTGCTCGGCGGTCGCGAAGACGACGTCGTCGTCCAGGCGGCCGCGATACCCCATCATGGCCAGATGGAACTCGGTGTATTTCCCCTGCAGCTCCGCGGCGAGCGCGGCCTTCGCCGCCGTCGTCGACGCGGGGCTCAGGATCGGCAGTTCCTTCATCACCATGCGCAGGTCGGGATCCCTCTCGCGCAGCGCGTTCAGGGGCTCCAGCATGCTCTTGCAGTAGCCGCACTGGTAATCGAAGAACTCGACCAGGGTCACGTTCCCTTCGGGGTTGCCCATGACCGGAGAGCCGGGCGACCGGAAGATCTCCTCGTCGAGGGACGAGAGCTGCTCCGCCTGCCGCTGGCGCTCGCTCTGCTCCTGACGGGTCTGCAGGACGGTCAGCGCCTCCATGATCACTTCCGGATGGGCCAGCAGGTAGTCCCGGACGACCTGTTCGACGGCGCTTCGCTCCGCCTGGGAAAGCGGCGCCGGATCCTGGGCCAATGCGGCGGGGGCTGCGGCGGCGATGCCCAGGGCGCCGAGCGCGACGGCGGTGCGGATCGTCGAAAGCATGAGTCACGTTCTCCAAGGCTTCTGGTCCCGAAGCGGTGGCCGGGACCTTGCGGCAGGATGGCCGCGGCGCCGGGTTCGGGCAAGTCCGGCGACGCGGGCGGCAGGATCTTTCCCGACGCGGAGGCCGCGGGCACGGGCGGGCGCTAATGGTCAGTCGTCGTCCTTCAAATCTTCGGCCGCGCGCTGGATGTCCTGGGCCCGCAGCGCCCCGGGCGAGCCGGCGGGCAGGGTTTGGAGCGCCCGGTCCGCCTGCAGGGCCGCGGTCTCGCCGTCGCCCCGCGCCAGCGCCTCCTCCGCCAGGGCCACGGCCGCCATGCCCAGGTCGCCGGCCTTTCCATAGGCGGTGGCCAGCAGCCGCCAGGCGATGGGCATGTCCGGGTCGACGGCGACGGCGGCCTCCAGGTCCTGGACGGCGCTCTGGGCCGTTGCCGGGTCGGCGCTGTCGATCTTGGTCTGCGCAAGGGGGACGAGAAGCGTCGGTTCGTTGGGGAACAGGGCGACCGCCCGCTCATAGGAAGGCCGCGCCTCGTCCAGGCGGCCGCTTTCCAGCAGCATCTGGCCCCGCAGCTCGTGGAAGAACGGGTTTTCCGGTTCCTGCGCGATCAGCGCGTCAACCTCGGTGATCGCGGTCTGGATGGCGCCGCGCTTGTATTCGGCAACGGCCCGGGCATAGCGGGCGGCGACGGACTGGTCATCGGGCGGGTACCGGCGCATCGCGATCTGGGGCGAAAGGAAGCCGAACAGCTTCGCCTTCACTCGGGCCAGCATCTCGTCATAGGCGGGCGGGAAGGGGCGTCCGGTATTGGGCGACGTGGCGACGTGATTGCGCACGACATCGATCCGGTCGAGGGTCAGCGGATGGGTCCGGACATATTCGACCTGCCGGTCGGTCGGCACCAGCTCCTGGTCCTCCAGGCGTTCCAGGAAGGTCGCGAGACCTTCGGCGCTGTAGCCGGCCCTGTCCAGAAGGGTGAGCGCGGCCTGATCGGCGGCATTCTCCATCGACCGGGTGAAGCTCAGGAAATCGCGCTCGGCGATCGTGGCGCCCCCGCTCATCACCGCGGCACCCGCGCCGCCGCTGCCGGCCGCAACGGTGGCGGCAAGCCCCAGCAGCGTGCTCAACAGCGCCGTCCGGCGCGCGTTCTCCAGCTCCTCCTGCCCCCGGGCCAGATGGCCGCCGGCGATGTGCCCGGCTTCGTGGGCGATCACGCCGATGACCTCGCCCGCAGAGGCTGCCGCCAGCAGCAGGCCGGTATGGACGAACAGGTTCTGCCCGCCGGCGACGAAGGCGTTAATGCTGGGGCTGTTGACGATATAGATCTTCACCGCCGACGGACTTATACCGGCGGCCTGGAAGATTGGCCGGGCGTAAGTCCGGATGGTATGTTCGATCTCCGCATCACGGATGAACGACAACCGCCGGGTCTGTGCCCTGGCAGGCTCCGCTGACCAGGTCAGGATCAGACAAAGAACAAGCAGAGCGGGGAAAACCTTGCGCAAAATCAGCATCCCGTCAGGATGGGCCGTTGGGTCCAATACCCGAAAATTGTGTCGCCTAGGCGGCGCAGCCGCAAGTCTTGCAGCGGCAGCCCTCTTGCTTTCGTCCTGCGTCGTCGGCGGCGACCAGGCGATGGTGCGCCGGCTGGCCGTCGCCGCCGACGAGCCGCAGGCCGCCGTGATCGGCCGGGAGATCCTGTCCCAGGGCGGAAACGCCGCCGATGCGGCGGTCGCCACGGCCCTGACCATGGCGGTGACGCTGCCGTCCCGGGTCGGTCTCGGCGGCGGCGGGGCCTGTCTGGTCCACGACCCGGCGGAGGGGACGGTTCGCGCGCTCGACTTCCTGCCCCGCGCGCCGCAGTCGGCCGAAGGCAGGACGGCTTCGACGTCGGGCTTTCTCCGGGGGCTTGCGGCCCTGCATGCGACCTACGGTTCATTGCGGTGGGAGACGCTCGTCTCGTCCGCGGAGAATGCGGCCCGCTTCGGGCATCCGGCGGCCCGGTCGCTCGCCCGCGACATCGAGCTTGCGGCCCGGATTTCCGGGCCCGAGCATGTGGCCGGTATCCTGCCCGGCGGGCCCGAGGGACCGCCGCGCGAAGGGGATACGCTGGTCCAGCCCGAACTGGCGGCCGTGCTCGGCCAGCTTCGGAGCGGCGGGGTCGGCGCCTTCTACAACGGCGCTCTCGGCCGTCAATATGCCGAGGCGGCGACCGCGGCCGGCTATGCCCTGCCGCTCGAGGACTTGCGCGGCTACCGGCCCGAATGGCGCGAACCGGTTTCGATCGGCTTCGGCAACGATATCCTGCACTTCGCGCCGATGCCGGAGGTCGCGGGGCCGGAACAGGCGCTCATCTGGCACATGCTGACCGAGGTGCGCCCCTACGGATCGGTTCCGGCGGAGGAGCGGCTGCACCTGCTGGTCGAGGCCCAGCGGCGCGCGACCGCGGCCCCCGGCGGCATCACGGTCGACGGCGCGGCGGCGCGCCGACTCATGGAAGGCTATGATCCGAACCGGGCCACCGCACCGGTCCGGGAACTGGCCGGCGCGACCAGCTTCGGCGCGACCCTGTCGATCCTGTCGCAGACCGAGATGTCGGTCGTCTGCGGCTTCACCAATTACGGCCTGTTCGGTTCCGGGCAGCTGGCGTCCGGCACCGGCATCGTCATCGCGCCGGCGCCCACCCCGGGCGTCAATGCCCTGGGCGGCCTCGCGCTCCTGGCCAATCAGCCGAAGCGGCAGGTGGTCTTCGCCGGCGCGGGCGCCGACGTCCTGACCGCGCTGACGGAGCCCCTGGCCGAAGTCGTCCTGCGTGGGACGCGGGTCGATCAGGCGCTGGCCCTCGGCCGCGCCGCACCGGATTTCACGACGCCGGCCGTCCTCGCCGACGAATTCACGACGGCGGAGGACGTCCGCGCCCTGGAGACGCGCGGCCATCAGGTGTGGACCGTGCCCGGGCTCGGCCGGGCGACCGCGATCTGGTGCGACTGGGATAGGGCGGCATCCAAGATCTGCTACGCTGCCAGCGACCCGCGCGGTGCGGGGCTGGCGTCGGCCACGGATTTCGCCTTCTGATCCTCGTCGCCGGCGCCGTTCCGATACCCCCGACGGTGCCCGGACGGCGCCGGATGCCCTGAAGACGATTATCGAGTTCCCATGACCCTGAAAGTCGCACGACGCGGTTCGATTCCCCCCTTCATCGTGATGGATGTCATGTCCGCGGCGGCCGAACGCCGGCGCACCCATGGCGACGTCCTGCACCTGGAAGTGGGCCAGCCCAGCACGCCCGCGCCTTCGAAAGTGATCGAAGCCGCCAAGGCGGCGCTCGACCGGGACAAGATCGGCTACACGGTCGCGCTCGGCATCCCGGAGCTGCGCGAACGCATCGCCCGGCATTATCGGGAGGAATACGGCGTGTCCGTCCCGGCCGAGCGGATCGTCGTCACCACCGGCTCGTCCGGCGGTTTCATGCTGTCCTTCCTGGCCGCCTTCGACGTCGGCGACCGGGTCGCCCTGGCGGCGCCCGGCTATCCGGCATATCGGAATATCCTGAAGGCCGTCGGGGTCGAGGCCGTCGAACTGCCGGCGGGGCCCGAGACGCGCTTTCAGCCGACGCCGGCGCTGCTCGACAGCCTGCCCGGGCCGGTCGACGGCCTGATCGTGGCAAGCCCGGCCAATCCCACGGGCACCATGCTCTCCGCCGCAGAGATGGCCGATCTCGCCGCCTATTGCCAGCAGAAAGGGATCCGGCTGATCTCGGACGAGATCTATCACGGCATCGACTACGGCATGCGGGCGACGACCGCGCTCGCCAGCAGCGAAGAGGCCGTGGTCATCAACAGCTTCTCGAAATACTACTCGATGACCGGCTGGCGGCTCGGCTGGATGGTGGTGCCGGAGGATCTGCTGCGGGCGGTCGAATGCCTGGCGCAGAACCTGTTCATCTCCCCTCCGACGCTCTCGCAATATGCCGCCGTCGCCGCCTTCGACTGTCGGGACGAGCTGGACCGGAACGTCGCCCGATATGCGGCGAATCGCGAACTGCTGCTGAACGATCTGCCGCGTGCCGGATTCACCCGGCTGGCGCCGGCGGACGGGGCCTTCTACATCTACGCGGAAATCGCGCACCTCACCAACGACAGCGAGGCGTTCTGCCGGCGCATGCTGGCCGAGACGGGGGTAGCGGCGACGCCGGGCACCGATTTCGATCCGCTGCGCGGGCACACTGCGGTCCGCTTCTCCTTCGCCGGTGCCACCGACGACATGGCCGAGGCGGCGGAGCGGCTTCGGCGCTGGCTCGGCTGACCGGAAGAGGGAAGACGGGCGTGCGGCGGCGCTGGATCAGACGGCTCCTGGTCGCGCTCCTGGCCATTTTCATCGGCCTGCCGCTCACGGGCGTCCTGGCCTACCGCGTCCTGCCCGTCCCGGTCACGCCCCTCATGCTGATCCGGCTGACCGAAGGCGAGGGGCTGGCCAAGGACTGGGTCGGGATCGACCGGATCTCGCCGCACCTTCCGGCATCGGTCATCGCGGCCGAGGACAACCGCTTCTGCCGGCATGGCGGCTTCGACTGGGTCGAGATGAGGAACGCCTGGGCGGCCGCCCGGGACGGCGACCGCCTGCGCGGCGCCAGCACCATCAGCATGCAGACCGCAAAAAACCTCTTTCTCTGGCCGGGGCGGAGTTATCTGCGCAAGGCGCTGGAATTCTACCTGACCCCGCTCATCGAGTTCGCCTGGCCGAAGCGCCGGATCATGGAGGTCTATCTCAACGTCGCCGAATGGGCACCCGGGGTCTATGGGGCCGAGGCCGCGGCCCGGCATCATTTCAACAAATCCGCCGCCGATCTGACCCGGCGCGAGGCGGCGCTTCTCGCCGTCGTTCTGCCGAATCCGCGCAACTGGTCGGCGGGGCGGCCCAGCGAGTACATCGCCGGCCGCGCCGCGACGATCCAGAGGCGGGTCGGACAGCTGGGGCCCTTGCTCGACTGCCTCTGACCGCACCTCGTCAGGGGGCGCGTTCGACGAGGAGGACGATTCCGTCCGTGCCGGTGATGCGTACGCGCGTGCCGGCCGGCATGTCGTCGCCGCGCACGATCCAGGTGCCGTCGCCGACGGCCGCCCGGCCGGTACCGTCGACGATGGCCTGCGTCAGGGTGACGGTCCGGCCGACATAGGATTCGGCCCGGCGATTGAGCGTCGGCTGGTCGGTCGCCGGCTCCCGCAGCCGGACGAACCGCCGCCCCAGCACGACCGTGATGACCGAAAGCACCGCAAAGACCAGCAACTGCAGGTCGAAGCCGAGCGAAGGATCGAACGCGACCAGCAGCCCGACCAGCACGGCGGCAATGCCGAGCCACAGGAAGGCGACGCCCGGCGTGAAGATCTCCAGCCCGACAAAGATCGCGGCCGCCACCCACCAGTACCAGAATTCCGGCTGCAGGGACGAAATGCTCACGACTCTCCCTCATTCTTCTGCCACGGCCCCGGCGCACCGGCTGCCGGGACCGAGCCGCGGCGCGGCGCCGGCGCCGCTGCCGCACCGTCGCCCCGGAAGGCTTCCCGGGCGATCTCGGCGACACCGCCGATCGCGCCGATGACGCCGGTCGCCTCCATCGGCATGAAGAACACCTTCTGGTTGGGGGCGGAGGCGATCTTCTGCAGGGCCTCGACATATTTCTGGGCGACGAAATAGTTGACCGCCTGGATGTCGCCGGCGCCGATCGCTTCTGAGACCATCCGGGTCGCCTCGGCTTCTGCCTGGGCCTGCCGCTCGCGCGCCTCGGCGTCCCGGAAGGCGGCTTCGCGCCGGCCCTCGGCTTCGAGGATGGCCGCCTGCTTCTGTCCCTCGGCGCGCAGGATCTGCGCCTGGCGATCGCCCTCGGCCTCCAGGATCGTGGCCCGCCGCTCGCGCTCGGCCTTCATCTGGCGGGCCATCGCGTCGACCAGGTCGCGCGGCGGCGTGATGTCCCGGATTTCGATCCGGGTGACCTTGACGCCCCAGGCCGAGGTCGCGTCGTCGACGACGTGCAGCAGATTGGCGTTGATGACCTCGCGGTTCGACAGCAGCTCGTCCAGGTCCATCGACCCCATGACGGAGCGGATGTTCGTCATGGTGAGGTTCACGATCGCCCGCTCGAGATCGGTGACCTCATAGGCCGCCTTCGCCGCATCGAGGACCTGGTAGAAGACGATGCCGTCGGCGGTGACCATGGCATTGTCCTTGGTGATGACCTCCTGCGAGGGCACGTCCAGGACCGTTTCCATCATGCTGAGCTTCGCGCCGATGCGGTCGACGAACGGGATGATGAGGTTCAGCCCCGGCCGCAGGGTTCGGATGTAGCGGCCGAACCGTTCGACGGTCCATTCCCGTCCCTGCGGAACCGATTTGATGCCGGCGAAGACCGTCACCACCGCCAGTGCGACGACGACGATCACGAATATCGAGAACGCTTCCACGTGACTTTCCCCTGCTGTCCGAGTCCGGTCCCACCCCCTTTGTGGTTCAACCCTTGTGCCACAACCGGAGCGCGCAGTCAGCGGCGTTCAGGGGCGCGACCCCCAGCGGCGAAGCAGCATGAAGGCCGCGGGCGCGAAGGTCACGATGACGAGGATGCGGACGACGTGATGCGAGCCGACGAATGCCGCATCCACGTTCAGGGCGATGGCCATCAGGCTCATCTCGGCAAGGCCGCCCGGCGCATAGGCCAGGATAAGCGCCGGCACCCGAATGCCCGTGATCGCGTGAAGTATCAGCGAGAACGTGACCGTCACCCCCAGAAGCACGACCGTCCCGGCGCCCCCGACCAGCGCGATCCGCCACAGTTCCTTGAGGGCGATGCCCCGGAACCGGCACCCGAGATAGGATCCGACCACGATCTGGGCGGTGGCGATCAGCACGCCGGGCAGGCGGCTGCTGGTGATCCCGGAAAGGTGCAAGGCGCCGCTCAGAATCATCGGGCCTATCAGCGCGTGGGCCGGAATGCGCAGCTTCCGCGCGATCGGCGCGCCGATCAGGCAGGCGGCGAAAAGCAGATAGTCGAGCGGGGCGATGGACTGAAGCGAGGGGCCGAGAGGCCCCCTCGATCCGACGGAAAGGACCCCGACGAACTGGAAATAGAACGGGATCGTGAAGACCACGAGCATGATGCGGATGGTGTGGGTCAGCGCGATCGCCCGTTCGTCCCCGCCCAGTGCGCCGCCGATCATCACCATCTCGTTGAGGCCGCCGGGCGTCGCCGTGAAATAGGACGTTACCGGGTCATAGTGGCAGAAGCGGCGGAAGAAGACATATCCGACCGCGGCACAGGTGGCGATGTAGATCGGAAGGGCCGAAAGCGTGATCACCCACTTGCCGGCGTGGTCCAGGATCTCGGGCGAGAACGAGGTGCCGAGCAGCACGCCCAGCACCGTCACCATGAATGTTCTGAGCCGGTTCGGGATGCTGACCGGAGCGCCGCTGACCGACGCGACGGCGGAAAAGAGCATGGCGCCGATCATCCAGGCGAGCGGCAGCTTGTACCACGCGAGAAGCGCGCCGCCGCCCGTGCCGATGGCAAGGGCAAGGGCGGTCTGGCGATAGTCGACTGCGGCGAGCGCCCGGCGGGCGCGGCCGATGAGTGTCAGGAAAGGCACGGCGGGAAAACCGGCGAAAGGAAAGGATACAAGAACACTGGTACGCCGATTCTTCCCTTCTCTTAAGAAAAAAATGCGTTAACCCGATGTGCCGTAGATGCATCGGAAGTCCGGAAGATACCACGACACGGCGGCATTTCCGGCGTCCTTTGCCCTGGCATAGGCGATCTTGAACCCGATGCCTGCCGGGCGCGGATCATCCGGCGATCCTGTCCGCAAGCCGGCGGAGGAAGCCCTCGCACCGGGCAAGCTGGTCGATCTCGATGAACTCGTCGGGCTTGTGCGCCTGGGCGATCTGGCCGGGGCCGCAGACGATCGTCGGGATCCCGGCCGCCTGGAACAGCCCGGCCTCTGTGCCGAAGCTGACGCGGCCCGTCCGCTCGGCCCCGGTCAGTTCCATGACCTGCCTCGTCACCGGATCGTCGTCGGTCATGGCGAGGCCAGGGAAGGCGGCGATCTCCTCGAAACGGAAACCGGCATCGGGGGACACGGCCCGCATCTGCGGCAGCAGCTCCCGCGCCGCGAAGTCCGTCACCTCGGCCAGCAGGCGGCCCGGATCGTCCGCCGGCAGATAGCGGAACTCGAAATCGAAGCGGCAGTCCCGCGGCACGATGTTGAGGGCCGTTCCTCCCTGGACGACGCCCGTATGGATGGTCGTGTAGGGAGGATCATAGGCCAGATCGAAGGGGCCTCCGGTCCTGCGCGCCGCCGCCATGCGGCGCAGCCGCACTATCAGCTCGGCCGCATATTCGACCGCGTTCACCCCCGTGGGCGCGATGGCGGAATGGCATTCCAGACCGTGCACATGGCAGCGCATCGACAGCTTGCCCTTGTGTCCGGTGACCGGCGTCATGCCCGTCGGCTCCCCGACGATGCAGGCGGCGGGCTTCACCTCCCGCTCCGCCAGCCGGGCCAGCAGGCGCCGCACGCCGAGACAGCCGACTTCCTCGTCATAGGAAAGGGCGAGATGGATCGGGATCCGAAGATTCCGCTCCAGGAACTCCGGCACGAGGCCAAGGACAGCGGCAAGAAACCCCTTCATGTCGCAGGCGCCGCGCCCGTGGAGCCGGCCCTCCCGCTCCGTCACCGCGAAAGGAGGAACGCTCCAGTCCTGGCCATCCACCGGCACCACGTCGGTATGTCCGGAAAGGCAGATGCCGCCCCGGTCCTCGGGACCGATCGTGGCGAAAAGGTTCGCCTTGCGGCGTTCGTCGTCGAAGGTCAGCTCCGATGCGATGCCGAAGCCCTGGAGATACGACCGCACATAGTCGATCAACTCCAGGTTGCCGTCCCGGCTGACCGTCGGGAACGCGACCAGCCGCTCGAGCATGGTCCGGGAGGCGGGAGAGAAGGTGCTGTCGGAACGGGAGGCCATGGTCTTGCCGGGTCGTGGGCACGCGGAATCTGCATCCCACTATGCGCCCGTTCCGCGGCTGCGCGCCACCCCGCCCGGCTAGGGCAGGAACTGCTCCTTCAAAATCCGCTCCTCGAGATTGTGCTCGGGATCGAACAGAAGGGTGAGGGCGACGGAGCGGTCCTCCTGCACCTCGACCGTCGCAACGTCGCGCACCTCGGTATAGTCGGCGACGGCGCTGACCGGCCGCTTCGCCGCTTCGCGGATCCCGAAGGCGATCCTCGCCGTATGGGGCAGAAGCGCCCCCCGCCAGCGGCGTGGCCGGAACGCGCTGATCGGCGTGAGCGCCAGCACGCCGGCGCCCAGGGGAATGATCGGCCCGTGGGCCGAAAGGTTGTAGGCCGTGGAGCCGGCAGGCGTCGAAACCAAGGCGCCGTCGCAAACAAGCTCGTCCAGCCGCTCCACCCCGTCGATGGAGATGCTGAGCTTGGCGGCTTGCCGCGTTTCCCGCCGCAGCGACACCTCGTTGATCGCCAGCGCCTCGAAGGTACGCCCGTCGACCGTGCGGGCGATCATGCGCAGGGGATGCAGCACGACGGACTGGGCACGGGCCAGGCGTTCGACCAGCCCTTCCTCCCGATAGTCGTTCAGGAGGAAGCCGACCGATCCGCAATTCATGCCGAAGATCGGGATCTTCCGGTCCATGAACCGATGCAGGGTCTCCAGCATCAGCCCGTCGCCGCCAAGGGCGACGATGAAGGACGCATCCTCCGGCGCGACCTCGCCATAACGCGCGGTCAGCCTCGCCAGCGCGGCCTGCGCCTCGGGTGTGTCGGCGGCCGCGAAGGCGATGCGGGTGCTGACGGTGGCGCCGCTCTGCGCCGTCCTTTCGGCATGATGATCCATGGCGGCGGGCACTCTAGCGCACCGCGTCCGCCGTTGAACAGGTTTCGCGCGGGGGGAGGGCGGAGCGGCCGTCCGCTTCCGGCCTTCGTCGGTGAGACGCAGGCCGCCGATCTGGTCCGCCTAGGGGCGGGACGACGAGAGGTCAGGCCCGATCGGCGGCCGACGCGCAACAGCCTATCCCAGCAGGCGCTCGATGCGGCGACGGTGGCGGTGGATGCGCATCAGGAGGTCGGGCGGCACCTCGCCGTCGACGACGGCCCGGCCGTCGCGCAGGCGCAGGGTTCCGCCCGCCTGCCGCACGTCCCGGATCAGTTCCAACAAGGCATCCTGTCTTCCCGGCATCGCTCCCTTCCTGGCTGACGGATCGTATCGAGCGACTTTCATTGTGCTGAGTTGGGGTGATATGTCTAAGTCTTGATTTCGATTGTTCTGATCGGCTTTTCCTATTGAAAGCCATGAGTTTCGCCGGGCTGTCGCTCAGGGATCTGGAATATGTGGTGGCACTGGCCGACGAGCTGCACTTCGGCCGTGCCGCGGAGCGCTGCGCCGTCAGCCAGCCGGCGCTCAGCGGCCAGATTCGCAAGGTCGAGGACCTTCTCGGCACCGTGATGTTCGAGAGGTCCAGCAAGCGGGTGCTGCTGACCCCAAGCGGTCAGGTGCTGGTCCGCCAGATCCGCCTGATCTTGGCGGAGGCGCAACGGCTGATGGAGATGTCCCATAGCTGGACCGAACCGCTGACCGGCACCTTCCGCCTAGGCGCGATCGCGACCCTCGGCCCCTACCTGTTTCCGTCGATCCTGCGGCCGCTGCGCGACCGGCTCCCGAAGCTGGAGCTGATCCTCCATGAGGGGCGTACTGCGGAACTTCTGGAATCGCTCCGGACAGGGGCCCTGGATGCGGCGCTCGTGTCGCCGCCGGTCGATGGCACCGGCCTTCGCCTGGCGCCGCTGTTCTTCGAGCCGTTCGTCGTCATCCATCCCTGGGATCATCCCCTTGCCGGCAGCGGCGCGATCGCCGTCTCCAGCCTCAGCGAGGACGGCCTCGTGATGTTGGACGAGGGCCACTGCCTGCGCGACCAGACGCTGGCGCTGTGCGGCCAGGGCGCGGGTGCCATCCAGCGCATCCATGCGACAAGCCTCGAGACGCTTCGACACATGGTGGCGGCCGGGGCGGGCTACGCGCTCATTCCCGCGCTGGCTGCAGAGGGCGGCAGCACGCTCGGCGGGCTGCTCTCCTATCGTCCGTTCGCCGATGCCAATGTTGGGCGGACCGTCGCGCTGGCCTGGCGCGAGAGCTCACCCCGGACGGCGGAGTTCGAGATGCTGGCCTCGATTCTGAGGACGATTGCCCCGCCGAACGTGGAGCCTTTGTCCGCGGAGCAGGAGGCAGAGGCTTCGTCGCCCCGCCCGGAAGAGCCGGAGGCGGCGGACCGCTCCGGGCCGCCCGCTTGATCCTCGCCGGCGTCGACCGCCTATCCGACCATGCCGGCCTTTTCGCCGGACGGCGGCTGGGGCTCGTCTGCCATCCCGGCAGCCTGGACAAGGATCTGGTGTGCACGCTGGAGAAGCTGCGGGCGTTGCCCGGTGTCCGGGTCGAACGGCTGTTCGCGCCCGAGCATGGGCTGCACGGCGTGCTGCAGAATGGAGAGAAGGACCGGGACGGCGTCGACCCCGTATCCGGGCTGCCGGTCGTGTCTCTCTATGGCCCACGCCGCCGGCCCGAGCCCGGGCATCTTGCCGGCCTGGACGCGGTCGTCTTCGATATCCGCGACGTCGGCTGCCGGGCCTATACCTATCTCGCCACCCTGCTGGACCTATCCTGCTCGACGGCCGAAGCGGGCATCGATCTCGTCGTGCTGGACCGCCCGAACCCTGCCGGGGGAATCGTCGAAGGCGGCGGGGTCCAGGCGGGAGAGACCGGCTTCCTCGCTCCGCTCGACGTGCCGCTGCGTCACGGTCTGACGCTTGGTGAGCTTGCGCTTCTCCATGCGCGCGAAACGGAGCTGCCGGAGCCCATCGTCGTTCCGGCGGCGGGATGGCGGCGCGAGACCGCGGCGGCGGGCGATCTTTGGATTCCGCCATCGCCCAACCTGCCGACCTCCATGGCCGCGCTTGCCTATACCGGGATGGTGCTGATCGAGGGGACGTTCTTGAGCGAGGGCCGGGGAACGACCCGGCCCTTCACGCTGATCGGTGCGCCGGACATCGACGCCCGGGCGCTGGCGGACCGGCTGGCCGCGACGGCGCCGACGGCCGTCCGGGTCTGGCCCGCCGCATTCCGGCCGGTGGCGGGCAAGCACGCCGGGTCCGTCTGCCACGGGGTGGAAATCCATATCCAGGACCGGCCGGGCTTCCGCGCCCTTCCGCTCGTTCTCGAGATCCTGGCCTTCCTGCGCGACCATGCCCCGGCAGCAGGCGGCATCGACGACGGCCTGCGCCGCTTGGCCGGCGGCCCGGGCCTTCCTGACTGGTGCGCGGCGAAGGGCGCCGCCCCGGCCGAACTGCTCTCGCTCTGGCGCGAGGATCAGCAGCGCTACCGCGAGCGGGTCCGGCCGGTGCTGCTCTACGGCGCCCTTGCGCCCGGATGACCCGGGGACGGTCCGGGTCTACCCCGCCGCCCCGTAGCGCCGCGCCTGTCAGGCTAGGCTCTTCGCCGCGATCTCGAACACGTCCTTCGACAGCCTGGGTTGCGCAAGGATCCGCTCCAGCGCTTCCCGCATCATCCGCTGGCGCGCTTCGTCCTGGCGGCGCCATCGGCCGAGCGGGCTGACCAGCCGGGCCGCGAGCTGCGGGTTCCTGGCATCGGTATCGATCACTTGGTCGGCCAGGAAGGCATAGCCGCTGCCGTCCGCTGCGTGGAAATGCAGAGGATTGCCGGTCGCGAAGGCCGCTACGACCGAGCGGACCCGGTTCGGATTCAGCGGATCATAGGCCGGGTGGCGGGTGAGTTCACGGACCGCTGCCGGGGTTCCGGGCAGGCTGCTCATGGCCTGGAGGGAGAACCACTTGTCGATCACAAGGGCGTCGTCCCGCCACTTGTCGAAGAAGGCGGCAAGGGCCGTCGTCCGCTCCGGCCTGTCGCTGTCGTTGAGGATCGACAGTGCGGCCAGCACGTCGGTCATGTTCGACCCTTCGGCGAACTGCCGGTCGACGCGCCGGTCGATCTCCGCGCGGCCCGTGACGGCCGCCAGCATGCCGAGGCAGACGTTCTTGAGCGCCCGGCGGCCAACGCTTTCGGGATCGATCCGGTAGGCCCCCGTTTCGTCGTTCGCTTCGTAGGCGGCCAGCAGTTCGTCCCACAAGGCGCTTGCGATCTGGGCGCGCGCCGCTTCCCGCGCTGCATGGATCGCTTCCGGGTCGACGACATCCATCTGGTCGGCAAGATAGCTTTCGCCCGGCAGGGTCAGCGCTTCCGCCCGGAACGCGGGGTCCAGCCTGTCGTCCTGAAGCGTCCGCGCGAAGCCTTCGATGAAATCGGGGTCGAGCACCATCGGGCGGTCCTCCCGATAGGCCGCGACCATTTCCAGGAGAAGCTGGGTGGCGAGCTGCTGGCCGGCCTCCCAGCGCGCGAAGGGATCGGTGTCGTGGGCGAAGAGGAATTTCAGCCGCTCGCGCGGCTGGGCTTTCAGCCTGACCGGCGCCGAGAAGCCGCGCAGCAGGGACGGAACGGGTTCGGCGTCCAGGCCGACGAACCGGAAGCGCTGCTCGGCCTCGGTCACCGACAGGACGCGGGTGCCGGCTACGGCGCTGTTCTCGCCTTCCAGGCGGATCGGCAGCTCGGCGCCGTTCCGGTCCAGAAGGCCGATGGCGAACGGGATGTGCAGCGCCGGCTTCTCCGTCTGGCCGGGGGTCGGCGGGACCGATTGGCGGACGGTCAGACTGTAGGCGCCGGCGGCGGCGTCCCATTCCGTCAGGACCTCCACTTCCGGCGTGCCTGCGGTCGAATACCAGTGCCGGAACTGGCGGAGATCCACGCCCGAGGCGTCCTGCATCGCCTGGGCGAAATCCTCGATCGTCACGGCTTGGTTGTCGTGGCGCTGGAAATAGAGATCCATGCCCTTACGGAAATTCTCCGGCCCGATCAGGGTATGGATCATCCGCACGACCTCGGCGCCCTTCTGGTAGACCGTGGCCGTGTAGAAGTTGTTGATCTCGATGTAGCTCTCCGGCCGGACCGGATGGGCCATGGGGCCGCTGTCCTCCGGGAACTGGGTGGCGCGGAGCCGCCGGACGTCCGCGATCCGCTTCACCGCCCGGCTGCCCTGGTCGGCCGAGAATTCCTGGTCGCGGAAGACGGTCAGACCTTCCTTCAGGGAAAGCTGGAACCAGTCCCGGCAGGTCACCCGGTTGCCGGTCCAGTTGTGGAAATACTCATGGGCGACGACACCCTCGACGCCTTGATAGTCGAAATCGGTCGCCGTGTCGGGCTTGGCCAGGACGTACTTCGTGTTGAAGATGTTCAGGCCCTTGTTCTCCATCGCTCCCATGTTGAAATCCGACACGGCGACGATGTTGAAGACATCGAGATCGTATTCCAGCCCGAAGACGTCCTCGTCCCACTTCATCGCGGCCTTCAGCGACCGCATCGCGTGGTCGCACTTGTCGAGGTCTTCCCGGCGCACCCAGATGGCGAGATCGACATTGCGGCCGGACTTCGTCGTGAACCGGTCCTCCAGCGCGACCAGGTCGCCGGCCACGAGCGCGAACAGGTAGGACGGCTTCGGATGCGGATCGTCCCACTTGGCCCGGTGGCGGCCGTTCGCGGCGTCGCCCCGGTCGACGGGGTTGCCGTTCGACAGCAATACCGGGTAGCGCGCCTTGTCCGCCGTCATGGTCACCGTGTAGCGGGCCATCACGTCGGGCCGGTCGGGGAAGAAGGTGATCCGGCGGAACCCTTCCGCTTCGCACTGCGTGCAGAAATTCCCGCCCGAGGTATAGAGGCCGGAAAGCTGGGTGTTGGCCGAAGGGTTGATCGCCGTCTCGATGTCGAGCGAGAAGCTGTCTGGGACCCGGTCGATGGTCAGCCCGTCGGCATCCAGCCGGTAGCGGCCGGCATCCAGAGCCTCGCCGTCGATCGCGACGGACAGGAGTTCCAGATCCTCCCCATCCAACCTGAGGGGCGCCGTCGGAGCCGTCGACTGCGGGTTGCGGCGCATGTCCAGGCGCGACCGGACGATCGTGCGCGTCTCGTCAAGCTCGAACACCAGGTCGACCGTTTCGACCAGGAAGTCGGGGACGCGGTAGTCCTTGAGATGGACTTCCCGCGGAGCGGCGACGCTGGGGGCGGCGGACATGCGGTTGTCGGGCATGGATGGGAGTCCTCGGCGCTTCGGTGATGCCCTCGTAATTAGTCCATCGGGGAAGCCGGTTCCAGGTTGGCGGTGCCAGGGGCCGGTTTCCGGCGGCCAGCGTGATCGCTTTCGATTGACTGGGCACAAACGATCAATAACAATCATTGCATCACAGCAAGGGCGTCGCCCCCGGTTCCGTTCATTCCTGCATTTGATGTCGGCACGATCCCGTTTTCCGCATGAGCGCCAGCAGCAGATCTACGACTTGGTCGTGGAGCGCGGGATGCTGAGCACGCACGAGCTTGCGGAGATCCTCGGGACCTCCTTGCCGACGGTCCGGCGCGACCTCGCGGTGCTCGAGCAGGCCGGGCTCGTCTCACGCACCCATGGCGGGGTCGTCGCCCAGCGGGCGGACCGCGTGATCGGCGAACCCATGTTCCTCGAGAAGCTCAGGCTTCGCCAGAACCTCAAGCGCCGAATTGGGGAGGCGGCGGCGGCCCTGGTGGGGAACAACCAGGTCGTACTGATCGATTCGGGGACCACCTGCCTTGCCGTGGCCAGGGCGCTTGCCGGGCGGCCGGTGACGGTGGTGGCGACGGATCTGAAGGTTGCCGAGGCAGCGGCCAGCGGGGTCACGGAAGTTCTGATGGTCGGGGGGCGGGTCCGCAACGGCTATTACAGCCTCGTCGGCAGCTGGCCCCGCGACACGCTCCAGGGGATCCGGGCCGACATCATGTTCATGGGTGCCGACGCGCTGGACGAGACGGGGGTGACGAACTCCACCCTGGACGAGGCGGAGGTGAAGCGCATGGCGATCTCGCGTTCCGATCGCATCGTGCTTCTCGCCGACCATTCGAAGATCGGCATGCGCAGCTTCGTGCCCGTCTGCCCGCTGGAAGACATCCACGTCCTGGTCACGGACCGCAAGGCCGAGCCGTTGCTCGGCCCCTATGCAGGACGCCTGCGGGCGATCCAATGCGTCTAACCGACATCAACGCCAGCAACGAGCTAGAGATGATCAACAACTTCAAGCGCCTGTTCGGGGACACCAAGCCGGTCATCGCGATGGTGCACCTCCTTCCCCTTCCGGGAACTCCGCTCTACGACGCCGATGCCGGCATCGAGGGAATCGTCGAGGCGGCGCGGCGGGACCTGAAGGCGCTTCAGGACGCCGACGTGGATGCGGTGATGTTCGGCAACGAGAACGACCGCCCTTACGAGCTTTCGGTCGACGTCGCCTCCACTGCGACGATGGCCTATGTCATCGGCCGCCTGCGGCCCGAGATCGCGAAGCCCTTCGGGGTCAATGTCCTGTGGGACCCGATGAGCTCCGTTGCGCTGGCCGCGGCCACCGGGGCATCCTTCCTGCGCGAGATCCTCACCGGCACATACGCTTCCGACATGGGGCCCTGGACTCCGAACGCAGGGGAGACGATGCGCTATCGTAATCGCCTGGGGCGTCCGGACATCGCCATGCTGAACAACATCAGCGCCGAGTTCGCCTATTCGCTCGACCGTCGGGAACTCCCCGACCGTGCCCGGTCGGCGGTGTTCTCCAGCATCCCCGACGCCGTCCTGGTGTCGGGCGCGATCACCGGCGAGGCGGCCAAGTTCACCGATCTGGAGGCGGTGAAGCGCGTGCTTCCCGACACGCCCGTCCTGGCCAACACCGGCGTGCGCCACGAGACCGTCGCCGATGTCCTGCGGATCGCCGACGGCTGCATCGTCGGTTCCTCGCTGAAGGTGGACGGCAATACCTGGAACCCTGTGGATCCCGACCGGGCGGCCGAGTTCATGCGGCTCGCCAAGGCCGCCAGGAAGGGCTGAGGCTGGGCACGAGTGCAGGAGGAAACGGAATGAACCAGCGTACCGACAGCACCAATTCCTACCTCCTGGCTCTTGCCTCGATGACCGTTGCGATATTCGTCGCGCTCAGTCTCGTCACGCCGAACTTCCTGTCCCTCGGGAACCTCAGGTCGATGGGGTTCCAGTTTCCCGAGTTCGGCCTCCTGTCCCTGGCGGTCCTGCCGACCATGGTCTCGGGCGGGATCGATCTTTCGGTGGTGGCGGTCGCCAATCTCTCGGCGATCGTCGCCGCCGTGATCCTGCGTAGCGGCGAATACGGCTGGCTCGCGATCCCAGCCGCATTGGCGGTCGGCGCCGCCTGCGGCGCGTTCAACGGGATCCTGATCGCCTATTTCCGCCTGCAGCCGATTCTGGCCACTCTCGGCACGCTCCAGCTCTTCACCGGCATCGGCATCGTGATCACCGGCGGCCCGGCGATCACCGGCCTGCCGGACTGGTACACGCAGCTCGGCAATCTTTCGATCCTCGGCGTCGTTCCGTTGCCGCTCGCGATCTTCGCCCTGGTCGTGCTGCTGCTGGGGGCGGTGATGCGGTTCACGCCGACCGGGATCAGGATCCGCCTCTACGGCACCAATCCAACCGCCGGGCGCTTCGCCGGAATTCCCGAACGGGGCCTGCTCATCCGCATTTATACCCTGTCCGGCGTCATTGCGGCCCTTGCCGGCCTCGTGGTCCTGGCCCGCGTCAATTCCGCCAATGCCGACTACGGATCCTCCTATCTGCTGCTCGTCATCCTGATCAACATCCTGGCCGGCGTCAGCCCCGCAGGGGGCTTCGGGACAGTCACCGGCGTGGTGCTGGCGGTCCTTTCCCTGCAGTTGATCTCGAGCGGGCTGAACTTCCTCGCGTTCAGCGCCTTCGCCCGGGATCTCTTCTTCGGCGGACTGCTCATCATCGTCATGTCGGCGCGCGTTCTGGCCGGCACGCTTCCGCTTCCGAAACTCAATTTCATGAAGGTTGTCACCCGATGAAGGACCGGCTTCGCGCGATCCTTGGCGAATTGATGCTCATCCCAGGCCTCAGCGGCCATGAGGACAGGGTCCGGCGGCAGATCGCCCGCCGGCTGGCCGAACTCGGAATCACCTCGCGCGCCGACCGCCTCGGCAACCTGATCGCGACGCTGGAGGGCGACCCGGGCGCGCCCAGCGTGATGCTTTTCGCCCATACCGACCAGCTGGGCTTCGTCGTCCGGAAGATCGAGCCGAGCGGCCTCGTCCGCGTCGAGCGCCTGGGCGGTATCCCCGAAAAGGCACTGCCGTCGCTTCCGGTCCTGTTCTGCGTCGGCGAGGGCAGGGACGTCCGCGGGATTTTCGCCAACAAGAGCCACCACGCGACGCCGCCGGAGGAGAAGTACAAGGTCGTCCCCTATGCCGACCTGTTCATCGACGTGGGCGCCGACAGCGCCGCAGAGGTGCGGTCGCTGGGCATCGACATCGGCACGCCGGTCATCTACGAGCCGCGGGTCCTGCACCTGAACGAGAACCGGGTGGCGGGAACCGCGGTCGACGACCGCGCCGGATGCGCCGTGATCCTGGAGGTTGCGCGGGCCCTCCAGGCGGGCGGGAAGCGGCCGACCGTACACCTGGTCTTCGCGGTGCTCGAGGAATACAACCTGCGCGGCGCCATGGTCGCGGCGCAGGCACTTATGCCCGACATCGCGATCCAGCTCGATCTCGCGCTCACCAGCGACACGCCGGACATGGCCCACAGGGGCGAGGTTGCCCTTGGCGGCGGCCCGGCCATGAGCCTCTACAGCTTCCACGGGCGGGGCACGCTGAACGGCACCATTCCCCACCCGTCGCTGGTCAGCCTGTTCTCGAAGACCGCGGAGGCCGAAGGGATCCCGCTGCAGAGGACGGCCCATGTCGGGGCGCTTACGGATTCTTCCTACGTGCAGCTGGTGGGGCACGGGGTCGCCTGCATCGATCTCTGCTTCCCTAGCCGTTACACTCACACCTCGCTGGAGCTGTGCGACCTGCGCGACCTGGAGAGGCTGGCGCAGCTCCTGATCGCGGGAGTCCGGAGCATCGATACGACCTTCAGTCTCGACCGGGATCTCTACACCTGATGCGCTACTATCTGGGCATCGACATCGGCACCTACGAATCCAAGGGCGTCCTCGTCGACGGCGACGGTACCGTCGTCGCAACCGCAGCCCGCCCCCACCGGATGCTGGTGCCGCGGCCCGGCTGGGCCGAGCATCGGGCCGAGGAGGACTGGTGGGGGGATCTGGTCGGGATCACCCGTGAGCTGCTTCGGACCAGCGCGGTCGATCCGGGCGCGATCCGGGGGGTCGGCTGCAGCGGCATCGGACCGTGCATGCTGCCGGTCGACCGCGACGGTGCCCCGCTGATGAATGCCGTGCTCTACGGCGTCGATACCCGGGCGGCCCGGGAGATCGAGGAGCTGACCGACGAGATCGGTACGGCGGCGCTGCTCGACCGGTGCGGGAACGCCCTGACCTCCCAGTCCGTGGGGCCGAAGATCCTGTGGCTGCGCCGCAACCGGCCCGACATCTTCGCCCGCACCCACAAGATCCTGAACTCGTCGTCCTTCCTGGTGCACAGGCTGACCGGCCGATATGTGATCGACCACTATTCGGCCAGCGGGTTCACGCCGCTCTATTCGGCCCGGACGCTGGGCTGGGACGATGCCTTTGCCGACCGGATCATCGGGCCCGAGCGACTCCCCGAAACCCTCTGGACGGCCGAGGTGGCCGGCGTGGTGACGCCGGAGGCGGCCGAACAGACGGGCCTCAAGGCCGGCACGCCGGTGACCGCCGGCACAATCGATGCGGCCGCCGAAGCCCTCAGCGTCGGCGTCCTCGGCGCCGGCGACATGATGGTGATGTACGGCTCGACCATCTTCATCATCATGCTGACGGCCGACCGGGTGCGGGACCCGCGGCTGTGGTATGCGCCGTGGCTGTTCGAGGGACAGCATGCCTGCATGTCGGGGCTCGCGACCAGCGGCACCCTGACCCACTGGTTCCGCGAGCGGTTCGCCGCCGAGCTCGATCCGGCCTCGGCCATCGAGACCCTGGCCCGCGAGGCGGAAACGTCGACGGCCGGGGCGAGGGGACTGATCGTGCTGCCCTATTTCTCGGGCGAACGCACGCCCATTCACGACCCGAACGCCAAGGGCGTGATCTTCGGGCTGGATCTGACCCACAGCCGCGCCGACGTCTATCGAGCCTTCCTCGAAGGCATCGCCTTCGGGGTCAATCACATCATCGAAACCTATGCCGAGGCCGGCCAGGTCCCGGCAGAGATCGCCGCCGTGGGCGGCGGCACCCGCAATCGCGTCTGGATCCAGGCCGTGTCCGACATCACGGGCCGGGAACAGACGATGCGTTCTCGCACCATCGGGGCCGCCTACGGCGACGCTTTCCTGGCGGCGGTGGCAGTCGGGGATGCGCCCCGAAACGCCATACGCGACTGGAATCCGGTCGACCGGTCGATCGTGCCGGACCCTGCCCATGCCGGGGTCTATGCGCGCCGGTTCGATCTCTACAAGCGTCTCTACGTCCAGACCCGGGAGATCATGTCGGAACTCTCGGAATAACTCCGGAGGCTCATGTCGGAGCAATCGGGGCATTGCGTCCTGTCGACCTGCCGGGATCCCGGCAGCAACTTGGAGGGGAGGTTATGGGAGTGTTTACTGATTTCAAGAAATCCGGCCTGAAGAAGGTCGCGGCCGGTCTCGCCATCGGGGGCACGCTGGTGGCGGTCCCGCTGATCGCGACCCATGCCCAGGAAGCCAAGCACACGATCGTCACGGTCGTGAAGCTGGCTGGCGTTGCCTGGTTCAACCGCATGGAGGAAGGGGTCCGTCAGTATGCGGAGGAGACGGGCCACGACGCCACCCAGGTCGGCGCCGCCACCGCCGATGCCGCGCTGCAGGTGCAGTTGATCGAGGATCTGATCGCCCGCAACGTCGATGCGATCACCGTCGTCCCGAACTCTCCCGAAGCGCTGGAGCCGGTGCTTGCCCGGGCGCTCGATCAGGGCATCGTCGTGATCGGCCACGAGGCGTCGAACCTTCAGAACGTTACCTACGACGTCGAGGCGTTCGACAACAAGGCCTATGGCGAACACCTGATGGAAGCCCTGGCAAAGGGCATGAACTATGAAGGCGAATACGCCGTCTTCGTCGGCCACCTGACGGCCAAGACCCACAATGAATGGGTCGATGCTGCGATCGCGCTGCAGCAGGAAAAGTACCCGAACATGAAGCTGGTCACGGCCAAGATCGAGAGCAACGAGGACCAGCAGACCGCCTATGCCAAGACCCGCGAGCTGCTTCGCACCTATCCGAACCTGAAGGGGATCCAGGGCAGCGCCGGTACCGACGTCGTCGGCGCGGCGCTTGCGATCGAGGAGGCCGGTCTGACTGGCAAGGTGACGATCGTCGGCACCAGCCTTGTCTCTGCGGCCGGACCGTATCTCGAGACCGGCGAGATCCAGATGATCTCGTTCTGGGACCCGGCGGAGGCAGCCATCGTGATGAACAAGGTCGCGAGCATGGCGATCGAGGGTCAGGAGGTCACCGACGGCATGGATCTCGGGGTCGAGGGCTACAACTCGGTGAAGCTCGACGGCAAGGTCATCTACGGCCAGGCGTGGATCGACGTAACCCGCGAGAATATGGACGAGTACGACTTCTGACGGTTCGTTCCGAGGTCGTATCGATAACGGCACCCCGCCCTCCAGCTCCCGCGGAGCCGGAACGGCGGGGTGCCGGCCCTTTCACCCCAGACAAGCAGACCTTCATGGAACAACCCGTTCTCGACATGCGGCACATCCGCAAGTCCTACGGTGCCATGCGCGTGCTGGAGGATGTGAGCCTGTCGCTCCGCGCCGGCGAGGTGCGATGCCTCGCCGGCGAGAACGGCTCGGGCAAGTCGACCCTGATCAAGATTCTGTCCGGCGTGGTGCCGGCCGATGGCGGCGAGGTGATCCTTTCCGGCGGGCCGCTTCCGTCGACGCCGCAGGCCGCGATCGCCGCGGGCCTGTCCGTCATCTACCAGGATTTCTCGCTCTTCCCGAACCTCTCGGTCGGCGAGAACATCACCTTCCTTCGTGCCGTCGCGGCCGGCGACGGGATGGTCCGGCACCGGGAACGGCGCCGGCTCGCCGCCGAGACGCTGAAGCGGATGGACGTGGAAATCGACCTGGATCAGCCGGTCGAGTCCCTGCCGGTCGCCTCCAAGCAGCTTGTCGCGATCGCCCGCGCGCTTGCCAACCACGCCCGCGTCATCGTCATGGACGAACCGACGACGGCGCTGACGCGGAGCGAGGTCGCAAGCCTCGTCCGGATCATCCGCACCCTGAAGCAAGGCGGTGTCGCCTTTCTCTTCGTGAGCCACAAGATCGAAGAGGTTTTCGAGGTCTGCGACACGATCACGGTCCTGCGCGACGGGCGGGTCGTCGCCGAGGGCGCGACGGAAGGCTTCGACGGCGACCGGCTGGTCGAGGCGATGACGGGCCGCGCCGTCTCCAGCCAGCGGCTTCCGCGCTCCCCGGTCGAGACGTCGCCGCCTTTTCTTTCCGTCCGCGGCCTCGCCCGGCGGGGGGAATATGCGGGCATCGACCTCGATCTCCACCCGGGCGAGATCGTGTCGATCGTCGGCCTTCTCGGATCCGGGCGGACCGAGCTGGCGCTCACCCTTTTCGGCGCCCTGGCCCCCGATGCCGGCGAGATCCACATCGGCGGCGAGCCGGTGCGCTTCCGCAATGTCCACGATGCGATCGCGGCCGGCATCGCCTATGTGCCGGAGGACCGGCTCTCGGAAGGTCTCTTCCTCAACCAGCCGATCCGCGACAACATCGCCGTATCCAGCTTCGAGCGGGATCAGCGGGGCGGATGGCTCGACCTGACGCGGCTGACGTCCCGGGCGGAGGCCGCGTTGTCCAGGCTGCGCATCAAGGCCGCCTCGGTCTCGGCGCCGGTCGTGACCCTTTCGGGCGGGAACCAGCAGCGCGTCGTGCTGGCGCGCTGGATGGAACGCAGCCCGCGGCTCATGATCCTGAACGGGCCGACGGTCGGCGTCGACGTCGGCTCGAAGCGCGAAATCCACGAACTGCTCATGGCGCTGAGCCGTTCGGGAACGGCGGTCCTGGTCGTGACCGACGACCTGGGCGAGGCGCTGGCCCTTTCCGACCGGCTGCTGGTGATGGTCCGTGGCGCGATCACGGCGTCCTTCGACGGCGACGCGATCGACGAGGAACGGCTCTATGCCGAAGTAACCCGGGAGCATGCTCAATGAGGTCCACCGTCACCCGCGTGCTGGGGTCGCCCCAGGGGGTCGTTCTAGTGGTGGCGATCGTCTTCGCCGCCGGAGTATCGGTCCTCAATCCGGCGTTCTTTTCCGCCGCCAGCCTCGTTGATCTGTGCCGCAACGCCCTGGTGACCGGCATTTTCGCGGTCGGTGTCATGATGGTGCTCGCCTCCGGCGGCATCGACGTGTCGTTCACGGCGATCGGGGCCTTCGCCCTATACGCGACAATGAAGATCGTGCTGGGGCTCGATCTCGACATGCCGATCCTCGGATATTTCGCGGTCGCCGCGGTGATCGGGGCGGGGCTCGGCCTGGTCAACGGACTCCTGATCGGCGGGCTGGGGCTTCCCACGCTGATGGTCACCCTCGGCACCCTCAGCCTGTTCCGGGGTGCGCTCCTCGTGTTCCTCGGGACCGTCTACATCTCGACCATGCCGCGCGAGGTCATTTCCTTCTCCCGGACGGTTCTCGTCCGCATCGAGAACGCGGCCGGGCAGATGGTCTCGCTGCCGATCTCGTTCCTGGTGCTGGTCGCGGTCGCGATCGTCGTCGCCGCGCTCATGAACTTCACGATGTTCGGGCGCAAGATCTATGCGATCGGCGGCTCGGAGGAGGCAGCGATGCGCCTCGGGATCAATGTCCGTCGCGTCAAGGTGCTGATCTACGTGATCGCCGGGGCGATCGCGGGCCTTGCCGGCATCACCCACATGACCCTGGCCCGCATGGCCAATCCCTTCGATCTCGTCGGCATGGAGCTCAACGTGATCGCGGCGGTGGTCCTGGGCGGCGCCCGGATCACCGGCGGGCACGGGACGGTCGCAGGCGCGCTGATCGGCGCCTTCGTCATCACCATGATCAATACGACCCTCATGATGATCGGCGTTCCATCCTATTGGCAGAAGGTCGTCATCGGGTGCCTGATCATCGCGGGCACCGGACTGCCGGTCGCCATCGATCGCTACATGCGCCACCGGGAGCGGATCGCACGTCCGCTTGCCGCATGACGCCATACACGAAGCCGGAGGAAACGATGAAGAAGATCCTGAACAGGGCGGCCGACTACGTCGACGAGATGCTGGAAGGCCTGTGTGCTGCCCATCCCGAATTCTACTCCCAGCCGGAGCGGCGGGTGATCGTCCGCGCCGGCGGCGCCGTCCAGGGCAAGGTCGGCATCGTCACCGGCGGCGGTTCCGGCCATCTCCCGATCTTCACGGGCTATGTCGGGCCCGGCCTGCTCGACGCCGCGGCGATCGGCGACGTGTTCGCCAGCCCCTCGGCCGAGCAGATGGCGGCGGCGATGCGCTATGCGAACGGCGGCGCCGGCGTCCTGCGCCTCTACGGCAACTATGGCGGCGACGTCATGAATTTCGACATGGCCGGCGAGATGCTGGAGTTCGAGGACATCCGGTCCACGACCGTCCTGCTTGCCGACGACGTCGTCTCCGCGCCGCGCGAGGAGGCGTCCAAGCGCCGGGGCGTCGCGGGCATGGTCTATGCCTTCAAGATTGCCGGCGCCTGCGCCGACCGGATGGCCGACCTGGACGAGGTGACGCGGGTCGCCCAGAAGGCGGCAGACGCATGCCGCTCGGTCGGCATGGCCCTGTCGCCCTGCACCGTGCCCCAGGCCGGCAAGCCGACCTTCACCCTCGGCGAGGACGAGATGGAGATGGGCATGGGCATCCATGGCGAGCCCGGCATCCGTCGCGAGAAGCTGAAGACGGCGGACGAGATCACGGACGAGATGATCGACCTGCTGCTCGCCGACCGGCCGCTGAATCGCGGCGATCGGGTCTCGATCCTCGTCAATTCGCTGGGCGCGACCCCGCATGAGGAACTCTACATCATGTTCCGGCGCGCCCGGAAAAGGCTGGCCGATATCGGCGTGGAGATCGTCATGCCGCTCGTCGGCCGCTATGCGACCTCGATGGAAATGACCGGCGCGACGATCACCATGATCGCCCTGGACGAGGAGCTGGAGCGGTTCCTGAAAGCACCGGCCGCGTGCGCCTTCTGGCAGGTATGAGGAGCGGGGAGATGTCGATCGACTCGGCCGTCATCGCCGCCGCGATCAGCCGCGTCGCGCAGGCGACCGCCGAATGTGCGGAGGAACTGAACACCGCGGACGGCGCCCTCGGCGACGGTGACCTGGGCATTACCGTGTCTCGCGGATTCGCCGAGGCCGCCGCGGCGACCCTTCCGCCGAATGTCGGGCTCGCGCTGCTCGAATGCGCCAAGGCCTTTCAGCGCGTCTCGTCCTCGTCCTACGGCACGCTGGTGGCGACGGGCTTCATGGCGGCCGCCAAGGCCGCCAAGGGGCGCGAAACCCTGGAGGCGGCGGAGATCCCGGGGCTGCTCGAAGCGGCGCTGGAGGCGATGATGGCGCGGGGCAAGGGCTCGCTCGGGGACAAGACTGTGCTCGACAGCCTGGACACCGTCATCGGCGCTATCAAGGGCCGCCCGGCCGAGGAAATGCTGGACGCGGCCAAGGCCGCGGCCGCGGAAACGGTCGAGACGTTCCGCGGCTTGCCGAACCGCCTTGGCCGGGCCCGGATGTTCGGCGACGGAAGTATCGGGCTGCCCGATCCCGGGCAGCTCGCCTTCCAGCGCATCGTCGAGGGCCTCGGCTGATCCTCCGGACCGGCGATCCCGAAAAAGAATGGGCGGCTAAAGCCGCCCTTTCCCTTTTCCGCTTCCCGCAGGCGCTCAGAGAGCGCGCAGGTTCTCGGCCGATACCTTGCCCCGCTTCGGGTCGCGAACCGCATCGAACGAGAGCGACTGGCCCTCGACCAGATTGCCGATCCCGGCCCGCTCGACGGCGGAGATATGGACGAAGACGTCAGCCGAACCGTCTTCCGGCTCGATGAAGCCGTAGCCCTTCGTCGCGTTGAACCACTTCACTTTTCCGTTAGCCATGGAATGTCTCCTTTGTGGCATTCGCCTTGTGCGAACTGCACAAGCCGTCAAATCACTCCGGCGGTAGTCTCAGGCTTACGGAGAAGGCTGACGAACGTAGTCCAGAGAAACTCGATCCAGAGAACGTGGGGGCTGCGGCCCCGAGATGCAAGGAGGAAATCCGGGGGGACGGTCACGGGACCGATCGCCTGCGTTTTTGGGATCTCGTTCCCGCGCGAAATCGAATTCCTGATGCTTGAGCCGGTTGGTACCGGGCGGCGTTGTCACGCCGCCCGACCTTCCGACGGCGCGACTATGCCGCCTGGCTCTCCGGACCTGGTTCTTCGGCGGGCTCCGGCGCCTGGCGTCGAAGCCGGTTCTCGCCGAGGAACAGGAGGATCGGGGCGGCGATGAACACGGACGAGCTGGCCCCCACGGCGATGCCGAACAGCATCGGGATGGCGAAGCTCGATACCGCGCTGCCGCCCGCCAACGCCATGGGCAGGAGCGCCAGGAACGCGGTCGCCGATGTGTAGAGGCTCCGCGCCAGCGTCTGGTTGATGCTCATGTCGATTAGTTCGCGCAGCGGCATCCGCTTGTAGAGGCGCAGATTCTCCCGCATCCGGTCATAGATGACCACCTTGTCGTTGACCGAATAGCCGATCAGCGTGAGCAGCGCGGCGACGGCCGTCAGGTTGAAGTCCAATCCGGTCAGCGCGAAGAAGCCGACCGCCTTCGTCACGTCCAGGATCAGGGTGAGGATGGCCCCGATGGCGAACTGCCATTCGAACCGGACCCAGATGTAGATCAGCATCGCCAGGCTGGCGAATGCGACCGCCAAGAAGCCCGCGCGATAAAGCTCGTCGCTGACCTTGGGGCCGACGACCTCCGTCCGTTCGAACTCGGCGCCGGGAGCGACGGCCGAGATCGCCTCGCGCACCCGCTCCACTGCCGCCATCTGGGCTTCGTCGTCGCCCGGTTGGCGCTGGACGCGCACCAGGACGTTGGAGGGACCGCCGAACTCCTGCAGACCGACCTCGCCCAGATCCAGCCCGTCGAGCGCGCCGCGGAGCCCGGCGAGGTCCGCCGGGCCGTCGGTCCTGACCTCAAGCAGGATGCCCCCGACGAAGTCGACACCGTAGTTGAGGCCGGGTTTGACGAACAGGCCGATCGACGCGATGGAGAGAACGAGAGAGACCGCGATCCCGGCGAAACGGGCGCGCATGAACCCGATACTCGTGTCGTCGGGGATCAGCTTCAGCCCGAACAGCGGTCGGATGACCAGCTGCTTCGGGCGGGCCCTCCGGACCCAGGTCACCATCACGTAGCGCACCACCGAAACGGCGGTGAACATCGAGATGCCGATGCCCAGCGCCATGGTGACGGCAAATCCGCGGACCGGGCCCGAGCCGAAGGCGAACAGGAGGACCGTCGCGATCAGGGTCGTCAGGTTGGAATCGACGATCGTCGCGAAGGCGCGGCTGAAACCCGCATCGAGCGCGGCCATGGCGCTTCTGCCCCGCCGTGTCTCCTCCCGGATCCGTTCGTTGATCAGGACGTTGGCGTCGACCGCAAGCCCGATGCCGAGCACGATGCCGGCGATGCCGGGCAGCGTCAGCGTCGCGCCCAGAAGGGACAGGGCGGCGAAGGTCAGGACGATGTTCAGGACCAGCGCCATGTTGGCGAGCATGCCCCAGGCGCCGTAGAGCATCACCATGAAGCCGACGACGAGGGCAAAGCCCAGAAGACCGGTATAGAGGCCCATCTGGATGGCATCCTGGCCAAGATCCGGCCCGACGGTCCTTTCCTCGATGACCTTGAGCGGGGCGGGCAGGGCGCCGGCCCGCAGCATGACGGAGAGGTCCTGCGCCTCCTGGACCGTGAAGCTGCCGCTGATCTGGCCAGAGCCGCCGGTGATCGGCTCGCGGATCACCGGCGCGCTCAGGACCTTGCCGTCCAGGACGATGGCGAAGCGTCGGCCGACATTCTCCCTTGTGATGTCGGCAAAGCGTGTGGCCCCGATGCTGTCGAAGCGGAACGTCACCACGGGCGCGCCGGTCTGGGGATCGAAGCCGGCGCCCGCATCCACCAGGCGGTCGCCTTCCAGCATGATCCGCCGCCGGACGGGATAGAGCTCGCCTGCCGTTTCTCCCGGAAGGATCTGGACGCCGGCCGGCGGCCGGCCGCCCTGCAGCCGAGCCGGATCCAGGGTTTCGTCCAGCAGATGGAACGTCATCCGGGCGGTGGTGCCCAGGAGCGCCTTGATCCGGCGGGGATCCTGTACGCCCGGAAGCTGGATCAGGATGCGGTCCGCGCCCTGCTGCATGATGGTGGGCTCCGCGACGCCGGTTTCGTCGATGCGCCGGCGGACGACCTCGAGGCTTTGCTCGAGGGCGGCCTGGGTCGCTTCCGCGATGGCCGCGGGGGTGGGGGCGATGCTGACGCTTCCTCCCGATCGGCTGACCGTGTACGGGGACGCCAACGTGCCGGAAGGACCTGAGGAGAGCAGCGAGGGCAATCCGCGAATGATCCGTACGGCATCGTCGGCCATATCCGGGTCACCGAACGTCACCACAAGCCTGCCGTCGTCGATGCTGATGGCGTCGGGCGGAACGCCCTCCGCCCGCAGTGCCCGGCCGACCTCGTCGGCGAGGTCCTGCTCTCGCGCCTGGAACAGGGACGCGGAATCGACCTCCAGCAGCAGGTGCGACCCGCCCCTAAGGTCCAGTCCCAGCGTGACCTGCTGTTTCGGCAGCCAATCGGGCAGGCGGTCGAGCTGTTCGCGGGAAAGCAGGTTCGGCGCGGCGATCAGGAAGCCGGCCAGGATGAGGATCGCGAAGGTCGCGACCTTCCAACGGGGATATTGCATGGAATGATACCTTAGAGCGCGGCCGAACGACCGCCGTCGGGACCGAAAGCGGCCCGGACAGGGAACCGGTGGATGAAGAAGCCGGGCGCCGCCGGGATCGGTGGCGCGGGCCTCAGGTCAGGACGGGCGCGGGCGGGGCGCGCGGCGGATTCCGGGTCCGGCGCCGCTGGGGGAAGGGCCGGGACGCTGAGGCGACGGCGCGGGCGCCCCTGCAGGATCGCCCGCGCAGGGCGGGCGCCGCCGCGGGAAATGCCGGTGGTGGTGACGCGAGGGCCGGGACTTTGCCGTCGGTCGCCGGCCGGAACTGCCGCGTCGCCCTGATCAGGGACCGGTCGGCCGGATCCTCGTGATCGAGGGCGGCGCCGTCGCCCGTCGCCGTCGCGAGGACGGCGTTCGGGCCGCCGTCGGGCGCGATGCCGTGGCCGGCGTCGCCGGCAGCCGCCAGGCTGACCAGGGCAAGGAAAAGACAGAGGACAGAGGCAAGCAGGCCGAGCTTCGCGCCTGCTCCGGTTCGACCGGGGCAACGGGGGTGCCGCTGTTGCTTGTCGCTCCGTCCTGTCACCGGTCGAGAGTTCCGTTCCTTAAAGTCGGGGATGACGTCCGCGGCGCTCGTCGGGCCGCGCACGGGACGATCCGACAGAACGCCATAAAGCGACGGGACCCGAACCGCAAGAACGACCGATCCTCCGGAAGGCTTAATCGAAAGTGTCGTGCAGCCGGCCGTCTCTCATGCGATGATCTCGGGGTCGTCACGGAAACGGGCAATTCGGGAGCGGACCTCATGCGTGCACGACTTCTTGCGCTCGCCATTTTCTCCGCAGCGTTTCCTCCTCAAGTGGCCCAGGCCCATCACGGCTGGGGATCCTACGATTCAGACACCCAGATCACCCTGGACGGTGTGGTCGAGGAGGTTCGGCCCGACAATCCTCATGCCGAACTCATGCTCGCCGTCGAGGGGCGTGTGTGGCTGGTGACGCTGTCGCCGCCCTCGCGCATGGCGCGCCGGGGCCTGCCCGTCACCGAGATCGCGCCGGGCGACCGCGTCGTCGTCATCGGATATCCCAGCCGGACGAACGAGGACGAGATGCGGGCCGAGAGCATCACCCACAACGGCGTGACCATCCAGCTTCGCTGAATCTCCGGCGGACAGGCGCATCGATGGAGCATGTTGCGTCGACCCATCCCTGGATCGTCGCGGTCGAACGGTCGGCAGTCGGCGACGCGATGCGCCAGTCGGTGATGCTCTATCCCGTTGTCGAGGTGGTTCACATCCTGGGCCTGGCGCTGCTTGTCGGCTCGATCGCCGCCTTCGACCTCAGGGTGCTCGGCTTCGCCCGCGGCGTGCCGCTGGAGCCGGTGAGCCGGGTGACGGTTCCGCTGGCGGTCGTCGGCTTCGCCCTGGCGGTGCCCGCAGGATTGCTCCTGTTCACGACGGAGGCGACCCACATCGCGGTGAACCCGGCCTTTCAGGTGAAGCTGGCGTTCATCGCGGTTGCGCTCTTGAACGTGGTCGTCTTCCGCCTGGGCCCCTGGGGGCGCATGGACGCCTGGGGCAGGGCGGGGGTGCGGCCGCCCGTCGGCGCCCGGGCCGGTGCGGCGGTTTCGCTTCTGTCGTGGATCGGCGCGCTCGTCGGCGGGCGCATGATCGCCTATTTCTAGCGGCGCTTGTTCCGGCGGGCCCATTCGGGGACGGGCGTCCCTCAGCTTTGGGGCAGGCAGTTCCGGACGATCGGCTCGCAGGCGCCGACATAGCCGCTGCGCGTGTTGTAGCGGAGCTGCTCGACCGCCCCGTTGCGCAGCACGAAGGTCGCCTCGCAGGATTCGCTGGCGCTGCCGCCCCCGGTGAAGACCGGGATGCCGAAACCGACGCCGACCCCGACGCCGCTGCTGCTGCCCCCGCCGATGCCCAGGCCGACCGAAGGTCCGGCGGAACCGTAGCTGCCCGGCCGGAAATAGGTGAAGTAATCGACGCCGTCGCGCGAACTGGTTCGGTTCGGCACGCCGGCACAGGACAGGAGCTGCGGTTCAGGCATGCCGACCAGGGCGGACTGGGCCATGACGGCACGGTCCGTCGCCGCCTGGTTCGCGCAGGCGGCAAGAAGCAGCGCCGACGAAAGGGTGACGAAAAGCGCCGGCGTGGCTGGTTTTCCGGCCATGGATCCTTCCTCCGCGCAAATTCATCGGGCCGTTCCGGGTCGGACCGTTCCGGCAGTTCCTCCGATCCAGCATGGGCGGGCGCGCGGCCGGCAGCAAGTCCCAACCGCGACATGCGGTCCGCGGTATGGGGCTCGACGCGCCATTGGCGGAACCGATAGATAGGGTTGCGGGCGCCGGCTCCTGCCGTTCCGCCCTCGACTGCAAGGATCGTTTCGATGAAGCGCTATCTCTACCTGATGGCAATGTTCGGGCTCGCGGCGTGCGCTTCGGTCGATGGCGGAAGCAGCGGGACGGAAACGGCGGCGCGGTGCGTTCCGGTCGGCGGATGGCTGGCCGGCGACGGCCGGCCGATAGAAGCCGCGGCCCTGTTCGACCGCGCCCATGCGGTCGACTTCGTTCTGCTGGGGGAAACCCACGACCGGGCGGCCCACCACCTCTGGCAGGCCGAGGTGATTGCCGAGCTCCGGGCCCGCCGGCCCGAGCTGGCCGTCGGGCTGGAAATGCTGCCGCGTCGGGCCCAGGGGGCGCTGGACCGCTATGTCGCCGGCGCCGTCGATCAGGCCGGGTTCCTGGAGGAAAGCGCGTGGAAGGAAAGCTGGGGCTTCGATTTCGCGCTTTACCGGCCGATCTTCGCCTATGCCCGGGAACACGGAATTCCGCTGATCGCGCTGAATGTCGACCGCTCCCTGGTTCGCGAGGTCGGCCAGGAGGGCTTCGATGCCGTCGCCGCGCGCACGGAGATGCCGGTCGGCCGGCCGGCCGATCCGATGCCGGGTTATGTCTCGCACCTGGCGGAAGTCTATGCCGCTCACGCGGACGGAAGGACGCCGGCCGCCGACGATCCGGCCTTCCGCCGCTTCGTGGACGCGCAGCTTCTCTGGGACCGGGCGATGGCCGAAGCGCTCGCCCAGGCCCATGACGCCGGCGGGCGCCTCGTCGTCGGCGTCATGGGGGCGGGGCATGTGGAAAATGGCTACGGGGTGCCCCATCAACTGGCCGCGCTCGGAAAACTGGGGGTCCTGACCTTGCTGCCGTGGGACGCCGAGCGGTCCTGTGGAGATCTCTCGCCGCATCTGGCCGATGCGGTCTACGGTATCGGAACGGACTAGAGCCTCGTCCCGGACGATTACCTTGCGCCGAACCGGCGCGCATATTCCGCTTCGGCACCCTCGTGAAGGATCCAGAATGACGGAGGTATCCGGCCGGCCAGGTTCTCCGCAAGGATGGCCAGATGGGCGTGCCAGCCGCCGGCGACGTCGACCGTTTCGCGCAGGCCCGCCAGACGGCGGTGGGTGAGGACCAATCGCACCCTTTCGCCGACCGCGGCCAGTTCGAAGCTGACCTCGGACGGCTCCTCGCCGTTGCCGCCGCCCCAGCTGATCACCAGCAGGTGCGGGGGCTCGGCCCGGATAACCCGGTGCCGGGTGCTGACTCCGTCCTCGTACCGCCTGAAGCGCTCGGGTGTCGGAACCTTGTTCGGCGACAGTCCTGCATGGTGGAACCGAAGCTCGAACTCGGCGCCGGCTCTCGGCTCCATGGGGCCGGCGGCAAGCCATCGGCCGCGCTTGTCAGATTCGGTGAGATAGGCCCAGACCCGTTCCAGCGGCCCTGGCAGCAACCGTTCGAAGCGCAGGGTGCCGGGTTCGGCCATCTCGCCCCAATCCCGTTCCGTCCCGGCGCCGGTCACCGTCGCATGATCATCGGTCATCGTGCCTTTCCTCCGTTGTTTCCGGTCGGGTCTCGTCATGGCCAAGAGCGGCCTCCAGCGCGTCGAGCCGGTGCATCCAGAATCGCTCGTAGAAGCGCAGCCACTGCTGCACGGCGGCGAGGGGAGCGGGCTCCAGCCGGCAGACATGGGAACGTCCGCGCACCTGCCGGCGGACAAGGCCGGCCCGCTCCAGGACGCGGACATGCTTGGAGGCGGCGGCGAAGGACATGGCGAAGGGCGCCGCCAGTTCGCCGATGTTCCGTTCGCCTGCGGCAAGATCCTTGATCATCGTGCGCCGTGTCGGATCGGCAAGGGCGTGGAAGACGCGATCCAGTGAGGCATCCTTATATTCAACCATGTGGTTTAGTATAAGCCGTCAGGAGGTTAAGATCAACCATCCGGTTTAATGTTTCGGCCCGTGGCCACGGATCGGCCAACCGTCAGGAGCCGATGCAACCGGGCGGATCGATACGGCCAAGGAAAAAGATCGGGAAATTTCTGGGACAACACCGCTTCGCGGTTGAAGTCGACCTATCCGCCAAATAATTCTGAACGGCTCGAACCCGTGCGCTTCAACGCCCAGAAGAGGTCGTCTGCCGACCATGCCGCATCATACGCCGCTCATCGCCACCATCGTCGTCGGCCTGGTCCTTGCCTTCGTGCTCGGGGCGATTGCGAATCGGCTGCGAATCTCGCCTTTGGTCGGGTATCTCCTGGCCGGCGTCGTTGTCGGACCTTCGACCCCGGGATTCGTGGCGGATCTCGCGCTGGCGCCGGAGTTGGCCGAAATCGGCGTCATTCTTCTGATGTTCGGCGTGGGGCTGCACTTCTCGCTGAAGGACCTTCTGTCGGTCAAGGCGATCGCCATTCCGGGGGCGATCGCGCAGATCACCATCGCGACCTTCCTCGGGCTCGGCATGTCGTGGCTGATGGGCTGGTCGGTGGGGGCGGGTCTCGTCTTCGGTCTGGCGCTTTCGGTCGCCAGTACGGTCGTGCTCCTCCGCGCGCTTCAGGAACGCCGGCTGATCGAGACCGAGCGCGGGCGCATCGCCGTCGGCTGGCTGATTGTCGAGGATCTGGCGATGGTGCTCGCCCTCGTCCTGCTGCCGGCCATGGCCGGCCTCCTGGGCGATCAGGCCGACGGTGTGCCCATGCCCGTGAGCACCGAAGAACTGCTGAGGGCGCTTGCCGTCACCTTCGGCAAGGTGGCGGCCTTCGTGGCGATCATGCTCGTGATCGGGCGCCGGGTGATCCCCTGGCTCCTCCATTACGTCGCCCATACGGGTTCGAAGGAGCTGTTTCGGCTGGCCGTGCTCGCGATCGCGCTGGGCGTTGCCTACGGCTCGGCGCAGCTCTTCGACGTATCCTTTGCGCTCGGCGCGTTCTTCGCCGGGATGGTCCTGTCCGAATCGGAGCTGAGCCATCGCGCCGCCGAGGAATCCCTGCCGCTGCGCGACGCCTTCGCGGTGCTGTTCTTCATCTCGGTCGGCATGCTGTTCGATCCGGCCATCGTCCTCGGCGACTTCTGGGCCGTGATCGCGGTCTGCCTCATCATCATCGTCGGCAAGTCGCTGGCGGCGCTGCTGATCGTTCTCGCCTTCCGGCATCCCATGTCCACGGCGCTCACCATTTCGGCCAGCCTTGCCCAGATCGGCGAGTTCTCGTTCATCCTCGCCGGCCTCGGGGTCAGCCTGGCGATTTTGCCGGAGCGCGGATACGACCTCATCCTCGCCGGGGCAATCCTGTCGATCCTCGCCAATCCCCTGGCGTTCGCCGCGCTCGACCGCCTGAAACCCTGGGTCGAGCGCTGGGAGGCTAGCCGGGCGAAGCCCGGGCTGGTCCCGCCGATGCCGGTCGAACCGGTGGTCGAGGAACTGCCGACGTCGACCCTCAAGGATCACGCGATCCTTGTTGGCTATGGCCGCGTCGGCAGCAGCGTCGGCGAAGCCCTCGCCGCCCGCGGCAGGAAGTTGCTGGTGGTCGAGGAGAGGGAGGATCTGGTCGCCCGGCTGCGCGAGCAGGGCGTCGAGGTGATCCAGGGTCCCGTCGCGCCGGCCCCCATGATCAAGGCCGCGAACGCCGCCGAGGCGCGCTGGCTGTTCGTGGCCATTCCGAACTGCTTCGAGGCGGGTCAGATCGTGCGGCAGGCGCGCGAGGCCAATCCGTCGATCCGGATCTTCGGCCGGGCCCATTCCGATGCCGAGGTCGAGCATCTGCGCAGCTTGGGCGCGGACGTGATCGTGATGGCCGAGCGGGAGGTCGCGCGCTCCATGGTCGAGCAGGCGTTCGGCGGCGAAGCGGCCGAGGCGGAGGCGCGGGCCGGCACGGCGTCCGGGGAGTTGGTGCCGTTGCGTCCGGTCCCGGCGCCGGACGGGGCCGGAGCGGGCGATGGTGCGGCCGCCGATGCGGCTAGCGAGGCGGAGCCCGATGACGAACCGGACGGCGGCGCCCCGACCGGAGCGCCGGCCCCGGCGGCGGCCTGACCGGAAAATTTCAGGAGTCCCGGATTAAAAGCCCTCCCGGCCTTGTATACGGGGCATGAAGGCGGGAAGACCGGGATTCGACGTGCTCGCTCAGCTGGCGGCGCTCAGGCGCTACGCCTGGTCGCTGACGCGTGACCAGAGCCGGGCCGAGGATCTGGTCCACGATGCGCTGCTGCGCGCCTATGAAGGGCGGCGCAGCTTCCGGTCCGGCGGCGACCTGCGGCGCTGGCTCCTGTCCATCCTGCACAACACCTTCGTCAACGACGTCCGGCGCCGCCGCGCCGAAGAGGCCCGGATCCGGGAGGTTGTCGGCGATGCCGAACCCACCGCCCCGCCGCAGCAGGAGGAACGGGTCCGGCTGGCCGAGATCCGGGACGCCTTCTTTGCCCTTCCGGAAGATCAGCGGGCAGCCCTCCATCTCGTGACCATCGAGGGGCTGTCCTACCAGGAGGCGGCCGACACCCTCGGCATACCGGTAGGCACGCTGATGTCCCGGCTGGGCAGGGCGCGGGCGGCGCTCCGCGCCTACGAGCATGAGGGCGGGGACGGCGCCCGGTCCGACCGGGCCGGCCGGCACCCACCCGAATCCGGCCCCCGATTCCGTCTGGTTGGAGGTTCCGATGACCCGGCAGGCTGACGCGATCACTGAAACCGATCTCCACGCCTATGTCGACGATCAGATCGACATGGCCAGGCGCGTGGAGGTGGAGGAATACCTCTCGCGAAACCCGGAGGCCGCCTCCCGGGTCATGGCCGACCTTCTGGTCCGTGACGAACTTCGCCTGGCCCTTCGGGGAACGGGGCGCCCGGCATCCGCGCGCACGCTGGACGCGGCCCGTGCGCTTCAGCGCGGGCTGATGATGCAGCGCTTGATCGGCGGGTTCCGGCGCATGACGCGGATCGCGGCCCTGGTGGCGCTGGGCTGGTTCGCCCATGCCGAGCTGGGGCTCCTGAATGTCCGCGAGACGGCTGCCTCCGCGACCGTTCCGGACTTCGTCGAGGATGCGCTTCATTCCCACCGGACCGCGCTGGTGCGGGCCGGCATGAATTCCCAGCGGCCCGCGGCCCGGTACGACCCGGCGGAAATTCTGGACGCGACCTTCATCGAGATGCCGCGCCTGCCTGACGACTGGCGGGTGCTCGATGCGCAGATATTCCCCTGGAAGGGGGGCAGCAGCGTCGAGCTGACGGTCCAGGCCGGCGCCCTCGGCACCCTGTCCCTGTTCGCGGCCCGGTCCGAGGACTTCGCGATCATCGATCCCCGCATCGCCAGGACGGCCGAAGAGACGGTCGCCTACTGGCAGATCGGACCCTCCGTCTACGCCCTGACCGGGGCTGCCGCGGAGGCCCCGCTCGAAAGGGCGGCAATGGCGCTTGCACGCAAATTCTAAGTCAATCCATCAGCAAAGAGGTTATGCCGCTATGAACACCCCCTACAGCGCGTGGAACGCACGTGCCGGCCGGATCGACCAGGCCCAGTTCGACGAGGGCCTCCGGCAGCACATGCTGCGGATCTACAACTATATGGGGCTGGGCCTGGTCCTGACCGGGCTCGTCGCCTACATCGTCGGCACCACGCCCGCCCTCTACGTGCCGATCTTCGGCTCGCCGCTCAAATGGGTGGTGATGCTGGCGCCGCTTGCCTTCGTGTTCTTCTTTTCGTTCCGGCTTCAGGCGATGTCGGCCGCCACGGCGCAGACCGTCTTCTGGATCTTCTGCGGCGTCATGGGCCTGTCGCTCGCCTCGATCTTCCTCGTGTTCACCGGCGTGAGCATCGCCCGCACCTTCTTCATCACCGCCGCCATGTTCGCGGCCATGAGCCTCTACGGCTACACGACCAAGCGGGACCTGTCGCGCTTCGGTGCGTTCCTGTTCATGGGGCTGATCGGCATCGTGATTGCGAGCCTAGTGAACCTGTTCCTCGGCTCATCCATGATGCAGTTCGTGATCTCGGCCGCCGGCGTCCTCGTTTTCACCGGCCTGACCGCCTATGACACCCAGGCGCTCAAGGAAACCTATGCTGAGCATTACGACAGCGAGTCCAAGCACAAGCTGGCGGTGTTCGGGGCGCTGTCGCTCTACCTGAACTTCGTCAACCTGTTCCAGATGCTGCTGCACTTCTTCGGGCAGCGGGAGGAGTAAGGCAGGCGGGACCGTCGTTCCGTCGACCTTTCGAAGTCTTCCTCACCAACGAGCTCAAGATCCATGGATACCCAGGAACGTCAGATCATCGAAGGGCTGTTCACCAGGCTCGGCGAGGTGGAGCGCCAGTCCGGGGAGCGTGATGCCGAGGCGGAAGCGTTCATCCGGTCGCGGGTGGCCGATCAGCCGAACGCGCCCTACTACATGGCTCAGACGATCATCGTGCAGGAGCAGGCCCTGGCCAACGCCCAGCAGCGGATCGAGGAGCTGGAGCGCGAACTTGCCAGCCGTCCGGCCGGCGGTTTCCTCGGCAGCCTGTTCGGTGGTGGTGCGCGGGTGACCCGGCCGCAGCACCGTCCGGCCGCGTCGGCAGCCGCTCCGACGATGCACCCGATGGTTCCGCAGGCGGGCCGCGGCGGCGGGTTCCTGGCCGGTGCCGCACAGACCGCCGTCGGCGTGGCCGGCGGCATGCTTCTCGGCAACATGCTGGCCAGCGCCTTCACCGGCGGGGAGGTCCTGGCCGAGGAGGCGGGCGACGCAGGCGCCGCGGACATGGGCGCGGATCTCGGCTTCGACGAAGAGTTCTTCTGAGGATCCGGCCGTCGGAATCGACGGTCGGGGGCCGCCGGTTGCGGCTCCGACCCATGGGCACCGGTGCCCCGAAAGGGGCGCCGGCGCTTTGTTTTGGCCGGTACGGATGGCGGGACCGCCTGCATTCGTGCGCTGTTCCAATGCCGTGAGGTCCGTCTCTTTCCTCCGGGCCGCGCGAGTTGAGGACAGGAATGACCGGCAGGCTCAGATCCAGGATCGCCATCGTTACCGGTTCGGATGTTAGGATCGGCCAGGCGATGGCGGAGGCCTTCGCCCACGAAGGAGCCGACGTCGCCGTCACCTATCTCAAGGACCGCGAGGGCGCCGAGGAGATGCCAATGGGTGGAAGCGGCCGGGCGGCGCGCCGTCGTCGTACAGCTTGACCAGAGCGATCCGGTCCAGGTCGAGCGACTGTTCCGGGAATTCCGGGAGGCGCTGGGGACGCCCTGGCACTCGAGGATCGGTTCCGGACCTGAAGGTCGATCTCTACGGCCGTTCTACTGCTGCGGCGAATTCATCCGCTGCCGGCGCGCGGCCGGCGACATGGTCCTGACGTCGGTGACCCAGCCGGCGGTCGACGATTCGGAGATGCGAGACCAACAGGTGCGCAACATTCCCTGGAAACGGGCCGCCGAGCCGCGGGAGATCGCGCTTCTCGCGGTCTATCTCGCCTCCGACGACGCGGATTATGCGACCGGGCAGAGCTTCATGCTCGGCGGCGGGCTAATGATGAACATGGCGCAGGGGGCATAAGCGGCCCCGGTCCGCGCGACTAGCCCCCGATGGTGCTTTCGCTCCGGTGGCGATAGGATGATCCGGAACATGCCCGTGCTTGAAACCATCGTCCTGTTCATGGCGGCTGTCCTGGCCCTCAATCTCACGCCGGGGCCCGATATGCTGTTCTGCTTCGCGAACGGCCTCTCCCGCGGCCGGACTGCCGGGGTCGTCGCCGCGCTCGGCATCGGAACGGGGTCTTTGGTGCATACGCTGGGCGCGGCGCTGGGCGTCGCCGGCCTGATCGCCGCTTCGCCCGTCCTGTTCGACGCCGTGCGCTATGCGGGCGCCGCCTATCTGGCATGGCTCGCCTGGAAGGCCTTCCGCGCGCCGCCGGTCATGGCGTCGCCGGCGGGCTCGGCTGCCGACAAATCGCGTCCGGCGGGGCCCCGTCTCTGGCGGGTCTATGTCCAGGGCTGCGTGACCAACGTGCTGAACCCGAAGGTCGCGCTCTTCTTCCTTGCCTTCGTGCCCCAGTTCGTGCGCCCGGATGCCGGGCCGGTGCCGCTGCAGGTGCTGGTTTTCGGTGCCCTGATCAGCGTCTCGGGGACGATCGTCAACGCGGCCGTCGGCATGTCCTCGGGCGGCCTTGCGGGGGTGCTCGCCCGTAACCGGAAGATCGCCCGCGTTCAGCAATGGCTGACCGGGACGATCTTCCTGGCGCTGGCCGTTCGGCTGCTTCTGGGGGACGGGCGGCCGCATCAGGGCGCGGCCGGCCCGGGCTGACGGGTGTCGGCCGCTCAGCCCAGGAAGCCGATACGGTGGATCACCGCCGTCGAGATCCGGCGCACGAGGATCGAAAGGCCAAGGATCGGGCGAAAGATCCTCTCGTTCTCGAAGGTGTAGCTCTGGGCGTCGTCTCCCCGGTAGGTGGCCGGTTCCCCGAAATCCTCGTCCCCGGAACTTGCCTCGGTCATGGGGAATATCTCTTCCAGAAGCCTGATGACCGAAGGCGCGTCCAGATGCACGAGCCGCATCACCAGCTGCCGCACGGTGATGTTCTGGCGGCTTGCGAATTCCGGGATGCGCATCGCCAGAAGATAAATCTCGTGGATGATCGCGACGCGGATCGCGTGGAGGAGGACGAGCGCCAGCCGCGTCCGCTCGTCCGCCATCGGGGCGCCGCCGAACCCTCCCTCCGGGGCTGGCCGCGTCTCGAGGGCAGCCCGGAGCATGGTGAAATCTTGGTAGAGCCGGCGGAAGATCCGGCTCTGCCGCTCGTGCAGGGCGGGCTGGTCCAGATAGCCCGCAAGCGCCAGCATGTCCCGCCGGCGTTCGGGATCCTTCTCGGCGGCGGCGCGGACGATCCAGAAGCCGGGATCGAGCGTGTCGATATACGCCTTCATGGCATCCGGGCATGACACGGCCTCCCCATATTCGACGATGCCGATCAGCTGCCTGAACCGGGCCGATCGCCGATAGAGGCCGCGGAACTTTTCCGGGTCCTTGTCGATGGCGGCCCCGACGCCGCCGACCGAATTCGCCAGCAGCCCAAGCTGCTGCAGGATGGCGTTGTGCGGGATCGCCCGGATCTGCGAGGCCGGCGCGGCCTCATGCTCCGTCGCGTCCTCATGTTCCCGCCGGAACGCCCGGCTTCCGGATTGGAACAGCAGGTTCGCCCCGAAGGCCGAGAGCAGGACGCCGTAGTTCGGATCCTCCATGAGCCGGACCTGGAACTCCTTCACGGTCGTGAAGAATTCCCGGATGTACGGTGCCTCGTCGTAGAACGGGTCGTCGCCGGAGTTGTCGCCGTGACGGAGCGTGTGTTCCAGGATCCGTGAGACCACGGCGAAGGCGGAGACCGGGTTGACGAAGTAGAGATAGCCGTCGCCGCCCTGGAAGCTGACCTCCTGCTTGAACGCCACCCCCTGTTCGTCCATGAACCCGCGCGACGCCGGGGTGTCCACATAGGCGAGCCGCTGTTCGAACCCTGCGGGATGCCCGCCGCGTCCGATCGACTCCCCATGGGTGTCGAAGATCACGAGCTGCACGTCCGTCAGCCCGTGCTTCGCCATGACGCGCACCAGACGCAGCCGCAGCCTTTCGATCGAGGCGCTGGCGGGTGCCTGGCCCAGATATCGGCCCGCATCGGAATAGCCGGTCTGGATGCATATCCGGCCCCGCCGGCGGACATAGGCCCGGTAATGGCGGTTCTCGAGAAGCTGGTCGACGACGCGGCTGCCGGCCTCAAGCGCCTTCTCGGTCTCGAACAGCGGGGAGATGTCGACCTTATCGTCGACCCCGAACATCCGGGCATAGTAAAGGGCCGTCAGCGCGGTGAAGGCGCTTTCGCATTCGGCGATCAGGAAGCGGATCGGCGCCGTCCTGTCGCTGTATTTCAGCATCTGCGCGATTACCATGAACAGGCGCTTGACCGTGGTACGCTCGCGCAGGACCGAACCGAAATTGACCGAGACCGGTTCGACCCGGTCCAGGAGCGCGTCCAGCTTCTCGAGGTAGGACACCCGGTACCGAGGATCGTTGGGGGGCGTGACCAGCCCGACGGTCTTCCGGATGGCGTTGTGGACCTGGGTCGCATTGATGCGGACATGGGTATGCGCCATGCCGAGCCCGTGATTCGCAAGCTCGGCCCGCAGAACGCACAAGCGCCGGACGACCTCGGGGTCCCGGGCACGCTCGATCGCCCGGTCGGTCATGCCGATCAGCAGGCCGCTATCGGAGAGCCTGAGCGCCCGGTTCTCGAACATGCGGCGGGAGAGGGCGCTGACCGCACCGGAGCGCTCGGATTCGGCCGTGCCGAACACCGCGACCTCTTCGGAGATCTGGGAAAGGGCAAGAGCCAGCCGGCTTTCCATCAAATCCAGGATCTCGCGCAGGTCCTGGGACCGCCGTCCGGTTTTTGCCCGCAGCGCCCGGACCTCTTCCATGTAGTGTTCGAGCTGCCGCTCCTGGATCAGCAGGCGCTTGGACAGCGTGTCCGTCCAGCGGATGTCCGATCGCCCGTCCAGGTCGTAGCCGACCCAGCTGGCGACCGTGACGATCCGGGGCTTCAGCTCGGTCCAGCGCCGCGGGTACAGCTCTGCCGCGACCTGGAACAGCAGGTCGTAGGCTCGCCGAAGCCCCGCCAGGATGTTGGCGATCGCCTCCATGGACAAGGCGTGTTCGCGGGCCAGGCTGATATCCGCGTCGGGGCGATGCTCGGAACGTCTTGCCAGGTCTTCGATCCGGTCGCGCTCGGCCGCGCCCAGCGGACGGCCGGTGCCGTCGAACCCCGTCGCCAGGTCGGCCAGCGCCCGCATGAGCGGGGTCGAGAGGTTGAAGGTGGGATGTGCCGTGATGACGATGCCGAAGCTCTCGCGCTCGACCCGCTGCTTGAACAGCTCGAAGCGGACGAGATCGGCCCGATCGTTCCCGGCCTCCGCGGGGGTGCGCGGGCGAGCCAGGGTGCGGAAGACCTCCCGCAGGCGCGTTTCGTTCGCCGCAGGATCCAACTCGCCCAGATAGCGCCGAAGCCGCGCTGCCCGGCTGCGGAAGCCTTCCACCGTCAGATATTGGACCAGCTGTTCTAGCGCGGCGTAATCCAGCCGCCCGTCCTTGACGCGTTCGGAAATCTCGTGGGCGAGCCGCAGGACAGGGTTGGAGATGGGATCCCGCTCCCGCTCGCGGGAAAGCCGCTCCAGTTCGCCGGTCAGCTCGTCCGCCAGCGCTGGGGCATCGATGCGGGTGCCTGGGGAGCAGGCTGCCTGCTCCGGCGCGTAGTCGGCCGGCGAAGGCGCCGTCGGCTGGCGTTCAGCTTGCGCGACCTTGGCCGATTCGGCCATGCGGAATGCCTCCCCACGCTGGATCCGATGACGGTCAGTGTGCGGCGTTCCACCCGTTCCGCGCAACAAAAAAGCCCTGAGTCCTCGAAAGGCTTCAGGGCTTGATGTTGCCGGCGTTCCGCCTTGGGGGAGCGGCGGATTCGGCGGGGGCAGCCGAACCGCCCACGGTATCCGGCATTCTTGCTTATGAGTAACCCGGATCGGATGCGGTATTGGGGGGCGGGGGGATCCGCATGCGTCCGGTTATTTTCTAGATTGGGGGGCTTGACAGGATTTTCAATAGCGGCGTGGAGCGAAGGCGAATCGAATTTCGCCCGCGACGTCTACAGGACCGCCAGGTGCTGATAGAGAATCCCCGACCCGATCGCGATCAGGCCGAGGCCGCCTGCGGCCTCGGCGCTGCGGCCGAGCAGGGGGCCGAGCACCCGGCCCGCCAGGGCCCCGATGGTTGCCATGGCGAAGGTGAAGAGGCCGATCGCAATCGAGGCCAAGCGGATGTCGGCTTCCATGAAGGCCAGGGTCACGCCGACGGCGGCCGCGTCCAGGTTGGTTGCGATGGCCGTCGCGACCAGGACGGAGAACGAATGCCTTTGGCGACGCGGGGTCTCGGTCTCACGCCGCAGCCCCTCCAGGCACATCTTGCTCCCGATCAGGACCAGTAGCGCGAAGGCGATCCAGTGATCGATGTCGGCGAGGACGTCGCTCGCCGCCAGTCCTGCCGCCCAGCCGATCAGCGGGGCCAGGGCCGCGACGATGCCGAAAATGGCCCCGATCCGCAGCGCCTCGCCGAAACGCGGCCGGTGCAGCGAGGCACCTTTGCCGATCGAAGCCGCGAAAGCATCCATCGACATGCTGCCGGCCAGGGCGAAGAGGCCAAGAGGGTTCATGGAAGGATCGACCCAGAGGGCAGGCGGCAGAAAGGCACCGGTCCCGTCCGGCCTGCATCGGGCGGGGTGATGGATGACGGTCTTGCCAGGATGGAAACCGGCCGTACCCGCGCCCGCGGCGCGAAGCATGAGCGGAGCGGCTGCCCCCGACGCGAATCTGCTTAAGGCGGCGGGGTCGCGAAGTCAATTTATCTTTTTAAATCAGTAAGTTGTAGTTTAAACTTAGAGGTATAGTTAAGGGTCAAGGTGTGGCTTTCCCCTCCAATGCTTAGGCCGGGCTTCATTCCGTACGGACGTGACAGACCCGCCATCATCGGTCGTTGCCATAGTCGAACAGGGGACCGGGCGCGGGGTCATCGGCCTCCGGATAGGTCAATGTGAGATCGGCGCCGATCACGGCGCCGGGGGTAAGGCGGGCCGGCTCGACCTTGCCCGGGCCCATGATGTGGCGGACGTCGATGCCGCGAACCAGCAGGTTGTCCGCCACCAGCCTGCGATGGCAGCGCCACCAGACGGCCTCGGCGCACATGATCGCCGGGACGGACCGTCCGGCAAGGGCGATCAGCCCGTCCAGCGCGGCGCGGAACTCGCCCGTCATCGCATAGTCCGCATAGTTCCTGAAGCCGGCGGTCCGCCACAGCGTATTCGGCGACGGTGACCCGTCCGCCTTTCGCGGTCCCCGGAGCCCGCCGAGCGCGCGGCAATGGGAATAGCCGATGCCCGCGGCGGCCAGGGCCGCAGGCAGCGTGTCCTTGTTGAACTGCGGGTTAGCGCGCGACCGGGGGACGGTGCGGATGTCGAGCAGCCGGTCGACACCGACAGCCTTCAGCAGGCCCGCAAGCTCCTCCACGGTCCGGGTGGAATGGCCGATCGTGTAGACGATCACCGTTTCGCCACAATGGTTTAGAGCGTGTCTTTCGGCGCCTGCTTCAGGCTTTCCATATAGGCCAGCATCATTCCCTCCACCATTTTCTGCGGAAGATCGCGGGTGATGAAGACGATCTGGGTCAGTGGGCGCCCCTGCGGCCAGGTGCCGATCCGGGCCGGGGGATGGAACAGGTGCTGCACGCCGTGAATGACGATCGGCCGGTCGGTCTGCGTGACCCAGACCACCCCCTTGATCCGCAGGATGCTGTCGCCGTGGATGCGGACCAGCGTATCCATCGTGTCGGCGAAATCCTCCCACGGAATCGGCCGGTCGAACTCCAGGCAGAAGGACCGGATGCGGTCGTCATGCCGGTTCACGTCATGGGCATGGCCATGCGCATGATCGTGCCCGTGCTCATGCTCATGCTCATGTTGATGTTCGTGCCGGTGACCGTCCCGGTGGCCGCCGTCATAGGCTTCGGCCTGCAGCCAGCGGGCCACGTCCGCAGTCTTTGTCGAAGGATCGTAAAGCCCGGCATCGAGCAGCAGCGACGGATCGATGCGGCCGTAGGCGGCCTCCAGGATCGGCGCGGCAGGGTTCAGGATGCGCAACCGATCCCGCAGCGGCACCACGGCGTCTTCAGGGGCCAGGTCGGTCTTGGTCAGGACGATGCGGTCGGCCATGGCGGCCTGCTTGACGCTCTCCTCCTGGGCGTCGAGCTGCGCCGATCCGTTGACCGCATCGACCGTGGCGACCACGCCGTCCAGCCGGTAGCGCTCGGAAACCAGGGGATCGCTCATCAGCGTGTGGAGGATGGGAGCGGGGTCCGCAAGCCCGGTCGTTTCGACGACCACCCGGTCGAATTCCGGAACGGCGCCTCGGACCCGCTTCATGAACAGGTCGCGCAGCGTGCTCACAAGATCGCCGCGGATCGTGCAGCACAGGCATCCCGACTGCATCAGCACCACGTCCTCGCTGGACTTTTCGACCAGCGCGTGGTCCAGGCCCACCGAACCGAACTCGTTGATGACGCAGGCTGTCCGCTCCAGCCCCGGCTGACGGATCAGGTGGCTCAGCAGCGTGGTCTTGCCGGAACCGAGAAACCCGGTCAGGACGGTGATCGGGAGGCGAAAGGCATCGCTCATTGCTGATTCTCGTTCCGGCAAAGCGGGCAGGTGCCCTGGACCTCGACCATCGGCCGCTCGACCGCGAAGCCGGTCCGAGCCGCGGCGGATTCGATCGCCCGGGAAACCTCCGGGTCGCTGATCTCGGTCGCCGTCCCGCACCGGCGGCAGACAAGGAACTGGGTCGCGTGCCGGGCACCCGGGTCGATGCAGCCGATGAACGCGTTCATGCTTTCCAGCCGGTGTACCAGCCCCTGCTCGACCAGGAAATCCAATGCCCGATAGACCGTCAGCGGCGCGGCGCGCCTCCCCTCCGCGGCCAGATCTTCCAGAATGTCGTAGGCGCCCCGCGGGCGGTGGCCGCGCCAGACCAGCTCCAGCACGCGACGCCGCACCGGGGTCAGGCGGGCGCCGCGCTCCTCGCACAGCCGGTCGGCCCGGGTGAGCGCGTCATCGATGCAGACGGCGTGATCGTGGGGGGCGGCGGCCATGTCGAAGGCCTGGCGAGGGGTGGTTCGGCTGATGCTCACGACAGATTGTGTCCCCCCTGTTCCTTACGGTCGTAGATGGTCTTCATCGTCGCCAGACCCATGACACAGCAGACGACAAAGAGGAAGACCCCGAACCAATAGAAATAGCTGTCGCCGCCGGCCGCAAGAAAAAGTCCCACAATTCCAAGGATCCCGAGGACGACCAGCAGCAGCCATCCGTTGCGCGGCTTCTCGGGCCAGATATCGAAGGTTTCCTCTTCGGGCACGCCGTCGAAATGCTGCTTCATCATCCAGAAGTTGGACAAGAGCGATGCGGCGAACAGCAGAAGGCCGAGCACGTAGCCGCCATCGCTTGCCGCACCGGCCGCGACGAACAGGCCGATCACGCCGAACAAGCCGCATGCGGTCGCTGCCGCCAATCGCTTCATCTGCCGGACCTCGCCATGATGCATGGTGCGCCTTCCCCCCGCGATTTCATGTAGGGCGTGCCGGTCTGCCCTGCCACTCAAGTTTCCCAGGGGCTGTCGCGCCCGGTCCGATGGAAGCCGGTCACAAGCGTGAGCTGGCGACCCTCTGTCACTGGCCGGGACCTCACCAGGAGTAGGCTCGAGAACACGAGGGCCGCGCCGGCCGGCGGGCGGTAGAGATCGGGCCCGAATTCTGGGAAGTAGAGTTCGCCGCCCTCGTGGTCGCGTTCGTTGAGACTGAGCGCCAGCTGGAAGTCGCCCTGCGGGGCGTCCCGGCCCGCCGCGGCGTCGAAGAAGGGCCGGGACGCCTCGGACGGCGCATCCGGGGCTGGAGACCGGCAAAGGATCCGGAAGCTTTCGAAATGGGTGGCGGGATAATGAAGCGCTTGGACGAGTTCCGGGATCACCCGCCTCTCTATCCGGGCCGAGATTTCGGCGGTCATGACCGGATCCCGGATCCGGCTGCCGCCCGTTGCCGCGGCGCGGTCGCCATAGGAGTCCGTCAGCTGGCGGCGCATCCCGGCGCCCAGCACCTCCGGCACGATCAGGACGGGGGCGATCAGCGCAAGCTTCCGCGCGGCGCGCCGGGGAAGGCGGTCGAGCACATCCCGGGCTTCCGCCGTCAATTCGCCGAGGCCGCGGTTCGCGGGCAACACGGCGGCGATCCGCAGGGTGGGGTCCAGCGCGAATGCCATGTTGCCGACCGGCTTGGCGTTGCCGGCATAGGTCTCGATCGTCGTCCCGTCATCGGCCAGGACCGGAACCTTCTCCGGATCCAGATCCTTGAGCCCGCCGGCAGGCGGAATCCGGTGCAGCCGAAGGGCGGCGAGACCCACGCCGCTTTCCGGCGGGAAGCGCTCGGCCAGTCCCGACAGCAGCTCCGCCGCTTCCACATCGAGGGACGGGCACAGCACCAGCAGCGACGGCCTGCCGCACAGGCGCTCGTATAGCGAGAAGGGGCTGCCGCGCTGGTCGATACGGACGAAGTCCGGGGCACGATCGCCGGGACGCAGGGGAGATCGGATGCGCGGCAAGAACTGTCCTCCACGTCTTGTGCCGGTCCGGACGCCGGCATCGAAAGGGGCGCCAACACCCGTCGTCTGGGATCGGGGCGCTGTCGTGCTCCCCTTCGCCGCGACGTCGCAACCGGGCGAAATCGTCGATCAGGATGGGACAAGGTGTCGTGCCCGTTCGGGTTTCGGTCGTAGTCGGCGCAGAAGAAGAGACGGTCCGGCTGCATGCCCGGTTCCGCGGCAGGCGGGGCGAAGCGCCCGTGCCGATGGCATCCGGATGCCGGTTCGGGAGTATTCCGGTCGTGATCAAGCGGGGCGCCAGGCAAGTGCGCCGTCAATTTGTACATAAAAATGACGTTATTATAAAAGGCAAAACAATATTGTATTATGAAATGCCTTGTATATGCCCGACGGCGGCGTAAATTAGTTACAGGAATCCGGCTTAATCACGTAGGGATCTTGTACTATGGCGCGTCTGCCCCTCCGTACCCATGACGACGCCCCGGAAGAGGCCCGGGGGGCCCTGGCCACGGCCGAGAAGAACAACGGCTATCTTCCGAACCTTCTGCGTCTGCTCGCCAACGCGCCGGTGGCGCTTGAGACCTATCTGACCGTCTCCGGGATCAACGCCCGAAGCTCGCTTTCCCTGGCGGAGCGCGAGGCCGTCCAGATCACCGCCGCCGCGACCCACGGCTGCGGCTTCTGTGTCGCCGGACATACGGCGGTGGCCTACAAGAAGGCCGGGCTGGACGAGGCGACGGTCGAGGCTCTGCGTGGGCTGAAGCCGGTCCCCGATCCGCGCCTCCAAGCCGTCGCGACCTTCACCAAGGCGGTCATCGCCAGCCGCGGCCGCGTTTCCGACCAGGAATTGGAGGCTTTCCGGCAGGCCGGATTCGGCGATCAGGCGGCGCTGGAAGTCGTGCTCGGCGTAAGCCTCGCGACCTTGTGCAACTTCGCCAACAATCTGGGGCAGCCGCCGCTCAACCCTCAGCTTGAGCCCTATCGCTGGGAACCGTCGGTCTCGGAAGCGGCGGAATGACGGATAGGTCGTCCCAGCCTCTGTCCCGCAGCCTCGACCCCGCGCTGGAGCGTTGGCTGGACGCCGTTGCCGATGGCCTGGATACGGGCGCCGAGCCTCCGGCGTCCGTTCTGCCGGCGCTGGCCCGCGCGGGGGTCGCCCATCTGGGCGTCCCGCGCGCCGAGGGCGGGGCCGATGGCGACATCACGGACGCGGTGGCGGCCGTCGCCGCGGTCTCCGAACGGTCGCTCGCGGCGGGCTTCGTGCTGTGGAGCCACCGCACCTACATCGAATATCTGCTGCAAAGTCCGAATGCCGGCCTGCGCGACCGCCTGCTTCCCGCGCTCCTGAGCGGCGAACTGGCCGGCGCGACGGCGCTGTCGAACGCGATGAAGTTCCTGTCCGGGCTGGAGGAGCTTCAGGTCACGGCCCGGAGCCGAGCGCCGGGCTTCATTCTCGACGGCAAGCTGCCCTGGGTGACCAATCTGCGGGTCGAAGGATTCCACGTGGCCGTCGCAACGGCCCGCGCCGACGGGTCCGGCAGCATGATCGTCACGCTGTCCGGGGACGACGAGGGGGTCGAACGGTCAGCCGATCTCGACCTCATGGGCATGCGGTCGACCAGCACGGCTGCGGTCCGGATCTCCGGCGCGCGGATCGATGCCGATCGGGTGCTGGCGGACGACGCGGTCTCCTGGCTTGGCCAGGTGCGGCCGGCCTTCCTGGGGCTGCAGTGCGGCATGTCGATCGGACTTGCCCGCCGTTCTCTGGTCAAGGTGGCGGAAACTGCGGGCGCCGGGCGGGACGTCCTCGGCGAACCGGCCGCCATGCTGTCCTCGGCGCTCGACGAGGAGGCACGGCGGCTCGATCGGGGGCTGCGCGACGGCACGTTCCGGTCGAACCCGGCGGCGCTTTTCCGCATCCGCATCGCCCTCGCCGAAATCGTCGGGGAGGCCGTGTCCCTGGAACTCCAGGCGTCGGGCGGACGCGCCTATCTGACCGGACCCGGAAGGGACTTCGCCCGGCGCTGGCGGGAAGCGGCCTTCATTCCGCTCATCACCCCCAGCCTCGTGCAGCTGAAGTCGGCTCTTCTGCAGCAGAGGAGCGCCGCGTGATGAGCGCGGCCGCTGCCGTCCTGGCCGCGAAGGGGGTGGCGCTCCGCTATCCGGGCGCGCCGGATCCCGTGCTCCAGGGCTTCGATCTCAGCCTTGCCCCCGGGGAGGTCGTCTCCGTCCTGGGGCCGAGCGGCGTGGGCAAGTCCAGCCTTCTGCGCGTCCTGGGCGGCCTGCAGCCGCCCAGCGCCGGAACGGTGTCGGTCGGGGGCACGACGCTCCACGACGTTCATCCGCGCCTGGCGATCGCGTTCCAGAATCCCGGGCTCCTGCCATGGCTGTCGCTGGAGAAGAACGTGGCCTTCGGGCTCGATTTCAAGCGCCAGCCGCGGCTATCGCGGGACGAGTTGCGGCAGCGGGTCGACGAGGCGATTTCCGAGGTTGGGCTCTCCCATGCGCGCCGCCTCTATCCCTCGGCGCTCTCCGGCGGCATGGCCCAGCGCGCCGCCCTGGCCCGCTGCCTTGCCCGGAAGCCCGAGGTGCTGCTGCTGGACGAACCCTTCGGCGCTCTCGACGAGGTGACGAGGGCGGAAATGCAGCAGCTGCTGCTGAAGGTCGTGGCCGATTTCCGGACGGCAGCCGTCCTCGTCACCCATGACATCGACGAGGCGCTCTTGGTCTCCGACCGGGTCCTGCTGCTGGGCGGGTCGCCCGCTCAGCGGATCGGGGAATGGGCGATCGATCTTCCTCATCCCCGCGACGACCATGTTTCCGAACTCGGCGCGCTCCGCGTCGAGATCCTGACGACCCTTCGCGCCGCCATGCGCCGACATTGAGCTTGAGACACGCAGATGCTGACTGACGACTTCTTCTCCCGCCGGGACATGCTGAAGCTTTCGGCCCTGTTCACGGCGGCGGGCGCGCTCCCCTTCCTGCGGGCCTATGAGGCCCGCGCGGAGGAGAATGCGCCGGTGCGCATCGGCTATCTGCCGATCACCGATTCCACGCCGCTCCTGGTTGCCCACGGCAAGGGCTTCTTCGAAGAGCAGGGGCTGGAGGTCGAGAAGCCCGTCCTGTTCCGCAGCTGGTCCCAGATCCTGGAAGCCTTCATGGCGGGGCAGGTCAATGTCGTTCACCTGCTGTCCCCGATGACGGTCTGGGCGCGCTTCGGCAGCCAGGCCCCGGCCAAGGTCGTCGCCTGGAACCATACCAGTGGATCCGGGCTCAGCGTCGCATCAGACATCAATTCGGTGGCCGATCTCGGCGGCAAGACGATCGCGATTCCGTTCTGGTATTCGATTCACAACGTCGTGCTGCAGGTGCTGCTGCGCGAAAACGGGCTTACGCCCGTTACCAGGCGCACCGGCGAACCCGGCCCGACCGAGGTGAACCTGGCGGTGATGGCGCCGTCGGACATGGTCCCGGCGCTCGCGGCCGGGCAGATCGCGGGCTACATCGTCGCCGAACCGTTCAATGCCGCGGCCGAGCATCTTGGCGTCGGAAAGATCCTGCGCTTCACCGGGGATGTCTGGAAGGACCATGCGTGCTGCGTCGTCTACATGCACGAACGGGATCTGGAGCAGCGCCCGGAATGGTCCCAGAAGGTCGTGAACGCCATGGTCAAGGCCCAGCTCTGGACCCGCGACAACCGGGCGGAGACGGCCGAACTCCTTTCCAAGGACAATCCCAACCGGTACACCCCGCACGAGCTCGACGTGCTCAGGAAGGTGCTGGCGCCGGAGGACAGCGACGCGGCGGCCTATGTCGCTTCCGGGGCGATCCGGCACCCGGACTGGCGGGAGCGGCGCATCGACTTCCAGCCCTATCCTTTCGCCAGCTATCACGAAGAGCTCGTCCGGCGTCTCAAGGACACCCTGATCGAAGGCGACCGGACGTTCCTCGATGCCCTTGATCCGGTCGCGGCTGCCCGGGAACTGGTCGATGACCGCTTCGTGAAGGAAGCGGTGACGGCGCAGGGCGGGCTTGCCGCCTTCGGCCTTCCGGAGTCCTTCACCCGTTCCGAGGTCATCGTCGCGTGACGGCATCACCGCCCCTGACCGGCCTTCGTCCCGAAACGGAAGGCGCCTCCCGGCCGGCGCCGGTCGCGGCCGTCCGGGCGCGCCGCCTGCCGGCGCTGTCCGGGGTGTGGCTGGGCCTTGCCGGCCTCGCGATCCTGTTCGCGCTGTGGTGGCTGGGGACCGAGCTCTTGACAGAGCCGGGCAGCTTCGGGCGTCGCTTCTCCCCGGCCAGCGCCGTTCCGGCCCTCGCCCGGCTGCTTCTGCAGCCGGATCTGCAGACCCATATCCTGGTCAGCCTGAAGCGCGTCCTGGTCGGACTTGGGATTGCCCTGGTCATCGGCGTTCCCGTGGGACTCCTCATCGGCAGCCATCGAAGGATCGAGGTGGCGACGACGCCCGCCCTGCAGTTCCTCCGGATGATCTCGCCCCTGTCGTGGATGCCGATCGCGGTGATGGTGTTCGGCGTCGGAGACGCGCCGGTCTATTTCCTGCTGGCCTTCGCCGCGGTATGGCCGATCCTGCTGAACACCGCGGCGGGCGTCCGTCAGCTCGATCCGCACTGGCTGCAATTGTCGCGCAGTCTGGCCGCCACGCCGGCCGAGACGCTGTTCCGCGTCGTCCTGCCGGGCGTCCTCGGCAATGTCCTCACCGGCATCCGCCTTGCGATCGGCATCGTGTGGATCGTGCTGGTCCCGTGCGAGATGCTGGGCGTGACGGCGGGGCTCGGCTATTTCATCCTGGATACCCGCGACCGGCTGGCCTATCCGGAGCTGATGGCGACCGTGCTCCTGATCGGGGGGCTGGGCTTCCTCCTGGATGCGCTCGCCCGGGCTCTCCACGGCCTCTGGGCGCCGGGTGCGCGCATGAGCGCAAGGGGGTGAGGGCAGGTTTTCCGGATTCCGGACTTGACGCCCGATCCCGCCGGTAACAGGATCAGGCCTTCGTGGTGATTTGAGCCGACCGGCTTGCGGCCACGTTAATCCTCGCTAAAAGGTCGGGTGCCATGGGGCGCCACCTCCGGTCGGCTTGAGATACGGAGGCATTCTTGGAAGACAGCTCCTCTTCCCGCGGCGCCGGGGACACCACTCCCAGTCTCGATACGATGCTGGTCCGGGGCGGACTCCGGCGGTCGGAGTTCGGCGAGACTTCGGAAGCCATTTTCCTCACTTCGGGATTCGTCTACGAAAGCGCCGCGGCCGCCGACGCGCGCTTTGCCGGGGACGAGCCGGGCTACGTCTATTCCCGTTACGCCAACCCGACCCTGTCGGTCCTGGAACAGCGTCTGGCTCAGGTCGAAGGAGCGGAGGCCTGCCACGTGACCGCCAGCGGGATGGCCGCCGTGTTCACCTCGCTGTTCTGCCATCTCCGCGCCGGCGACCATGTGGTGGCGAGCCGCGCCCTCTTCGGCTCGTGCTACGTCATCCTGGATACGATCCTCCCGCGCTACGGGATCGAGACCACCTTCGTGGACGGCCCCGACCTCGAGGCGTGGGAGGAGGCCATGCGCCCCAACACCCGGGCCGTCTTCCTGGAAACGCCGGCCAACCCGACGCTTGAGCTGGTCGACATCGGCGCCGTCGCCGCAATCGCTCACGCGAACGGCGCCAAGGTCTTCGTCGACAACGTCTTCGCCACGCCGCTCGGGCAGCGACCGCTGGAACTGGGCGCCGATGTGGTCGCCTATTCGGCGACCAAGCACATCGACGGGCAGGGGCGATGTCTCGGCGGCGCGGTTCTCGCCGACGCCGAATTCTGCAACGAGCATTTCATGCCCTATTACCGGCACACGGGCCCTGCGCTCAGTCCGTTCAATGCATGGGTGCTGATGAAGGGGCTGGAAACCCTGGCCGTCCGGCTGGAACGCGAGGTCGCGTCGGCCCAGGCGCTGGCCGAGATGGCCGAGAATCATCCGGCGGCCCGGTCGGTCCGGTACCCGTTCCTGCCCAGCCATCCCCAGTACGAGCTGGCGCGCCGTCAGATGAAAAACGGGGGCACGCTGGTCGCGCTCGACCTCGGCACCAAAGAAGCGGCCTTCGCCTTCATGGATGCGCTCCGGATCGTCGACATCTCGAACAATCTCGGGGATACGCGCACGCTCGCGACCCACCCGATGACGACGACCCACCGGGCAATGTCCGAAGAGGCCCGGCGTAGCATGGGGATCGGCGACGGCCTCGTCAGGCTGTCGGTCGGGCTCGAGGGAAGGGACGACCTCCTGAACGATGTCGCCCGGGCGCTGGACGCCGCGCGGCGGGTGTCATGACGCGACGGCACCGGCCGGCCTGACGACGCGGGCCTATTCCGACTGCATCGCCTCGTGGTGGCGGATGACCTCCTTCACGATGAAGTTCAGGAACTTCTCGGCGAAGTCGGGGTCCAGATTTGCCGCCTTCGCCAGCGCGCGCAGGCGCTCGATCTGCGCCGCCTCGCGTTGGGGGTCCGCCGGCGGAAGCCGGTGCTTGGCCTTGAAGCGGCCGACCTCCTGCGTGCATTTGAAGCGCTCCGCCAGAAGATGGATGAGCGCCGCGTCGATATTGTCGATGCTGCTTCGCAGGCGCTGCAGTTCGGGAGCCACCGTCTGCGCGTTGCCGGGCTGCTGATCGGTCGTAAGTACGCTCATCTCGTCCGCTGTGCTGCGGCCGGAACCCGGCGGGGCCCCGGCGGTCCTGTGGTCTGCTCGTTTGTCAGGGTTGCTTATAAAGGATTTTTGCCGGAATGGCAGTCCCGTCCGGACACCATGGACGATCGGGCGAACGGGTATGAGGACGGCAGGTCGGCGCGCGGCTGGTCCCGACCGGATCCCCGGCCGTCGTCATGGCGGCCGGCCCGACCGGTGTGGCGTTCGGGCGATGCGCCTCGGAACGGGGCGTCAGCGATATCGGCCTCGGTGCTCCAGCACCTCGATCTTGTAGCCGTCCGGGTCCGTCATGAAGAAGAACCGGGCAAGTGGCTTGCCGTCGTGCATCAGCTCCTTGATCGGATGGGGAGCGAGCCCCGCTTCGGTGATTCGGCGATGCTCGCGGTCGAGATCGTCCACGACGACCGCAAGATGACCGTAGCCGTCGCCCAGGTCGTAGGGCTTCGTGCGCCCGTGATTGATCGTCAGCTCCAGTTCGAAGTCGGCCTCCGGATTGCGCAGATAGACCAGGGTGAAGCCGTCGAACTCGAAGCGATCGTCCACCATGAGGCGCAGCGCCTCGCGGTAGAAGGAGACGGACCGCTCCTCATCGAGGACGCGGATCATCATGTGGATCGCTTTTGCCATCGGTGCTCCTCATCGTCTGTCGGCGCTTCATGAGGCGCATGGGACCTGGGGCCCGTTCCGTCCAGGCGCCCTGGCAGGCGAGACTACCGGATTCCAGTGCGGCGACCCGGTTTTCGGGATGACGACGCCTCATCCCGGTAGCATCGCCTCCGGGGGCGAATGGGTTTCGAACATTTCCGGCAGTGTCCTGGCGACCGAGGGGCGCTGTCCATTGGGCCTTGGTGCGATTTCGGCCGGGCCCCGGGGATCTCCCGGCGTGGGAGGGGCGGCTTCGAGGCCGCCCCTCGGGACTGCTGGCCGACCGCTTTAAGATCCGATGACGCCGCCGCCGTTCTTCGTGATCGCCACCACGGACGGGCGGACGGGCATGTTGGGGTCGAAGTCCGGCCACCGGGTTGACGGGTCGTCATAGGTCGAGGGGCGCCCGAACTCGGGCCATTCCTCACCGCCGTCGGCCGGGTGCTGGACCGCCACGAACAGGGTCTCGTCATCCGGCGTGAAGGCCGGGCCGCACATCTCCGCGCCGACCGGCACGCGGTAGAACAGCTTCGAGGTCCCGCGCAGCTCGCCCTCCGTCTCCATCGCCCAGACGCCGTCGGTTCGGCCGCTATACGCGTAATTGTTGCCGTCGGTCGTGATCCAGAGACGGCCCTGGTTGTCGATCGCGCAATTGTCCGGGGATCCGAACCATCCGTTTTCCGAAACGGCCGGGTTCCACAGGGCTCCATGGGCCGGGTCGGAGGGATCGCCGCACTTCACCAGGACTTCCCAGCCCGAGGTCTCCGCCGCATGGTCCCCGTTGTCGGGCGTGATCTCGATGATGTGGCCGAAGGCGTTTTCCGCCCGGGGATTGGGGCCGTCGACCTGATCGGCGCTGCGCCTCGTGTTGTTGGTCAGCATGACATAGACCTTGCCCGTGCGCGGATTGGGCTCGACCTCTTCGGGCCGATCCATCGGTGTCGCCTTCAGCAGGTCGGCCGCACGGCGCGTCTCGATCAGAACGTCCGCCTGGCTTTCGAAGCCATTCTCGGCGGTCAGCGGGCCTTCTCCATGGACCAGCGGCAGCCAGGTCACCTTGCCGCTTTCCTCGAAGCGGGCGACATAGAGCGTGCCGTCGTCGAGGATCGAGGCGTTCGCCTCCGGATTCTGCAAGTCGACCCGGCCCTTCGACACGTATTTGTAGAGATAATCGAACCGCTCGTCGTCGCCCATATAGGCGACGAGACGGCCGTCGGCATTCACGATCATGCCCGCACCCTCATGCTTGAAGCGGCCGAGCGCCGTGCGCTTCACGGGCGTGGAGTTCGGGTCGTAGGGGTTCACCTCGACCATCCAGCCGAAGCGGTTCGGCTCGTTCGGCTCCTTCGCGAGGTCGAAGCGGACGTGATAGTTGGCCCAGGCATATTCGCCGGCACCGACGCCGAGCCGCTTGTAGTTGCGGTACTCGGGCATGTCCTCCGTCAGCTCCCCGCGGAAATAGCCGTGAAAATTCTCCTCGGCCGTCAGGATCGTTCCCCACGGAGTGATGCCGCCGGCGCAGTTATTGAACGTGCCGATGACCGTGGTGCCGGTGGGATCGGCGTTGGTCTGCAGGCGGGGGTGGCCTGCGGCAGGACCCGAGATCCGCATCCTGGTCGAACGGGCGGTGATACGGCGGTTGTAGGTGCTGTCCGGGACGACGCTCCACTTGCCGTCCGTGCCCCGCCGAACCTCGACCACCGAAAGGCCATGGGCGGCCATCTCGATCTCGACCTGCTCCCGCGTCAGAGCGTCGATCTCGTAATTGCCCTCGGCATCGGCCAGGCCCGGGAACATCAGCTCGGCGTTCGTGTATTCGTGGTTCACGACCAGGAGGCCGTGATCCGGCGTGGCGCTGCCGCGCGGCAGGGGCACGTAGCCGACGAAGTCGTTGTTGTAGCCGAACTGCATCTCCTGGGCGTCGGCTGTCTGCGCCTCGGGATCGAATGCGGGGGCGCCCGCGACGACCGGATCGCCCCAGCGGATCAGAACGTCGGCGCTGTAGCCTTCGGCGACATGATGGTCCTCGTCGACGCCGGCCTCGATCTCCTTGAACCCGAAGCTGCCGACCGCCGCCTTGGCTGCGCCGGCCGTCAGCAGCGCGGCGGGAGGCGTCAGCGCACCGATCGCCGTCGCGGCGAGAGTGCCGCGCATCAGGCTCCGCCGCCCCAGCCGGGCGCTGATCACGTCGCCCAGGGTCGGCGCTTCGGAATGGTTGCGACCGATGTCCTCGGACAATTCGTAACGGGCTGATCGGGAGAGATAGGGGGTGTTGCGCTTATCCATGGATGCCTTCCCACGCTTGTCTGTCGGATACCGCCCAAGCGGCCGGGCCGGTCGAGCCCGCAGCGACCATATCGGTGGGCCGTGACGCCTCGGTTTCCGAGGTGTTACGGAACGGTGAAGGCCCGGGGACCGGGATCCATGGGAGAGGGATCCTGCGGCGGCATCACGCCGCAGGATGCTGCAGGTTGGGTCAGAGCGCCGCGATCGCGATCATCTCGACGCGCAGGTCGGGATCGGCCAGCCGGGCTTCGACGCAGGCGCGGGTAGGGGGATTGGCCTGGTCGACCCAGGCGTCGTAGATGCGGTTCATCGCGTCGAAATCCGCGATGTTCGACAGGAAGACCGTGATCGAAATAAGCTTCGACTTCTCGCTCCCGGCCTCGGCCAGAAGGTCGTCGATCTTCTTCAGAACCTGGCGCGTCTGATCCTCCAGCGACGCCTTCGCGTCATCCGCCACCTGACCTGCGAGGTACAGCACGCCGCCATGGGCGACGGCCTGGCTCATGCGCCGGCCGATCTTGTAACGCTTGATCATATTCTCGTTTCTCCTTCGGGATGGACGGCCGCGGCTCGTGCGCCCGCGGCCGGCAGCAATGGGGCGGTGCGCTGGGCCCGTCCCTCGTGCCTCTGTCATCGGGTATGGGGGGCCGCCCTCCTGCCCGGTGGGAACGCGGCCGCCGGACTTCTTGCCGGTACGCCGGCTGCGCTTGCCAAGCGATGCCGGGGAAAGGTGTGGATCCGCCGCTCGCCCAGCAGATGGACGATGAACCCGCCGTCGAAAAGGCCGGAAATCGCCGGATCCAGCACGTTCAGCCCGCCGGTGAAGGCGCCGAAGGCCGGCAGGACCAGCGAACGGTGGTCGCCCACGAAGCAGCGAGAGCTGATCCGCATGTCCCGGACATGGACGGTCGCCTTGGGATGATAGTGCCCGGAGACCTCGCCCGGCCGGTCGCCGCGTGCGACATGGCGGAATACCAGGGGGCCGATCGCCGTCTCTTCCGCGACCGCGCCGCCCCATCGGACGGGTGGGGCGGGATCGTGGTTGCCGCTGACCCAGAGCCAGTCGAATCCGGCAATCAGGCGGGACAGGCGTTTGGCGTCTTCGGCCGCAAGGCGTTCGGCCGCGCCCGCATCATGGAAGCTGTCGCCAAGGCAGATCACCTGTTGCGGGCCGAGACGCCGCGCCACCGCCTCCAGCCGTCCGAGCGTCATCGCCGTATCGTAGGGGGGCAGCATCCGCCCACGGCTTGCGAAGCCCGAGCCCTTTTCGAGATGGAGGTCGGCGACGGCCAGGATCCGCCGTTCCGGCCACCAGAGGGCGCCGGACAGGTCCGCGACGAGGGTCGCGCCGTTGAGATTGAGCGTTGCCTGTGGCATCGACCAGGGCCGGGGGAACGAAACGTGAAAGCGAGCGATACCCCGAACCGGCCCGAGATGCAACGCGGCAAAGGGTCAGGGATGCCGGAACCGGTCGCGGCCGGCGCCGGCCGGTTCCGGCATGGCCTCGGCTGCCAGCTCTTCCGCCGCCTCTTCAAGAAGATCCTCGATGGCCGCGCCGTAGACCTGCTCCCGCCCGATCTCCAGCAGCACCGGCACGGCAAGCGGCGAGATGCGGTCCAGTCGCTTGTGGACGATCCGCCCCCGCGCCCGGCCAAGCAGCGAGGCCAGCCGGCCGATGTCGGTGAGGCCCCGGGCGGCGTCGTGGCGTGTCGCCCGCAGCAGAACGTGATCCGGTTCGTGCTTGCGCAGGACGTCGTATATCAGATCTGACGAGAAGGTGACCTGCCGCCCGGTCTTCTCCTGGCCCGGCATCCGCCGTTCGATGAGACCGGCGATCACGGCGACGTTGCGGAAGGTTCGCCGCAGCATCGAGCTTTCGTCCATCCAGGCCTCGAGTTCGTCGCCCAGCATGTCCTCGTCGAACAGGGCGGCGGCGTCCTCGACGGGCTTCAGGCTCCAGACCGCCAGGACATAGTCGGTCGCAACGAAGCCGAGCGGGCTCCGCCGCGCCCTCTCCATGCGTCGGGTCAGGAGCATGCCCAGCGTCTGATGGGCATTGCGGCCCTCGAAGCAATAGGCGACCAGGAAATGCTTGCCGCCCCGGGGGAAGGTCTCGACCAGCAGGTCGCCGGTCCCCGGCAGGTCTGAGCGAAGCTGCTGCACGTCCAGCCATTCCCGCACGGGGTCGGGCAGGCCGGCCCAGGCCTCGGGACTGGCCAGGATCGCACGCACCCGGTCGGCGAGATGCGTCGTGAGCGGCAGCCGGCCTCCGGCATAGGCCGGGACCTTCGGATCGCCCGTGCCGCCCCGGGTGACTTCGACCACGGTGTCGCGAAGGCCCTCGAAGCGCAGAAGCTCGCCCGCGAACATGAAGGTGTCGCCGGGCGCCAGTCCCTGGACGAAATATTCCTCGACCTCGCCCAGAAACCGCCCCCGCTTCAGCCGTACCTTCAGGGTCACCGCCTCGACGATCGTGCCGACATTCATCCGGTAGGAACGGGCGATAGAGGGGTGGGCAAGCCTGTAGCGCCCGTCCGGCAGCCGGATCAGGCGGCGGAAGCGTTCGTAGTTGCCGAGGGCGTATCCTCCGGTCGCGACGAAGTCGATCACATCGTCGAAGTCCTTCCGGGACAGGGCGGAATAGGGGGCGGCCGCGGTCACCTCGGCATAAAGACGGTCCGGGTCGAACGGGCTCGAGCAGGCGGTGCCCAGCACGTGCTGGGCCAGCACGTCCAGCCCGCCGGGCGGGGGCGGGTCGCCGTCCAGCGTCATTTCCCGGACGCCGTCCAGGGCGGCGCGGCATTCCAGCACTTCGAAGCGGTTGGCAGGCACGAGAACCGCCTCCGACGGGCTGTCCAGCCGGTGGTTGGCGCGGCCGATCCTCTGCAGCAGGCGGCTGACGCCTTTCGGCGCGCCCACCTGGATGACGAGATCGACGGAGGCCCAGTCGATGCCAAGGTCGAGAGACGACGTCGCGACCACAGCGCGCAGTCGCCCTTCGGCCATCGCCGCCTCCACCTTGCGGCGCTGCTCGGCAGCCAGGCTGCCGTGGTGGAGGGCGATGGGCAGGGCGTCGTCGTTGCGCCGCCACAGCTCCTGGAAGACGATCTCCGCCTGGGCGCGGGTATTGACGAAGACGATCGTCGTGCCGTGGCGGCGGATCAGCTCATAGACCTCGGCCAGAGCGTGGATCGCCATGTGGCCGGCCCAGGGCAGACGCCCGGCCGTCTCCAGGATCCGGATCCGGGCTGGGGCTCCGGACCGGCCAGTCACCAGGCGCACGTCGCCGGCGTCGCTGCGGCCGGTGGGCGACAGCCATGCGGCCAGCGCCTCCGGATGGGCAACCGTCGCCGACAACCCGACCCGCCGCATCCCGGGCGCAAGCGCCGACAGCCGCGCCAGGCCCAGGGCCAGAAGGTCGCCCCGCTTGGTGCCGGCAAGGGCGTGCAACTCATCCACGACGACCGCGCGCAGGCCGGAAAACACCCGGGACGCCTCGGAATAGCTCAGCATCAGGGCCAGGCTTTCCGGTGTGGTCATCAGGATCTGCGGCGGGTGGCGCCGTTGCCGCTCGCGCTTCGCCGCGGGCGTGTCGCCGGTCCGCGTCTCGTGCCGGATGGGCAGCCGCATCTGCGCGAGCGGGCGTTCCAGGTTCCGGTGGATGTCGACGGCGAGCGCCTTAAGGGGAGAAATGTAGAGCGTATGCAGCCCTTCGCGGGGGCGCTCCGACAGCTCGACCAGGGACGGCAGAAAGCCGGAGAGCGTCTTGCCGCCGCCGGTCGGGGCGATGAGGAGGGCGTGAGCCCCCGCCCGGGCGGCTTCCAGCATCGCGACCTGGTGGGCATGCGGGCACCATCCCTGCTGGGCGAACCAGCCCAGGAAGAGAGGGGGCAGGAGGGAGCTATCCGCAGGATCGGCAACGGGCATCGGAAGCCGAAGACTAGCGCGCGCCGGCTACCTCCGTCGACGGTCTCGGTCACCCGTTCCGGACTTGCGGCGGCGGGGGCGGGGATGGTTTTCTGACCGACCCTTGCAGACCAACTTGCCCCGGATTTCCTGACGATGACCGCACGCCCGATCGGCCTGATCACCGCCATCCCCGAGGAACTGTCGGATTTCGCCCGCGATCTTGTGGACGAAAGGCGGCGCAGCCTGGCTGGCCTGACCTTTCAGACCGGAGAGCTGGACGGAACCCGGGTGGTCCTGGTCGAAAGCGGGATCGGCAAGGTCAATGCCGCGGTCGTCGCAACCCTGCTGCTGCATGAGTTCGGCTGCCGGGCGCTTCTGTTTTCCGGGGTTGCCGGCGGTCTCAGCCCCGACCTATCGGTCGGCGACGTCGTGATCGCGACCCGACTGATCCAGCACGATTACGGTGCCCTGGTTGGCGGACGCATCCGTCCCTACCAGCCGGGCGTGCCGCCGCTTCCCGGAATCCCGGACGAACACGGATACGACCTGCCGGAAAGTCTGGTGGCCGCCCTCGGGGCCGCCGTGCAAGGAGCGGAGCTCCCGGTCCTGTCGGCGGCAGTGGCGGGCGGAGCGCCGCGCCCTCCGCGCGTCGTGTTCGGTCCGATCGTGACCGGCGACACCTTCCTCAATTGTGCCGAAACCCGCGATCGCCTCAGGGCCGAGTTCGGGGCGCTGGCGGTCGAAATGGAAGGGGCGGCGATTGCCCAGGTCGCGGAGAAGTTCTCGGCGCCGGTCGTGGTTATCCGTGCCCTGTCCGATCTGGCGGGCACGGACAGCCATCTCGACTTCCCTGCCTTCCTGAACGAGGCGGCGGCGGTCGCAGCCCGCCTGGTGCGCCGGATCCTCCCGGTGCTCTGACAGGGCCATCGTTTCGACGGCGCTTCATTTGTTGCGTTGCAGCATGGGAAGGGGACATTCTGGTCCCAGGGGTGTGGAGGTCTCGGATCAGCGGTCAGGAGTCCTCATGGTTCAGGAGAGAGAATCCCATCGATCGCCGGGCGGCGCGAAGACGTCCCGCTCCACATCGGATGCGCCGGCCCCGCCGGCCGGCGGCACGGTCGTCTCCGTCCGGACCGACACCGGCGACCATGCGGTGTCCTGGCGCGGTGCCGCGCCACTGCCGTGGCTGTTCTTCCCCGCAGCCGCCGCGACGAAATGGGGCCTGGGGGATCCGGCCGGAACCTGGGACCTCATATTGCGTCCGCTCTCGTGCGTTGGCGACGTCTATCGCCTGGCATGGGACGAGTGGCTTGGACTTGCGCAGCGCAGCGTCCGCGGCAACATCGAGGCGTTTTCGACGCTTTCGTCCTGTCGCACGCCCCAGGACGTTGTTCTCTGCGAGACCGACGCGGTGAAGGACCGGCTCGATGACCTGCTGGGATGCACGGCACGGCTGTCGGAAAAGGCGTCGGAGGCGTTCTGCGCGGTCTTCGGAGCGGCAGCGGAGGCGGCGACCCGGCTCCCGGCGGCACAGCGTCGGGACGGGAATTAGCCTCAGAGGATGAGGCGCAGCGTCTCCGTGAACCGCTCTCTCCCCGCGGACGGGGTGTCGGGAGACCCGAGGGCCACGGGCTCGACGATGTCGCCGCTGAACAGCATGTCGACATTGGTTCCGTCCGTGGACAGGGGCAGGCTCAGCCGTTGGATGAAGCGCTCGGTGCCGTCGCCGACCGGCGGGAGCACCAGTTCCGTATAGATCGGGCGCCGTCGGCGGACCACCTCTTGACCCAGCTCGATGAGGTAGTGGCCATAGGCGTTACGGAATATCTCGTCCACGTAGCGTCCCGTGATTTCGACCCCGAGCGTGTTTCGGTAGGCGGTGCCGACCAGCCGGTAGCGGAGCCGGGCGTGGTCGGTCACCTCGGTCAGCAGCAGGTGGGGCAACAGCGTGGGCGGAATGTCGACCGGGTCGATATCGGTCCGGCTCGGCATCTCCCGCCCCTTCAGGAGATCCTGCCAATAATCGTGAAGCCAGCGAAGAAGGTCATTCTGAATGCCGCATAGGCGGCTCGCCTGGACCTGAGACATCATGTCGGGGCTTCTTGTTCATTGATTGGGGCCGCATTCCGGCCCGGAGGCGACGGCCCGAACGTCCCGGACGGGAAGCTGCGGCCAGCAGAAAGGTAGCACCTCCTGCCCGCAATCAAAACGGGAATATTGTATATGGTATTCGCCTCACGGCATGTGGGCCAGGCAGGTTCCGGCTTCGAGCCCTGGGTTGTGGGGCGTTGGGCGCCGGCGCCTAGTCCGCGGCGAGGGCCCCGGCGATACGGCTCCCGACCTTCGCGTTGTGCTTCACGAGGGCGATGTTCGCCTCCAGGCTGCGGCCTCCGGTCAGCTCGACGAGACGGGCAAGCAGATAGGGCGTGACGTCCTTGCCCTGGATGCCTTCGGCTTCCGCTTCGCCCAGGGCCCGGGCGATTGCGGCATCGATTTCGCCGATGGAAAGAGCGTCGGGAACGGGAATCGGATTGGCGATGACCGTTCCGCCCGGATAGCCCAGCACCTGCTGCGTGCGCAGGACCGACGCCACCTCCGCCGGGGTGTCGCACCGGTGGGGAAGGGCCAGTCCGCTGGAGCGGCAGTAGAAAGCGGGAAACTCGTCGGTGCCGTATCCGATCACCGGAACGCCGGAGGTCTCCAGGAACTCCAGGGTCTTCGGAAGATCCAGGATCGACTTCGCCCCCGCACAGATCACGGCCACCGGCGTGCGGGCCAGCTCCTGCAGGTCAGCCGAGATGTCGAAGGTCCGCTCGGCCCCGCGATGGACGCCCCCGATGCCGCCCGTGACGAAGATCCGGATCCCGGCGAGATGGGCGATGATCATCGTCGCGGACACGGTCGTCGCGCCGTCGCCGCCCCGGCCCAGGATGACCGGCAGATCGCGCCGGCTGAGCTTGGCGATGCCCTGCGCCTGGCCGAGCCGCTCCAGCGTGTCGTCGTCGAGCCCGACGCGCATGCGCCCGTCCAGGACGGCGATGGTCGCGGGAACCGCGCCGTTCTCCCGCACGATCCGCTCCACCTCACGCGCCGTCTCGACGTTGCGGGGATAGGGCATGCCATGGGAGATGATCGTGCTTTCCAGGGCGACCACCGGCCTGCCGGCGTTCAGCGCATCGGCGACCTCGGGGGCGACAATCAGCATGTCCGTCAAGGTGTTTTCCTGGATGTCAGGCAAGGGAGAGGATGCCGGCCCTTTGCAGCAGCAGGTCGGCGTTCAGGGACGGGTTTACGGTCTCGGCGCTTTCGACCGCAAGGGCGGCGTCGGCCAGCCCCAGCATCATTGCTTCGGCCATCGGCCGGTCCGTCGCCTGGCCGTAGAGCATGCCGGCGATCAGCGCGTCGCCGGCGCCGGTGACGTCGCGCACCCGTGCCGGCATTGCCGGAAAGAAATCGTAGGTGCCGTCGCTCGCCAGGAAGCTTCCATCGGCCCCCTGGCTGACGACGACGGCGGCGACGCCTCGTCGCAGGAGACTGTTGGCCGCCTCGCAGACATCCAGGGGGCTCCGCACGTCCCGCTGGGCGAGGAAGCCGATCTCGTCCCGGTTGCCGAACAGGAGGTCGATGCGGTCGAGGAGCCCCGCAAGCTTCGCGGCCTTGGGAACCGAGACGGCATCGACCGCCAGCAGGGACACGCCGGCCGGCCGGTTCTCCAGAAGGAAGCGCAGCGTCGGCGCCGGAAAGTTCGTGTCCAGGAACCATACCGGATGATCCGCAAGCGCCGGCAGAAGCGCGGCGATCCGGTCCGGGGTCATCTCGTCGTAGATCGCCATGTCGGCGAGGGCCACGACCAGTTCCCCGCGATGGTCCAGAAGAGCCGTGTAGCACGCCGTGTGGTGGTGTTCGGACCGGTCGCAGAGCCCCATATCGACCCCGCAGCGCCCGGTCTCCGTGATCACCCTGTCGCCGTCGCCGTCCCGGCCGACGATGCTGACCAGCGAGACGCGGCCGCCCAGCCTTGCCAGGCATTCCGCCACGTTGCGGGCGACGCCGCCAAGCGTGCGGGTCATCGTCACGGGATTCGAGGTGCCCAGTCGCACGGCCTGGTCGGCAGATGCCTTGTGGTCCATGTGCGCAGCACCGATACAGGCGATCGCGACAGTCATCGGGGGAACGCGGGATCCGGTAATTCAGCCAAAGTCTAACCATGATGCGCGTCCGTCTGGCGGCGCGCAAGCAGGGGTCCTGGAGATCCTAACGCTTTCGACCGATATTTCGGGTCATGACATCGCCCATTCCCAGGCCAGAATCCTGGCTGCGCGTTCTGCCGAAGGGGCTTTACTGCATCCCGGGGGACTTCTTCATCGACCCGATTTGCCCTGTGGAGCGGGCGGTGATCACCCATGCCCATTCCGATCATGCGCGGGCCGGCAACCGCAAGGTCCTGGCAACCCCGGAGACGCTGTCGATGATGCGCGTCCGGTATGGGGAGGACGCCGGCGGAAGCCTGCAGGCTCTGCCCTATGGGGACCGCCTGTCGCTGGGCGACGTAACCGTCCGCCTGGTTCCGGCGGGCCACGTCCTCGGAAGCGCGCAGGTCGTGATCGAGCATCGCGGCTGCAGGGTCGTCGTCTCCGGGGACTACAAGCGCCGGCCGGATCCCACCTGTGCGCCCTTCGAGGCCGTGCCCTGCGATCTGTTCATCACCGAGGCCACCTTCGGGCTTCCGGTTTTCCGTCATCCGCCTCCGGAAGAGGAAATCGGGCGGCTACTGCATTCGCTCGCGGTCTTCCCTGACCGGGCCCATCTCCTCGGGGTCTACGCGCTCGGCAAATGCCAGCGGATGATCGCCCTGCTGCGCCAGGCGGGGTGGGAGCGGCCGATCTATCTCCACGGTGCGCTCGTCGCATTGTGCGGACTTTACGAGGAGCGGGGCGTGCCCCTAGGCGCGCTTCTGCCGGCGACCGAGGCGAGACGCGAGGCCCTTGCCGGCGAGATCGTGCTGGCACCGCCCTCGGCGCTTGCCGACCGCTGGTCGAGGCGCCTGCCGGATCCGGTCGTCGCCCTTGCTTCGGGCTGGATGCGGGTCAGGCAGCGCGCCCGCCAGCGGGGCGTCGAGCTGCCGCTGGTCGTCTCCGACCATGCCGATTGGGACGAGCTGCTGGCGACGATGGAGGAAGTGGGAGCGCCGGAGGTCTGGGTCACCCACGGACGCGAGGAGGCGCTGGTCTACGCCGCCGAACGCATGGGGCGGCGGGCGCGGGCGCTCCGCCTCGTCGGCTTCGAGGAGGACTTGAGCGAATGAGACGCTTCGCCGGGCTCATCGAAAGCCTGCTCTACACCCCGTCGCGCAACGGGAAGCTGCGGCTGCTGGCCGACTACTTCGCCCATGCGCCGGATCCCGATCGGGGCTACGGCCTTGCCGCCCTTGCCGACGGGATCGCGTTCCCGTCGGTCAAGCCGGGGCTGATCCGGGCGCTGGCAGCGGAGCGTGTCGATCCGGTCCTCTTCGAATGGTCCTACGACTTCGTCGGAGACCTTGCCGAGACGGTCTCGCTGATCTGGCCGGTGCGATCCGGCGACGACCGACCGCCCAGCCTGTCCGAGGTGGTGATCGTGCTTGCCGATGCCTCACGCGCCCATGCGCCGGCGCTGGTCGAGCGATGGCTGGACACGCTTCAGCCGACCGAACGCTATGCGCTTCTCAAGCTGATCACCGGCGCCATGCGCATCGGGGTTTCCGCGCGGCTCGCCAAGACGGCGCTGGCCGAATGGGGCGGCCGGGAGGTGGCCGAGATCGAGGAGCTCTGGCACGGGCTCGCTCCCCCCTATCTCGACCTGTTCGCCTGGCTCGAGGGGCGGGCGGAGAAACCGTCCATCGACGCTCGTGCGACGTTCCGGCCGTTGATGCTCGCCAACCCGCTGGAGGAGGATTTCCTGGCCACCCTGGATCCGGCGCAGTACCGCGCGGAATGGAAGTGGGACGGCATCCGTGTCCAGCTGGTCTCCCGCGGCGGGCAGCGACGGCTCTTCTCGCGTACGGGCGACGACATCGGCCGGGCCTTTCCTGAGATTCTGGAGGCGATGGAATTCGACGCGGTGGTCGACGGCGAACTCCTGGTCGTCCGCGACGGAGCGGTGTGCCCGTTCAACGACCTCCAGCAGCGGCTGAACCGGAAGACGGTGACCGCGCGGATGCTGGCGGAATATCCGGCCTGGGTCCGGCTCTACGACATTCTGCAGGAGGGGGAGGAGGATCTGCGCCCGCTTCCGTTCGACGCCCGGCGGGCGAGGCTGGAGGAGTGGTGGCGCAAGGTCGCGCCGCCAAGAACGGACCTTTCGCCCTTGGTTCCGTTCACGGGCTGGGAGGATCTCGCCGCCCTGCGCGCCGAGGCCCGCAGCAATGCGATCGAGGGCCTGATGCTCAAGCGGGCCGACAGCGTCTATGCCGCGGGCAGGCCCAAGGGTCCCTGGTTCAAGTGGAAGCGGGGGCCGCTGACGATCGATGCCGTGCTGATGTATGCGCAACGCGGACACGGGAAGCGGTCCAGCTTCTATTCGGATTTCACCTTCGGCGCCTGGCGGACGGGAGAAAACGGGCTGCCGGAGCTGGTGCCGGTCGGCAAGGCCTATTTCGGCTTCACCGACCAGGAGCTCCAGGAACTGGACCGCTGGGTGCGCCACAATACGGTGAACCGCTTCGGGCCGGTCAGGGAGGTGCGGCCGGAGCTGGTGGTCGAAATCGCGTTCGACAGTGTCCACCCGTCGACCCGCCACAAGTCGGGCGTGGCGATGCGGTTCCCGCGGGTCCACCGGATCCGCTGGGACAAGCCGGCGGCGGAGGCCGACCGGCTCGAGACGTTGACGGCCATGATCGTCGGGTGACGGATGGCGGGACGGTCACCCCGTCGTCTGCCGCACCTTGGCTTTCGGCCGGCGAAGAAGGCCCCCGTCCTCCTTCATGCGGATAAGCAGCCAGTTCGACTTCTTGCCGCGTCCGGTGCGCTGCAGGCTCCAGCCGCCGATCAGGCGCTGTCCGTGGAGATTGAGAAGCAGCCGGCCCTCGTTGAAGGCCTCTTCCGGTGTCAGCCGCCGGCCGTCGCGTTCGGTCAGGATGTCGAAGGTGCCGTGATCCCATACCTCTACGGCGGCGGTCCCGAGGGGGCCGGCGGTGCCGGAGCCTTCCAGGTTCGCCGGCCCGAGCGCCAGGTCGTCGGTCGCGACCGCCAGCCTTTTGACGCGGGGGTCGAGGGACGGGCCGTTCGGCACGGCCCAATTCTTGAGGACGCCCCCGATCGCCAGGCGGAAATCGAAATGGGCCGAGGGTGCGGCGTGCTTGTGGACGACGAAGATGTTCCCGCCGTCCCGGGCTCCGCCCCGGGGATCAACATCGCTCATCGTCGCCCTTCCGGGTTCAGGCGCGCGGCCGCCGCATCACGCCGATGATCAGCGACACCACGAAAAGGACCAGGAAGATGAAAAACAGAATCTGTGCGATGTCTGCGGATGCCTCGGCAATTCCGCCGAAACCGAAGACCGCCGCGACGATTGCCACGATGAAGAAGAGAAGTGACCAGCCGAGCATCTTCGACTCCGTCGGAATGTGCCGGTTTTGGTCCATCTAACAGGCTTCCGGCGCTTCTCGTTCCGCCCGGCCCAGAATATGGACGTATTCGGATGGAGCGGGGTGCCGCAATTCCGCCGGGGCATTGACGGCACCGGCGCAAGAGGGTTTTCTCCGGCCATGGCGCTCATCTCGCTCTACAAGAACAGCGCGGTCCCGCGGCTGCTCTACCGCCTCCATCAAGGCTATATGAAGGTCCGGGTGCCGGTCACGCTCGGGGTGCGCACCATGATCCTGGACGGGCAGGGGCAGGTCCTGCTCGTCCGGCACACCTATCGTCCCGGCTGGTACTTTCCGGGCGGCGGCGTCAAGCGGTGGGAAACGCTGGAAGAGGCCGCCCGTCGGGAGGCCCGGGAGGAGGCGGGCGTCGACCCTGCCGAGATGGAAGGGCCGATCGGACTCTTCGCCAATTTCATGGAGGCGCAGTCGGACCACGTGGCGCTGTTCGTGGTCCGCCGATGGCGGACGATCCCCTGCAATTCGACCGAGATCGCCGAATCGCGCTTCTTTCCCTTGACCGATCTTCCGGCGGATGCGACCGACGCGACGCGCCGCCGGGTGGAGGAACATCTGGGGCTGCGTCCGCGCAGCGAGCTTTGGTAGGACACGGAATGACGGAAAAGACAGGTCGTCTGGAGCAGATCCACGACTTCCTCCTGTTTGCCGATCGGTTCAAGCAGATCGTCCGGCAGAACTATCTGACCGATGGCAGCCGGCGGGAAACCGATGCCGAGCACACCTGGCACATGGCGCTCTACGCGCTGCTGCTGAAGGACGAGCTGGGCTTCGACGTGGATATCGGGCGTACGCTCGCGCTGATTCTGGTCCATGATCTGGTCGAGATCTTCGCCGGCGACACCTTTGCCTATGACGATGCCGCGATGGCCGATCAGGCGGCGCGCGAGGACGAGGCCGCGAAGCGCTTGTTCGCAATGCTGCCTCCGGATCTGCGCGACCGGGTCGACGGCTGGTGGCGGGAGTTCGAGGAGGGCCGGACCAACGAGGCGCGGTTTGCGCGAGCGCTCGACCGTCTTCAGGCCTTCGGGCAGAACGTGGTCTCCGGCGGCAAGAGCTGGCGGGAACACGGCGTCACCCGCACGCGCACCTTCAGGCGGATGAACGAGGCGCTGGAATGCGATCCGGCGATCCGCGCCCTGGTCGAACGGCTCTATGCGCGGGCCGACGTCGAGGGAAGCTGGACGCCCGAGCCGGCCTAGCTTCATCCATGTGCCCGCGGCGGGTCCGGTTTGCGGACGCCGCCGGCCTCCCCCGTTGCACCCGGATTCCGTCAGGGCTATCTGTTCCGGCGCCCGCCCGGGTGCACACTTCCCTTCTGTAAAAGATCTCCCCCCGTGGACTTCGATATCACGACCGTTGTCGTTCTGGTCGGCGCGCTGCTGCTCGCCGGTGCCGGTGCCGGCCTACTGGCTGGAATGTTGGGGGTCGGTGGCGGCCTGATCCTGGTTCCGGCTCTGCTTCTCCTGCTCGACGCCTTCGACGTCGACCAGGCCATCCGCATGCAGATCGCCGTCGGGACCTCGCTTTCCACGATCCTGGTGACGTCGCTCTCGTCCCTGCGCTCGCATCACAAGCGGGGCGCCGTGGACTGGGATCTTTTGAAGATGTGGGCGCCGGCCGTCGCCGTCGGCGTTCTGATCGGGTCGTGGATTGCCGGCATCGCCGACGGGCAGGTGCTGACCGCAGTGTTTGCCGTCGTGGCCCTGGCGGCGGCGCTCAACATGACCTTCACGCCCGAGGACTTCCGGCTGGCCGCCAGCCTGCCGGGGCCGATCGTCATGGCGCCGATCGGCGTCGCAATCGGCGTCGCCTCGTCGCTCATGGGCATCGGCGGCGGACAGATCAGCGTTCCGACGCTTGTGCTGTGCAACTATCCGGTGCGCCGCGCCGTCGGGACCTCTTCGGCGATCGGTCTCGTGATCGCTGTCTTCGGTACCGCGGGCTTCATCATCGCCGGCTGGGGCCGGGAGGGGCTGCCGCCCTTCAGCCTGGGATTCGTGAACGCTCTCGCGTTCCTGGCCTTCGTGCCGACGACGGCGGCCTTCGCCCCGATCGGAGCGCGGATCGCGCACAGCATCCCGTCGGTCTGGCTTCGCCGGGTCTTCGCGCTGTTCCTGACGACCATGTCGCTGCGCCTGTTCTGGGAACTCCTCGGCTAGCGGCCGCCGCGGGGACTCGCCTCCGTTTCAGGAGCGACGGTCGCGCGTCCGGAAGAATTCGTCGATCGTCGTCGCGGCCTTTTCCAGATGGGCCTTCAGGATTCCGATGGCCCGCTCCGCTTCCCGTTTCTCGGCCGCGTCCAGCATCGCGCGATGCTCGTCCTGGGAAAGGTGGTCACGGCCCTTGGCCGCCAGATGGAAGCGCAGATACCGGTCCGCTGCCGCCAGCTGCTGCTCGACCAGCGCCAGAAGCTTCACCCGTCCGGCCCGGGCATAGAGCGACATGTGAAAGCGGCGGTTGAGCTCTCCCAGCCGAACCGGATCCTGCTCCGCATCCATCTCGGCGATCAGCTCGCGCCCGCGGTCGAGATCCTCCGCCGTCAGGGCCGGGATCGACAGGGCGAAGGCGGCCGGCTCCAGGGCCATCCGGATCGCATAATTGTCGGCGGCGTCGTCGGCCGAGATTTCGGTCACGACGGCGCCCCTGTGGGGCATGAAATCGACCAGGGCCTGCGCCTCGAGCTGGCGCAGTGCCTCGCGGACCGGCATGCGGCTGACGCCGAAGGCATCGGCAAGCTCCTCCTGCCTCAGGGCCGTTCCGCCCGCGATCCGGCCTTCCAGGATCGCGGCACGAAGCGTCGCTTCCACATACTCCGTGGCGGTCCTGTATCGCGGGCCGGCATCTCTGGCGATCTCGGCCAGGGAAGAGCGGTCGTCGTCTCGGTGCACGGGCATCCAATATCCAATTGTTGATTGGATCCAATATACGCTATTTTCGAGGGTCATGTAAGACATCGGCATCCGCATTGGGCGCGGGCGCCAAGGGGAGGCAAGGGGACGGATGCAGACCGGCCGATCACCGCAGATCATGACCGTCGAAACCGTGGAGACGGGCGGTGCTCCGCCACGGTCCGGTTCATCGCCTCGTGCCGGCTGGCAGCTCTTGACCGCGGGGGTCCTTACCGCAGTCGTGGGATTCGCCAGCTCCTTCCCGGTCGTTCTTCAGGGCCTGGACGCGGTCGGCGCGTCGCCCGCGCAGGCGGCGTCCGGCTTGCTCGCCCTCTGCCTTGCGCAGGGTGGGATCGGACTCTGGCTCAGCCTGCGGACCCGCATGCCGATCAGCATCGCGTGGTCGACCCCGGGCGCGGCCCTCCTGATCGCGACGGGCGCGCCGGGCGGCGGCTTCCCCGACGCCGTCGGCGCCTTCCTGGCGTCTTCCGTCCTCATGGTCGCGGCCGGGTTCTGGAAGCCTTTCGGACGTGCCGTCGCCGCGATCCCGCCCGCCCTTGCCAGCGCCATGCTGGCCGGCGTTCTGCTCGATCTCTGCCTGGCGCCGATGCGGGCCGTTGCCGCCATGCCGATGCTGGCGCTGCCGATCCTGGTCGTCTGGGCGGTCGCCCTGCGCTTCGCCCGGCTTTACGCCGTGCCGGTGGCCGTGGCGGTGACGGCAGCCATCATCCTGCTGGCGACGCCGGTCCCCGAAGGGGCGTTGGCCCAGCCCTGGCCGCAACCGGTCCTGGTCGTCCCGACCTTCTCGGTCGACGCGATGGTCGGTATTGCGCTGCCGCTGTTCATCGTCACCATGGCGTCCCAGAACGTCCCCGGGCTCGCCGTGCTGCACGCGAACGGCTACCGGCCGCCGATCGGTCCGCTTTTCGTGTCGACCGGCATGGCGAGCGCCGCCGGGGCCTGGTTCGGCGGGCATGCCGTGAACCTCGCCGCGATCACGGCAGCTCTCTGCGCCGGCCCCGAAGCCCATCCGGACCCCAGCCGTCGCTACCTGGCGGCCGCGGTCTCGGCCGCAGCCTATCTGGTCCTCGCCCTGTTCGCCGGCTTCGCCGCCGCCTTCATCGCGGCCTCGCCGCCCCTGCTGATCCAGGCTGTGGCCGGATTGGCGCTGCTGGGCAGCCTGGGCGGGGCCCTAACCTCGGCTCTCGCCCGGGAGGAGGAGCGCCTGCCCGCCATCCTGACCTTCGTGACGACCGCATCGGGGCTGTCATTCTTCGGGATCGGGGCCGCGTTCTGGGGACTGGTCGCGGGCGCGCTGCTCATGGTCCTGCTGCGGCTTCCGGGCCGTCGCGCCTAGGCTCCCAGCATCGGCAGATCCAGCTGCTCCTGCCGGGCGCTGCGGATCGCTTCCTCATAGCCCGCGTCGGCGTGGCGCATCACGCCGGTTCCCGGGTCGTTGCGCAGGATGCGGGCGATCCGTCGCGCCGCTTCCGGCGTCCCGTCGCAGACGATCACCATCCCGGCGTGCTGGCTGAAGCCCATCCCTACGCCGCCGCCGTGATGAAGCGAGACCCAGGTGGCGCCGCTTGCGGTGTTGATGAGTGCGTTCAAGAGCGGCCAGTCGGATACGGCGTCGGATCCGTCGATCATCCGTTCTGTTTCCCGGTTCGGGCTGGCGACCGATCCTGAGTCCAGATGGTCGCGGCCGATCACCACCGGCGCGCTCAGCTCGCCGGACGCGACCATCTCGTTGAACGCGAGGCCGACCTGGGCCCGGTCCTTCAATCCCAGCCAGCAGATCCGCGCGGGCAGGCCCTGGAAGGAGATGCGCGTCCGCGCCAGGTCCAGCCAGGTGTGGAGATGGGGGGCGTCCGGGATCAGGGCCTTGACCCGTTCGTCCGTCCGGTAGATGTCCTCCGGATCGCCGGACAGGGCGACCCAGCGGAATGGGCCGGTTCCGGTGCAGAAGAGGGGGCGGATATAGGCCGGGACAAAGCCCGGGAAATCGAAGGCGTTGCCGACGCCCGCGTCCTTCGCCATCTGGCGGATGTTGTTGCCGTAGTCGAGAACGGCCGCCCCCCGGTCCTGGAACGCCAGCATCGCCCGCACCTGGACCGCCATCGATGCCTTCGCGGCGGTGACGACGGCGGCGGGATCGCTGTGTTGGCGCGCCTTCCATTCCCCGATCGTCCAGCCGGCCGGCAGATAACCGTGCAGGGGATCATGGGCCGAGGTCTGGTCGGTGACGCAATCCGGCACGATATCGCGCCGGACCAGTTCGGGGAACACCTCCGCCGCATTGCCCAGAAGCCCGACCGAAATCGTCCGGCCCTCGGCGCGGGCGTGCTCCATCCTGCCCAGCGCCTCGTCGAGAGTTCGCGCCTTCGTGTCGCAGTAGCCTGTCCTGATACGGAAATCGATCCGGCTTTCGTCGCATTCGACGGCAATGATGGAAAAGCTGGCCATGGTCGCGGCAAGCGGCTGCGCGCCGCCCATGCCGCCAAGCCCGGTCGTCAGGATCCAGCGGCCGTCCGCTCGGCCGTCGAAATGCCGCCGGGCGACTGCCGAGAACGTCTCGTAGGTGCCCTGCACGATGCCCTGGGTCCCGATATAGATCCACGATCCGGCCGTCATCTGGCCGTACATCATCAGTCCCTTGCGGTCCAGCTCGTGGAAATGCTCCCAGTTCGCCCAATGCGGCACGAGGTTGGAGTTGGCGATCAGCACCCGCGGGGCATCGGCATGGGTCTCGAACACGCCGACCGGCTTGCCGGACTGGACCAGCAGGGACTGATGGTCCTCGAGGCGCCGCAGAACCTCGATCATTCGGTCGAAGCAGTCCCAGTCGCGGGCGGCCCGGCCGATGCCGCCATATACGACCAGGCTTTCCGGATGCTCCGCAACCTCGGGGTCCAGATTGTTCTGCAGCATGCGAAAGGCGGCTTCGGTCTGCCAGCTCCTGCAGTTCAGGTCCGGCCCGTGCGGCGCCCGCACCATCCGGTTCGACAGTCGACTGCCTGCCATGGGATCGACCTCCTTTCAGCGTGGGCGCTGCCCGGACGCGGGGCCACGGGCAGGCAGATCAGTTAACGACTTCGCCTGCGAGGACCCTCTGCCAGAGGCGCGGCGCCATGGGCTCGTAGATCAGGGCGTTCGGATGCGGAACCGACCAGACCGCAAAATCCGCATCATGTCCGGGCACGAGGACGCCCCGCCGGTGGGCGAGGCCCAGTGCACGGGCGGCGATCCGGGTGACTCCGGCCAGCGCCTCGCCGACGGTCAGGCCGAACAGAACGCATCCCATATTGGCCGTAAGCCGGAGCGAGGCGAAGGGCGAGGTCCCGGGGTTGAGATCCGTCGCGACCGCGATCGGCACGCCGGCCCGGCGCAGGGATTCGACCGGGGGCGGGTGCCGTTCGCGCAGGAAGTAGAACGCGCCGGGAAGGAGGACGGCGACCGTTCCGGCCGCCTTCAGGGCGGCGATCCCCGTATCGTCGACATATTCCAGGTGATCGGCGGACAGCGCGCCGTAATCGGCGGCAAGCCGGCTGCCGCCCAGGTTCGAGAGCTGTTCGGCATGCGCCTTCACCGGCAGGCCCACTTCCCGCGCCCGGTCGAACACGCGCCGGCATTGGTCGGGCCGGAACGCCAGATGCTCGCAGAAGACGTCGACGGCATCGGCCAGGCGTTCGGCGGCAGCGGCCGGCAGGATCTCGTCGCAGACCAGGCCGATGTAGTCGTCCGGTCGGCCCTCGAACTCCGGCGGAACCGCATGAGCGGCCAGAAGCGTCGTCGCGACCCGGACGGAGGCCAGCGTGCCGACGCGCCGTGCCGCCCTCAGCTGCTTCAGTTCGTCGGCGACGGTCAGGCCGTAACCCGACTTGATCTCGACCGTGGTGACGCCTTCCGCCAGAAGGGGGCGCAGCCGAAGGGCAGCTGCGTCGGCCAGCTCTTGCTCGGTCGCGGCGCGGGTGGCCTCGACGGTCGCCCGGATGCCGCCTCCGGCAGCGGCGATCTCCGCATAGCTGGCGCCGGCAAGCCTGCGTTCGAATTCGCCGGCCCGGTCTCCCGCCCAGACGAGATGGGTGTGGCAGTCGATGAAGCCCGGGGTGATCCAGCGGCCGGCGACATCGATGACTCCCTCCTCCGGTTCGGCACGCCACGCCGCCATGGGCAGCAACGCCTCGATCTTCCCTCCGCGCGTCCGGAGCGCATAGTCGTCCCGGACGCCGTAGGGCGAATCGCCGCTTCCGTCCATGGTGGCAAGACGGGCGTTGATCCAGCTCCGGGTCGCGATGCGGGCCATCCTCCTGCCCTTGTCCGCACAGGCAACCGCCCGGACGGAGATGTCCGGAGCGGGTGCCACGCGAACGCCGGAAGGGCGGCCCGGTTCCCGGAAGCCGTCGTGGCCCTCCGGCCTAGATCAGCGGGCGGTGAGGAGGAATTTGCCCTTGCCCTCGATCGGCGTCGCCCCGGAAATCTTGGCGATGACCATGCCCGCCTGGACGTAGCGATGGGCTTTCAGGGACCAGACCGGACCGTCCGTCCCGGCGTAGACGGGGGTGCGTGCGCGGGCGTGATCCTCGGCGCACCAGTCGATGATCTCCGCGATCAGGTCGCCCTTCCGGACCCGGTCCCCCAGCTTGACCCGATAGGCGACGATGCCGCTCACCGGTGCCTTCACCATGTCGACCCCGGCGAGCGGGGTCGCTTCGCAGCGGGCTTCCGGCAGCGGCCCGGGGTCGCCCGCCACGATGCCGCGCCGCTGGAGAAACCGGAACAGGTTGTCCGCGTCCGCGGCCGCGGTTTCGTCGTCGACATCCGCCTGCCCCCGCAACTCGACCGTCGCGGCGAGACAGGCGGGGGGAATGGGATGGGCGGTGCCCACATACTCGGTCAGCCGCCACCAGGGCGAGGAGTTCGCCTCGTCGAACGGCTCGCCGCCTGATATCTCCGCCAGCAGCACGGCCTCCGCCTTCAGGTCGGCCGTGAGGTCGCGGGCATTCGGCCATAGCGGCGTGCCCATGTAGACATGGACCAGGGCCTGGTCGTCGCAATGGAGATCGAGGACGATGTCGCTGTCGATCGAGAGCGACAGCAGCGTCTTGCGGAGATGATCCGCCTCGTTCGCCGGGACGACCTCCGCCAACGCGTCCTTCAGGGCCGCCCGGATCAGAGCGACGTTCGCGTCCGGGTCGGGACCCAATCGGTCCGACACCCGCTCCGCCACGGCGGCGGTCAATTCCGGGTAATGGCGGTTGAAGTTCCCCGCGCCCCCCAGATCGAAACGGCCCATCGGCTTCTCGGCCACGAACTGGTCGAGCCCGATGGGATTGGCCATGGGAACGACGATGATCTCGCCCCGGATTTCGCCCTTCCGGTCGGCTTCGTCCAGCCGTCGAATCAGGTGATGGGCGGCGATCGCCCCCGGCACTTCGTCGGCGTGCAGGGACGCCTGGATATAGACTTTGGGTCTTGCCCCGGCCGTGCCGTACCGATGGACAACGATGCTGCGCTGCGTGCCGGCATTGGCGCCGGGCAGCGTAATTCGGGTAACCGTCTTTGACATGGCCATCCGCTTTTCTGGACTTGAGGCCCGCACGCTATTCGAACGCGGGCGGGCTTCCAAGCCCGGTCGCTGCAGTCAGGCGCGGGTGCCGGTCGGGCACAGCGGGATGATCGTGGCGGTAGGCCCGGTGCGCTCCTTGACGAAGTCGGTCAGCGACAGGTGGGCGGCTTCCAGCAGACAATCCACTTCGGCAATCCCAAGCTCTGCCGCCTCGGTCCGAAGCAATTCCAGGCAAATCATGAGCGCTCGTGCCCGATCCGTGGGGGCGGGGTCGTATTCGGCGACCTCTCCTATTGGATGGTGACCACCAACATTGTCTTCCATTCTCGCGATCCTTCCCCTGCCAGCCTGGTCTTATGTCCGAGAAATGCCCGCGCATGCGGTTCTCGGATTGTTTTCTTTCCCTGCTGGACAATGCCGCTTCTCGCGGCGCAGGTCACGCGGATTTTACGCGTCGTGTAGACGTTTCCTCTCCGGCGCCCGTTGCGAGACAATTCCGTTCGACCGCGATCTGATCTAGCCTGCCGAATCGGGCAACTCACTTGGAACCGACATGCTCACGATCTACAGCGACGACCACCGCCACCAGCATGGCAAGGCCGAACTGAACCACGGCGAGATGATGCCCGTCGTCGAAAAGCCGGAACGGGCGTACACGATTCTCGCCCGCGTGCGCGAGGTCGGGCTGGGTGAGGTGCTGGCTCCGGACGATTTCGGTCTCGATCCGATCCTGCGCGTGCACAGCGAGGACTTCGTCTCCTTCCTCAAGACCGCCTTCGACGAATGGGCGGCGGAACATGGGGAGATCGACGCCTTTCCGATCAACTGGGTGGTGAGGGGGTTGCGCCAGCGGTGTCCGAATCACATCGACGGAAAGATCGGCTATTACGCCGGCGATGCCGGCACGCCCATCACACGGGGCACCTGGAAGGCGATCACCGCGTCCGCCAATGTCGCGCTGACGGGCGCGCGCCGAGTCGCGGAAGGGGAGCGGTCGGTCTTCTCGCTCTGCCGGCCGCCGGGGCATCATGCCTCGACCGACGTCTACAACGGCTACTGCTTCTTCAACAATGCGGCGATCGCCGCCCAGGCGATGCTGGACCGCGGTGCCGCGCGTATCGCCATCCTGGACATCGACTATCATCACGGCAACGGCACGCAGGAGATCTTCTACGGCCGTGACGACGTTCTGTTCGTGTCGCTGCACGCGGATCCGGCGGAGGAGTACCCGTACTATCTGGGCTACGCGGACGAAGTCGGCACCGGCCGCGGCGAGGGTTTCAACCTCAACCTGCCGCTGCCGATCGGGACGACCTTCGCCACCTATGCCGAGGCGATGGAGAAGGCGCTCGGCCGGATCCGGGACTACGCGCCCGACGCGCTGATCGTGTCGCTCGGGGCCGACACCTTCGAACGCGATCCCATCTCCCGCTTCAAGCTGAACAGCGACGACTTCAGCCGCCTCGGGGAAATGACGGCGCGGTGCGGCCTGCCGACCCTCATCGTCATGGAGGGCGGCTATGCCGTCGCAGAACTCGGCGTCAATGTCGCGAACTACCTGACGGCATTCGAGGGCGCGGGCCGCTAGGCCCGCCCCGATCAGCGGCCGGCGCCGGGGCCGGCCGCCCCGTCCAGGGTCAAAAGCGGCCGGTAGAGTTCCGGCCGGCGGTCACGGAAGATTCCCCAGGACGCCCGCATCGCCCGGATCGCGTCCAGGTCGAAGGTCGCGACCAGGACCTCTTCCTCCTCGGCGCCGGCGCGGGCGACCAGTTCGCCGGTCGGTCCGGCGATGAAGGACGAGCCGTAGAAGGTGATCGAGCAGGTCTCGCCCTCTTCGCGGCCGATCCTGTTCGATGCGACCAGCGGCACCAGATTGGCGCCGGCATGCCCCTGCATCACCCGCGTCCAGTGCTCGCGGCTGTCCAGGGTCGGGTCCTGCGGCTCGGAACCGATCGCCGTCGGATAGAGGAGCAGCTCCGCCCCTTGCAGGGCCATGGCGCGGGCGGCTTCGGGGAACCACTGGTCCCAGCAGATGGCGCATCCGACATCGGCATAGCGGGTCTTGAACACCTTGAACCCGGTGTCGCCCGGGTTGAAGTAGAACTTCTCCTGATAGCCCGGGCCGTCCGGAATGTGCGACTTGCGGTAGACGCCCAGCACCGTTCCGTCGGCATCGACCATGGCCATGGAATTGTAATAGGCATTGTTGGCCCGTTCGAAGAAGCTGACGGGCAGCACCACCTGGAGCTCCGCCGCAAGCTTCCGCATGCGTTCGACCACCCAATGCCCGTCCGCCGGGGCGGCGAGCGCGAAATGCTCCTGCTTCTGGTCCTTGCAGAAATAGGGCGTTTCGAACAGTTCCTGGATCAGGATGATCTGGGCCCCTTTCGCGGCCGCCTCGCGCACCAGGCGTTCGGCTTGCGCGACATTGGCCTCCTTGTCCCAGCTGCAGGCCATCTGAGTGGCAGCGACGGTAACGTTCCTCATCGGCACATCGGTCTCGCAGTAAAGCTGGTCGTCGGCGGGCGGGGGCCCGGACACCGACCGCAGATAGGATGACGCCGGTCCACCGTCAACCGGAAGAAAGTGGGCCCCGGCCGCCGGCCCCGTCATGGCCGGCCGGCGACCTCGTCCACGGGACCAGCAGCCGCTCGCCGTCGACGATCGCGGTTCCCATGCGGACGCCGTAGACCCGTTCCAGCAGGTCGGGTTTCAGGACCTCGGCCGGCGGACCGGCCGCTGCCACTTCGCCGCCCGCCAGAAGGACCAGCCGGTCGCAGAAGCGTGCCGCCAGGGCGAGGTCGTGCAGGACCACCACCACCCCCATGCCGCGCCGTGCCCGTGCCGACATCAGCTCCATCACCTGAAGCTGATGGTAGGGGTCTAGCCCGGCCACCGGTTCGTCGGCCAGCAGGAGCTGCGGTTCGGACGCGAGCGCCCGGGCCAGCATTGCCCGGGCCCGTTCTCCGCCGGACAGCTCGCTCACCGGCCGGTCGGCGAGCGTCGTCACCTCGCAGTCGGCCATCGCCGATTCCATCGCCGTGAAGTCGTCGGGCCCGGGCTGCTGCCACGGTCCGAGATAGGGCAGGCGGCCCAGCGCCACCACGCGGGCCACGGTCATCGGCCAGTAGATCGCGGCCGACTGGGCGAAATAGGCCATCTTCCGGGCGCGGGCAGCGGAGGAAAGGGACGCAAGCGGTGCACCGTCCAGCAGGACCAGCCCCCGATCCGGCCGCAGAAGCCCGCACAGGGTCCGGAGCAGCGTGGTCTTGCCCGCCCCGTTGGGGCCGATCAGGCCCACCACCTCGGCCCGCAGCACGCCAAGATCGACCCCAGAAAGGATCGTTCGGCCTCCAAGCCGTACCAAGAGATTCTCGGCGCTCAGGAGGGTCATGTCAGGCTCCTTCGCGTTTTCAGGACCAGCGCCAGGAAGAACGGGGCGCCGATCAGGGCGGTGACGACGCCCAGCTTCAGCTCCTGCACCGGCCCGATCAGGCGCACGCCGATGTCGGCCGCCAGGACCAGGGCCGCGCCGGCCAGGGCCGACAGCGGCAGAAGCCGGCTCGGCTGATGGCCGACAAGGCGGCGGAGGAGATGCGGCACGACAAGGCCGACGAACCCGATATTGCCGCTCACCGCCACGGCGGCGCCGACGGAAAGCGCGGTGCCGAGGACGATCCGGGCACGCATGCGGCCGAGCTCGAAGCCCATGCTGCGGGCGGTGTCCTCGCCCAGCGCCAGGGCATCGAGGCCCCGGCCCGTCGCCAGGAGGAGCAGCGCGCCCACCACCATGAACGGGGCCGCCAGCGTGACGTGAAGCAGGCTCCGATCGGCGAGCGACCCCAGCAGCCAGAACACGATCTCCGCGATGGCGAACGGGTTGGGCGACAGATTGAGCGTCAGCGCCGTCAGCGCCCCCGTGAAGCTGTTGAGCGCGATGCCGGCCAGGACCAGGGTCAGGACGCTGCCTTCCCGCCCGGCCAGGACATGCAGCAGCCCGACCGCGATGAGTGCGCCGACCATGCCGCCGAGCGGCAGGGCAATCGGCAGGGCGGCGCTCAATCCCGTATAGAAGACAAGAACCGCGCCCAGCCCGGCACTGCCGGAAACCCCGATCACCCCGGGCTCGGCCAGCGGATTGCGCAGCAGCCCCTGCAGCGCCGCTCCGGCCAGTCCCAGGACGGCGCCTACGCCAAGCCCCAGAAGCGCCCGGGGCAGCCTGATTTCGGCGAATATGATCGCGCCGGGACTGTCGTCGCCGGCCAGGAGGTCGCGGAGGGCAAGGCCCGGCGACACCTCGACCGCGCCGACCGTCAGCGACGCGGCGAAAAGGACGAGAACCAGAAGGGCGAGAGCGAGCGCTAGCCGCCGGTTGCGGCGCTCGCCGCTCCGGTATCCGGCGGCCAGGCTTGCGGCATGGCCGGAGACGGGGAGGGCCGAGGCGTCGCGGATCATGGCGCCTCTCTTTCCAGCTTCAGCCGCCATTCGGCAAGGGCGGCGACGGCCTCTGCGGTGAAGGGACCTCCGCAGGCCAGCGTTCCCCGGGGAACGGCCGCCATGGCCATTGCCGATCCGATCCGCCTGATCGCCGGATGGCGCAGGAGCTCATGCGCGAGAGACGGAGGACCGTCCTGCGGATGCTCGGCGATCAGCAGGTCGGGGGCCGCGGTCAATAGCTGCTCGATCGTCAGATAGCCGTAGCCGACGATGCCGGCCCGGGCCGCGACATTCTCGAATCCGGCGGCCTTCAGGACCGTGTCGGGCAGGGTCCCGGCGCCTGCGGTGAAGCCGTTTGCCTGATAGATCGCGGCGGCTGGGCGCCCAGATCCCGTTTCGGCCGCTGGCTTTGCGGCGGCAAGCGTCGCGTTCATCCTCTCGATCAATGCCTCGCCCCGTTCCGGAACCCCGAGCGCTCGAGCGACCGTCCGGGTCTGTTCCGCGATGGTCGTGAAATCCTCCGCGAGCCCCAACTCCAGGACCGGCACGCCGCGTGCCCGCAGAATGGCCAGCACCGTGTTCTGCCGGAACGGGCCGGCCAGGACCAGATCCGGGGAAAGGGCCAGGATCTCCTCGGCCATCCCGTTGTTCCTGGGCAGGCCGTCCACCCGGTCGGCGACGTAGGATAGGTTCGGGTCGTCTGCCAGGATCGACACCGACAGGATCGTCTCCCGGTCGGCCAGCAGCACGGTCAGCTGGTCGGTGCAGAGATTGATCGAAACCACCCGGCTGGCGCCGGCGTCGGCCGGTCCGGGCAGGGCGGTGCCGAGCGCGCACGCAACGAGCAGGATGCGGGCAAGGACGGTCACGGGTATCGGCTCCACGGGCCCGAGGCCGGGCGCTTCAGGACCATCGGCAGGCCCGCCGCCATGAACAGGACCATCCCGGCCTGGGCAGCGACGGCCTGGTTCAGCCACCCGGCTTCGTCCCGGAAGGCGCGGGCGAGCGCGTTGTCCGGGACGATCCCGAGGCCGACCTCGTTGGCGACCAGGATGACCGGACCCGCCGCGGCCTCGATGCTCGAGCAGAGACGCCTGGCCTCGATCGCCGGGTCCCGCGCGTCCAGCATCAGATTGCTGAGCCAGAGGGTGAGGCAGTCGACGACGACCACCCTGTCGGGAGCTGCCTCGGCGGCGAGGACGCCAGGAAGGTCGATGGGCTCTTCCACGGTCAGCCACTCCGGTCCGCGCTCGGCCCGGTGGCGGGCGATCCGGGCCGCCATTTCCCCGTCCGTGATCCGGGCGGTTGCGATCATGACCGGCCGCCGCCGCAGCAGCGAGGCAAGGCGCAACGCCTCACGGGACTTGCCCGATCTGGCGCCGCCGATCACCAGTGCCGCCGCGCTGCCGTCCGCCATGGCTCAGAACCTTGCCTTCGCCCGGACCAGGAAGGTGCGGCCGGGCAGCGGATAGGCGCCGAAGGCGTCGGTGCCCGGCCCGTACCAGACCGCGTACTCGTAGTAGTCTTCGTCCAGCAGGTTGTTCACCTCGGCCGACAGCTCCAGGGGACCGACCAGGCTGGTCAGCTTCAGGTCGACCGTGGTGGCCGCGGGGATCTTCGTCTGGGTGTTGGCGAAATCCGAGTCGATGAAGCGGTCGCCGGTCCTGTTCGCGACGGCGCTGAAGGTCAGATCCTCCGTGACGTCCCAGGCAAGCCCGGCGCTGAAGGTCCAGTTCGCCACCAGTGGCACCTCGTTGCCGTCGAACGGGCCGGACGCGAATTCCGCGCGTGTATAGGTGATCGACCCGTCGAGACGGAGGTCTTGCGTCACGTCGAAACTGGCGGCGGCCTCGACGCCGTAGCGGCGCGTCCGGTCCAGATTGACGTTGCCGCCGGGGAAGGGCAGCCCGGGCACCGTGGCCGTCGGATCGAAGGCCAGCTCGTCCTCCAGCATCATGATGAAGGCACCGGTCGAGAGGCTGAACCGGTGGCCGTCGTACCGCACGCCCGCTTCGACATCGTAGGAGGTCTGGACGTCCAGGTCGAAGGGTTCGCCGGCGACCTGGTTCCGCTCCTCGATGGTCGGCAGGCGGAAGCTTCGGCCGGCACGGGCGTAGAGGATCACCTGGTCGGTAAGCCCGTAGTCCAGGCCCAGGTTGAAGGCGGTCTCGACGTCGTTGTCGTCGATACCCGAACCGGCATGCGGCCGCGCCCGCAACCCGGCATACTGGACCCGGGCGCCGAGGCTGAGATCCAGCCGGTCGGTCACCGCGACCGTGGTCGATCCGTAAAGGGCGATGCTGTGCTGCCGCGCGTCGCCGCCGCCCGCGACCGGGCCGGCTTCCGAAAGCCGCTGCTCGCTCTCGAAGTCCGAGAAGTAGTAGTCGACGCCGAAGATCGAATTGGCGGGCCGGCCCGCGAGGTCATGGTCGACGGTGATCCTGGGCGTCAGCGACCAGGTGGTGAGATCGCTCTCGGCGAACAGGAAGACGAGGCTTTCCTGATGCCGGGTCCGGACGCCGCCGTCCACGATCAGCCGGCCCGCATCCGCCAGCTCATGCGTCATGCCGAGCGTCGCGTAATAGCCGTCCGTCGATCCTCTTGCATCCGGCGTCGCGGTGCCCCGCCGGTCGGTCGCGAGCTGGTCGATGCCCAGGTCCGGCCACACGGTCCGGTCGCCGGGCAACTCCAGATCCTGGATGTCGGCGCCTAGCTTCAGATAGAGGTCGCCACTGTCACCGATATGGCGTAGCTCGCCCCCTGCGCTTCGCTGCAGGAACCGGTTGTTGTCCCGGTATCCGCCGGCATCTATGAACGTACCGAAGGCGTTGAGCGACAGCGGCCCCGATCGATGGGTGACGGAAGCGCTCGCCTCCCGGTGATCGTAGGATCCGGCGGCGATTTCGGCCGTTCCGGCGGTGCCGGGGGCGGCACCGGACTTGGTCACGATGTTGATCACGCCACCGACGGCCCCGTCGCCATAGAGCACGGCGCCGGAATTGCCCCGCATGATCTCGATCCGCTCGATGCTCTCGACGGGGATGGAGCTGAACTCGGCCGCCGAAAGGTCGGGCTGGTTGATGCGCCGCCCATCGACCAGGACGAGCGTGTTCTGGGCGGCCGTGGCGCCGAAGCCGCGCAGGTCGACGCTGGCCTTCGGTTGACCGGTTCCGTAGAGGCCGCGAACCTGAATCCCGGCCTCCCGCCTCAGGAGATCGGGCAGGGTGCGGGCGGGGGACCGGCTGATCGTTTCGGCGTCGATGATCGTCGTCGAGGTACCGGGCGTGGCGCCCTCGATCCGCGTCGCGGTCACCCGGACTTCCGGCAGAACGAGATCGGGCTCTTCGGTCTGGGCCGCCGCGGGCAGGGCTGCCACAAGGGCCGAGGCGGCAAGGACGCCGCGCCATGCAAGGTCGTGCATTCAAAACTCCCCAAGACTTTCGGCCGGCGCCACGACCGGCCCGTCGACGTTGTCGAACGTCGCCTCGGGAGACGCTTCGATGCGGTATAGCTGACATCCCGGCATTAGACGGCCCCCTGCAGCGACAACACGAACGGATGTCGTCACCGCCTACGGGAAAACCGTTCCACCGACACACCCCGACCGGTGGGCGCGGGACGCGCCCGTGATGGCAGGTCTCCTGGCTCGCGGGTCGCTGCGCCGGTCCGGCCTTCCCGGTTTCCCAGTGGCACGGTCTGGACGGGCGCTCACCGCCTACAGTTGCGGGGGCAGCCACGGGCTTAGGGCGCGGCCGTCGGCCTTGCCCGTCCCCGTAGTTCCCTTTTGCATCCCCGAAGGGAACCATCACTGGCCGGGATCTTAGGCGGGCGCGCGAGGGCATGGCAAGCCCCGTCACGGGGGCAGGGCGGGACTGCGTCCGAAGGCGAGAATCCGGCCGCCGCTACGGCCCGGATCCGGTATCCTGCGCTGGAGGAATCAAGGGAGGGGCCTGACCGCATGAAGGTCGCCATTTTCGACCGTTTCAACGCGCCGCTCGAGATCCGTCGGGTGCCCGATCCGGCCTGTCCGGCGGACGGGGCGATCGTCAGGGTCGATGCCTGCGGCGTCTGCCGATCCGACTGGCATGCCTGGAAGGGGGCCGATCCGGATGTCGTCGCCCCGCATGTCCCCGGTCACGAGTTCGCCGGCACGGTCGAGGAGGTCGGGCCCGATTGCCGCCGGGTGAGGGTCGGCGACCGGGTGACGGCGCCGTTCATCCTGGCCTGCGGCACCTGCCCGGACTGTCTCGGCGGCGACCCCACGATCTGTTCGGCCCAGCACGTTCTGGGATTCTCGTCTTGGGGCGCTTTCGCCGAGCGGGTTCCCGTCCCCCACGCGGATTTCAATCTTGTCCGCCTTCCCGAGACGATCGGGCCGGTCGCGGCGGCCGGAATGGGATGCCGGGTCACGACCGCGTTCCGCGGCATCGCGGATCGGGCGGCGCTTCGGCCGGGAGAATGGCTGGCGGTCCACGGGTGCGGCGGCGTCGGTCTCTCGGCCGTGATGATCGGCGCCGCGCTGGGCGCGGCGGTGCTTGCGATCGACGTCAACGACGACGCGCTGAGGATGGCCCGGGATCTGGGCGCTACCCGTCTCCTGAACGTGACCGGCATCGAGGATGTCGGCGGCGCCGTGCGCGACCTCACCGACGGCGGCGCGCATGTGTCGATCGACGCGCTCGGCGTTACCGAGACCTTCCACAACTCCATCCGCGGGCTTCGCCGCCTGGGGCGCCATGTCCAGATCGGCATGCCGCTCGGCCGGCACAGCGAGCCGACGGTGCCGCTGCTGGACCTCGTCTATTCCCGGCAGATCTCCATCATGGGAACCAGGGGCATCGCCGCCAGCCGGTTCCCGGTCCTGTTCGGGATGATCGCGAGCGGGCGGCTCGATCCGTCGAAGCTGGTGACGAAGACCATCCCGATCGAGGACGCGGGCGCGGCGCTCGCCGCCATGGACGGTTATGCCGGGACCGGCATCACGGTGATCGATCGGTTCTAGCCGGACCCGCTCTCCGGTTGGGGGGGCGTTGCGGGGGCCGGGTGACTGCCGGTCAGCCGGCGGACATGAACCTGTCGCGGTCGTGCGGCGTCCGGAAATCGAGGTCCGGCCCCTTTGGAACGATGCCGGTCGGGTTTATGGTCCGGTGGCTCCCGTAGTAGTGGCGCTTGATGTGCGTCAGGTTGACGGTCTCGGAGACGCCCGGGACCTGGTACAGCTCGCGCGTGTAGCTCCACAGGTTGGGGTACTCGGCGATCCGGCGGCGATTGCACTTGAAGTGGCTGTAATAGACCGCATCGAAGCGGACCAGGGTCGTGAACAGCCGCCAGTCGGCCTCCGTCAGGCGGTCTCCGGCCAGATATCGCTGTCGGCTGAGCCGCGCCTCGATCCGGTCGAGTGCGTCGAACAGCTGGTCGAAGGCCTCGTCATAGGCCTCCTGGGTGGTCGCGAAGCCGGCCTTGTAGACCCCGTTGTTGATCCGGTCGTAGACGAAGGCGTTGATTTCGTCGATCTCCGGCCTGAGCTCCACCGGCCAGAAATCCAGGGTCGGGTCGCCGCCGCCATGCTCCGGCCCGTCGAAGGCGCTGTTGAACATGCGGATGATCTCGGACGATTCATTGCTGACGATCGTCCGCCGCTCCTTGTCCCACAGGACGGGCACGGTCACGCGGCCGGTATAGCGAGAATCCGCCTCCCCATAGACCTCGTAAAGATAGCTCTTGCCCAGGACCGTGTCGGGAATGGTTCCCGGGCTGTCCCCGAAGGTCCAGCCATGATCCAGCATCAGGGGATCCACGACCGAAAGGCTGATCGCGTCTTCCAGTCCCTTCAGCTTGCGGAAGATCAGCGTCCGGTGCGCCCAGGGGCAGGCCAGGCTTACATAGAGGTGATACCGGCCGGCTTCGGCCCTGAAGCCGCCCGTGCCGGTCGGGCCAGGGGATCCGTCGGGCGTGACCCAGTTGCGGAAGGCGCTTTCCTTGCGGACGAAGCGGCCGCCGGTGCTGGCCGTATCGTACCACCGGTCGTGCCATTTGCCGTCGATCAGCAGACCCATCGGATCCTCCTTTTGTCGAGGCAAGGGGCCGGGGCATCCCCGGCCCCTTGCCGGTCAGCGGGCCAGCTTCGCGGCGATCTCCGCGACGTGCCGGCCTTGCCAGCGGGCACCCGCCAGCTCGTTCTCGCTCGGCTGGCGCGACCCGTCGCCGGCCGCGATCGTGCTCGCGCCGTAGGGTGTGCCGCCGGTGATCTCGTCAAGGCGCAATTGCCCCTGGAAGGCATAGGGCAGGCCGACGACGACCATCCCGAAATGCAGCAGGACCGTGTGGGTCGACACCAGCGTCGTCTCCTGTCCGCCGTGCTGCGTGGCGGTCGAGGTGAACACGCTGCCGACCTTGCCGACCAGCTTGCCCTGCGCCCACAGCCCGCCGGCCTGGTCGAGGAAGTTCTTCATCTGCGCGGCCATGCTGCCGAACCGGGTCGGGGTGCCCAGGATGATGGCGTCGTAGTCGGCAAGCTCCTCGACCGTGGCGACCGGCGCCGCCTGGTCCAGCTTGTACCCGGCCTTCCGAGCGACCTCGTCGGGCACCAGCTCGGGCACCCGCTTCACGGTCACTTCGGCGCCGGTTTCCCGCGCCCCCGCGGCGACCGCCTCCGCCATCTTCTCGATATGGCCGTAGCTGCTGTAATAGAGAACCAGAATTCGTGCCATTCTTCTTCCGTTCCAATCCTTACCGGCGAGGGGTAGGCCCCCGATGATCCGAAGGGCGCGCAACCGCGCCCGATGTCGATATTTCGGCCCCGGCGGCCTGCCGGTAAACCGGCGGATCGGAACAACACCGTTTCCGTCGATCAACAATCCGGCTAGCTTTCTCAGAATCGGGGTTTGCCGGGAAACGATTGCGGTCGGCATCCTTTGGAAGCGGGCGGGGCTTGGTCATGAGCATTGACGGGATCGGCGACATGATCACCTTCGCCCGGGTCGTCGAGGCGCGGAGCTTTTCGGAGGCGGCTCGTCGGCTCGGGCTTTCGAAATCCGCCGTCAGCAAGCAGGTGGCGCGGCTGGAGAACCGGCTGGGTGCGCGGCTTCTGAACCGGACGACGCGGCGGATCAGCCCGACCGAGGTCGGGGCTGCGCTCTATGAACGCTGCTCCCGCATCGCAGCGGAGGTGGAGGAGGCCGAGGAGGCGGTCATGCGGCTCCACGCCGCGCCCCGGGGTGTTCTCAGGGTCAACGCGCCCATGTCGTTCGGACATCTGCACCTGGCACCAGCCATCGCCCCCTTCCTGGAGCGTTATCCCGAGGTGCGGATCGATCTCAGCCTGACCGACCGGTTCGTCGACGTCATAGATGAGGGCTTCGATGTGGTCATCCGGATCGCGCGGCTGGAGAATTCAAGCCTGATCGCCCGCAAGCTGGCGCCGGCGCGGCGCATCGTGTGCGCGTCGCCCGACTATGTCCGGCGCCACGGCTCCCCCGAGACACCTGCCGATCTCACCCGCCACGACTGCATCCTTTACGCCAACCATTCGACGCAGAGCGAATGGTGCTTCGAGGATCCGTCCGGCAGACGCCACACGGTCCGGGTGGACGGCCGGCTTCGGATCGACAATGGCGACGCCGGCCGGGCGATGCTCCTGGGCGGCGGCGGGGTCGCGCTCATGCCGACCTTCCTCGTCGGCGCGGATGTGCAGGCCGGGCGCCTCGTCCATCTTCTGCCGGAATACGAGGACGTCTTCGGCGGCATCTATGCGCTTTATCCGCACAGCCGCCATCTGTCGCCGAAGGTCCGCGCCTTCATCGACCACCTCGGCGAAAGCTTCGGTCCGGAGCCCTATTGGGACCGCGACTGCAGCGCCCGGGGCGGTGGTCGGGCGGGAGATTAGCCGCCCGTCCCGACGCCGAGGCCGGCCGCGGTCAGCCCCGCCGCCATGATGATCAGGCTGGCCCCCACGGGACGGCCGATCCGGGGGCCCCAGGGGCTGTTCTTCTCGAGCGCCATGAACGCGCCCAGCGCCAGCATCCATCCGATGCTGCCCATCCCGACCGCCATCATCACCAGCATCAGGGGCCAACAGCATCCGACGCAGTAGACGCCGTGCGACCAGCCCAGGCGGAAGCTTTCCGGCAGGGGGCGCCGGCCCTGCCAGCGCGCGGTGACGAAGCCGAGCGGCGACCGGCACGCATCCAGGCAGCGGTATTTGAGGGACGTGAACTGGAACAGCCCCGCGCACAGCAGCACCGCGGCGCCGATCAGCCATCCGTTGAAGGTGAGCCACACCGACCGGCGGACCAGCTCGCCCGCGGCAAGCCCTAGGGCGTGGGCCGCTATGCCGAAGGCGGTCCATGCCGCCAGATAGCCGGACAGAAGCGCGGTCACGAGCGTGCCGCCCCGCGGCATGGCGAAGGTCATCCGCCGGAAGACCATGACCAGAGGCAGGGTCGTCGGCAGCATCATGGCCGCCGTCATCAGGACCCAGCCGGCGACGAAGATCAGGCCGGGGACCAGGACCTCTCCGCCCGGAAGGGAGGCGCAGAGGCTGGCAAGCAGTCCCTGCGTCGTCCAGTCGTGATACAGATAGCGCGAGTAGGGAGACATGTCCCAGAGCAGCAGCGCCACCCATGCCAGTCCGACCGTGCCGGCGAACAACGGCAGGAAATATCGGTCGTAGCGTGTCAGCCCGCGCATCGTCCCGCCCTCGACCGACCGTCCGGTCAGCCCCGCAGCTCAAAATACCCCTGGATCGCGTTGTGGCCGGAAAGATCAAGGTCGATGCCCAGTTCCGGTTCGGCCATTCTGAACCGCGATGCCTTGCTGACATAGGCCGGTGAGCCCGGGATTGTCGAGAAGATGCTTTCGACCAGCCGGGTGGGCTCGCCCGTCGGGCCGCGATAGGGCGCCATCTCCGCTTCCACGGCGTCACCGATGCGAAGGATGCCTGCCCCCTCGTCGACGGTGAAGGTCATGGGCGCGCGCCGGACGGCGACTTCCTCGCCGACCAATTGGGCCAGCTGTTCCAGGGGGCCGCCCAGCTCACCCCGGAAGACCTTCAGCAGGGCTTCCTCCTGGGCAGGTGTCGCTCTGTCGTCGATATAGCGGACGGCCCGGAAGTTGCCCGCCAGGATGTTTCCGGCAATGAATACCGATACCCCGTACAGCAGGCCCGACACGTCGATCCCGTCGACCTCGCCGGACTCGATCATGTAGGCGAGCGACGACCGGCAGGTGCCATTGTCGGGGTCTTCGCCGATCCAGCACGGACACAGCGTGTTGCAGTCGCAGACTTCCAGCAATTCGCCCTTGAGGTAGTATCCCATGATCCCCTCCCGGTGTTGTCGCTGTAATCGGGATCGTCGTCCGCCCATGGCGTCGCGCTGCGGCCATCCCTGCCCGGACGGCGGGGCGTTGCGGAACCGGGAAGAGGACCGTCGCCCGCGGTCGGCGACAGAACGGCCGGCACCGGTCGCGCCATTTTGGCGGGTCGTCCCATGGCGCTTCCGCTCCCCGATCGGCGGGTGCCTCCACCAGGGCCACGCCGCGGATCCTGACCGGTTGGGCCAGGCGTCGTGATTTCCGTCGTGCGCTCCGGTCCGCCCGGGATCATCATAGCCGATGACGGGGCTGCCCGCCACCGCCGGAACCCTGGCGCGGCGCGCGTCCGGCACCGACTCCGAAGACTTGCGCATACGGCAATGCTTCCCCTAGAACAGCCGCGTCCGAAGCCCCTATTTTGCCTGGACTGCCAATGACATCGCTCGCCGCCACCCTGACCGGCATCGTTTCCTCGGCTTTCGCCGAGGCGGGGTTGCCCCCCGAGTTCGGAACGGTGACCGTTTCGAACCGGCCCGATCTCGGCCAGTTCCAGTGCAATGGCGCGCTTGGTGCCGCCAAGTCCGCGCGGGCGAACCCGCGGGAGCTGGGCGAACGGGTGGCGGCGCTTCTCCGTTCGAACCCGATTTTTGCGGATGTGTCGCTAGCGGGGCCCGGGTTCCTCAATCTTACCGTGACGGACACGTGGCTTGCCGAACGGACGCAGCAACTGGCCGACGACCCGCGGCTGGGGGTGCCGGTCAAGGCGGATCCGGCGACCGTCATCCTGGATTTCGGCGGCCCCAATATCGCCAAGCCGATGCATGTCGGCCACCTGCGCGCCTCGATCATCGGCGACAGCCTGCAGCGCCTTTTCCGCTTCGTCGGCGACCGGACGATCAGCGACGTGCATATGGGCGACTGGGGCCTGCCCATGGGCATGCTGATCAGCGAAATCGCGCTCCGCCGCCCGGACCTTCCCTATTTCGCGCCGGACGCGACGGGACCGTTCCCGGAGGAAAGCCCGGTCAGCATGGAGGATCTGGAGGACCTCTACCCGGCCGCGGCCGCCGCCTGCAAGGCCGATCCGGCCCGTCTGGAGGCGGCACGCCGCGCCACGGCCGAACTGCAGGCCGGACGGCCGGGCTACCGGGCCCTGTGGCAGCATTTTATCGATGTCTCGGTCGCCGGGATGCGGCGCGACTTCGGCGATCTCGGCATCCATTTCGACCTGTGGAAGGGCGAAGCCGACGTCCATGACCTGATCGGCCCGATGATCGACGATCTGCGCGAGAAGGCGCTGGCCGAAGAGAGCGAGGGCGCGCTTGTCGTGCGCGTCGCCCGGCCCGACGACAAGGTGGAAGTGCCGCCGCTCATCCTCCTGAAGTCCGATGGCGCCGTCATGTACGGGACGACGGACCTGGCCACGATCGTCGACCGGGTGAGGGAATACGACCCCGATCTCATGCTCTATGTGGTCGACCAGCGTCAGCACCTGCATTTCGAGCAGGTGTTCCGTGCCGCCGCCCTGGCCGGGCTGGACGGCAAGGCCAAGTCGGAACATATCGGCTTCGGCACCATGAACGGCCCCGACGGCAAGCCCTTCAAGACCCGGGCCGGCGGCGTCATGAAGCTGCAGGATCTTCTGGCGATGGCCACAGAACAGGCGCTTTCGCGCCTGAACGAGGAAGGGCTGGCGGCGGACTATCCAGAGGAGGAACGGCAGGCGATCGCCCGGATGGTCGGGATCGGCGCGGTCAAGTTCGCGGATCTCTCGAACCACCGGCTGTCCAACTACGTCTTCGATCTGGAGCGCTTCACAAGGTTCGAAGGCCGCACCGGCCCCTACCTCCAGTACGCCGCGGTCCGCATCAAGTCGCTTCTGCGGAAGGCGGCGGAGCAGGGCGCGGAGGCGGGAGCCATCCTTCCGCCGACCGAGATCGAGCGCGATCTCATGCTGAACCTGGGGCAGCTTCCGGACGCGATTTCGGCCGCCTATCAGAAGCGGACGCCCAACGACCTGTGCGAGTTCGCGTTCGGGCTCGCCCAGACCTTCAGCCGGTTCTACGGCGCCTGCCACATCCTGAGCGAGCCGGATCTGGCCTTGCGGGGCTCGCGCCTCGCGCTTGCGGCGGCCACGCTCGCCCAGCTCGAGCTGGTGCTCTCTCTCCTCGGGATCGAGGTGCCGGACAGGATGTAGGCGGGCAGCAGCCCGTTCGTCCGATCGCCTGCCGGAGAGGACCCTTTACCGGAGGCGGCCGTATGGCCGCGCTCCGCGCCCTTTTCCCTAGGTTCGGCGTCGCGATGATTTATACTCGCCGCAAAGGCAGCTCGGATGTCAGCGCTTCGGCACCGACAAAGTTGCCGAGAGCGACCGGGCGGGAGGGACGTGACGGCTTCGCCAAGCACAGGCGGCGGCAACGGCCGCTGGCGGAAACGGGTGGCCAGCGCGGATGCGATTCGCCCGTTACGGGTATTGCAGATCGCCTCGATCATCGTTCCGATCCTGATCTTTGCGCTCATCGGCCTGGAAACCCGGCGCCAGTTCTTCGCCGATGCCGAGCACCGCGTCCGTGCGAGCGCGGTGATCCTGAGCGAACATGCATTGAAGGTTCTGGAGACGCAGCAACTGGTCCTGTTGGAGGTCCAGGCCCTCATTGCCGGGCGAAGCTGGTCGGAGATCGACCATTCCCGGGACCTTCATCTCGTTCTGCAACGCCGGATCCGGGATCTGCCCCAGATCAGCGCGATCGGGATCGTCGACCGCGACGGCAATGTTGTCGTCAGCAGTGACGCCTATCCCCCGCCCGACGTAAACTTGGCCGACCGGGATCTCTTCCGGCTCCTGGCGGAGCAGGATCGTGGCCCGATTCTGACCGGGCCTTTCGAAAGCGACAGGCCGGGTGCGGCCGCCTACATTCTCGCCAGCCGCATCGCCATGCCCCAGGGACTGTTCGACGGGGCCATCGTCCTCCAGGCATCCCCGGACTATCTCGCGGACTATTTCACGAGCTTCATTTCCGAGCCGGGCCAGGTGGCGTTGCTGGCTATGACGGAAGGAGACGTTCTCGCGCGGATTCCGCGACCGGCCTCGGGCATCCTAGCGGTGCTGAAGTCCAACGTTGCCAACGTGATCGGTCGGCGGATGGAGGGGGAGGGCGTCTATATCTCGACATCGCCGGTTGACGGCATCGAAAGGGTCAGCGCCGCCGAGGCGGTCGGTGGCGGGTATCCCCTCTATGTGATCTTCGGGCAGAGCACGCAGAGCATCCGGGAACGATGGTACGACGTGCTGGGCGCCTATGGCGCGATCATGCTGATCGCCTCCATGTCGCTGTTCCTCACGACCCTGTCGGCGCTGCGGCGGACGCAGGACGTTCTTTCCCTTCAGGATCTGCTGCAGCGCTCCAATGAGGCGCTGGAGCGCGGGGTGCAGGAGCGGACGGCCGATCTGAAGGCCGCGAACGACGCGCTTCAGGGCGTGAACGCGACCTTGCGCCAGACGGTGGCCGAACGGGAACTGCTGCTGCGTGAGATCCACCATCGGGTGAAGAACAACTTGCAGGTGATCATCTCGCTTCTGAACCTCCAGGCGCATGCGGTGGGGCCAAGCCTGGTCGCGCCCATCAACGAAAGCCTGAGGCGCATCCGCACCATGGCGCGGATACACGAGATCATCTACTCGTCGAGCGACGTGACCGCCATCGACTTCGCCGTCTATCTGGAGCAGCTCTGCGGTGAACTGATCGAATTCTACGGTATCGCCGACCGGGTATCCTACCGGATCGACGCGGATTTCGTGCGCCTCGACCTGGATACCGCGACGCCCCTGGCCATGATCGTCAACGAGGCTTTGGCGAATGCGTGCAAGCACGCGTTCCCCGAAGGCGTCGAGGGAGAGATCGAGATCGAGGTCAAGCGCCAGGGAAACGTGATCCGGATCAGGGTGGAAGACAATGGCGTCGGCCTGCCCAAAGACTTCGGCACCTCTCCCAGGAAATCCATGGGCATGCGGCTGATCTCCACCCTTTCCGCCCGCCTGGAAGCGGAATACCGGTTCGAGAAGCCGTCCGACGGCCGGAGCGGCACCGTGTTCCACCTGTCGTTCCTTTATGACGAGACGGCGGCTGCGGAAACAGAGGCGGACGTCGATGCCTGAGCACGGCGCCGCCTGCCGACAATCCCCAGATTCTGGGGATAAGTTTGTGGGCGGGGTGTGCCAGAGGACGCCGCTGGGGCAGGTCGCCCATCCTGCCTAATTTTTCGGCATAATGCAGGCGCCCGCCGTCGTCTCGGGGGTCAGCGCATCCGTCGAAGCGGCGGTTGAGGGGAGGGCCTTCTGTCCCGCGGAGCGTGCCCCATCGGCGGCGTAAGGTCGTGCAGCACCGCATGGTCCTCCCGTCGCGACCGCATCACGATCAGAGCGACGACCAGGGCGACCCCGACGGACAGCGCGAGAAACGTGATCCAAAGATCCATCACCCCCTCCGCATTCTTGGAGTGGTGCGGTTCCCGGCCGGCAGTCCGGTCGGCCGGTTGCGCCATTCCGGTTCCCGTCTTCCAACGATGTGGTGAGCTTTGCGCCCGCCGGAAAGGGGGCAGGGCCGGGATCGGCGGGCGGTCCCACGAATTCATTGCGCCTGGAACCAATTGCCGGCATTTGAGTTTAATGATCTGCAAGCTCCCCAAGCTTGTTTGACCATCCGACACGAACCTGACCCCGCGGCCGACCGGCCGGCGGGGTCCCCTTTTTTGTGGCATTGCGGCTCTGCCGGACCGCGTCGGCTTTCCCGGCCGGTCACGCAAGCCGGCTGGGGCCGTGAGGCACCATTTGTCACGCGGGCGTCGATTGACTAACTTGGCCGCTCTTTCGAACCGTCTCCGAAGTCCGACCCTTGCCTACCAAGCCACCGATCAGAGCCGCCGCCGGAGCGGCACCTGAGGGACATCCCGTTGCCAGCGGGGTCAAGACCGTCGAGGTCGCCGCCGGTGACGACGGCATGCGCCTCGACCGCTGGTTCCGGCGCGAATATCCGGGGCTTACCCACGGGCGGCTCGAGAAGCTGCTGCGAACCGGACAGGTCCGCGTCGGCGGCAAGCGCGCCAAGGCGAGCCAGCGCCTCGCCTCGGGCCAGATGTTGCGTATTCCGCCCATGGGAGACGTGCCGCCGCCTCAGGCGTCCAGACGGTCTCCCACGCTTTCGGCGAAGGACGAGACCGCGATCCGGGAGATGGTGCTCTACCGCGACGAGGATGTGATCGCGCTCGCCAAGCCTCCGGGCCTTGCGACCCAGGGCGGTACAGGGCAGAGCCGGCATCTGGACGGCATGCTCGATGCCTTGCGTTTCGAGGCGACGGAACGTCCGCGCCTGGTGCACAGGCTCGATCGCGACACTTCGGGCGTCCTTCTGCTGGCGAGATCGGCCGCGGCCGCGCGCACGCTTGCCGAAAGCTTCCGCGGCAAGACCGCGCGAAAATACTATTGGGCGCTGGTGGCCGGCATGCCCGAACCTCGGCGCGGAACGATCGACCTGCCGCTCGCCAAGCGCGCTGTCGGCCACAAGGAGGCCGTGGCCGCGGACCCGGACGAGGGCAAGCGCGCCGTCACTCATTTCACCACGCTGGAAACCGTCGGCAGGAAGGCGGCGTGGCTGGCGTTCTGGCCTCGAACCGGCCGGACCCATCAGCTCCGGGTGCATGCGGCGGCGATCGGCTGCCCGATTCTGGGCGACGGCAAGTATGGCGGCCAGGCCGCCTTCCTGCCCGGTGCCGAAATCCCGAAGCAGCTTCACCTGCATGCCCGGCGCCTAGTCCTGCCGCACCCGAGCGGTCGGGGCATGATCGATGTAACGGCTCCGCTGCCGGAGCATATGCGGGCCTCCTGGGCCTATTTCGGCTTCGATGAGAACGAGGCCGATCCCGACCCCTTTGCCGAACTCGATTGATCCCATGACTAGTCCCCTGCGCCTCGCGCTGTTCGATTGCGACGGCACCTTGGTCGACAGCCAGCATTCGATCGTCGCCGCCATGGAGGCGGCATTCCTCGCCTTCGACCTGGCACCGCCGCCGGCCATGCAGGTTCGGCGGGTGATCGGTCTTTCGCTGGAGGAGGCGATCGCGCGTCTGCTGCCGGACGACTGCGGCCGCGATCCGCGCCAGCTGGCCGAGGTCTACAAGCAGGTCTTCCGGCAGAACCGGCTGGCCGGCGTTCATGAGGATCCCCTGTTCCCCGGCATGGTCGCGGCGCTCGACGCGCTGGACCGCGCAGGCGTGCTGCTCGGTATCGTCACCGGCAAGACCCGGCGCGGCCTCGACGCGGTGCTGGAACGGCACGGGCTCAAAGGCCGTTTCGTCACTCTTCAAACCGCCGATATCGGTCCGGGCAAGCCCGATCCGGCGATGGTTCTTCGCGCGCTTGGCGAAACCGGGGCGGACAGCCGCGAGACGGTCGTGATCGGCGACACCTCCTTCGATATCCTGATGGCGCGGGCAGCCCGGACCCGCTCGATCGGGGTGAGCTGGGGCTACCATCACCCGGGCGACCTTCTCGAAGCCGGTGCCGACAAGCTGGTCGACGGCTGCGACGCCATACCGCCCGCCGTCCTGGAACTGATCGGCGGGCTGTGACCGCGGCCGTCGTTCCCGAGACCCGGTTCCTCATACAACCCTTGCCGATTTGGGACCCATGCGTCGTTTCTACAAATCCGTTTCCGTGAGGCCGTCCGGTTCCGGCTATGAAGTGATGCTGGACACCAAGCCCTTGCGCACGCCGGCGCGGGCGCCGCTCGTACTCCCGACGCAATCCCTGGCCGAGGCGATTGCCGCCGAATGGGCCGAGCAGACGGATGAGATCAGGCCGGCAGTCATGCACCGCACCCAGCTGGCCGTGACCGCGACCGACCGCGTCGCCCCCAACCGGGAGAGCGTCATCGACGAGGTGGCGGCCTATGCCGGGACGGATCTCCTCTGCTATCGCGCCGAAGAGCCGCTTTCGCTGGCAGAGCGGCAGCATGCGGTCTGGCAGCCCTATCTGGACTGGTGCGCCGTGACGTTCGACGCGCCGCTCCTCGTGACCCGCGGCATCATCCACAAGGCCCAGCCGGAAGTGGCGCTGGCCGCCCTGCGCCGGGCCGTAGCGGCCGAGGACGATCTGCGGCTGACCGCGCTGCATACGGCAACGGCTGCGCTCGGCTCCCTGGTCCTGGGGCTCGCGATGATCCATGGCCGGACCGGCCCGGAGGAGGCCTTTGCGGCTTCGGTGCTCGACGAGGATTTCCAGATTGAACGATGGGGCGAGGATGCCGAGGCCACCCGCCGGCGGGCCGCGATCCTGGCCGAACTGGTCGCCGTCGCCGACTTCGTGCGGCGCCTTTCCGGGTAGAGGGTTCCGGCGGCTCGCGCTCCTCGCCCCGCAACAAGATTCCGTGCTAATCAGCGTTTCCGACCAACCGTTGACGCTTGGGGGAAACGCTGTTGATGCGCGACATCCTGGAGAAGCTTGAAGCCAAGCGGGCGGCCGCCCGGCTCGGCGGGGGGACGAAGCGGATCGAGGCCCAGCATGGCAAGGGTAAGCTGACGGCGCGGGAACGGCTGGATCTGCTTCTCGACGAAGGGTCCTTCGAGGAATGGGACATGTTCGTCGAGCACCGCTGTACCGATTTCGGCATGGCGGACCAGAAGATCCCGGGGGACGGCGTCATCACGGGATTCGGCACCATCAACGGCCGGCTGGTCTTCGTCTTCAGTCAGGACTTCACGGTCTTCGGCGGCTCGCTGTCCGAAGCCCATGCCGAGAAGATCTGCAAGGTGATGGACCAGGCGATGAAGGTCGGCGCGCCGGTGATCGGACTGAACGATTCCGGCGGTGCCCGCATCCAGGAAGGCGTCGCCTCCCTGGGCGGCTATGCCGAGGTCTTCCTGCGCAACGTGCTGGCCTCCGGCGTCGTGCCGCAGATCTCGATGGTCATGGGACCCTGCGCCGGCGGCGCGGTCTATTCCCCGGCGATGACGGACTTCATCTTCATGGTGAAGGATTCGTCCTACATGTTCGTCACCGGTCCCGACGTCGTGAAGACGGTGACGCATGAGACGGTGACGGCGGAGGAGCTGGGCGGGGCGATGACCCATACCGGCCGGTCGGGCGTCGCGGATCTTGCGTTCGAGAACGATGTCGAGGCGCTTCTGCAGCTCCGGCGCTTCGTGGATTTCCTGCCGGCGTCCAACCGCGTCAAGGCGCCGTTCCGGCCGACGGCCGACCCGGCCGACCGGCTGGAACCGTCGCTCAACACGCTGGTCCCGGACAATCCGAACAAGCCCTACGACATGAAGGAGCTGATCCTGAAGGTCGTCGACGAGGGCGACTTCTTCGAGCTTCAGCCCGATTTCGCGAAGAACATCATCATCGGCTTCGGCCGAATGGACGGCCATCCGGTGGGCTTCGTCGCGAACCAGCCCATGGTGCTGGCCGGGTGCCTGGATATCGACAGCTCTCGCAAGGCCGCCCGCTTCGTCAGGTTCTGCGACTGCTTCAACATTCCCATTGTGACATTCGTGGACGTGCCCGGCTTCCTGCCCGGGACATCCCAGGAATATGGCGGGATCATCAAGCACGGGGCGAAGCTGCTCTATGCCTATGCAGAGGCCACGGTGCCCAAGGTCACGGTGATCACCCGCAAGGCCTATGGGGGCGCCTATGACGTCATGTCGTCGAAGCATCTGCGCGGGGACGTCAACTATGCCTGGCCCAGCGCGGAGATCGCGGTCATGGGGCCGAAGGGCGCGGTCGAGATCATCTTCCGGGCCGATGCCGGCGATCCCGAAAAGATCGAAGCGCGCACCCAGGAATACCGGGAGAAGTTCGCGAACCCCTTCGTCGCGGCGAGCCGCGGCTACATCGACGACGTGATCATGCCTCAGTCGACCCGACGCCGGCTGTGCCGGGCGCTGGCCATGCTGCTGGACAAGAAGCTGGAGAATCCCTGGAAGAAGCACGGCAACATCCCGCTCTGAGCGGTCATGGCCGCAGGCTTTGATCGGCCGTCGCGGCGCTTGCGATTGACAGTTCTTCCGCCGTGGCTCACTTTTCCAAGATCGTACTTGGAAAAGTGAGCGTGCCATGTCGGGGCGGGGCGAAGCTTCGATAGCCGGGCTGGTGGGGCGTCAGCGCCTGTTTGCCGCCATCGTCGGTCTCGGCGTCTTCATCTCGGCCGTCAATTCGGTTCTGCTGGTCACCGTCCTGCCGACCGCGGTGGACGACATCGGCGGGATCGAGTTCATGAGCTGGACCACGACCATCTACGTCACCGCCTCGATCGTCTTTTCGGCCGCCGGCGGCTGGATGAAGGCGCGGCTGGGCGGGCGGGGCGGCCTGTTGGCGGGCGCCTCTCTCTTCATGGCCGGAACCGCGATCTGCGCCGCCGCACCCGCCATGCCGGTCCTGCTGCTGGGGCGGCTCGGCCAGGGTGTCGGTTCGGGCCTGCTGGCGGCCATGTCCTACACCTTCGTCCGTTCCGTCTTCCCGCAGGGACTGTGGCCGAAGATCTTCGCGCTGATGGCCGCCGTCTGGGGCGTCGCGGCCCTGGCCGGCCCGGCGCTCGGCGGGGTGCTGACCGGGGTGGTGGGCTGGCGTCCCGCGATCCTGTCGATGATGCTGCCCGCGCTTCTGCTCGTGACGCTCGTGCTCGCGGCCCTGCCGCGGGACGGGGAGCGGGGCGGTCGGGAACCGTTCCCGCTCCTGCGGCTGGTCGTGCTCGCGTCCGGAATCCTGGCCGTCGCGGCGGCCGGCAATTTTCCCGGGGCCGGGCTCCAGGCGATGTCCGCCTTTGCCGGCGTCGCGGTCCTGGCGCTGGTCGTTCTGGCGGACCGCCGTGCCGAACGGCCAATCCTTCCCAGCAATGCCCTGTCGTTCACGAGCGAGGTAGGCCTCGGCCTTGCGATGAAGTGGCTTCTGATCATCTCGACCATGCCGGTTTCCGTCTATGGCGCGCTGGCGCTCCAGCGTCTTCATGGAGCGACGCCCCTGGTCGCGGGATACGTCGTCGCGCTGGAGGCGCTTGGCTGGACTGCCTCGGCCTTCGTCGTGGCGCGGCTTCCCGCGAGATGGTCGGCAGGGGCAATCGTGATGGGCCCCCTCCTGGTGGTCTGCGGCGTCCTCGCCGGTTCGCGGACGCTCGCCTACGGCCCTCTCTGGGCAGGTGCCTCGGCCGTGGCGCTGATGGGAATCGGATTCGGCGCACGTGCTGGGCGTTCCTGAGCGGCCGGGTTCTGGCCGCGGCCCGCAGCGGCGAGGAGGATCGCGTCGCTTCCGCCATCCCGACAGCCGAGGCCCTGGGCATCGCACTCGGTGCGGCGATGGCGGGGATTGCCGGGAACGGGCTCGGGATCGCGGCCGATGCCGGCCTCGACCATTTCGCCGCCGTCATTCGTGACCTGGTCGGCGGCTTCGCAGCGTTCGGGCTGGCTGCCCTGGTCGTGGCCTCGCGGATGATCTTCGGGGCGCCGGCCGCCCGCCTCACTTCTACTTCGGAACGAAAGTAAAGAGCTGACGTTTAGCGTTCGTCGGTCGGTCGCGGCGATCATTCTCCCGACAAGGGCCGAGCGGCCGGGAGTCGGGTCGCCGGTGGCCCGCCAATGGCCCGCGCCAGTCGGATACCCCGGTCACTTTATCATGGCCTTGGAGGGCGCCGTAGGGACGACGCCGAAGGGACATGCCGCCGATGCCCACCTTCCGAGGCAACCAACGACGGATCCTCCCATCATGGCAGAACGCATCTCCGTGCCGCTCGACGCCGCCCCGATCCCTCTCAGCATCTTCGGGCTCGGCTACGTTGGAAGCGTTTCGGCGGGGTGCTTCGCCTCGAGAGGGCACGGGGTCGTCGGGGTCGATCCGCAGCAGATCAAGGTCGACCTCATCAATGAGGGCAAGGCTCCGATCGTCGAGGAGGGGCTGGACGGGCTGCTGCGGGACGCGGTCGCTTGCGGACGGCTGCGGGCGACGACGGACCATCTGGACGCGATCGCGAACAGCGACCTGTCCATGGTCTGCGTCGGGACACCCAGCCGCGAGAATGGCAGCCTGAACATCGACAATCTGGTCCAGGTGTGCCGCCAGATCGGCGAGGGGCTGCGCCGCAAGGACGCCTATCATGTGATCGTGATCCGGTCGACGATCCTTCCCGGAACCATGAGGGAGGTCATCCAGCCGACGCTGGAGGAGGCAAGCGGCAAGCGCGCCGGCGGCGACTTCGGCCTCGCGAACAATCCGGAATTCCTTCGCGAAGGCACGGCCGTCCGGGACTTCCGGGAGCCGCCGAAGACCGTGATCGGTGCGATCGACGACCGCACCGGCGAAATCGTGCAGCGCCTTTACGCCGGCATCGACGTGCCGCTCATCCGCACGTCGATCGAGGTGGGCGAGATGGTGAAATACGCCGACAACGCCTGGCACGCGCTCAAGGTCGTCTTCGCCAACGAGGTCGGCAATATCGCCAAGGCGATGGGCATCGACAGCCACGAAGTCATGGACATCTTCTGCCAGGACACCAAGCTGAACCTGTCCCCCACCTATCTGCGGCCGGGCTTCGCTTTCGGGGGCTCGTGCCTGCCGAAGGACGTGCGGGCGCTGACCTACAAGGCAAGAACGCTGGACGTCGAGGTTCCCGTCCTCAACGCCATCCTCCCGTCCAACGCCCGGCAGGTCGAACGAGCGTTGCAGCGTATCCAGTCCAAGGGCATCCGCAGGGTCGGCGTCCTCGGCTTCTCGTTCAAGGCCGGGACCGACGACCTGCGCGAAAGCCCTCAGGTCGAGCTGATCGAACGATTGATCGGCAAGGGCTACGACCTCAGGCTATACGACCCGAACGTCCGGATGGCGAAGCTGATGGGCGCGAACCGTCAGTACATCCTCAAGGTGATCCCGCATATCTCCGAGCTCATGGTCGACCGGGTGGAAGAGGTGCTGGACCATGCCGAGCTGGTCGTCCTGGGAAACAACGATGCGAGGCTGCACGACATCGCCCACCGGCTGAAGGCCGACCAGATCTTCGTCGACCTCGTGCGCGTGCCCGACCGCGGCAATCTCGCGGACCGGTATGATGGCATCAACTGGTGAGCCGAAACCCGGTGCGCGGCCACGCCGGGTCCTGATCATCGTCGAGAACCTTCCCGTTCCGTTCGACCGTCGGGTCTGGCAGGAGGCGACTACCTTGTCCGCCGCCGGTTACGAGGTATCCGTGATCAGCCCGACCGGGCGCGGGGCCGAAAGCCGGTACGAGGTCATCGATGGGATCCATATCTGGCGCCATCCCCTGATCGATGCGCGCGGCCCGCTGGGCTACGCGCTGGAATATGCCAGTGCGCTTCTCTGGGAATCCGTCCTGTCCTGGCGCGTCCTGCTGACCCGGGGCTTCGACGTCCTCCACGCCTGCAACCCGCCCGACACGATCTTCCTCATCGGAGGATTCTTCAAACTGTTCGGGCGCAAGAAATTCGTCTTCGATCACCACGACCTGAATCCCGAACTCTACGAGGCGAAGTTCGGCCGCCGCGATCTCCTTTATCGGCTGATGTGCCTCCTGGAGAGGTGGACCTTCAGGACCGCCGACATCTCGATCGCGACGAACCACAGCTATCGCAGGATCGCGATCGAGCGCGGCGGCATGGCGCCGGAAGACGTGTTCGTGGTCCGGTCCGGCCCGTCGCTGGAGCGCATGCGCATCCTGCCGCCCGACGATCGTCTGAAGAAGGGACGCCGATACCTTGTCGGGTATCTCGGGGTGATGGGCCGGCAGGAAGGGATCCCCTACCTGCTGGAGGCCGCCCGGCACATCGTCTTCGATCTCGGCCGGACCGACGTGCAGTTCGGGCTGGTCGGCGGCGGTCCCGAACTCGCGGCCATGAGGCGCCTCGCGGGCGAACTCGGCCTCGACGACCATGTCAGCTTCACCGGACGCGTCCCGGACGAGGAGATGCTGGCCGTGCTCAATACCGCCGACATCTGCGTCAATCCGGACGAGCACAACGAGATGAACGACAAGTCGACCATGAACAAGGTCATGGAGTACATGGCGCTGGGCAAGCCCCTCGTGCAGTTCGACGTGGCGGAGGGGCGCTATTCCGCGCAAGCTGCCTCGCTCTACGCCCGGCCCAACGACCCGGTCGACCTGGCGCGCCGGATTCTGGAGCTGCTGGACGATCCGGAGCGCCGCCGGCGCATGGGCGAGTTCGGGCGCCGCCGGGTGGTCGAGGAGCTGGCCTGGCCGCACGAGGCGCCGAAGCTGCTTGAAGCCTATGACCGGCTGTGGGATGGCGTGCGCCGCCCGGGCCGCACCGGCGAAGCCTCCGCCGCCAGATCGTGATCCGTTCGGCATGGGCGAGGGCGGTCGGCCCGATCAGTGGGTGCAGGCCTTGGGTCGTACCCAGTCGACCGGCTTGAAGAAGAGGATCTTCTTCAGGAACCAGGGCTGCCGGGCGTAGCTGTCCTCGATGCTGCGCGAGACCGTCATCGTTTCGCCCTGCCATTCGACCAGGGCGAACGCCCCCGGGTCGTTGTCCAGGTGACGGGCCAGTTCGAACTCCACGATCTCGACGTGCTTCTCGGCGTATTCCTGCAGTTCGGGGTCGTTCGATGCAAGGACCCGGACCGGCTTTGCCGTATAGTCGAACAGATAGGGCAGGCGGGGGAACAGCAGGTGGTTCGTCTCCCCGCCTTCCACGTGCAGGTTGCTGAACATCGTGATCGCCTGACCCGTCTTCAGCCCGATATAGGGGGCAAATCCGTTGATCGTGAACAGGATCGGCAGGAGCAGAAAGGCCTTTCGCGGGAAGGCGAAGAAATGCTCCTCCGGCCGGTACCGGGAGGTGACGACCAGACGGATGACGACGACGTAGAAGATCGCGCTGTAAACGGCCCACCACGGCATGAAGTAATAGACGTAGTAGGGGCCCGACGAAGTCAGCATCACCGCGGCCGTATAGGCGCCGAAGACGGCGAGCAGGACTGCCAGCCCGCGGCGTGCGAGGGAGGCGAGCCGGTCCAGCGAAAGCCCGCGGGCCGAACGGAAGGCCTCCACCCAGCCGTTCAGTTTCCCATACGCCTCCCTCGGTAGGAACAGGACGTAAAGCGCATAGACCAGCGCCGAGAAGTCCATATAGAAGGCATAGCCGGTAAAGCCGATCAGCGTATGGAACGGGATCCCGATGATGAAGCCGATCGCCTTCCACCGCTTGGTGAACAGCATCACCATCGCCACGCCTTCGATGACGAAGGTGGCGACAATCGCACCCCATCGGCCGAAGCCCCAGCCGTCCAGGCCGACGAACCAGGTCAGCCTTTCGTATAGAACGACCGCGCAGCTGACCCTCGGGTCCAGGAAATCGGTGTTGATCTTATGGAAGATCCCGTAAAAATACATGACCAGGAGCAGATATCGCCCAGTCGATGCGAAAGTATCGTAGAATAGATCCCGGGCTTGCTGCTGACCCATTTTGTCCCGGTTGTAGTAATAAACATAGGCCGCCAGGAAGACAGCCACGTCCAGGAACATCATCATGATGTAATGGTTCGACGGGATCGGCTTGTCGGCGAACCAGTGGATGACCTGGGTGGCCGCCAGCAGCAGCAAGAGGATGACGGACCGGGGCCTGAACAGGATGGCCAGCGCGATCGCGGCGTTGACGATCGCGAAATAGGACTGGACCGTCATGTCCAGGAACTGGAAAGGCTGCTGTAGCCAATGGAAAAGGATGGCTGTCGCCCATACGAAGGCGAAGGCCGACAGCGGGTCGATGGGCCCGCCATAGCTCGTCCGGATGGAGGTCCCGGCTGAGATGCGACCGGCAGGATTCAGGGGCATTTCTCGGGGAGAGTTCTGCGTGTCGGGCGGCGGAATTCAGCCGTTGCTCGGACCTGGGCAGGAACGCCGGGTCCATTGTTTTGTTCCTGGCGACGGGGCTTGGCCGCCGGTTGCGCTCCGCTCCGGGGCGCGGGTCCCGTACCGGCGATCGGGGCTGCAAGGCTTGGGACAGGACCAGGGAGGCCGAAGATGGAGCGCGATCCCGGGACGACTCTGGAGCGCCCTGCCAATGATGACAGGGACGTCGCCTGGATCGTCTATGACGGCGAATGCCCGTTCTGCTCGGCCTATGTGAAGCTGGTCAGGTTGCGCGACACGATCGGGGAAGTGCGGCTGGCGAATGCTCGCGAAGGCGGTCCGGTCGTGGAGGAGCTGCGGCGCGCCGGCTTCGATCTGGACGAAGGCATGGCGCTGAAATATCAGGGCCGCATCTATCACGGCGCCGATTGCATGAACCTCCTGGCGCTGCTCAGCACGCCGTCCTCGACGTTCAACCGGGTGAACGGCCTGATCTTCCGCAGCCCGACGGCATCCCGCATCCTCTATCCGGTGCTTCGCGCCGGCCGGAACGCGACGCTGCGGCTGCTCGGAAGGCGCAGGATCCGGCCGGACTGAAGCTTGCCCGGTCCCGGTCGCGGTCACGTCTCCTCCAGGTCGAAACGGGCCACCGGATTGGCGCAGCCGTTCAGATAGGGATCGGCGAACCCCGTGTAGGCGAGCGGCCGGGGATCGTCGGCCTCGCGAAGGAACAGATCGGTCGACAGGGCGAACTTCGTCACGACCCGTCGCTCGAGCCCGTGGAACAGAGCGCGCATCGAATCGGGGACGACGCCTGAGAGGGTCGGGGATTCCACCACCGGCAGGATCGCGCGCAGGGCGGCCAGCTTTGGCCGGCTGGTCCGGTCGTAGACCAGGAAGTCGCGGGCGAAGGACCGGAGCTCCCCGTCGGCGATGTTGAGCCCGGGGAACCGGCGCCGCACGATCCGGATGATCACCTCTTCGGAGCTGGTCGTGGCGAGGCTGCCGCCGACAGCGGTGCCGAGGAGAGCCAGCGCGGCCATCGAGCCGATGAAGATCCGCCGCTTCATTCGTTCCTCTCCATGTCCCTTGCCGCTCAGGCCGCCGACGACAGAAGATGATCGATCGACCATAGCGACAGGGCGCAAAGGGTCAGGGTCGGATTGGCGGGCGACCCCGTCGGGAAGGCACCCGCGCCCAGTACCACCAGGTTGCGGATGCCGTGGTGGATGCAGAACCGGTCGATGACGCTGCTGTCCGGATGATCGCCCATGACGGTCGTTCCCTGGACATGGCTCTCCGTCGGCTCGGGTGCTGCTTCGATGACGACCCGTTCGACGGGCAGGGGGGCGAGAACCCGCTCCAGATCGGGGCCGATGTCGCGGACCGCCCGCATCGCATATTCGCTCCGCTCCTCGAACGTGGCCACGGGCCGACCGGGCCGATCAGGGCTCAGTTCCACCCGGTTCCGGTCCTGCGGCAGGTCCTCGAAAACCAGCCGCAGCGGCAGGGCCTGAAGCCACCGTCCATAGTTCGGGCGGAACGTCCCGACATTCCAGGTCTCGATCAGGCAGGCGGCCTTCGTCCGCCGCCGCGTGTCGTCGTCGTAGAGCATGTAGCCGTGACCCGTGACCGAACTCGACCCCTGAAATCCGTCCACACCGTCCAGATGCACCTCCGCCAGCAGCCCGACCTGTTCGTGCAGGCGGCGGCCCAGCAGCGGATGATGCAGGCCCGAGCGCAGGAGGATCGCGGGATTGAACAGCGCGTTCGCGCCCAGGACCACCAGGTCGCCCAGGACCGTCGTCTCGCGGTCCTGGTGGCGGCAGACGACCCCGGTCGCCCGGCCGGCCGCGGTTTCGACGGCCAGGGCCTCGGCCCCGAGCAGCAGCGTGACGCGAGGATCCTCGTACAGATGGGCCAGGCTGTTCTGGATCGTGAACTTGGCGTCGACCGGGCACAGGTTGCAGACGCCGTTGGCGCAGCAGGTCCCGCGGGACCGGGCCGGAAGGCGCGCGCGTGCCGTTGGCGTCGCGAAGAACTGCCCCGGATACGCCCGCTTCAGAAGGCGTTCCGCTTCGTTCAGCCGGTGCGGCGGCTGGGGATAGGGTCCCCGGCGCGGAAAGGGTGAGGAGTCCGCCGGGCCCGCGATCTCCATCTCCCGTTCGACCCGTTCGTAATGGGGAGCCAGGTCGTCGTAGGACAAGGGCCAGTCCGTCCCGATCCCGAACCGGCTCTGCAACTCGAAATCGGCCGGCAGCATGCGGGGCGTGTTCCCCCACCAGCAGTTGGACCCGCCGCCGAAGCCGATCGTGAAGTTCCAGTTCTTGTCCGGATCACCCCTGCGCTGGAACAGGTCTGCGGCGACGACGTCCGAATTCGCCCGATGTTCGATCTGCCAGGCGTGGTCGTTGCGGCGGCCCCGCTCCAGGACGATGATTCTGGCGTCGGGGGATGCGCGTTCGAGATAGCCCAGCAGGAAGAACGAGCTTGCGAACCCGGTCCCCACGATGACGACATCATGGGCCTCCGCACCGACATCGCTGGAAGGCATCTGGCCAGCATTCCCCGCCGCCGTTGGGTCCGATCAGCTTCCGGACGCAGTTGGAACAAACGAAAGGGCAGGGCGTCTGTTCCGGGACCGGCCGGCCCCAGGCTCGAATCCTTGGCTCGCCGCTCCCAGTCGTCGCGCCGGCCACTCCGGGAGCAATGAGCGCCGGAAATGGGTTCCCAACGCCGGTATCCCCATGCCGCAGGACTGACTGAAGAAGAGGCTGCGCCACGGCCATGCCGACGACCGTACCGATGGGTGACAGGGCCGGAATGGCCGTTCGGGCGGGCGCCACGCCGGGGAGCGCGGCCGTGCAGCGCCGGTGGCGGATGTCGGAGCGGACCGGCTTTCTCGCCCTTCTCGGGCTGATGATCCTGCCGCTCTGGCTCTTCACCTATTTCCCGTCGACCGACGGGCCGGTCCATCTGAACATCGCCACGATTATCCGGGACTACGACGATCCGGCCTCGACGCGTCTTAGGGCCTTCTTCCAGTTCAACGAGAACATCGAACCGAACATCGTGGCGCATCACCTGATCGCGTGGCTCAGCCGCGTGACCGGGATTCTCACGGCAGAGAAGATCTTCCTCAGCCTCTGGGTCCTGTTGTTTTGCCTCGCCGGCAGGGCGATGGTCCTGGCGGTGAATCCCTCCGGCGGCGCCGTGTCGTATCTCCTGCTGCCGACCGTCTTCAGCTACTTCGCCCATGACGGCTACTACAATTTCATCCTGGGCATGGCCCTGTGCTTTCTGGGAATCGGCCTGTGGTACACGCGCCGGGCGCGGCTTACGGCCGGCTGGCTGGCCATCCTGGCCTTCGTCGGGATCGTGACCGTCTGCACCCATCTGTTCAGCTTTCTGATGCTGATCTTCGTGATCGGCGTGGTCACCACCTTCGACTATGCGCGGAAGGCCTGGGAGGCCCGGAAAACCGGGGAATTGCACGACGTCGCCCTGGCCTATGTGGGGCGTGCGTCGATCCTGGTCCTGACGTTCCTGCCCGGCATCTGGATCGTGGCCAGCTTCGTGCTCAGGCACGGCGTCACGGATGCGGTCGCGCACGAACAGGACAAGCTCAACCTGCTGAAGCACCTGCTGACCCTGTCCTATCTCTATTCCTTCGACCCGATCGAGATCCTGTTCTTCGGGCCGCTGGTCGCGCTCCTGGCCGGGCTTGCCGTCCGGCTCCTGATCCAGCGGGCAAGGCAGAGCCGCCTCATGCCGGCCGATGCCTTCCTGCTCGTCCTCGTCTGCCTTGTCGGCGTCTACTTCTTCGTGCCGCTCACGACTAAGGAAGTCGCCATCAGTCAGCGCTTCCTCGGCTACATCACGGCGATCCTGATCGTCTGGCTGGCATCGATCGAGTTGCCGCGGCGATGGCGGACGGGACTGGCGGCCGGCGTTGCCGCGCTCGTCCTGGCGATCACGGCCTATCGTGGCTGGAAATATGAACTCTACAACGGACTCATCGACGTTTACGTGTCGGCTTCCGACCATGTCGAACCGCATTCGACTGTTCTCGCGCTGCACTACTGGAAGCAGCGCGAACCCCTGGCTGGGCGCCAGATCACGTGGCGGACGGATCCGTTCCGCCACGCCGCATCCTACATTGCGATGCGGACCGGCGGGATCGATCTGCGGAGCAGCATGATGGCCCAGAGCGTCTACGGGTATTTTCCGGTGATCTACCGTCCGGCCCTCGATCCCTATGCCGTGATGGGGGACGTCGAATCGAATCCGCCGGAGATCGATCTGCTCGGCTTCGAGGAGCGCACAGGGGAGCGCGTCGACTACGTGCTGATCTGGGATTATGACGGCACCACGCCCGAGGATTCCCTTCATCGGCAATTGGCGCAGGCTTATGTGCCGGCCTATGCCGCCGCCGACGGGCTGGTTCGGCTCTACCGCAAGCGCGACGGCGGGCCGTGAGACCATGATCGCATCACTTTCCCCGCTCGCGTCCGCCTATGCGTTCCTGGTCCTGGCCATCGTCCTGAACATGGCCGGCCATCTCCTGTTCAAGGCCGGTGCGGTGGCGGCGGCCGATCCACTGGCCTCCTACGTCGCCCCGTACACGCTTCTCGGATTCGGCGCCTACGGCCTGTCCGCCCTGGCCTATATCGCGGCGCTCCGGGTGATGCCGCTGTCCGTCGCCATGCCCAGCATGGTCGTCGGCTATCTGGGAACCGCCCTCGTCGCCCATTTCCTCTGGGGGGAAGCGTTCGGCGCGCGTCAATGGGCGGCCTTCGTCCTGATCGCGGCGGGCATGTTCCTTCTGCACCGCTGAGCATTCGATCGTATGAGGCGCGGGCGCCTCGTCGGTCCCGATGGCCACGGGGGAAGGGAACAATGGCATTCAGCGGCGGTTTCTGGTGGCGCAACCTCGGTGGCGGCCGGGTGCCCACGGGAGATCCCGACAGCGGCACCGGCGCGCCGGGCCTCCCTCACCGACTTGCGGGGCGGTTCGATGACCTTCCACCCCGATGCTGCGACCGGATCGTCGCTGGCCGGACAAAGACCGCGGGCGTCGGTGGCCGACTATGTGGCGATCGCCCGCCCGGACCACTGGGTCAAGCATATCTTCATCGTGCCCGGGATCGCCCTGGCCTATGTCCTGGTGCCGGACCGGCCCGGCTTCAGCATCCTCACGGTCCTTCTGGGGTTCGTCAGCGCGGCCGCGATCGCTTCAGCGAACTACGTGATCAACGAATGGCTCGACGCCGAATTCGACGCCCATCATCCGACGAAATCGCGACGACCGGCGGTGGCCAAGACGATGTCGCCGGCCGCGATCTATGCTGAATACTGCGCCTTGTCCCTGTTCGGGCTGGCGGTCGCCTGGCTCGTCTCGGCTATGTTCTTTGCCGTGTCGATCGCCTTCCTCGTCAGCGGGTTGATGTACAACGTCCAGCCGCTACGGACGAAGGACAAGGTCTATGTGGACGTCATCACGGAATCCGTGAACAACCCGATCCGGCTGATGCTGGGCTGGGCGATGATCGATCCGGGCACCGTACCGCCGTCCAGCCTGCTGCTCAGCTACTGGATGGGTGGCGCGTTCCTGATGACCGTCAAGCGCTTCGCCGAATACCGCAGCATCGTCATGACCCATGGGCCCGAAGTGCTTCATCTCTATCGCCGGTCGTTCCGGTACTATACGGAAAAGAAGCTCCTCATCGTCTCTTTCCTCTATGCCCAGATGGCGGTGTTTTTCCTTGCCGTATTCCTGATCAAGTACCGGGTCGAATACTTGATTTCCTTCCCCTTTTTCGCCCTGCTGTTCGCCACCTATCTGTGGATCGGGCTGAAGCAGGATTCCACTGCCCAGGCCCCCGAGCGGCTGATGAAGGAGCCGGTTCTGGTCGGCGTAGTCGGCGTGCTCGTCATCGTGTTCTTAGGGCTGACCTTCATCGATCTGCCGTTCCTGACCACCCTTTACGATCCCGTGTTCCTGGATTTCACCTGGGGTGGCCGGGGGGCGGTTCCCTGACCGGGGGCCGGTCGTGCTGAGCCTGGACCAGGCCGGTATCCGCGCCGTCATCTTCGATGTCGACGGCACGCTCTACGACCACGGCGCCCTCAGGCGCCGCATGCGCTCGGCCCTGCTGCGTCACTGCCTGGCCAAACCTTCCGGGTTCCGGACTCTCCTGATCCTCAAGGCGTTCCGGGAAATGCGGGAAGCCCTGGCCGAGGAAGAGGCGTCCGAAGTGGCCGTGGAGCAATATGCGCGGCCGGCTCGACGTCTCGGCATCCCGGTCGAAACGGTGCGGCGGACGGTCGAGACATGGATGCATGAGCATCCTCTCGCTTATCTGCCGACCTGCCGGTTCGACGGGATCGACCGTCTGTTCGACGGTCTGCGCCGAAGCGGGCGGCCGATCGCGGTTCTGTCCGATTATCCATCCGCGGCGAAGCTGAAGGCGCTGGGGCTCGAGGCGGATCTGCACGTCTCGGCCGTCGACCCCGAAATCGACCGGCTGAAGCCCAATCCGAAGGGGCTGCTCCACGCCGTGGCGCGGCTGGGACTCGAGCCGTCGCAGTGCCTGCTGGTTGGCGACCGTGACGAACGCGATGGCGAATGCGCCCGGCGCGCCGGTGTCCCTTATCTCATCAAGGCGAAGCGGCAGTCGGATGACGGAATCCGCTTTGGTCATTTCGACCGCGTCACGCAGTGGCTCTGTGCGGAGCGATGCGATGATTTGGGAGTCGTAGGATAAAACAATTTTGTATTTTTAGAATATTTGCAAATTACAGTCAGTTTCGGCGCAAGATGTAGCTTCAATACCAGGAACTTAACTCATTAAATGACGTTATAGTCTGGCCCTTCGACGGGAGATCCCTCATGAGCGCGCAGGCGTACGCGGAAGTGTTCGCTGCGGTCAGGAAGCCTTTGCCGCCCCAGTTGATCCAGGGGATGTTCCAGGCCGCCGACGTTCTGGCGATCGCTCTCGCGGCTGCCGTCGCGTCCTGGGCCGAGACGTCTCCGGCCAGGACCGAGACATACGTCTATATCGTCGCGGTCGCGATCATCCTTTCGGCTTTGATCTTCCGTCTGAACGGCTGCTACTCCGATCGCGTCCTCTTTTCCGAGGTGCCGCGGATAAGGAAGGTCGTCTTCGGCTGGATCGCGGTGATCGGGCTTCTGCTCTTCATCGACTTCGGCCTGGCCCGAACGGTTCCCATCACCCGGGGTTGGGGCTTTCTCTTCGCGGCAAGCGCGATGCTGCTGCTTGCGGTCGAGCGGATCGTGCTCGGCATCCTCGTCAACCGCCTCGTGCACAAGGGCCACGTCTCGCAGCGCTCGGTGATCGTGGGCGCGGGATCGATCGGCCGGCGCTTCGCGGCCAGGCTGAACCGGCTGGGGGAGCCCCGGATCAAGGTCGTCGGATTCATCGACGCCGGGCCGTCGGACCCAGAGAAGGGCACCGAGCAGGACGCGGCCACCATCGAGAGCTATCCGGTTCTCGGTCGGATGGACGACCTCGTCCGCCTGATCCGCGAGGAGAGGATCGAACTGGTATTCGTCGCGCTCGCGTCGTCGCCGGACGGGATCCTCGACGAGGTCCTGGAGAGGCTGGCGATGCTGCCGGTCCATGTGCGCCTGATCCCCGCCATGGCGTCGGTCGAGCTGTCCAACCGGCCCATCAGCATCATCGCCGGGATACCCATCATCCATGTCTCGGACCGACCGCTCTCCGGCTGGAAGCGATTTGCCAAGGCCGCCGAGGACAGGACGATCGCCACCCTGGTCCTGATCCTGGTTCTGCCGCTGATCCTGGCGATCGCCGTCGCGATCAAGCTGGACAGCCCGGGCCCGGTCCTGTTTCGGCAACCCCGGCGCGGCTTCAACAACAAGCTGTTTGAACTCTACAAGTTCCGCACCATGTACCACGACCGGACCGACCATCGTTGCGAGGTCCAGACGACCCGCAACGATCGTCGCGTGACCCCGGTCGGCCGGTTCCTGCGCCGGACCAGCCTGGACGAACTGCCGCAGTTCCTGAACGTCCTCAAGGGCGAAATGTCGATCGTCGGCCCGCGCCCGCATGCGGTCTCGACCAAGGCAGCCGGTAGGCTGTTCGAGGAGGTCGTGCGCGAATACCCGTCCCGCTACCGGGTGAAGCCGGGCATCACCGGGTGGGCCCAGGTGAACGGATGGCGCGGCGAGACGGACACGGCCGAGAAGCTGCGCAAGCGCATCGAATACGACCTGTTCTACATCGAGAACTGGTCGGTGATGTTCGACCTCTGGATCATGATCCGGACGATCTTCGTCGTGTTCCGGGACGAACGCGCCTATTGACCCTCCCGTGGCCATGTCGCCATGGCCACCCTGAGGAAGTTTCCACCCAGGATGTTGCGGACGTCTTCCTCGCCATACCCAAGACCCAGCAAACGTTCGGTCAGGCGCGGCAGCTGCTCGGGCTCCACCGTCTTGAGCGCGCCGATATTGCCGCCATAGCCGCCGCTTTCCGGCCACCAGTAGCTCTTGTCCAGCCCGGGCGGGCTGTCGTCCACTTCCGGGTTGAACATGAAATCGAGACCGATCCCTGCGTGCTGCGGCCCGACCAGCTGAACGACGTAGTCGATGCATGCGGCCACGGTCTCGGTATCCGTGCCCCCCAGGAACAGGCCGATGCCGTTGATGCCGACGACGCCTCCAGTGTCGGCGCAGGCGCGGATCTGTTCATCCGTGATGTTGCGCTGATGGTCCCGGAACGCGCGCGGATTGGCGTGGCTGAAGACGACGGGTTTCGTCGAATGGGCCATGATGTCCAGGCTGGTCCGGTATCCGGTGTGGGAGCAGTCGACCACGATGCCGAGCCGGTTCACCTCCTCGACCAGCGAGCGGCCGAACGCCGTCAGCGGAATGTCCTCGTCGTGGCAGCCGCCGCCGACGGCATTGTTCCGGTTGTAGATGAAATGCATCTGTCGGACGCCCAGATCGCGATAGAGGCGCAGCAGGGCGAAATCGCCGTCGATCGGTATCGCTCCCTCGAGATCGAAGGCGATCGCCAGCTTGCCGGTCTCCTTCGCCTGCAGCACCTCGGCGACGCTTCCCGCCAGCACATACTCGTCGCCGTGATCCGCGATCCATGCCCGGTAATGGGCAAGCACGCGGACGACGTCCGGCCAGGGGTTCATGTCCATGCCGACATTGATCGACACGAAATCGACCCCCGCAGCCCGGTGCCGTGAAAGCGCGGAAAGGTCGATCCCGGGTTTGAGCGGCATGCAGCTATGGGCATCCCAGACCAGGGAGTCACGGTGCAGGCGGTCGGCGTCGAGCGTCATTCGGCTGGCTTTCCTCGGGTCGCGACGGGAAGGGCGACGATACTAGAAGCGCTTCCCGTCCGAAGCCAGAGGCAGGCTTCGGGCGATTCCCTCGATCAGCTGGCTCCCGAGGCGCCCGGAGATGCGCGCCGCCGCGCGAGACGGGGGATCAGCCTCTGCGCCTCTTCGAAGGCGTCCGGGACGCCGATGTCGATGAAGGTGCCGCCCGCGACATGGATTGCGGGGTATAGCCGGTTCAGGTGCGGCTGCAGGAAATCCCGCTCGAAGGAGAACCGGTCGGGCAGCTGCCATCCTGCCATCAGGTTCTTCGCGACCAGATAGACCCCGGCGTTGATCAGGCCGGGGCCGCCCGCCCCCTTGTCGACCAGGCGGGCGAGCCGGTCATGCGCGACCAATGCCCGCCCGTACCGTTCGGTATCGGCGACGAAGCGCAGCGTCACCGCTATCCGCGTGTCGGCCGCCTCGGCCCAGGCGCGGAACAGCGAACCGTAGTCGATGTCCTGATAGGTGTCGCCGTTGAGGACGAAGGCCGCATGGCCCTCCACCCTGCCGAGGGCCAGCCGGATGGCGCCGCCGGTTCCGAGCGGTTCGTCCTCCGCCGCATAGCTCAACTCGATTCCCCGATAGCGTCTGTCGAAGCTGCCCTGGATGATCTCCCGCCGGTATCCCACCGACAGGATCACCTTGCCGATGCCCTGGGAGCGAAGCGCATCCAGGAGCCAGGCAAGGAACGGCCGTCCGGCGATCGGTGCCATCGGCTTCGGAATGTCCCCCAGCACGCCGCGCAGCCGGGTTCCCTGTCCGCCGGCCAGTACGATCGCCTCGTCGGGCCTGGTCGTGCGGTTCGTCACACGCGCCACGCGTTCGCGCCGTCCTTGGTGAAATGGCAGGTCAGAACCTGGCCGTTCGCCCGCGATAGCGCGTCGATGACCTTCGGCCGGCAGGTCGGATCGACCATGAACATCATGAAGCCGCCGCCGCCCGCGCCGGAGACCTTGCCGGCATAGGCGCCGGAACGGCGCGCGATCTCGTACAGCTCGTCGATATGCGGATTGGAGATCCGGGTGGCCATCCGCTTCTTGCTTTCCCAGCTGCGCCCCAGGACTTCCGCAAACCCGAACAGGTCGCCCTTCAGGACAAGCTCCTTCATGAGCTGGGCGTCCCGCTTCACCTCCTTCATTGCCTCGACGGGGCCGCTCTTCCGGGCCCTTACGCTCTCGACCTGCTGCGCGATGATCTCCGCGCTCTCCCGGGACGTTCCGGTGTAGCAGAGCACGAGCCCCGCCTCGAATTCGGCGATGATCGATCGCTTCAGCCGAAGCGGATTGACGATCACCCGGTCGGCATAGAACTCCATGAAGTTGAAGCCGCCGAAGCAGGCGGCGTACTGGTCCTGCTTGCCGCCTTCCAGCCCCACATCGTCGCGCTCGATCATGTAGGCGAGATGGGCGACGTCATACTCTCCGAGTGGTAGGGCCAGATATTCCCGCAAGGCCTGGACCATGGCCACGACCAGGGTCGACGACGCGCCGAGCCCCGATCCCGCCGGAACGTCGGCGGCGGTCGTCAGGGTGACCGGCAGGGGCCTTCCGCCGCAGAAATCCCGCACGATCCGGTTATAGACGCCCTTATGGAGCTTGAGCGCACCCTCAATCGGGATGAAGCTCGACGCTTCGCCTTCCCAGGACTCTTCCCGATCGGCAGCGTAGAAGCGGACCTTGCCGTCGTTGCGGTCCGAGACCGTCGCATAGGCATAGAACGAGATCGTCGCGTTGAGGACGCTGCCGCCGTAGATGTCGGAGAAGGGCGAAACATCCGTGCCGCCGCCGCCCAGACCCAGACGAAGAGGCGCCCTCGATCGCACCATCATGGGGCTGCTCCAGAATTCATGGCTTATCGCTGGGCACAGGTCCTCCGCCGGCTGAACGCCTGGGATCGCACGAGGAACGATGGGCGGAAGGTCGCGTTGTTCTGCTGAAAAACGAAATGGCCGGGGAGGGGTTCCGCCAGCCCGGCAGCGGCCGGGCAAGGATGGACGATGGTAGCCGACTACCGTGCGGAATCCCGACCTTTCTATCGCGCGAAGGTGACCCGGCGCTACGAGACGCTGGGAACGGTGCTGCTGGTCGCGGCCATTCTCTACGTCTTCCTCCGGACCTTCACGCTGGTCCAGGCCGAAGATCCCTATTTGCCGGGCTCGATCACGGAGACGCAGTCCGCCGTCGATGCGGTTGAGGGCAACCTGCTCAACAGGCTCATCTGGCTGATTGTGCTTTCGGGCGTGCTGCCGCTGCTGTGGCGCTTCCGGCATCGCTGCATGGTTCTGGCGTCCGGCAATCTGCTGCTGCTGGTCGTGCTTGCCTTCTGCCTCGCAAGCGTAAGCTGGGCAATCGACCCAGCGATCTCGTTCCGGCGCTATGCGGAATTGCTGATCACGACGGTCTTCACGATCTGCATCGTCGTGACGCTGCCCTCACCCTGGCAGTTCTTGAAGGCAGCCCTGATTGCGAGCTCGATTCTGATCGTCCTGGACCTCGCCATCATTCCGGCGATGCCGTGGCTCGCCTTCAACTATCTTTGGGAGTTCGAAGGCGTTCACAAGCACAAGAACCTTGCCGGCGCCTTCTTTCTTCTTTCGGGCATCCTCTGGTTCTTCTCGGTGCCCATGTTCCGGACCTGGCCGATGCGGATCGCCGGCGCGTGCGTCTTCCTGCTGGTGATCGCGCTTCTGCTCATGACCCAATCGAAGACCTCGATCGCGCTGCTCCCGCTCTCGATCGTCTTCGCCGTGGTGATCAAGGCCGCCAGCGGGCGAGGCCGGTTCTGGTTCGCCCTGATGATGTGCTTCATCCTCGCCTCTGTGCTGACGGCGACGCTGCCTCTGGGCTTGGTCAGCCCTCTTGCGATCATCGACGACCTGTACGGCGACGTCACCTTCACCGGCCGCACCAGGATCTGGGCCTTCATGGTCGATCAGATCGAACGGTACTTCTGGACGGGAGCCGGGTACGGCTCGTTCTGGGGCATCGGCGATCTCAGCCCGAACCTGCGTTCGAACGTGCCGCTCATCACCGTCGTGGGACAGGCCCATAACGGTTATCTGGATGTCGCCGTGACCATCGGCGTGATCGGATTGGTCCTGGCCCTGGCGCTGGTGTTGGCGGCTTTCCGGCGGCTTTTCGCCATCTCTGCGGATCCCGGCGCCGACGACATGAATGGCAGAGGCGTCGCCATCATGGTCGCGATCCTGGTCGCCGGCCTGATCCACAACGTCACCGAAAGCTCGCTGCTGCGGAGTGCCCATCCGATTTGGTTCTTCATGCTCTTCGCGATCCTCTACCTGTCCGTAATCGAAATGCGGGTCCGCGACCGGATCCGTCAGCGCCCGGTGACGAGGCTGCGATAGAGCTGCGCATGTTCCCGGGCGATTGCCTCGGGCTCGAGCGGTGCCAGGTCGGGCGGGCTGCGGTCGTTCCTCGAACATGCCCAGGCGATCGCCGCCTCCAGCTCGGCCGGGGTCAGATCCCCGTCGAACAGTCGGATCCATTCCTCGCCCACCATGCCGGCAAGATCGCCCATCGCCCCCCGGCGCGGCACCAGGACGGGACGGTCGAAGGACAGTGCAAGGATCGCCGAGCCCGAGTTCAGGATATCCCGATAGGGCAGGGCCACCAGATCGGCGGCATTCAGGAAATGCTGGAGCCGGTCGTCGGGGACGAAGGCGAGATGAAGCCTGATCCGCGAATCCCCTTCGGCCGCGGCCTCGATGCGCGCCCGCTCGTCGGACTTGACCGGCAGCCCGGCGACGACGAGGCGAAGGTCTTCGCCCTCGATCTGCCGGAATGCGGCGATCAGCTTCGGCACGTTCTTGTAGGCTCTCATCTGGCCGACGAACAGGACGACCCTCGCGTCCCGTTCCAGCCCGAGCTCGTCCCGCGCCTCGTTCCGCCCAACCCCGTTCGGATAGACGCCGCGGTAATGGGGATGCGGAATGAGGCGGAAGGGCTTCCCGGCCAGCGCCGGATAGCGCTCCAGAAGGGGGGTGCGCGTGCTGGGGTTCATGCAGATGTAGCAGTCGACGGCGCGCGTGAAGAAACCGTAGTAGAGCTTGTCGATCCAGGAACTGCGCGGCTGTTCGTGGCTGCGCAGATTGTGCACGGTCCAAACGAGCTTGGTGCCGCGCAGCTTTACCCAGGCGATGACCGACCCGACCCAGAGGATGCGGATCGCCGCCTTTCGGAAACTGTTGAAATAGAAGACCCTTTCGGGAAAATGGAAGTGGAAGATGTCGTAGGAGCGGGCGAGCGCCCTTCCTGTCGAGAACTGGTCCGCCACGACGCTATCCGGGGGAAGCCGGTCGTAGATAATCCCGAAATAGGAGGATGCCTCCGAGTGCTTCGGCCATGCCAGCACCCGGATCGTCTTCTTCCGGCCGGTTTCGATGGCCATCGAACCCCCGTCGTCAGCTGCGCGCAAAGATGATTGCCTTCAGGCTCAGATGCCGGTGCACGAGGTGGGCGAGCAGGAGGTTCAGGCCGGCGATCACCACGAGATGGGCAATGGCCGCGCCCTCTATCCCGAACCGGGGGATGAGCACGGCATTCAGGGCGATCTTGGCGCCGAGCGCGCCGAGATAGGGCAGGAAGGTGCGGTGCTGGTGTCCGGTCGTGGTCAGCAGATAGCCCGCGGGCGTGGTGGCTGCCCAGAAGACGTAGCTCGCCGCCAGGATGCCCAGCGCGGTTTCGCCCTGCCGGAAGTCCGGCCCGAAGATTTCCAGGATTTCGCCGCCGGCCAGGATCATGATCCCCACCCCGACGACGATCGGCCAGAAGGCGAGGTGGACTACCTTGTTCACGAGCGCCTGTAGCGCCGACAGGTCCCGCGACGCGTAAAGATACGAGAAGCGGGGGGCGCCGATCGAGGCGACCGAGACCATGACGAACGACAGTAGGCCCGTGATCTTCACGGCGATGTCGTAGATTCCGATCTGGTCGGGCGTCACGTAGAAGCCCAGCATCGTGATGTCGAGATACTGGGTGATGGACACGAATCCGGAGAATAGGATCAGCGGCAGCGACACCCGAATCCATCGGCCCGGCTCGTAGCGTGAGGCGGCGGCCTTCACCTCGGTCGGCGTTATGCGACGGCCGTTCACGACCTGGGCGCCGACGACCATGATCTGAGCCGCCAGGAAGACCGCTGTGACAAGGATCGCGTCGATCGGCGCGTCGCGCAGCCACAGCACGCCCGTCAGCACGATCAGAAGGACCGGTGACCCGATCATCGAGAGCGAGAAGGTGGCGCTGATCCGGCCGAAGCTGCGGCCCGTCTGGACGAACAGGTCGTTCAGGGTCAGGGCGGGTACGGCGACGACGCCGACCACAAGCGGCAGCTTCCGCTCCAGCGGGAGGTCCAGGGAAAGCACCACGCCGACCGCGGCGACCGCGACCGTCACCGACACCGCGGTCAGCACCAGCATGCTGAAGCGCATGTATCCGCCAAGGCGCGCCCAGTCGCGCTGGGCCTGATATTCCGGCGCGAAGCGCAGCATCGCGATCGTCAGGCCCAGCCCGCTCGGCAAGGCCAGCAGATAGGCCCAGGCCCGGGCATTGGCGAACACGCCATATTCCGACGAGCCCATCCACCGGACCAGCGCGAACTGGGCTGCGAAGTTCAGCACCAGCCCCGCCACGCGGATGACCATGTAGGTCGATGCGCCCCTGAACACGAGGCTGAAGTCGTCGCTGTTTCGGAACAGGCCGACGACCGTACGGGTCAGTGCGTTCACCACCGGGATGGGCCGACTGCAGGGGAAGGGGGAGCGGGCCCGCGAAGCGGCTTTCGGGACGACCGGATCGGAGTGTCCTCGCTGTGCTGGGTGTCGGCCATTCCTGCTGCCGGCCTCCTGCTACAATCGTCGGGAAGGCCCGCGAGAATTGTTGTTTGGGGGGCGGATCGGGTACTCAACGTGCGCCCTTCGCGAATGTTCATGCGCCGGCGGCACGGCGATCCGTTTCCGACTCGCGGCGCCAGGCCGGTCCCGACCGCTGGCGCCCGATCGTTGCGGTGACGGCCTCGTCGAACCGCGTCACCATGGATTCCAGACGCAAACCCTCGCGCGCCTCCAGCGCCCCGGCGGCCAGCCTTTGCAGGCGGCCGGGATCGTCGGCCAGACCGGCCAGTTCGGAAACGAATGCCCGGAAATCCCCGTCGATGATCAGGCCGCTGCGGCCGTCCTCGATATATTCGACCTCCGGGCTGTGCAGCTCGTGCCTGCGGGTGATGACCGGAAGGCCGTGGGCGAACGCGTGGTTGACGGCAAGCCCGACATATCCGGGCAGCAGCAGGGCCGAGGCGACCCTCATGTACCGGGCGACGGTTTCCTCCTCGGGAATGCGTCCACGCAGAAGGATCCCCGGACGGCCGGCGTATCGGCTTGCAAGTTCGGCCTGCTTGGGGCCGCCGCCGATCACCACCAGCTCCACGGGGTGGCGCGTCCGCGCCTCCTCGTTCAGCCGGATCACCGCTTCGATCGCCTCCTCCGCGCGCTTGGCTTCGACTAGCCGTCCAAGGAAGAGGAAGACCACCGAGTCCGGTTTCAGGCCCAGTTCCCGCCTGAGGGCGGCTTCGTCGGCATCGGCTAGCCGGTCATGCAGTTCGCATTGCTCGGCGATGTCGATCGTGTTGCGGATCACCCAGATCCGGTCGTCGGGCACGCCGGCGAGCCTGAGCGCCTCGGCACCCCGGTCGGTATAGGCCAGGTAGCCGTCGACGCGGCGGGCGATCGCATCCTTGACCAGCCCCGTCGCGCGCGCCAGCGTGGCGGAAGCCTTGTTGCGGTACCCGATCCCCATCTTCACGTGGAAGCCGAACCCCCATAGCAGGACTGACCGCCGCCGCATGCGGAAGAGCGCGGCCAGCGTCAGGTTCGACAGGAACTTGACCTCGTGGCCAAGAACCACGGCGTCGTAGTCGCCCCTCGCGATCTGCCGGACGACGGGCTGCCAGATCGCGCGCCAGCGCCCGATCGGGATCTCCCGGTTGACCACCCGGACATTGGGGAAGTCGTAGGGTTCCGCGGCGGCGACCAATCCTGAATCGCCGGGCGGATCGCCGTGAAACACAACGTATTCCGACGTGCTGGTCCGGTTGAGCAGTTCGAAGAACGCCTTCCGATAGGTCGGGACGAATCCCTGATGCAACACGGCGATCCTGTAGCCCATGGACCTTCCCGGAATTTCGGTCGACGTTCCTGAGCCGGCAGCCGACCGGTCCGTTGCTGGCGGAGAAAGGCGCCGGTTGAACGTCCTAGGGAAGGGAAGGTTTCCGCTCCGGCCGGACGCGGGACCGGGCGGCGGCCCCGATTGTGCAATGCGGAACCTTCGCTACGGGGCCGCGTTGCAGAGCCGACGTCGGACAAGCGGCGACACCGTCCAAGTGCCGCGTCGTGCCCGCCGGGGCTCTCGCGCTCAGGTTCGGCCCGGGGCGGCGCGAGGCGGGTCATCGGACCGCAACTCGGATCGACGGACGACACTCCATGTGCGGGATCGCGGGATGGATCGGGCGGGCGGAGACGACGCCCAACCAGGGGACGCTGCAGGCGATGACCGATGCCGTCGCCCACCGCGGACCGGACGGCGAGGGGCATTGGCAGGCCGCGACCCGCGACGGGCGGCACGCGGTCGGGCTCGGCCACCGACGGCTTGCGATCATCGATCTCGGCACAGGCCAGCAGCCGATGGCGTCCCATGACGGGCGCCTGACCATCGTCTTCAACGGCGAGATCTATAACTTCCAGGATCTTCGTGCCCGGTTGTCGGAGCGGGGTCACCGGTTCCTCACGCAGTCCGACACCGAGGTGATCGTCGAGGCCTATCGGGCCTGGGGGCCAGACTGCGTGTCCCGCTTCCGGGGAATGTTCGCCTTCGCGCTCTGGGATTCCGAGCAGGAGGTCCTTCTGCTGGCGCGCGATCCGTTCGGCAAGAAGCCGCTCTATCTTCTCGATCGGGACGGGGGCCTTATGTTCGCCTCCGAGGTGAAGTCGCTGCTGGCATGCCCGGGCGTCGCCCCGCGTCTGGACCGCGCGTCGGTTTACGATTACCTGACCTGGCGCTACGTGCCCGGTCCGCACACGTTGTTCGAGGGCATCCGCAAGATGATGCCGGGCTCGCTCGCTGTCTGGCGGGACGGACGGCTCGAGGAGCGGGTCTATTACACCCCTCCGGATGCAACCCAGGGACCGGATGAGGGTCTGCCGGACGATCCCGTTGCAGCCTTCCGCGACAGGCTGGACGAATGCGTGCGGCTGCGCATGGTGAGCGACGTTCCCTTCGGCGCTTTCCTCTCCGGCGGGGTGGACTCCTCGGCGATTGTCGCCCTGATGAGCCGCCACAGTGAACTGCCGATCGACACCTTCTCGATCGGATTCCGCGAACAGGCCTATTCGGAAGCCGGCTATGCCCGGCTGATCGCGCGCAAGTTCGCGACCCATCATCACGAGTTGGTCGTGGACGCGAACGACCTCATGGATCATCTGCCCGATCTGATCGGCTATCGCGATGCGCCGGTCGCGGAACCTTCTGACATCCCGATCTACCTGCTCTCGCGCGAGGCCTCGAAGTCCGTCAAGATGGTGCTGACGGGCGAAGGCTCGGACGAAATCCTGGGCGGTTATCCGAAGCATCGGGCCGAACGCTTCGTCACCGCCTATCAGTCGGTGGTCGCGGCCTGGATGCATCGCGCCCTGGTCCTGCCGCTGACCCGGATTCTGCCTTGGCAGTTCCGGCGGGCCAAGACGCTGATCGCGAGCCTCGGCCTGCGCGACCTGCAGGAGCGGATGCCGCGATGGTTCGGCGCGCTGTCCTTCGCCGAACGGGCGGCCTTGTGGACCTTGCCCCCACCCCAGCGGCCCCCCGATCCCCGGCCCTTCGCCGTCGCACCCGGGCAGAGCGGGCTGCGCCGGATCCTCTATTTCGACCAGGCCTCCTGGCTGCCGGACAACCTGCTCGAGCGGGGCGATCGTATGACGATGGCGGCCTCGATCGAGGCCCGCATGCCGTTCATGGATCACCGGCTTGTCGCCTTCGTGTCCAGCCTTCCGGACAGTTTCCGGATCCGCGGGGCCGAGCAGAAGCGGATCCTGCGGCAAGCGTTCCGGGATATCCTGCCGGCCGACATCCTGGACAGGCCGAAGGTCGGGTTCCGGGTTCCGGTCAATGAATGGTTCCAGGGCCCGATGAGGGAGATGGTCTTCGACTGCCTGACCGGTCCCTCCTCGATCACCCGGGACTATTACCGTCCCGACATGCTGCGGCGGCTGCTCGACGACCATGTCCTCGGCCGCCACAACCACGAGAAGCTGATCTGGGGCCTTCTGAATCTCGAGCTGTTCCAGCGCCGGTACCGGCTGAACTGAAGGATCCCGCATGGACGCGACCTCGCCCGACGATCTGACCGCAGCCGCTCCCGTCACCGAAAGGGAGATCGCGGAATTCTGGCAGCATCACCCCTGCGGCAACGACCAGGTGGGCGGCCTGAGGGGGGATTATGAACGCTTCTTCCGGGCATATGACGCGTTCCGCTACGCCCGGGAGGGGCACATTCTGGACTGCCTCGACGCCATCGACTTCCGAGGGCGCAAGGTCCTGGAAATCGGCCTGGGCCAGGGCGCGGACAGCGAGCAGATCATCCGCCGCGGTGCGATCTGGTCCGGCTTGGATCTGACGCCGGAGGCGGTCGAGCGCACGAGGACGCGTCTCGAACTGCGGCATCTTCCCTATGAGCGGGTGATCCAGGGAAGCGCCCTTGACATGCCTCTGCCGGACGGTGCCTTCGACATCGTCTTCTCGCACGGGGTACTGCACCACATTCCCGACATCCATGCCGCGCAGCGGGAGATCCGCCGGGTGCTGAAGCCAGGCGGCGAATTGATCGTCATGCTTTATGCCCGCCGGTCCCTGAACTACCTGCTGTCGATCTCGGTCGTGCGGCGGCTGGGCCTGATCGCGCTCTACCCCTTCGCCGGAAGGGGGCACTCGATTTATGACCAGCATGTCAGGAACGCACGCGAAATGGGACTGTGGCGCTACCTGAAGATGGAGAACTTCCTCCATCGCAACACTGACGGGCCTTTCAATCCCTACAGCAAGGTCTACGATCCCGAACTGATCGGGCGGGATTTTCCGGACTTCGTTCGCGTGAAGAGCTATCAGCGCTTCATGTACGCGCCGCCGCTTCCGGTCTCCCGCCTGCCTCTGGAAAGGTGGCTCGGCTGGCATCTCTGGGCCCATCTGCGTCCGCGATCCTAGAGGGGTTCCAGCTTTCGGCGGACGGGTCTGATTGTACTGGAAATCCGCGTTCGTGCGCGGTATTTCTTGTTCATGCACGATTTGCAGGATCTGCCCCTCGGTCGCCGCCGACGGATTGCCGAGCGGCTCGTCAGCGGCCAGGCCGTGGTGGCCACGTTGTTGGCAAGGGAATTCGGCGTTTCCGAGGACGCCATCCGCCGCGACCTGCGCGCCCTGGCGCGGGAAGGGGTGTGCAGGCGGGTCTACGGCGGCGCGCTGCCGCTTTCGACGGCTTCGGCGCCGTTCGAGGTCCGCTCCGGCGAGGATCGCGCGCGGAAGCGCGCTCTAGCGCGGGCCGCCCTGGCGCTTCTCCGGGAGCGGCAAACCATCTTTCTCGATACCGGGAGCACGACCCTTCGCCTGGCGGAACTGCTGCCCCGGGACTACGGGCTGCGGGTGGTCACGAACTCGCTGCCGGCTGCGGCCGCCCTGATGAATCGCAGCGATTTGTCGCTGATCGTCATCGGCGGCAGCGTGAATGCGACGGTCGGCGGCTGTGTCGATGCCCGGGCTCTCGCGGAACTCCGGCGGTTCCGCTTCGATCTCTGCTTTCTCGGCGCTTGTGCCCTATCGCTCCGCGACGGGCTGGCGGGGTTCGACATGGGGGATGTGGACGTCAAGCGAAGCGTCCTGGACCTGAGCTCGGCCAGTGCCCTGATGATGACCAATACGAAGATCGATACCTCCGCGCCGTTCGCCATCGGTCCGGTCACGGACATCTCCTGCTTCGTCCTCGAGCATGACGCGCCGGAAAATGTGGTTTCGGCGCTTCGTGCGGCTGGCGCCGAGGTGCGGATCGCCGAGACCCCCGACTCCTGACCCTTCCATCCTTTTTGCCGAGCCCGACATGCCCGCCTTCGCCGTTGTCTGCGCGGATTCCCCCGGTACGCGCCTCGCCACCCGCCTGTCCTTCTTCGTCGCCGGCTTCGTCATGGCCTGCTGGGCGCCACTGGTGCCATACGCCAAGTCGAATGTGGGTGTCGGAGAGGGCGAACTCGGCCTTCTGCTCCTGTGCCTGGGAGTCGGCTCGATGATCGCCATGCCCCTGACCGGCTGGATCAGCGCCCAGGTCGGAAGCAAGCCCATGATCCTGGCGGGCGGCTTCGGGCTGGTCCTGTTCCTGCCCACGCTGTCGGTCGTCGGCCATCCGCTTCTTCTGGCCGTGGCGCTGCTGGCTTTCGGCGCATCGCTCGGCACCCTCGACGTGGCGATGAACGTCCATGCGGTCGAGGTCGAGAAGGCCGCCCGGAAACCGCTCCTGTCCGGGTTCCATGCGATGTTCAGCGTGGGCGGCTTCGTGGGGGCGGGCGGCATCACCTTCCTCCTGTCGCGCGGGATCTCGCCCCTGGCCAGTTCGCTTGCAGCCAGCGCACTGGCCCTTGCGGGCATCCTCCTGGCCTGGCCGGGTCTGCTCCGGGCCCGGGGCGGAGAACCCGCCAAGCTGGTTGCCCCGCGCGGCATCGTTCTTGTGCTCGCGTGCCTGACCGGCATTACCTTCCTTGTCGAAGGCGCCGTTCTGGATTGGAGCGCGCTGCTGCTCCTGGGCCGGAATCTCGTCGATCCCGAACAGGGCGGCCTCGGCTACATGCTCTTCTCCATCGCGATGACCGTGGGCCGGCTCACGGGCGATCGCGTGGTGGCGGCCTTGGGCGACCGGCGCGTGCTTCTGTGGAGCGGTCTCTTGACCGTCGCCGGCTTCGTCCTGCTTCTGACCGTGCAATGGACGGCTGCGCTTCTGGGCTTCGTCCTGATCGGGCTTGGCGCGTCGAACATCGTGCCTGTGCTCTTCAGCCTGGCGGGACGCCAGACGGTCATGCCTGCGGGGCTTGCTGTGGCGGCTGTCACGACGATCGGATATGCCGGCATTCTGTCCGGCCCGGCGGCCGTCGGCTTCGTCTCCCATGTGACCGATCTTCCGACGGCCTTCTGGATGCTGGCCGCCCTGATGGTCGCCATCCCGCTGCTGGCCCGATCCGCCACCCGGGTCTGATCGGGAGCGCACGCTTGCGAAAGTCTCTGAAACGGGCAACATCGCCCGGTACGTCCATCTCCGGAACAGCGCCATGACCGTCGACCTGGATCTCTGCTACACGCCCGCTTCCGTCCTTGCCCGGCGGATCCGCGAGGGCGCGCTGTCCCCCGTGCGGGTCGTCGAGAACGCGCTCGAGCGCATCGGGGAGATCAACCCCCGGCTCAACGCGTTCTGCTTCGTCTATCCGGACGAGGCGCTGGAGCTTGCCCGTGAGGCGGAGCGGAAGGTGGCTTCGGGCGAACCGCTCGGCCCCCTTCACGGCGTTCCGGTCGCGATCAAGGACCTGACCCCGACCAGGGGCAAGCGGACCACTCTCGGATCCCATGTCTACGAGCACTGGGTCCCGGATGAGGACGCCGTGGTCGTCCAGCGCCTGAAGGCGGCCGGTGCGATCATGATCGGGAAGACCACCACCCCGGAATTCGCCCATGCCGGGACGACCTCCAGCCCGCTCTGGGGCGTCACCAGCAATCCCTGGGACCCGGACCGGACGCCGGGCGGCTCCTCCGGCGGCTCGGGGGTCGCGGTCGCGACCGGGTGCGTGCCGCTTGCAGAAGGGACCGACATGGGCGGGTCGGTACGGATCCCGGCCGCGTTCTGCGGCGTGGTCGGGCTGAAGCCCAGCCTTGGCCGGATCCCGATGGATATCCTGCCGTCCGGCTTCGATTCCCTTTCGCATTTCGGGCCGCTTGCCCGCACCGTGGAGGATGCGGCCCTGTTCCTTTCGGTGACCGAAGGGCCGCACGACCGCGACCCGATCAGCCAGCGCGATCCCCTGCCGCTCGGGGACTGGCCGCCCGCCTGCGTCGACGGCCTGAAGCTCGCACTCAGCGTCGATCTCGGCTATCGGGCCGTCCACCCGGACGTGGAGGCCAATCTGCGGGCGGCGGCAGCCGTCCTTCGCGACCAGGGCGCCGAGGTCGAGGAGGTGGAGATCGGCTGGTCCGAAGACATCGAACTCGTGTGGGAGGAATACTGGTCCGTGTTCCTCGCGGCGTTCTTCGGGCAGCATCTGGATGAGTGGCGATCCCGGATGGACCCCGACGTCGTCGCCTATATCGAGCATGGGCTGAAGCTCGGCGCCGTGGCCTACAAGCGGCTGGAGATCGCGCGGACCGGCTTCTGGGCGAAGCTCGCCCCGGTCCTTGAGCGCGCGGACGCGATGCTCTGCCCTACCTGCGCCAAGCCGGCGCCGCTTCACCGGGGCTTGACCTCCTACACGGCCGACGACATGCCGGGCGGCGTCACCATGACCTGTCCCTTCAACCTCTTCGGTCGCCTGCCGGTGCTGTCGGTTCCGACCGGGTTCACCGCGCGGGGGCTGCCGACGGCCATGCAGATCGTCGGGCGCCGTTTCGACGACGCCGGCGTGCTCCGCATCGGTCATGCGGTCGAGCGGGGGCGCCCCTGGGCGGACCGCCGTCCGCCGGTCTGATCCGCGCCCGGCCGAACGGGAGCATGGTGCTTCATCGCCGGCGTCACCAGATACGACCTATCGCCATCGTTTGAACGAGAGGTGGGAAATGGCAAAGGCGACATTCGGGGCGGGGTGTTTCTGGGGTGTCGAGGCAGCCTTCCGGAAGGTGGAGGGCGTTACCGGCACGGCGGTCGGCTATATGGGCGGTACGCTCGACAATCCGAGCTACCAGGATGTGTGCACCGACCGGACAGGCCATGCCGAGGTGGTCGAGGTCGACTACGATCCGGAGCGGGTCAGCTATGACGCGCTGCTGGATGTCTTTTGGGACGTTCACGATCCCACGACGCTCAACCGGCAGGGGCCTGATATCGGCACCCAATACCGGTCCGTCATCTTCTTCCATGACAAGGCGCAGGAGCAGGCGGCTATGGCTTCGCGGGATCGGCTCGCCGCGTCGGGCCGGTACCGCAGGCCGATCGTGACGGAGATCGTGCCGGCCACGACCTTCTGGCGGGCCGAGGAATATCACCAGCGCTATCTCGAGAAGCGCGGACTCGCCTCCTGCTCGATCTGACTTCGGGCGCCGGGTACGGCAGGCGGGCCTGCCTCCGTCACTCCAGGCGCAGGCTGCCGTCGCCGACCAGGCGCGACAGAAGCTCCAGCGGCCCGGCATCGTCGCCGCCCAGTTCGGGGATATCGCCGGGAAGGTTCGCCTGGGCCGAAAGGCGCCGGGCTAGCGCGGCGCTTGCGCCCCGGCAGCTGTGGACGGCACCGTCGACGAACAGCATCACGGCATCCGGCCCCTGCTCGACGAAAGCGAAGCGGGATCCTTCGTTTCGTCTCAAGGCCGCCCCCTTGGCCAGCCGATTGCGGATCTGTTTCGGCGTCAGGGGCCTGTCCGGCGGCACCACCGCCGCTTCGATCTTCGGCTCGGTCATCATCGATCCGAACCATTCGGCAAGGAACGCCTGGTCGTCCAGCCGTTCCTGGAGAAGGGCACGGACTCGCGCCAGCGCCGCCGGCGTGATTTCGCCGGGATTCGCCTGCGCGGCAAGATCGGGATCGGCATACCGGCCGGCATCGCCCAGGCGGTCGGACGCGAAATCGGCCAGGCCGCTCAACAGTTCGGAAACCGTGGGCGCCCTGAAGCCGACGGAGTAGGTGAGGCACCCTTCCGTTCCCTCCGCGATGCCGTGATGGGCGATCCTGGGGGGCAGGTAGAGCATGTCCCCGGGCTCCAGCACCCATTCGTCCGTGACCTCCATCTCGGAGAGGATGCGGAGCGGGGTCCCCTCGATGCGGGGGCTGTTCTCGTCGCAGGGCGGTCCGATGCGCCAGCGCCGCCGGCCCAGCCCCTGGAGCAGGAAGACGTCGTAGTTGTCGTAATGCGGGCCGACCGATCCCTGGTCCGGCGCGTAGCTGATCATGATGTCGTCGATCCGCCAGTTCGGAATGAACCGGAACGCCTCGACGATATCGGCGACCTCGGGCACCCAGTGGTCGACGGCCTGGACCAGGAGCGTCCAGTGGGTCTGCGGCAGCCGGGCGAAGTCCTTCTCCTTGAAGGGGCCGCGGCGCAGTTCCCACGGGCGCTTCCCGTCCTTTTCCAGGACGATACGGCTTTCGACTTCGTCTTCTAGGGCAAGCCCGGCCAGCTCGTCGGGCGTGAGCGGCCCGGTGAAGCCCGGGATCGCCTGCCGGATCAGAAGCGGGCGCTTCTGCCAGTATTCCTGAAGGAACTGCTCCCGCGACAGTTCGCCGAGCACGTGAGGGACTTGGATCATCTCTTCGCCGCCGGTCGGTTGCATGGGCCGGATCTGCCTCTGCGTCCGCCTTAAACCACGTCCGGCCGGGAACGAAAAGGCCCCGCCGCGGCGGGGCCTCGCATCGATCGGTAAGGGCGGGAGATCAGTTCGTCCCGCCGATCTCGCCCGTCAGCCAGTAATTCACCCGTGCGGGGTTGGCCTCGATGTATTTCGCAACCGCGTCTTCGTACGAGGTCTGCTCGGCTTCCGCCATGATCGCCTCGAGCTCCGCCAGCGGGATGTAGAAGCGCGACAGCAGGTCGAACACCTCGGGCGCGTCTACGTCCAGCCCCTTGCGGGCCAGCGCGTGAATGCGCTCCGGTCCGCCCAGCACGCCCTTCGGGTCGTCCAAGTACCGCAGGTCATACGCCCCGAACATCCAGTGCGGGTTCCAGGAGGTGACGACGATCGGCTCCTCGCGCGAGATGGCGCGGGCGAGGGCGGCCGTCATCGCCGCTCCCGAGGACGAGACCAGCTCGTAGTCCAGCCCGTATTCCTCGATCGCCTGCTGCGAGAGGCGCATGAGGCCGGCGCCGGGATCGATGCCCTGGATCTGGCCGCCCAGCATCTCCTTGACCTCCGGCTTCGAGAGGTCCTCGATCGAGGCGATCTGGTCCTGCGGAACGTAGTTCGGCACGACCCAGCCAAGTTTCGCATTGGTGTAGATCGGGCCGAGATCGACCAGCTGGCCGGCGACCTTCCCGTAGTAGTCCGCATGGGTTTCCGGCAGCCAGGCCATGAGCATGGCGTCGAGATCGCCGTTGGCGACGCCCTGGTACTGAACCGCGATGTCGGCGAGTGTCAGCTCGACGTCGTAGCCGAGATTGTCCTCGATCAACTTCGCGACAAGTTTCGTGACCGCCTCGGCGTCGGACCATGCGGTCCACCCGATGTTGACCTGCTTGTCGGCTGCGTTCGCCGCCGTGGACAGCACGGCCAAGGACAGCGAAAGAGCGGTAGCCGTCGCGAATGTCCGGGTTCTGTGAAGCACTCTTTTCTCCATTCGTTGATCGGAGGCGATATCGCCGCCTTATTTTCCGGCGGCTTTGCGGGGCAAGGGCAGGTCTTGTACGACGCCCTTCCCGGGCGCTTTGCCGCCGTCCCGGCGGAACAGCGATCCCAGGTCCAGAAGTCCGAAATGCGATTTGCGGCGGGTCCCGAAGCTCTGGGTGATCCGGTCCAGCAGGACGGCGAGGATGACCACGCCGAGACCGCCTTCGAAGCCCAGGCCGATATCCAGCCGCTGGATGCCGGTCAGCACCTCGTTGCCCAGGCCGCCGGCACCGATCATGGAAGCGATGACGACCATGGAGAGCGAAAGCATGATCGTCTGGTTCACGCCCGCCATGATCGAGGGCAGCGCATTGGGCAGTTGCACCCGGAACAGAAGCTGGCGGTCCGTGCAGCCGAAGGCGAGCCCGGCTTCGACGATTTCCTTCGGCACCTGCCGGATGCCGAGGCAGGTCAGGCGCACGGCCGGCGGCATCGAGAAGATGATGGTGGCGATCGCGCCCGGCACCTTGCCCAGCCCGAAGAACATCGCCGCCGGGATCAGGTAGACGAAGGGCGGGAAGGTCTGCATGAGGTCGAGCACGGGGCGCAGCACGGATTCGACGACCGAATTGCGCGCCGCCCAGACGCCCAGAGGAATGCCGATGGCGAGGCTGACCAGCGTCGAGGACAGGACCAGCGCCAGGGACGACATCGTCGGCTTCCAGAGCCCCATCCCGAGGACGAGGACGAGGGACAGCACGGTGAACAGGGCGAACTTCCAGCCGAGCCGCCAGAGCGCGATGGCGGCGACGATCAGGCAGACGAGCCAGGACGGAACCGCCAGCAGGGCGGATTCCACCCCGGTGACGATCGAGCCCACGAAGACCGAGATGCTGTCGAACACCGGCGTGGCGTTGGCCAGCAGCCATTCGACAACGGCTTCGACCCAGTCGCCGATGGGGAAATTGAGTTCCACGGCTGCCTACCCCTCCGAACGGTCCATGGCCTCGAGCAGCGCGGCCTGCGAAATGACGCCGCGCCAGCGGGCCGTATCGTCCACGACCGGGACCGGACAGGAACTCGCTCCCACGCGGCCCAGGATCTCGGCCAGCGGAAGGTCGGACGAGACCGGTCGCGCAGTATCGGAATAGGCCTGGTCGAGCCGTTCCTCGCCGCGGGCGAGCGCTTCCCGCAGAGAGTCCACGGTAACCACGCCCCGGAGAAGCCCGTCGGCATCCACCACATAGCCGAAATCGCGGCCGCGGAGATCCAGATGATAGAGCGCATCCCGGACGCTCCCCCCGGGATCGAGCAGCGCCAGGCTGTCGTCCGGCCGGGCCACGTCACCGGCCGTGTAGACACGGCTGATGTCGACGCCCCGGAAGAACGAGCGGACATAGTCGTCGGCCGGGTTGCGCAGGATTTCATGCGGGGTGCCGACCTGGACGATGCGGCCCTGCTGCATGATGGCGATGCGATCCCCGATGCGCATCGCCTCGTCGAGGTCGTGGGAGATGAAGATGATCGTGCGGCTGTCGTCCTTCTGCAGGCGCAGAAGCTCGTCCTGCATTTCCGTCCGGATGAGCGGATCGAGGGCCGAGAACGCCTCGTCCATCAGCAGGACCTCCGGGTCCTGGGCCAGGGCCCGGGCAAGGCCGACACGCTGCTGCATGCCTCCGGAAAGTTCCGACGGGTAGGCATGGGCATTGCTTCCAAGCCCCACCTTCTCCAGCGCGGAAAGCGCGCGTTTTCGCCTCTCCTCCGGCGAAATGCCGGCGACAGCCAGCCCGAATTCGGCGTTCTCCAGCGCCGTGAGGTGGGGCATGAGCGCGAACGACTGGAAGACCATACCGATCTCGCTCCGGCGCAGCTGGATCAGCTGCTGCCGGTCCATCGTCGTGATCTCGCGATCGTTGATCGTAATGGAACCTGATGTCGGTTCGATCAGGCGATTGAGCATCCGGACCAGGGTCGATTTGCCTGAACCGGACAGGCCCATGATCACAAATATCTCGCCAGGTTCTACGCTGAAGCTCGCGTTGTTTACTGCGACAACCGAGCCCGTTTTATCGTAGATTTCGTCATTACCAAGGCCCTTCAAGCAAAGTTCTAATGCTTTCCTGGCATCTTGGCCGAAAATTTTGAAAAGATCTTTGACGATTAGTTTATCATTCATCCGTCTTGTCCGGGCGATGATCCCCTGTTTCTCCGTATTCGCAGTTCGGTCAGACTGATGACTTTGCAAGTATGTGTCAACAATTAATCCAAATTTGGTCTGGATCCGAACTTATCTAACCCGGCTGCGACATCCGGCGCTTCCGCGGCTTTGCGGGTCGCCGGCGGCGGCCCATATGACGGACGGATCCAGCCTTGCGACGGCCGCACCGGGGAGAGTTCAAGTGACCATTCCTCCTTCCTCCGATCCTGTCGTCATCGTCGGCGCCGCCCGGACGCCCATCGGGAGTTTCCAGGGCGAACTCGCGGATAAGCGGGCGCCGGAACTCGGCGGCGTCGCGATCGCGGCCGCGCTCGGCCGTGCCGGCGTGGCACCCGATGAAGCCGGCGAGGTCGTCATGGGCTGCGTGCTCGCGGCCGGGCTGGGTCAGGCACCGGCGCGGCAGGCGGCGCGGCTTGCCGGACTTCCGGACTCGGTGGGATGCACGACCGTGAACAAGATGTGCGGGTCCGGCATGAAGGCCGTCATGCTGGCCAGCGACCAGATTGCGGCCGGGCAGGCGGAGATTCTGGTCGCCGGCGGAATGGAGAGCATGAGCAATGCCCCCTACCTCCTCGACCGGGCGCGCGGCGGCTACCGGATGGGGCATGGCCGGGTTCTGGACCACATGTTCGTCGACGGGTTGGAAGATGCCTACGAGCCGGGGCGGCTGATGGGGGCCTATGCCGAAGACACGGCGGCCCGGTACCAGTTCACCCGCGACGACCAGGACGCCTTCGCTCTCAGAAGCCTGGAACGGGCGCGAAAGGCGGCGGAAGAGGGCATTACCGCGCGCGAGATCGTTGCAGTCGAGCTCGGCGGACGGAACGGGCCGGCCCTGATCGAGGCGGACGAGCAGCCGCGCACGGCCCGGTCCGACCGAATCCCGGCACTCAAGCCCGCCTTTCGAACCGACGGGACGGTGACGGCGGCCAATTCCAGCTCGATCTCGGACGGGGCGGCTGCCCTGGCGCTCATGCGCCGGACGCAGGCGGAACGGCGCGGTGCCGCCGTGCTGGCGGAAATCCGCGGGCACGCGACCCATGCGCAGGAGCCCGCATGGTTCACGACTGCGCCAGTCGGCGCCGTGCGGAAGCTGCTCGATCGCGTGGGCTGGCGCGTGGGCGACGTCGACCTGTACGAGGTCAACGAGGCCTTCGCCGTCGTCACGATGGCGGCGATGCGGGACCTGGGGCTCCCGCCCGATTGCGTAAACGTGCATGGCGGGGCCTGCGCCCTCGGCCATCCGATCGGCGCGTCCGGGGCACGGATCATCGTCACCCTCCTGAACGCGCTGGAAACCTACGGGCTGAGGCGCGGCGTCGCGGCGCTGTGCATCGGCGGCGGCGAAGCGACGGCGCTTGCGATCGAACGGGTGGGCTGACGGGGCGGCTACCGCACCCGGGTCGGACGGTAGACGTCCTGGACATAGGCGTCTCCGTCCCATACCCAGGGTTCCCCGTCGGTCACGATGCGCCTGACGCCCTCGTCGTAGGCGTCGCCCAGCATGACTTCCCGTGCGACCGTTTGCAGGACCGGGGAATAGGTCCCGTCCCGCGACCGCAGCACCTCGAAGGTGCAGCCCTCATCGCCGCAGAATCGGGCGTCGTTCCAGAAGACCAGGATCTCGTCGCTCTCGCCGCCGCCCCCGGACTGCTCGTCCAGGTCGACCGTGGCGATCTCGAAGGGTGCATTCGACCAGTCGATCCGTGCCGGCACGACCGGGCCATAGATCCCGTCCAGGACCGGGATCCGGTCCCGGGGGATCTGTGTCGTCCAGGCGATCCGTTCCGTCCCGGGCGGCGTTTCCGTCGGCGCGATCTCGCCGGTTCCGGCGGGCGCGCCGGCGGCCGCCGCGGTCGCCCGGCCGGCTTCCTGATCGAGGTGGTAGAGCGTCTCCAGCCCAAGCTCGCCGCTTTCGGCAAGCCCGGCAGCCCGCTGGAAGGCGGCGAGCGCGGTGCGGGTGCGCTGGCCGAGGATGCCGTCCACGCTGCCGGCATCGTAGCCGAGCTTGTTGAGCCGGCTCTGGGCCGTGCGGACGTCGTCCCGGTCCGGTCTTACCGTCTCCGCCGTGCGGATATAGACCCCGTCGAGCCGTGCTCCCGCATCGCAGAAGGACGAGATATCGCCGGTCGCCTCGATTTCGGCGTTCTCCTCGAAGAAGCGAAGGAGAAGGCTCCCGCTGTCGCGCGGGGCGCCGAGGGTGATCGTGTTTTCCGACAACCGTCCGCTGCCGAGCAGGCTGCAGCGCATGTCGTCCCGGCGGGTCGCTATCGCGAAATAGGTCCTGCCGTTCGGGCTGGTCGATACCTTGAGGGAGCCGCGCCAGCCGGTAGCCGCATATTCGTAGCTGCCGTCATGGGCATCCTGCTGTGCCGCGACCGGCAGCGCGGCCATGGCGATGAGCAGGCCGATGGACGGAAGGGTCTTGATCATGCTCCTGGGCCTCCGTTGCCGCTTCGAGGTATAAACCAAGATCGGCCCCGGAACGGTCCAGAGGCAGCCTAACGGCCCTTCGGCTCCCCGTGCTTCTGCAAGGGGAGGGGGTGAATGGTGGGACAGGCCCGCATGACCGGCGGGACCCGGATCCTCAGGCGCGGTTCGCCAGGCCGGCTGCGGAAATCTCGTCGCCCGTAACGCCGGCCGGAGTCAGTTTCCGCAATGCACGGTCATAGAGATGCGAGGAAAGACGGAAGATCAGCGCGGCCAGAAGCGGGATCAGCGACAGCATCCACTGGCCGTCTCCGGCCGAAAGGCCCAGAATCAGCATGATGACGGCGCCCATGAGACTGAGGGCCGCAAGCAGATCCAGGGCAAGCACCGTGACTCCACGGGCCGCGCGAAGGGAATGAAACAATCCGGACTTGACGGCCTTGGGCATCTTTTGCGCGGTTCCGTGCTACGCAATTCCAGGTAAGATCGGGGAACGACCGTCCGACGGACGATTCTGCGTTCACCTTATAGGCTAATGATTAAGGATATGTAACGGAATTGTTCCGGCAGCGGATCGTGCTGCACGATCGTCTGCCGGACGGCATGAAGAGGAGGCGTCTTTTGGTCCAGGCCTCGCCCATCGACTTCTATTTTGACTTCGCCAGCCCCTATGGCTATCTGGCGTCGCTGCGCATCGATGACCTTGCCGCCCGCTACGGCCGGACGGTCCGTTGGCGTCCGATGATGCTGGGCGCGGCCATGAAGGTGACCGGCGCCCAGCCTCTCATGAACATTCCGCTGCGGGCCGACTATGCCCGACGGGATCTCGTGCGGTTCGCCCGGATCCTCGGGGTTCCGTTCACCTTTCCGCCGACGATGCCGATCGTCAGCCTGGCGGCGGCCCGCGCCTTCTATTGGCTTGAAGAGGACGACCCCGTGCTGGCGCACCGGTTCGCGAAGGCTGCCTATGAGGCGCATTTCGGGAGGGGCGAGGACATCGGCGACGCGTCCCGGGTCGCCGCGGTCGCCGCGACGCTCGGCATCGATCCCGATGCCCTGGTCGACGCCGTCGCCCGGCCCGAGATCAAGGCAAGGCTGAAGGCGGAAACCGATGCCGCGATCGCCCGGGGCGTTTTCGGATCGCCCTTCCTCTTCGTGGATGACGAGCCGTTCTGGGGCGTAGACCGGCTCGATCACCTCGAAATCCGGCTGAAGGAAGACGCCGGCCGATAGCCGCTCTCGTGCGCCAAGCGTTGCATTGTCGCTTACGATCATGCGCGCAACCGGCAGAGCGGGGGCGTTGAACAGCCGATGAGCGTCATCAGGAGCGTCGTTGACACGCGGTCATCCGCCTTTCGCGAGAATGCAGTCGCGATGCGGGCCTTGGTGGATGACTTGAGGCGGACCGTATCCCGCGTCGCCGAAGGTGGTGGCGAGAGGGCGCGGGAGCGGCACCTTGCCCGCGGCAAGCTGCTGCCGCGGGACCGCATCCGCAGGCTGCTCGACCCTGGCGCGCCCTTTCTTGAGCTGTCCCAACTGGCAGCGTACGGCGTCTACGACGAGGAGGTCCCCGGCGCCGGCATCATCACCGGTATCGGGCGGATCGCCGGCATCGAATGCGTGATCGTGGCGAACGATGCCACCGTCAAGGCGGGCACCTATTATCCTCTTACGGTCAAGAAGCACCTCCGGGCCCAGGAGATCGCCGAGGCGAACCGCCTGCCGTGCATCTATCTGGTCGACAGCGGCGGAGCCAATCTGCCGCGCCAGCAGGACGTCTTTCCGGATCGTGATCATTTCGGCCGGATCTTCTTCAACCAGGCCAACACGTCGGCGAAGGGGATTCCGCAGATCGCCGTGGTGATGGGGTCCTGCACCGCCGGCGGGGCCTATGTGCCGGCGATGTCCGACGAATGCATCATCGTCAAGGGACAGGGCACGATCTTCCTGGGCGGCCCGCCGCTCGTGAAGGCGGCGACGGGCGAGGTCGTCTCGGCCGAGGATCTCGGCGGCGCCGAGGTGCACAGTCGGGTCTCCGGCGTCGCCGATCACTATGCCCTCGACGACGCCCATGCGCTGGCCCTGGCCCGGCGGATCGTCGCCAACCTGAACCGGGTCAAGCGGCCCGGCCTCGACCTCGATAAGCCGGTCCCGCCGCTCTACGATCCGGACGAGATCTACGGCATCGTGAGCCCGGATCTCCGCAAGCCCTACGACGTGCGCGAGGTGATCGCCCGGATCGTCGACGGCTCCGAATTCGACGAGTTCAAGCAGCTCTACGGTCGGACGCTGGTCACCGGCTTCGCGCGGATCTGGGGCTATCCGGTCGGGATCGTCGCCAACAACGGCATCCTGTTCTCGGAAAGCGCGCTCAAGGGGACCCATTTCATCGAGCTCTGCAGTCAGCGCGGGATCCCGCTCGTCTTCCTGCAGAACATCACCGGCTTCATGGTGGGCCGGAGATACGAGGCCGGCGGCATCGCCAAGGACGGGGCCAAGCTGGTGACTGCCGTCGCCACGACCGCCGTCCCGAAGCTGACGGTGATCCTGGGGGAAGCTTCGGGGCCGGCAACTACGGCATGTGCGGCCGGGCCTATTCCCCGCGCTTTCTCTGGATGTGGCCCAATGCCCGGATTTCGGTGATGGGCGGGGAGCAGGCGGCGAACGTTCTAGCCCAGGTGCGGCGCGAAGCGATCGAGGCGGAAGGCGGCACCTGGTCGGCCGAGGACGAGGCGGCGTTCAAGGAACCGATCTTCGCCCGGTACGAGAAGGAGGGCCACCCCTATTACGCGACGGCCCGTCTCTGGGACGACGGCATCGTGGATCCGGCCGAAACCCGCACGGTGCTCGCGCTCGGCCTCTCGGCCGCGCTCAACGCCCCGATCGAGCGGACGCGTATCGGCGTGTTCAGGATGTGAGACCGCGGTCGCGGGTCATCCCATGCGACCGGCGGCAGACCTGCGAGGAGGGAAGACCATGAAGCCATTGATCGCCGCAGGATTGCTGGCCGTCTCGGTCTGGGCCGGGTCCCAGCCGGCCGGGGCCCAGCAGGAGCCGGAGACGGCCAACCTCTACGAGCTTGTCGCGCAGCTCAAGAGCCACCGCTTCGTCGATCTGACCCATGCCTTCCGCCCGGGCATTCCGCACTGGCCCGGTTTCGACGACGAGGTCAGGACCACGGTCTACCATTATGACGAAGGGGTTGGGGTCAAGGGGGCCGGCTTCCTGGCCCATGAATACTGTATTCCGGGACAATGGGGGACCCATGTCGATCCACCGGCCCATTTCGTGAGGGGCACACGATTCCAGGACGAGATCGGCGTCGAGGAAATGGTGCTGCCGCTCGTCGTGTTCGACGTCAGCGCCAAGGCGGCGGAGAACCCCGACTACCAGATCACCATGGAAGATGTCCGGGCCTGGGAGGCGGCGCACGGGCCCGTACCGGAAGGCGCCTTCGCGGTGATGCGGACCGACTGGTCGAAGCGTTGGCCCGACATCGCCGCGATGCGCAACGAGGACGAGAATGGCATTGCCCACTACCCGGGCTGGAGCCAGGAAGTCCTCACCTATCTTTATGAGGAAAGAAACATCATTGCGTCCGGGCACGAGCCGACGGATACCGACCCCGGCATCGCGACCAGCCGCGGCGACTATTCGCTGGAAACCTATATCTTGGGCCGCGACCGGTATCAGATCGAACTGCTTGCCAATCTGGACCAGGTGCCGGCATTCGGCGCGATCGCCTTCGTGACCTTCCCGAAGCCCTACAGGGGCTCGGGCTTCCCGGCGCGGGTCTTCGCGGTCGTGCCCTGAGCCGGCCCGGCCGGCATGGGACAGGCACTCTAGCAGGAAAGGCGGACCCGTGACGGACAGCCCGATCCTGATCCGGACCGACAACGGCGTCGGCTGGCTGACGCTCAACCGGCCCGAACGGCGGAACGCGTTCGACGACCGTATGATTGCCGATCTGGTCCGGGGGCTTGCGGCTCTCCGCGGCGACGGCTCTGTCCGGGCGGTGGTCCTGCGCGCGAACGGCAGCAGCTTCTCCGCCGGGGCAGACCTCGAATGGATGAAGCGGATGTCGCTCTTCGGGCGCAAGGAAAACCTGGCCGACGCGCGCGAACTGGCGACGCTGATGGGCGTTCTGGCGGAAATGCCGAAGCCGACCGTCGCCCTGGTCCAGGGGGCGGCGCTGGGCGGCGGGGCCGGACTGGTCGCCTGCTGCGATATCGCGATCGCGGCCGACAAGGCGGTCTTCGGCTTCCCGGAGGCGCGGCTCGGGCTGATCCCGGCCGTGATTGCGCCCTTCGTCGTCCAGGCGATTGGGCCGCGCGCGGCCCGCCGCTATTTCCTGACGGGCGAAAGGATGGACGCGGTTGAGGCCCTTTGGCTCGGCCTCATCCACAGGGTCGTCCCGCGGGCACGGCTCGAGGACGCCTTGCGGGACGTGCTCGCCGATCTGACCGCCTGCGGCCCGGCGGCCCAGGCCGCGGTCAAGGACCTGGTCGCCGCGGTATCCGGCCGTCCGCCGCGGGAGGCGCTGGATGACTGCGCCCGCCGGATCGCGGAGGTCAGGTCTTCGGCGGAGGGGAGGGAAGGCGTGACCGCCTTCCTGGAGCGGCGCCCGCCCGCCTGGCGTACCGGAAACGGACGGATCCCCGCCGTCCCGCCGCGTCGGTGACGGGAGGTACGCCGCCCCGATGTTCTCCAAGCTTCTCATTGCCAATCGGGGGGAGATCGCCTGTCGGGTGATCCGCACGGCCCGCCGGCTCGGCATCGCGACCGTCGCCGTCTATTCGGAGGCCGACGCCCGCGCGCTTCACGTCGAGATGGCGGACGAGGCCTATCGGATCGGCCCTGCGCCCGCCGCGGAAAGCTATCTCAGGATCGACCGCATCCTGGACGCGGCGATCCGCTCCGGCGCCGAGGCGATCCATCCCGGCTACGGCTTCCTCAGCGAAAATCCGCGTTTTGCGGAGACCTGCGCGCGCGCGGGCCTAGTCTTCGTCGGCCCGCCGCCCGACGCCATCCGGGCGATGGGATCGAAATCGGAAGCGAAGGCGCGGATGGAACGTGCGGGCGTGCCCCTCGTGCCCGGCTATCACGGCGCCGATCAGGATCCGGAGACGCTGGCCCGGGAAGCCGACCGGATCGGCTATCCGGTCCTGATCAAGGCTTCCTCCGGGGGCGGCGGCAAGGGGATGCGGATCGTCGAGAGCCGGACGGAGTTCGCCGCCGGGCTCGAGTCCGCCCGGCGCGAGGCGAAGGCCGCCTTCGGCGACGATCAGGTTCTGATCGAGCGTTATCTGCCCCGGCCCCGGCACGTCGAGATCCAAGTTTTCGCCGACAGTCACAGCAACTGCATCCACCTCTTCGAACGGGACTGTTCGTTCCAGCGCAGGCATCAGAAGGTGGTGGAGGAAGCCCCGGCACCGGGCCTTTCTCCGGCGATCCGGGCCGCGATGGGAGAGGCGGCGGTCCGGGCCGCCCGTGCCGTCGGCTATCGCGGCGCCGGCACCGTCGAATTCCTGCTCGGCGCCGACCAGTCCTTCTATTTCATGGAGATGAACACGCGTCTCCAGGTCGAACATCCGGTGACCGAGGCCGTCACTGGCATCGATCTCGTCGAATGGCAGCTCCGGGAGGCGGCCGGGGAGCCCTTGCCGCTCGACCAGCCGTCGCTCGCGATGGAAGGCCATGCGATCGAGGTCCGGCTCTATGCCGAGGATCCGGCGAACGGCTTCCTGCCCTCGGCGGGCCGGCTGGCGCATGTCCGCCTGCCGCAGGGCGGAGACCATGTCAGGGTCGACACGGGCGTGCGCGCCGGCGACCGGATAACGGTTCATTACGATCCGCTTCTGGCGAAGCTGATCGTCCGGGACCGCGATCGCCCGTCGGCTGTACGGCGGCTTATCCGTGCGCTCGAGGAGACGGAGATCGTCGGAGTTGCGGCGAACACCGGCTTCCTGGCCGCGATCGCGCGGCATCCTGCCTTCGCTGCCGGTGAAGTGGATACCGGTTTCATCGACCGCCATCGGGGGCAACTCGTGGCGGCTGCGGATGCCGGGATCGGACCGGACGCCCTTGCACTGGCGGCTCTGTACCTGCTGCTCGACCGGCGCCGGGAGGAGGATGAGCGGGCGCTCCGGTCCGGCGATCCATGGTCGCCCTGGTGGCATGCCCGGGGATGGCGCCTGAACGGCGGGGCGACGGAAGCCCTGCGCTTGCGCGCCGGCGATCGGATGATCGAGATCGCGATCGATTATCTGACGGAGGGCGCCTTCCGGCTCGTTCTGCCGGACGGGACCGTCACGGCCGGGGGTGATCTCGCCTCCGACGGCACGCTGATGGCGGATCTCGACGGCGTCCGATGCCGGGCGACGGTGCTCCGGAACGGGAGGGATCTCAGCGTCCTTGCCCTTGGAAGGCGGACGAATCTCCAACTTGTCGATACCGTGGCGGATACGGACCAGGAGGTCGCCCCCGGCGGCCTCATTGCGGCGATGCCCGGCAAGGTCGTCGCCGTGTCGGTGGCTCGGGGCGATCGCGTGCGCAAGGGCCAGCCGCTGCTCGTGCTCGAAACCATGAAGATGGAGCACACCGTGACGGCGCCTGCCGACGGGATCGTCACGCGGCTGGATCATGCGGTCGGTGACCAGGTCCAGGAGGGAATGGAGCTGATCGGCTTCGACGCCGAGCGTTGAGGAACGTCTTCCCCGGATCGTCATTGCTGATGGGGTCGAGCGAGAAATGTCGGATTTCGTGAAGATCGTCGAGGTCGGGCCGAGGGACGGGCTTCAGAACGAGGCCGCGACGGTTCCTGTCGCAGTCAGGATCCGGCTGATCGACCTTCTGTCGGCGACGGGGCTGCGGGTCATCGAGGCCGGTGCCTTCGTTTCTCCGGTGCGGGTACCGCAGATGGCGGATTCGCCGGCCGTGCTTGCGGGGATCCGCCGCTTTCCGGGCGTGACCTATCCGGTGCTGGTGCCGAACCTCAAGGGGCTGGAGGCCGCCCTAGACGCGACCGGCGTCGAGGAGGTCGCGATCTTCGGTTCGGCGTCGGAAGCCTTTTCGCAAAGGAACATCAACAGCTCCATTGCCGAAAGCCTGGATCGGTTCGCCGCCGTGACGGAGGCCGCGCGGGCGCACGGCCTGCGGGTGCGGGGCTATGTCTCCTGCGCGCTCGGCTGCCCCTATGAGGGGGAGGTCGCGCCGGCGCGCGTCGCCGAAATGGCCGGGCGCCTTGCCGAGCTCGGCTGCTACGAGGTCTCGATCGCCGACACGATTGGGGCCGGAACCCCGGATAGGGTCCGGACCGTGATTCTTGCCGTCGCCGAACGGGTGCCGATCGAGCGGCTGGCCGTCCATTTCCACGACACGAGAGGCCACGGCCTCGCCAATGTCGCTGCGGCGCTGGAGACGGGCATCCGCGTCGTCGATGCGGCGGTCGCGGGGCTTGGCGGGTGCCCCTTCGCCGCCGGCGCGCCGGGCAACGTCGGCACAGAGCAGGTGCTGCGCCTCGTCGGTGAGCTTGGCTTCGTGACCGGCGTCGCACCGGACAAGGTCGAGGCGGCCGGACGCTTCATCTCTCGGGCGCTCGGCCGTGCGTGAGCGGGATGACGGAAGTTGCGGCCGGCTGCGGGGAGGTGCGGATGGAAGGGGAGTCCCTGGCCCTTGAACGATCATGAGCCCGAACTGACCATCGTCATCGCGGCCTTCGAGGAACGAGGCAATATCGGGCCGTTGCTGGATGAAATCGGAGAGGTATTCGGCGACAATGTCGCCTATGAGGTGGCCGTCGTCGACGACGGCAGCACCGACGGCACATACGCCGAAATCCTCAAAGCCTTGTCCTCCAATCCGCGCATCCGGCTGATCCGGCACCGCTCCCGTTTCGGGAAGAGCGCCGCGATCTGGACGGGGGCCGCCGTCGCCCGCGCCGGCTGGATCGCCACCATGGACGGCGACGGCCAGAACGATCCGAAGGATCTGCTGCGGCTCTGGCAGTTCCTGAAGCAGCATCCGCCGTCCGAACGGCTCGGCCTCGTCGCGGGCCGGCGTCGGCGCCGGAACGACGGAGCCTTGAAGCTTGCGGCGTCGCGGATCGCCAACCGGATCCGGATTGCCCTGCTGGGCGACGACACCACGGACACTGCCTGCGGCCTGAAGCTCTCCCGCGCCTCTTCGCTGCGCGGGCTGCCCTATTTCGACAACATGCACCGGTTCTATCCCGCCCTGGTCAAGCGGGCCGGCGGAGAGGTCATGGAGTTCGAGATCGACGACCGGCCGCGCCGCCACGGCGTCTCCAAATACGGCTTCTTCGATCGCCTCGCCGTCGGCGCTTTCGACCTGATCGGCGTCTATTGGCTGTGTCGGCGCGCCAGCTTTCCCGTGGTTCTGGACGAGACTCAAGGACGATGAACGCTGCAATCTGGACCGCCATCGGCTTCGCCGGACAGGCTCTGTTCTCGGCCCGCTTCATCGTTCAGTGGGTCTCGAGCGAAAGAGCGCGGCGCAGCGTCATTCCTCTCGCCTTCTGGTATTTCAGCCTGGGGGGCGGGCTGACGCTCCTGGCTTATGCGATTCACCGCGAGGACCCGGTCTTCATCGTCGGCCAGGGCGCGGGAATCCTCATCTATCTCCGCAACCTCTATCTGGTCCATCGCGAGCGGAAATCCGGGCGGGTTCCCGACCAGGCCGTCATGCCCGCGGTTCCCCGGAGCGAGGGTCGATGACCGTCGCCTCGGCGCGGCGCTCCGCGGCGGCGGCAGAGCTTCTTGGCGATCCGCGGGCGGTCCTGGCGGCGATCGTCCTCTATCTCGCCCTTCATTTTCTGCTCCGTTTCCTCGTCTCCCCGACCCTGTCCCTCGACGATGCGGAGCAGTCGCTCTTCTCCCAGTCGCTGTTGGCCGGATACAGGTTCCGCCAGCCGCCGCTCTACACCTGGTTGCTGTGGGGCGTGAGCCGGGTGTTCGGGCCAGGGCTCCTCGCCCATGCGCTCGTCCGCTATCTCTTCCAGTTCGCCTGCTACGCGTTCCTCTATCTGACGGCGCTTCGCATGATCGGCGACCGGCGCCTCGCCGCCTTGGCCCTCGCCGGGTATCTGCTGATCTGGGACTTCGGCGTCTTCATCCATCTGGACCTGACCCACACCGTGGCCGTCGCGGCCATGATCGCCGCCAGCCTCTGGCTCTTCGCCCGGGCGGTGGAGGCGGGACGGGTACGGGACTTCGCCTGGCTTGGCCTGGCGCTCGGGCTCGGCGTCCTCGCCAAGTACAATTTCGTCCTCCTGGTCGGGGCGGCCGTTTCGGCGGCCGCTCTGACCCCCGGATTGCGGACCCGTCTCTTCCGCCGGCAGGCCTGGGCCGCCGTCCTTGTCGCGCTCGGCATCGTCGGGCCCTATCTCTACTGGGCGTGGGGCCACGGCTACTCGTTCGGTGGGCTGACCGCCGCGGTCGTCCACAGCGACACCGCCGGTTCTGACCCGGGCGGGAGGCTGCTGGCGCTCGCGACCGCCATCGGCAAGGCGGTCGAATTCACCTTGCCCTTCGGCGTTATCGCCCCCCTGGTCCTGCCGGCGGTCCTGACCTGGCAGCCGGCCGCCGACCCGCAGGGTTACCGGCGGTTTCTCGGCCTTCTGATGATCGTCGGGATCGGAATGCTGGGAGTGGCGGCGCTTGCCTTCGGCGCAAGCCATTTCAAGGCGCGCTGGATGCACCCGATCCTCATGGCCCTGCCGGTCTGGGGTTCTCGCGGCTGGACTGGACCGATCTGGCGCCCGGGCGGGTCAGGCTCTATCTGGCGCTCGTGCTTTCTTCCGTGCTGCTGGTCATGGGCGGACGGATCGTCGTCGACCGCGTCGCGCCGGAGTATTGCGGATCCTGTCGGGCCTATCTGCCGGTCGCGGATCTTGCGCGCGCGCTGCGGGGAATGGGATTCGACCGGGGAACGGTCGTCACCCAGGGGCATCATCTGGCGGGGAACCTCCGGCTCGGTCTTCCGCATGCGCGGATCATCGACGTCGACTACCCGATTTTCGCCTTCCCGCCGGCGCCGGCCGATGGAAGCTGCCTCGTCCTGTGGGCGGGCGACGGGGACGCGGTGCCGGCCGCGATTGCGTCCTATATGGCCGCCCCTCTTGGCGCGACCCTAATCCCTCCGCTCCGCGAGGGCAGGCTCGAGGCGGGCTATGTGGGCGCGCCGTATCGCCGATTCGTCCTGTCCTATGCGACGATCGAAGGCGGGACCGGCGCCTGCCGCTGAACCGGGAAGGCGCCGATTCCGCGGGGGCGGTCGCGCGCCACCTTGATCGCCGGCGGCCCGCGCCCCTATTTCTGGCCGGGCGCCCCCCGCCGGGGCGGGGGCGGCGCCAGCCCGTTTCGTAAGACAAGGCACCTTGCGTCCGTGACCATCCATCTTCTGAAAATAGCGGTCGGCGTCGCCGATCCCGATCACCTGCGCGATCTGCAGTCCGGGCGTATCCATGACGTCGGCGGGCGCAAGGTCGTCTTCGGCTACACGCGGCGGAAGCCCAGGCGGGTGGAAGAGGTGACGGATGGCGGGTCGATCTACTGGATCATCAAGGGCGCGATTCGGGCCCGCCAGAGGGTCATCGATCTGGTCGACGAGGTCGATGAGGAGGGCGAACCCTTCTGCCGGCTCCACCTCGATCCCGAGCTGGTGCCGACCGTGGCGGCACCCCGCCGGCCGATGCAGGGCTGGCGCTACCTGGAACCGGCGGACGCGCCTGCGGATCTTTCCGGGGAAGGCGGAGAAGGGGATGGTCTCCCGCCGGAAATGCTGAAGGAACTCAAGGAGTTGGGTCTGCTCTGAGCGGGGGTTCCGAAAAAAATCGAGGTAGGATGAAAAAAGCTGTTTACAGCCGTCCGTGATCTGCCTATAACCCCGCTCACCGCGACGGACGGCGCAGCTGCCGAGGCGGGCGCGGCCCTGGGGACGGAGGTTCTTGGCGGTCGGGTTCGGCGGGGTGGTGGTGACGGGAGTGTTGCAAAGCGCGGTCGTGGTATCATATAAGACTGAGCTCCCAGGCGGGCCAACTTTCGAAGGAAGGATGGCGCGGCAGGGTGCTTCGGCCTCT